>Ga0209543_1000034_pt1 | contig 207284 bp, 194 predicted proteins | sample MesohylFT_FD_187296 | JGI IMG/M metagenome (GOLD analysis project Ga0209543, IMG submission 187296) | Host-associated microbial community of the marine sponge Aplysina aerophoba from Gulf of Piran - sponge mesohyl, lysed by freeze-thaw... | ecosystem: Host-associated > Porifera > Sponge >... | reverse complement strand
CCCCCCCCCGACAAGGGGTTGTTGAATAACCCGGCTTTGGGAGCGGGCGCGTTCCTCTCGCCCCGCCTCGCTGCCGTATCGCCCTCACCCTAAGTAGCCGCCGAAGGTAGAACACGACTGGGGAAGGAGCGTTTGTATCGAAGGGGGCGACCGTTCGTCCCTCGATACGGCGCGCAAGCGCGCCTACTCGGGATGAGGAGGTTTTTCAACAGGCCCCCTCAAAGTGGGGAGTGGTTTGCTCTCTCGTCAGACGACAAGAACCCTCGAGGGGGGAGTGGTATGACCCGGCTCGCAAGCTTTTTTCCGCAATCCCGTATGCGGCCCCTACACACTGCTCCCCTCAGTCGCAACAAACCGCCGTTCACCGCCCGGGGGGCCCTTTCCCGCAACGCCCCGCGCCGCGCCTCCCCGCATTTCCCCGCATTTGCCGCACGCCCTGAAACCCCGCATTCCGCTATCGTGCGCGCGGCGCCGGAAAACGATTTTCCCGCATCCTGCGGATTGGAAAGCGCGGAGGTTTCTCATGGAATCAGGGAACGGGGCGAGAGCGAAGGCGGCGGATCCCGGCGCGTCGGGGCTGTTGAAAAAGTCCTCGCCCGGGGCATCGCTTTTACCCCCTGTCAAGGGTGGTTTCGAGCCGGGGGCGGGAATGCCAATCACCGAATTGTTCACGGCAGCGGACAGGCCCCCGCGCCGCGTGAACCACCATGCCGCCCGCTTCCGGAACGGGCTTTCTCAACCCCGCCCCGGCTCCGGGCCGGAGGCCTCGATGAGGGCGGAGGCGCGCATGGACGCAAGGACGACGAAGAAAATAAAAATAATCCAATTATCCGTAAATATGGATAAATTCACGGGGGTTTTCGATAAATTCCTGAAATGTCATGCTCCCGTAAATCATTGTAATCAAAAAGGTTATCATATAAATATGAGCGCCCTGCACTCAGATTCGGCGTAAAAAAAGTTTTGGGGCGCACGCGCATTTCCCCGCAACTGCCCGCATTTCCTCCCGCGCCGCATCCCGCCGGCCAACGCCCGCTCCCCGGCCGGCCAACTCCGCCGGACCGCCCCGCCTCCCGGGACGGGGCGTTTCCGTTCGCCGGCTGAACGTGATATGTTCAGTCATATCCACGCCGCCACACGCCACGGGAGATGCCCTATCGATGGAGAGGAATCCTCAGGATATCGGGGAAGCGCCCGTAAGGGAGGATGGCCCGTCCATCTCCTCGAACGGGGCGCAGCGAGACGACTCCGGCGACGCGAGGTATCTGCCCGACCCGGCGGGCGCGCCGTTTCCCGAGGCTGAAACGGAACTCGACAAGGTAGAAACCGACGAGTGGCTCGAATCGCTCGATTACGTCCTGCAAACCAGAGGCCCCGATCGGACGAAGACCCTCCTCCGCCATCTGCAGGTTCATGCGGTGCGCGCGGGCGTCGTCCGCCCGTTCTCGGCGAATACGCCGTATATCAACACCATCCCGCTGGAAAAGCAGCCAGCCTTCCCCGGGGACCGGGGGATCGAGCGGCGCATTAAAAGCCTCGTCCGCTGGAACGCGATGGCCATGGTGGCGCGCGCCAACAGGGAGGACGCCTCCATCGGCGGGCACATCTCCACATACGCCTCGGCCGCCACGCTGCTCGAAATCGGGTTCAACCATTTCTTCCGGGGCAAGAACGACCCGTGCGGTGGCGACATCGTCTACTTTCAGGGCCACAGCGCACCCGGCATCTACTCCCGGGCGTTTCTTGAAGGACGCCTGACGGAGAAAAACCTCGAAAACTTCCGGCGCGAGCTCAAAGAGGGCGGCGGCCTCTCCTCCTACCCGCATCCCTGGCTGATGCCCGACTTCTGGGAATTCCCCACCGTATCGATGGGCCTCTCTCCCCTGATGGCGATATACCAGGCGCGCTATCTCCATTACCTGGAAGATCGCGGACTCAAGCCCGCGACGGGCCAGAAAGTCTGGGCCTTCCTGGGCGACGGCGAGATGGACGAGCCCGAATCGCTGGGCGCCATCACCCTGGCCGCGCGGGAGAAGCTCGACAACCTGATCTTCGTCATCAACTGCAATCTCCAGCGCCTCGACGGCCCGGTGCGCGGCAACGGGAAAATCATCCAGGAACTAGAGGCCGCCTTCCGGGGCGCGCGCTGGAACGTCATCAAGGTCATCTGGGGGGACGACTGGGATCCCCTCATCGATATGGACGACGAGGGCGTCCTGCTCCAGCGGATGAACGAGACGGTCGACGGCCAGTATCAGAAATACAGCGTCGAGACGCTCCGAAAAGGCGACTATGTGCGCGAGCACTTCTTCGGCGGCGACCCGCGGCTACAGGCGATGGCCGACATGATGACCGACGCCCAACTCCACAGAATGCGGCGCGGAGGACATGACCCCGAAAAAGTGTTCGCCGCCTACCAGGCCGCCATGGAGTGCAAGGAGCGTCCCACGGTCATCCTCGCGAAGACAGTGAAGGGCTATGGTTTGGGCGAGGGTGGTGAGGGCAGAAACGTCACCCACCAGCAGAAAAAACTCAACGAGGATGAACTCAAGGAATTCCGCACGCGCTTCGAGATTCCCATATCCGATGAAGAAGTCGCCGAGGCGCCGTTTTACCGCCCGGCGGAAGATAGCCCCGAAATCCTGTACCTCAAAGAAAAGCGGGTAAAACTCGGCGGGTATGTCCCCACGAGGCGGAGCGTATCCACCCCGCTCAAGCCGCCGCCTGACGACTTGTTCGAGGAGTTCTTGCAAGGAACGGACGGGCGCGAAGTCTCCACGACCATGGTCTTCGTCAGAATCCTGAGCAAGCTGCTCCGCGACGAGGGATTGGGCAAACTCATCGTTCCCATCGTACCCGATGAGGCCAGAACATTCGGTATGGAAGCCCTGTTCCGGCAAATCGGGATCTACTCCCACGCCGGTCAGCTGTATGAACCCGTCGACCGCGACAGCCTTTTGTATTACAAAGAAGCGCAAGACGGACAGATTCTCGAGGAAGGAATCACCGAGGCGGGTTCGATGGCTTCTTTCATCGCCGCCGGAACCGCATACGCCACCCACGGCGTGAACACCATCCCGTTCTACATCTACTATTCGATGTTCGGCTTTCAGCGCATCGGCGATCTGATTTGGGCGGCGGCGGACATGTGCGCGCGCGGCTTCCTGATCGGCGGGACAGCCGGCAGAACCACTCTGAACGGGGAAGGACTCCAGCACCAGGACGGCAACAGCCACCATCTGGCGTATCCCGTACCGAATCTGCTCACATACGATCCGGCTTTCGCCTTCGAGATGGCGGTGATCATTCAGGACGGAATACGCAGGATGTACCAGGAACAGGAGAAAATCTTCTACTACCTCACCGCCTACAACGAGAACTACGCCATGCCGCCGATGCCGGAGGGGGCGCAGGACGGGATATTGAAAGGCATGTATCTCTTCAAGCGCTCGGAGATGGACTCGGGTCTCAATGCGCAATTGTTGGGCAGCGGCACCATCATGAACGAGGTGCTCAAAGCGCAGGAAATGTTGGAGAAGCGCTATACGATTTCCACAGACGTCTGGAGCGTAACGAGCTACAAGGAGCTCAGGCGGGACGCACTCGAAGTCGAGCGATGGAACATGCTGCACCCGGATTGCGCGCCGAAAACCCCTTACGTGACGCAATGTCTCGCGCGCGCACCCGGCGTTTGCGTGGCGGCCTCGGACTATGTGAAAGCTACACCCGATTCGATTTCAAAATGGGTGCCCAAGCCCATGGTTTCGCTGGGGACCGAGGGGTTTGGGAGAAGCGAGTCGAGAGCTTCCCTGAGAGATTTCTTTGAAATCGACGCGCGTTATATCGTGCTTGCCACTCTGTACAGCTTGGCGCGTAACAAGAAGATATACCCCGAACTCGTGAACAATGCGATGAAAGACCTCGATATCGACCCCGAAAAAACCAACCCGATGATTTCCTAATTCAAATCCCGAGGGAGTTCCATGACCATCGAACTCAAACTCCCCGAACTCGGGGAAAATATTACGTCCGGAAAAGTGATCGCCGTTTTGGTGAACGTGGGAGATACCATAGCGGTGGATCAGTCGGTCATCGAAGTGGAAACCGACAAGGCGCTCATTGAAGTCCCCTCATCCGTTGGGGGCAAGATAACGGAAATTCATCTCAAACCCGGCGACGACGCCGAAGTGGGAGAAACCATTCTCGTCATCGAAGAAAGCGACGCGAGCATGGAGCCCACTTTGGATAAGAAGGATTTTGAGGAAATCTCAACAGACACCGCCGAGTCAATGGGTCCGGAAGAAACCCAGCCCATGCTGATAGACCAGCCCGCACAGCCTTTAGAGACAGCGGGCGAAGATGCCGCGACTGAACCCGCGCCTGCCAGATTTACCCTGGAATCCACTGATGCCCCGTCAGAGGCGCCTGTGCCGGAGGCTGCCGAAACTCCAGTACCAAAAAGCAAAAAAGAGCCCGCGCCCGCGGCGCCCTCGGTACGCAGAATCGCTCGCGAGGCGGGCGTCGACATAAGCGATGTGCCGGGCAGCGGGATTGGAGGCAGAATATCCGCGCAAGACGTCAAGGAATTCGTGGCGGCGCAAGGAGGTACCGCCGTACCGGATACGCCTGCTCCCGCATTGATGAACGTGCCCGTTCAACTGCCCGACCTCGCCCGCTGGGGAGGAATTGAACGCAAGCCCATGTCGGGCATCCGGCGTGCGACGTCTGTGAATCTCTCTCGCGCATGGACGAACATCCCCCATGTAACTCAGTGCGAAAAAGCCGATATTTCCGAACTCGACGCATTGAGAAGAAAATTCTCCCCAAAAGCAGAGGCCGCCGGTGGCAAACTCACCGTAACCGCCATTCTCATTAAAGTCATCGCATCGGCCCTCAAAGTCTTCCCGCAATTCAATGCGAGCGTAGATACGGCGAACGAAGAGATCATCTATAAAGACTATGTTCACGTGGGTGTTGCCGTGGATACCGAAAATGGTTTGCTTGTTCCGGTGATTCGAAATGCGGACAAGAAAAACATCGTCGAACTATCAGTGGAACTAGGTGTAGCGGCGGAACGCGCCCGCTCCCGAAAACTCGCTCCCGACGACATGCAGGGCGGCTCCATCACCATCACGAACCTCGGAGGCTTTGGCGGCACCTATTTCACCCCGATAGTGAACTGGCCCGAAGTCGCCATCCTCGGCGTCTCCCGGGCGCGGATGGAACCGGTTTGGGTGAAAACCGAGAAGAAATTCGAACCGCGCCTGATGCTTCCGCTCATGGTTTCTTACGATCACCGCATTATTGACGGAGCGGATGGCGTCAAATTCTTGAGGTGGGTGGCCGATGCGTTGGAAGAGCCCATGCTCATGACCCTCGAGGGTTGAACGAATCTTTCGGATGCGCATACGGCCGTCTGTTTGTGCATGGCGGGGATGCACGCCCCCGGAATCCTCTAGATCGATCAGCTCCAGCGTCTCCAATTAAAAATTCTCCCCGATTTGCCTTTTGGATGCCTTTTCGATGACGAATCTCTTGGGCGATTGGAATTTCCTGCAGTCCTGGTGGTGGAAACCCTACATCAAACCCCTTATTGGTCTGGCCTGGTTTGCGGGCGTCATCGCGCTGGGTGCGATCATCTTCTTCGCGGTTATGGGGAGCGCCAGACTCTCCGAATACAGAGAAGCCCTCTTCCCTCCCAAAGAACCCGAGATTCCTGAGGACGAGGCAGAGCTTATCGATTTCATGGAGTCTTACTTCCCGGAAGCGTCCGAAGAAGAGATCATACTGATGGAGCAAATCCTCGACGACGTCATGAAGGAGGATATTCATCCGCAAATGGCGCGTGAAATTGAAGCCCGGGGCATCCCTGTCCGGCTGCTGACCCTCCCGCCGCCTGAAATCGTACGCGCAGTGGGAAGCTATCCCGTGGCCGTGTGGATTCCTCAATTGAACGCGATTGAGATATACGCTTCAGTTGTCAAAAGCGAATGCAGGCGAGACCCGAAGCGCTACAGAGAAAAAATAGGCGACCTGCTGCTGCATGAAATCGGTCACGCCCTGGGTCTTGATGAACCAACAATCAAGGATTTCGGCGTGTAGCGGCTCTACTCCTCCGCGCCGTGCCCGTTGAGATCAGCAGGGTCGGTCACTTCCAAGCTACCCTTAAGCCCGAACAAGCGTTGCATCTTCTTCCTGAAGGCCGGTGTGAAGAGCCTTTCGGCATAATATCGACCCGCCACCCTCTTGTTCACCTGCGCCAGAGTGGGATAGACGTGAACCGTATCCACCACCTCCTTGATGTGCATCTTCTTGCGGACGGCCAGCACAAACTCGTGTAATATCTCGCCCGCTGCTGGCCCGACCAGATCAGTTCCCACGAGCCTTCCCTTCTCGTCGCACACGACCTTGCAGATTCCTTCCGTTTCCCCGTCCAGGACGGCGCGGTCCACACGGCTCATCGGAAAGCGAAACACTTGGATGCGATTCGCCCCCAATGCCGCTTCGGCGTCAGCTTCGCTCATGCCGACATGCGCCGCCTCGGGCGTGGTATAGATCGTCCACGGCACGGCGTCATAGTTCGTTTTCTTCTTCAGAAACGGGAGCGAGATGCCAAATGGCGCGCTGAAGAGCATGTTCCTGAGCGCCACACCCGCCTCATACTCCGCCATGTGGGTAAAGAGATACTGGCCCCTGATATCGCCTGCGGCGAAGATGCGCGGATTCGCGGTTTGAAGATATTCATCCGTCTCCACACCGTGCGGGGTGTAATTCACGCCAGCCTTCTCCAGGTCCATCCCACCCACGTTGGGCGATCGCCCAGTCGCAATGAGCAGTTGATCGCACACCCACTCCCTTTTTCCAGACGGCGTATCGGCCTCTAAAAAAATCTCTTCCCCTCGTTTCTCGACTCTCTGCGTGTTCACGTTGAAATGGAGTTTGAGACCGGATTCCGTCAAGGAATCGGCCAGAATTTCGGCCATTTCCTTATCGAGTCTCGGCAAGAGCTTCGGCGCGCTTTGCAGCACTTCCACCTCTGCGCCGAGTTGCTGAAACGCCTGTGACAATTCCAGTCCTATCGGTCCCGCTCCCAGCACCACCAGGCGTCTCGGCAACTCTTCCAAATCGAAAACGGTCTCGTTCGTGAGATAGGGCACGCTATCGAGACCGGCGATGGGCGGCACGAAGGGAGAACTGCCCATGGACAGCAAAAACCGCTTGGCCCGCAGCGTCCTGTCCCCAATCTGAAACGTATCGGGACCGGTGAAAGCGCCATCTCCGAAGATCACCTCGATTCCCATGCCCTCGAAACGCTCTGGCGCGTCGTGCTCGCCGATGTGGGCCTGGGCCGCCTTCATCCGCTTCATGACACGGGGAAAATCGACCCGCACGTCGCTCACGTCAATCCCGAACTCGGGCATCGAGCGCGCCTGCGCCGCGAGCCGCGCCGAGCGGATAAGACCTTTCGAAGGCACGCACCCATAGTTCAGGCAATCTCCGCCGAGCTTCGCCTTCTCCACGAGCGCGGCTTTGGCCCCCAGTTGGGCAGCCCCAACGGACGCCACCAGACCGCCGACTCCCCCCCCGATGGATACCAAATCAAACACCGACTCATTTTGCATCTTTATATCCTCTCCAGACGGCGAAAAGCGTCTCTCCCGTAACGAACGCGAACCAGTCCGCTCAAGATGTTACTTTATCCAAGGGTTTCAGCCCGAACAAGAAAAACAAGAACGCGATAAACAAATAACCGACAGCTATGCCGGGCGCCGCCCCCCAGCCGAAAAAACTAACGACGCCGCCGGGCGTGATTCTCCAAGCGTGAATTATCCCGAACCAGCTCAATACCGCGCCGGCCAACGCCCATCCTCCCGCCTGTTTCGGTTCCTTATCTACCAGTTTTGCTACGATGGCCGTAAGGATGATGGACGTAAATAGAAATCCGCGCTCCAAGGTAACCATCCCCACCAGGTGAAAACCCACTTTGGCGAACGCATCCTGTCCCACTTTCCACAAGGTTGTGCCCGCTCCCCTGAGGGAGGATTCCACCATCAGCAAACCCCAGGCGGCGATGGCGGGTATCAAACCGATAGCCACGGCCGGCCCGTGGTTCTTCGGCACAGCCTGAAATGCCTGGGTGAGCATCATCACCCCGATCCAGAGCATGAGGGCGAAGAGCGCCTCGCCCGGAATGATTTTCGAAAGCGCCGCTATCGAACCGGTAAAGCAGAGAACCGTCATCACCGTCCCGTTCAAGGCGCTGTAACCCGCGCGCGCCCCAACCCTCTTCCAGGCCGGATGTCCGATATATATCGTCGTGGGAAAACAACTCCCAAGACACGCCGCGAGAAGCGAACCCGCGCCGTTCACCGCGAGGGAACTACCCGTGTCGTAACTGTCACCGGCCGCAGCTGCGCTTTCCAGGCACATCAGGCTGCCCACCAGCGTCATCAGACCCATGGGGATGGAAACCGCGAGGTAGTCCCAGGCCAGCGGACCGAAAAGAGCGTCAGACAAAGGCCCGAGGGCGGAGGATGGAAGCGCCAGCCCTACAGGCGCCGGGATACCGACCGGAAACCCCTTGATGACGGCGGAAAGAACCACTCCCACCGCCACCGCTACGAGGCCACCCGGCACGCCGAAGGGAAATCTGAATCCGCCGAAATAATGGACCAGGATGATTCCCAGGGGCACCATGGAGAGGAGCGGGTTCTCCCAGATTCTGAATGCGAAATCCATCGCAATGAAAGTGAGCGCGATGCCTCCAAGTGCGGAGAGCAGAGCGGCCCTTGGCGCGACCCGCCTGATCCACCCGCCCACCAGCGCACCGACTGTCTCGATCACCCCGCTCACGAAACAGGCCGCCAGACCTGCCTGCCAGGCCGCTTCGGCGCTTCCGGTCTTGAGCTTGACGGGCAGCATGACGAAAAAGATGAACGCAAACAGCGTCACCGTGTTGAGGCCGTAAGGCATGGCTGTCACATCGTCTCGGCCTTCGCGTACGGCCAGACGCCGCGCCTGCCAGGTATAGAAAAGGTTGCCCCCCAGAAGACTCAGGGCCGCAGCGGGCAATACGCGCCCGAATATTAGTGACTCGGGAAAACCCAGCAACCCTTTCAAGAAACTCACGATGAGAAGAAGGTTAATGAGGTTGTCCATCCACAGACCGAAAAAGCCGTCGATATCACCCTTCACGAACCATCCAGGCATTGGAGTTCCCTTGTTCAAGGTCAACACTTCAAACCGAGCACACCGCAACTCACGGGATAGTAAAACACGCGGGCTTGTTCGCCAAAGCGCACGAGGCAGTTTTTCTCACCCCAATCGTTTGGTATGATTCGCCCATAAAAAATCACTTTCGCGCTCATCGGGGAGAAAATCGATGGAAGCTGTCAAAGTCTACACGCGGCACGGCTGATACACCTGCGCCCTTACGAGAGAGTTTCTCTCGTCCAGCGGTCTGGAAGTCGTCAACAGAGACTGCACGAACGACGCCGAAGCCCAGGCGGAACTCAAGGCGCTGGGTATCAAGGCCCTGCCCGTCGCCGTGCGCGGAGAAAATGTGGTAGTGGGCTACGACGTAGATGCCCTTCGCGAGGCCTTTGACATCGAACAGGAAGGCGCCGGTCCCCTCTCGTCTGAAAAAATGCTCCACTATTTCGAGATGGTGTTCGACGCCTTTCGCCGCGTGATCCGCCAGATTCCATACGAAACGCTCGACTGGGTAACCCCCGGCAGACCCCGCACGCTTCGCCAGCTCACATGGCACAGCTTCGAGCGTCCGGACCTCGTGATGCAGACTCACGCATCAGGAGAGTACACCGAAGATATGGTGCGGCGGTATGAAACGATGGCGAACGATTATGATACCAACGAAGATATCTGCGCCTATGGAGATGAAATTCAGGCAAAGCTCACCGACTTTCTGACAGACGGCGGCGAGGCGCTCGCCAAAAAAGTGTCGAGCTATATGGGACCCATCACCGTACATGAGTTGATGATTCTCTCGCTCGGGCACGCCTTCCAGCACCTACGGCAAACCTACCACTATTTCGAGATGCTGGAGATAGTGCCGGATAACCCGCTGCAACCCGAAGACTACGAAGAAGTGCCTGTGCCAAAGGATCTCTTTTAGTCCTGTTTTGTTTTCCAAGGAGGCCGCTTGATGCCGTCTAAAGAAACGTTTCCCCTCCGCGCGAACCGCGACCGCATGAGGCGTGAGTTCAACGCCCAGGCGAAGATCGGCAAATACGGAAAAACGGGCCTCGACCGCGTGGCCTTCACGCCGGTCTACAACGAGGTGCGAGACCTCGTCGAGGGCTGGATGAAGAACGCGGGCCTTGAGACGCGGGTCGACGCCGTGGGGAATCTGTATGGACGAAAAGAGGGCCGCGTGCGCGGACTTCCCGCCGTGATGGCCGGCTCGCATCTCGATTCCCAGAGCCCGGGCGGACGCTTCGACGGCCCCGCGGGCGTGCTCACTGCTCTCGAAGCGTTCCGGCGCATCGACGAGACGGGACTCGCCCACGATCACCCCATCGAGGTGATGGCCTTCGTGGGAGAGGAATCCGCATGCGGGATGACGGTGTTCGGCAGCAGCGTCGCCACGGGTGTCGTGGGCGTGAAAGATTTGAAGAACACGGAGCATCCGCCGACCGGCAAATCGCTGTATGAAGCCATCGAGGCGGTGGGCGGCAATCCTGCGCGCGTACGCTCGTGCCGGATTAAAGACGGCTCACTCAAGGCCTTTCTGGAGCTTCACATCGAACAGGGGCCGGTGCTCGAATCGGCCGAGATACCCATCGGCATCGTGGACAGGGTGGTGGGATACACGAGGGGCGAGGTTCACTTCACTGGCGTCACGGCGCACTCGGGCGGACAGCCCATGCCCTACCGAAAGGACGCCGGAATCGCGGCGGCGGACTTCATGGTGCGCATGGAGAACTTCGTGAACCGCGCGCCCGAGTCTCAGCGCGTAACAATCACCTTCGGGGAGATGGAAGCGCTCCCAGGATGGGTGTCCATCGTGCCCGGAGGGGCGAGGCTTTCTTTCGATCTCAGAAGCAGAAGCCAGACGGTGATGGAGCGCACCCTCGGGCGGATGGAAAAAACGCTTGCCGCCATCGAGAAGGAGCGGGGCGTCGAAGGCCGCCTCTCCGACGTGAAGAAGCTGGCCGTCTGCCCCACCTCCAACAACATTCAAAAGGCGCTCCGGCGCGCTTCCAAAGAAACGGGACACGCCGCGCTCACGCTATCGAGCGGCGGGGTGCACGACGCCTGCCGCATGGCGGCGATATGCCCGATCGGAATGGTGTTCATTCCCTCGGTGGGCGGGCTCTCGCACACGCCCGAGGAGTTCACGCACTTTGACGACATGGTGAAGGGCGCAGAAATCCTCGCCTCCTCCATTGCGCATCTCGCCAACGAGAAGGTGAAGGCGTAAGGCGAAAAATCGACGGGCAACGCTTTATTGAATACTCTTACCCAAAGTGCCTGACGTAAGGAAAAGCACCTTTTCTCAACATCGCCGTTTTAGGTCCCACCCGTTCAAGTCATGTATTTCGAGTATCTCAGCACGCGACACACGCAAGTCAAGACGCAGATGTTTGTTCAACTCGACTTCGTCAATAGGAAGCAGCACATCCTTCTGAAGTGAAAAGCCGTGTTTCAACACACATACGTGGAGAGTTAATCCCGGGGACTCAACATCTTTTTTGGTATGCTGTACCTCGTTGACATGCTTTGCTATTACGCTCAGGAGATGGTCGATGGTCAAGTTGTTGACACTCTTCAGAAGATGAAACCAAAGCCCCCACTCTTGCTCGCGAAGCAACTTCTCTACGTCTTTATAGATGTCGTCGGTGTTTCCTGCCAGGCTGACTCCCTCGGCCTTGAATTCTACATTGCAACTATCAGTCCCTTTCATATCTTGCACCTGAAGATCAGTCTGTGCCGAACGTTCTCCATCTCCGCTAAACGAGTAAGATTTAGAAGTCGGTACCTCAACCGAATAACCATGAGAATTCTGGCGCAATAAGGCCTCAAAAAAAGCGAATCTGGCCTCCTGCTCACTTACTCGCAAACCGTTTTGACGGTAGCGCGGAAAAATGAGCCGACCCGTGCCAATGCCGCTAGATTGACTTCCTCCACTTCGCGCATAGGCATCCCATAATAGCCTGTCCGTGCGTTCGCAAACCTCTGAGATGTCCAAACTTAATTGTTGCAACCTATGTCTCCCTTCACTATTCCACCAAAGAAATAATACATTTTCGGGATTTTGCTCACAGAGCAATCTTACAACAGGCTTTATATTGAATCTTTATAAGCGCTTTTCGCCCTGATATCCCTTTATGATTGTCAAGTTATTGTAAGCTAAGACGTATTATGATAAATTTCGCTACCTTAAAATAAGTAAGTATGAATGTATTGTCGCAGTTACGTTTGCGGCGCAGCGTCTCGAAACCGAAACTCTATAGTTGAAATCGAGAGGGAGAAAAAAATGGGCAGGATAATCAGGCACGTCATTCTCGGATTTGCGCTGCTCCTCGCGGTGAGCATCGCCTTCACGCCCGCGGCGCATGCGGCCAAGGAAGTGAAGATCGGATTCAGCATGGCGCTGACCGGACCGCTCGGCCCCGCAGGCAAGGCGGCGCTGCTGGCCATGCAGATCTGGCGCGACGACGTGAACGCCAAGGGCGGACTGCTCGGCCGCAAGGTCAAGCTGGTCTATTACGATGATCAGACAAAACCCGCCAACGTTCCGGGCATCTACGCCAAGCTGCTCGACGTGGACAAGGTGGACTTCATCGTATCGGGCTACGGAACGAACCTCATCGTTCCCGCGCTGCCCATCGCGATGGAGCGCGGCATGGTGTTCATGGGTCTTTTCGGTCTGGATGCGAACGCGAAGTTCAAATACAACAACTACTTCCAGATCATGCCGGCCGGCCCCGACCCGATCGTGGACTGGTCGCGCGGCTTCTTCGAACTCGCCAAGAAGCAAAAGCCCCAGCCCAAGACGATCGCGCTGCTCTCGGCTGATTCCGAGTTCGCGCGAAACGCCGTCGCCGGCGCCCGCCGGAACGCGAAGAAATACGGATTGAAGGTCGTCTACGACCAACGCTACCCCTTCCCCGGCACGTCCGACTTCACGCCGATTCTGCGCGCGGTCAAGGCCGCCAAGCCGGATCTCTTCTACGTGGGCTCCTACCCGGGCGGTTCTGTGGGCATCGTGAAGGCCGCGCATGAGATCGGCCTCGAACCCAAACTCTTCGGCGGCGGCATGGTGGGTCTTCAGTACACCGCCATCCAGATGAACCTCGGCAAACTGCTGAACGGCATCACGAACTACTGGTTCTGGGCGCCGGAGAAGACCCTGAAGTTCCCCGGCATCGAAGCCTTCCTGGCGAAATACCAGAAAGAAGCGCCCAAGCAGAAACTAGACCCGCTGGGCTACTACCTGCCGCCGTTCGCCTACGCCTACGTGCAGTTGCTCGGAAATGCGATCGAGGCCACCAAGAGCTTCGACCAGGCGAAGGTCGGCGCCTACATTCGCAACAACACCCATTCCACCGTGGTCGGAAACGTGAAGTTCGGCAAGAACGGCGAGTGGGCGACCTCCCGGACGTTCCAGGTGCAGTTGCAAAACATCAAGAGCAACAAGATGAGCGAGTTCAGCAAACCCGGCAAGATGATCGTGCTGTATCCCGAGGACTTCAAGTCCGGAAACCTCATCTATCCATACGCGAAAGGCAAGTAACGAACCGGACATAAAACTGCGATCGGGGGGAGACATCTCCCCCCGGTCCGCGTCCGGCTCGTCGCAGGAGCGCATCCATGCTCAGCATCGAATTCTTGTTGAACGCACTCGTCGCGGGCCTCCTGCTGGGAGGCTTCTACGCCGCGTTAAGCGCCGGTCTTTCGCTCTCATTCGGTTTGCTGGACGTCGTGAACATCGCCCATCCGGCGTTCATTCTCTTCGGTTCCTACCTGACTTTCTACGCAAACGAGCACTTCGGGTTCGACCCGGTGCTCGCGGGCCTTATCTTCGCGGTTCCCGCCTATTTCGTGGGCGTCGCGGTCTACAAAATCTACTACAACAGCTTTGAAAAAACGGGGGCGGAATCCCTGCGCGGACTGGTGTTTTTCTTCGGACTCTTTTTCCTCATCGAGGTCATACTCATCATCACCTTCGGGGTGGACTACCGCCTCGTCCGCGCGTTCTACATCGGCAAGTCCACGTCTATCGGTCCGGTGGGAATCGCCTATCGGCTGTTCGTGCCCTTCCTCGTGGGGGGGATACTCTCCACCGTCCTGTACCTGTTTCTCACAAAAACATTTTTCGGACGCGCCATCATGGGCGTTGCGCAGGACAGCCTCGCCGTCCAACTCATGGGGGTCGACCCGATTCGCATCAAGACGGTCGCCTTCGGCATCGGCATCGCCACCGCCGTGATCGCGGGCTCTTTGCTCATCATCATCGGCCCGGTCGAGCCGACCATCGGACGCGAGTACATCGGCCGCGTGTTCGCGGTCACCGTGCTCGGCGGGCTGGGCAGTATGACGGGCACGCTCGTGGGCGCGCTCATCCTGGGCGTCGCGGAGAGCTTCACCTCTTCGTTCTTCGGCCCCTCGTGGGCGCTGGCCGTCTCGTTCGGCATTCTGCTCATCTGCCTGGCGGTCCGGCCGTCCGGCCTCTTCGGGAGGTAGCCCTTGAGTAACGAAAAGAGGCTCTTCCTGATCGTGGCCGCCGTACTCGTAGTCGGGGCATTCCTCATCACGACCCAGATGGAGAACCGCTTCTACTACAAGGCGGCCTACGTCGTGTTGCAGTACGTCGTCCTGGCCACGGCCTGGAACATCCTGGGCGGCTACACCGGATATGTGAATTTCGGCACGGCGGCGTTCTTCGCCATGGGCGCCTACACCGCCGTCGCGCTCATCAAGACCTGGAAGCCGCCCCTTTACGTGCTGCTCATTTCGGGCGGCATCGTCTCGGGCCTCCTGGGACTCGGCATCGGCTACCTGACCTTGAGGCTCAGAGGCGTGTTCTTCTCCATCGCGACCCTCGCGCTGGCCGTCGTGCTCCAGATGGTCGTCTCGAACTGGGACTATGTGGGCGGCGGCGCGGGCACGGCCATCCTGAAACCCAGGAGCGTGCCGCTGTTCTCGAACTACGACGAGTTCCTCTTCTTCGTCATGGCGGCGCTCGCGGTGGTCGCCGTGGCCGTCGCCTGGCTCATCGAGAAATCCTGGGTCGGGCGGGGAATGGCCGCCATCCGCGACAACGAGGAAGCGGCCGAGTGCATGGGCGTGCCCATTCTCAAAATCAAGCTGTTCGCCACCACGGTGAGCGGCGCGCTGATGGGAATCGCGGGCGCGCCGTTTTCCTATTTCGTCGTCTACATCGAACCCACATCGGCCTTTCACCTCGACTACGCGGTGAACAGCCTCGCCATGCCCATGATCGGCGGCACCACCTCATGGCTCGGCCCGCTGGTCGGCGCGGTTCTGGTCGGTACTGCCCAGCAGATAGCCACAGTCACGCTCTCCGCCGAGATGAACCTGCTCATCGTGGGCAGCCTGCTCGTTGGCTTCGTGGTGTTCGCACCCGACGGCCTCGTGGGCCTGTTCGGCAAGATTCGCGCACGACTCGTGGGCAAGGAGGCGTGATGAGCGAAAACCTCCTCGACGTACACGGCGTCACCAAGCGCTTCGGCGGATTCAGCGCACTCACCAAAGTGGATCTGCACGTGAAGGAAAACGAGCGCTTCGGCCTAATCGGCCCCAACGGCTCGGGCAAGACGACAATGATCAACTGCATCTCGGGCGCTCTCAACAACGACGAGGGGAACATCGTCTTCGCAGGCCGGGACATCACCACCATGCCCGCCTACAAGCGAACCCGCCTGGGCATCGCCCGCAGTTTTCAGATTCCCAAGCCGTTCGTCAGCATGACGGTTCTCGAGAACCTGTGCATTCCTCTCGAATACGCCGCCCACCAGCACTCCCACGGGGCGGAACTTCAGGGCGAGGCCATGGAAATACTCGAGATCATGAGCATGGCGGACAAGGCCGACGTGCGAACCGGGGGACTCACCCAGATCGAACTGCGCAAGCTCGAACTCGCCCGCGCCATGGCGGCCAAGCCGAGGCTCCTCATATCGGACGAGGCCATGGCCGGCCTCTCCAACACCGAGGTGGACGACATTCTCGAAATCCTAGTCCGTCTGAACGAGGAAGGCCTCACGGTCATCATGATCGAGCACATCATGCGGGCGGTCATGAACTTCTCGGAGCGCATCGTCGTCCTCGACGCCGGGGAAAAGATAGCCGAGGGGACGCCCGATGAGATCGTCAACAACAAGGACGTGGAAAGGGCCTACCTTGGCGCATAGCATCGTCGTCGACAACGTATCCGCGGGCTACGGCGCCGTGCGCGTGCTGCACGGGGTCTCCATCGAGGTGAACGACGGGGAGACCGTGGTGCTCCTCGGCACAAACGGCAACGGCAAGAGCACGCTCATCAAGTGCATCATGGGCATCATCCAGCCCGATGAGGGCGCGATTTACCTGGAAGCCGACGGCGAGCGGATCGATCTGGCGGGCAAGAAACCCGAGGAGATCGTGAACCTGGGCGTCGCGCTCGTGCCCGAGGGCAGGCGCCTGTTCCCGCGCCTCACGGTGGAGGAAAACCTCCTCCTGGGCGCCTACCGCGAAGAGGCCCGCCGCGGCATCGACCGCAACCTGGCCTTCTCCTTCGAGGCTTTCCCGGTTCTCGCCGAGCGCAAGAACCAGCTTGCGGGCAGCATGAGCGGGGGCGAGCAGCAGATGCTGGCCGTGGCCCGCGCGCTCATGTCCGCGCCCAAGGTGCTCCTGGTGGACGAACCCTCCGTCGGCCTGGCGCCCATTCTCGTGAGCCGGGTGATCTCCAAAATCCGGGAACTGAAAGAAGAATACCAGCTCACCGTCCTCATGGCCGAGCAGAACTTCAACCAGGCGGTCAAGATAGCCGACAGGGGCTATATCATCGTCCACGGGGAGATCGCCTTCGCGGGCGAGAACACCGAAGCCCTCGTCGGTCACGAACTCGTGAAGAAATACTATCTCGGGGTGTGAGGCGGCGCGCAGCGATTCGCTGCACGGATCACCAACTTCTTCTCCACATTACCACTTCTCAGGACAATAACTGCTCTCCGTCCTTAGATTAAGACGAAGTTAATACCCCATTTCCTTAGCGGGGGCATCAGAGGCCACCTGTATGACGATGCCTTCGGTCTCATCGGGATGGAGAAAGAGTATTTCATACCCTCTGGGCGTGTAGGTGCCGGGGCCGAAGCCTTCTAGGAACTGCACGCCGCTCTCCGTGAAATGCTTGCCCGCAGCACCCGTGTCCGGCGCGGAGAGCGCGATGTGCGAGAGACAGGGGCCGCCGTTTCGCTCCAGCATCTTCGTGTAGAGGTTCTCCGGGTCGTAGGGCTGCATGATCTCGATTTCCACGTCGCCCATGCGCAGGAACGTGGCGTGCGCCCAGCCGGTATCGGCCACCTGTACGCGGTTCGGCTCGCAGCCGAGTTTTTCCTGGAACATCCTGGTGGTGCGCTCCATGTCGTCCGTGATGAGGCCCACGTGATGAATCTTCTTGAACATTTTCATACTCCTCAATTTATGATTGCTCGAATAAAGGTGCACCGGCGGAAATTTCACTTTCCACACTACCCGGCATAAGAGACACACGCTTCCCCGAATGTCAAAAACTCCCCGGCCCCGCCTGCCCCACGCATGAGACCGCCCGAAACGAAAAAATGAAACCACACCATTTTTCACTTGTTGACACTTAGAAGGCGAGATTCTATGATCCTCTCATCGCATCAAAATTGGGGGTATTCGCAGCAGCGCATACAACGCCTTCATGTCATTCATTCACCACAAGGAGGAAGATTCATGAGTCGTTTAGACAGAAGAAAATTCCTGAAAGGCGCAGGCCTTATCGGCGGAATCGTCGCCGCCCAGACCGCGCCCCCCTTCCTGAGAGAAGGACTCGGCGCTCGGCCTATCAAATGGGGTTCCATCCACCCGACGACGGGCCCCTACGCCACCGAGGCGTTCGACCAGGTGGAAGGCGTCAAGATCGCCATCGAGGACGTCAACAAGGAAGGCGGCGTGGATGGGCGCGAAGTCAAGCTGCTCTTCCGCGACGATCAGTTCAAATGGGACCAGACCACCACGCACGCGCTCGACCTGATTGACAACCACAGGGTCGACTTCATCGCGGGCTCCATGGTCGGCCCCGAAGAAGTACGCCTCAACGAGTTCTCCCGCAAGCGCAATATCATCTATGCGAACTACCCCCAGCACATCATGTCCACCCCGGGGAACGCGAAGAAGATGTCACCCCTGTTCTTCACGGCGAACACCACGCCGTACCAGCTATGCGCGAGTTCGCTCACGTATATCGCCAAGAACAATTTAGGCAAAAAGATCCACTGTGTGTTCGATGACTACATCTGGCCCAAGATGTTCATCCCGGCCTTCGAGAAGCTGACGAAGGACTTCAACCTCACGTGGAACAAGAATAGTTCCATCTCCTGGGTGCCCTTCCCGACATCGATGGACTATTCGGCGACGTTCCCGAGAATCCTGAAGGAAAAGCCCGACGTCGTCTACGCGCTCAACTGGGGACAGCGCCAGGTCGCCTTCGTCAAGCAGGCGCGCGAAGCCGGTCTCGACAAGAAGGTGAAGATCGTCCTCGGCGCCACCGAGATCACCATGCCCGAGGCCGCCGGCCCCGGTTCGTATGACGGCTTCAACGCGGCGATGATGTGGCACCCCTCTCTCGGAAGCAAGTATCCGGCCGCCAAGGCGCTGAACGACAAGTTCCTGGCGCGCCGCAAGCGCCCGTGCTCGAGTTACGGAATGCTCGCCCACGATCTCACGCGGCTGATCCTGGACACGGCGAAAGAAACCAAGCTCTACAAGCGCCGTGATCACTTCAAGCTCGCGAAAGTGCTGGAAGGCATAAAATTCCAGTACAGCAAGGGCGAGTGCCAGATTCGTCCCTGCGACCACGTCTGCATCTCGGAGGTTTTCGTGATGCGCGGCAAGTCCAAGGCCGAGATGAAAGATAAATTCGACCACATCGAGGTCATCGGCTCCTCGAGCGGAGAGGGCAACACCGTCTCCTGCGAAGCGAAAGGCCTGAAAGAACCCGCCAGCGAGAGAAGGGCCTAGGAAACGGCGCACAGAAGCGCCCCCTGAAAACGCCCACCCGGGCGGCCGGAAATCCGGCCGCCCGGGCTTTTCTCACGGCGTTTGACAATGGGGCCGTTTCATCCTAGACATTGGCCCTCTTACGACTTCCCCGTTCTCAAGGAGCGTGTTTTGCCAAGCGGCGGCGTAGAGTTTTCGGAATTCGTCCAGCATCTATTCCTGGGGTTGGTGCAAGGTTCCTTCTGGGTTCTGCTGGCCTTGGGCCTTTCGATCGTTTTCGGACTGATGGGCATTATCAACTTCGGGCACGGCGCCTTCTATATGCTGGGCGCGTATGTGGGGTACACGGTCTCGAACCTCATTTTCACGCCCATTTTCGGGCCGAACGTGGGTTTCATCATGGCAATCGTCATGGTACCCGTCGTCATGTTCGGAATCGGGATGGTTTTCGAGAAATACGTCATCAGCAATATATACAATACGGAAAACGAACGATTCTCGGGCGTTCTCATCATGTTCGGCATGTCCATCTTCCTGCCGGACTTCGTCCGCTTAATCTGGGGCAGGCCGGGAAAACCCTTCAACATCCCGCCAATGTTCCAGTTCTCGCTCCTGAAGACGGGTACGCTCGACATCACCGCCTACAGGAGCTTCACCATCATCACCGCGGCGGTCCTCGTCGCCCTCCTCTGGGTGCTAATCTACAGAACCAACCTGGGCATGATGATCCGCGCGGGCACCAACAACAACACGATGGTGAAGGTGCTGGGCATCAATGTGTCGCGCATCTGGCGGCTCACGTTCGGTCTGGGGATAGCCCTGGCCGGATTCTCGGGCGTCATGATAGCGCCCCTGTTCGCGGTGGACGCCACGATGGGCGAACTGATTCTGGTGCAGACCTTCATCGTGGTCGTCGTCGGCGGCATGGGGAGCTTCATCGGCCCGGTTATCGGCGGGCTGATTCTGGGCCAGCTCTGGGCGCTCACGCCCCTGGTGGGCAGAACCCAATACGTGGTTCAAAACTGGACGGGTACGGTCATAGGCCCCGATTTCTGGGAAAAAGCGTCCGACATCCTGCTCTTCATCGTGATGGCGGTAATCCTTCTCTTGAGACCAAGAGGGTTGTTCGGCCAGGAAGGCGCTTTTGATTAAAGATCCTTATCGTCTCGGGAGAGATTTTTAAGTGGACTCTGCAGCTCCAAAAAACCGATTCACCCCCAAGGAATTCTGGGCCTGGATATCGGAAGTTTTCGACAACTACGGAATACTGATACTCGCCGGTCTCCTGCTGGTGTACCCGTTTTTCTTCACCACCTTGAACGATTCGATCATCTGGCTCGAGGACAACGACTGGGAAACATCCGCTGAGATTCTCGCGGAGATTCGCGGCTTCGTACCGAGTACGCCGTTGATGATTCAGATTCTCATCTACACTTTATTCGGCATCGCCTTCAACATCCTGCTCGGCAACACCGGAATGCTCAGCCTGGGCCATTGCGCATTCTTCGGCGTGGGCGGCTACACCGTGGGCATCATGCACGCCTGGATCAAACCCGACACCTACGCGCCCGACTGGATGGTCAGCGCCTTCAAGGTGCTGCCCCTGGAAATCTCGCTCATCACCTGCGTCATCGTCTCCACCTTCGTCGCCTGGCTCATCGGCACCATCTGCAGTTCGAAGCGCGGCGTGTATTTCGCGATGGTCACCCTCTCCATCAGCATGATCTTCTACTACTCCGCGCAGACGTTCGACGACCTCACCGGCGGAACGGACGGCCTGGGGGGCCTCGAGAACATGCGGCTGGGTTCCATCAACCTGCGCGTGGGTATCATGGACGCGAACATCACCTATTATTTCGTCTTTTTTCTGAGCGTCGTCTTCATCGCCATCATCTGGCAGATACTGCGCTCGCCCTTCGGCCACGTGCTCAGGGCGATTCGTGAAAACGAAGACCGCGCGCGCATCTGCGGCTACAACGTGGCGAAGGTCCGGCTCATGGCATTCACGATGAGCGGGGCCATCTCGGGAGTCGCGGGCGCGCTGGCGATCATTTACGGCGAGACGGTGCCGATCGAGAACATCCACTTCATCACCTCGGGGCAGATTGTCATCATCACCCTCTTCGGGGGAGCGGGCACATTCCTGGGGCCTGCGGTGGGGTCGTTCATCTATTGGTACCTGAGGCAGTTGATGAGCGTGGAGTTCGTCAAATACCTCGCCATCTTCCAGTATTGGGAAGCGTGGGTGGGCGGCATCTTCGTGCTGATCGTACTCTTCGTGCCCTCGGGCATTCTGGGCACCATCCGCAACATGACGCTCGAATACCGCGAGAAGAAATATCTGGCGAAACAAGCCGCGGCCGAGGCGGCCGCCGACCCGGAATAACGGAAAGACAAAATGCCTATCCTGGAAACCAGAAGTCTGAGCAAGCATTTCGACGCCCTCGTCGCCGTGGACGCCGTGAATTATTCGGTCGACGCTGGCGAGTTGCGCTCCATCATCGGCCCGAACGGCGCGGGGAAAACGACATTCTTCAACATGATCGCGGGCGATCTGCTGCCTACGTCGGGGCAGGTGCTCTTCGATGGAGAAGACGTATCGGAAGTCCCCGCTCATGAGCGCTCCCACCTGGGGATTGGCCGCACCTACCAGATCACCAACATCTTCCCGAAACTGAGTGTGCTGGAGAACATCCGCATCGCCGTGCAATCACGGAAGATGACCTTCAACCTGTGGTCGACGATAGGTAACCACAAGGAGTTGATCGAAAGGGCGGACGAGATACTCGAGCGCATCAACATGACGGAGAAACGCGGCGAGCTGGGCGGTACGCTCGCGCACGGCGAGCAACGCTATCTCGAAATCGGAATCGCCCTCGCCACCGACCCCAAGCTCCTCCTGCTCGATGAGCCGACGGCGGGCATGAGCCCCGAGGAGACGATTCAGACGGGTGAGTTCATCAAGAGCCTGGCCGATCCGCTCACCATCGTGCTCGTGGAGCACGACATGGAGGTGGTGCTGGGCATTTCAGATAAAATCACCGTGCTGCACAACGGCGCCTTTCTCGCCGAGGGCACGGTGGAGGAAGTCCGCGCGAACGCAGAAGTGCAGCGCGTATACCTGAGGGAATAATGCTCGAAGTAGATTCCATCAACACGTTTTACGGCTTAAGCCACGTGCTTCACGACTTGAGCCTCAAGGTGGACGAAGGCGAGGCGGTGGCCTTCCTCGGCAGGAACGGGGCGGGTAAATCCACCACCATGAAGACTGTCATGGGGCTTCTGACGCCCCAAAGCGGCAAAATCACCATGGAGGGAGCCGACATCACGCAGGCCGAGGCGCACACCGTCTCGCTCGCGGGGGTTTCATGGATACCCGAGGATCGCCAGGTGTTCACCAACCTCACAGTGTTCGAAAACCTCAAGATCAGCCGCATCCCCATCGACGGCGCCAAGAACCTGGACACGCATCTCGACTGGATTTTCTCCCTCTTCCCGCGCTTGAAGGAGCGAATCAACAACAAGGGGAACCAGTTGAGCGGCGGCGAGCAGCAGATGCTCACCATGGCGCGGGGTCTCGGCACGGAGCCCAAGCTCATCATGGTGGACGAGCCCACCGAGGGCCTGATGCCCGCCTACGTCGAGACCATCGAGAACGTGCTGGTGGAGATCCAGAAAAAAGGCATCGCCATCCTGCTCGTGGAGCAGAACTTCCGCATGGCGCTCAGCATCACCAAGCGCGCCTACCTGATTGAAAAAGGCATCATCCAGTGGGAAGGCGCCTCCGCCGACCTGCTCGAAGACCAGGAAACCCGCATGCGGTATCTGGGCGTCTAGGCTAAATACAGCAAAACCCGCAGAACCTTCCCGCCTTTCGACAACCAAGGAGGAGACGATTTGGACCAGCGTCTCAGCATCGTCACCCTGGGCGTAGACGATCTTCCGCGTGCGCGGGCGTTCTACGAGGCGCTCGGCTGGCGCGTTGCGAGCGAGGAGTTAGCCGATTCCATCGTCTGCTTCACGCTCAACGGAATCGGTTTCGCCCTCTACCCCCGCGACAAGCTCATCGAGGACATCGGGCCAAATGCCGGCAGCGGTGAGGTGACCGGCGCGATCACCCTGGCCTACAACGTCCGAACGCGCGAGGACGTCGCCAAGGTGTTAGCCGAAGCCGAACGCGCAGGCGGAACCATCGTCAAGCATGCGCAGGATGTCTTCTGGGGCGGCCACTCGGGATACTTCAAGGATCCGGACGGGCATTATTGGGAAGTCGCCTGGAATCCCTTCTCACCTCTCGATGACAAGGGAAACTTCGCCTGGTAGTCGGAGGGGACTGACACGACTGAATCCGCATCCAAAATACCTTTAGCAAAACCAAGGTGCCCCTTTCCATCAATATTAAGCTCATTACTTTGCAAGAGTCTTTGAACCGTTACATATGTGCAGTTCGCCTCACGGATTCGCGGATCGAGCTTGAGCGATAGAAGAGGATTTGTCTGAAAAGTACAGCCTCTATCATGTTTAGGCCGAACAATCATGGTGAAACTTGCCAACAGTGGTGGCACAGTTGGCAACAGGTAATGCAAGCGGAAAGAGTCAGTGATTTCATTGCGGACATAATGACTGGTTGATATGCTATTTTCTCCAAACAGTTAACCGGCTGAACACGCTGCCTGACAAGGCTGAATTATCTCAGGTAAACCACGTCCGGAAACAACAAAGGGGTTAGTTAGATGCAAGAAATCAAGGGATACGACCGCTCGATCCAGGAACTTCTTTCTGGAGGAAGCTACGGGATAGACTATTACCAGAGAGAATATAAGTGGGGACGTAAACAACTACAAGAACTAGTGGACGACCTGACAGTTCGGTTTCTTGATAGCTATAAGGAGGGAGATAAAACCAAGGAAGTCGCCAACTACGGCCACTACTTCCTCGGATCGATTGTCGTTAGCAAAAGAGGTGACATACGTCATATTGTTGACGGACAACAACGGATAAGTTCGCTCTCTATTCTCCTGATCTACCTAAACAATCTTCAGAAACAACGAGCTGATCAAGTCGCAATTCAATCACTCATTTATGCTGATGATTATGGTGACAAAAAATTTAAGCTAAACGTTCGAGAGCGTAATGACTGCATGGATGCGCTTTTCAACGAACGTCCATTCAACTCTGATGAAGCCACTGAGTCTGTTAAAACACTGTATGCACGATATCAGGACCTAAGTGAGTTGTTTCCAGACGAACTGCAGGGCGGCGCACTACCTCATTTCATTTATTGGCTCATCCGCAAAGTGAACCTGATCGAGATCATTGCGTATGCGGATGAGGATGCCTATACAATTTTTGAAACGATGAACGACCGAGGGTTGTCACTGACGCCGACGGAAATGCTCAGAGGCTATCTGCTGGCCAACATAGATGACACGGACAAGCGGCAGGAAGCGGATGCTAAGATTAAGGAGTATCTCGGTAAATTTGCCGAGTACGGCAAAGAGACCGAGGCTGATTTTTTCAAAGCATGGCTGAGATCTCAGTACGCGAAGAAGATCAGAGAACGAAAAAAGCATGCCAAGCCGGAGGACTTTGATCTCCTCGGCACAGAGTACCACCGCTGGGTGCGCAACCATGCAGACAGTATTAAGCTGAACAGCAGTGACGATTTCTATCATTTCGTGATGCGTGAATTTTACTATTTTGCTGCTCTATACATCCGGTTGCTGCACGCTTCCGAAAATCGTACGGAGCGATTGGAGAGTGTACGCTACAACGGCGATGCGGGCTTTACGCTTCAACATCATTTAATCATGGCATCGATGACATCACAGGATGACATAGACACCACCAACGCCAAGATCGCTGCGGTGGCGGACTTTGTTGATTGTTGGTTGAACTTGCGACTGTGGAACTACAAGTCCAACAGCTATTCCACCATCCAATATTCGATTTTTGCGATCATGCGCGAGATTCGAGGCAAGTCGTTAGCTGATATTCAGATAACCCTGCGGGATCGCTTGCAGGACGAAATGAACGAAATTACTTTCGACAAACCTGTTCGCCTAAATCAGTTTACGAGTAAAGCTATTCATCGCCAGTTGGCTCGCTTCACAGACTGGCTAGAACGACAATCGGGTGAACCCGGACGATACGAAGATTACATTATTCGGTCGGGCAAGAATGCCTATGAGGTAGAACATATTTGGTCCGATCACTATGAGAGGTTTGCCCATGAGTTTGAGCAGGAACAAGATTTCCACACTCACCGCAACATGGTGGGCGGTCTGCTTTTACTGCCCAAAAAGATTAACGCCAGTCTCAACGATAAGAACTATGCCGAAAAATTGCCGGATTACTTAAAAACAAATGCACTAGCTCAATCACTTCACAGAGAATTTTACAACAACAACCCCGGCTTTAGACAGACTATCAAAAAATATAACCTTCCCTTCGAACCACATGACAGTTTTACTAAGAAAGACTTGGAGACCCGCTCAAACCTTTATTGCAAGCTAGCCCGCCTTATCTGGTCACCTGATAGGCTGGCATCTGAGTAAGACGCAGATACCAATTAAACCGCACCGCATTCACCTGAATGATGGCAGTGCGGCCCACTACAGATAACGCGAGAGGGCTTCTGCGACAATCCCTTCCGCATTGATCGGGATTGACCCTCAAGGGGGGGGAGTATTTTCCAAAATCTCAAAGGGAGAACGATTCAAGAAGGGAGCTTCGTAAGGACAGGTCGCGACCTGTCCCTACCATGTGACCCATTATGATAATGCAAGCGAGATTGCCAGAAGCTTTATACGGCATTTCTCACCGCTCATCGACGAGGCGGCGGGCCTTCACGTCGCGCATCGGGTCGTGGATAACGCCCGGCGCCACGAATTCGAGGACCGGCCGTATCATCACCGCTCCCCGCACCCTGTCCGGCACGGAGGCGCCGAGCCGCTCGCGCTCTGAATCCTCGGCTTCCAGGCGGATGATCATCTCGTCCATCGAATCCACGTCATCGGGCGCGGACTTGCGGATCCTCACCTGAAACTCGCGTATCGCGCGCTCTTTCGAGAGAAGGTCGAAGACGATATCCGGATTCATGAGCATCCCGCGCACCTTGAGCAGGTCGCCCGTCCGCCTCGGCAGGCGCACGATGCGCTCGCCCAGGCGCCCGCAACCCGGACAAGGCTCCCACCTGAGCGCGATGAGGTCGCCGATGAGATAGCGCAGAAACACCGTGCCGCGGCGATGCAGGTGCGTGAGGGCTATCACCCCCTCTTCTCCTTCCGGCACGCGCTCGCCGGATTCCGGGTCGACGACTTCGAGCAGGTAGAGTTCGGGCACGACGTTGTGCGGCATCGCATCGTTCGCGCACTGAACGAGGCCGCCCTGCATCTCCGTCGCCGCGTAGCGCACCCGCACTTGGGGGTCATCCGCCCCGAACCAGCGCAGGTGATCCATATACTCCTCGCGCAGGGCGTCGCTCACCGCCTCACCGGTGGTGAGCACCATGCGCGCGCGGTCGAGCTTGACGCCGCGCTCGCGCGCCCTCCTCAGGAAGCGGCGGACGAAACTCGGCACCCCCCAGATGACGGTGGCTCCCGAGGCGGCCACCACGTCGACGGCCTCATCGAGCGAGCGCCTTACGGGGTATTCGGGATGCGGGCTGCCCGTGAGCGCGCTCACCACGGGAAGCCCCATGATTTCCGCCGAGCGCACGCAGCAGAGGAACCCGCCCAGGGGCATGGGCGATAGCGGGTAGAGATTGGCGATGACGTCGCCGGCCCCCAGACCCTCCGCCTCGTTGCACACCCGCGCCTGGAGCATGATGTGGTACTGGTCGTGCGTGGTGTTGAAAAAAGGAGAAGGCCGCCCGCTCGTTGTGCCCGTGGTGTAGGCCACGTTCCACATGGTGCGCTCCTCGAAGGGAAGCTCGGGCAGCCAGGCGGGGTCGAGGCTGAAATCCTCGGGCGCCGCCATGAAATCCTCTTTTTTCGTGAGGGGGATTTTCTGGAGGTCGTCGAGTTCCTTGACCGCCTCGGGGATGAGGTTCGCCTCTGCAAAGCGGCGCTTGTAGAACGGGTGCGCCCGACCGCACAGAGCCACCATTCTCTGCAGGCGTTTTCTCCTCAACTCGTGCAACGCGTCTCGTTCGTTCACCAGATCTTGCTCCCTCGCCTAAAAAATACCGGCCTTCCGCTGCAGCCAGCGCACGTATTGCACGATCAGGGCCACATCCTCGGGTTTCACACCCGGCACGGGCTGCATGTCGCCGAACTTCCAGTGGTGGCTCCTCACCCCGCGCGAGACGGCCATGAAGAAAGCGGCGTCCCCGTGGTGGGAGGGTTCGTAAACCTTGTGCACCAGCGGCGGGCCGATTCGCGAACCCTTGGCCTCCGGCCCGTGGCAGCGCATGCAGTTGCGCGAGAACAGCGATTTCCCCTTCTTGATCTGCGCCATGTCCTCGGTTGCGGGAACCTGCCTCGGCGGCTCGGGCCTTTTCGTCAACGTCACGATCAACCCAAACCCCGCTATGAGAAAAAGCCCCGCCGCCAACGCCTTTTTCATCGTCCACAAACTCCTCATGGTGAGTGTCTTCGCTTCCCGAATCGCGCGCTCCACAAATCACATCATCTCTCATTGAAAATACAAGAGAGCACCCGAAGCGGCGCAGACAGCTTAAGTGGATTTGATCGCGGATTTCAAACCCCGAACGCCCATAAAACCCCGGACATCCCCGCTCCGTGACCACCGGAAAAACCATACGAGGAGGAGCGCACCGCTCAGTATCTGGCCCCCGCTCACCGCTAACCAGACGCCGCCCGCTCCCACGGCAAACCAGAACGAGAGCAGATAGGCGGCGGGAAGCTGAACGCCCCAGCGAACGACGCCCTCCACCAGCATGGGCGGCTTCGAGCGCGAGGCTCCCTGGAACGCGCCCGCCATCACCCGGCGGATGGACTCCATGAGGAGGCCCGCGCACAGGATTCTGAGCGCCATGACGGCCGTGTCGTTCCCCGCCAAGCCGAAAAACGAGACGACCTCCTGCGCCCAGGCGAACAAAAATACGCTCGCCGCCGCCATCAGCATCACAAGCGCGGCGACTGCAAGCCATACCGTGCGCGTCACGCGCTCGGGCTTCTCCGCGCCCATGTTCTGGCCCACCAGCGTGCGCACCGAGCTTTGCAGACCGAAGCTCGGCATCCGGGCGATCATCGTCACGCGGTTGCCGATGCTCCACGCGGCCAGTGCACTCGCCCCGAAGGGAGAAAGCATCCGCACCATGAGCAGGAGCGCGCTTCGCTCGAGGAGGTTCTGCACCATGGCGGGCCAGGCGAGACGCGCGACGCGGGATATCTCGGACGCGCGCGGGCGCAGATCGGCCCACCTCAGCCTGAGCCTCGATTTTCCCTTCACGATGAAGGTCAGCATGGTTGCGAATCCGCCCAGCCGCCCCACGCCGATGCCCAAAAAGCTGCCCGCTATCCCCAAAGCGGGAATCGGCCCCCATCCGAACATAAAGAGGGGGATGAAGATGAGCGTCAAAACGGTGGAGGCCACGACGCCCGCGATGGTGATGCCCGGCTCGCCGGTTCCCCGCAATATCTGGCCGACCACGAACATCGCCTCGGCGGCGAGCAGCACGGCGAAGCCCGCGCGGATGTAGACGACGCCCAGGGCGGCCAGCGCGGGGTCGCGCGTCATCAAGTCCATCAGGAGGGGAGCGAACCATAGACCCAGGAACGTGGCGATGAGACTGAAGACGCCGACGAGGAAGATGGTCTGCCCCGCCATGACCGAGGCGCCCTCTCCATCGCCCGCGCCCACGCGCTGGGCCACGAGCGCCTGCCCTGCGATCCTGATTCCGAAAGGGGCCGAACGGATGAACAACAGGGTGATGAAACCCAGAGACGCCGCCGCCAGGAATTCGGCCCCCATCCGGCCGAGCCAGTAAATCTCAAAAATGCCGTCGAGATTGCGCAGGATGCGCTCGCCGCATATCGGAACCGAGAGGCGCGTGATGGCCCAGCCGACCGAGCCTTTCGTGTAATCGTATCCGCGCGTTCTCGTGGCTTGTTTCAGAAGGCGCACCTCTCACTGAAAATAATACCGGAAAGCGATCAGCTCATGATACGATAGAGCGTCCGATACGTTAAGGGAGAGAGACGCAGATGCCGCCTCCCGATTACGAACGATCGAAAGGGTGAATTCCTTGTTCCAAGATATTGCGTCCGAACTTCGCGCGGACGTCCTCTCCGATAAGACAGTTCCGGCGCTTTCCGCCGGATTCACCTCCGGCCTGGGCCTGCTCGTCGCCCAGATCGCCTTCGGCAGCTTCATTTTCTCGGGCGCATTGGCCCCATATACCTCCCAGGGCGTCGGCCTGATTTTATTCGGAAACTTCGCCGCCTGCCTCATTATCGCCCTCGCAGGCGGCTACCGCGGGGCGATTTCGGGGCTTTCTCCCGCGCTCGTGATCGTGATGGCGCTGATCGGCTCCACGATGGACGCCGAAGGCGATGCGCTGTTCGTCACCACGGCGGGCGCGCTCATGCTCAGCGCCATGGCCACCGGCGTCTGCTGTCTCGTTATCGGCCACTTCCGGCTCGCCAACCTGGTGCGCTTCATCCCCTACCCGGTGGCGGGCGGATTCGTGGCCGGAATCGGGGGGGCCGTGTGCCTGGCGGCCATGTCCCTGATGGGAGCGGAGCCTGACTGGCGTGCGGTCCCGGCGCTTCTGGAGCCATCCACGTTATGGAGGTGGGCCCCCGGCGCAGCGTTCGGGATCGCCCTGTACCTCGCCATAAAACGCTGGGGAAATGCGCTGATCCTCCCGGTGAGCGTGGCGATGGCCGTCGGCGCATACCACTTCGCCCTGGCCACTCTCGATATTTCCGGTGACGAGGCGAGATCGGCAGGTCTGTTGTTCAAGAGCACCGCGGAGGGAACCCTCTGGCCGGTTGTGGGGATCGCCGATCTGGCGCATCTGGATTGGGCGGCGATGGCGGAACAGGTTCCCAACATGCTGACGCTGATGCTGATCGCGCTCATCGTCGTGATCATGAATTTCGCCGGCCTAGAATTGGCCGCAAATCACGAACTGGACTGGGACCTGGAGTTCAGGACGGCCGGGCTCGCGAGCGTGGTCGCAGGACTGGGCGGCGGGACGGTGGCAAGCACGATCGTGCCCGCCTCGCTGCGCAGCAAGCTGCTCGGAGCCGCCACCCGCCTGACCGGCATCGTCGCCGCCCTCGTCATCGGGGGCGCATTGCTCCTGGGCGACGGGATGCTGGAACTGATCCCGACGCCGCTCGTAGGCGGAATTCTGTTTTTTGCCGGCTTCGGCATGATAGACGAAGGTCTCGTAAGAAGCTGCAGGCGGCTCCCCTGGTCGGAATACGGCATCATCGTGTTGATCTTCGTCGTCATCATCTCCTTCGGACTGTTCGAGGGCGTCGGCGCCGGTATGCTGGCCACCCTCGTGTTCTTCGCCGTGCGCCTCAGCCGCGTGGATCTTGTCGAATCCCGGTTCAATGCACGAGAACGCAGAAGCAACAAGACCCGGCCCATCCCCGATCGGGCCATCCTGCTGGCCGAAGGCGAGCACGTGCATGTCTACCGGCTGCGCGGCTACATCTTCTTCGGAAGCGCCTATCCACTAGCCGAACAACTGAAAAAATCCCTCAGTGGCGATTCGCGTCCCGCCTGCCTGATGCTGGACTTCGCCGCCGTCTCCGGCTTCGACTACTCGGCGGTGAGCGTCCTGTCCAGGTTCCTGCAGACGGCGCAGGCGGCCGAAGTTCCCGTGGTTCTGAGCGCATTGGACGAACAGTTGCGACAGGGGCTGGAGCGCAACCTACCGCCTTCTATATTTCAGGAGCTGGTGATTGAGCCGAATGCGGACAGTGCGCTGGAGCGCTGCGAGGAGACCGTCATTGCGGCATGGAGGGCGGACGTGAACTTATCGGACAAGCGGCGCGCCTCGCTGCTGGCGCACACTGCCGATGACCTCGAGCGCTACCTGGAACGGCAAATTCATTTCGAGGAACTCATCGAAGAACTCAAAAGCTGGCTGGACTCTCGTCAGTACGCCGCCGGCGATGCCCTCGCAGGATCGGATGCGCCAGGCGAAGAACTCCAATTGTTGCTTGCGGGCCGGGCTTCCGCTTACGATTCCGCGGGCGCGCGTCTTCATGATTTCGGTCCGGGCGACGCAATTTGGCCGGCCGGCACGCAGAACGATAAAGCGACCTCAGTGGTTGCAGACCAACCCTGCCGGACGATGGTGCTACCGCTGACGGCACTGCACTGGTTGGACGAGCATGAAGAGGGGCTTGCCCTCAAGCTGTATCGTTATCTGCTCGCCGCACGTTTCCAGACCGAGTCAGAAAGCGGCTAGTCGGAAAAGACCCCGTCAAACGTATGAACCGTTTTATTTCTTATAGAAAAACGGCTTGCTTCAATTCACCGCGCGCGTGATGCGCTCGGCCTAGATGGGCATCGAGAGGCGCGTGATGACCCAGCCGACCGAGCCCCGGGTACAGTCATATCTGCGTGTGATTTTGGAGGGATTCAGAAGGCGCACTTCGATGAAAGCAGAGATACCGGAAAGCGACGCGCCCATGATACGCTAGGGCACTCGATACGTTAAAGGAGAACGATACACCGATGCCGCACCCCGACTTCGAGCGCTGCGCGCGCCACATCACCGCAGAGACCGTGCGCGAACTCCTGAGCGAGATGGTGGATATCGCAAGCCCCACGGGCGGTGAGGCGCAAATGGCGCGCCATCTGGAGGGGCGCATGGCGCGCGCGGGAATGGAAACCCGCTTGCAGGAGGTCGACCCCGGCAGGCCGAACGCGGTCGGCGTGCGCGAGGGCGCGGGCGACGGCGCGAACCTCCTCTTCACCGGTCACATGGACACTTCTTATGACGGGAATGAGGACTACCTGAACGGCGAGGGATTCAAGCCCAGGGCCGTCCACCGGGACGGCTGGATATGGGGTCTGGGCGCGAACAACATGAAGAGCGGGCTTGCGGGCGCGCTGGCGGCGATTGAAGTCATCTGCCGCGAAGATGTCTCTCTGCGCGGGGACCTCACCCTCGCGGGCGTGGTGGGCGAGATAGAAAAAGCGCCGATCGATGAATTCTCGGGCAAATCCTACTCGGGCTACGGGACGGGCACGCGCCACCTTATTCTCCACGGCGTGACGGCGGATTGCGCCATCCTGGCCGAGCCGACGGGGCTCAAGGTCTCGAACGCGAACATGGGCGTCGTGTGGGCGAAGATCACGGTGAGCGGCACGATAAGCCACAGCGTTTTCTCGAACCGCCCGGGGGTCACGAACGCCGTGCGCGCCATTCACAAGATACAAACCGCGGTCGAGCGATGGATACCCGATTATGAAGCCAGACATTCCTGCATGAGCGAGCACCCCAACGTGACGATAGCCGCCGTGCGGGGCGGCTGGCCCTGGCGGCTATCGAGAAACCCCGCCGAGGCGAGCCTTTACCTGGACATCCGCACCGTGCCGGGCCAAAGCACCGAGGACATCAAGCGTGAGCTGCGCAGTGTGCTCGATGAGGCGGCGGATGAAGCCGGGCGCGCCGCTCTCTCGTTCTATGTGAACGACCCGCCCACGCTCTTAGATGCGGACGCTCCTCTTGTACAGGCTGCGCTTGCTGCGCACGAGGAGGTGACGGGCGAGGCGTCCGCACCCGTCATCAGGCGGCCTGCGGCCGATTCCACCCACTTCAACCGCTACGGCATCCCGTGCATCTGCTACGGCCCCGGCGGGCGGATGCACCCCGACGCCGCACAAAAAGGACTGATGCACGCCGTAGGCGAGCACGTTCTCGTCGAGGACGTGGTGACTGCAGCGAAAGTCTACCTCGCCGCAGCACTCTCGATTTGCAGCGTTCAAGCTTTTTCATAGGGCTTGGGAAAGTGTGACATCAATAATTACGGGGGAGAACGCGAACGCTTCCATCTCATGACGCGCATAAACTGACAAGGAAACCCGCATGGATTTCGAACTGAGTGAAGAGCAAAAGAGCCTCCAGCTTCTCGCGCGGAAATTCGCGATGGAGGAAATGCTTCCCGTCGTGGCGGAACTGGAAAAGCGGCCAGACGGAGAGGACAAGTTCGCCTACGACCTGGTGAAGCGCGGCGCCGCGCTCGGGTTTCATTCCCTGGGCGTGCCCCAAGCGCATGGGGGCGACGGGGCCAGCGTTCTCACCCAGTGCATCGTGATGAGCGAACTCTCCTCCGGCTCGCCCGCCGTCTCCAAGGTGTACAGCCACAACTGGAAGGCGATTGCGGGCCTCATCGCCGTGGCGAACGAAGAGCAACTCGCCCGCGTTATCCCCGACTACCTGGAAGACCCGCTCTATTGCATCGGCATCGCCATCACGGAGCCCAACGCCGGCAGCGACAACGCGCTCCCCTTCGACGCGGACCCGGCGGCCGGCCCCGCCCTGAGCGCTGTGCGCGACGGGGATTCCTACGTCCTGAACGGGATGAAGCAGTTCATCGCCATGGGGGCGCAGGCGAAGTACGTCACCGCCTTCGCCCGGACCGACAGGAGCGTCCCGTGGACGAAGGGCGTGACGGGGTTCATGCTCTTCCCGCCGCACGAGGGCTTCGAGGTCGGCAGGCTGCACGAGAAGGTGGGACTCAGGTGTTATCCCCAGCACGACCTCATCTTCCGCGACGTGCGGGTCCCGCTGGAAAACCGCCTGGGCGAGGAGGACAAGTTCCAGGAAGGCAGGAGGAGCGTCGTCAACGTCGGCACCCTGGAGGCGACGTCCACGGCTCTGGGAATCGCCCAGCGGGCTTACGATCTGGCGCTGGGCTACGCGCGCGAGCGGGTGCAGGGCGGGAAACCCATCATCGAGCACGACTTGATCGGCTCGCTCCTCCTCGATATGTACACGCGGCTCGAAGCTTCGAGGACGCTGCTCTGGCGCGCCGCCTGGGGCATCGACAATGGGCTGAATGACCAGAAACTCGCGCGGGCGACGAAGGTGCTCACCGTCGAGATGCTGAATTACATGACCATGCGGACCGTGGAGATATGGGGAGGCATGGGCGTGATGAAGGACGCGCCGGTCGAGAAAGTGCACCGCGACGCGATTCAGCTATTCCACATGGGCAACACGAACCAGGTGAACGTCCTGAAAGCCCTGCCCCACCTGTGAGGAATCCATCTACTGCGCGCCTCTTGTCTTTCGCGCGGTTTTTGAGGATTCTGTCCGTTAGAGGCGTTCAACCGATGAGCGTATTTTGGAAAACCGGCCTATATTGAAATCCGTAGGGGACGCATACAGGGTTGTTGATTAAGTCCCCTTTTCAGGGGTAGGGAAAAAGCCCCTCTCGACTGGAAAAGCACCCCCCCCTACCCCCCCTTGTCAGGGTCAAAACCGACCGAAGAGGGAGGTTTTGCGAGCCGATGTGTTTCTCGTCAATGGCTTATGCAAACGCTCGTTCCTCTCTCGCGTTTGACCCCTGTTAAGGGGGGGTAGGGGGGGTTGCTTTTATGGGGTTTCCCTTTCAAGGGGGTTGCCTTTACTCACTCAAGGGCTTTTTCAACAGCCCCTGACAAGGGGGGTTGGGGGTTACTGCATTGACAAAGTCTTTTTCAACAACCCTATTCGATCGTCCCGCACCATGGACCGAATATGAAGTTCGATCGCTCAACGCCGCCGGGAGAGACTCGTAGGGACACATATATGCGCGGTTGAAAAACCCCCGAACGGCAACCGTAGGGACAGGCCTCCGTGCCTGTCCGAAACCCTGACAAAGGACAACCACGGAGGGCAGGACAACCCCGTGGAGGGGTTGTCCCTACAGGCGAACCAATTAGTATGAAGGAGTACCGACATGATAGAGAAAACGGATGCGGAGTGGCGCGAGCAACTCACGCCCGAGCAGTACCACGTCACCAGGGAGGCGGGCACCGAGCGCGCCTTCAGCGGGAAATATTGCGACTGCCACGATGACGGCATCTATGCGTGCGTGTGCTGCGGGGCGGAGCTTTTCGACGCCGAGACCAAGTTCGACTCGGGCACGGGCTGGCCGAGCTTCTACCAGCCGCTCAAGCCCGAGAACGTGGGCGAGAAGGAGGACAACTCCTTCTGGATGCGCCGCGTGGAGGTGGTGTGTTCGAACTGCGACGCGCATCTGGGCCACGTGTTCCCGGACGGCCCGGCGCCCACCGGTCTTCGCTACTGCATGAACTCGGCATCGCTGGACCTGAAACCCAAGTCCTCTTCTGAATAAGAGCGGGCGGGGAACGCATACATCCAGGGACGCTTCGCGCGCGAGCGGCGCGGAGCGTCCTTTTCACGAATGACGGGAGAATTTATCCATGACGATTCAACGCTTTCATAACGTATCGCTTACGGTCAAGGACGCGGACGCATCTTCGAAATGGTACGCCGATAACTTCGGCTTCGAGGTGGAATCCGATTCCGAGCGCACGCCGGAGTTCTCGGCCCAGGTGACGGGCGTTCCCGGCGCGCACCTTCGCGTGGTGCACATGGGCGGCCACGGGCTTCATCTCGAACTCATGGAGTACAAGGGCGCTGCCGGCGAGGCGATAGACACCGACCCCAACAACACGGGCTGCCTGCAAATCGGCTTCGTGGTGGATGACGCCGAGGCCCTCTACGCGAAACTCCAGACGGACGGCACCACCATGTGCTCGCCGGAACCCGCCACGGTGCCGAGCGGCCCCATCCAGGGTTCCAAGATATTCTTCTGCAAGGACCCCGACGGCGTGGTGCTCAAGTTCTTGTCGATCAAGAAGTAGTTTTCATAAGGGACGCGAATCGGTCTTTCGCCTTGCCTGGGCAGGGGCGGAACTGCGTGTCTGTCCTGTTGGCGCTATTTCCTTCTCATTCCCATTGGGATGAACCTGCAGGGGCGGCTCGCGAGCCGCCCCTACGGAATCTTTCCTCATCATCCGTAATGTATCTATCGTGTCGTCATTCCGGCGGATACCGGAATCCAGAACCGACCGGGACGGCCGTATCGCAGAACGACCATCAAAAACGATAAAACGAAAAGATCAAAACAAAGATAAAGTCGCTGGGTTCCGGCATCCGCCGGAATGACGCTCAAAAACGAACAGCCTGCGCCAGGAGGATTTCCGCTCCCCCTTCAACTATCTCCTTGCGCCGAAGGCGCGGACGTGCGGCGGATGAGTTCCATCAGCGCGTTGTTTTGGCCTTCCAGCGCCTTCATGGTTTCTCGATGCTGTTCTCTTTGCGCATCACGCTGAGCCTGGAGCGCCGCCATGGTTTCCTGATGCAGTGCGTCGCGTTGAATCGAGGCCTGGCGCATGATGTAGAGTCCAAACCCGATGAGGCTGCATTGCGCGGCCCCGACGAGGGCGGCGACCCATACGGAAGCTTGCTGCACGGCGAGGGAGGCTTCTTGCAGGGCGAGGGAGGCTTTCTGCAGGGCAAAGGCAGATTGTTGCAGTGCGAGCGTGTCTTTTTGCAGGGCAAGGGCGGCTTGCTGCACGGCGAGGTTTGCGGCTTCGTATTCCGTCATTCGGTTCTCTCCTGTCTGTCCTCTTGGAGCAGCCAGTCCGGCCAGTCTCGCCCAGTGCGGAGGATAAGTCAAAGAGTCGTACCCAACCGATGAGGGAGAGTTCGCTGCGCGCGCTCCTCAACCATTCTCCCGCGTGGACGCGCGGCGGATGAATTCCATGAGCAACTTGTTTCGATCTTCCAGCGCCTACATGGTTTCCGGAGCCATTCGTGATGCGTTCCTCGGATGAACTCAGGATCACCTATGGCCAGCGCCTGTGCAAATCATCGATCACATATGGATGAACGTGTTCGCGCCCGCCGCGCAGGTGCGGATGACCGGGCGGGAGGTCGTCATGACGATGCGCTATCTCGAGCGGATCGGAGTTCGGCCACAGGCGCAATGCGAGCACCGCGCCGAGGAGAGCCAGCGCGCTCAATCCGGCGAGCGCGGCGAACGCTCCAAAGGCTGTCATCAACCAGCCCGAGAGCGGGTAGGTCATCAGCCAGCAGGCATGGCTGAGCGCGAACTGCGCCGCGAAGAGGGCGGGCCGGTCCCCGGGATTCGAGGAGCGCCGCAGAAGCCGCCCCGACGGCGTGAGTACGCCGGAATAGCCGATACCTACCGTGACCCATGCGCCGAGCAGGAGGGGCCAGGAGAGCCCGACGCTCGGGATGATCACGGCAAGCGCACACAGGCCCGTGATCATCAGCGCCGCGCCCGTCAGCATCACCACCCGCTCCGGCGCCCGGTCCAGCAGACGCGGAAGGACGAACGCGGAGAGCATCGAACCTCCTCCGAATGCGCCCATCGCCCATGCCACGGCGCTCTCGCCCAACCCCAGGCCGCTTCGCACCAGCACAACGGTGTTGACCAGCACCATCGCGCCCGCAGCCGCCGCAGCGAGATTCAGCGCCAGGAGTCCACGGAGCCGGGGCGTGGCGAGATAGATGCGGACCCCGCGGGTCGTGCGCTCGTAGACGCCTCGTGTGGCCGCAGTCGCAGGACTCGGCAGAATCACCGAGAGGACCAGCAAAGCCGAGGCGAGAAATCCGGCCACCGTGCCGATGAACAGGGCGTCATAGGACATCACCGCCAGAAGCAGCGCCGCCAGGGTCGGGCTGAAGATGTTCTCGAGGTCGTAGGCGAGGCGTGAGAGCGACAGCGCGCGGGTGTAGCGGGATTCTTCGGGCAGCACGTCCGGAATCGTCGCCTGGAAGGTCGGGGTGAAGGCGGCGGAGGCCGATTGAAGGACGAAGATCAGGAGGTAGAGCTGCCAGACCTGCGTCACGAAGGGCAATGCGAGGGCCGCGGCGGCGCGCACGATATCGAGCGCCACGAGCAGCGCCCGGCGCGGGACCCGGCCGGCGAAGGCGCCTGCGATGGGCGCGACCCCGACGTAGGCCACCATCTTGATGGTGAAGACGGCGCCGAGCACCATCGCCGCCTCTTCATCCGCGAGGTCGTAGGCGAGAAGGCCCAGCGCAATCGTGGCGAGCCCCGTGCCCACAAGGGCCGTGACCTGTGCTGCGAAAAGATGGCGATAGGTGCGGTCGGCGAGGATATCCAGCACGGGTTGCCTCAGTGGAGACGGCGGCGGGAAACCGGCCCGGGCGCAGGGGTGGGGTGATTCTGCCGCACCGGAGGTATACTGCGCCGGTCTTGGAGCTTTTTCGGGGCACGGGCGGGAGAACCCGAGAGAGTTGTCCCTGTGTTCGGGAACCACTCACCACGCAGGCACGGGTCAGTACCCATCATTCTTTCCCAGACCGCAGGCTCAACAGCAGCAGAACGAACGCCGCGAGGCTCGCGAGGGTGCGGACGTGGTTCCAGAGCGTCCATTGCGAGATATAGGCGACCATCGCCCCGGCGTTTTCGGGCCGGGCGGGATCCAAAGGCGCGATTTCGGCGTTCAAGGGAACGTTGAAAAGCGTTGTCACGCCGAAGGCGCCGACCAGGTAGCTGAGGGCGGCGGAAAGTGCGAGCCGCCACGCGGGGGCGTCGCGGCGAATCAGCGCGTGAAGCGCCACGCCGATGCAAAGTATCAAGGCGCCGAAAAAACCGAGTGCGAAGACGGCGTTTCTCACGGCTAGGTTGATCGCCTGCATGGAAGCCAGGGCGGCAAGCGGCTCCATCGCCGAGAGGCCGGGCATCACCACGAAGGAGAACGCGAAGAAAAAACCGGCCATCACGCCGACCCAGACGGCGCAGGCCAGATAGAGCCAGAAACCAAAGGACATCGACATCACACTACCCCAAAGACGGCGAGTTGGGCCGAGGTCGCTCATAGGCCGCCTCGCCCATACTCATTTTTCGCCATTGAGGGGACATAAGCAAGAAGCGACTCTGTACAGGGTCGATTCATAAACCATAAGGGCGGCTCGCGAGCCGCCCCTACAAAAGCAAAACCGCAAGACTTCCCTCCAAGGGGCTGTTGAAAAACCCCTCTTTTCAGGGGGTAGAGGGGACGCCCCTCTCGACTGGAAAAGCACCCCCCTACCCCCCTTGACAGGGGGGTAAGAAAAAAAGCCCCCCTGACAAGGGGCTGTTGAAAAACTCCCGACCAGCGAATCTGGGTTGCGCGAACGCCTTTGAAGTTCACTCCCCCCTTGAGGGGGAGTCAGTGAACTGAGGGCGTAAGCCCGAAAGTGAACTGGTGGGGGGTATGATTCGGAATGGCAAGAAAACGCATTTTACCCCCCACCGCATCAGCCTTCGCACAAACCGCTCGGCTTCTGCGACTCCCCCTCAAGGGGGGAGTGGTTGGTTGGCGCTTTGCAAGGAAGGAGTAAAGTTTCATCCCTCCCAAGTCGGCTTCATACTTGGAATCAAGAAATCGGGGCTTTTTCAACAGCCCTGACAAGGGGGGTTGGGGCGAACGCAACCGGGGAGGGAGCGTTCGCTCCCTTAACAAAGGCTTATTCAACAACCCCTCCAAGGTTGGAATTGACAACGGAATGACGACCATCTGGAACAGGCGACCAGCGACCTTCCACCCAGCCTTGCGGTCGTCCCCTTGCGGGGCCACAATGCGCTCGCCTCATCTCAGGAACACAGCGGCCATTCACGAACCGTACTTCAAGAAACGAAAAGGGAGACGCCATGAACAAGCCTTCCATTGCGATAGTGACGACCGGAGGGACGATTTCATCCAAATACGACACGCGCGGGGGCGAGAACGTACCCGCGGCGAGCGCAGAAGAGTTGATCGCGTCCGTTCCCGAACTTGAGGGTGCGGCCCAGGTGCGCGTCGTCGAGCATTCGAACGTCACCAGCGACGTGATGGAGACGGCCACCGCCTTCGGCCTCCGCGACCGCCTGCGCGGGATACTGGCGGATGAGGAAACGGCCGGAGCCGTGGTCACCCACGGGACGGCCACGATGGAGGAGACGGCCTATCTCCTGGACCTGACACTGGGCGGGGAGAAGCCCGTCGTGATCACGGGCGCGATGCGCAACTCCGTCGCCCGCGATGCGGACGGACCCCGGAACATCTTCTACGCCGCGAAGATAGCAGCTTCCCCCGAGGCGCGGGGCCGGGGCGTGATGGTCGCGCTGGACGGCGAGATATTCGCCGCGCGCGACGTCATCAAGGTGCACAGTCAGCGGCCCCATGCCTTTGCGTCGAGAGACGGCGGGCCCATCGGCGTGGTTTCGGATGAGGGCGTCTTCTTCCACTACCGCCCGGAGCGGCGTCTTCACTTCGAGGTGGACGCCGTGAAGGAAAACGTGCAGTTCCTCACCGTGACCCAGGGGGTGAACGACCTGCTCGTGCGCGCGTGCATCAAAGAGCGCGTGGACGGGGTCGTGGTGGAGGGCGTCGGCGCGGGCAACGTGAACGTGCCCTTCCACCACGCCCTGTGCGACGCACTCGATGCGGGCATCCCCGTGGTGATCGGGGTGCGCATCTTCGCCGGCGCGCCGCACCGCGCCAAGGCGCACGAGGGCTCTTTCCGCAGCCTGATAGAGCGCGGGGCGATATCGGCAGGCTATCTGAGCGGAATCAAGGCCCGGACCCTGCTGATGGTGGCGCTGGCGCACACGCAGGATTCAGGTGAGCTGCAGGAAATATTCGAGCGGGCGGGCGGACGAGCATAAAGTCGGGAAATTCGCCGTCGCCTTCCCGGTCGGCAATGCCGAGTTCCTCACTCCGAATGCGCAGCCTTCCCCTCCCCGGAAAAGCCTGACCCTCCCCAGTCGGCGAACCCTCCCTCCCCAGTCGGGTTCGTCCTCCATCCTCGATCGGGTTCGACCAACGCATTTCCTTGTAATCGGCGTCATGGTTTTTTACGCGGCGACGGGCATGCCGGAGAGGCCATCCGAAGCCCTCGTTTTTTCAGGACTGAGGACGATGCGGATAGACGGCTGCGGTCGTACACTCAAGCAATGTGGAGTAGCTGATAATGCAAATAATAATTTCCGTAAATTTCGATAAATTCAGATAAATTCACGGGGTATTTCGATAAATTACCGACAATTTATTTTGCTGGGACATGACGCCGCAGAACCGCGACGCATGAGGATTCTGCCATGTTCCGCGCCTTCTGCGATGACGGCAAATGCGCGGAACTGCGGGGAGTTGCGCCTAGGAGACGCTCATCTTCCGCCCGCTCTCGTACCACTCCGGACCGGGCTGTTCGGGAGGATCGTCATAGCGCTTGATCTCGAGTTCGACGTTGTCGGGATCGTAGAAATAGGTGGCGTAGCCTACGCCGAAAGCGCCCAGGTTCTTCTCCTCGCCCCGGTGAGGTTCCCGGCCGCTCTCTCGTAAACGATTGATTACATTGTTGTATTCGGCATCGTCCATGCAAAACGCGAGATGGTCCATCCCGCCTTTCACCTCGACGTCATCGGACACGAAATCATCGGCGTGAAACAGGACGAGAATGTCCTCCCCCACACGGAAGACGACCTGATCGATCTCCCCATTGTGGATGAGCCGGCGTCCGACGGGCTTGAAGCCCATCACGTCTCGGTAGAACGCGATGGATTTATCGAGATTCGTGACGCGCAGGGCGACGTGTTCGATCATTCGTTTCATGGCGGCCTCCTTTACCGGAGGTGAGGGATCAGTCGTCGTAGGCCTTCACCGTGGGAACCGTAATGGGGGATTCGGGTTCGGTTCTGCCCTCGGCCACGGCGCGAATCGCCGCGATGATCTGGCGATACCCCGTGCAGCGGCAGAGGTTTCCGGTGAGCCAGTGCTGAATCTCGGACTCTGAGGGGTCGGGGTTTTCATCGAGCAGCTTTTTGGCCGAGATGATCATCCCCGGCGTGCAATAGCCGCACTGCGTGGCGCCGTAGGAAGCGAATGCGGCTTGTAAGGGATGCAAGTCCTCGAGGCCGCCGAGGCCTTCTATGGTCTCGACGTTCGCGCCGTCGGCGCGCACCGCCAGGACGAGGCAGGCACTGATGAGATCCCCATCCATGATGATCGAGCAGGACCCGCACGCGCCCTGATCGCAGGCGCGCTTGGTGCCCATCATGTCCAAATCCTCGCGGATGAGATCCACCAGATAGCGGTTAACGGGAACCATCACCTCGACGGGCTCTCCGTTGAGAACGAAGGATATCATCTTTTTTTCAGACATTTCGATCCCCCACTTTTTGCGGTCATGCGCTGTTTTTTGGTGACCTCAATATACCACGTTTCACCCGTCTATGCACGAGGGATAATCACGGCCCAAAGCTTGAGTCCGAAGCCTGCGGGGCCATGACATACTGAGGAGCCAGGCTTCACCGCCCGTGAATTCCCCCCCGTCGGCAAAACGGAAATCCCTCAGATCTTCCTGAGCTCCGGGATGAGTTCGTCCGAGATCATCCGCATGCTGTGAAGCGCCGTGGAAAGCGGCATTCCCGCCCAGTGCGTACGGATGATGAGATGGCTCATGCCCACCTCCTCCCAGTAGGGGCGAAGCTGCTCGTAGCACTCCTCGGGCGAGCCGATGATGAAGCGATCTTTCAGCAAATCGTCGAATTCCTGATCGAAGCTCTCATCATCCGGCATGGCGTCGTCCTGTCCCCACTTGGCGTAATCCTGGTACTTGCCGAACAGATACGGCCCCGCCATCTCGAGGGCGGTCTTTCTGTCGCGGCTGCAGAAAATCTCCTTCATGCAGGGGAAATCCGCCGGGAACGGCTTGCCGCAGCGGTCCAGTTCCGCGCGGTAGAGCGTCATCTGCCGCTTGATGGTCGCCGTGGTCGAATGCGGGTTGATGAACCAGTTGTCGCCGATGCGCGCGGCGCGCTCGATGGCCTTGTCATTATTGGCCGCCACCCATATCGGCGGGTAGGGCTTCTGCACGGGGCGGATGTTCATGCGCACGCCGTCGAGCTTGCAGATCTCATCCTCCCAGGTCACCTCTTCCTCCGTCCAGAGGCGTTTCACGAGTTCGAGACACTCCTCGAAGCGGCGCACGCGCTGTCCCTTCGGCACCTGGAAGGCATCGAACTCCGCCTTGCGGTAGCCCAGCCCGATCCCGAACACGAAGTTCCCCCGGCAGAGCACGTCCATCGTCGCCACCGTCTCGGCCACGTAGACCGGGTTGTGCAGGTTGATGAGCAGGATGCCGAGCCCGAGCGTCATCTCGCCCGCTTCGGCCTGCAGGCGCGCGAGGAACGGCACTATCTGGAGCTGCTTGTTGTCGCCCTCGTTCAGGTAGTGCTGCCCGGTGAAGAGCGAGTCCCAGCCCTTGTCGCGCGCGAGGCGCACCATGGCGTACTGCTCGTCCAGGGCGCTGACCATGTCGGTTTCCAGGTGCTGCTGGTTGGTGATGAAGAGCCCTACTTTCATGTCGCGTTCCCTATATATAAGTGGATGGTTGGGGGCCACCATACCGCAAGGTCCTTCATATTTCTATGCTGGGGAGTCTTTACTGCATGATGGAAGGGGGAGAGGGGAACTGCGGGGAGCTGCGGGGAAATGCGGGGTGCAAAAAAACTTTTTTTGTTCGATAATTTTCGAAAAATTATTCATCTTCTGCCTGAATCCATTCTCATAACCGACTGAAATAATATCGGTTACTCCTTCGATATCCTTTCCGTTCGCTGTCAGGTATTTATCGAAAAACCCCGTGAATTTATCTATATATACGGAAAATATAATTATTTGCATATTCATTGTGAGCGCCGAACCCATGACTACCCCTCCCCTGCTCATGGTGATGAAACCCGAGAGAGAACCGGGGCCGAACCAGGCCAACGCGGTAGAAAACGCCGTCATCATTTTCGCCCCTGCACCTGATTCCATGATTACCCCACTACCGTCAGTTCAATACCAACTCATGCGGGAGAAATCGTTTTCCCGCGACGCGCGCACGATAGCGGAATGCAAGGTTTCAGGGAGTACGGCAATTGCGGGGAAATGCGGGGTAAGGTCGAGCGAGTGAAAATGTGGGGTACACACCGCAGCAACTTATACAAATTTTATTGGCTGGTAGAAATGCGAGGCTCATAATCGAGTTGGGGTGCATCCGCGAGTTGCTTCAGCAAGTCGTCGTTGAACAAAGGCGAATTCGGGTCCCATTCAATACGAGGTGTTACGTTGCGCGTGGCAAAAATAGGCGCCGCAAATACAAATCGCTCGTCATACCGGTTATAAATCGTTTCGAAGAATCGTTCGAAGCGTAAACGACTATCCTTTGGCGGGAATGTGTCGAGTAATTTCCCGGTATTCGGGCCGCTCGTTTCCACCAAAGCGAGGCTGACCGCTTCGTATTTGCTGATTGAATCACGCAAGTCAGCGCGTCCTTCTAGTTGTTTGAATGCTTCGTGATAGCGGACGATTCCGTCCACCGGATTTCCGTCTTGATGGAGTGCAACGTCGTTGACACCGAGCGCAGGGTCGCTACCGGCGCGGTGCGCCCGAAGTATTGAGAAGAATCCGATCACGAGTGCAGCGTAGGTCATGTGCAAGTTTGTGCACTCACCAACCGCCTCCTCCATTCGGTTGGTAAGATTGCGATACGCCTTGCCGGTGGTTTTGCATGAGATAGCAATAACGGGGCCAATGCCCGGTTTTTCCACGACTACGTCTACATCTTTGGTCTTCAGTCCACCTAATACAGTCGCCTCTTTACCGCTCGCCGCATTCGGATCGAAGTGCAACTCCTTTTTTACGACCTTGAACGGCGGACGTGGTTTTATCTCATCGGGTTGAAACCCACCTTCAATGACCAGACGACAGGCGATATACCAATGGATTGGCTTGACGATGTGTTGACTTTGCGTTTTCTCTTTGGATGTGGCGAGATGATGGAAAGTTTCTTTGGCTCCGAGCCAATGACAGACTTGCCAATCTTTCTTCGTGAAATCTTCAAGCCGCTTCATAATGCCTCCAGGCCTGAAGCGCTGTGATGCCGTCTTGAGCAATCTTTTTCACATCCTCTGAAAGCACAATTTCGGATGGGACCAGGATATTACCCGCTTCTCGCGGCTCCAACTTTAACATGCCTCCGCCTAACGGATGGCCTTCGATTTCGCAGCTAAACTGGAAGACTCCCGATCGAAGCGCCTTATGAATTCGTGACAAATTTGCTTTGTCCTTCAGTAGTACTGCAAGTAGTGAATTCGTGCACGCGCAACGCGCCGCATTCTGCACAAAGGAGACCCGTCGGCCGGACATATAAGTAAGGAAAAAATCGGGAATCTTGACGTCTGGGACTACATACCAGGGATTTCGTGTTCGACATTTGTATGCTTTAGCGGCTTTCATAGCTTGCGAAGTTCGCAGGTAATCCAGTACTGATTTGGGGAGTCTTTGTTCTTTTCTCAGGCGCAACAGTAGCGTTTTCTGATCCTCTCGGAGCCAGCGGCTGACTGTGGACGGATTAACCTGCACAGGCGGTAAAGAACGTGAGTTACGCACAGTTGTTTGCAAACAATCGTTCGGGATATGAAGTCTCTTGACCTCGGATGGACGCAAGTGAAAAAAGTCGTTCGCTCCCGAAACATAGCCGATGTTCACTTGCGCAAATTCACGAAATCGTAAGCTGTTCTCGTCTGAAGCGAGTCGTTCGTAGAGATTCCGGGCCCCGGCGGGCAACAGAAAGGGTCGTAGGCGCTTGTTCCATGAGTTACGCCAAGTTTCAACACATACATCCGTTGTTTCGGTTGGCGGCATTTCATGGAAAGTAAACCGTTCCAGAGCACTCAGTTTAATATGGGCAGTGGAGCCACCCTTGCCGTCAGCGTAGAGAAGCCAGCAGTCTTCCGATAGTTCCGGGAAAAGCTTTTTTCTAACCGCGACGATTTGCAGGTGGTCGAAACGTTCCGTCAGATATTCGATCAGCGGAGCGCTGTACGGCGCATGTCCGATCTCGGCCGGAACAACGAAGGCCATGCGTCCGCCACGATGCAGGAGGTGGGCCGTTACTATCAGGAAAAGCGGCCAGGAAGAGGTGAGTTTTGAGAAAGTGGCCCCAAGCTCGGCGCAAAGAGCGATGGCCCTTTGACGTTGAACGCCTTTGAATCGCTGATAGCGGATGAAGGGGGGATTCCCGGCGGCGCATTCGAAACGCTCTCCGGCGTTGCTCGCCCACTCAAAAAAATCACTCTCGTGAACCATCGCATGAGGCGCGCGATGCATGGCAGTGGAAGTGGCAAATGTATCTAGTTCGATACCGACACTATTGGGATGGCCGGCAATAAAGCGTCCATCCCCGCAAGATGGATCCAAAAGGCGATCTTCGGGACTCCTGACAGCCCAACTAAGCAGACTACGTACTACCGGATCAGGGGTATAGTAAGCCCCTTTCTCTTTTGCGCCATTGGCATCGCTGGAGAGATATCCATTATACCCGTTGTCACCCGTGCTCATTTAGCCATTCCCTTCCGCATTGTTTATTGCACCTGTTAAACACTGCGGCCATTCGTCAAGTAGTCCAAATACTCACGATAGAGACCATGCACCTTTGTTTCCGCCTCCGACTCGCGTTCTTGACTATCCGTCTGCTGTTGATCGACTTCGCGTTTCACGTCCTTCGGACGCATTCATTGCGATGGGTTTAGCATCAGAACCACTTGGAGCGCTTCATGATGCTTTTTTATCGCTCGGGGTCTCGTTCGGGCGTGGAGTAGTTCAATTCACCCATACTAATGGGCATTTGTCTTTCCGTCAAGCGCTTTCGTGATATTATCGCCCTTTCGTTATTGTTACACAATCCTCCTCACCCCTGGATTCACCACTTTTTTGTGGGCGCGATACGGCTTTTCATCCGCCTTCGGTGAAGTCAGGATGCCGACAGAAAAGAAAGATTAAGGCCATCCCCTGGATTCCGGCATGCGCCGGAATAGCAAGGCTGGGAGTCAATTTCATGCGAGGAGGAAAATATCCCTTTAGAGCGAATGCTCCTCGCTAGACGATGAGATAGAGTATCAAAAAGCCTTAAGATGGAATTCCTTTGCGATTCGGATTTGAAAACCACTGCTTAATCTCTGCGAGGAATAACCACACGTCATCAATTCCAGGGCGGAGGTAAGAGTTTTTCACGTGGTCCTCTCCCATTTTCTGAAAAACGTCGACAAGCCAAGTTGGTCCATGTCCAGTGGCTTGCAAGTCCGGAAGCCAAGATTCCAACTCTCCCTCTCTTACGATGAACAAACCGTATTCACCTAATCGTTCACAAAGATTGGTGGCGGCTTCTTTGTCGTTTTCATCAAGAAGCTCAAGCCCCCCTTCAAGCTTCATATCCTTACGAGTAGCATCAAATTTTATTTTCACATTGCTCCTCAAAGCAGCTAGTGAGTTTCGCTCTAGTTCGGGCACAAAACCTCCTTCCAGAAATGCTTTCCAGTTTTGTCCACCATCTTTAAAGATATCAATGTCGACGATGGCAGCCGCAGGTATTCCAAGATTTCTAAGTGGCTTCAGTATAGTTTGAACAGTTTGCTTGTTCTGGGCATTCAAAAATAAGCAATTTGGAATACCCCATTCAGGTTTGAATCTCAGAAGCCGCTCGTTCACTTCTTGGTAGAATGCTCTATCAGCATCACCCTCGGTGACGATTACAAACTCATAGAAAAGCCCGCTCAGTACACCGGTCGATCTCAACAGCGGATTTCGCATTAGCGTGAGTAGTTCTTCACTAGCCAACAAGCGTGCAGTCGCCACATTGTCACGGTATGTAAGCCGCACGATGTTTATCGGAGCGCCAGATTGAACACAGCCCATAACGAAGTTTGGGCTGTGGGTAGAAACGAAAAGCCGTTTTTCAGATCCAGAACCCGATAGCGCTATTTCTTTCCCCAAATTAAATGACAATGCAGGATGCAGAAAAGCTTCAGGTTCATCGATTAGAAGGATAGCGGGGTCACCAGCTACGATTTCTGTGATGATCCCGGAGAATGCTTTTACACCATCACTCGCATATTGAATCAACTGGGCGGCATTATGGAACTTGACTGATTCGTCGTCGATTCCTTTTTCTTGTGAAACGGAAGTAGGCTCATTCGGGGAGAGGCGGAGACGTAACCGTCCTAAATTCGTTGGATCAATAACCAAAAATTCACCGAACGCATCGTGGACAATTCGACGTACTATCTCTCTCTTTTGGTTGTCATGAAACAGTGTTTGAAAACTTGTTAGTGGACTCTCTTGCAGATCTCCTGCTGATTGCTCGTTTATTAAGCTGATACGATTTTGCCCATCAAGTATTAGTGTGTTGTACGCGAGATACCAAGGGCAGAAATATTCTGCTTGAGCGTTTGTTTTGAGAAAACTATCAATCAATTGCTGTTTAGGTACTTGATGGCGTTGCCCTTGTTTACCTACAATTAACTGTTCAGGCTGAATTGTCTCATGCGCGTTTGGACGTAAAGTCACGCGTTGAATCCGTTGCTCGGCATATTCTCTAGAAAAAGATTCGAATTCGATCTGATCGACGAGAATATTAGAAACATTCCTCTGACCTGTAGTGCAAAATTGGTAAATCTCCGAGAGGATTTTACTTTTGCCAGAGTTATTTGGGCCAACGAATACAGTAACTGGAGTTGTTTGAATCGTTTCTGGCGAAAGGTCTAGAGCCCGGCCGAATTTCAGAGATAGTGTCTTGAACATTGCGAAGCATACTTTCTGGGCGGAAATTACAGAGACTTGATTTATTCTAAAAATAACTTATCTAGTTGATTCAGAAACTTAAGGTGTCTGCCACTTAGCGATGAACTCGCTCGGCGTTTCTAAAAAAAGCTCACCCGTTCACATTTTACCAACATACCGACCCTATCCTTCCCCGGCAAGCACAACCCTTCCCTCCTCGGTCGGGTAATCGAACTCCCCCTCCTCAGGGAAGTCCGACCTACACAAACAACCTAACCCCCGGAAACACCTCCTCCCTCCTCAAATCCGTCTCGTCGTGTCCGGCGAAGATGAGGTCGGGCGCGTCGGCCAGGTCCTTCACGGTCTCGAGCGCGCGCAGGGCGTCGTCCACGTGGATGTGGATGCCCGGCGGTATCATGGATTCAAGGCTCCGGTAGAGATAGGCCGCGTCCACGGCCAGCACCGCCCAGCCCCGCGCCGTTCGAAAGCGGATAATCTGGTGGCCCGGTGTGTGGCCGCCCACCCAGTGGACGTGTACGCCCTCCGCTATCTCCGCCTCCCCGTCCACGAGATTCATGCGGCCTGCTTCCAGGAGCTTCTCGGCTTCTTCCAGGTCGCCCAGGAAATGGTTGATGAAGTGGTATTCCGCCGCGTCGCTCCGCCAGAAATCGAGTTCGCGCCTCTGAAGAAAAAAGCGCGCCCCGGTGAACAGCCTCGGCGAGGCGAAATGATCCCAATGCAGATGGCTCACGATCATCGTCTCGACTTCCGAGGGCTTCAAACCGAAATGCTTTAGAAGCTCATGCTGCGGGCGGTAGTCCGCGTAATCGGGGTTTCGCGCCTTCTGGGATTCCTCGCTGAAGCCGGTGTCGATAACGATAGGCGCACCGCCATCTTCGGGCATCAGCACCCAGAAGAAATAGGGGAGCGTGCGTGTCCGCCCCGATTCGCTCAGGTAAAGGAGCCAGGAGGCGTCGCACGCGCGCGAGCCCTGGCACAGGGCGTAAAGATTGTAGGTCGTCTCGCTCAAGATGATACCTCCGTGTTTTCCCGTTCGGATGGGGGTTGTTGAAAAAACCTTCGTCAAGAGATTAACCCCCCAACCCCCCTTGTCAGGGGGGCTTTTCTTCCACTCCCTCGTCGGGGGTATTGCCTTTACCCCCCTGTTAAGGGGGGTAGGGGGGGTTGGTTTTCCAGTCGAGAGGGGGTCCCCTCTGCCCCATAAAAAAGATCTTTTTCAACAACCCCGATAACCCAGGCCACAGTGTGCATGGCGATGCGGCGCTTCGTTGTCCGCAGGGTGAGATTATGCCATTATCACCGATGCGCAAAACGTAAATTTCGGTATTCGGTTCACAGAAAACCATTCCCGAAGGGCGCTCGTTTTGGACAACACCTTCATCATCGTGTTCTTCCCGTTCGCAACCGCCCTCATCATCCCCTGGTTCGCAGAGCGTTTCCGCAAAAACGCCGCGTGGTTCGCCATGGTCGCGCCCATCGTCAGCACCTGGGCGCTCTTCAATCTCTACGGCGAATGGGCCGCCGGCGGCCGGCAGACTTTTACGCGCGCCATCGCCTGGGTCCCCGCGGCGAACGTGGAAATCTCCTTCATGGTGGACGGCCTGAGCCTCATGTGGGGCCTCCTCGTGGCGGGCATGGGCGCGCTCATCGTCCTCTATTCCCACTGGTACCTGCACGAGCACGAGGCGCTCGGACGCTATTACGGCTTTCTCATCGCGTTCATGGGCTCGATGCTGGGCGTCGTGTTTTCCGACCACCTGATATCGCTCTTTATCTTCTGGGAGCTCACGAGCATCACCTCGTTCTTCCTGATCGGCTTCTGGTCGGACAGGGACGCCTCGAACTACGGCGCGACCAAGGCCATCCTCATCACGGGCAGCGGCGGCCTCGCCATGCTCGGGGGATTTTTACTCTTAGGCGACGTGGCGGGCGAATGGCGGCTTTCGCAACTCGTGCTCATGCCGGACATCGCGAGCCAGATATCGCTCGGCGTCTTCCTGCTCATCATCCTGGGCGCGGTGACGAAGAGCGCGCAGTGGCCCTTCCACATCTGGCTGCCGAACGCCATGGAAGCGCCCACGCCCATCAGCGCGTTCCTGCACTCGGCCACCATGGTGAAGGCGGGCATCTACCTCCTGTCGCGTTTCTACCCCATCCTCGGCGCGCACCCCGCCTGGGGCTACGTGGTGACAGGCTTCGGCATGACGACGATGATAGCGGGCGGCCTGCTCTCCCTGCGCGCGTATGACTTAAAGGCGATTCTGGCCTACGGCACCATCAGCCAGCTCGGCCTCATCGTCACCTTCCTGGGCTTCGGCGGCAAGGGGGCGATCATCGGCGCGACGCTCCATCTCTACAACCACGCGGCGGCCAAGGCGGCGATGTTCATGACGGTGGGCATCATCGACCACGAGGCAGGCACGCGCGACGTGCGGCTCTTGGGCAATTTGAGAAAGCTCATGCCGAAGACGCACATCCTGGCCGTCATCGCGGCGCTGAGCCTCATCGGCATACCGCCCATGGGCGGGTTCATCACCAAGGAGATGCTCTACGAAGTCAGCCTCCACCCCGGCGGCCCCGGATCCTGGAGCTGGTTCTGGCCCTATATCACCGTATTCGCGGGCGTGTTCACCGCGCTTTATCACTTAAGGTTCCTGAGCGAGCCCTACTGGCAGGCGGCGGAAGGCGAAGCGCCCAAACATCCCCACGACCCCCCTATAGGGATGCTGGCCGCGCCCGCGATACTCGTTCTCTTGGCACTGGCTTTCGGTCTCGCGCCCGGCCTGATCGAAAACGCCATCGTCGCGCCCGCAGCAGAGGCCACCCTGGGCGGAGGGGCGCAACTGGAACTCCACCTAGGCCTCTGGCACGGGGTGAATGCGCCGCTCATGATGTCGATCATCACCATGGCGCTGGGGCTCGCGCTTTATTTCGGCTTCGCACATGTGAAGACGGTACTCGACACAGTCGCCCGCGCCTGGGGCAATGCCCCCTCTCCCAACAGGATATATGACGCCTCCATCTCCTGGCTGAGAAACGGCACCTGGGGGATTCTCCTCCTCATCCAGGACGGGAATTTAAGAAGATACATGCGCTTGATGATGGTGCTGCCCACCGCCGCCGCCCTCTACCTCGTCTGGCGGATGGATTGGGGGGCGAACGTTTTCCCCGGGAATTTCGCGGGCGCATCGTTCCTGCTCGTCGTGATCGCGCTCATGATCACGGGCGCGGCCTTCGCCACGGCGCTCTTCAAGCGGAGAATCGCCGCCATCCTCGCTCTCGGCACGATGGGCTACGGCATCGCGGGGCTTTATTTACTCTTGAAAGCGCCCGACTTGGCCCTCACGCAGATTATGGTCGAATCGGCCTCGGTCGTGCTGTTCCTGCTCGTGTTCTACTACTTGCCCGAGCTCAAGCCCGTACCGTCATCGACCGCGAAGAAGATTCGGGATTGGGGTATTGCCGTCGGTCTCGGCGTCTGCACGACGCTCGTCATGGCCGCCGCCATGAACACGCACAAGTTCCGCACCATTGCGGACTACTTCATGCGCACGAGCAAGCCCGTGGCCGGGTTCAAGAACGTGGTCAACGCCATCATCGTCGATTACCGAGGGTATGACACTTTAGGCGAGATCACCGTGCTCGTCATCGCAGGGATAGCCGTCTACGCCCTCTTGCGGCTGGTGGGAGATATGAAATGCGATCACTGATCCTCCAGACGATAGCGCCCGCCGTGCTGCACCTGACGCTGCTCTTCTCCATGTTCCTGCTCATCTACGGCCACAACCAGCCGGGCGGCGGCTTCATCGCGGGCCTCATGACCTCGGTGGGCATCGTGCTCCAGTGGGTGGCGGTGGACGCCGAAGAAGGCCGCAGGCGGTTCAACTGGCCCTACGAGGGGATATTCCTCGCGGGGCTGGCGCTCTCCACCTTGACAGGGGTGTGGGGCTACATCAAGGGAGCGTATCTCAAAAGCTCGATATACCACTTCGCCCTGCCCTTCATCGGCGACGTGGAGCTGTTCACCGCGTTCATCTTCGACGTGGGCGTGTACGGCGTGGTGGTCGGGGTGGTGATGTGCATCTTCACCAACCTGTACGAGAGGGAAACGCAGGAGCCGGAAGAGGGGTAGTCACTCCCCGGTTGCGGGGGTTGTTGGAAAAGTCTCGGTGAATGAGGATTCGACATGACCGACGAGAAAAAGAGAATCACTCCCCCCTTGAGGGTTGGGCTTCCCGAGGGGAAAGCCCAACGAAGAAGCCGAGCCCTATGGGCGAAGGCTGATGCGGTGGGGGGACGGTTCTAAATGAAAAACTCCCCCCACCGGTTCGGTTTCGGGGAAAAACCCCCTCACCTCACCGACTCCCCCTCAAGGGGGGAGTGAAAAAATCCGAGTCTGGGGAATGTTTTTTGAAAGGGAATCATGAATGCAACAAGAAGTCGTCATCTCGAATACATGATTCCCGGCGCAAAGAAACGCAGGAGTAAATAAATGCTCTGGATACTGGCGATGATCATCGGCGCCCTGGTGACGGTGGCTTCCTACCTCATCATGCAGCGCAGGATCATACAGGTCGTGCTCGGCATGGCGGTGCTGAGCCACGCCGCGAACCTGATGATCGTCGCCTCAGGCTGGGTGGGGGACGGCAAAGCGCCCATCGTTCCCAAGACGGGCGGCCCGCTCGACCCGTTCGCCTACGTGGACCCCCTGCCCCAGGCCATGGTGCTGACCGCCATCGTCATCAGCCTGGCCGTGACGGCCTTTCTGCTCGTGCTCGCTTTCTTCACGTATAAAAAGTTCGGCACCGACGACATCGACGAGATCAGGAGGCTCAAGGGATGAACGCCATATTCCCGCTCTTCGTCGTCCTGCCGCTGGCCACGGGCACGTTCCTGTTCCTGGTGAGGAAGAACCGCGCGCTCCAGGAATCGGTGAGCATGCTCGCCCTGCTGGTGAACCTCATCCTGGCGGGGATACTCCTGAGCGCGACGGCGGACGGGACGATTTTCGTCCACCGGATGGGCCTCTGGCCCTTCCCCTACGCCATCGTCCTGGCGGCGGACAGGCTCACCGCCACGCTCTTGTGCCTCTCCTCCTCCATCGTGGGGGCGTGCGCCGTCTTCGCGGGGAGCTATCTCACGGATGCGCAGCGGAAAGAGGCCTTTCACCCCCTGCTGCATTTCCTGCTCATGGGGATGCAGGGCTGCTTCATCACGAGCGACCTGTTCAACCTCTTCGTCTTCTTCGAGGTCATGCTCATGGCCACCTACGCATTGTTGGGCTTCTACTACAACCTCGACCAGCTCGAGATGGCCTTCAAGTACACCTGCATGAACTTGATCGCATCGGCGCTTTTCCTGCTGGGCGTCGCGCTCCTCTACGCGCAGGTGGGCACGGTGAACATGGCGGACCTGGCCGTGAAGATAAAGCTCCTGGGCCCCACGCCGCTCATCGTGGTGACGGCCCTCATCTTCGTCTTCGTGTTCAGCGTCAAGGCGGCGATCTTCCCGATGCACCTGTGGCTGCCCTCCGCGCACTCAATATCGCCAACGCCCATCAGCGCGATCCTGGCGGGCGTGCTCGTCAAGGTGGGCATCTACTCCATCATCCGCTGCGCCACGCTCATCTTCCCGGCCGCTTTCCTGATATTACAACCGGGGCTGATACTCCTGTGCCTCCTGACCATCGCCATGGGCGCGCTCGGCACCCTGCCCCAGACGAGTCTGAAGCGCATCCTCGCCTACAGCACCATCAACCAGCTGGGCTACATCGCTTTCGGCATCGCCCTGCTCTCACAGGCGGGACTTGCGGCGGCGGTCTTCTACATCGTCGGCCACGCGTATCTCAAAAGCGCGATGCTGCTCGGCGCGGGCCTGAACCAGAAGCTCACCGGCACGGTGGACCTCGAAGAAATGGGCGGCATGATGGGCAAGGCGCCCTTCGCAAGCCTGCTCATGCTCGTGGGGTTCCTCTCCCTGGCGGGTTTCCCGCCCTTCACGGGCTTTTTCGCCAAACTCTTCGTGCTCCAGGCGGGGTTCTCGCAAGGCGCGATACTTGCGACGGGCATCGCCCTGGGATTCGGCGTCATATCGCTTTATTATAATTTCACGACGTACCAGCGCTACGCCTGGGGGACGGGCGGCGGCGAGGTCGGCGCGGCGGGCGCAGGGATATACGGCTCGGTCGCCTTTCTCTCGGCCTTCGCGGTCATCTTCGGACTCGGCGCCTACTGGCTCTTCGAGTGGGCGCAGCTCGTGGCCGCCCAGATCACGAAGCCCGAACTCTACATATCCGCCATGCGGGACTTGGGCTAGGGAGACGCACGATGCCGCTCGCCACGCTCGCATTCACCATCGCCACCATCTGGATATTCCTGCACGGGAGCGCGACACCGGGGCACTTCTTCGTAGGCCTTGTCATGGCGTTCTTCATCATCCGCTTCCTTAAGAAATCCTACTACCAGGACAGGACGTTCTTCCGCATCGGCAGCTATTTCAGATACTTGCGGAGCTTCACCTGGGAGCTTCTAATCGCCAACGTCCAGGTGCTGAAGATCGTGCTCTCGCCCCGGCTGTCGATCCGCCCGGGCATCATCCCCTACAAGACGGTCTGCAAGACGCCTTTGGGCGTGACGATGCTGGCGAATTCCATCACGCTCACGCCCGGCACGCTGAGCATCGACGTGTCGGATGATGATGAGACGATTTTCGTCCACACGCTGGACATCGACCACCCCGACGAGGTGGCCGAAGGCATCCGCAAGGGGCTGGAAGAACCCATTGTGGGAGCGGTGGAATGATAGAGATCGCCGTTCAGATAAGCCTCGTCATGATGGGCGCCTCGGTGCTCCTGGCGTTCATCCGGCTGATAAAGGGACCGACGACGTCGGACCGTGTGGTGGCGGCGGACACCCTCGCCACGAACGTGCTCGGCGTCATCGCGCTATTCGCCATCCAGACGCACAACAAGCTGTTCATCATCGCCGTGCTCGCACTGGCCATCTTGAGCTTCGTCGGCACGACGGTGTATGCGAAGTTCCTCGAGAGGGGGAAGATCATTGAGTGAAGCACTCGCCGCCGTCCTGCTGCTGGGAGGCTCGTTCTTCATGCTGGTCGCCAGCATCGGCCTCATCCGCCTGCCCGACGTCTACTGCCGCATGCACGCCGCCACCAAGGCGACGACCTTCGGCATGGGCGGCATCCTCCTGGGCGCGAGCCTCATCTTCCAGAACGCCGCCGTCACGACGCAGGCGCTCCTGGCCATTTTCTTCCTCTTCCTGACCGCGCCCGTCGCCGCGCACCTCATATCGAGGGCGGCGTATAAGCGCGGCCCCGACCTCTGCGCCGAGACCACGCACGATGAGTACGGCAAATACCTGGAGGGACAGAAAGCGGAGGAAGAGTCCCCGGAAAGGTATGGCGACGCATAGCAGAACATCGCAGATTAGAGGGAATCGCCGCCGTTTTCACATCTATTCATTCGGAGAACGAGACTCATGAAACGATTTGTGAAACTTGCAGCAATGATAATCGCGGCGGCATGGCTGACGACGCCCGCCCTCGCACACGCCGCTGAGTGGAGAATCGACCCGACCCACACGACGGTGAGCTTCAAGGTGCGCCACCTGGGCGTCACCTGGGTGCAGGGGGAATTCCAAAGAGTGTCGGGCACGGTGCGCTACGACCGAAAGAACCCCGGCGCCGCGGCGGCGGACATCGTCATCGACGCCGACTCGATCAACACGCGCAACGCGCGGCGCGACAACCATCTGCGGACCGACGACTTCCTGCTCGTCGAGAAGCATCCCTCCATCACGTTCAAGTCCAAGGCCGTGAAGAATGCGGGACCGGAGGGCCTCGACCTCATCGGCGACCTGACCATCCGCGGCGTCACGAGAGAAGTAGTGCTGAAGGTGGCCGACATCAGCGGGGAGGTCAGAACGGGGCGCGGGACCGTCAAGATGGGGGCGAGCGCCACCACCCGCATCAACCGCAAGGACTTCGGGGTGAAGTTCAACCGCCTGCTCGAAGCGGGCGGGCTCGTCGTGGGGAACGAGGTGCGCATCACCATCGACGTGGAGTTGAACAAGCTCTAGCGCGAGGGCGCTCTTTGAACTCTCGCGAGCCGCCTGACGGCGCGCGTCACGCTTGCGTCTACAGCATAGTTTTCGCCGCTTTATTCGCATGATTTGTGGTATAATATTATGTTCCAGTATATCTCTGAGCCATCGGGTATCATTGACGCCTCAACACACAACTCCCCTTAGGGAAAACGAGGAGGAATAAACCAATGACCAACAGGAAAACCACTTTCTGGACCATCGTCTTCGGCCTCGCTCTGGCCGTCCTGGCGGCGCCGCTCGGTGCGGTCGCGCTCGAAAAGAAGCTCGTCATCGTCACGTCCTACCCGCCGGACACGACGACCACCGTCAAGAAGGCTTTCGAGAAGAAACACCCCGGCGTCAAGGTCGAGATGCTCAAGAAAAAGACCACCGCCGGCATCAAGTATTTACAGGAGACCGCCTCCAACAACCGCTCCGACATGTTCTGGGCATCCGCGCCGGACGCCTTCGAAGTGCTCAAGGGCGACAACCTTCTCCAGAAATACAAGGTCAAGATAAAGGGCATTCCCAAGAATGTCGGCGCCTTCCCGATCAACGACCCCGAGGGCTACTACAAGGGTTTCGCGGCTTCGGGCTACGGCATCATGTGGAACACCCGCTACCTGAAGGCCAAGAAGCTGCCCGCGCCCAAGACCTGGGCCGACTTGGCCATGCCCGTCTACCACGGCCACGTCGGCATGAGCGCGCCTTCGCGTTCGGGCACCACCCACCTCACCGTCGAGACCCTCCTGCAGGGCAAGGGCTGGGAGAAAGGCTGGGCCGAGTGGAAGGCCATCGCCGGCAACTTCAAGACCGTCACCGAGCGCAGCTTCGGCGTGCCCGACGGCGTGAACTCGGGCCAGTTCGGCCTCGGCATCGTCATCGACTTCTTCGGGCTGTCGTCCGAGGCTTCGGGCTTCCCCGTCAAATTCATCTACCCGCCGGTGACGACGCTGGTGCCCGCGAACATCGCCATCGTCAAGAACGCGCCGCACCCCAAGGCGGCGGCTGCGTTCATCGAGTTCCTGCTCTCGCCTGCGGGACAGGAAGTGCTGCTCGACAAGAAAATCCGCCGCCTGCCCGTCAACCCGGCGACCTACGCCAAAGCGCCCAAAGACTTCCCGAATCCGTTCAAGGACAAGTCCATCGGTTCAGCGGTCAAGTTCGACCTCCAGCTCTCGAAAAACCGCTACAACGTCATCAACTCGCTGTTCGACGTGATGGTCACCTACCGCCTGAACGACCTGCGCGCGGCGACCAAGGCCATCCAGACCGCCGAGGCGCAAATGGGCGGCAAGAAGAACATGGCGGCGAAGAAGCTGATCGACGAGGCCAAGGCGCTGGTGGCCAAGGTGCCCATCACCGCGGCCCAGGCGAGCAAGAAGGAATTCAACGCGATCTTCAAGAAAAAGCGCAAGAAGGCGACAACGAAGGTGACGGGCCGCCAGGCCGAGGTCGAACGTGAATGGGACGCGCAGGTCAAGGCGAATTACGCCAAGGCCAGGGCGCTGGCCGAGAAGGCGGCGTCCATGCTCTAGCCTGAAGCCTGCGCGGAGAAGGGGAAAGAATGTCTCTGGAAGCGATGGCGCGCGGCCAGTGGGGGCCGGCGGCGGTGGGCCTCATTGTCGGCCTGTTCCTGCTCGCCTTCCTGGTCGTGCCTGTCGTGAACGTGATCTACGTCGCTTTCCAGGACCCCAACACGGGCGCGCTGACGCTCATCAACTTCGTGGATTTCTTCAGGAACAACCTGTTCCAGGAATCCGCCATCAATTCGATCTACGTCGCCCTGATGTCTGTGGTGCTGGCGTCGTGCTTTGCGCTTCCGCTCGCCTACTTCACGACGCGCTTCAATTTCGGCGGCGCCATCCTCATCCAGACCCTGGGCGTGCTCCCGCTCATCATGCCGCCCTTCGTCGGCGCCGTGGCGATGCTCCTGCTCCTCGGCGAGAACGGATCGGTCAACCTGCTGCTGGATGAATGGTTCGGCTTTAAGGTCCCCTTCATGGAGGGGTTGAACGGCGTCATCCTGGTCGAGAGCATCCACTATTTCCCGTTCATTCTCATGAATCTCTCGGCCTCGCTCAACAACATCGACCGGTCGATGGAGGAATCCGCCCAGAACCTGGGAGCCAGCGGAATGCGCCTGTTCCGCCGCATCGTGTTCCCGCTGGCCATGCCCGGCTACGTCGCGGGCGCATCACTGGTGTTCCTGAAAGTGTTCGACGACATCGGCACGCCGCTGCTGCTCAACATCAACAACATGCTCGCGCCCCAGGCCTACCTGCGCATCGCCTCCATCGGCATCTCGGACCCCATGGGTTATGTGATCTCGGTCATCCTGGTAATTTTCTCCCTGCTGGCGCTCTGGACCTCGTTTCTGGCGCTGCGGAACAAGGACTACGCGACCGTGCAAAAGGGCGGGGGCGGGCTGATGAAGCGCGACCTGAGACCCTGGGAGAAGGCCGCCTGCTACGGCGTCGTCGTCTTCATACTGCTGCTGGTGCTCTCGCCGCACTTCGGCCTCGCCATCCTGTCTCTCGGCACGGTCTGGTCGTTCAGCGTGCTGCCCGACGCCTACACCTACGCGCATTACCTGCGGGTGATCTCGGACTCATCGGAATTCATCACCAACACGTTGCTCTACGCGGGCCTCGCCGCGGGCATCGACGTCGTATTCGGCACGGCCATCGCCTATATCGTCCTGCGCACCGGGCTGGCCGGCCGGCAGTGGCTCGATTACGCCGCGATGGGGGCGGTGGCGATTCCCGGCGTGGTGCTCGGCATCGGCTATCTGCGCACCTTCTACGCGTTCAACGTGCCGATTATAGATAAACCCCTGGCCTCGTGGTGGGTCATCATCGTCGTCGCCCTCGCCATCAGACGCCTGCCCTACGCGCTGCGCGCCTGCATGGCGGCGCTGCAGCAGCTGAGCGTCATGCTCGAAGAGGCCGCCGAGAATCTGGGGGCGACCAAGGGCCGCACCATCTACCGGGTCGTCGTGCCGCTCATGTCGGGCGGCATCGTCGCGGGCTTCATCACCAGCTTCGCCACCGCGGCGGTCGAGCTGTCGACGACCATCATGCTCGTCTCGCAGGAATCGGACGCGCCGCTCGCCTTCGGGATTTACGAGTTCATGCAGTCGGCGGCGGGCCGCGGCCCAGGCGCCGCGCTCGGCATCATCGCCGTAGTCATCGTCGGCGTCGCCACCTACGTCTCGCACCGCTTCATCCAGCGCAAAGAGACGCGCCAGACGCCTGACATGGCCATCGTCGCGGGAGTATGAGAATGGCATCGCAAAACGCCGCAAGCGTCGTCATCGAGCAACTGAGCCTCGCCTACGACACGACCGACGTGCTGAAAGACGTGGACCTTCGCATCGAACCGGGCGAGTTGTTCACCTTCCTGGGCCCGTCGGGGTCGGGCAAATCGACTCTCCTGCGCGCCGTCGCAGGCTTCGGCCCTGCGCCCCGGGGGCGCATCCTGATAGGCGAGGACGACGTGACGCGGCTCCCCCCCTGGCGGCGCAACGTCGGCATGGTGTTCCAGTCCTATGCGCTCTGGCCGCACATGACGGTGCGCAGGAACGTCGCCTTCGGCCTCGAGGAGCGCAAGACGCCCGCCGCCGAAATTCCCAAGCGCATCGACGCCGCACTGGACATGGTCGGACTCCTGGAGCTTGCCGAGCGGCGCCCATCGCAGCTGTCCGGCGGACAGCAGCAGCGCGTCGCCCTGGCGCGCACCATCGTCGTCGAGCCCCGCGTGCTCCTGCTCGACGAGCCGCTCTCGAACCTGGACGCCAACCTGCGCGTACAGATGCGCCGCGAGATTCTGGACTTGCAGCGCGAACTGGAACTGACCACCATCTTCGTCACCCACGACCAGGAAGAGGCCAACACCATCTCGGATCGTATCGCCGTGCTCGACGACGGCATACTCCAGCAGGTGGGAGCGCCCATGGAACTCTACGACGAGCCGGTGAACCGCTTCGTCGCCCACTTCCTGGGCACGGCGAATCTCATGGACGGGCGGATCGAGACGGGGGCCGACGGCGCGCGCTTCGCCGCGGCCGGCGGCATTGCCGTGCCGCTTTCGGGTGAGGTCCACGCGCCCGGTGAGGAGCATACCGCCGTGTTCCGGCCCCAGGATATCGCCATCGCCAAACCGGGCGAGACGCTCCCCGGTATCGTCCTGACCGGCCGGGTGCAGCACCGCGAGTTCCTTGGCAACCTGCTGCGCTACTCCGTCGTCATCGGCGAGGACACCCTGCTGGTCGACGACACCCACCATCCGGGCCGCCGCGCCTTCGCCGTGGGAGATGATGTCGCCGTGGGCCTCCGCGGCGAGCAGGTGCGCATCCTGGAGCGTTGAGAGGAGCGCTCTCCCGCAGGATTCCTGGTAAACCCGATTGGACCCTGTAGGGACAGGCCTTCGTGCCTGTCCTGACGAAGGACAACCACGGAGGGTAGGACAGGCACGGAGGCCATAAAACCATCGTGCTTGCGCTGCGGAGCACGGAATAAGAAATCCCGGAAAACGGGCCGCTTGATTTGATCTCGCCGCCGAATTGGGCTACATGATTTCCGGGCGGCCCGGTGGAGATTCCACCCCCCGATAAAATCCAAAACTCAAAACGACATCCTGAAACTGGAGCGAGGCGAATCCCGGAAACTGAGAGCGTTTTCTAGTGAGGGGATCGTCGAGTTCCAGACGACGAGACGAGGGAGATTCCATGCGCCATATTCTCGTTCTTTGCACGGGCAACTCGGCACGCTCGATACTCGCGGAAGCCGTCCTGAACCGCGACGGCGCGGGGAGGGTGCGGGCCTATTCGGCGGGTTCCCGCCCGACGGGCCGGGTCAATCCGGGCGCGGTCCGCCTCCTCGAGCGGCTGGGCCTGCCGACGGAAGGCTACCGCTCGAAGAGCTGGGATGAGTTCGCCGCCCCCGGCGCCCCCAAAATGGACCTCGTCGTCACCGTCTGCGATTCGGCGGCGGGCGAAATCTGCCCCGTCTGGCCCGGCGCACCGCTCACGGCGCACTGGGGAGTGGACGACCCCGCCGCTGCGCCGGAAGACCAAATCGACCGGGCGTTCCGGGTCGCCTACCACCGCCTGAGCGCCCGAATCAACGCCTTTCTGGCCCTTGACTTCGAAGACATGGACCGCGCGGCGCTCATGACGCGCCTGGACGCCATCGCCCGAATATGAGGAGGTAACCCGATGAGCCGTAAACTCCTGGCCGAAGCCATTGGAACCGCGTTCCTGCTCGCCGCCATCACAGGCTCGGGCATCATGGGCGACGCCCTCTCGAACGGGCAGGCGGGCGCGGCGCTATTGCCGCATTCACTGGCGATCGGCGCGATCCTCTTCGTGATGATCACCCTGCTCGGGCCGGTCTCCGGCGCGCACTTCAACCCCGCGGTCACCATGGTCTTCGCCTTGAATGGGGAGATGGAACAGCGCGAGGCCGCGCCCTACGTCGCCACGCAATTCCTCGCGGGTATCCTCGGCGTGCTCGCCGCGCACCTGATGTTCGACCTGGACATCGCCCAGGTCTCGGCGAAAACGCGCAGCGGCATCGGCCAGTGGTCGGCGGAAGTCATAGCGACGGCGGGGCTCATCTTCGTCATCCTGGGCGGACTACGCACGAACCCCGCCCTCATCCCCGCGATGGTCGGGCTATACATCATGGCGGCCCTCTGGTTCACGGCCTCGACCAGCTTCGCCAACCCGGCGGTCACGATCGCGCGGGTTTACACCAACACGTTCTCGGGCATTCAGCCGTTCGACGCGCCCGCCTTCATCATCGCCCAGTTCTTGGGCGCGCTCGCGGGCTGGCGCCTGGCGTGCGCCGTATGGCCCGAGGAGCGTTGAAGCCTGGAACCCGAACGCATTTCAAAAGACTGTTAAGAAACCTGATTTTGTGATTCGGCGTATGTAGCCGACCGGGGAGGGTATACACACCCACCCATGTTTTGAGACGTAGGGGCGGCCCCCAGTGGCCGCCCATATCGGATATGTCCAACTCCGTGGTTGTGCTTCGCATGGACAGGCACGGGGGCCTGTCCCTACAAACCCTCTACTTGCAGGGGCCCTATTCGGGCTTTTTCAACAGCCTCCTAAGCACTGTCCACTCCCCTGAAACACCGCCAAATGAGCAAGCAGGCTTGCCATTCGCGCGCTGATGGTGGATTCTCCCCCGAAATCTGAAACGGCCTCATCATATCCGGAGTCAAGACGAATGTCGGAACCAAAGAGCGTATTCATCGAAAGAGACGGCGTGCGGCTTCACGCCCTGGACCACGGGAGCGAGGGCGAGGACAAACCCGTCATCCTGATGCTGCACGGCGCTGCGGCCCACGCGCGCTGGTGGGATCACATCGCCCCCGGTTACACGGACATGCTCCGGCCCGTGGCGACGGATCACCGGGGCCACGGGGACACCGGATGGCAGGATGAATACGTCTTCGAGGACCTGCTGCGCGACGTAACGGCCTGGGTGGAATGGGCGGAAGATGAAAGCGGACGAAAGCCCTGGCTCCTGGCGCACTCGATGGGCGGCGTCATCGCGCTGAACCTCTTCGCCCTCGAGCCGCCAGACGTCGAGGGCATCATCATCGTGGATTCCCCGCTCCGGACGACGGACGCGATTCTCGCCGAGGTGCGCGCCTTCGGGAACCGGCCCGCCAGACCCTGGGCCTCGCAAGATCTGTTCGTCGAGAAATTCAGGCTCCTGCCCGCATCTGACAAGGTGAACCCTGAGACCATCGCCCATATCGCGCGCCACGCCGTGCGGCGAAACGGCGACGGCACATGGACGGTCAAGGCGGACAGGCGCTTTCACGCCGCGCGTCCCGAGACGGATCAGCGCGCGGGCTGGCAGCGGGTCGAGACGCCCGCCCTGCTCGTGGCAGGGGAACTCTCCGACCGCCTGAAATCGGATTCCCTCGAATGGGTCCGCGAGAAGGTTCCGCATGTGGAGACAGCCGTCATCCCCGGCGCGCACCACCACGTCTTCATGGACGAACCGGACGCCTTCATCCGCGTGACCCGCGAGTTTCTTAAGAGGAAGATTTCTTCAATCAGCGAGCCGAGCGCGTCACGGACGGTCTGAATCTGATACGCCTCTTATTTCCACACGTCTTCACGTGACCACCTCGGAATGACAAACATAACCGCACCGCCTCGTGGGGACAGGCCCCTGTGCCTGTCCTATGTCAAGGTGGATACGACCAGGGCGGCCACGGGGGGCCGCCCCTACGGGTGAATGCGCTTTTGATCGTCTTTCCGGCGCATGCCGGAATCCAGGGACTTTGTCATTTCGTCTCTGTCACGTCCTCACCCCGCACGTCGTTTTGGTCGTAAGCCTGGTGTATGTAGCGCTCCCATCTTTGGAGCGCTACATACAAAACCGCCGCGCCCCCCTACTCCGTAACAGCCAACGGCGCCATGGCCTCGATGTCGCTCACGCAGTCGATGACGACGGGCCGGTTCGCGCTGAAGGCCTGGTCGAGCGCGCTTTTCAGCTCACCCGGTTTTTCCACCCGGATGCCCAGCGCGCCCATGGATTCGGCTATCTCGGCGAAATTCACCGCGTTCAGCTTCCAGAGCTCATGGGCCTGCTCGGTCTGCTCGCCGCCGTAGGCGCGATCGAAGCCGCGCTTGGACTGGTTGCCCGAAGCGTTGTTGTTCACCAGCGTCACCGCGTTTATCTTCCAGCGCACGGCGGTCTCGATCTCCGAAAGATGGTACCAGAAGCCCGAATCGCCGTTGAAGGCGAGCACCGGCCTGTCCGGTACGGCGCACTTGGCCCCCAGACCCGCCGAGAAGGCCCAGCCCAGGTGGCCCGCGCTCCGTATGTAGCTTTGCTCGGGGTGCGAGAGGTCGTACATGCCGCCCATCCACATGCCCGAATGGCCCGTATCGCCCAGCACGACGCAGTCCGAAGGCAGCGAATCCGTCAACTCCTGGCAGATGCGCTCGGGACGCATGGGTGCTGCGTCCGATGCGAGATATTCGCTGAATTCATCGCGCCATCCCTGCACGAAGCCCTGTGCTCGCTCGACCCAGCCCGCGCGCGATGCGGCGGAATCTCCACCCGCCGCATCGGTCATCTTCTTTAAACTCACCCTGGCGTCGCCCAGAACCGCGGCTTGTAAGGGATAGTTCCGCGCCAAGGCTTCGGGTTCGATGTCGAGCTGGATGGCGGGTGTTCCGATGGGTGGCACGGCCCAGAAATGCGTCGTCATGCCGCCCGTCTCGGTGCCGACGAAGAATACCAGGTCGGCTCCGTTCACGACGCGGTTCGCGCTCTTTCTCGAATAGGTGCCCACCACGCCGACGGAGAGCGGATGGTTGCCCGGAATGTTGTCCTTGCCGTTCAGCGACGTCGCCACCGGGATATTCAGCTTCTCGGCCAGGGCGATGAGTTCTTTCGAAGCCCCCGATGAGCGAACCCCGCCGCCAGCGACGATGACGGGGCGCTCCGCTTTTTCCAGCAACTCGACCGCTTTTTTCACCCGCGCCATTTCAGGTTCGGGCCTATATGGAGGGAGTTCCTTGAAATCTTCTTCGATGATCACTTCCATCTCGGCCTCTCCGATGTCGAGCTGGCCCTCGTTGCCTGCGAATTGCAGGTGCACAGGACCCGGACACCCCGAGGTGGCCACGCGGAAGGCTTGCCGGAGCATGTCCGGGAAGCGCGAGACGTCGTCCACCGTGGCGTTGAACTTCGTCACCGGCTCGAAGGCGGGCACGTCGTCCACCTCCTGGTAGACCTTGCGGAACTTCGTCTCGGGCACGCGCCCGCCCGTGAAGGCCAGGACGGGAGCCTTCGCCAGATAGGCGTCCCGCAGGCCCGCCGCCAGGTTCAGCGCGCCGATGACCTGCGCCATGCAGACGCCCGGCTTCTTGCCCGCGCGGGCGTAGCCGTCCGCCATGTAGGCGGCGGATTTCTCGCCGTGCGTCTGGATGCGGGCGATGTTCGTGCGCTCTTCCATCTCGGCCATCGAGCGCCTGAGAACAGCGGGAACCAGAAAAGTGTGAGTCACGCCATAGCCCTTGAGCATCTCGGCCATGACCTGGGCGCCTGTCATTTTCGGCATTTGCAATTTCTCCTTGTCTTTACACAATATTTTCTTGGGACGACGAAATACGAAACCACCAGTTTCGGATTTTTCAGGGAATACCGCATAGAATTATCAGCTAAGGAGCGAAAAATCCAGCGCCCAAGGCATCGCGCACGGCGTCTGGAATCTCGCGCATATCCTCCACCACGGCGGCCCCCGCCTCTCTTAACAGCGCCTTTTTCCGTGCGGGAGAACCTTCGCCGCGCTCGATGATGGCCGCCGCGTGGCCGAAGCTCACACCTTGGGGAGCAGACTCGTTCACCATCCCCGCGATGAAGGCGACCACCGGCTTGGTGAATCCCCCCTCGCCCATCAGGCGCGCCGCGTCTTCTTCGGCGCACGAGCCCGGCTCGCCGAACAGGACGACGCATTCTGTCTCGGGATCTTCCTCGAACAAGGGCATGAGTTCCGAGAAGGGCGCGCCCACCATGGCGTCTCCCCCCACGCTCACGTAGGTGCTCTGGCCGACCCCCTCGCGGCTCAGGAGCCAGCATGTCTCGCTACCCATGCCCCCGCTTCTGCTCAGCACGCCCACCGGCCCGCGCCGGAACAGGAGGTTCGTGACGGGCAAGTCCCCTCCCGTGCCGCCCATCTTGGCGCGTCCGGGGCTGATGATCCCCTGGCTGTTGGGACCCACGAGCCGCACCCCTGCGCGCCGTGCATGGGCGATCATCCGCGCCACGTCGTGCTGGGGTACGCCCTCGGCGCACACGAGGATCATCCCGACGCCCGCCACCGCCGCTTCGATGGCCGATTCCGCCGCCGCGGCCGCGGGCACGAACAGGACGGCCGCGTCCGCCGGGTGTTCACCCAGAGCGGAGGCGAACGAGTCGTATACGGGTACGCCGTCGCAATCCTCGCCTCCGCGTCCGGGCACTACGCCCGCCACTACTCGGGTACCGTACGCCCGCATGAAGCCCGTGTGGGCGCGCGCCTGCCATCCGGTGATGCCCGCCACGACGACGCGCGTTGTCTCGTCAACCAGAATGCTCAAGGCGCGCCTCCCGCGCTCATCCACGACTCCCCGCGCTTCACGGCCTCGACCTGGGCGATGATGCGCTCGGCGGCTTCTTCGAGCGTCACCTCGTCTCCCAGGTACTGAAGGCCCGGACAGCCTGCGGCGATCTCCCGCGCCTCCTCCCCGCCCGCGCCCGCGAAGCGCACGATGAAGGGAAATTTCGCGAGGTCGACCCCCGTCTCCTCCACCGCGCGAGCGATGGCGCGGACTTTGAGCTGAACGCGCGAGAAACTCGTGATGTTGCTGCCCGCAAGCGCGCCCTTCACGTTCGGCATCGCGAGGATCTCTTTGGTGATCTCGAAATACTTCTCCTCCAGCGGTCCCGGCGTGATGTCGAACGCCGTCGCGGGCTTCCCCCCCAGGCGCGCCATCGTGTCCAGCAGATACAGGCCGCCCCCGCCCCCGCTCCACATGAGGGCGATCTCCCCGTCCTCGATTTCCGTGAAGCGCGCCGTGTTGATCGGAGGAATACTGGCGTCGATCTCCGCCACCCTCGCCTCCACGGGCGTGGGCGGACGCCAGCCGCCGTCCGAATCCTCATCGAGCAGTTCTTTGAGGTCTGCGTGGCGAAACAGGGCGTCCGCGTCCAGGTCGAGCACACACGCGGCGGCGATCACTTCGTCCGTATCCGTCAGGACGAGCGGATTCACCTCCAGTACCCGCGCCTCGGTGCGGCGAAATAGCGCGTAGCAGGCCTCGAGCGCCATGGCCGCGCGGTAGAGGCCCTCCCCGTGCACACCCATCGCGCGCAGGAAGGAGACGCACCGCTCCTCGGAGAGTCCCTCCAGGATATCGACTTCCATCCGCCTCAAGGCGTCCGGGTTTTCTTCTAAAAGCGACTCGATCTCCACGCCGCCCTCGGCGCTGAACATGACGAGCGGCCCGCGCGATGCGCTGTCGAAGGCGACCGAGAGATACCACTCCTGCGCGATCGCGACGCGCTCCTCCACCAGCAGGCGCTTCACGGGGAAATGGTGCACCACGCGGCCCAGGAGTTTCTTGGCCGCTTCTTCCGCCTCATCGGGCGTATCCGCAGCGAGGATCGCCCCCGCCTTGCCGCGTTTTCCCGCGGGCACCAGTGCCTTCACCATCACGGGGCCGCCGATGGCGCGCGCCGCCTCCGCCGCCTCTAAGGGCGTCGTCACGGAGTGTCCCTTGGGGACGCGCACGCCCGCGCTATTCAGAAGCGCTTTGGCCCTGTCCTCGAACACGCGGGGCATGACTATCTCACCGAATTCAGAAAAGGTGGGATTACAGGATAGCCACGGGACGGACGGGCGAGCCCGTGCCGCCGCGCACCTTGAGCGGCAGGCAGACGAAGAGAAACTCATGGGCGCGCGCCTGGCTCAATTCCTCGAGCACGGACACTTCGAGCAGATGGATTCCCCTGTCCACCAGCATGTGGCAGTGCACCGGCATCGTGGGGGCGGGCAGCACCTCGACCGCGAAGGTATCGCTCCCGACCATGAAGATTCCCTGATCCGAGAGCCATTTTGCGGCATCCAGGTCGATTCCGGGCACGCCGCCTTTCTGGAAATAATAATTCCGGCCCGGCCAGTTTTGCATGTGGCCCGTGCGCACCAGGACGACGTCTCCCTCTTCCACCCGGACACCTTGGGCGACTGCGGCGGCTTCGAGTTCTTCTTTCGTGATGGGCCGGCCCGCCTCTAAAACGTCTTTTTTCAAGTAAGCCGCCACGTCGATAAACACGCCGCGCCTCACCACGGGCGCTACGGTCTCGATGCCGTGGGCTTTCATGCCTTCCGTCTTGCTCTGGTGCTCGGTGACGTCCAGGCCGCCGTGGAGCTTCATGTCCCTTGCGACGTGGCCCAGGGCGTCGATGTGCGTGCCGGTGTGGCCGGTGCAGAAAATCGCCTCAACCGCCGAGCACGCCCCGCCTGAATACATGTGGTCGCCGTGTTCCCTGATCATCGAGAACCCGAACGGGCCGTGCAGCGGCACGTGGGGCATTCCGGGAAAAAGCTCGACGCCCAGATCGAATACTCTGCTGCCGCGCGCGATGGCGCGTACGTCTTCTAAGTTCATGGTTCCCTCACTCGATAATTCAAGGGACTGCGGCCGATGGCCGGATTCGCGTTTCGGCTACTATAGCTTTGCGTCTGCCCATCGGGCAAGGTAAACAGGGGTGGAGATGAACGCGAGGTTTCTTGACCCCCCGGAGCGCGAACGCATGAATTTGGCGGCCTACATTCACCCGGCTTTTCAGATCGCGACGCTCTCGCTCGGCCTGATCACGCTGGCGAACGGCCTGCGCGTGAGGCGCTCGCGCAAGTTAGGAGCCGGCCCCGAGACGGTGCGGGTCGCCCGCCTGCACATGCGGCTCGGGCGTTGGTTTATCGCTCTTTTCTCTGTGGGCTACGCACTGGGTCTTGGCGGCATGCGCTTCGCCCTGGAAGGCCCTCTCTACGAGACGGCGCACAGCTATTTCGCCACCCTGGCGCTCGGCCTTTTCTGGACGACGGCTTATCTGGGCCGAAGGCTGAGGCGAAACCTGGGCAACGAAGATTTAAGGCAGATTCACTCCTATTGCGGGTTCCTGGCAGTGTTTATCGCCCTGTTCGTCGCCGTTCTGGGGATGCGGCTGCTCCCCTAGCGCCCTCGATTCTGATAGAATCGGGAGGAAGCCGCCGCCTCACGAGGCAGAATCCATGACCCTGTTCCTCTTCCTTTCGCCGCATCGAATCCATTCCTCAGGGGAGAGAAGACCATGCTGAGAAAATCGAGGTTCGTCCTCCTGGGCGTGCTCCTGAGCGTCTCGATATGGGCCGTCATTCCTGTCCATGCGGCGAACCCATCCAAGAATCCTTGCGCGTCCAAGAACCCGTGCGCAGCCCAGAATCCCTGCGCACCGAGTAACCCCTGTGCGCCCCAAAACCCATGCGCGGCCCAGAATCCGGGCGCGGCCAATAACCCCTGCGCGGCGAAGAATGCCTGTGCCAGGACGGAGAAGAACCCGCGCATCGTCAAACCATTCACCCCCTCTGCGGGCGGCAAGGCCCCGGCGGGGAGCAAGGCGGCGGGCATCACGAATCCGCCTTATTCCTTCACCCGGAAGCGTGACGTAAGCGTGAAGGACGCCGTCGCCCGGGGCAGGAAAATCTTCCGCGGCATAGGCTGCGTCAGCTGCCACCCCAGGGGACGCACCATCCGGGGCACGGTAGTGGACGTAACGGGCGCGAGACACCCCGTTCCGGTTCCCACGCTCATCGGAGCGGCGGAGCATTTCCCGCGCCTGAGCCCTACGGACCATGTGGTGAGCGTCGGGCAGTTCAACGACTGGTGCGCCACGACGTTCATCGGCAACCCGCCCATGAACCCCAAATCTCAGGACTACAAGGACCTGGAAACTTATGTGGTTTCGCTCTCGCCCGCGCGCTACAAGCGCATGCTCGAGTGGGAGGCGAAGCGCAAGGGGTTCATGAAAACGCTGCAACCCGCCGCCGGTGGCGGTAATCCCGGCGTAAGCGATCCGGGCAAGCCGAAAATTCCTGGTGGGGATGCTCCCGTCGCCAAGAACCCTTGCGCACCCCAAAACTTGCCCGCTGCGAAGAATCCCTGCGCGGGAATAATTCCGCCTGCTTCCAGCAACCCATGCGCCGCCAAAAATCCATGTGCGAACAACCCCTGCGCGCCGAAGAACTCCTGCGCAGCGAAAAACCCGTGTGCCGCCAAGAATCCGTGCGCCAGAAATCCTTGCGCGAAGTAATAAAATAACGGAGACTTGGCCGATATAACCGGGTGGGCATCCCGCGCGCCCGCGTTTCAGAAGCGCCTCTAACCCGTATCGACGAGACCGCTGGAAGAGAACAGAAAATGAAGTTTTCGAAGAAAACCGGCTTATGGATCGTCGTGGCTTGCTCGTTGAGCCTCGCAGCGCCCGCCGCCTCCCTTGCGGCCAGGAGAATCCCGCCCAATCCCGAGACGGCGAAGCAAAATGGCGGGGACTACTGGCGGGGCAAGAAGATATACGGGGAAATCTGCTTCTCCTGCCACGGGGTCAAGGGCGACGGCAAGGGGCCAATCTGGCGGACGGTGATGCCGAGACCCCAGGTGTTCATCAGCCCCTACATGAAGCGCATGACGGACGACTACATGTTCTCCGTCGTCAAGTTCGGCAAGATGAACGTGCTTAAAAACCGGACGAAGGGCCACAATGTAATTAACGGCGTCCCCACCGCCATGCCCTCCTTCGGCGAGGCGCTCGAAGACGCTCAGATAAGGAAGCTCGTCAAATGGGTGCGCAGCTTCGGCAAAAGCGAACAACCGAAAGATGCGCAGAGTAGAAAAATCTTCGCCGACGCCTGCTCCCAGTGCCACGGGAAAAAGGGCCTCGGGGACGGAACCCGCCCCGTGGAGGATCAGGACCCCGAAAAGCCGTTCATCAGCCACATCCAGCCGCCGCCGATGAACTATCACCTGAAGGAGCAGATGGCGCGCTTCGACGACGGGTTCTTGTTCTGGAATATCAAACTCGGCCGCATTGAAGTGACGGAGCTTAAGAAATACGACTTCATGAAGTCCTACGGCCACCTGCTGAATGACAAGGATATCTGGTCGGTCGTCCGCTACGTCCGGGAAGCGTTCATCAACGGAAAGCCGCGAAAGAAAAAATAGGGGACGCGCAGGGTTCCTCCCGAATTTGGCCGACGCAGGGTATAACAGAATGCGCTTGTGGAGTCTGCATCCCGAATATCTGGACGCCAGGGGGCTGGTCGCCCTTTGGAGAGAAGCCCTGCTCGCCCAAGCCGTTCTGTCGGGCGATACGAAGGGCTACCACCGCCATCCCCAACTCGAGCGTTTCCGCGCAGGAGGCAGGCCTGCCGCACTCATCGCCGAATACCTGAGAGCCGTATACGCGGAATCCATAAAGCGGGGTTATCGTTTCGACTCGGAGAAAATAGGCCGCAGCCGCACTACCGCTCAGTTAGATGTAACGAGCGGCCAGCTCGACTTCGAATGGCGGCATCTGATGAACAAGCTCGAAACCCGCGCGCCGGAACTGCACGAAAAATATCTGGCGGTGGATGCTCCCCTCCCCCATCCCCTCTTCCGCGTCATCTCTGGTGAAATCGCCGACTGGGAGCGGCCGTAAGGTCCCGTTTCAGGGCGAGACGCAGGGCGTTGTTTGTGAGAAAATACGCGCGTTGTCCGAAATCTCCGTTTCCAGGGAGTTTCATCATGCGCCTGAACGTCGAGGCATCGCGAGAAGAGATCGCCGCCTTTTGCGAACGCTGGCAAGTCACGCAACTCGCCGTATTCGGCTCGGCGTTGCGCGAAGACTTCGGGCCCGAGAGCGACGTCGACCTCCTCGTCAGCTTCGATGAGAATGCACGCCATACGCTCTTCGACATGGTCCGGATGGAGGAGGAACTCAAAAAGATATTCGGGCGCGATGTCGATCTCGTCAGCCGGCGCGGTATCGAGAGAAGCCGAAATCACCTGCGCCGAAAGGCTATCCTGGAATCTGCTGAGGCGATTTATCCTCCATCCCCCGCCCAGAGTTTGACGAGGGTGTGAAACTCCCCGTTTTCCCCGAACCGGTCGATTCTTTCTGGCAGACTTGTCATCATCGCGCGGTCGAAGCGCTGTCCAACGCGCACGACGCCTAGAGCTTCTTCCGTCACCGCCGATACTTCGCAGACGGCGCCGCTTGCCTCTAAATCGTTTATCAGCGCCTCATACGGCGCGCCCCAAAGCGGGAAGTGGAGCGATGCGCCTAGATGATCGGCCAGTTCCCGGAATGCCTCCACGCGCCAATCGCGAATGTGCTCGAGGTGCAGGTCGCCGAAGACGAAGCGCGCTATGTGCGGAACCATGCGGGCCGCCTCGCCAATGCGGACCTCATACGCCTCTCCCGGATGGAGGGGCACGCCCAGCAGCGGGACTCCCATGTGCCCGGCTTGTCGCGCCACCAGTTCGACGTCGAGTTCCTGGTGCGCGATCTTGCGGCTCGCCGCGTCGAAGGTGGTGAGCAGAACAATTGACCTTCGGCCTTCGCGCCGCAAGGCCCGGTAGGTGAGAAAGCTGTCCTTCCCGCCGCTCCAGAAGAGCACGTCGGCGGGTTCGGTGGGAGGCTGAACGCCGCTCATCCAGGCGGGCCGGCGGACGAGGCGGGGGCGTTCCTCCACCGGGACCGCCTCGTGCGCATAGGGACAGTGGCGGCAGCCGCTTCCGCAGCAACTCCCGCGCCGCCTGAGCCCGACTTCAGTGAAGACGCGCCAGCCCGTTTCGGGGTCGACGTAGAACTCCTCCCCATCGCGGCAGGCGCGCTCATGGAGAGTCGACCAGTTATTCTCGTTCATGATGGTTAGGATGTCCGGGAAACGGCATCTTTGCGCCTATCAGGCCGCATCCGCTTCAAGACGCTCCCAGCCCGCGCCCTCGTGGCCGAAGGAGATGGCGTCGGGATGGAGAATCTCCGCCAGTATCTCGGCGGATTCGACCAGCCTCGGCCCCGGTCGGTTGAAGAACTGATTGCCGTCCGTGACGAACACTGCTCCCCGTTGCACGGCTTCCAGGCGCATCCACTCCGGCCTTCCGGTGAGCGCTGCCAACTCGCGGCGCGAACGCGCGATGTCGAAACCACACGGCATGAGTACGACCGCCTCGGGCTTGGCCTCTTCCAGCGCCTCCCATTCGAGCCAGGCGGAGTGTTCGCCTCGGACGCCCAGGACGTCCTCACCGCCCGCGATCTCCACGAGTTCGGGCACCCAGTTGCCCGCCGCCATGAGCGGATCGTACCACTCGATGCAGGCCACTCGCGGCCTGCGGCCTATCTCACGTGCACGCCCGGCAATGGCGTCGAGCCGCTCATGCAAATCCGAAAGAAGCTCATCGCCGCTCTCGCTGACTCCCAGCGCCTTAGCAACCGAGGCGATATCTCGCCAGACGTCTTTTAGTTCATTGGGTTCGAGTGAGAGAACCTCAGGCCTGGAGCGCACCAGTTCGCGCACGGCCGCCTGAACGTCCGCCAAGCTCACGGCGCAGAGTTCGCACTGTGACTGCGTGACCACCAGATCCGGCGCCAGCTCGTCGAGCAGTGCGGTATCGACGCTGTAAACCGACACGGCATCTTGCAGCACCGCCTTCACGCGCTCGTCTATCTCGCGGCTCGTGCCGTTCGTGTCGAACTTGGGCGCGGTGCAGGGAGGCAGCGCCGTGATTCCGGCGGGATAGTCGCACTCGTGCGAGCGGCCCACGATGCGCTCGCCGCACCCCAGGGCGTGAATGATCTCCGTGCTGCTCGGCAGAAGCGATACGACGCGGTTCAAGAACCCGTCCCTCCACATACGATGAAGTTCGACCAGATAAATCCTAACACACCACGGGCGCTTGCTCCGCCTTCGGTTCCTCTAAACTTCATCATAAGCCGAAAGAGAAAAAGGGGCAGGATTTTCCAAAGCCATCCAGAAACGATTCCAGTTCAAGACATCATCCCGTCGCGCACGCGCTTCTCCACTTCCCGCGCCACCCGCAACAATGCGGCGATGAGTTCCTCACCCACGTCCAAGACACCCTCATACTCGGCGAGGTTGCGCTTGCGGTGGGCGTTGTCTAGCACGCGCCACTGGGCCTGCGGCAAATCGACGGTGTGCTGGAGACACTGAAAAACCAGATAGCGCGAATCGGAACGGTAGCCCCGCATGCGCAATGCGGCGAGCGCCAGCGAATGGGCCGCGTTATAGGCCAGATCGAAACGACTCTCCAGGCTCAGATCTTCGCGCTCGGCATCGCTCAGACGGCGAACCCCCGAGCGGACCAGACCCTCGATTTCCTCATCGGCAGCCGGCTCGCTCTTGAGCCTGCTGATGCGCACCAGATTATCGAGTTGCGGGTGCGTCATCTCCCTCTCCGATGAGGATGATGTGCTCACCGGCCAGCACGTTCGTCACGAAAGGATTTCCGGCGGCTCTGCGTTCATCGTATTCATGGGAAGTATAAAGCGTGGGGCTGATCCGCCGGGCGAGGCCGGTCTCCACCGGCGAGAGCGCCTCGTAGAGCTCTTCCAGCATCATGCCGTCAGCGACGACGAGCAGGTCGATGTCGCTTTCCGCTGTATCGGTCCCCTGTACGACCGACCCGTACACCAGGGCGAGTTCGACGCGATCAGCGAGCGGTTCCAACGCCCGCCTGATAGGTTCCGCCGGGGCGAGCGTCTTGCGTACGATGCCGCTCATCTCCTCGAACACCGGACATTCCGGATTGGCCTGATAATGCTTCTGCCTGCCGATGGAAGTAACGCTCACCAGACCGCTGGATGCGAAGCGCTTCAGTTCACGCTGCACGGCGCCGGAACCGGATCCCGTCAAGCGGATCAACTCGCTCGCGAAATAGCTCCGCCCGGGCTGGCCGTACAGCAGTGCCAGGAGCCGTTGCTGGGTGGTGGTGAAAAGCGCATCCGCAAGACCGGTAGATGCGGCGTCGGACCCGGATTCTTTACGGCGAGTCATGCGTGAGAGATGTGTTGTCGATATATTTCCCATAATGGGAATGATAATGCCTGATATGAGTATATTACAAGCGGGGATTTCGATTTGCCCCGCTGCTTGACGTACGTCGAGTCGCTCCCTCTCCTTGCCGGGCCGCCCACGCCACGCCTCTGATGGACGATGCCAATCCCGAAAAAATCGTGATGAGCGCGCTCTTCATCATCTGCTCCTTGGCACATTCCAGATTTTTTGCGCTCAAGCCGCCTCGATGTCGGTTTGGGCGAAGTCCTCGCCCTTGAACAGCAGCGGCTCGTCCATGAGGTCGGCGAGCGCATAGGCGAAGCAATCGCCGAAATTCAGCGAAGCCGGATGATTCCCCTTCCCGAAGCGCCGCCAGGCGCGCCGGGCCGCTTCCAGATGCTCGACAGTGACGGGCGCCAATTCGATTTCGGCATCCCTCAGGAACAAATCGAGTTCATGGCCCGCCGCCTCACCGCCGCGACCTTCCAGGACGATGGAAGTTTCCAGTAGGTTGGCGACCGACATGCGGGGGTGCGCGGCCGAGGCGATCGCCCTCTCGTAGCGTTCCGCGTCCTGCTCACGGTAAAGAATGGCAAGCAGAGCCGAACTGTCGACAATCACTTCGGCAATCCCCGTTCATCGTAGAGCATATCTCCGTGCTCCACGGCGGACGGCCCCGGACCCAGAAGCTTCGCACAGCGTTCCGCGATGGCGCGCATTTTTTGAGCGCGAACGTCTGCGCCGCGCAGCCTTTTCTCGCGTTCGAGACGTTCTCGCAGGGCGACCGTGATCGCGCCGGTCTTCGTCTCGCCGGTCAGTCGGGCCAACTCCCCGGCGAGCCGGCAGGTTTCGTCATTCTTGATGTTAAGACCCATCGCCGCCTCCCGAAGGTAGAAAGAAACTCTTACTTTCTACCCTACATAAAACCTCCATTATATGCAACGACATGGTGACGGGGACGGAGATTGCGCGAGATCCGAGAAAGTCGTTAGACGAGTCCCTCCCCTTGCCGGGTCGCCTCCCCTCTGCTAATTTTTTGGAAAACCCAACCATTCTTTTCAGGAGGACGTGCGCGATGGCGGAATTCACCGTAGCTAATTTCAGGGACGTATCCGGGGGTCTGCAAGAGGGCCAGTTCGCAGTCGGCGAGAGGAAGAAGGCAAGCGGTCTGGCGGATCTGGACCCGATTTACAGAGATTTGCTCGATAAGCCGATTACGGTCACGCTGGGCCTCATCGGCCCCGACGGGCGCGTGAACATGACGCCCATGTGGTTCGACTACGAGGGCGACACAATTCTGGTGAACACCGCCGCACATCGCGCAAAATGCGGATGGATACGAAACAACCCACAGTTGACGATCCTGCTCGTGAACCCCGAAAACCCCTACCACTGGATGAGCATCAAGTGCACGGTGGTGAACGAGATACGAGAGGACGCGCCGGGCGGCGAGCGGGCGACCGAACAGCTCGACCGCATCTGGACGAAATACACGGGCGCGGATCCGCCCTACGCGCTCAGGGACCCAGTGATTGACGAGAAGCGCGTGCTCTTCGAGTGCCGCGTGGACAGGGTCGCCACGTTCGGAAAACCGGCATAGGGGTACGGTCTTGTAGGGACCGCATCCAATCTTCCCGGGGTTGTTGAAAAAGCCCCCCTGACAAGGGAAGCTGGGCTCCGTAGGGACAGGTCGCGACCTCGGACAGGCACAGGGGCCTGTCCGCTACATTCTTGTTTATCAACCGAGCAAAGGCATCGTCATTCCGGCGGTGGTCAATTTCGACCGAGGAGGATTTTTTCAACAGATCCCATCGGTCGGGGCTGAACTACCAGACGCAGCCGCGCGCGGCCACGGGGATCACGGCTTCGAGGACGCCCTCTTCCATACCGCCGCGGACGCCGTGGTAGACGTCGTAGAGGTTGATGGTCGGGTCGCAGTGGCTGGGCTGGAACAGGAGCGTCTCGCCGATTTCGGGACGCCTCGAGGCCGGGGAGAGTTCCAGCACGCCGTGCTCATCGGACGCCCGCGCGTGCACGGCGCCCTCGAGTTCCAGGCAGGGCGCCAGCCCGCTGTCGGAAGAAAGCGCCTTGTGGCCGGCGTCCATCACCACGTGTCCGGGGCCGGGCGCGCTCACCACGGTCGTCAGCACGAACAGGCTGGGCCTGAAGTCGTCATAAGTGTCCGAATTCTTGCCGCCGATGCTGCCGTAGTGTGAATCCATGAAGAGATAGCTGCCCGCCTGAAGCTCGTTCAGCACGCCCGATTCCGCGTCCCAGCGCCATGAACCCGTGCCGCCGCCGCTACGTATCTCCAGTGGAAGCCCCGCGGCCCCGAACGCCTCCACGGTCTCGCGCATCCGCGCTATGGCGTCTGCGTAAACCGCGCGCCGCTCGGTGAATCCATCCACGTGCTGGGCCCCGCCCTGGTACGCCTGAATCCCCTTGAGTTCGAGTCCCTTCGCCGCGTCCACGCGCCGGGCCAGCTCCGCCGCCGTTTCGCCCGGCGCCACGCCGCAGCGCCCCTGGCCCACGTCCACGTCGACGAGCACGCCGATTTCCGCCCCCGCCGCAGTAACGGCTTCTGCGAGCATCGCCACCCCCTGGGGGTGATCCACCACCACCATCAGCTTCGTATGGCGCGCGAGCGCGGCCAGACGCTTGAGTTTCGAGACGGCCGTGACCTCGCTGCTCACGAGCACGTTCTCCACCCCGCCTTCCACCATCACCTCGGCCTCGCTCACCTTCTGGCAGCACACCCCCACCGCGCCGAGCGCCATCTGCTTTCTTGCGAGCCAGGGACTCTTGTGCGTCTTGGCGTGGGCGCGGAGCCTCACGCCCGTGCCTTCCAGGCGCTTCGCCATCAGGGCGAGGTTCTCCTCCATGACGTCGAGGTCGACTATCAGGGCGGGCGTTTCGATTTCACGCACCGGCGTTCCGATGCTCTGGGTGGGGGGCATGGGAAACCTTCCTCCAGGGTAGACCGTCTTTTTCACCGTGAGAACATTTTGGAAAGAATATCACCTGAATGATGCGGCGGGAACCGGCTTGCCCGCCGCCCCCTCATGGCGCATGATTGATTTTCCTGATCTCAGGCGATTTTTTTCTTGCATCCGGAGGGTTTTTCCTCATGCGCACCAAGGCGGACGATCTCCTCGAAGGCGCCATCGACGTTCACGCCCACATCTTCCCCCAGGTATTCGTAGAGGAACCCGGGCGCGTGCTGGACCATGAATGGGCCGAACTCGCGCGCGACGTCGGCATGCGCGGCTTCGTGATGAAGAGCCACCTGTGGCCCACCATCGCCCAGGCCCGGATTCTGAACGAGGTCTATCCGGGCGTCACGGCCTTCGGCGCCATCACCCTGAACGCCAACGTGGGCGGGCTTTCGCCCTTCGCGGCGGAAAGCGCGGTGCGCCTGGGCGTGAAAGTCATCTGGATGCCCACCTACTCCGCGGCGAACGATATCGAGGTGGGGGCCTACAGCAAACGCATCGCGGAGGCCTATAGCCAGCCCCCGCCTGCGCAGGGCCTGACGATTCTCGACGGAAACGGCGCGGTATGCCCCGAGGCGGACGCCATACTCGAAATCGCCCGCGACGGGGACGTGGCCGTGGCCACGGGACATCTCTCCGCGGAGGAGGGCGTCGCCCTGGCGAGGCGCGCGAAGGAGATCGGGGTGAAAAAATTCATCTTCACCCATCCGATCATCTTCATCGTCAACGCGAGCGAGGCCCAACTGCGCGAGGTGGCGGATTTGGGCTATATCGTCGAATTCACGTGGATATCGGCTTTTCCCATGTGGCGCGACCTGGATCCGGTGAAAGTGGCCGAAACCGCGCGCGCGCTCGGCCCCGAGCGATGCGTGATGAGCACCGACGCGCAACTCGACCTCAATCCCCCGCCGACGGAGATGCTTCGCATGTTCATCGCCACGATGCTGCGCCTGGGGTTCGAGGACGAGGAGATTCGCTGGATGGTGCAGCGTAATCCCGCCCGGCTCATGGGCCTCGAAGAATAAACAGCATTCGCGCAGCACACCCCGATGGATGACGAATAAGGGGGTTGCTACACCTCTGCTCGCCTCGTCTCGATTTTTTTCTTGACTCCCTCAATAAATTCCTTACAAAATCTTAACGTTATATCGCCGCCTTCGTTGATACCATATCAACAGGTATTCAGGCGGGAGAAGCAATAGCGTGATTCAAAAAGATTCCATTCTCATCGTCGAGGATGAGAAGAACATCGCATCGCTCATCGACAAGTCTATACGCCGGGAAGGTTTCCACACCATCATTGCTCATGACGGGGAGCGAGCCCTGCAACTGGCGCGCGAGTGGGCACCCGTTTTCGTCGTGCTCGATCTGATGCTCCCGAAAACGAGCGGGTGGGAGGTCTGCCGGCAGCTCCGGGAGGAATCCGACGTACCCATTCTGATGCTCACCGCCAAGGAAGGAGAGGTCGACAGGCTTTTCGGCTTCTCGCTCGGCGCGGATGATTACGTAGTCAAACCCTTCAGCCCGAGAGAACTCGTCGAGCGCATCAAGGCCATCCTCAGGCGCACGAAAAACGCGTCCATGCTCAGAAAAACAAAACTCTCTTGCGGCAACCTGCTCATGGAGCCTGAAAAACACAAACTCACCCGAAACGGCGAACCCATACCGCTCACTCCCTCGGAATACGTACTGCTCCTGACGCTCATGAGCGCGCCCGGTCGCGTTTTTTCCCGCCACGAACTGCTCACCAGGCTCTACCAAACATCGGACGCCGTCGTCGCCCGGGTGGTGGACGTCCACATCGGAAAGCTCCGTCAAAAAATCGAGTGTAACCCCGCCAACCCCCATCTTATCCTCACAGTACGAGGCGTGGGGTATCGATTTGCCGACAGTGAAGAACAAGGAGGTAGCTAGCATGAAAAGCCGGTTGCTTTGGAAACTGCTCGCCGTCAACCTGCCGGTCATCGTTCTGGTCATTCTGTTTGTCTGGCTGTCGATCGATTTCCTCGCCGCCGATTATTTCGCCGCCCTGATGCGCAAATACAACATCTCGCCCAATGAAATACACCAGATGTTCCTGGACGCCGTGCATCGCTACATCATCAACGCGAGCCTGCTCGCCATGATCATGGCCGTCACCTTGAGTTTCATCCTTACCCGGAGGGTGCTGCGCCCGCTCTACGCGATGTCGGAAGTATCCAGAAAAGTATCGCTGGGCGACTTCACCGCGCGCGCGGAGGTCTCTTCAAAAGACGAGGTCGGCCAGTTCGGTCTGATGTTCAACCAGATGGCCGACAATCTGGAGAAGACCGAAAACTTAAGAAAAACCATGCTCGTGGATATCGCCCATGAGCTGAGGACCCCGCTCACCACGGTGCGCGGCTATCTCGAAGGACTGTCCGATGGCGTCATCCCGCCCTCCAAGGAGATGTTCTCCATGTTGAAGGAGGAAATCTTGCGCCTCGTGCGCCTGGCCCAGGACCTTCAACAACTCACCCGGGCCGAGGCCGCGAAGATCTATCTCAAGCGGGAAGAAATTGCGTTGCCCAATCTGGTCAAGCGCGTCATCGAACTCTACCGGCACGATTTCGAAGCCAAGAGTATCGGGGTGAAATTGGATATCGGCGGTGACGTACCCGCCGTGCAGGCGGACCGCGACAAAATCATCCAGGTTCTGGGAAACATCGTTCAGAACGCGTGCCGATACACACCCGGGCATGGGGAATTCCGTGTACGAACGGAGAAGCACAAGGGCGGGGTGAAGCTCATTTTTTCAAATACCTGCCAGGATTTACATAAGGAAGACGTGGGCCTCATCTTCGAGCGGTTCTACCGTGCGGAAAAATCGCGTTCGCGTGAAAGCGGGGGGGCAGGCATCGGGCTGGCGATAGTGAAGGCTCTCGTCGAGGCGCATGGGGGCGAAGTGGGCGCATCGTATGACGAAGGCGTAATCCACGTCTGGTTCAGCCTCACCGCCTGATCACTTCGTTCACGATTTGTTCAGAGTTTTTTGAGGAATTCACCGCATCATTTTGGTATGATCCTCGGAGTGGGTTTGAGTAAGGGATCACACCGATCATCTATATCAGCCGCCGGCTCATGAATCCATAGTCATCTAAATCCGGGAAGAGTCGAAAACACACCCGAAAAAGGAACAAGGCCATGGAAAACGTCCACAGAATGCTCCTGATCCTCCTTGCGACATCTTTGCTCTCCCTCGCACCGTCTTCCGTGAACGCCGCCGAGCCGACCGTCATCACCCTCACCCAGACGGGCTGCCAGTTCACCGAACCCGAGGGCAAGGATCATGGCTACAAGACTATGGGGGCGGCCGATTGCAAGAAGATCAACTCCCAAAGCGGGGAAAAGCGCCTCGCCAATGCCAATACCATCACGCTGAAGCCAGGCGCCTACATTTTCCGGGTGAAGAACAAGAACGTACCCTATCAGCTCGGGTTTTATCTCAGAGGCGCAGGGGTCGGACGCCTCACGCTGCCGAAGGTCTCGGGAGGCGGCCTCGTCAAGGGGAAATCGAGGGACTACCATATCACGCTCAAAGAGGGCGACTATCATTTTTCATGCCCGCTGAACCCGACGCCCGACTACAGGCTGAAGGTGACGAACTAGAACCTGTACGGGGTAGTTGAAAAAGCTCAAAGAAGGAGCGCGCTAAAAATCACTCCCCCCTTGAGGGGTCGGGCATCCCAAGGGGAATGCCCGATGAAAAAGTCCCCTTTTAGAGAGTAGGTGGGACACCCCACTCGGCTTCAAAACCACCCCCCCCCTACCCCCCCTTGTCAGGGTCAAAACCGACCGAAGAGGGAGGTTTTGCGAGCCGATGAGTTTCTCAGCAATGGTTTATGCAAACGCTCGTTCCTCACTCGCGTTTGACCCCTGACAAGAGAGGTAGGGGGGGTTGCCTTTATGAGGTTTCCCTTTCATGGGGGTTGCCTTTACCCACTCAAGGACTTTTCCAACAGCCCCGACCGTACGCCACGCCCCAAATCCGTTTCTCGTGTTATCATGCTAAAAAGCCAACTGAATAATACCGGACGCGCTAGAGTCGTACGCCACCATAATTTATAATCAATTCTTAATCTCTCATTTACGTGGAATTTGACCGGTAATGACATACCCGTCCACATGAAGTCGTACGGAGAAGCCTTTTGAACCTGGAAAATCCTCCCACCGTCTGCGTCCTGGGGTTCGGCATGGCGGGCAGGCCCATCGCCCGGGGACTGGCGGGGGCCGGCGCGGCGAAAGTTCACGTCTGGAAAAGAGCACCTTGGCGACCGGAACACCTTGACGCCTCCGCTCATCCGGCAATATTGATGACGCAGTCCATGGAAGAAGCGCTCGACGGCTCGGACTTCGTTCTCTCGCTCGTCACGCCGGAAAGCGCGCTGGATACGGCGCGCAGCGCCTCTTCTTTCGTCCAGGATGCCGTGTATCTGGATTTGAACACCACGACGCCCGATACCAAGAAGGAGATTGGCCGCGTCATCGAGGCGGGCGGGGGCCAACCTGTTGACGGGGCGATATGCGACCCGGCGGAAGTATACGGACACGAGGTCGTCACTTTGATCTCGGGGCCCGAGGCCAGACGCCTGAGCGAGTCCATGGCGCGCTACGGGATGCAGCTTCAGGTGCTCAGCGAGCGCGTGGGAGACGCCTCGGCCCTCAAGGTCGTGCGCAGCGTGTTCACCAAGGGGCTGATGATGACTTTTCTGGAAGCCATCGAGGCGGCGAGGCGTTGCGGGCTGGTGGAGGAAATGCTCGAGTCCATCGCGGGCACAGTGGAGGGACTTCCTCTCAGAGACCTGGCGCTGAGCCTCGCGGGCACGAGCCTTATCGTCGCAGAGAGGCGCGCGCAGGAGATGGAGGACGTCGTCTCTACCCTCGAATCACTGGGCGTGGACTCGCGCATCAGCGCCGCCTCGCTCGAGAAGTTCCGATGGCTCCAGGGGTTCGATTTTCACGAAGAACTCGGTGGCGTGCCCCCCGAATCGGTCGAAGCCATGCTCCACGCACTCGAAAAAATCTTTGACTCTTCGCCGAAACCGGGAACTTGAATAAATCCCGCCAACAGGTAAAAGAATCCGGATTTTGTGCTTCTCTACCCTTGATTTTCGGGAGCGGCATCTGCTAGCATCGCACTGCGCTTGGGGTATCCAGGTGAATTTGAATCTAATAACCGCGAATCGCCAAGGGTCGTTCCCTCGGGATTCCAACCGGAAAAATCTTAAATCTTTGTAGGAGGGAATCATCCATGACATTTGTCATCGGGGAAAAATGCCTGGGCGAGCGCTATGCGACGTGCGTGAGCGTGTGTCCCGTGGACTGCATGCACCCAGGCGAGTACAAGGGGGAACCCTTCCTGATCATCGACCCCGAGGAATGTATCGACTGCGGCGTCTGTCAGCCGGAATGCCCGATTGACGCCATCCTGGAGAGCGAAGACGACGATCCCGTATGGGCGGAAATCAACGCGGAACTCACCGATGAATTCAAGAACAACGAGCCGGTCGAGCCGCGCCCGGCGAACGACCCGCCGCGAAGAGCAGACAACACGCTGCGCTAGCTCCATCCTGCTGATTCAAACACCGCGGTCATCGGGCCGCGGTGTTTTTTATTGCGCACAGGCGCATTTTCATACACCTCACCTTCCGGCAACGGGAGCACCCTGAGGAAGCCATGGTCTTAAGCCCGCCCGCAACAGACGGCCCGCTCATCGCCGTCGCCGGAACGCGCTTCGGCCCCCCTACGGTCGAGGAGGAGGTACTCTCGCCTCTGGGTCCCCGCTTGCGTCTGGGCATGGGGGCGGACTCTGAATCCCTGGTCGAACTCTGCGCGGAGGCGGAGGGCGTCATCATCGGCTCGATTCCTACTTTCACGGCCGAGGTCATCGCGCAACTGAAACATTGCAAAATTCTCGCGCGCGGCGGCGTGGGTGTGGACAACGTCGACATGGAAGCCGCAACAGCCAAAGGGATTCACGTCACTTACGTGCCGGATTACTGCGTCGATGAGGTGTCGGACCACGCCATGGCGCTCATCCTGTACTTCGCCAGAAAACTGGAGCAGGGGATCGCGGAAGTCAAAAAGGGCGGCTGGGGAATCGCCTCCTTGAGGCCGATAGCTCCGCTTCGGGGCGCGACGCTGGGCGTGGTGGGAATCGGGAGGATCGGCGCGACTCTGGCCGGAAAAGCGCGCGCCTTCGGGATGCGGATCATCGCGCACGATCCCTTCGCGCCTGAATCCGTTTTCGAGGAATCAGAAGCCCGAAACGCCGCGCTTTCTCAAATTTGGGAGGAGTCGGACTACATCTCCCTGCACGCGCCCCTGACGCCCGAGACGCGCGGCATGGTGAACGCCGAAGCGCTCGACCGCATGAAGACGGACGCCGTTCTGATCAACGTGGCGCGCGGCGAACTGGTGGACGAGAAGGCGCTGGCCGATGCGCTCCAGAAAAACGCCATCCGGGGCGCGGGCCTCGACGTGCTCGAAGAAGAACCCCCAAGGCCGAATCACCCGCTGATCGGGCTCCCCAACTGCCGCGTCACGCCGCACAGCGCGTGGTACAGCACGGCCGCCCTGGAAGACATGAGGCGAAAGGCGGCGACCGACGTGTTGCGCGTCCTGCGAGGCGAGGAGCCGCGCTATCCCGTGAAATAATCCATACCGCAGAAACAATCTGCCACGTTATTTTTCAATCGGAAAACCGACGATGCTCCCCCACTCCGTCCATGAGCCATCGTAAATCTTCACGTCTCCGTATCCCAGCAGATACCGCATGGCGAACCAGACCAGACTGGCCCGGTGGCTGAGGCGTCAGTAAAGCACGAGTTCTATCTCGTCATCGGCCGCGGCGCCCGCAGCGCCGAGAATCCGCGCGAGTTCCCCTTCGTCCTTATAGGTGTCGTCCTCGTTCAGCAGTTCGCGGAAGAACAGGTGCGCGGCCCCCGGTATGCGTCCGGCGCGTTCGGCTCCGTGGTCGAAACCCGGCGGCGGCATCACCCGCTCGCCGCTGTATTCCTCGGGCGAGCGCACGTCGAGCAGCACCCTGCCCGGCGCGCCGAGCTTCTCGCGAATATCGTCCCTGCCCACGCTCAAGACCTCGCCCCCATCCGGCGCGGGGTGAGAGACGGCCGCAGCATCCGGAGCCTCACTCGAAACGGGCATCCCGTCGGCAACCCACTTTTTCTTCGAGCCGTCCAGGAGCTTCAAATTCGAAAAACCCGCCATCTTCAGCACCCAGAACGCATAAGTTCCAAACTGCACCGGCTCGCCGTACAGGACGATTTCATCGTCCGGGCCGATCCCCATCTCGCCCAGACGCCCGGCCAGCGCTTGAGGCTTAGCGAACGCGCGGTCCGTCTCGTGCCAGAGCACCCCTTTCCAGAACCACCAGTGCGCGCCCGGTACGTGGGCTTCGCGGTAGGAAGCGTCGTCACTAGCGGATGAGACCTCGATGACGTGGAGATTCGGATTTTCCAGGTTTTCTGAGAGCCACGCCGTCGAAACGAGCGTGGAATTATCTGCTTGCATCATGTCTAAATACCCTCACAAGAAAAAGACTATGAAAAGCGTGTCAGGAAAATCATCCGCCGCACATGGGCGGCTTCTTCCGCCGGATGTCCGGCGTGGCTTCCTCAAACGCATGGGACACCTGAAGCACGCGGGCTTCCTCCCAGGGCGGTCCCACGATCTGCACCGACACGGGCAGGCCGTCCGCGCTGAAGCCCGAAGGCGCCGACATGACCGGGAAGCCGAACAGGTTGTAAGGGCCCGTCTGCGGTCTGCCGAGGCCCGTGAAGGAGAGCTCTTTCCCGTTCACCGTGCCCATCTCCGTCGCAACGGGCCCCGCGGGGCAAGGGTAGCCGGGCGCCAGGAATATATCGATCTCATTGAACACACTCTCCATTTCGCGGGTGAGCGTGGGCCGTTCTCTCATGGCGCGCGCGTATTCATCCAGCGTCACGCGGCTCGAAACTTCCAGGCGCTCGCGGACGTCGTCGCCGAATTTTTCGGGATGCGAGGCGAGTCGCTCGCGGTGAACCGACGCCAGTTCGGCGCTGGCGATGATGCGCCGCACCTCTCTCATCCGTTCGGCGTTGGGATAACGCACATGAACGACCACGCCGCCCAGAGCCTTCATGGTCTCTATTGCATCATCAAAGCCTTTCTGCACCGAAGCGTCGTTTTCCGGGAGATAGAGGTCCTCGCAGATGCCGAAGCGCATGCCCCGGACGCCCTCGCCTATCAGGGCGCAGAAATCGGGCGTTTCGCGATCCTTGGAGCCAGCGTCCGCCGGGTCGTAGCCCGCCATGGCCTGGAGCATGATGCCGCAATCGCGCGCCGTCCGCGCGAGCGGGCCGGCATGGTCGAGCGTCGTAGAGTTCGGGAAAATGCCGCGAACGCTCACGCGGCCGTACGTGGGTTTCAGGCCCATCGTGCCGCATGCGCTCGCAGGCCCCCGGATGGAGCCGCCCGTGTCGGTCCCCACCGCGCCGGGGCACATGAAGGCCGCGACCGCCGCACCCGAACCACCGCTCGAACCGCCAGATACCCGCTCGGGATTCCAGGGATTGCGCGCCGGGCCGTAGTGGGGGTTCACCGTGGTGGAGCCCGCCGCGAACTCGTGCGTGTTGCATTTGCCGACGATGACGGCGCCCGCCTCCTTGAGCTTTCTCACGCACTCGGCATCCGCCGCCGGGACGTTTTCGGGGAAGAAGCTCGACCCCTGCGTCGTGAGGACGCCCGCGGTATCGATGATGTCCTTGATCCCGACCGGCACGCCGTGCAGAGGGCCGCGGTAGCGGCCGCCCTGAATCTCACTTTCCGCCTTTGCCGCGTCCTCGCGGGCCTCTTCCGCGCACACGGTGATGAACGCGTTGAGCTCGGGATTCAGTGCCTCGATTTGCCGCAAATGCGCGTCCACCACCTCGCGCGGGGAGATTTCCTTGCCCTCGATTTGTTGGGCAAGTTCAGATATTGAGAGAAAATTCAGTCCATCGGCGCTCATTTTCACCTCCATTCCAACTGAGTGAATTACATTCCGCTTCCACCTGTTTGATGAAACGCAAGCTTACCACGACAAGGCGGCTTTCGCCTTCTCGGGAGGGGGTTTCTTGTTCTTTCAAGCCCTAGGCGCACTTGGCGGAATCACGCCGATTTGCTATGGATGATCCCATATAGATGATATGAAAAGGTCTGCCCGCACCGTGTAAGCGGAAATCTTGGTGCGCTACCACTATCCCACGAGGTCATCCCCCATGAACGGCGATACTTACGACGCCCTGGTCATCGGCGGCGGAATCAACGGGCTCTCGGCGCTCTATCACCTGAAGCGCCTGGGGGCCGAACGCGTCGGGCTGGTGGAGCGCTTCGAGATCGGCCATGACAGGGGCAGTTCGCACGGCGCCGCCCGCGTGACGAGAAGCGCCTACGTCGCGCCCGAATACGTCCGCCTCATGCAGTGGGTGCACAAGGAGGAGTGGCCCAGGCTTGAAAAAGACTTGCGAAAAAAACTCGTCTATTCCAATCCCGGGATATACACCGGGCCGCCGTGTGAGCGTTACCATTCCTACATCCACGCGGTCACGCAAGAGGGCGTGGACGTGGAGCTTCTCACCGCGGACGAGGCGCGGGGGAAGTTTCCCCAGTTCACCTTCGAGGGCGCCGAAAGCGCCCTGCTGGACAAGACGGGGGGTTTCATATCCTCGGTAGAGGCCATCGAATCGCTCGCCGCGCTGGCGCGCGAGAACGGCGCGCAAATCCATGAGAACACCGTCGTCCACGGAATCGACACGGCGTCTGACCCCGTAAAGGTCGAGACGAGCGGGGGGACTCTCGAGACCGAACGCCTCGTCGTGGCGGCGGGGGCGTGGGCGAAGGGTTTGCTCCCGTTCCTGAAACCCAGTCTCAACATCGCCCGGCAGACGGTAGGATACTTCACGCCCGAAGACGATCCGGACGCCTACCGGCCCGGCCGTTTCCCGGTCTGGGCCTACAGGGAGCAGGACGAGAACAACCTGTTCTACGGAATGCCTGAGTTCGGGCGCGCGGGCGTCAAGGTGGGCCGTCACCTGAGAGTCGGGGTGGATGACGACCCGGACAACCCGCCCGACGCCATCGACCAGGAGAAAATTGACGATGTGAAGCGCTTCATCGCGCGCTTTTTCACCTGCAAGAACTGGACGCTCGCAGGCGCGGAGCACTGCCTCTACACCAACGCGCCGAACGAGGATTTCATCATCGACCTGCATCCCGAGAACCCGCGCATCGCGTTCGGGGCCGGCTTCTCGGGCCACGGATTCAAGTTCGGCCCCCTCACGGGAAGGCTTCTGGCCGAACTGGCGTGGGAGGGGAAAATTTCCATACCCGATGCCGAACTGGCGAGGCGTCTTTTTTCACTCAAGAAATAAGGCTTTATCTCTCCTGATGAGGGTCCGCGTCCCTCTGGTGGCGTCGGGTATGGACACCCTCAAAGCGAACGAAGGAAAGCAAGTAGAGCCGCGTATTAGACAGCCCTGAAATTCCGTCGCACATCCCTATAATTTGATATTTCTGATTTTTCTTCTTGACAAGAAGAGGCTTTTGATAGATAGTTAAGTATCTATTAACTATATTTATTATAAATTAACTTAATCGCTTGTTTTGGATGATTCGCTGGTTGGAGGACATGCAAGTAAGCCAGATTGGCCGCCCAAAATGAATGAGCCGTGAGAAGAAAAATTTATCCCGCCCCGTTACCCTATCATCGTCGTATTACCCCCACGATTCGGCGACCGATGCGGGTGGCGGGGCGGCGGTTTTTCCGAAAGCCTTATGACGCTTCATCCTAAATGAGCGCCCTCAGATTCTCCGCCGCCAGCCGCGCCGCCGTCCGGATGTCGGGCTTTGAAACAATCTGGCACGTCAGGTAGCCGCTGTACCCTATCGAGCGCAGCGCCCCGATGATTTCGCCGAAGGGAATGTGCCCGCCGCCGGGATAGTAGCGGTTATTCTCGGCGATGTGCATGTGGCCCAGCAGCTCTCTCGATTCCAGTATGGGAGCCGTGAACGACGCTTCATCCACGTTCATGTGGTAGGTGTCGAGCATGAGCACGAACGCCTCGTGGCCGAGTTCCCGGCAAAAGGCCACGCCTTCGGCAGCCGTGGTCACGTTGTTGATCCAGTGGCTGCACAAGGGTTCGAGATAGAGCCTGGCCCCCCGCGAGGCGGCTTCATCCGAAAGACCCAATAGCGCTTCGCGCATCCAGCGGAGAGAATCATCGCGCCGCTCATCCTCGCAGAGATTCCCGCGCGAGGAGCCGATCACCATGCCGCACCCGAATCTCTGCGCCATATCGAGCGCGTCCAGGTGACGGCGGTAGGACACATCCCTGATCTCGGGCACGGGGTGGCACAGCCATATCCTGTCCTGAAAGCCCATCGCCGCCGTGTGGATCATCGAGACGGAAAGTCCCCGGCTGTTGATCTGCTTCTCTATCTCGTCCAAATCGAGTTCATCGGGTTTTCGCACCGAAAGCTCCACGGCACAGAATCCCGCCTCGGCCACGCAGTCCAGGTTTCCCGCCAGAGTGCCCTGCGCGCTGGGGAGGTTGGGTGTGGAAATGTCCGGCGTGGCTATCTGATAGCTCAGCTTCACAATTAAAGCTCCTCTGTATTCATCGCGCCCCAGGATGCGGCGCGGTGCGGCGTTATCTCTATCATCCAGGCGTGGATGGTGATGGAGCCCCGGTACTGCGCGTATTTCTGCCTTAAGTGCGCCGCCGCCTTCTCATACGCCGCAGCGTCCGCCTCGGCATGGATGATTCGCGCGCTCCCGAAGATGAGGACGAAGCCGAGTTTCGCCCAGTCGTCCTCGTAATGATCCACCAGAAACGAAACCTGCGCGTTCTCGCGGATGTTATCGAGCCGTTTCAGCCGCTCGATGTCATTTTTCTGCTTGCCGTCCACCGGAACGTATATTTTCCCGTCCAACACGGCGAAAACCACGGGCACGACGTGGGGCGCGGCGTCCCTGCCCGCCGTCGCCAGCCGCGCCACGCGCGCACGCTCCACGAACGCCCAGGCGTCACCTGAGAGCAGAGGCTTCGTCATTCCGCCTCCCCGTAGCCCCCGCCGCCCGGTGTGATGAGGGTGAGGGTATCGCCCGGTTCCATATCGGTAGTGACCTTGGGGTCGATCTCTTGCTCGTTGATGCGCACCTGCCCCCGCCCGCCATGCCCGCCGCCGAACAGGCCAGGTGCGGGCGATTTCGTGCGCTCGGCCATGAACGAGACCGTGATGCGCGCGGGCGAGTCGTTCCGGAAGACGATGCGCTGCCCGCAGCCGCCCCGGAATTTCCCCGCGCCGCCTGAGTCTCTCAGTATCGTCTTCTCGATGAGGGTGAAGGGCGTGATGCGCTCGATCACCTCGATGGGCGTGTGGGAGACGTTGCTGGGATAGCTCAGGCACGCATGGCCGTCTCCGCGCCCGGTGGCGCCCGTACCCCCGTTCTGGAAGAAAAGCCCTGCCGTCCGCACGCCGCGCTTGTCCAGCCCCGTGTAGTTCACGCACCAAAGCGGAGAGCCGCTCGCCGCGGGCACCTCCTCGGGGATGACGGGTGCGAGCGCCTCGAAAACGGCGGCGGGCAGATAGTGGCCCACCAGCATCCGGCCGCCTCCGGCGGCGGGATGGAGCGGCTCCAAGATGCTGCCTGGCTCCGTCCGCACGTCGATTGGCCGGAAACATCCCTCGTTGTTGGGAACCTCGGGGCACAGGACGCACTTGATGGGGTAGACCGAATAGGCATAGGTGTAGTTGTAGGCCACATTCACGGCGCGGTCGACCTGGGGCGAGGAGCCCGCATAGTCGATAACCAGGGAATCGCCTGACTTTTCTATACGCGTCCGCACCCGGATGGGTTCCGCGAGACCGTCGGTTTCGATTTCGGACGCGAATTCCCCGTCGGGCAGGCGAAGCAGGGCGTCGCGCATGGCCTTCTCCGAGCGTCCCTGGATATCCTTCGTCAGCGCGCGCAGATCCTCCAGGCCGTATTCATCCAGCAGATCGCCGAGGCGCTTTTCCGCCAGGCGGTTCGCCGTGAGCTGGGCGTTGATGTCGCCCATTACCAGGTCGGGCACGCGCACGTTGTAGCGGATGAGGTCGATGAGCGTCTGGTCGGGCTCGCCGCGCCGGTACATCTTCATCATGGGAATCTGGAGGCCCTCCTCGTAGACCTCCCTCGGGTCGGGAGAGCGGATTTTCCCGCCGATGTCCGGCAGATGGGCCGTGCTGGCCGAGAACCCGATGAATTTCTCACGGTAGAACACCGGCTTCACGATGTTCACGTCGGGGAGGTGGCCCGTTCCGTACCAGATGTCGTTGGTGATGAGGATGTCGCCGGGTTCTAAAGCCTCGGGCGGAAACGCTCTCAAGAAATGGCGAACCGTTATCGGCAGGGTGCCGATGAACGAGGCGATGCTGGCCGAGGACTGCACGAGGGAGTGGCCCTGATCGTCGGTGATCACGCAGGAGAAATCGTTCGACTCACGCACCAAAGTGGAAAACGAGGTGCGCACCAGCGTCGCCGCCGCCTCGTCCACGATGCCGATGAGGCGCCGCCAGAGCACTTCCAGCGTGATGGGATCGAACGACATTACCCGGCAACCTCGATGACGATGTGGCCGCCCGCATCTTTACGAAATCGCGCGTCTCCGGGCACCACGATGGTGGATTCGCGCTCTTCGACGATGGCGGGGCCGGAAAATTCCCGCCCGGCGGGCAGCGAATACCTGTGATACACGCGCGCCTCACTGAATCCACGCTCGGGACCCGCGTATATCTTTCTCCTCCCCTTCTCGAATTCCGCCTCGTCCGCAAGCGGTGCGACGTCCATGCCCTGGGGACCCGGCCCCAGCATCGTCAGCCGCCACGCGGCCACCTCCGCCGCCACGTTCTCGATTTTTCGCAAATACCGCCGCTCATAGGCGCGCTCGAAGGACTCCTGCATGTTCGCGGCGTCGCGTACCGGCATCCCCCCCGCCTCGGGCAAGGAGACGCTCACCGTATCCGTCTGCCCCCGGTAGCGCATGTCGGCTGCGCACAGAAATTCCCAGCGCCCGTCCACGCCGATTCTATCGCCCAGGGAATCCTTCATCTGAGCGGCCATCTCCCAATACAACGCCTCGACGCGCGTCCAGTCGACGGCATCCACGTCGGATACCAGGACGCGGACGGCGTCCGCCCTCGGCCTTGCCGCCAGGAGACCGGCCGCCGAGGCCACGCCCACGTCCGGCGGGCAGACGATGCGGCGGATATAGAGTTTTTTCGCCATGTGGCAGGCGTGAAGCGGCGCGGCCCCGCCGGTGGCGATCAGGGCGTAGTTCCTGGGGTCACCCCCTTTTTCGGCGATGTGCACGCGCGCGGCGCTCGCCATCTGCTCGGTGATGATCTCATAAATCCCCCACGCCGCGTCCTCGACCCTCATGTCCAGCTTACCGGCCAGAGAGGAGACGGCCTCGCGCGCTTTATCAGTGTCTAACCGCATCGCGCCGCCCAGGAAGAATTCGGGATTGAGATAGCCCAGCAGCAGGTTCGCGTCCGTGACGGTGGGCTGCGCCCCTCCCTGATCGTAGCAGGCGGGCCCCGGGGTCGCGCCCGCGCTCTGGGGACCGACCCGGATCAGCCCCAGGTCGCTTATCCCGGCGATGCTGCCGCCGCCAGCGCCTATCTCGACCAGGTCCACCGTGGGCGAGAGGATGGGCAGTCCGCTCCCTTTCTGGAATCTCGACGTCCGCGCCACCTCGAAGCGGTTCTCCGTCGCGGGTTCGCCGTCTTCGATCAGGCATATCTTGGCCGTGGTCCCGCCCATGTCGAACCCCAGGGCGTGGGCCTCGCCCAGCGAGCGGGCGATCTGCGCTGCAGCGAGCGCGCCGCCCGCGGGCCCCGACTCGATGATGCGCACGGGATGCTCGCGCACGCTGTCGATCGTGGCGAAGCCGGAATTGGAGAGCATGATGAAGAGATCGCCCGCGAAGCCCGAATCCCGCAGGCTGGCGAGCAGGCGCGTGAGGTACGCATCGGCGATGGGTCGCACGTAGGCGTTCGCCGCCGTGGTGGAGGTACGCTCGTACTCGCCCGTCTCGGGGGCCACCTCGGATGAGATGGAAACGGGCATATCGCCCGCGACTTCCTCGATAGCCGCCCGGGCCGCTCTTTCGTTCCCGGGATTCACGGGCGCATGGAGAAACGATACGGCGATGGATTCCGCCCCCAGCTTCAGGAGTTTTTCCGCCTCGCGCTTTACGGCCTCCACGTCCAGAGGAGCGACCACCTCGCCATCCACGTGGACGCGTTCGGGGGCCTCGGCCCGCAACTCTTCGGGAACAAGCGGCTCGGGCATCTCCTGGTGCAGGTCGTAGAGGTCGAAGCGTTTCTCGCGGCCTATCTCGATGACGTCCGAGAACCCCTTTGTGGTGATGAGGCCCGTGCGCGCGCCCTTTCTCTCGATGAGCGCGTTTGTGATGAGGGTGGTGGCGTGAACGATGCTCGCGAGGCCGGATGCTTCAAGGCCTGCGGACTCCAATATGTTCTGAAAACCTGTAAGCGTGCCCTCCGCTGGGTCATCGGGCGTGGTCAGTACCTTGGCGATATGGACCGCGCCGCGCGCCTCGTCAATGAGCACGAGGTCGGTGAACGTGCCCCCGATGTCTATCCCCAAGCGGATTTTCATGTTTTTACTCATCATCTCGCATTCAGCGTTATTTATTGCACTTCTTCCTGCCGGCCAACCTTTCGGAAGTCGTCATGCCGAAGTGGCATTCCCTGATATAGTCGCCATTCCCGGAGCGGCCATACACCACGTCCCCGCTTTCGTCATAGACGGTCTGGGTGAGCGAGACGACCTCGCCCCGATGATGCTGGACGATGAGCACCTGATCTTTTTCCAATCCCCCGACAAAAATATCGGTGCGGAGGTTCTCCGTGCTCGTGCTCGCGAGGGGGATGACGGCATCGCCCAGGAAACTGACCGCCACGGTGTTGTCCCGGTTCACCGTAACGGAACAGCTCTCCCCGGTGATTTCAAAACCCACCATGAGCCTTTGCATGAAACCCCTTGCGGGTATGTGGACGCAACCATGGCGCGTCCCCGGTTTTAATTTCTCCTGATCCCGGGGCGGATTCGAGAGAAGCCCCTGAAGGTAGCTTCTGGTCAAAGACTGGGCGGAGACGCTCTGACAGACCAGCGCATAGAGGAGAAAACTTACGAAAATGAAAACAAATTTCATATTATTCATTCAACGCATCTCATTGAATAACAATTTTCCATTTCCAGGCGAAACTGCAAGCGTTCAAATATCATTCCGCGTTCAGGAGTATCTCGCCGTCTCTGATGATGGCCTCGCCGTCGAACCAGACCGAAGGCGCGCGGATGATGGCGTCGAAGTGGGTCTTGGCCTGCACGTCGCCGCCCAGCATGGCGGAGGTTCCGATTCCGATGTGGATCGTGCCGTTCACGCCCTCATCGTTCAGCATCTCGCCGGTGAAATCCTTGCATTCGGGATTGAGACCCATCGCGAACTGCGCGACGTTGTAGACCCATTTATCATCCTGCGCGGCCAGAAGTTCAGCGAGGAATTCCGCCTGCCGCCCGCCCGAAATCTCCCGCACGAAGCCATCCTCGATACGAAAAGTAACAGGCTCCTCGATAACCCCCACGCCGTAATAGGGAATGCTGCCGTCCACCACGAGCGTGCCGTTCGTCGTCCCGTCCAGAGGCGACGTGTTGGCTTCGATATTCGGTACGGCGGTGAAGCCGGGACCGTCGAGCACGCAGGCGTGGCTGTTGCCCGCGCGTCCCTCGAGGCTGAGCAGGAGATCGGTGCCCGCCGGGTTAGTGACGCGCACTTCGCGCGCCTGGCTCAACCGAGCCGCCAGGGCGTCGCAAAGCGGTTTTCTGGCCCTGAAATCGGCCATCAGGCCGCCGTGTTCCATCTGGCCGGGCGTGAACGCCGTCATCGAGAGCACACGCGCGCCCGCGCCGACCGCCTCCCGCGTCGCCCGCGTATGGGCGAGGGCGTGGGTGACGGGCAGGAAAACCACGTCGGACGCCCGCATCGCCTCGGCCACGGCGCGCGGGGGTTCCTCGTTGTCGATGCTTCTGGGTGGGCAAACGGCCATCGTGGCCCGAGCGCCCAAATCTCCCGCCTCGTCGCAAAGCGCCTGAGCGATGGGCAGACGCTCGGCGTCGGTGACGATGAGCACGTCCTCGCCTTCTTTCACGCCGGCGCAGTCGCCCACAAGAATTTTCGCGCCTTTTTTCATCGAACGTTCCTTATACGGAGTTGTGAATCCATGATTGCGAAACGCGGTTCGCCTGTATCGCCCATCCTGTGGCGTAACGAAACCACGCAAGGGCTAAGGATGCGTCTTTGCGCTTCGGAGTCCGCCCATATAAAAGTAGGAATCTACACCACGGGCTTGAGTGAGGCGAGCATGAGCGAGGGAAAACGCGCAGTTCAAGAATCGGGCCTCAGCCGAAAGCGCCTCATGGATATTTACGAGCGCCTGTATATGCGTTTCGGTCCGCAGGACTGGTGGCCCGGCGAGACGAAGCTCGAAGTCTGCCTGGGGGCCATTCTCGTCCAGAACACCTCGTGGACGAACGCGGCGCGCGCGATCGGGAACCTTAAAAAAGAGGGCCTCCTGACGGAGGGCGCGCTCAAGAAGGTGCGGCGCGACCGCCTTGCCCGCCTCATCCGGCCCGCGCGTTTTTTCAACATGAAAGCGAAAAGAATCAAAGGGTTCGTCGCCTACCTCTCGAAACATTTCGATAGTGACGTGGACAATTTTTTGAGCCTGCCGACGGAGGAATTGCATGAGGAACTCATGGGCCTTGACGGCGTAGGGCGCGAGACGGCCGACTCCATCACGCTCTACGCCGCAGGGAGGCTCGCCTTCGTGGTGGACGCCTACACGAAGCGCATATTCGCCCGGCTCGGGCATTTTGCGGCGTCTAAAAACGGGGACAGGGACTACCTCGCCTTACAGGAGAGCCTCACGGCGCATCTGCCCGAAGATGTGGCTCTTTTCAACGAATACCACGCACTGCTCGTGCGCCTGGGGCACACCTTCTGCCGCCCCACGCCCAATTGCGGCGAGTGCCCGCTCCGGGCGGTGTGTCCATATCCCGGGGATGACGCGGAGGATTGAGGGGAATAAGGAGAAATCACTCCTCCATTGAGAGTCAAGCACTCTCCACTCGGGAGATATCCAAACTACTCCCCCCCTTGAGGGGGCCGGGCTTCCCGAGGGGAAAGTCCGATGAGAAAGTCCTTCGTCTGGGAGGGCATCCCGATCATCGAATTGTTCACCGTAGGGACAGGTCGCGACCTGTCCCTACAGAACCATCGCACCCCCAACGAGGGGCTTTTTCAACAACTCCACTTGGGCGGGTTTGACTTCCTCCAATGATCCGGAATCGCCGCATGCGCCGTTCCCTTTTCAGCATCTCCAGAGAGAACCCCGCGCACGAAAACCCCGACCTACACGACCGGGCAGAACCCCCCGTCGATGTTCACCGCCGTCCCCGTGATGAAAGACGCGGCGTCTGAGGCGAGAAAACACGCCATGTTGGCGTATTCCTCGGCCGTTCCCATCCTGCCGAGCGGAATGTCGCGCCCCGCTTCGGCGACGTATTCCTCAAACGAAACTTCGGGCTTTTCCCGCTCGTAGCGCCGCGCGATCTGATCCGTCACGATGCGGCCCGTGCACAGCGCGTTCACAAGCACGTTGTAGGGCGCGCCTTCACCTGCGAGCACCTTGGTCATCGCCATGCCTGCGGCGCGCGAGACCGACGTGGGCGCGCTCGTTGCGGGCGGCGCCTTTCCCGCTATGGTCACGACGTTGATGATGCGGCCCCAGCGGCGCTCCTTCATCGCCGGAAACGCGAGGCGGCAGGTCCTGATGGCGCCGAAGAGTTTCAAGCCCAGGTCCTCCTCCCACATCTCGTCGGTTATCTCCTCGAACGGCCCCCGAGTGGAGGTTCCCGCGTTGTTGACGAGAATGTCGATTTGGCCCAAATCCGCAAGCGCCGAAGCCCACATGTTCTTGATAGCCTCAGGCTGCCCCATATCGCACGAGTAGGCGAACACCCTGCCGCCGGTGGCGGCTTCGATCTCCGCCTTCGTCTCCTCAAGTACGTCGGCCCGCCTCGCGACGATGGCCACCTCGGCCCCTGATTCAGAGATTTTGAGCGCCATGCCCCGGCCCATGCCCCGGCTGCCGCCCGTGATGAGCGCTTTTTTTCCGTCCAGACGAATGTCCATGGTGAAACTCCTTGATTATTTTGTGGTTATGAATCCGTGCTGAATAAGACGGGGTTGAGAACTTTCATCCGGCGTGCGTAAGCCCGGCCGGCCCGGTAATTCACTCGCCCCGGTTTTCCCTATGAAATCTTGGGCAGGGGCTGCTCGCGCGTCATGACTTCCACGATGGCCGGCTTGCCCGCCGAGAGGGCCGCCTCGATGGCTTCATCCAGCTCGGCGGGGTCTTCCACCCGTACACCGAACGCGTCGAAGGAGCGCGCCATATCGGCGAAATTCGGGCTTTTGAAGTCGCAGCCGTAGGCCGCGCCGTAGAGGTTTTGCTGCTGGCGGTCTATCTGGCCGTAGGAACCGTCGTTTAAGACAATCATCACGATGTTCGCGCCGTATTCGCTCGCCGTCACGAAATCGCCGATCGTCATCAGGAACGCGCCGTCGCCCACCAGGCCGATGACGTCGCGATCGGGATATTCCATCTTGGCGACGATGGCCGTGGGCAGCGCGAAGGACATGGCGTTCCACACGCCCGACTGCATGAAGGAGAACTGGTTCGTGAGCGGCACGTAGTAGCGGGCGAACATCTGGCAGTTGCCTACGTCGGAGACGACGATGGCGTCGGGCTTGATGTGGGCGGCTAGCTTTTCCATCAACAGCGCCGGGTGGACCGGCGTCTCGCTCTCATGGCCCTGGATGACCCCCAGGGCCTGCCTCCTCAGATCCGCTTTGCCCTGCGCGATCTGCTTTCTTACTTCGTCTTTCGCGTGTCCGTTCTCTTCCGCGAGATGCTCCTCCAGGGCGCTCAGGAACATGCCGGGGTCGGCGACAATCTCATCCGCGTCTCCGTAGTGCGCATCCTCCGCGTCGTCGAAACCGATGAATATCCGATCCGAAGGCGCGTAGGGGTCGATGTGCTCCACCTCCGCCGTGGCGGCTCTCAGGCCGATGAACATCATCAGATCGCACTTCTCGGTGACGCCGTCCATGAACGAATTATTTCTAAAAGCGAAATAATGCCCCACCGCCAGGGGGTGTTCCTCCGGGATGACGCCCATCGCGTCCTGGGGGTAGATAACGGGAATGGAGAATTTATCGGCGATCCGCGCGAGTTCTTCCATCGCCTCTTTGCGCATCACCCCCTTGCCCGCACAGATGACGGGATATTTCGCCGCCAGCAGCCTGCGCGCGTACTGGGCGACGTCCTCCGCATTGGGAGCGACGACTTCCACCGGCTGCGGCGCGTATTCCGGCAGCGCGATGGGGGCTTCCTGCAACAGATGGGGGCTGTAGTCGGTGAGTCTCGGTATCTCTACGTGCACCGGACCCGGCCTCCCGCTTCTCGCTATTTGGAACGCTTTGGCCATGACGCCCGAGATGTCCTCCATACGCTTCACACGAACGCTCCACTTGGTGACCTTCTGGAACATCTCGACCAGAAAGTCGGGGTCGTCCACCCCGTGGAACGCTTCTCGAGATGCATCGAGCGGTACCGAGCCCGTAATGTGCACCATGGGAGACGCTGCGCCATAAGCCTGGGCCACGCCCGCGATGGAGTTTGCACCGCCCGGCCCCGCCGTGAGCAGGCATACGCCGGGCTCTCCGGTGAGCCGCCCGTAGGCGTCAGCCATCAGGGAGGCGTTCGGCTCCTGCTTGCAGGTGACGAGACCGATGGAGGGGGCTTGCCTCAGCGCATCGTAGAACTGAAGAAGATGGGAGCCGGGGAGGCAATAGAGCCTCTTGACGTTTTCCCTGACGAGCGCGTCTACGACTATCTGGCCCGCGTGCGCGGGCGCGCCGACTTCAAAAGGCATAATTGGACTTCCGTATTCTTAAAAGAAACGATGAAAGATTGGTGGATTTTGCCGCTCCAAGGCAGAGTTCCAACTTATTCCTCCGCCCTGCTCGTCCGCCTGATGAGTTCGTGAAACGCCGCCATGCTTTCCTCGTGCTTCGCCATGGCTTCCCTGTGATTCTTGTCGATTTTTTCCATAGATTCATTGTGGTTCGCCATGACTTCTTCGTGATTCGTTCTCGTGCCTCTAATGAGTTCGTCGACCGCTTTTTCTCTCATGATCAAATCGCGGCGCATCATGAAAAGCCCCCCGCCGATGAGGGCGCATTGCGAAAACCCGACCAGCGCCGCAACCAGCACGCCCATTCTCTGCACCGCCAACGTCGCCGTTTCGAATTCCGTCATCTTGCGAACCCCTCTTTAATGGAAGGGTCCTCATCGCCATGTTAGCGACCGCAATGGCCTCTGACAAGGGAACTTATCGCACCAGAGGCTCTTCATGGCGTATCGTTCGACGGCTTGAATCAAGCGAATCAAAAAACTGGAAACCGTATAATCTTCAAAATCTACGCGTCCGATTTTTCGATGTGCGCGCAGAGGTAATCGCCCACTTCGCGGGTATTCAGCGAACCGCCGAGATCCGCCGTGGTCTTTTTCTCGCGGACGGCGGAGCGTATCGCCTCCCAGATCAGGTCCGCCGCCTTATCGAGTCCCAGCGTGTTCAGCAGGATTCTCCCTGTGAGGCAGACGGCGAAGGGGTTCGCGATTCCCTTGAGCGCGATGTCGGGCGCCGTGCCGTGGACGGGCTCGAACATGCAAACGCGGCCCGGGTGGATGCACCCCGACGCCGCCAGCCCCACGCCTCCGACCAGCCCGGCGCAAAGATCGCTCAGGATATCGCCGAACATGTTGTTGGTGACGATGACGCCGAAATCCTCCGGCTTGAACAGGAGGTCCTGGCACAGTGTGTCGATGAAGTAGTGCTCTCCCTCCACGTCTGTGAATTCCTCCGACGTCTGCCAGAATACGCGCTGCCAGAGACCGTGCGCGTGGATGATGGAGCCGTGCTTGTCCGCCATGGTCACTTTGGGGTAGCCGTGTTTTCGCGCGTATTCGAAGGCGTAGCGGCAGATGCGCGAGACGCCCTTATAGGTGTTGACGTCCTCCTGGATGGCGACCTCATCCGGCGTTCCCTTCTTGAAGTTGCCGCCCACGCGCACGTTCAACCCTTCGGTGTTCTCGCGCACGACGACGAGGTCGATCCGGGCGTCCCTCTTCAGGGGAGAAAAATCCGGGTGCAGCAGGGGCGCCGGCCTTAAGTTCACGTACAAATCCAGTTCGAAGCGAAGCGCGCGCAGGAGATCGCGGCAGTTCACGTCCGCAGGGATCCTGGGGTCGAGACCGGCGCTTCCGAACAGGATGGCGTCGTGCTTGTCGGCCAGGCCCCGCACCAGGCCCTCCACGTCTTCCGGCAGGGGAGTTCCGTGTTCGAGGTAGTGGAGCGCGCCGTAGTCATAGACTTGCGGCTCGACGGCCACTCCCTCGGCGCCCGCCGCCGCCCGGATCACCTCCGTCGCCACGGGCAGCACATCGTGCCCCACGCCGTCGCCCAGAATCACCGCCAGGGAAATCGATTTATCGCTCATTGGATTCCCCCCGATCACAGATGCTTGATGACCTTGAGGCGCTGTACGGAGTCGCCCGCCAGATGCGTCCAGACGATAGCGTCGCGAACGAGTTTCTCCACGCCCTCGTCCTTCATGACGCCGGCGCCCCCGTGGATGTCCATGCACAGGTGTGTGACCCGCTGGATGACGTCCGTCGAGAAATTCATGAGCAGGATGTTGTGTTTCATGTCGCGGTCCGCGCCCTTTTCGAGATCGCACGCGGTGCGCATGACGTAGGAGCGCAGCGCCTCGGTGAGCATGTGCATCTCGGAGAGTTTGAGCTGTATGGCCTGGTGCTCGATGATGTATTTGCCGCCCTGCCAGCGCGTTCTCGCGTGGTGCATCGCCTTGTCGACCGCCGCCTGACACACGCCCAACCCGTTGGAGGAGAGTTCCAGGTCGCCGAATTCGGACGTATCGCCCTTTCTCGCCTGGATCCCCCGGTTCACCTCACCCACTATATTGGCGTGCGGCACGCGGGCGTCCTCGAAAATGAGCTCCGCATTCTGGTAAAACCGCCAGCCGATCTTGTCGTACACCTTGCCGACCCGGAAGCCCGGCGTATCCGTCGGCACGAGGAAGAGCGTGGTGCCATTCGAAATGGGTACGTCGGGGTCCGTTCTGCCGTCAATAAAAAAGAGCTTGCCCACGCTCCCGTTGGCGATGTAGCGCTTGCGCCCGTTCAGCACCCATTCGTCGCCTTCGCGCACCGCCTGGAGCTTCCAGCCCGTCCGGGGGTCGTCCGAAGGCATGCGGTTGTCCGAACCCGCCGACTCCTCGGTTCCGCCTTTGCCTAAGAGATAGGTGTCGTCCTCCAGGAAGGGTTTCAGGAACCTGTCTTTCTGATCCTCCGTGCAGGAGGCGGCGATGAGGTGACTCCACTTCCAGCACTGGCTGAAGGTCTTGGATATCGCGCTGTCGCCGCGCGCGATCTCTTCCATCACCAGTGACTGAGTGACGAAATCAATCCCGTGGCCCCCACGCTCTTTGGGCACGACGGCGGTGCGGAAACCGAGCCTGGAGCCTTTCTTGATGATCTCCCAGTCAAAGGTCTCGCGCGGGTCGGAAATCAGGTCCCGCTCCAAGGAGATGGGAGCGACTTCCTCGGTCGCGAATTTCCTCGCCTTATCGCGCCATGCCTTTTGTTCTTCGTTCAAATCGAAATTCATAAAAACTCGTCCTCATCTGTGAAAGGAGAGCGGACTTGACCCCAAGTCCGCCCGTATTATGAGAAATCTTTGAAAAGCTAGACCGGGACCCCCTGGCTCAGGGGCAAGAACGCCTCATCCTCCTCATGCACGAGGCCCATTTCCCTCTCCATTTCGCGCACGAGTGGAATCACGTGCCTGCCCACGGTCTCGCATTCGCGGTGCAGGGGGAAGCCCGAGAGAATCAGCAAGTCGATGCCCGCCTGTTCGATCTCGATGATCTTCTGCGCGCACTGCTCATAAGAACCCACGATGGCGACGGCCGAGCCCGAGCGGATGCGGCCCATGCCGGCCCAGAGGTTGGGACCCACCATCTCCTCGCGCGTGCGGGCCTGCTGATCCTTTGTGCCCTTGCTCTCGAACGAGGAGATGACTTTTCCGCGATGGGCCAGCACCTCGGGGTCGACCCGGCTCATCACCTCTTCCGCCGCTTCGAAAGCCTCATCCTCGGTTTCGCGCGCGAATATCTGGAAGCGCGTCACGTACTTGAGCGGTCGCGTACGCCCGGCCCGCTCGCATTTATCGTTCATGTGCCGGACGCGCTCGGCCACCTGCCCGGGCGTTTCTCCCCAGAAGACCGAATACTCCGCCCGCCGGATAGCGATGTCCTGCGCGATATCGGATGCCCCGGCCATGAAGAAGGGAATCCTCGGCTTCTGCACGGGCCGGGGATAGACGGTGGCGTCATCCAGTCGGTAGAACTTCCCCTCGAATGAGTATTTCTCTTTCGTCCAGAGGCCTTCCAGAATTTCCAGAAACTCATCCGTGCGCTCATAGCGCGTGTCGTGATCCAGCGTCTCGCCGTAGCTTGCGAGCGCGCCGCCTCCCGTCACGATGTTGTAGAGGATGCGCCCGCCGGTGAGTTCGTCGAGCGAGGCCATCATGCGCGCGCAGATGGCCGGGTCGATGATGCCCACCCGCACGGCCAGGAGCAGCTTTATCGTGTTGGTCGCAGGCCCTATGACCGCGGCGTTCACCATGCTGTCCCACGTCGGGGCCTGCGGGCCGTAGTGGCCGCTCACCTGCGACGTCGGCACCAGGATGGTGGTGAAGCCGCTGCGCTCGGCATTTTGCGCGATGCGGGTGAAGGTATCGTAGCTCGGGGGATGCTCTGCGAACATCTGTCCGATGTACGCGCTGTCGCCGTCACATGACATATACCATGCAAGTTCTATGGCCATGAGGCTCTCTCCGGGTGGATTCGGTTCCCTTGATTGAGGCGCCAGTATATCCCCACCGAGGGCGTTTCGTCACTTGAGATCGGGGTTTTGAGCGCGGCGCCGCGGCGTCCCTCGATACGGGCCTTCGGCCCTACTCGGGATGAGGTGATGTTGTTTTCATATCCCGGTTTTCTCAACACCATCTGAACACCCAACTCCCTCACCCTGAGTAGCGGCGAAGCCGTGTATCGAAGGGCTTACTCTGGAAAGACGCTCTCTTGTGAAGAGAACCCGCAAGCCGGACATATCTACTTGTTTGCGAACCTCACCCTTCCAGAAACGACTCTATCTGGCGGCGGTAGTCGGCGTCGTTCATGTATTTTTTCATGAAATCGCCTGCGGGCACGTTTTCCAGGTCTTCAGGCTCTACGCCGTCCTTGAGGGCCTTTAAGGTGGAATAGGCCGCCCCCGCCGCCGCCATGATGGGCTGGTGGCCCTGGAGTGCGACGCGCACGCCGAGGCTCCCGAGATAATCCAGTCCCCGCACCTCCTTAGCACTCCCGCCCAGGATGATAGGAAGATTCACAGCAGCCGAGATAGCCTCCAGTTGCGCGCGGCTCTGGACGCCCACCACGAAGATGGCGTCCACCCCCGCCGACTCATACGCCGTGACGCGCGCGATGGCGTCCTCGGTGCTCGTGACGCGCGGCGCGCTCGTCCGGCCGGCGATAACGAGATTCGGGTCCTGGCGTCCCTCGAGGGCGGCGCACATCTTGCCCACGCCCTCTTCAACCGTGCTGAGCTGCGCGCCATCCGCGCCGAAGGGCTGGGGGAGCACCGTGTCCTCGATGGAGAGGCCCGACACGCCCGCCGTTTCCAGTTCCTGGACGGTGCGCTTCACGTTCAGCGCGTTGCCGTAGCCGTGATCGGCATCCACCATCAGGGGCATCCCGGTTGCGCGGTTGATGCGCAGCGCCTGGTCGGCGAATTCCGTCATGGTGAGCAGGATGAAGTCGGGCGCGCCCAGCACGGTGAGCGAGGCGGTGGAGCCTGCGAACATGCCGACCTCGAAGCCGATGTCCTCCGCCATGCGCGCGGTGAGCGGGTCATACACCGAACCTGGGTGCACGCATTTATCGCCTGCGAGCAGGGCGCGGAATTTCTCTCTTCTTGGCGTCCAGTTCATATGACCTCGCGTCCTCCGTCGGAATAGGTGATCTTCATCGTCACCGCGCCTTCGTTCATGAGCCAGGGGCGTATGGTGAACGTGCGCGCGCCGCTCGCGTGCATGGGGTCCGATTCGGCGATCTTCCGCGCCTCGGCCAGGGAACCGGCGCGGATGATGATCATCCCCTCCCCCTCCCAGCGCTGCTCGTCGTCGGTCCAGAATGGCCCCGCGCCGAACATGATGCCCCTCTGCTCGAGTTCGATCTGGAACTTCAGGTGATCTTCGAGATTCTCCATCACCGGTCCCAGGCCGTTCACGGGCGTGGTGAAATAGACGTACATCTGCTTTTGCAGACAGCCCGCGCTTGCGTTCAGGATGTCCTGCGCAGTGATTTGCGGCTCGCTCATGCTTCGCTCCTGTGAAGGGGATGATTGTCATTTCGATTTATGGCCGGGGCACTATAGCACTTTTCATCGCGCCGGCCAGTGGCTCGGGGGCATCGCAAGGATGCGCCCTCCGCCGCTAGCCCGACGCCAGCATCACCATGCCCAGGAGGATCAGACAGGCCCATCCCATGCGCTTGCGCAGCTCGCCCTCGCCCAGCAGGATAGACCCCATCGCCACCGTGATCAGTACACTGACCTCGCGCCCGGGCGCGACGTAGACGATCGGCGTGAAGACGAGCGCCGTCAGCACCAGCATATACGCAAGCGGGGTGAACACGGCGATTCCGAGCACGGCGAGCTTGTGTTCCCGCCAGTGCTTCGCGACGGCCTCCCTGCGCGTGACGGCGTAGGGCACCAGGAACACAGCGCGCGCCAGGTTCGACCCGTAATCGAGCAGTATCGGCGGCATGGCGAGCGCACTCACGGCATAGGCGTCCCATACCGTATAGCTGCCGATGAGCACGCCGGTGGAAACCCCGAACAGCAGCGAACTCACCCGCCGCGTCGAGGACCAGTCGAAGCCGCCCGTCAGGAACACGATGCCGACGATGATCGCCAGGCCGCCGAGGGCAGTCTGTATGGTCAGATTCTCGCCCAGGACGGAGACGGCGAACAGGGTGGAGAGGAACGGTCCGGTAGCCCGCGCAACCGGGTAGACCAGGGACAAATCGCCCCTGCGGTAGCCCTGCTGGAGAAGCAGGAAATAGGCCATATGCAGAGCGGCGCTGCCGACGTAAAACCCGATCTCGCGCCACTCCATGAGGGGGCGGTCGATAACATAAACAACCACTACGACCGGCAGGTAGATCAGGACCGAGAAGACGGAAAACAGCCATACGAGTTCCGGCCCGCCGTTGATGCGCTTGACCAGCAGATTCCAGGTGGCGTGACAGAATGCGGCGGTAAGCACAAGCGAAAGGGCAAGGAAAGTCATGGGGACACTTTAAGGTCTGGATACCGGACGCGCCAGATCCACTCGCCTGCAACGCGCGTCAGGTTCGAGCCTTGCGAATCGTCTCGATGGAGATGAACATTCTTAGGGGACGCGTCGGCACAGGCTGAAACCCCATGGCGGTATAGAACGCACGGCGTTTTGGGAGGTCGAGCGGCTGGATGGATATATTCGTTGGACTGAAGGCCGTCTCAACCCTCATACGCCACCCGCGTTTCGTGCAGGGCCATCGCCTCTCGCAACGCTTCGGTCGGCTCCGGGGGCGCATCAAGAGCGGCGAGAACCACGTCGCGGTCCTCTGCCGTGAGGAGCGTGCGTTCATGGTCGGCAATCGTGAGACGGGCTTGCTCCAGCGCCGCGCCGGTCACGAAAGTCGTTTCGTCGATAGCATCTTAGGGGTCATGGAAGTTCCGCATAGTCTCGTCTCCTTTGTCTTCCCATAATGTTCGGCAAATTGCCGGATGTTGCAAGTCCTGCATCGACTCAGCAGCGGATTAGAGTCGGAGCGAGGAGCAAAGACGTCGAACGGGGATTTGTTAATTTCTAACCCTCCTTTAAGGGGTTGTTGAATAAGCCTTCCTCGCCTGGAATTGACCACCGCCGGAATGACGGAAAAAAACAACCCCGTCAATACGAAACTCCCCCCCAATTGCCTGAATGACCCGTAGGGACAACCCTCCGTGGTTGTCCCTTGCCAGCGACCTCGGACAGGCACGGGGGCCTGTCCCTACAATAAAACTGTGGCGGCCACGGAAACATCAGGTTCTCAGACCCGCGCCCTCCTCCCGCCGCACCGTGCCGCCAACGGCGATCGCCGCGCTCAGGAGAATGAGGTTCTTGATGATGTATTGCCCCTCCAGCGTGGGAGCGAAGGGTATCTGCGTGAAGCAGACCTCAGGCAGCAGGAACAGCGGCAGAATCGTCCCCGGCATTTGCAGAAAAAGCAGGAACAGGGCGACGCGGATGAGCGGGCGGAAGAGCAGCCCCACCCCTATCGCCACCTCCCACCAGCCGAGCAGGGGGATGAAGAAATCGGGCGGCAGCCAGTAGACCGTGCGGTGCACGAGCTCGGCCGCTGCGCTCAGCCCCAGGGGCTTCAGGATACCGAACCAGATGAAGACGACGGCGAGCGATATTCGCAGGAACAGCCGGCCGTAGCGGTTCATCCAGCCCGAGATGTGGCGATCGATTTGGTCGATGTATGTGAGCAAAGGGAACTCCGGCCCGGCGGCGGGAATAGGAGCGCGACTGCTCCTCGAATATAGCTGTTTATCGCGCTTAGTAAAATTGAGCGAGGCCAATAAATGATTCAGGCGAGAGGCTATTCCCTCCCCTTCACAAAACTCATGAAGAGCAAAAACGCAAAAGCCATAAACTCTTCAAATTGAAATATGCGGGGCGTTGTCGCATAATTTCCCCACATTCTAATCATGTGGAAACGCGGAAAGAGCAGGCGGCCCCGTCTCGGGCGCCGCGGCCTCAATCTCAAACCCAGGAGGTGCGTATGATTATCGAACGTGATCTGCCCGTCGAGATGGATGACGGGGTGGTGCTGCGGGTCGACGTATTCCGGCCCGACACCAAGGAGAAGGTGCCCGTCGTCCTGGCCGGCGGCCCCTACGGCAAGGGCGTCAAGTACCAGGAACACTACAAGCCGCTCTGGGATTCGCTGGTGAAGATGCACCCCGACATCCTGGAAGGCTCGCAGCACCGCTGGCTCACCTGGGAGACGGTGGACCCCGAGATATGGGTGCCCTGGGGCTACGCCTGCGTGCGGGTCGATTCGCGCGGCGCGGGACGCTCGCCCGGCTATCTGGACATCTTCTCCCCGCGCGAGACCAAGGACTTCGCCATCGCCATCGAGTGGGCGGGGCAGCAGAAGTGGTCAAACGGCAAGGTGGGCCTGAACGGCGTCTCCTACTACGCCATCAACCAGTGGCAGGTCGCGGAGCTTCAGCCCAAGCACCTGACGGCGATGATCCCCTGGGAGGGCGCCGCCGACCACTACCGCGACTGGGCGCGGCACGGGGGCATCCTCTCCAACAAGTTCATGGAAATCTGGTATCCGCGCCAGGTCGAGGCGGTGCAGCACGGCAACCCCAAGGGCCCGCGCGACCACTGGATGGAGACGCGCTCGACGGGCCCGGCGACGCTCTCCAAAGAAGAACTCAAGGACAACCGCGCCGACACGCTCGCGAACTTCCTGGCGCGCGAGATGGACGACGACTGGTACCGCTCCCGTTCGCCCGACTGGTCGAAGGTGAAGGTTCCCTTCCTGAGCGCGGGGAGCTGGGCGGGCTTCGGCCTGCACCCGCGCGGGAACTTCGAGGCCTACACCCAGGCGGCGTCTGAAGAAAAATGGCTCGAAGGCCATCCGGGCAGGCACGAGGAGTGGTTCTACCTCGAATACGGGATGGAGCTCCAGAAACGCTTCTTCGACTACTACCTCAAGGGCGAGCAGAACGGCTGGGAGAAAGAGCCCCGCGTATGGCTGAACCTCCGGCGGCCGTTCACCGACGAGGTGGAACTGCGCAAAGAGCACGAGTGGCCGCTCAAGGGCACGAAGTGGACGAAGCTCTATCTCCACGCGGGCGGCAAGGGGAAGCTGGACGCCAAACCGCCCAAGGCCAAGCGCTCCAAGACCTTCCGGGCGCTCACGCGCGGCATCACGCTCAGGACGGCGCCGCTCAAGGAGGAGACCGAGATCACCGGCCCGATGTCGGCCAAGCTCTTCATCTCCTCGTCCACGGTGGATGCGGACCTGTTCGTCACCGTCCAGGCGTTCTCGCCCAAGGGGCGGGAAGTGTACTTCCAGGGCACGGTCGACCCCAAGACGCCGCTCGCCCAGGGCTGGCTGCGCGCCTCGCACCGGAAGCTGGACGAGGAGCTGTCCGATCCCTGGCGGCCCTACCACACGCACGATGACAAGCAGCCGCTCACGCCGGATCGGATCTACGAGCTCGACGTGGAAATCTGGCCCCAGTGCATCGTGCTGCCGAAAGGTTTCCAGCTCTCGATCAACATCGCCGGACAGGACTTCGACCGGCCCGGTCCCGCGGTGGAGGCCTACGTGCCCTCGCGCGGGTCGGGACCGTTCCTGCACGATCATCCCGTCGACCGCTGCAAGGAGGTATTCGGCGGGCGCACCACGCTGCACTCGGGACCGAACCACCAGTCCTACCTGCTCGTGCCGATCATCCCGAAACGTCGGCCCGGCGCGGTGGCGAAGTAGAACGCCAAAAAGCGGCTTAAGGCCCGGCCTGAGCCGTACCGGATGAAAACGCCGGGGGTGGGGGGATTTCTCTCCGCTCCCGGCGTCCCGGCTCCCGGATAAACGCCGTGGCGAAGCAAAAACAATTGCGAATCCGAAATGATTTTTGTCCCTTCAGGGCGGGTTTCTCCAGGTAGTCGAGAACGTCCTCGAGGTCGATCCCCCCGAGCCGATTCTGTTTCTCCTTGACGGTATGGTTTTTCCCGTGCTGGTTGTATACTGATTCCGTAAACAAATCAGAACCCGATGAGGAACGCCTCATGAGTCAGCCAATCCGCGTCCTGCTGGCGAAGGTGGGTCTCGACGGCCACGACCGGGGCGTCAAGATCGTCGCCCGCGCCCTGCGCGACGCCGGCATGGACGTGATCTACACCGGCCTGCACCGCACACCGGAAGAGGTGGTGACCGCCGCCGTGCAGGAAGACGTCGACGTGCTGGGCGTAAGTCTCCTGTCCGGGGTGCAGATGACGGTGTTCCCCAAGATATTCGACATGCTCCGGGCCAGCGGCGCCGATGACATGATCGTCGTGGCCGGCGGCGTCATGCCGGACGAAGACGTGGTCAGCCTCAAGAAAATGGGGGTCAGCAAGGTGTTGCTCCAGGATACGCCGCCGCAAACGATCATCGACACGCTGACCCGTCTCGTGGAGGAGCGCGGCGCGCGCTAAGCAGGCACCCATGGAGTCCTGGTCATTCCCACCCGCTTACGACGAGAACTTTCTGCCGCCTCCGGATAGCCGCTACTGGTTCCCCCGGCGGGAGACGATGCCGGCGGGAGACCGGGAGAAGGCCATCCTGGAGCGCCTCGTCCAGGTCTGCTCCTATGCCTACGAACATGCTCCCCTCTATCGCCGGAAATGGGATGAGGCCGGTTTTCACCCGAGCCAGCTCAAATCGCTCGAGGACTTCGAGGAGAAGGTCCCGGTCCTGACCAAGAAGGACCTGCGCGAGGCCCAGGAACGCCATCCGCCCTTCGGCGACTATCTCTGCGTGGGCGAGAGCGACGTCTATCACATCCACGGCACGAGCGGCACGACCGGGCGGCCCACCGCCTTCGCCATCTCGCAGGGCGACTGGCGCGCCATCGCCAATGCGCATGCGCGCGTCATGTGGGGCATGGGCCTGCGCCCCGGGGATACGATTTGCGTCGCCGCCGTGTTCTCCCTCTACATGGGGAGCTGGGGGGCGCTCGCCGGCGCGGAACGCCTCGGCGCAAGAGCGTTCCCGTTCGGCGCCGGCGCGTCCGGCATGTCGGCGCGCTGCGTGCAATGGCTCGACATGCTGAAGCCCACCGCCTTCTACGGTACGCCGACTTACGCCCTGCACCTCGCCCAGGTCGCGGAAGACGAGGGCCTGGACCCACGCGACATGCAGCTCAAGATCATGTTCTTCTCCGGTGAGCCCGGCGCCTCGATACCGGCCATCCGCGAGCGCATCGAGGGGATCTACGGGGCCAGGGTGTACGACAGCGGTTCCATGGCCGAGATGAGCCCGTGGATGAACGTGGCGAGTTCGGCCGAGACGGACGGAATGCTCTGCTGGCAGGACGTCGTCTACACGGAAGTGTGCGACCCCGAAACCATGCGCCGGGTCCCCTACGGAGAACGGGGAACGCCCGTGTACACCCACCTCGAACGCGCCTCCCAGCCGATGATCCGCCTGGTGTCGGGAGACCTGACCCGGTGGGTGGACGAACCGAACCCGTGCGGACGCACCTACCCGCGCCTGCCGCACGGTATTTTCGGGCGCATCGACGACATGTTCACGATCCGCGGCGAGAACGTGTATCCCAGCGAGATAGACGCCGCGCTCAACGAACTTGGGAACTATGGCGGAGAGCACCGGATCGTGATCAGCCGCGAGGCGGCGATGGACGAGTTGCTGCTGCGCGTCGAGGCCGACGCCGAGACCTTCGCCGACCCCGAGGGCACCGCCCGGTTCTGCACCGAGGTGGCGCATAAATTGCAGATGGTGCTCGGGCTGCGGACGGGCGTGGAGATCGCCGAGCCGGGTTCGATACCCCGGACGGATTTCAAGGCGCGCCGCGTGATCGACGACAGGGACGTCTTTCAGGAGATGCAGACGCAACTGGATGAAGAAAACCGCTGATGGGCGTCTACGTCCCTTCGGTGGAACTCATCGCCCGCGTTCAGGCAGGCGAGACGGCCGCGATCGGCCGCCTCATATCGCGCGCGGAGTCGGGCCTGGCGGAAGCGCGCGGCGCACTCGCCCGGATTCACAAACTCGCCGGACGAGCGCACGTCGTCGGGGTGACCGGGGTGCCCGGCAGCGGAAAATCCACACTCGTCAGCGGGCTTGCGCAAAGACTGCGCACCGGCGGCGATAAGGTCGGCGTCATCGCGATCGATCCGTCCTCTCCGTATTCGGGCGGCTCCATCCTGGGAGACCGCATCCGCATGAGCGACTTGAGCGCCGACCCCGGCGTCTATATCCGCAGCATGGCGACGCACGGGGCGACCGGCGGCATGGCGCGCGCGGCCCTCGAGGCGGCCGATATTCTCGATGCCGCCGGTTTCGGGGTCATCATTCTGGAAACCGTCGGCGTGGGCCAGGACGAGGTCGAGATCGTACAAGCTTCCCACACCACGGTGGTGGTCTCCGCGCCCGGCCTCGGCGACGAGGTTCAGGCGATCAAGGCGGGCCTCCTGGAGATCGCCGACATCCACGTCGTGTCGAAATGCGACCGCAGCGACGCCAACCGGACGCTGACCGACTTGAAGCAGATGCTGACGCTGGGAACGGGCGGGCACGAACCATCCGACCGGGCCGCCCCCGTGATCGGCACCAGCGCCGTTTCCGGAGAAGGGATCGACGAGCTGCTGGAGGCGATCGCCCGGCACCGCGACCTGACCACGGATACCGATGCGGGCCTGGCGCGGCGCCAAAGCATCGCGGAATTCCGGCTGCGCAAGACCGCCGAAAACCTGTTGTATGATCGATTCAACGCCGCTGCAGCGTCGGCGAGTGCGAAACTCGCCGGACAGCTCATGCGCCGGGAGAGCGACCCCTATACGCTGGCGGAGGAATTGCTCTCGACGACGCTCGAAAGAGAGGGAGACCATGAACGAGATGTTCACTCAAAATCCGCTTGAGAAGCTACGGGGCGAGATCGAGGATTGGGAGAGCAACGAAGTCGCTGCCTTCCTGAACAAACAGGCCGAGCGCAAGGAGCAGTTCTTCACAACCGGCGATTTTCCGGTGCAGCGCGTCTATACCGCCGCCGATACCGAAGAAACGCCGCTCGAAGATATCGGCCTGCCGGGGCGCTACCCCTTCACGCGCGGGCCCTACCCGACGATGTACCGCAGCCGGGTGTGGACCATGCGCCAGATCGCCGGTTTCGGCACCGGCGAAGACACTAACGAACGCTTCAAATACCTGATCTCGCAGGGGCAGACGGGCCTGTCGACCGACTTCGACATGCCCACCCTCATGGGCTACGACTCCGACCATCCGATGAGCGAGGGCGAGGTGGGCCGCGAAGGCGTGGCCGTGGATACGCTCGCCGACATGGAGGCGCTCTACGACGGCATCGATCTCGAGAACATCTCCGTGTCGATGACCATCAACCCCAGCGCCTGGATCCTGCTCGCCATGTACGTGGCGCTGGCCGAGAAGCGCGGCCTCGACCTGAACAGGCTCTCGGGCACCATCCAGGCGGACATACTCAAAGAGTATATGGCGCAGAAGGAGTTCATCTATCCCATCGCGCCGTCGGTCCGCATCGTGCGCGATTGCATATCCTTCTGCGGCCGCAACATGAAGCGCTACAACCCGATCAACATCTCGGGTTATCACATCTCCGAAGCCGGCGCCTCGCCCTTGCAGGAGGCCGCCTTCACCATGGCCAACCTGATCGTCTACGTGGAGGAGGTGCTGAAGACCGGCATGGACGTCGACGAGTTCGCGCCGAGGCTCGCTTTCTTCTACGTCTCGCAAGCGGACCTGTTCGAGGAGATCGCCAAGTTCCGGGCGCTGCGCCGCTGTTACGCCAGGATCATGAAAGAGCGCTTCGGCGCGAAGAACCCCGAATCGATGCGGCTTCGCTTCCACTGCCAGACCGCGGCCGCGACCCTGACCAAGCCGCAATTCCGGATCAACATCGTGCGCACCGCGTTCCAGGCTCTCGCCGCGGTACTGGGCGGTTGCCAGTCGCTGCACACGAACGGCTATGACGAAGCGTTCGCGATTCCGACCGAAGACGCCATGCGGCTGGCCTTGCGCACGCAGCAGGTAATCGCAGAGGAAACGAACGTCGCCAACGTCATCGATCCGGTGGGCGGTTCCTACTACCTCGAGAGCCTGACCAACGAGTTCGAGAAGCGCATTTTCGAAATTCTCGACTACGTGGATGAAAACGGCGGCACGGTCAAACTGATCGAGGAAGGCTGGTTCCAGAAGCAGATCGCCGACTTCGCCTATGAGACCGCCCTGCGCAAGCAATCCGGCGAAAAGCCGGTCATCGGAGTCAACACCCTGGTCGAGGAGGACGAGAACCAGGAGATTGAGACCCATCCCTATGACTACTCGACCGCCGAGCGGCAGATCGCGCGGACGAGGAGGGTGCGCGCCGAGCGCGACAACGCCAGGGTCGGGACGCTTCTGGAAAAACTCGTCTCGGACGCAAGGGACGAGACGCGGAACATCATGCCCGTCACGGTCGAACTCGTGCGCGAGGGCGCAACGATGGGAGAAATCACCGGGAAACTGAAGTCGGTCTGGGGCACCTACCGGGAAACGCCGGTTTTCTGATTCAGACGACGGCCTGGGAGAGCGCCCGGGACGCCTGACGAAATGATCCCCGCAGGAGCAACCCCCCTACCCCCCTTGTCAGGGGGGCAAAAAAAGAAAGTCCCCCCGACAAGGGGAGTAAAGACGATGCCCCCGACGAGAGGCCTTTTCATCGGGCATTCCTCTCGGGATGCCCGACCCCTCAAAGGGGGAGTGGTTCTTGTACACTTATCGGTCGCGTCAAACCCTCGTTCCCAGGGGATTTTTCAACTGTCTCCCTAAAGTCCTCGTTTGACACTGAAAATATCACGGCTTATGTTTCGTGTGAGACGCAGCCTTGAACATTATGACAGGGTTGCCCTTCATTCCGAGACCCACGCTACGGCGTGGGTTTTCGCGTTATAGCCTTCATGAGTGGGATCCGGAACTAATAGGGGCTGGTTAATAACCCGGTGTACGGCCCTTACGGAGCTCACTCCCCTCCGAGGAGAATTCCAAAACCACTCTCCCCTAGAGGGGATTGTTGAAAAAATATTGATTTCGCGATTGGGCATATGAAGCCGAACAAGGAAGGGGCTGTAGGGAAAGGTCGCGGCCTTGGCCCGTTCACAAGAACGGCCACTACAAGGCGGTGCGGCTTTGTTCGTCATTCCGGCTTTCGCCGGAATGACGGCAGTGCTCAATGCCGAGATAGAAGGGATTTTTCAACAACCCCTGATCGACCGGTCGAAGATATAGAAACTCGGCGAAGTCACCTTCCTGCAACTATACTTATATTGGTGGGCGGGAGAGGGTTCGAACCTCCGACCTATGCCTTGTAAGGGCACCGCTCTTCCAGCTGAGCTACCCGCCCGTCTAGAAATGGCGCGTGGAGAATAGCATTTTGAGTGTCCGGCGACCAACCCCCGGAGACGTTGCGAATCGCGTTTCAGCGGCTCGGCTAAATCTTTAGTTCTCCGCCCTTCGAGAAGAGCTTTCCGTCCACGTAGACCTCGCCGCCGTCCCTTAAATCGCACACCATGTCCCAGTGAAGCGCGGAGTTGTTCCTGGAGCCGCTCTGGGGGTAGCCCTTGCCCAGGGCCAGGTGCAGGGTGCCGCCTATCTTCTCGTCGAACAGCGTGTTCTTCGTAAAACGCTGGATGCCGGCGTTCAGGCCGAAGGCGAATTCCCCCACCCTCTTCGCGCCTTCGTCCATGCCGATCATGGATTTCAGGAACGCCTCGTTCTTCTCGGCCGTAGCCTTGACGACCTCGCCCTTTTCGAATTCGAGCTCCACGCCGTCCACCTCGCGCCCCTGGATGCAGGCGGGGAAGGAATAGCGGATTTTTCCGTCGATCCTGTTCTCCTGGGGGCCGGTGAAGACTTCGCCGTCCGGGAAATTGTTGTGCCCCGAGCAGTTCATGAACGGACGGCCCGCGATGCCGACTCTCAAATCGGTGCCCGGCGCGCCGATTTCCACCACCTTGCGGCCCTTCAGGTAGCGGATGACCCGCGCCTGACGCCTGTCCTGCGCCCGCCAGCGCCTGATGCCGCCCGCCTCATTCGCAAAACACGCGCCGAAGACGAAATCCTCATATTCGCGAATCCCCATCTCGGCGTCCTGGGCGTAGGCTTCGGTGGGAAACAGGGTGAGCGTCCACCGGAGACCACCCTTCCCCTTCGTTTCATGCTCGGCGGCGCGCTTCATGAAGGTTTCCATGATGGGCTGTCTGGCCTTGGAAGCCAGCGCCTGTTTTTTGGGGTCCGCGCCCGAGAGCCGCCGGGTGTTCGTCTCAGAGAGTATGGAGATGACGACGTCCACGTTTTCGACTTCGAATTGCCTCATGGGCGAGAGGAAGGATATCTGCCTGCGGCTCGCGTGCTCATAGAAAATCTCTTCCAGCCCAGGCAGCGACACCTCGGCATGAACGTGAGCGCCGCGCCGGACGCACTCGGCGTAGAGCGCGCGAATCAGGGGAGCGGCGGCCGTGCTGCCCCGGATGCCCACGAGATCGTCTCGCTTTATTTTTGAAGAATACCCCGTGATGATCTCCGCCATCCGCTCCACGCGTACATCTTCCATCGCTTACTCTCCCGTAATGATTTGTTCCGGTAATGCTGTAGACGGCTTCACTCGATTCGCGGCCCACCCGGGCGATGCGGGGCCGCGATGAATCCTTCCGCCATCATACAACAAATCGGGGTGGTGGTTCATGGGAAATCGAGGCGGCAATCCGTACCCACGACTACACTCCCACTCGAAGCGGCATGGACAACCGGTGAGGGGCTGTCCCTACGGCTGCAAAACCACCGCGCCACACGCGTTGCACAGCACGTAGATGCCCTGGAAAACGTTGCGCAGGCCGACTCATGATCTCCGGTGCAGAGCGGGTCATTTACGAATATGATAAGCTGTTCTTCGTCGTATGCCGATCAGTCGCTATGGTCCGTCGTTTCCGCCCCGACCATGAAACCATCCGCCTACGCCGCCGCGCCGTGGAGGCGAAAACGCTTGCCTGCAATCGAGTATCTCTGGGATCTGGTAATCGTACTCGGCCTGGCGGTCGTGGTCGCAACGGTATTGCGCCGCGTGGGCGTTCCATCCATCGCCGGGTTTATCCTGGCAGGCGCCCTGGCCGGACCCACGGCGTTGAGCCTCGTAGACGATACCCATCAGGTCGAGGTGCTGGCCGAAATCGGCATCGTGCTTCTTCTGTTCGGGATTGGCCTGGAACTCTCCCTCGGCCATCTGCGGCGCCTCTGGAAAGCCATCCTGCTGGCCGGAAGCATTCAGGTGACGGCCACCGTCGCCTGCTCAGCCGCCCTGGCCGTCTGGTTCGGACTCCCAACGGGGACTGCGGTGTTTCTCGGCTGCATCGTAGCCATATCCAGCACCGCCGTCGTGTTACGCGGCCTGTCTTCGCGGGGTGAACTGGATTCGCCGCATGGCCGTCTGGCCGTCGGCATTCTTGTCTTCCAGGATTTGTGCGTGGTTCCCATGCTGCTGGCGGTGCCTGTCCTGGCCGGACAGGAGAGCTCCACTCATGAAGTCGCACTCGCGGCCATCACCGGTCTTCTCATCCTCGTGGGGGTGCTGGTTGCAGCAGTCCGCGTCGTTCCGTATTTGCTCACTTTCGTGGCCAAGACGAAAGAGAGGGAACTTTTCGTTCTGACCGTCTTTCTCGGATGCTTCGGAATCGCATGGGGACTTTCGCAGGCGGGAATATCGCTCGCGCTCGGGGCATTCCTCGCCGGTCTGGTCGTCGCCGGGAGTGAGTTTCGTCACCAGGCGATGTCGGATCTGATTCCCGTGCGGGAAGTATTCGCCAGCGTATTTTTCGTTTCCGTGGGCATGCTGCTCGACGTTTCGGATGTGCTCGAACATTTCGTGCCGACTCTCAGGCTGCTCGGCCTCATCCTCGCCGGTAAATTCACGATCATGCTCGTGACGGGGTTCGTTCTGCGACTGCCGCTTCGCGTGGCTATCCTGTCGGCGGCGGCTTTATGTCAAATCGGCGAGTTTTCGTTCGTGCTTCTGAACGCGGCTTCGGGAACCGGCCTTCTCGGCGACGTTTTATCCCACAATCTCCTGGTGGCGATCATCCTCTCCATGCTGCTCACGCCGATGTTCATCGCATTCGCTCCGCACCTGGCTCTCGGCGCGGACCGCGTCCCATGGCTGAACCGGCTCCTGGGCGCCGAACCTCCCGGAATCGACGCTCACGAACCGCACAGCGACCACATCATTGTCGCCGGATACGGCCGGGCGGGCCGAGAGGTGTGTCAGGCCGCCCGCGCTGCGGGGTACGCCTGTATTGCGGTCGACGTGAACGTCGATAACGTTCGCGCGGCAAGAGCGGCGGGAGATCTGGCCGTCTTCGGTGACGTCACGCAAAAGGAGGTGCTGGAAGAACTCGGCTGCAGGAATGCCCGTCTGGTGGTGGTGACCATCAACGACACCCGCGCCACGGAGCTTGCGACCCTTACGATTCGTCGGACGGCTCCCGACACCCCCATCATCGCACGCGCTATGTACGACATGGACGAGGAGTCTCTGCGAACCGCCGGCGCCACCAGAGTCATCACGGCGGAAGCCACGACCAGCGCCGTGATCGTCAGCGCATGCCTCGACGAAATAGGTTCGTCCTAGACGGATGTCCAGGCCGCGATATCCCACCGCGCCAAGCCTTCCCGGCTTGCGCCCACGCCTCACTGACTCCCCCCTTGTCGGGTCGGGCACCCCGAGGGGAATGCCCGATGAAAAAGCCCGATGCGGCGCAATCCCCCTTCTCGTCCTGTGAAGCCCGATGACGCGCCGATGGGCGGCTCGCGAGCCGCCCCTACAGTTTCACCCCAATGGGTCTAGAGAGAGCCGCTAACCAACCGGGCGGACACTTAGGTCCGCCCCTACGGAAACCTACACTCCTCTCTCTTCGTCCGGTAGAAGCTCACTCTTCGGTCATGTTCACTCCCCACCGGCGAACAAAAACTTGCGCGGCCCGTGCGAGTCGGAGTAGATTGCGCGGAATTTGAAGTGACACCGGTGGTGTAGTCCATTCGATATTTACGGGCGGGCGCCGTCCCGTCCTCGATTGTGGAATTGTACATGCTAGCAGATGCGCTATTGTCCGTCGGCGTGATGATCGTCGTCGCCAAACTGGCCGAGGGAATCTTCAGGCGCTTTCGTCTCAACTCGATCATCGCCTACACGTTGACCGGCATTCTTCTCGGACCCGTTCTGGGATTCGTCGATCTCAGCGACCACATTTACGTCTTGCTGGGCCTCGGCATCTTTCTCTATTTCTTCCTGATCGGTTTGGACGAAATCGACGTGTCGGGGTTCATGGCGGCCATTCGCGGCCGGTTTTTCGTGGCTGCGCTCATCTCGGTCATCATCCCCCTCCTGGCCTCCCTGGTCATCACCCTGGACTTGTTCCACGATTTCGGGCTGGGGCTCGACTTCGACGGCTCACTGGCAATCGCGGGCGTCTTGTCCCTGACCAGCCTGGGCGTCCTCGCCAAGGTGCTGATCGATTCCGATCAGTTGCGGCAGCCCGTCGGGATCGAGATGTTCACGACCGCGCTCATCGCCGAGTTGCTGGTGCTGCTGCTCGTGGGATTCACCATCGGTGATTTCACGCACACCCTGAACTGGAAGGGGGTGCTCATCCTGTTGGGGCAGATCGCGGGCTTCATCGTGGTGACCTGGGTGCTGGCGGGCCAGGTCATTCCGCGGCTGATCGAAGCGCTGGAGCGCATTCTGCGCGTCCCCCAGCTTTCATTCGGTCTGATCCTGGGCATTCTGCTCATCGTGGTCGTGTGCTCCGAAAAATTCGGTCTGCATGGCACTCTGGGAGCGTTAGTCCTCGGCGTCGCCTTCTCGAGGCTGCCGCATCAGGTGTAGCGGGACATCATCCCGAGCCTGAGGAGCATCGCCGACGGTTTTTTCGTGCCGCTTTTTTTTCTCCTCGGCAGGGCTGCACGTGGACCTTTCGTTCATCGAGCTACCTGCTCTGACCATTGCGGCCCTGATGGTGGCGCCCCTGATAGCGAAGTTCGCCGGGGCGTCTTTGGGCGCGCTCGTAGTGCGGCTCGATGCGCCTTTCACCATCGCAACCGGGCTCATGGCCAAAGGCGTCGCCGAAATCGCCATCCTGCTGGTGCTACACGAACATGACGTCATCGGGCGGCCTGTATTCTCCCTTCTCGTGCTCATCATGCTGGTCTATATCCTTTTCGCGCCGCCCGTCATCGGTTACGCGGTAAGCCGCGCCAGGCCCCACGGACGGTTCAAGCCGCCGCAGACCCTCCCGCCCACCCTGGTCCGGTTCGCCCTGGACGACATCACCGTCGGCGACGTCATCGACCGCACGCATGCCCATCCGGGTCCTGATCTCACGGTGCGCGAGTTCGCCGATGAGTGGGTTGCGCCCCACCAGCCGGACTACGTGGTCGCGCAAGGGGGCGCGCTGGTCGGGGTCGTGTCAATCGCGATACTCCGATATCTGCCCAAGCACTCGTGGTTCGACACCCCGCTCGGCAAGGTCGCGCGAAAAACCGAGCTGAACACATGGCCGGACGAGCATGTGGAAGACGCCCTGCAGCGGATGTCGGAAAACTCCCTGACGGTGATGCCGGTGCTGGATGGTGAATCGGGCGAGTTCGTGGGGGCAATCACCAGCCAGGAGATACTGGAGCTCATCACGGCCGAGGCCCGAGGCGGGCAATAGGCGGCCGCAGACCGCAACGAGTGTATCGATTGCGATGACGGTTTCTACCGGGCCGGCCGGTCTTGAGTTCAAGTCTGTTACGGGGCTTCCGGGTTCTGCCTTCAGGTCTGCGCCTGCCGCGCTGATCCGGTGGGGCCGGCCCGGGATCGACCGGAGCGGGTTCGTCACCAATCACCGTCAACCGGCACTCGATCAGTTTTTCGATATCGCTCAGATAAGCCCGCTCGCTCGGATCGCAAAAGGCAATCGCCGCACCGCTCGCACCGGCCCGCGCTGTCCGCCCGATCCGGTGGACATAATTTTCCGGCTCATTGGGGAGTTCGTAATTGATGACATGGCTGACGGAATCCACATCGATGCCGCGGGCCGCGATATCAGTCGCCACCAGGACCCGCGCCTGGCCGTCGCGGAAACGCTTGAGGGCGCGCTGGCGGGAGCCCTGTGATTTGTTGCCGTGGATCGCCTCGGCTACGACGCCGCTCTTGCCGAGCCGTTCTGCGACACGATTGGCATGGTGCTTGGTGCGCGTAAAGACAATCACTCGCGACATGGCGGGATCCTTGAGGATGGTGTCAAGCAAAACCCGCTTTCCGGCGGTGGTGACGTGATAAATACTCTGCTCGATACGATCGATCGGCGTCGCCTGGGGCGTCACCTCTACCCGCACCGGATCGGTCAGGATCTCGGCCGACAGCCGGAAAATTTCGCTGGGCATGGTTGCGGCAAAAAGCAACGACTGGCGTGACCTGGGTATCGCCGCCATGATCTTGCGGACATCGTGCACAAAACCCATATCGAGCATCCGGTCGGCTTCATCGAGTACCAGGAATTCGATCGCATCGAGCCGGATATGGCGCTGCTCCATGAGATCGAGCAGCCGCCCGGGCGTCGCTATCAGAATGTCGAGCCCACGAACCAGCGCAGAGACCTGCGGCTTCTGGCTGACACCACCGAAGATCACGGTCTGACGCAGCGCGAGGTTTTTGCCGTAGGCGCGGAATTCCTCACCGATTTGGATAGCAAGCTCGCGGGTCGGCGCCAAGACCAGGGCGCGCGGTCTGCGGGCAGCCTTGTTGGCGCCGTTGTGACTGCGGTTTTTGAAATTGTTGCGCTTGTTACGGGTGACGCTCTCGTCGCTATGTAGCCGCGACAAACGCTGAAGAATGGGCAGCGCAAAAGCCGCGGTTTTGCCGGTGCCTGTCTGGGCAATACCCAGCATGTCACGACCGGCGAGAAGCTCCGGGATGGCGCGCGCCTGGATAGGCGTTGGGGTTACATGGTTTCTGCCGGTCAATGCACGCTGTATCGGATCGGCCAAACCGAGTTCCGAGAATTTACGAATAGCCACTTAAGTATCCTATATGCGCCATATGGCGCGGCAAACGTCATAGACGCTGCCGATGCCTGGCGAGTCGCCCTTACCGGGCGCGGCCAGCAGGAGAAGATTTTTGGATTATTGTTCCCGGGACATGGTGCCGCCCATGGGCGACGCTTCGCGCAATCGCGAGACAATCTGCAGCGGGAATATGAGCTATAGGGCCGGATAAGTCAAGCAAATCAATTTATTGGGTCCTGCAATGCGGCTAGTCGCAGCACGCCGACGAATTCTTTCAACAGCGTGATTGCCGCCCCCGCGCCGCGGATAGAAGGGACGAATTAGTGGGACCGTTTGCGATCTGATCATTGTCTCGGACCCAATGGCATCCTGGCTGAGATAGACGCCGAGGGAACAGACGAGCCTATCATTGCTATCGCTTCAACCGTACCGGCGAGCTTTGTCCAAACCTGGCCGGCGCGTGCGCATGCGCTGGGCAAACGCGTGACCTTTTTCGATATTCCCGTGACTGGCGCTGAGAAGACCGCCGTTGAGGAAACGCTTATGATGCATGGTGGCGGTGAGAAAGCTGTTTTCGATCGCTGCCGACCGGCCATGGATGCCGTCGCCCGTGAAGTTCTGCACGTTGGCGATCTGGTTGCCGGGCAGGTTACCAAGTTAGCGATCGTTAAATACAAGCAGTTTATTTCCCTGGGAAATGACGACGTGGAATCCGGGCGCAGGGGAATTCTGCCATGGACAGCGACTCTCTCGATGACGGCAAATGCGGGAAATTGCGGGTGTGAAATGAGCGGAAAACGCTAACCCGCCTTCTCCCAGAAGAGCCATAGGCCGTGTTCCGCGGCGATTCGCCAGGACGCAAGTCCTGCGTTTTCAGCGATTTGGCGAACATCGGCGCGAGAGAGGCGCTTCTTGCCGAGGCGGTTGTTCAAATCGCGCGCCTCGGGGAGGAGCGATTCGATGAGTTCATCCGACGCCCCCGCACCGAATCCCCCACCGTGCGCGCCGATCCCGCCGGGCCTTAAGACGCGGTCCATCTCGGTGACGATGCTCTCCTGCTCGTCCCAGAAGAAAAGCCCGCCCCGGAAAACGACGAGATCGAAAGAAGCCGCCTCGAACGGAAGGTTATATTTATCAAGGGGTTCCACGCGAATACGCGCGGCCATGCCCGCCTCCGCAATCGTCTCGGCAAGGTAGTCGTTCAGGTGGTCGGAATCATCCCCGCACGTGAGGCGCATCCCGGGACAGCGCTCCGCCAGGGCGAGCGCCACGCCGGGACCGTAGGGGCCGATTTCCAGCACGTCGCCCGCATCGCGCCCGTATTCCGCGTGAATCTCCGCCGCCGCGTAAGGATAAAACGGCTGAAAACAATCGTTTACGGCGCGAATCAACTCGAAATCCATGTCGGGATATTCCTCTTTATTTTGATGCGTTGTGCCCGATGGCCACAACTGTGTATGAGAGACCGAAGAGATGATATACCAACCCCGAAGCGTTTATGAAACCGGGAGCCAGGGATGCAAACCCGCATTTTCAAATCCGGCTCCCTGCGATATCCTGCGGCTCCATGAAGAAAAACCGACAAGACAGGAGACCACATGGAAGCAGTAAGCGAAGCGGCGGACGTCTATGAAGCGATTGAGATGTATCACGAGAATGGCTGGACGGACGGTCTGCCCGTGGTTCCCCCTACGCCCGAACTCATAGAGCGCTTCCTGGAGGCCGCTGGCCTGGACGCCGATGACGTCGTCTTTCATCTGGCGGAGCGCAAAAGAACCGTCCAGGCCGTAAAAGTGGCCTTGAACGCCATCATGGCGGGGTGTCAGCCTTCCTACATGCCCGTCATCATCGCCGCGCTCGAAGCCATGGCCGATCCGGCCTACAACATACATTCCAGCGCCACGAGTACAGGTGGAGCGGCGCCCTTCATGGTCGTAAACGGCCCGGTCCGCCATGAGATAGGCCTCAATATGCAGGGGAACATCTACGGGCCGGGCAACCGCGCGAACGCGACGATAGGCCGCGCGCTCAGGCTCATCATCATCAACTGCCTGGGCTCGAAGCCGGGTCTTCTGGATCGCTCCACGCAGGGGAATCCGGGCAAATACAGCTTTACCTTCGCCGAATGGGAGGAAACGAGCCCCTGGGAGCCCCTTAACGTCGAACTCGGTTATCCCGCCGATACGAGCACGGTGACGCTTCTCGCGGCCGAAGGTCCGCACAACATACAGAACCACTACGGAAAAGGCGGCGGAATCGCGGAAACCGCCGCCGCCACCATGGCGGGTCTGGGCAGCATGAGCGAGGGGCAATCCTTTTTCGTATTCGCTCCCGAGCACGCGCATCTTCTGGCAGAAGAATTTCCCACGAAAAAAGAATTAAAAGACTATCTCTTTGAAAATGCGACGCTTCCCTTGAGCCAACTCCTGCGCTCCGGCAAGCTCGACAAGCCCATCGACGCCGATGACAACGGCAACGTGCGCCACGCGCTCAAGCCCGACGACATCTACATCGTCGTCGCGGGAGGCGAGGCCGGCGGGCACTCCTCATGGGTGCCCTCGTGGAGCAGAAGACGAAACGGCGAGGTTGTCACCGGCCCGGTGCTGAGCGCGGCAGAGCGGCGGGAATCTCATGGTTGAAGAAAAAAGCATCAAAAGAGAAGATCGGTTGATGGACTACAAAACGAGTGAACATCCTGGCGTTGATGCACATACAGGAGGAAGCGTTCAATGAATCCCGTGATAGATACTGCGATACCGATTTACGATCCGACCGTGGAACCGGAAATCGAAACCGAAGACCGCACAAGCCGCGACGGCGCACTCTCCGGCAAACGCATCGGCCTGCTCTGGAACTCCAAAGTGGGCGCGGACAAGCTCATGCGCTACATTCTGGATGAATTGCGGGCGGACGGCGCGGATCCCGACATCGCTGTTGAGTTATCGAAAGAATACGATACCAGACCTGCGAAGCCCGAGGTGTACGCGGAGATGGCCGAGAAATGCGACCTCGCCATCACTGCAGTAGGTGACTGAGGCTCCTGCTCTTCGTGCAGTGTGCACGATGGAATCGAGTTGGAGAAAAAAGGCGTTCCCACGGCCGTCATCTGCACCGAGCCCTTTCGTCCCACAGTCGAGATGGTCTCCAAGGTGCGCGGCATGCCGGACTATCCGGTGGCCTATATCCCCCATCCGGTGGGCAGCCTCACGGATGAGCAACTACGCGGGCGCGCGAAGGAGATAGCTCCCACGATCAGGACGCTTCTGACGGGTTGAGCCGTTAGCAAGGCGACGCGCTACATCGCTTTCAAGGCGATGATCACTCCTCCCGCGACGACGCAGACCGTCCCCAGCAATATGGGAAGCGTGATACGCTCCATATCGCGCAGAAATATCCAGGAGTAAAAGAGCGCGAAAAGCGGCGCCGTGGAAGAAAGCGGTGACACGACCGAAATATCCCCATACTTCAAAGCGGCGAAATGACTCAAAAACGCCAGCGTGTTGATGAGTCCGCAGGGTCCATAGAAATGCCAAGCTTTTCCCCATTTCAGAGAGGGACGCTGGGGTTTGGGCAGAAACCACAAAACCGAGACCAGCGCCACCAAACCGAAAAAACTGGTGAGCGTGATGCCGAGCAGTGCGGAAGGAACGACCTCGATCCCGATTTTTCTGAAAATGTTCGACGTGGAAAACCCCAAAACGGACAATAGCGGCAGCCAGATGGCGCGCCTGTCCCAGGGAGCGTCGCTTTTGCGCTGATAGGTAATTCCCACACAGCCTAAAACGACCAGGAAAATTCCCGCCCACACGTAAGGCCCCGGCCGCTCACCCAGAAAGATATAGGCGAAACCGGCTGAAAAAAGCGGATTGGCCGCCAGGAGGGGAACCGCACGTGAGACGCCCAGTCGATGTATCGCCCGGAACATGAACACGCGGCCGAGCGAGGGCCCCGTGATGCCCGACAAGAAGAACCAGAACCAGGCCTCCGAACTCCAATAGGCGGGCTCCCAGGTGAGGATGGTCAGCGCCACCAGCCAGGGGACATTCACAATCAGGCCGATTACGACACCCGTTATGGCTGTGCCATGCTGCTGCCCGCGTCTGGCGATGAGGCTGAAGGCCGAGGACATCGATGCGGTACCCAGGGCGAACCCTGCCGCCAGCAGCGCATCGTTCATGGAGTTCCCCCCGGCCTAAAAAAAGAAAAGAATTTATGAATAAAAAATGGCGCAAGGGTGATGTCATATCAGAGGAGCGGGGACAAAGCCATGTTAAGGCGAGTGACTGTAGCGCAAGAGCTCTGAAATTACTGCCAGTTCGCCCGCAGGTCGTCAGCCCCCTGTAATAGGTTGTGCGATGATCCACAAGCTCACCATGGTGTAGCCCACCATGAGAACGAGCATCGGATATTGGCTGCGCACGGCGGCGAAACGGTTCTCGAGTGCGCGCAGCGCCGTCACATGCGCCAGGTAAACCGCGCATATATGGCCGATGACGATTGCGGCGATCGAAGCATACCAGGTCGCCTTCGCGCCGATGATCCCGATGTCGATCTTATAAGAGGCGGTTCCCCACAGGTTCCAGCCCACTCCGAAGGGATCCGACAACAGCGGGATGATGCGTTGTCCCTGAATGAAGAGAAAGGAGAAATAGTGCGCCACGTGGTATCCAATCGCGATGGGAACCAGCGAGAGCACGAACAGGCGCGCGAATTCCCCCGTGGAGAGCGTGCTCCCGCTCATGGCGCGCATCAGCATACAGAACAGGTAATATACGCCCAGGAACAGCCCCGGAGCTGCGATGAGCGCGATGGTATCCGCCACCAGCAGAGCGTCGCGCCCAATCCAGATGACCACCTCGTATAACCCTGCGCGAATTTGGTGCCAAAGCGGCGTTTCGGTAAAACCGTCGAAACTCACCGTCGCCAGCATCAACACCACGAACACCACCATGGAGTTGCTCATGTCGTCTGTGTTCAGAAGGCCCACTGCCGGCGGCCTCATTCGCCATTCACTTCTTCCGGTTCCACTCGTGCGAGCCTCGGTGATCGAGAATCGGCCCATCACGCCGAATAAGATGGAAAACGCCTCCCCGCGCTCGAGCCACGCATCTTTACCGTACAGGTACATACCCGCCCATGTGATGATGGAATACCCAAGGGTGGCGACTGCGAGGTTGCGGGGGAGGTCGTTGTGCGGCCAGACAATCTCAGCCCAAGCGAACCACAGGAACAAACCCACAGCCAGCCACACGCCCGGGCGTTCGGAGAACGGTTGCGCGGGCGATAGGGAAGCGCCGGGCTTGATTTTCTTGTACAGCGCCTCCGCCCAGGAAAATATGACGCTCCATGGATTTACCAGCGACCACAGATTCCCCGCCAGCGCGCACACATATGCCAGTCCCACCCACCAGATGATCCAGACCATGGTCGGCACGATATTCTTATCCGGGTTTTCACTCCCCCAGAAGCCCGCCACCAGTGTCACGCAGAACAAAACAACTGAAAGCACTCTTATGACCGAGAGAAATACTCGATTTCCCATCCACGCGAAAAGGGGGGAGGTGAGAAGGTCACAACTCGGATAGTCCACACTATCTTGTTTTTTGCGCACGAAAAGCCCCATGCCCAGAAACGAAAGGACCACGGATGCACCCGCCCCGAGCATGAACAAACCCAGCGGCACGGGCAGGTCATACCTTTGTCCGAACCCATGCGCCGACGCGATGGTTGGGAGAAAAACAACAGCGGCTGCGAGCCAAAGTCCCCGGATAAAAAAGCTCATGGGATCATCCTCGTCATGGGTGCACCTCCAGGTAGAAGAGCACCTTCTCACCATGGCCCCCGCTTTTTTTCTTCCCGTGGGAGTGAGATCCGTGTTCCGTTACGGGAAACCGGCCCGCCACTCTGGCCTGAAACGCCATCACGGTCACCCGGCCCGGGGAGACAGTTTTTTCGATGTCGTAACCGTGGAGATGGACTTCCGTTGTTTTATCGGCCATCAGATTCAGCTTGACTTCATCGCCTTGCTTCACGCGAACCACTTTTTTGTTGCCTTTGATCTTCCCACCGGCGATCTGGAGCGTGATGCCGCTCATCTCCTTGCTTTTTACCGGGGATTTCCCCCCTTGATGAGTACCATCTTTACCCGCACTCTGGGCGGGCAATACCTGAAATAGAACAATCAGCGTAAAAGCACAAAAAACCTTGAATATGGATTTCATATCCACCCTCCCTCAAAAGGAGCCTCGCAGGGCACAGATTCTTTTCCTGCTGCGAAAAATTACAGACTGGCGAACGAGAGGAGAGGAATAGGCGGGGCGCGCGGAGAGAGGTTGAAAAACAAGGAATCGCGCGCAAGAAAAATTTCCTGAAGAGACAGTGGGTTCGCCTCATTCGCTGCATGGATAAGGACCAGGTCATCCGCCTTATTGTCTTGCGCCCATTGTCCCGCTGTCGCCAGTACGCAGGTGCTATGTTCCTGTCCGGCATCATCTGGGTGATCCCCGTGATGATGCCCCTCGTGATTTTCATGCGCGTGATGTGCATTCGCGGAATGCCCCAGGAGGGTCTGAACCTCCTGCTCCAGGTGGTGCACCCGATGGTTGCCGGATGCGGCCAGAACAAGGAGAAAAAGGGATGCCAAACCTAACGATATAAACTTTTGCGAAACGCCCATGTGGACACTCAAGAGTTGGCTAGGCGACGCTCCGGAATAATCTGGAACCGTTACCAATATAACAGAAAGAAGCGGACCCTGCTTCGTTACAGCGCACGGCCGGCCACGAGCGCGCCTCCCACGACTACCGCTACCGTGCCCAGAAGGATCGGCCAGGTGATGCGCTCGAGTTTGCGCAAGAAAATGGCCGTGAGCAGCAGCGCCCACAAGGGTGCGGTGGCGGCGAGGGGGATCACGATGGTGAGGTCTCCGTAGTGAAGGCCGTAAAGATGCAGGAGAACAGAAAGGGTGTTCAGCAAGCCGCCGATGCTGTAGGTCACCCACGCTTTTTTCACCATCAGAGAAGGCCTCAAACCACGCGGCAGATACTGCCCGGAGATATAGAGGAACACCCCACCCGCTATGCTCATGATCGATATGCCCAGAAACGGGTTGGGCGACGCGCCTACGCCGAGTTTTCGCAACATGTGCGAGATGGAGAAGAAAACCGCGCTCCCGAGCGCGATGAGCAGGTATTCTCCCCGAATGGGCTGGGACTCCCCTCTTCTCGCGGTGATCCCCATACACCCCAAGACAATGAGCACCGTACCCGCCAGAATATACAGCCCCGGTTTCTCGCCCAGGACATATATGCCGGCTATCGCAGAGAAAAGCGGCATGGTGGAATTGAGCGGCACCGCGCGCGCCACGCCCATCAGATGAATCGAATGAAAGAAACACACCCTGCCCACGGCGGGCCCCGCGATACCGGCCAGTGCGAAGAAGAGCCAGCCCAAAGGTTGGTAGTGGGCGGGCTCCCACATCCAGACCGCGCCAACGAGCAGCGGCGGCATGGATACGATAAGCCCGATGAGAACGCCCGACACCGCGTTCGCGTGCCGCTGCCCGCTTCTCACGAACAGGGTGAAGGAGCCGACCACGAGCGCCGTGGAGAGCGAGAAGAGAACCGAGAGGGTGATGGTGGTCATCCAGAATGCGCCTTTACACCTGAAACGAAGCTTTCAGAAGGAAAAATCTACACCCCGGCCATCTCACAGGGGGCGTAGTGGGAAAAGCGCATGGTATAGGTGGCGCGGCCCTGAGTGGCGGAACGCAGGGAGGTGGCGTAACCGAACACTTTGGCGAGCGGCACGGATGCGCGCACCACGCTCACAGGTGACGCACCGCCGCGCTCTTCCACGCCGGAGACTTTTCCGTCACGCGCGTTGATGTCGCCGATGATTCCGCCCAGAAACTCACCGGTCGCCACGACTTCCACCGACATGACGGGTTCTAAAAGCTTTCCGCCAGCGGCGCGGCAGGCTTCGGTGAATGCGTTCGCCGCCGCGATGGAGAAGGCGGCCTCCGTGGCGCACTCCGCGTCATAGTCCGCCTCGAGCAAGGTGACGCTCACGTCGGTCATCTCATAGCCCGCCATGGCGCCGCTCGAAGTAGACGCCCGGAGCGAATCCAACGCAGCCGCAATCAGATTTTCAGGAACAGCCGTGTCGTCCACCGCACTCTTGCACGAGACGCCTCCGCCGGGTCTGGGGGCTACACCCACGCGCACCCTTGCGAACTGAGGCTCGCCGGCCAATTCCCTGTCGAAGGTGGCGTCCGCCTCGGCTTTTTTTGCTAACGTCTCGCGGTAGACTACGCGAGGCGCGCCGACCCGCACGTTCACGCCAAAGTCCTCGTCTATCCGACGTGTGAGCACCTCCAGATGAAGCTCACCCATGCCGCTCATCACCGTCTGGCCGGATTCGGAATCCACTCTCACCTGAAACGTCGGGTCTTCCGCCTGGAGTTTCGCCAGAGTCTCGCCCAGCTTCTTGGTCCCCGTGGCGTCCCTGGGTTCGATCGCAACCGAGATGACGGGCTGAGGCGCGAGAATCGACTCGTAGGCAATCGGCTCTTTGCGGTCACAAAGGGTATCGCCCGTAGCTGCTTCCTTCATGCCCGCCGCCGCGACGATGTCTCCCGGCCCCACGGCGTCGAGACGCTCGCGCTTGTGAGAATACATCCTGAACAACCGGGCGAAACGTTCGCTGTCTCCCCTTGCGGGGTTCCAGAGGCTCTCGCCCACCCTGGCACCGCCGCTGTACACCCGCAGATAAGTGAGTCGCCTGCCCCCATCGATTTGAACCTTGAAGACCAGAGCGGAGAAAGGCGCATCTTGGGCGGGCGGACGGGTGATTGGCTCATTTTCACCCGGAGCAAAACCGATCGCGGGCGGCGCATCCACCGGGGAGGGCAAATAATCCACCACAGCATCCAGTAGTGGCTGCACCCCTTTGTTCTTCAGGGATGACCCGCAAAAAACAGGCACGAGTTCGCCCGAGAGCACGGCGCTCCGCAAGCCCGCCTTGAGCGTTTCTGTGTCGACGGCGCGCCCTTCGAGATACGCCTCCATCACGGACTCGTCATGATCCGCCACCGCCTCGATGAGGGCTTCTTTCAACTCCTGTGCTTTCTCCTGGAGCGTATCTGGGAGTTCATTCCGACGGAGTTCTCTTCCCTCCCAGGTGAGGAAATCTCCACTCAGCGCCTCCACCTGGCCCGTATAATCCTCACCCTCCCCGTCGGGCCAGTGCATGAGCACAGGCCGCGCGCCTAATTTTTCGACCATCATTTCGACGGTTCTCTCGAAATCCGCACCCATGCGATCCAGCTTGTTGATGAAGGCGAGCCTGGGCACGCCGAACTTATCCGCTTGCCGCCATACGGTCTCGCTCTGCGGCTCTACGCCTTCCACCGCACTGAAGATTGCGATTGCGCCATCAAGCACGCGCAGGCTTCTTTCTACTTCGATCGTGAAATCCACGTGGCCTGGAGTATCGATGATGGTGATCTCATGTTCCGCCCAGGTTGTGGTGATGGCCGCTGAGGTGATGGTGATGCCGCGTTCGCGCTCCTGGCTCATCCAGTCCATGGTGGCCGAACCCTCATCCACCTCCCCAATCCGGTGCACGGCTCCGGAGTAGAACAGCATGCGCTCGGTGGTCGTTGTTTTTCCTGCGTCGATGTGGGAGATGATGCCGATGTTTCTTCTCATCTCGAGCGCGGGACGCTTCATCGGAAAATCCTCATTTTGTGAAAACTGAGGCGCAGATTACATTGGGAGGGAGAAGATGGGAAAGTCCGAGGCGAAAAAAAGTGGTGGCCGGAAACCGGCCACCACTTTTCTTAAACGCCGGGTAATGCGTTAGAGCTTGACGACGTTTTGCGCCTGGAGCCCTTTGGGACCCTGGGCCACTTCGTAGGTAACCTTATCGTCCTCGCTCAAGGATTTGAATCCCTCCGCCTGGATAGCCGTGTGATGAACAAACAGATCCTCACCACCATCTTCGGGTGTGATGAAACCATACCCTTTTGCATCGTTGAACCACTTCACTGTACCTGTTGACATACGTTTCCTCTAAAGAAAAGAGACTAAGCTGAGGGGATGTAATGATGAATGGAGCGTCTCTTGGAAGGGATTCTTCATTCGTCTTGCATACCCACAAATCTTTTTCCCACACCTGTTGCAGGAAAAGACACCAAACCCTATCACCTGCTGTGGCTAAGTGCAAGTTGTCAAAACAAAGATTTACGCCATTCCACCCGCATGACGAAAATGGGATTTCTCTCCATGGCATCGGGAAAGTATAAGCCAATCGGGAGCAAAAGATTGCTTTCCTGATTCTCCCCATCCCTCATGCCGCCTACGGGCGATGCCCCGCTGACAGCAGGACCGAGCGGAGAAAGCGGCGTAAGCGCATCAGGGAGAAGTTATGCGCTTGCCTGGACCGTTGTGCCCAGGCGAGGGTGGGAATCAGGCGGCCTCGGGGGTTTTGGGCTCCCATGTTTCGAAGGGAAGTTCGGGCGCGGGCGTAAGTCTCGATTCGAGTTCCTCTTGTCGGCTTCGCCAATCCTCATAAGAGATTTGACCTTGCAAATAGAGGGCGAGATTCCGCATGCAGGCTTGGTGAATGCGCTTCGAGGTCTGGCTCGTCCCATGTGTCTTGTATCCGGGTCTTTGAGTTTCTATCGCCATGACGGGCCTCCTTTAAAGCTTCTCCTCCTACTTAGAGGAGAATGGTTCTTTAGTCTATATATAGTACCTCTCATACATTTTCGCACTACATTTTGTGTTAAAATTATGTTAAAAAAATGTTGCAGTCTGGAGAATTTTTTATATCCTCCAATAAGACGAATATAATACGAAAATAAAAAAATTGCAACCATTTTTCACTGTGGTATGTCTAGTTCCATTTTTTCAGTGTGTTAAGATGCCATTATTTATGTTTTTCATTCATTCCTGATGGCCGAATGCCTTGGCCCACCACTTGCGCCAAGGCGAAAAGGACTGGTCGTGATCTTGAAAAATATCTCGAAAAATTTCCTTCCCAGCGTTTTTTTTCTCCTCGTTTCCACATTTCTGTTCACCGGATGCGCCGCAGACCATGAGACGAAAACCCCTCGTGGCGAGATAATTCGGGAATGGTTCATGGAATTCCCCTGGGGACGAGTCGAGGCTTATGCCGTCCGGCCCCCTGACAGAGGACATTTTCCGCAGATACGCTACCCGGCGATTCTCCTCCTCCACGGAGCGGACGCCCGGGCCCAACGATTCAGACGCGCCATGCTGGATCACGTACATGATGGTTTCATGCTGATGAGCATCTCACTGCCCGGTTTCGGCGCATCCACCGGGCCGGAAGATTTTGCAGGACCCAAAAGCGTGCAGGCCACGCTGGGCGCAGTCCGTTATCTAACCTCAAATGAGGGTGTCAGAAAAGACGGTATTTACGTCTACGGCATTGGACAAGGAGCAACGGCTGCCGCCCTCGCGGCTGCGAGGAGCGCGAAAATTTCGGGTCTCATTCTTGAAAACGGATTTTACAACCTGGAGAAAACCTACGCGTTCTTATCTGAAAAACAAAAGAGCAGAATACATGCGCTGCTCGGCGGTACACCCGCTCAAAAAGAGGATGCCTACCGAGAACGCTCCCCCATCCGGATGGCGGGTAAGGTGAAGGCCGCAGTATTGCTTCTCCACAGCCAAGGAGGGCCCTACAAGATCGGCGGGGCCGAGGATTTCCTGAAAGCAATCGAAGAAAATAGCGGGAGTGCGGAACTGCAGAAGATTAAAAATCAGGGCCCATTCGAATCACTTACACACCCTAACATCGCGAAGTGGGTCATCCCCTTCATCAAGAAAATACTCAAAACCCGCTAAATCGAAATATCGTCTAGGCTTTCTCCCAGGACTCGATTCTCGCCAGCCGATCGGAAACCGAGGGGTGCGAATGAAAGAGCGCAACCACCCAGACCGGGGGTTCGGGGTCCGTAAGGTTTTGTTTGCACAACTTGACAAGAGCGGAAGACAATCCACCCCTCACCTCGGCGTATTTGGTGGAATAGTGATCGCAGCGGTACTCGAAAGCGCGCGAAATTACGAGAATGAAAGGAGACATGACCACTCCCAGGAGACTCAGAACGACCCATAAAACCACGACGCAAGCGGGCTCGCCGGGCTGCACCAGAACAGGGTTTACCCACTCCCCCAGCCATTCCAGCACGTGGCCGGATAAATACACCCCGAAAACCAACAGCACGCTTTTCATCGCTATAAGAGCCGGGATGTGACGACCCGCGTGATGCGCGATTTCATGGGCGAGAATTGCCTCGATTTCATCAGGCGTGAAATCAAGCAGGGTATCGGAGAGAACCACCCGCCGGGATGGTCCCCAACCGACAAGGGCGGCGTTCGCCGTCTTGCTCTTGGAACTCATATCCATCTCCCAAACACCGCCGTACACATTCGCTCTTGTTCTTTTTAACAGTTTGAGGAGTCGCTTCTTCAGGCCCTCATCCGCCAAGGGCTTGAAGCGGAAGAAGATAGGCGCGAGCAGTACCGGAGCGATGAGGGAGATAAAAACCACCAGTAAAACCGAAGCCAGCGCGGCTATCCACCACCAATCAGCCGGCCACACAATCATGATCATCAAGAAAACACCGCTGGCCGAGCCACCCAACAGCAGCAAAAGCAAAATCCCTTTGCATCTGTCCCAAAGCCAGCCCGGAAGTGATTGGTTCGATAAATTTTCCCGGTGAGCGAGCGTGTAGCCACCGTAGAAGTCAAAGGGTAAAGAGACCAGCGTTTTCGAGAGGGCAATGAAGGAGAAAGCAGCAAATCCGCTTACGAACGCACCGCCCGCCGGCTTTGCGGCCTCCGCTCCCAGATACCAGAACAAGAACGCTAGCACGACGCCGAATTCCAGGGCTGAGGATGTCAACCCCGCATACAGGCGCCGCATCTGATATGATCTCGCGCGCCTAAGGAAATCATCCTCGAAAACAGGCAACCCCTTGGCATTGTGCATATCGGTTCAGTCTCTGGGCGTGCGTGAGAATTTTAAAAGCCAAAAAAATGACAGCGCTATAATTTGGCAAATCACTTGTGATTGTGCAAATATATTCGCCACCAAGTAGATTACAACAAACCGAGTGCTTAAACCCGACTCCCGGAGACGGGGGCCGGAAGCCGGGGAGTCTATTCTTTGTCCAGTGATTTCATCGACATGAGAAGCGACACCGCAACGCGACCCACGAAGGCGATGCGCCTAGCCATCGCCGAGGCGCAGGTGGGCGACGACACCCTTAGAGAGGACCCGAGCGTCAACGAACTCATCGAAAAGGCGACTTCCCTCTTCGGCAAGGAAGACGGCCTGTTTGTGTCATCGGGCACGCTGGCCAATCAACTGGCCATCAAAGTCCACACGAACCCGGGCGATGAGATCATCGCCGATTCCCATTGTCACCCCTTTCGAAATGAACTGGGCGCAGGCCCGCTCTTATCGGGAGTTCAATTCGCCCTGATCTCGTCGAACCGTGGGACATACGCTCGTGAAGATGCCGAGAAATGGCTCCGGCCCACGGGAGGGTACCCGAAAAGCGCCCTGCTATGGGTGGAGAACACGCACAATCAGGGTGGTGGCCACGTGTTCCCCCTCGACAAACTCGACGAGTTGCGCGCTTTTTCGAAAGAGCAAAACATCCCTCTTCACATCGACGGCGCCCGAATCTTCAACGCCATCGTCGCTTCCGGAATCCCTCCAAAGGAATGGTCGAAGCGCTGCGATTCGATGTGCTTTTGCTTCTCCAAGGGATTGGGCTGCCCGGTGGGCTCCATCCTGCTCGGAGAGAAAGAGTTCATTCAAGGGGCGCGCCGGTACTGGAAAATGTTTGGTGGCGGCTGGCGCCAGGCAGGAGTTCTCGCCGCCTCGGGGCTCTACGCCCTGGAGCATCACGTGGAGCGCCTGGCGGATGATCACGCAAACGCACAGCTATTCTCTGAACTCACTGCCGGTGTACCGGGCGTCAGGCCCGTCCATGACACGACACCCACCAACCTCGTGTTCCTCGACATCTCGGGAAGTGGTAAGACGGCACACCAGATCAGCGAGACGATGATGGAAAAAGGCGTCGCCTTCTCCATACCGAACGCGAAGATGCTTCGCGCCGTCACTCATCTGGACGTCTCGAGGGAAGACGTACAAACCGCCGCTCAGGTTCTGGCGGATTCGGTGAGATGAACGCAAGCGCTCGGGTCACCGTTCTGGGCTGCGGCACTTCCACCGGCGTTCCTTCCATTGGGTGCAAAACCGCCGCTTGTCTCTCGGATGACCCCAGGAACAAGCGGCTGCGTCCGAGCATCATCATCGAGCATGGCGGGCGAAACCTGCTGGTGGATACGGGTCCCGATCTGCGCGAGCAGGCCCTTAGACACCAGATCACCCGCGTTGACGCCGTGGTCTATACACACTATCACGCGGACCATACGCACGGCATCGACGATTTGCGCGCCTTTAATTTCCTGATGGGAAAACCGATTCCCTGTTATGCCTATCCCAATACGGTGAAGATTCTCTGTCAGAATTTCAGCTACATTTTCAATCACGCCCGGGAATACAGCGGCTTCAAGCCGCAACTCACGCTGGCGGAGATTGGAAATTCCCCTTTCGAGGTGGCCGGCATGAACGTCATCCCCTTCGAACTCGAACACGCCGGCATGAAGGTGATGGGCCTGCGGGTGGGGGACTTTGCTTATGCCACGGACTGCAACGCCATTCCGGAAAAATCCATGGAAATCCTGAAAGGAGTCCGCGTCCTCATCCTGGACGCCCTGCGCCACCGGGAGCACCCCTCACACTTCACGGTCGCCGAGGCGCTGGAAATCGTCGAGGAGCTCAAACCCGAGCAGACGTATTTCACTCACACCAATTTCGAGTTGGAATACTACGAAACGAACCGGAGCCTGCCCAGTGGCGTCGAACTGGCATATGACGGGTTGAATTTCGACGTCTTCTTGTAGGAACTTGCGCTAGGCGTCGCCCATGTCTTCTGGGATTTGCTCCGCATTATCCGTCCGCCTTGCGCTCGCAACCTCGCAAAGGTCCGAGAACAGGAGAAACCCCGCCAAGTAATAAGAGATAGAGGTCACCATCACGCCCGTCTGCAACAGTACCTGCCCCAGGAGGCCACCTCCGAAAATCCCCTGTATCACCTGCCAGAGTATGAACCAGACCAGTAGATAGGTCATCGCCAGAACGACGATGGTTCTCTCGCCACCGCTCGATATCATCCCGGCGCGGCGGAAGGCCTGAGCGAAGTCGTCCCCATACAACAATGCGGTCAAGGTGCAAAAATAATACCGAACCGCAGGCGTGAGAACGAGAAAAATCGTGACGGCGAACGAGAACGGGAGCCCGATGGGCGAGTCTCCGAACAGGAAACTGAAGATGAACAACGCCGCCGCAAATCCGATGACACCCAGCAACTGCAAACCAAAGGTATACGCCAGGTCCACCTTGGCGACACCTTTCAGACGATTCACGGCCTCGGTGATGTCCCAAACGGCTCCATCGCCCGTGCGTTCGGATTCGACCCGCAAAATCAGGAGTATGAACAAGAACACCTGCAATATGCGCAAGAGAAGCTGGGAGGCGATCATGAGCGGGAACAGCAGCATGAGGTTCGCTTCGGGTTCCATCAGCGATTTGATGGAAGGATGCAAGGAGAGCGCAATCATGGACACGGGCACGTAAATCGCGACGAAAAGGCGGGTGATCTGCGCAAAATCCGACGCATGGTTGCGCACACCATACTCGATATATCTGGAAAGGGGTCCGAGCGCTGTATTTTTCATATAAAAAACAAACCCTTAGAAGAATATGGCCATTCGCGCCAGCGTTGATCTCCATCCTTCAGGAACGATACACTAGGAACCTGCATCCGCCGCCCTGCAAATCGCGAGACCGCTCGTGGAAACCGCCAAGCAACTGATGACGACACTATACTCGCTCATGATGAGGAATAGAAGGCAAACCCCATGAATACCGCGACAATGGTGACACAAGGCATCCGGACGCTTGGCCGGCGCGCGATGGAGATCATCGCCGGCATGGGAAGCGCCGCAATCTTCCTGCTCGAATCCGTGCGGTGGATTTTCGCACCGCCCTGGCGGCCCTCTCTCCTGATGCGCCAGATTTACATCATCGGTACGGGTTCACTCTCCATCGTCTTGCTGAGCGGCCTGTTCACCGGAATGGTGCTGGCGCTTCAGGGAATATACGCTTTCAGAAAATTCGGCTCCGAAGCCTTTCTCGGCCCCGCCGTCGCCTTCAGCCTCATTCGTGAGCTCGGGCCAGTGCTCACTGCGCTCGTCGTAACCGGAAGGGCAGGATCAGCCATGACGGCGGAAATCGGCATCATGCAAATCACCGAACAGGTGGACGCCTTAAAAAGCATGGCCGTGAACCCCTTGCAGCGCCTTGTTTCTCCTCGGCTTCTCGCGGGTGTGATAGTATTCCCCCTGCTGACGGCGCTTTGCGATCTCATCGGCATATTCGGGGCATATCTCGTGGGCGTAGAGTTGATGGGATTGAGTTCCGGAACCTTTTTCGGGGAGATGCAGGACAAGATCGAGATGGTCGACATCAACGTTGGCTTATGGAAGTCCATTGTTTTCGGCCTGATCGTCACATGGGTCTGCTGCTATAAGGGGTATCATTGCGGTCACGGTGCCGAGGGAGTAGGCAAGGCGACCACCTCGGCCGTGGTGCTCTCTTCCGTCCTGATACTGGTGGGCGATTATTTCCTCACCTCGATTCTCATTTGAAGAAGGAACGAGCCTTGTACCGAAAAAACGTGGAATTCGGCGTCGGCATATTCGTTCTGGCGGGAATCCTCGCGCTCGCCTATCTCTCGATCAATCTCGGCGGCCTGGAAATTTTCGATGACGGCACCTATGAAGTATCGGCGAATTTCACGACCGCCACGGGTTTGAGAAAAGGCGCGTCGGTGGAAATGGCGGGCGTACGCGTCGGGCGTGTGAGCGGAATTTCCCTCGACGGGGAGGATGCAATAATCACGCTCCGCATCAATGAAAACCTAAAACTATCGCGGGATTCCATCGCCTCCATCCGCACGAAAGGTGTTCTCGGCGACAAATACGTGAGCTTAAGCCAAGGGGGGGCAGAAAAAATCATCCCACCGGGCGGACGGATCCGCGAGACAGAACCCCCGGTTGACATCGAGAAACTCATCGGCGACTTTGTTTTCGGCAAGGTGAAGAAATAAGGGCCATCGCCGCCTGAAACAACGCCAGACAATGGCCTGTAACCTCCCTCTCCAGCGAGGGATTCGCCCTGTTGGAGTCAGCAACGAGAGGACCGGCTCAAACATAAATATCTTGTCATCATCCCGGTTTCACCACTCCCGGATTCAGGCCATGCCGCACGAGGAGAGCCCATGTTTTTGAAAAAGCGTTTACCGCTGCTCATCGCCGCACTTCTCGCCTGTGCTCTTCTCGCGCCTTCAGCACAAGCTGGAGAGCCGTCAGAAGTGGTGCGCAAGGGGATACACGGGGTTTTGGAGATCCTCGGCCAACCCGACATGAAAGCTCCCGAGAAAAAAGCGGAACGCAGAAACCGGATGCGCAAAGTCATTCACCGTTATTTCGATTTCGAAGAAATGTCCAGGCGAAGCCTTGCGAGGGCGTGGAGAAAACGCACGCCCAATGAGAAGTCCGAATTCATCGAGCTATTCAGCTATTTCATGGAACGCAACTACGCCAGCACGCTGGAAAGCTACACTAATGAAAAAGTCGTTCTCGGCAAAGAAACCATCGACGCGGAATTCGCCAAGGTCAACACCGTCATCATCACAACGGACAAGAAAGAGGTCGAGATATTCTACCGCCTGCACAAAGTGGGTGGGGAATGGCGCGTCTACGACGTTGTGGTGGAGGGCGTGAGCCTGGTGAAAAACTACCGCGACCAGTTTCGCTCCATCATCCGGAGAACTTCCTACGCCAACCTCGTGAAAATCCTCCGGGCCAAGCGAGACGAGGGCTAGTGGGGTCGCCCGCGGCAGGCGGTCTGCCCTGCACGCGGGGAAGCGGGTATTTGCGGTTGACCTCCGCATGGTTTCGAAGTCCCATCGCCTCTCTTTGCACGATGAGGAAATAACGGTAGCGCTCCGCCTCGTCCATCGCTTGATGGAGCGTACGCTCAAGTCTATCCCTGATTTTATCGCTGAACTCCTGCCCCTTCTCCCAGGCGCGCCAGGCGGCCCACGCCCTTTGATGACGTTTCGAGAACTCGCTGCCGATGCGGCCGAGCGAGGTGGCCATCTCTTCGGCTATCTCGCGCTCCACGGCCAGAGGTTTGAATTTTCCGCTCATGCCTCTACGCCGTCTCCTTGGGCAGTCCGAGAGAGAGGAACGAGCCCACGACGCCGAACGCCATGCAGACCAGTGGCAGGGCCGTTTCCACGCCGATGTAGTCGGCCAGACCGCCCACGGCGATCATCCCGATACTCGCTACGAACCAGACCACGCCGAGCATGAAACTACTCACCAGGGCAGCGTGTTCGGGGGCAATCTCCTGCGCGTATGTAACCGAAACACCCATTTGCGCGTAGAAAGCAGCGCCCGAGAGTATGACGAAGACGGTCCGCAAAGGCTCGTCAAACAGAAAGGCCATGCCCAACGCGGGCGTGCCCACGCAGATGGCCATGATCGTCACGATCCGCCTGCCGAAGATGTCGGAGAGATGCCCGCCGTAGATGCCGCCCACCGCCGCGGCGACCAGAAACAGGGTAATGGCCGTTCCGCCTGCGGCCAGCGAACCACCCTTGGCGATGATGTATATCGGCAAGAATACCTGCACCGTCATCGTCACCGTGGTGCGGCACAGATTCACGACCCACAGCAGAAAAAGCGGACGGAACACGAGCCTGAGCATGCGCATCGTCTGCGTGAAACTCTGCGACGCGCCGCTTCCCACCTCCCGGATGGGCGGAGAGAAGAAAAGCAAGGGTACCCCGATGATGATTCCGAAGAGGCTCGCGTAGGGGATTGCGTCGATTCCCCACCGGATGACGATGAACGTCGCCATCCCGGAGCCTATCCCCACGCCCAGGCGTCCACCGGCGACGTACAACGACATCCCGAACCCTTTTCTCGCGCCTGCGGACTGACCGGCAATGACCGAGGCCACGGGATGAAAACAGGCCGAACCCGAACCCGCGATCAGCATGAGCAGCATGAGAATCCAGAAATTCGGCATGTAGAGCATGAACGCCAAAAGCGCACCGCCCAGCGGCCCGAGCGCCAGGAGCCACCCTTTCCTGATTCTGTCGGCGAAATAACCGAAAAGAGGCTGGCCCACGGCGCCGGTGATGGAAAGCGTGGTGGCCAGAAGACCCGCCAGGCTCAATGGCAGGTCCAGACGTTCCACGATGAGAGGTAGCAGCGGCGGGAGAAAACCGAAATAGCTGTCGTTCGCAACGTGGGCGACGATAAGCAGGGAGATTCTTCTTTTCTTGAGGCGCTCTGGAACCGCGCCCGCCACAGCCGTATCACTCAAAGATGTTCTCCGAAACAAAATTGCTGCGATGAACCCGCCTGAACCGGGCGCGGATGTGAGGCGATTATGTCATTTTTTCGATGAGTCCGGGAACGGCGGCGAGGGCGTCGTTCACCTTTTCGACATCCTTGCCGCCCGCTTGCGCGAAGTCCTGCCTTCCTCCGCCTCTACCGCCGACGAGCGAGGCCACCTCTTTCACCAGATTCCCGGCATGAATGCGAGAGGTGAGGTCTTTCGTGACGCCCGCGGCGATGGCGACCTTCCCGTCCGTCACGGCGGCGACCACGGCGACGCCGCTTTGGAGCTTGCCCTTCGCCGCATCGATTATTCCGCGCAAATCTCCCGCCTGAAGTCCGTCGCGCCTCACGGCGATGAGCTTGATGCCAGAAATTTCCTGGGCGTCAGAAGCCAGATCGCCCATCTCGTCGCGTGATTGCCTATCGCGCGAATCCTTGAGTTCACGTTCGAGCGTCTTCACGCGATCGAGCAGACGCCTCACACGTTCGGCTTCTTCCAGTGGCGCCGCCCTGGTCATCTCCCCGATCTCGGAGAGGGCATGTTGTTCCTTACGCGCCTGGAGAAGCGCGCCCTCGCCCGTTAATGCCTCGATGCGCCTCACGCCGGCAGCCACGCTACCCTCGTGCAGGATACGGAAGAACCCGATGTCGCCAGCGGCGCGCGCGTGTGTGCCCCCGCAAAGCTCCATACTGAAATCTCCCACGGAGACGACACGCACGTCCTCACCGTAGCGCTCGCCGAAGAGCGCCGTCGCTCCTGCGGCCAGCGCATCGTCTATCGACATATGTCGCGTTTCCACGTTCGCGTTCTCGCGAATGCGCTCGTTCACGATGTCCTCCACCCTTTCGCGTTCGCGGGCCGTCATCGCTGTAAAGTGGGTGTAATCGAACCGCAGCCTTTCGGGCGAGAGGTGGGAACCTGCCTGCTTGACGTGATCTCCCAAAACCTGGCGCAGCGCGTATTGAAGCAGGTGGGTGGCCGAGTGGTTGCGTCTCAAAAGATCGCGCCTCTCCGTGTCGATTCGTGCGACAAGACTTTGCCCCTTCTGCAAGGTTCCTTCCGTCACCTTGACTTGATGGACATACACGTCGGGGAGCGGCTTTTGCGTGTCGAGCACGAGCGCGGCGCCATCGGGCCAGGAGAACCCGCCCTGGTCACCTTCCTGCCCGCCCGATTCGCCGTAGAATGGTGTCTTGTCGAGAATGACGCGCGCCTCGGTTCCCGCGCCGGCTTCATCGCAAATCGCGCCATTCACGATGAGGGCGCAGGCGCGGGCTTCTTCCTCATCGTGATCATAACCGGTGAATTCGCAATCGCCGGCCTTATCGCGCACCTGATGCCAGACTTCATCGACTGCGGCCTCACCCGAACCCTTCCAGTGGGCGCGGGCGCGCTCGCGCTGCTGCTCCATCGCCTCATCGAAACCGCCCTGGTCTATATCTAGGCCATGAAACGCTGCTGTTTCCACCGCCAAATCCCACGGATAGCCATAAGTATCAAGGAGGGTGAACACTTCCCTGCCCGGGATGGTGGCGCTGCCCGAAGACTTCACTTCATCCGCCAGCGCATCCATGCGCGGCTGGCCCTGCGCGAGGGTGTTGGCGAACCTCTCTTCTTCGGCCAGCGTGACGCGGGAGATGTAGCTCAGGCCTTCTCTCAGTTCGGGGAACGCATCGCCCATCATGTCGGCCACGACGCCTGCCGTCTGATGCAGGAACGGCCCCTCAATGCCCAGCATTCGGCCGTGGCGCAAGGCCCGCCTCGCCACGCGCCTCAACACGTAGCCCCGGCCCTCGTTGCTCGGTAAAACGCCGTCCGCCACCAGAAAGCTGACCGAGCGAACGTGATCCGCGATGACGCGGAAAGAAACGTCGCTCGGCGCGTCACTGGCGGTGTATTCCTTGCCGCAACGCTCCTCGACCGAATGAATGAGCGGCATCAAGAGGTCGGTGTGATAATTGCTGTCCTCTTTCTGCACCACCGCCGTGAGGCGCTCCAGCCCCATTCCGGTATCGACGGAGGGCTTGGGAAGCGGCTCCATCTTGCCGGAAGCCTCCCGGTTGAATTGCATGAACACCAGGTTCCAGAGCTCCAAGTAACGATCACCGTCCTCATCCTCGTGTCCACTGCCCGGCGGCGCGCCGACGATGTGATCTCCCTGATCATAAATAAGCTCCGAGCAGGGGCCGCAGGGTCCGGTATCCCCCATCGCCCAGAAGTTGTCCTTTTCGTCCATGCGGACGATGCGCTCGGGCGGAACGCCAACGAGCCGCTCCCAAAGCTCCGCCGCCTCGTCGTCCTCCCTGAAGACGGTGATCCACATGCGATCCCCGTCGAGACCCACTCGGTTCAGCAAAAACTCCCAGCCGAACTCAATTGCCTTTTCCTTGAAATACTGACCAAAGGAGAAGTTGCCCAGCATCTCGAAAAACGTGTGATGCCGGGCAGTCCGGCCGACGTTTTCGAGGTCGTTGTGCTTGCCGCTCACCCGCAGACATTTCTGGGAAGTCACCGCCCGGGAGTAGTCGCGCTTCTCCAGACCCGTGAACACGTCCTTGAACTGGACCATGCCGGCGTTGGTGAACAACAAGGTGGGGTCGTTCATGGGTACCAGACTGGAGCTGCGGACGATCCTGTGCGCCTCGTCGGCGAAGAATTCAAGAAATTTTTGGCGGACTTCATTGCCCTTCATATGTGTATTTCTCCAAATGACGCACCGATGTCAAAATTACAGCGGCAAGATACGACCTGTTCCGCTTTAGATGGCGACGTCTTGTTGATAAAGGCCGAAAACCTCGCGCATGGTGTCCGCGATTTCTCCGACCGTGGCCTCGGCCTTCACCGCCCTCAGGATGTAGGGCAGTAGATTGTCATCATCCCTGGCCGCGTGACTCAAGGCGTCGAGCGCCTCGCTCGTACGATCGGCGTGACGCCGTATCCTCAGCGAGGCGACGCGCTCTTTTTGCTCTCCCTCGACCTCCGGGCGAATCTGGAGCGTCGAGATGCGAGATTCTTCTTCCTGTTGAAACCGGTTCACGCCGACGACAACCATTTCTCCCTCATCGACGAGTCGCTGGTAGGTGTAGGCGCTCTCCTGAATCTGGTGCTGTACCCACCCTGTCTCTATGGCGTGGAGCATGCCGCCGGTATCGTCGATTTGCCGGATCAGCTCTTCCGCCCGGGAGACAATATCGGACGTCAGCGCCTCTATAGCGTACGCCCCCCCGCACGGGTCCGCTACGTTCGGCACATTCGATTCCTCGGCGATTATCTGCTGGGTTCTGAGCGCGAGCCTCGCTGCATCCTCCGTGGGCAGGGAAAGAGCCTCGTCCATCGAATTCGTGTGAAGGGACTGCGTGCCCCCCAGCACGGCGGACATCGCCTGAAGAGCGACGCGCACGACGTTGTTTTTCGGCTGCTGGGCCGTCAGCGCGCTGCCGGCGGTCTGGGAGTGAAACCGCAACATGCAGGCCTTCTCCGAACGCGCCCCGAAACGTTCACGCATGATCCGCGCCCAAAGCTTTCTCGCGGCGCGGAACTTTGCGATTTCTTCCAGGAAATGATTGTGGACGTTGAAGAAAAACGAAATTTGCGAACCGATTTCATCTACGTGCAAGCCCGCCTCCACCGCAGCTTCCACATATGTAATGGCGTTCGCAAGCGTGAAGGCGACTTCCTGAACCGCGGTCGAGCCCGCCTCGCGGATGTGGTAGCCGCTGATCGATATGGCGTTCCATTTCGGCACTTTTTCCCTGCAAAACGATATCGTATCGGTGATGAGGCGAAGGCTCGCCTCGGGCGGATAAATGTAGGTTCCGCGCGAGATGTATTCCTTCAAAATGTCATTCTGAACGGTTCCCCGGAGCGCCTCGGAGGGAATGCCGCGCTTCTCGGCCACCGCGACGTAGAGGGCCAGCAAAATGGGCGCGGTGGCGTTGATGGTCATGGAGGTGGAAATCTTGTCCAGAGGGATGTCTTCTAAAAGAACCTCCATGTCCTCGATGGAGGCGATGGACACCCCCACGCGGCCCACTTCCCCGTATACCAGGGGATGATCCGGGTCGTAGCCGATCTGGGTGGGCAGATCGAACGCCACGGAAATGCCCATCTGCCCGTGATCGAGCAGATAGCGGTAGCGGTGGTTACTCTCCCGCGCACTGCCGAAACCGGCGTATTGGCGCATCGTCCAGAGCCTGCCCCGGTACATGTTCGCGTAGATGCCCCGCGTGTAGGGATGCGCGCCCGGCTCCTCGTCGAGGTTTTCCGAATCCACCTTTTCCGGTCCGAAAAACGCCGGTAGCGTGATGCCCGAGAGTGTGGCTCGACCCTCTTCTTCAGCACGCTCACCCCAAGCCCTTTGGGCCATGGCGATGCTCGGCTCACTCATCGTGGAGCCCCCTAATTGCGAGAACCCGAATGACACCTTGGTCTCAAGGGAAAATAAACTACCATATTCCCGCGCAATCAGGCCAGCTTGAGGCGGCGTGCAAGACCTTTGCAGGGAGCGATTGCGAGGGGTGTTACGCCTCCTCTCATTCTTCGCGAATTCCAAAAACAAGCGATTCAAGCTACAATTTTCTGATGACTACCTATCGCCTGCCCCTGTTCCCGCTACAAGTCGTACTCTTGCCGGGACAGCGACTGCCCCTGCATATTTTCGAGGAACGCTACAAGATCATGATCGGCGAGTGCATTGAAGTTGATGCCCTATTCGGCGTCGTTCTGGTGGGTGAGGGCGGTATCCACAAGATTGGATGCGCGGCCCGCATCACACAGGTACTTGAAAAGTTTCCCGACGGGAGGATGAACATCCTCACCCTAGGTGAACAGCGGTTCGAGGTTTTTCGCGTCTATGACACCCGGCCCTATTTCGAGGGGGAGGTGAGCGATTTTCATGACGAGGAAGGTGACGACCCCACGGAATTATGCCGAATGGTGTGGAAAGCTCTCGAAAAAAGCGGCTCGGCGCCCCGGAATTTGCCCGAGGAGTTGCTGGAAGACCCGTTCCGGCTCTCTTTCGCCGTCGCCGAGGTTCTCAGGCTGCCGCTTCGTGAAAAACAGTCCTTCCTGGGGTCGCGATCTCTCGAATGGCGCCTGAAGCGATTGCTCGGATTTCTCAACAAAGAGAATCCTTCCAGATTCGCCATCACCGACTACGAAAAATCGGCCCACAGAAACGGGCACTGAAACCCTGTTCCGGAATGAAGGGATAACGGGCGCAACCGCTAGCGCTCTCCCTCCAAGACCTTGACACGCTCGATGGAAAGCGCTTTTCCGGTATCCGGGTCTATCTCGACGAGCGCGCCGTTGAGCTGTCCTTCCCCTCCGGCCACTTCGAAGCGTCGCGGAATCCCGGATATGAACTTGTCCAGAACAATCTCCGTTTTCATGCCGATGATGGAGTTGCGCGGCCCCGTCATGCCGACGTCCGTGATGAAGGCCGTGCCCTTGGGCAGCACCCGCTCATCCGCCGTCTGAATGTGGGTATGCGTGCCGAAGACAGCGCTCACGCGGCCGTCGAGATGCCAACCCATGGCCACCTTCTCGCTCGTGGCCTCCGCGTGAAAATCGACCATGATCATTTTCGTCTCCGGGCTCACCCGCCTGATGAGATCATCGGCTTCTCTGAATGGGCATTCGATGGGCGGCATGAAAACACGGCCCATGAGATTCAAGACGGCGAAGCTTCCTTTTGCGGATTCAAGGACGAAGACACCCTTGCCCGGCGTTCGGGGAGGGTAGTTCCCGGGTCTGAGCAGGCGGGGTTCGCGCAAGATGAAATCGGCCGTCTCCTTGCGGTTCCAGATGTGGTTCCCCGAGGTGATGACGTCCGCTCCCGCATCGAGCAATTCATCGACGTGCGCGTTGTTGATCCCGAAGCCGCCGGCCGCGTTCTCCCCGTTGATGACGCACACGTCCACCTCGTGTTTTTCCCTGAGTTCTCCCAAGTGGGCGCAGGCCATGCGGCGGCCCACCTTTCCCGTGACGTCTCCGACGAACAGAAGCCTCAAAACTACCTCAACGCGCAGTGGCCATGTGGCGGGTTTCGCGAATGACGGTCACGAGTATCTCGCCCGGATACGTGCGTTCGCTCTCGATTCTCTTGGCGATGTCCCGCGCCAGGAAGGTCGCCTGCGAATCGGTGATCTCATCGGGCTGGACCGACACGCGGATCTCCCGGCCCGCCTGGATGGCGAAGCACTTCTCCACGCCCTTGAACGATTCGGCGATCTTCTCGAGCGCCTCCAGGCGCTTGATGTAGCTCTCCACCATCTCGCGCCTCGCCCCCGGCCGGGCGGCGGAAAGCGTATCGGCCGCCTTCACCAGGACGGATTCGATGCAATTCGCCTCCTCGTCCTCATGGTGGGAGACGATGGCGTTCAATACCTCGGGCGGTTCGTTGTAGCGCTTGGCGATGTCGTAGCCTATCTGGACGTGTGAACCCTCGACCTCGTGCGTCGCCGCCTTCCCGATGTCATGGAACAAACCGGCGCGCTTCGCCATCGTGGGGTCGATGCGCAACTCATCCGCCAGCATTCCGGACAGATAGGCCACTTCCTTCGAGTGCATGAGCGCGTTCTGGCTATAACTCGTACGGTATTTGAGCCGACCCAGCATGTTCACGAGTTCGGGATGCACATCGCCGACCCCGAGCTCCATGATGGCCTCCTCGCCTGCACGGCGTATCTGGGAGTCGATGTCTCTTTTCGTCTTGTTGACGATGTCCTCGATTCGGCCCGGATGGATTCTCCCGTCCTGCACGAGCGCCTCGAGCGCAAGGCGCGCTGTCTCTCGCCGAACTTTGTCAAAACCTGAGACGACGACGGCCTCGGGCGTATCGTCGATGATTACGTCCACGCCGGTTGCCATTTCAAGAGCACGTATGTTGCGCCCCTCGCGGCCGATGATGCGGCCTTTCATCTCATCGGTCGGTAAATCCACCACGCTCACCAGGTTTTCCGCCACGTGTTCGGAGGAGAAGCGCTCCACAGCCAGGGCGAGCGCCTGTTTCGCATCGGCTTCCACGGTATTCCTCGCCCGGCGCTCGAGGCGCTGCACCTCGACGGCGATGTCCTGTTTCGCCTCCTCCATAAATCGTTCCATGAGCTCTTTCTTAGCGTTCTCGACGCTTAAGCCGGAAATTTCCTCAAGTTTTCTGATTTCTTCTTCCTGGAGTTGCTTGTAGCGCGCCTCCTCACGCTTCAGATCCTGTTCCTTTACGCTCAAATCCGCCTCGCGACGCTCGACCGCCGCCTCTTTGCCGTCGAGGCTCTCGCGGCGCCTATCGAGTATTTCATCGCGCTGGTTTATCCTTTGCTCGAGCTTCTGAAGCTCATCCACGCGGGATTTGTTCTCCCTCTCGATGCGCTCCCTTTCCTGCAGCAACTCCGCCTTGTGCGCGACCTGTGACTCCTGAACTTTCTGCGCGAGTTCCTTGGCCGCGTTTTCGTTGATCTGCTGAACCCGCTTTTCGGCGTCCGCCTCCATGCGGGCCACCGTCTCTTCATGCCGACGCTTCATCGCCCGCATGCTCAACAACACCGCCACACACACGACGGCAACTGCAACAACGGCTATCTGCAACAAAACCACGTTATCCATATCCGCCTCCTAGGGCATATATTCACGTGGGAGGCAACGCAGCGCCCCCCGATCGGTTATCACCCAGTCAACGTCGACATCCCAAGATTCGTGCTTCCAGGATTTACCGACGAGCAACTGAAACGCATAACAAGCGCCCACCAGAAGAGGGACGGACCCTCCCAGGCCGGATCGGCGCCCCTGAAAAGTGCGATCGTAGTATCCGCCGCCGGTTCCCAGGCGACCGCCGTACAGATCGAACGCAAGGCCGGGGATTACGACCACATCGAGTTCGTTCACATCCAGGGGAGAAATATCGCGAACAGGTTCTGGAATTTGAAGCGTGCCCGGCTGAAGCTCCGCTTCGGGATGACTCACCGGACAGAAGTGCAAAACACCTTTCCCTACCCGGGGGAAGCAATATGTCCTTTTCGCATCGCTGCCTTCACTCCAGAGCGACGAGAAATCCATCTCACCGCGAACCGCCGCATATATCCCCACCCTGCGCGCGCCCATGAAAACCAGAAAAGCATCCAGGCGACGTCCCGCCAGGCGGCTCAACACGCCGGCCTCGGCAGGGGGAAATTGTTCTCTCATCTCCTTCATTTTCAGCCGAACGTCGCGTTTCTCCATGTATGATTCGGCCATGAATCCTCTTTCAACGCCACATCCGAGTCTTCATGAGCAGGAGCGGAAATTCCTTCTTCAGACTCGACGTCCATATCTATAATGACCCCGCCTTGTGCCGTGTGAGGTTCGCTTTGAACCCAGCTTTCGCCAGGTGGGCGTCCACGTCCATGGCTTTAGGCCGAACTCCCCGAGAGGAATAGCTCACCACCGTGGGGCAGGACTCCCGGTACATTAGTACTGGGTCAAAATGCTTTCCCCCATCACGAACACGGCAGGGTCAAAGCAAAAGAGCATTATGACACTAAAACCTGGGGATGAATACAGGGAAAAGCCATTGCGTGGGAAGAAACTTCTGTTCAGCCCGCTTTTCTCACCATCTCCAACAGAGAATCAGCGCGCTGCGAAAGGGCTTCCTCGCTTTGTTCATTCGCTTTTCTCTGCTCGAACAACTCATTGGCGATGTTCATCGATGCCAGCAGAACGACCTTTATCGGATCATTCGACTGGCGTGAGACCTTGTGAATTTGAGAATCAACATATTCGGCGAGTTGCAACGTGTATTCCGAATCGGCCGAACTTCTCAGGTTCAGGGAATGACCAAATATCTCCACCACGAATTTATTCTCCCCGGCCATAAGCAGTCTCCTTACGCCGTTAGCCTGCATGCCTGCGTCAAACTACTCGATGTGCGTCAAAATCTTCTCCACGCGCTCTCGAACCTCTTCCTGCTCTTTTTGAAGCCGCGCGTTTTCCGCCTGGCATTTCGCCAACTCGTCGGCCTGAGCGCGCACGGATTCCGAATCAGCGCGGGACTCTTCTCTCAGCCTCTGGAGTTGCGACTCCAATTCCGCCTGGGAGCGCCTGAGGGAATTGCGTTCCTCCAAAAGATTCGAGAGCGCTGTTTCGAGCGCGTTTAATTTATCAATGACCATTCGGACACTCTTTCCACGGGCGCAAGACAAGATATGAAATTCGATGATGCGTGGAAATAATTTTAGGTTCGGAAAAATGCGGTGTCAAGGAAACCATCATGAGCGAAGTCGCGCGCCGAGTTGCGCGCCCAAGGCTCCCACGATTCCACCGAAGGCCTCGTTGACCTGCTCGTCGGTGAGCGTCGCCTCGGGGTGACGGAAAACAAGCGAATACGCCAGGCTCTTCTCCCCCGAGTCCTTGAGCGCGGCATCCTGGTAGACGTCAAACAGATATACCGACTCGAGCCAGTCTCCACCCGCCTGGTGGATGACATCCTCGATCTCCCCATTGGTCCGCACGGCATCCACTACGACCGCCAGATCGCGCAGCGAAGCGGGGTACCTCGGCAAGGGCGTCAGGCGGCGAGGGGCGGGGTCGATGTCGGCCAAAGCGGCGAGGTTTATCTCGAAAGCGGCTACACCCGTTTCGATATCCCAGATGACCAGCGCCTCGGGCGCCACCAAGCCAACGTGTCCGAGCGCCACCTCACCGGCCAGAACCTTCGATACCGCCGACGGCTCCCAGCCCGGAGCGGCGTCGACCGATTCGAACAGGAGGTTCTCCAGCCCCAGGGATTCCAGGAATCGCTCGAGCACCCCTTTGACTTCAGACAAAGCCTCCGGAAGCGAGACGCCATCCCGAGACGCCGCGCTCCCCACTACGACGCCGGCCACCCGCAACATCTGATCCGGCAAGGCTTCTCCATTCGCGGGATGAAACGAGCGTCCCAACTCGAACAGGCGAATCTCCCCTACTCCCCGGCTCAGGTTGTGCGCCACGTTCGCCAGCAAACCGGCAACCAGCGTTGTTCTGAGCACGTCCATCTCGCCGCTCAGCGGATTGCGCAGCGCCACCATCTGCTCATCTCGCCACCCCATGCTCTGCAGGGACTCTCTGCTGATAAAGCTGTAGTTGAGCGCCTCGCTGAACCCGCCTGCCACCATGATACGGCGCGCCTGAAGCTCCAGAGTGCGGGTGCGCGTCGGTCTTGCGGCAGGGCTTCCCGAAGCCGGCAGGGTGGCGGGAATGTTCTCGTAGCCCACCCTTCTGGCCACTTCTTCGATGAGGTCGACCTCGCGTTCGATGTCGGGCCTGAAGGTGGGGACTTCGACGCTGAAAACGCCGTCTTCTGTATCACTCACAAGGAGTCCCAAGGATTCAAGGCTTTCCTTTACCCGGGGGCCGTCCAGGGGTACGCCGAGCAGGCTCGATGCGCGCGAAACCCGAATCGGCACCTGCTTTGGTGCAACCGGCGCCGGATGCGCGTCCACGACCCCGCGGGCGATGACGCCTCCCGCCGTCTGGCGGATGAGTTCGGCGGCCAGATCCGCCGCGCGCACCGTGCCCGAAGGGTCCACCCCGCGCTCGAAGCGATACGACGCCTCCGTAGACATGCCCAGACGCCTGCGGGTGCGACGGATGGTCTGGGGCGTGAAATAGGCGCTCTCGAGAAGGATGTCGCGGGTGTCGTCGCTCACCTCGGAGAAGAGCCCCCCCATCACCCCGCCGATGGCGACGGGCTTTTCACCGTCGCAGATCATGAGGTCCTCATCGTCCATTTCTCGCTTCTGGCCGTCGAGCGTTGTGAACGGGCCGTCGCTCCCGGCCCACCTTCTCACGATGATTTTGTGCTCGGCCAGGCGGTGCAAGTCGAACGCGTGTAGCGGCTGCCCCAGAGAGAGCATTACATAGTTCGTCACGTCTACCACATTGTTGATCGGCCGCATTCCTGCCGCCCTCAAGCGCCGCTCCATCCAGCCGGGCGAGGAGCCGATCTCCACCCCCTGGATGATGCGGGCGGCGTAACGCGGGCATTTGTCCGGGTCCCATATCTCCACTGCGCAGACAGAAGCCGCGGGTGTGCTCTCGTCCTCTTTAACTGTTATCTCGGGCGCTCTGAGCGAGGTTCCCAGAAGGGCCGCCGCCTCTCGCGCCACGCCCAGGACGGAGAGGCAATCCGCGCGGTTCGGCGTAATCGAGATGTCGAAAATCACATCGTTCAGCCCGAGAAGCTCAGCCGCGTCGCTCCCGACGTCGGGCCCACCCCCCAGCACCATGATGCCGCTATGGTCCGTGCCCAGGCCGAGTTCACGCTCCGAGCAGATCATCCCCTCACTCTGCTCGCCGCGAATTCGTGCGACTTCGACCTTTATCCCCCCCGGGATCCGCACCCCGGGTTTTGCCAAAACGACACGCCGTCCCTCAGCGACGTTGGGCGCGCCACAAACCACGGAGCGCTCTCCGGCGCCATCGGCCACGCGGCAGAGTTTGAGCCTGTCCGCGTTGGGATGGGGGTCCACGGACAAGACTTCGGCCACCACCAGCCCGTCGAACGACGCCTCGGGCCGCTCGAGCGCCTCGACTTCCAGACCCGCGAGCAGAAGCCCGTTCGCGAGGCGTTCGGGCAGATTGGCGTCCTCCAGGTCCAGGTCGATATAATCAGCGAGCCATTCCAGGCTAATCCGCATCGGTGTTCCTCATCGCGCGTTCAATCAGGATAATCAGAATTGCCGCAGCATTCTCAAATCGTTTTCAAAGAAAAGTCGGATATCGCTGATGCCGTAACGCAGCATGGTGATGCGCTCCACGCCCAGCCCCCAGGCGAATCCGGTCCATCGTTCGGGGTCATACCCCACCGCCTCGAAGACCGCCGGGTCCACCATGCCTGCGCCCAAAACCTCCATCCACTCCCCGCCGGCCACATACTCGCTGGCGATGTCCACCTCGACGCTCGGCTCGGTGAACGGGAAGAAGCTGGGCCTCAGCCGCACGCGGTACTCAGGCCCAAAGATTTCGCGTACGAAGGCTTCGAGCGTTCCTTTCAGGTCGGCGAACGTCACGCCCTCATCCACATAGAGGCCTTCGATCTGATGGAACATGGGAGAATGGGTTACGTCCGCGTCACAGCGGAATACCTTGCCGGGGGCGATGACCTTCACAGGTGGCGGCTGGTTCTCCATCACCCGGATCTGCACAGGCGAGGTGTGCGTGCGCAAAAGAGCGTCGCCGGCGAGATAAAACGTATCCTGCATGTCGCGCGCGGGGTGGTCCTTGGGGATGTTCAGGGCTTCAAAGTTGTAGTAATCGAGTTCCGCCTCGGGGCCTTCGGCCACGGAATAGCCCAGGCGCGTGAGCACCTCGATCAAATCCTCCATTGTCTGCACGAGCGGGTGCTCGTGGCCGATGAGCGGCGCGCGCCCGGGAATCGTGAGGTCGAGCCGCGAGCGTGAAGTGCCGGCGGCTTCCCCTGCGGCGAGAAACTCGCTCGTCCTTTGCTCGATCATCTCGCCCAATGCGCCACCCTCTTCCCTGCCTCTCAGGCGCTCGCCGAGGGTGCGGTGCGCTTCGATTATCTTGTCCTTGTCATCATCTTTTATGGCCGAAACGCTCGCCTCGATGTAGGCGCGAACCGAGTTGGCCAGCGGACCCACGATGCGCTTCTCATCGGAGGACAAATCCTTGAGGCCCCGCATCACCTCATTGAGCTCACCACCCTTGCGGCCCAGGTAGCGAATGCGCACTCCCTCGGCCGCGCCCGCGTCGCGAGCGGCCCAGGCGTCTGACAACACGCTTGAGGATTCACGGATAATGCTGACAAGCAGGTCTTCGCTCATGCTCGTTCCTCAATTCCAATTTACGGGGGCCGCACAAAAAAGGCCCCACCCGCCAGGGTGGAGCCTGAAGCATCTTTTCTCGCCCGGCTCTAAGCGGCCTGCGCCTTGGCGATTTCCACGAGTTTACCGAAAGCCTGAGGATCCTCTATCGCCAATTCGGCCAGAATCTTGCGGTTCACCTCCACGCCCGCCTGACCCAGCCCCCAGATGAAACGGCTGTAATTGAGACCATGCAGCCGGGCCGCCGCATTGATGCGAACATTCCAAAGACGCCTGAACTCGCGCTTGCGCACACGGCGGTCGCGATAGGCGTAGGCGCGGGCGCGATGCACGGACTCGCGCGCGGAGCGGAACCGCTTCGAGCGAGCGCCCCGGTAGCCCTTCGCTTCCTTGAGAAGCCTGCGATGTCGTTCCCTGCTCGCCGGTTTTCCTGTCGAACGCGGCATGATTCGGTTACTCCCTCAATCGTTGATTTTTTCCATTCCCACGGAGGCCGCCTCGTATTCCCAAGCGATTCCGGCGACCGACCGAGGGGAATATACCCGCACGCGCGAATGACCGCAAGCCCGAAATGATAAATAAGGGAAAGGGGGGTGCTACTTTCGGGCGCGCCTGATGGTACGCCTGAGAATTATGGCAAAGATAAGGACTGCCCCTGCAGCATAAGGATATTCACCCACCATTGACCCGATGCCGCCCAGGATCGACTTGATAAAGTCATTCAGGGCGCCCACCGGATTACTCATTTCTTCGCTACTCCATTCCGGCGAAATGAAGGCGCAGCGTCACTCGTGCGCCCGGATCGAAGCCATCACCATTTCTGCAAAAGGCTACATGTAAGGTATCAGCCGCTTGATCATCTTCGCATCCGTGGAATTCGCGATGATGCTGTGGCGGAGTTCTCTTTTTCTTTTCGTCGACTTCTTCGTCAGTATATGACGGTGATGGGAGCGGTTCCGCTTCACCTTACCCGTGGCCGTTATCTTGAAACGCTTGGCCGCTCCGCGGTTCGTCTTCATCTTAGGCATCTTCTTTCACTTCTCCTTCGGATTGCCCGTCATCCGCCCCGTCAGCCGGGCTGATTTCAATATCCGCTCCCTTGAGCGCTTCGGCCAGAGGAGCCGTCAGTTTTCCATCGTCCACCGAGACGTCTTCCGCTTTCCTGCCCGATTTCTTGCGCGGCGTTGTATCCTTTTTGGGCGGTTTTGTCGATTTCGGCGCGAGAACCATCGTCATGTTCCGGCCCTCAAGGTTGGGGAACTGCTCCACCGTACCGATTTCGATGAGTTCGTTCGCCATTCTCTCCAAGAGTTTTCGCCCCAGGTCGGGGTGAGTTACCTCGCGTCCGCGGAACATGATGGTGACCTTCGCCTTGTTCCCGTCGTTCAAAAACCGCTCCGCGTGTTTTCTCTTGATAGCGTAGTCATGCTCTTCGATCTTGATGCGAAGCTTGACCTCTTTCACCTCCACCACGCGCTGTTTCTTCTTGGCTTCCTGCGCCTTCTTCTGCTGCGTGTACTTGTAGCGGCCGAGGTCCATGATCTTGCATACGGGCGGGTCCGCGTTGGGAGATACCTCGACGAGATCCAGATCCCTGTCCTCTGCGGCCTCCACCGCCTCCTCCACGGGGAGTACGCCGAGCTGCTGACCGTCCTCGTCGATGACCCGCACCATCGGAACGCGTATGTCCCGGTTGGCTCTGGGGCCTGTGGCCGTCGGGTGAATATCCCGTCCTCTAAAACGTGACGCCATATCAGACCGCTCCCGCGGTGAGTGATTTGTTCTCGATGTCGCTTCGCATTCTCTGCATAAGTTCCTCCAATGAAATGGACCCCAAGTCGCCTTGTTCGCGAAGCCTCAAGGAAACTTCTCCCGTTTCGGCTTCGCGCGCGCCGAGGATGAGCATGTACGGTATCTTGTCTCGCTGGGCTTCCCTTATTTTATACCCAATCTTCTCATTTCGGAAATCCCCCTCCGCGCGGAAGCCGGCGGCGAGCAGCTTGCTCTCCACCTCGCGGCCGTAGGGAATGTGATCGTCGGTGATCGTCATGATGCGCGCCTGCTCGGGGGCGAGCCACGTGGGAAACGCGCCCGCGTAGTGTTCGATCAGCCCGCCCACGAAGCGCTCCATCGAACCCATGACGGTTCTGTGGATCATGATGACCTTATGACGCGCACCGTCCGCGCCGACGTAGTTGAGATCAAAGCGCTTGGGCAGGTTGAAGTCGAACTGGATGGTGGGTCCCTGCCAGCCGCGGCCCAGGGCGTCGCGCATCTTGATGTCGATTTTCGGGCCGTAGAACGCCGCCTCGCCCTCGATGCGCTTATAAGAGATGCCTCGCTTCTCGAGCGCGCGGGTGAGCGCCGCCTCCGACGCCTCCCAGTCCTCAATCACCCCGGCGTACTTGCTGAAATCGGAAGAATCGTGCACCGAGAGTTCAGTCTCGAAATCCACATACCCGAATGTCTTCAGCATGTAGTGCGCCAGATCGATGACGCCCAGCACCTCGTCTTCGGCCTGTTCCGGCGTGCAGAAGATGTGCGCGTCATCCTGGGTGAAACCCCGCACCCGGAGCATCCCGTGCAGCGCGCCGCTTCGCTCGTAGCGGTAGACCGTGCCCAGCTCCGCCAAGCGGTAGGGCAGATCGCGGTAACTGTGTATCTTCTGCTGATAGATGAGGATGTGGCCCGGGCAGTTCATGGGTTTCAGGACGTATTCATCCTCGTCGATGTTCAGGACATACATGTTTTCCCGGTAAAAATCATAATGGCCCGAAGTCTTGAAGAGCACGTCGCGCGTGATGTGAGGGATGGAGACGAGCTGGTAGCCGCGCTTGACGTGCTCATCCTCCCAGAATCGCTCGATCACCTTTTTGACCGTCGTGCCACGAGGCTGCCAGTAGATGAGGCCGCCGCCCGCATCCTCATCGACCAGGAAAATACCGAGTTGCTTGCCGATGACGCGGTGGTCTCTTTTTTTCGCGTCCTCGAGCATTTGCAGATGATCGGCCAGGCTTTCTTTCGTCGCAAAGGCGGTGCCATAGATGCGCTGCAGCATCTTGTTCTTCTCGTCGCCTCGCCAGTAGGCGCCCGCCACGCTCAGGAGCTTGAAGTTGCGCAGCCAGCCCGTCCCGGGCACGTGCGGCCCCCGGCAGAGATCCACGAATTCGCCCTGTCGGTAGATGGAAAGCGCCTCGTCCTCAGGCAGGTCGTGGATCATCTCTATCTTGTAGTTCTCGCCCCTTTCCCCGAAAAGGGACAATGCGTCCGCGCGGGAGATGTCCTCGCGCTCGATGGCGTATTTCTTTTTGGCGAGTTTTTTCATTCTCGCCTCGATCGACTTCAGATCCTCGGGCGTGAAGGTGACGTCGACGTCGATGTCGTAATAAAACCCGTTTTCGATCGGGGGGCCGATGGTGAGCTGCGCACCCGGGTAGAGTTCCTGCACGGCCTGGGCCATGAGGTGTGCCGTACTGTGGCGCAGAATCTCCAGGCCCTCCTCGGAATCGAGGAGGATGAACTCCGGCTCGGCGTCGTCGGGAAGGCCGCGATTCAAATCAACGGGCGCGCCGTCAATCTTGAGTGCGATGGCATTATTGGGCAAGTCTTTTTGCTTGGTTTGCTGAGACATAAACGGGCGTTGGCTGGCGCCGCAATCTCCTCTTGAAGTTCCTCGAATTATCCCCGCGATGCGGCGGCGATTCGCCTCATCGTCAATTCCAAATTGGTAGGCGCGGGCGGTTTTGAACCGCCGACCTCTTGCGTGTCAAGCAAGCGCTCTCCCCCTGAGCTACGCGCCTTTGTCCGGCATATCCGGTATATCGAAATGATAGGAAAGCGGCCCGCGCATTGTCAACGCGCGCTTTCCCCACGACAACGAAAAATAACGCCCCTCATGAAAAAACCAACGAGCCTTCGCCGAGGGGCAGACACCCCCTGGAGCCGCGCAAGATGGAATATGCGGCCTGAGGCTCATGAAACGCTCTACTGACGGAGGAATGATGCGGAAGATGGCTCAACTCGCTTTTTCATAGACCAGCAGCGGACTTTCTTTTCGCGCCACCACGTTCTCGTTGATGATGATTTCCTTGACGCCCGCCATGTCCGGCAACTCGTACATCGTATCGAGCATCAAATCCTCGATGATAGAGCGTAGCCCGCGCGCGCCCGTGTTGCGCTTGAGCGCTTTTTCGGCGATGGCGACGAGCGAGCCCTCTGTGAATTGCAAGGTGACGCTCTCGAACTCCACGAGTTTTCGGTATTGCTTGACGAGGGCGTTTTTCGGCTCGGTCAGAATGCGCACGAGCGCATCCTTATCCAGATCGTCAAGCGTGGCCACGACCGGCAGGCGGCCCACGAACTCAGGGATAAGTCCGTATTTCAACAAGTCTTCGGGCGTCACCTGGGCGAGCAGCACGTTCAGCGAGTCATTCTTCTCGTTCTTGAGGCTGGCCTCGAAACCCATCCCCATCTGGCCGACCCGTTTCTTGATGATTTCGTCGAGACCCACGAACGCTCCGCCGCCGATGAAGAGGATGTTCGCCGTATCGACGCGCAGGAACTCCTGATGGGGGTGTTTTCGCCCGCCCTGGGGCGGTACGTTGGCCACCGTTCCCTCGATGATCTTGAGCAGGGCCTGTTGCACGCCCTCACCGGAGACATCCCTGGTGATGGAGGGGTTCTCGCTCTTTCGGCTGATCTTGTCGATCTCGTCGATGTAGATGATGCCGCGCTCGGCCTTCGCCACGTCGAAATCGGCCGCCTGCAAGAGCTTGAGAATGATGTTCTCCACGTCCTCCCCCACATAGCCGGCCTCAGTGAGCGTGGTGGCGTCGACGATGGCGAAGGGCACGTCGAGCAGGCGCGCCAGCGTCTGGGCCATGAGCGTCTTGCCCGAGCCGGTGGGGCCGATGAGCAGAATGTTGCTTTTTTGCAGTTCCACGTCGTGCAAGTCGATTTGCGCTTCCACGCGCCGGTAGTGATTGTAGACGGCGACGGAAAGCGATCTTTTCGCCTTCTCCTGGCCTACGATGTGCTCGTCGAGGATGGCCTTGATCTCAGTGGGCTTCAAGAGGGATTTCGCCTTGTTCTTCTGCTCCTCGTTCCACTCCTCCATCATGATTTCCTGGCACAACTCCACGCACTCATCGCAGATATACACGTGCGGACCCGCGATGAGCTTCTTCACCTCCTCCTGGCTTTTTCCGCAGAACGAGCAACGAAGAGCGTCTTTTTTTTCTGAGGCCCGCCTCGCCATCGATCATTCCCCCTCGGTGAAGAACGCTTCCCGAAACAAAACCGGCTTCCGGCTAGGAGCCGTTGTTCTCCTCATTCGTGCCGTCATCGCCGCCGACGTCCGGTATGCCGCCCTTTGGATCCGAGCGCGCGATGATCACGTCGTCGAGCAGGCCGTAGTCCTTCGCCTGCTCGGCCGTCATAAAATTATCACGATCGGTGTCTTTTTCAATCTTCTTGATCGACTGACCGGAGTGTCTCGCGAGAATGTCGTTCAGTTCTTCGCGCATGCGGAGAATCTCGCGCGCCTGGATGTCAATGTCGCTCGCCTGTCCCTGAACGCCGCCCAGGGGCTGATGGATCAGGATGCGCGAGTTGGGCAGGGCGTAGCGCTTGCCCTTGGCGCCCGCCGTCAGCAGGAGCGCGCCCATGCTCGCCGCCTGGCCGATGCAGATGGTCGACACGTCAGGCTTGATGTACTGCATCGTGTCGTAAATCGCGAGACCCGCCGTGACGGCCCCGCCCGGACTGTTCACGTACATGGCGATATCCCTATCGGGTTCCTCCGCCTCCAGGAAAAGTAGCTGGGCCGTCACCAGATTCGCGATGGTGTCGTCTATCGCCGTGCCCAGAAAGATGATTCTCTCCTTGAGCAGGCGGCTGTAGATATCATACGCCCGCTCGCCTCTGTTCGTCTGCTCCACCACCATGGGTACGAGTGCCACTGTTTATCCATCCTCTTTCGAATCGCCGTCCGGCGCTTGATCCTCCCCCGACCCCTCCTCGGAGTCGTGGGAATGCGCTTCATGTACGGCGGCATCGTGAACGTCGAATTCCACGTCGGCCTGATCATACAGCCAACTCACCGTCTTGTTGTAGTTGATGTTCGAGACGAGCGAGGCCATCGCCCCGGTCGTCATCATTCTCTCGCGAAGTTTCTCGGGCGTCATGCCGTAGCGCGCGGCCGAGACTCTGAGCTGCGCCTCGACCTCCTCGGCGCTCGCCTCGATTTCCTCGGCCTCGCGGATGCGCTCCACGAGGATGAGCCGGCGCACTTGCTCCTCGGCCTGGGGTCTTACCTCCTCGCGCAACTCCTCAATCCTGGCTTCGGAAAGCTGAACGTCGGGGTTTTCCTGGCGCATCCTGCGCTCGTATTCGCGAATCTGCTCATCCGCCTCCCCCTTGACCAGCGTGGGAGGCACCTCGAAAGGATGCGCCTCCAGGAGAGCGGCCAGAAGCTCCGAGATTCCGTGTCCGCGCGCATTGGAATCCTCCATGGATTCCATCTCTTTGACGACGTCCGCCCGCAGATCCTCCGTGCTCGTATAGCCTCTCCCCAAAGATTTTACGAATTCCTCGTCCAACTCGGGCGGATGCGCTTCCTTGATCTCCTTCAGATGCAGGTGGAACCGCAAGCTCTTGCCCGCAATGTTGGGCGAGGCGCCCTCGGGAACGTCGACCTCGACGTCCGCCTCCTCGCCGATCCGCATGCCGGTGAGCGCGTCGCTCAACTCCTTTTCGCTCTCATCGCCGCCGATCATGAGGGCCTGGTTCTCCCCCCGGGTGCCGGGCACGGCCTTATCGTCCTCGAAGCCCTCGATGTCGAAGAGAACGTAGTCTCCCGCCCGGGCCTCCCTGTCCACGTCCTCGAAGGTGGCGGCCCGCTGCCGGAGCGCCTCGATCTGCTGATCGACATTCTCGTCCGTCACCGTGTGGCGGTGGACCTTAAGTTTAAGGCCCTTGTACTCGCCGAGTTCGAAGGGGGGGATGACCTCCACCGTCGCCTTGTACGTCAACTCGGGCGCGTCGTCGTCCATATTGATGTCGGTCACGTTCGGCTCGCCCACCGGACGCATGCCCCTGTCCTCCAGCAGGCTGCGGTAGGAAGTCGAAATCACGTGGTTCAGAACCTCCGCCTGCACCTCCTCGCCGTAGTAGCGCTCGAGCACGCGGCGAGGGATTTTCCCCTTCCGGAAACCCTTCATCTTCACGCGCCCCGAGAGCCGCCTGTAGGCGCGCTCTATCTCGTCGGCGACTTCGGCGCGTGGAACGGCGACTTCGAGACGCTTCGTGCAGGCGTCGATGTCGCTCACTGTCCCGGTCATTCCTCACTCTCCAGAATCAAAATGCAATCAAAATCGATCAACATGAAAAAATCAAGGTATTTGGTGCGAAGGGGGGGACTCGAACCCCCACGCCCGAAGGCACTGGATCCTAAATCCAGCGCGTCTACCAGTTCCGCCACCCTCGCATCCCCTTGGCGAGCAAAGGCTTATACTCGAAAATCACTCTTGAATCCACCGCCCGCAGAGAGTCCCCCGGGCCGGGATTACGCGCCTCTCAATCTAGTCGCACAGGGGCGGGCCGTCAACGGGGAAATCAGAATGCGGCCATCCGCACGGGCGTGATGCGCCAAGTGGAAACGAAAGTCAAGGGATCAGGGGTGAGCGGCGCTCTGTGGGCGTTTCGCTCCCGGTGGTATTCTCCGCATCCCTTTTCGGGCGGGAGACCTCGTAGTTCAAAGAAGAGGCGAGCCACCGCTCGGCGAAGGCGGGCTCCATGCCCTTTCTCGAGGCGTAGTCGCGCACCTGATCCCTGCCGATTTTGCCGACGCCGAAATACCTCGACTCGGGATGGGAGAAATACCACCCGCTCACCGAGGCGGCGGGCCACATGGCGAAGCTCTCGGTGAGCTTCACCCCCGCATTACCCCCCGCGTCGATGAGGTCGAAGAGCGTCTGTTTTTCGGTATGATCCGGACACGCCGGATAGCCGGGCGCGGGGCGGATGCCCTGGTATCTCTCCTTGATGAACGCCTCGTTGCCCAACCCCTCGTCGTGAGCGTACCCCCAGAACTCCTTGCGCACGCGCTCGTGAAGGCGCTCGGCGAACGCCTCGGCCAGTCTGTCGGCCAGGGCCTTTATCATGATGGCGCCGTAATCGTCGTTCGCCCGCTCATATGCGCCCGCCGCTTCATCCACGCCCAGACCCGCCGTCACAACGAAGGCGCCGATGTGATCCGGCACCCCGCTCTCCCTGGGGGCCACGAAATCCGCCAGGCACATGTTCGCGCTCCTTGTTGATTTCCGCATCTGCTGGCGCAGGAAGCGGGCCACGGCGAGCACCTCGCTCCTCCCGGAATCCGCATAAATCTCCACGTCGTCGCCGGCAGAATTCGCCGGGAACAGGCCCATGACCGCCTTCGCCTCGAGTGAGCGCCGCTCGATGATGCGCTCGAGCATCTCCTGCGCGTCCTGATAAAGACTGAGCGCCGCTTCGCCCACCACCGGGTCCTTGAGTATCGCGGGATAGGAGCCGCTCAACTCCCAAGTCTGGAAAAAAGGCGTCCAGTCGATGCGATCCCTCAAATCAGCCAGCGGGTAGTCCTCGAACACGCGCACTCCCTGAACGTCCGGAGCAGGAGGCGCTGCCCCCGCCCAATCGATTTGCAGGCGATTCTCGCGGGCTTCCTCCAAAGAGCAGAACTCCGCATGGGCGCGCCGCGCCTCGTGGCGCTCGCGCACGCCTTCGTATTCCTCGCGCCTTGCGGCGAGAAACTTCTCGCGCTGGGAACCACTCATGATATTGCTCATTACGCCCACGCTCCTCGATGCGTCCTCCACGTAGACCGTCGGTCCGCTGTAGCCCGGCGCAATCTTAACGGCGGTGTGCACCCGCGAGGTCGTCGCTCCGCCTATCAGCAGGGGAACCTCAAACCCCAGACGCTCCATCTCGCCCGCCACGGTCACCATCTCGTCGAGCGAGGGTGTGATGAGGCCGCTCAGTCCGATGACGTCCACCCCCTCCTCGCGCGCGGTCTGGAGAATCTTCGCGCAAGGGGTCATAACGCCAAGGTCGATGACATCGTAGTTGTTGCACTGGAGCACGACACCCACGATGTTCTTGCCAATGTCGTGAACGTCACCCTTCACCGTGGCGAGAAGCGCCTTTCCGTTCGAGCGGTCCTCACCCTCGACCTTTTCCGCCTCCAGGAAGGGGACCAGATGGGCGACGGCGGTCTTCATCACCCGGGCGCTCTTGACCACCTGGGGAAGGAACATCTTGCCCGAACCGAACAACTCGCCCACAACGTTCATGCCGTCCATGAGCGGGCCCTCGATGACCTCAATGGGGTGCGCCGCCGCGAGACGGGCCTCTTCGGTATCCGCCACGATGTACTGCGTTATTCCCTCCACCAGCGCGTGGGACAGGCGTTCGTTCACCGGCCGCTCGCGCCAGGCGAGGTTCTCGGCGCGCGATTTCGCCTTGCCCTTCACGCCCTCGGCCACCTCGAGGAGGCGTTCGGTGGCGTCCGCGCGGCGGTTCAGGAGCACGTCCTCGATTCTTTCGAGCAGATCTGAAGGGACTTCCTGATACACCGCGAGCTGGCCTGCGTTCACGATGCCCATGTCCATTCCGTTCTGGATGGCGTGGTACAAAAACGCCGAGTGCATGGCCTCGCGGACGCCGTTGTTCCCCCTGAAGGAGAAGGAGACGTTGCTCACTCCCCCGCTCACGAGCGCGCCGGGGAGTTCCTTCTTGATGCGCGTGACGGCCTCGAAGTAGGCGGCGGCGTATCCGTTGTGCTCCTCGATGCCGGTGGCGACGGCAAAAATGTTGGGGTCGAAGATGACGTCGTTGGGCGAAAAACCCACCTCGCCCGTGAGAATCCGATACGCGCGCTCGCAGATCTCGAACTTACGCGCCGCGCTCTCCGCCTGGCCTTTCTCATCGAAGGCCATCACCAGGACGGCCGCGCCGTAGCGCTTCACGAGCCGCGCCTGCTCGATGAAGGGCCCTTCGCCTTCTTTCAGGCTGATGGAGTTGACGATGGGTTTTCCCTGCAGGCACTTGAGTCCCGCCTCGATGACCTCCCACTTGGAAGAATCGATCATCACGGGCACGCGGCTGATGTCGGGTTCCGCGGCGATGAGCTTCAGGAAGGTGGTCATCGCTTCTTCCGAGTCGAGCATTCCCTCGTCCATGTTCACGTCGATGAGCTGTGCGCCGTTTTCCACCTGCTGGCGGGCGACTTCGAGCGCCTTCTCGTAGTCGCCTTCGCGGATGAGCTTTGCGAAGCGCGCCGAGCCCGCCACGTTGGTGCGCTCGCCCACGTTCACGAACCCCGTCTCGGGGCCGATGTTCAGCGGCTCCAGGCCGCTCAGGCGGCAGCGGGGCGGAATTTCGGGTATCCGGCGCGGGGCGAAGCCTTCCACCGCCTCCTTGAGCGCGCGGATGTGCTCGGGCCTGGTGCCGCAGCAGCCCCCCACCAGGTTCAGAAAACCGCTCCGGGCGAATTCGGCGAGCACCTCGGCCATATATTCAGGCGTGTCGTCGTATTCGCCAAACTCGTTGGGGAGGCCCGCGTTGGGGTAGATGCTCACCGGCACGTCGGCCACGCGGGAGAGCTCACGTATGTAGGGACGCAAATCCTCGGCTCCCAGGGCGCAGTTGAGCCCCACGCAGATGGGCCGGTAGCCCGCGACCGAGTTCCAGAACGCTTCTGTCGTCTGTCCCGAAAGGGTGCGCCCGCTCGCGTCGGTGATGGTCCCCGAAATCATGACGGGGACGCGAACGCCATCGTCCTCGAAATACTGCTCGGCCGCGAACATGACGGCCTTGCAATTCAGGGTGTCGAATACGGTCTCGACCAGGAGCAGATCGGCGCCGCCCGTGACGAGGCCCCGAATCGAGGTGGTGTAGGCCGCCACCAGGTCTTCAAAGCTGATGTTCCTGAAGCCCGGCTCGTTCACCCTCGGCGAGATGGAGGCGGTGCGGTTCGTGGGTCCCAAGACACCGGCCACGAAGCGCGGCTCCCCTGTATGCGTGCGCTCGAAGGCGTCCGCGGCCTCACGGGCCAGGCGCGCCGATGTTTCGTTCATCTCATAAACCATATCCTCCATCCGGTAGTCCGCCATGGAGATGGCCGTGGAGTTGAACGAATTGGTCTCAATGATGTCCGCGCCCGCAACGAGAAAATCGTCGTGAATGCGCCTGACGACGTCGGGCTGCGTGATGCTGAGCAGATCGTGGTTGCCCTTCAAGTCGCAGGGGTGCTCTGCGAAGCGCTCGCCCCTGTAGGCGGCCTCGCTCAATTTCTCGTCCTGGAGCATGGTGCCCATCGCGCCGTCGATGATCACGATTCGCGACTCTAAAAGCTCCATGAGCGCGTCTATCCGCTTTTTCCGTGTATGTACGTCCATAAGCCGCCCCGAATCAAATGCTTAAAGGTTCAATCCTCAAATGCTTAAAGGTTCAATCCCGAACCAAAGGATGGTTATAAGGGATTTTCCGGCGCGAGAAAAGCACTAAAAAATTGGCGGGAGGATTAGAGCACAGCCGCGGTGCATGGAAGATCGCCGCTCCTTGAGTCGCGAGGGAGATATTCTCATTCGTCGGCCTGATGTTCGCCGTGAAATCGTATCGAAGATGGTATAGTATACTAGAACACGAGGTCATATATTATGAGTAAGCCTTCTCTATCGCAAGAAGGTGATGGGGAACTTATTCCACATGGATATTGCCCTGAGAGATACGGGGAGGAGTGATGATGGATCATCCCGCCATTCAGGCCGAAGTAGATAAAAATTACGAGGCTTTCCAGAAATTGCTCCCGGGACTGACCCAGGAGCACAATGGAAGGTTCGCACTCATGCGCGGCGAAAAAGTGGTGAACATTTTCGATTCCGTTCATGACGCGGTCGTTTTCGCCAAAGAGAAATACGACGACGATTTGTACTCCGTACAGAAGATAACCGAACAAGCCGTCGATTTGGGGATTTTTTCGCATGCCGTCCATGTCGTTTCAGTATGACCCCGCCGTCGGCCCTATCATTCACATTCTCTTTACACAAGCAGGAGCGTTGACCTTATAAGAGAGGCAAACTTCAGGGGGCTGTTGAAAAAGTCCAGATCAGCGATTTTAGTTGCGCGGACGCTTTTGAAGTTGACTCCCCCCCTTGAGGGTCGGGCATCCCGAGGGGAATGCCCGACAACGAGACAAGGGCGAAGCCCGCAGGCGAGTTGGTGGGGGTGCTTTTTCAGTGGAATGTCCCCCCACCGATTCAGCCTTCGCACAAACCGCTCGGCTTCATCGACTCCCCCTCAAGGGGGGAGTGATTTTCCTCTCTCGTGTGTCGGCCACGACCCTCAAGGGGGGAGTGATTTTCAGCGCGCTCCCTCTGTGGGATTTTTTCAACAGGCCCTCAAGGGGGGAGTCGATCCAACCTGCTTGAAAGGGTTTGCGGTATTGTAGGGGACGCATATGTGCGTCCCTGCTTTTTCGCCGCCCGCCACGGGTCGCATTTATGCGACCCCTACAGAACCATCTCGATCCGCAAGGGCCTTTTTCAACAACCTCTTCAGAGGCATTTTCATGATCGCGGGGTGGGACGGGAAATACTACTTCTCCCTTTGAGTTTCGGCGTTCGCGACCGCCCGAAACGAATTACTCCTTGTGGCTGACCTCTTCCTCGATGAAGGCGTAGGCGTTGTGGTCGTGGATGGACTCGAAGTTCTCGACCTCCACCTGGAACCACCGGATGCGCTTGTCGTTTCTGAGCAGAAGGGCCGCCTCGCGCACCACGTCCTCTACGAAGCGAGGGTTGTCGAAAGCCGTCTCGGTGACGAATTTTTCATCTTCGCGCTTGAGGATAGGATAGAGTGCGCAACTGCCCGCGCTCTCGGCAACCTCGACGAGCTCCTCTATCCAGAACTCGCCGTCGAAGCGCACCTTGATGCGTACGTGCCCCCGCTGGTTGTGCGCGCCGCGCAGGCTAATCTCCTTGGAGCACGGACACAGGGTGGCGATGCGCACCATGATGCTCAGGATGAAGTCGTCCACAGCCCCCGCCGAAGCGTCGAAACCGCACTCGAGGGCCATCAGGCCCTCGGCGCCCGTCACCGGGGCGGCCTTTTGCATGAAGTAGGGAAAAGTGACGGAAAAATGCGCCGTCTGGGCGTCCAGGCGCTCGCGAATCGTCTGCAGGAGCGAGGGCACGCTGTCCACGCCGATGGCGTCGGTGTGCTCGTTCAACACTTCCAGGAAACGGCTCATGTGGGTGCCCTTGAAGTGGTGCGGCAGATCCACATACATGTTGACGTTGCCGATGGTGTGCTGGGCGTCCTTCGCCCGGTCCTTCACCACGATGGGGTAGCGGATGTTCTTGACACCCACCTTGTCTATCTTGACGTTGCGCTCATCGGAACTCGCCTGCACGTCGGCGAGGTCGGCCGGCTCCGTCGGGAGGCCTGACATCGAATCTCATCCTTTCCGCTCTGTTTCCAGAACATTGGCTCAGCGACTTTTTCAGCTTCTCATTTTACCGGCGCCGCCCCCAGCGCCGAACCGAACCCAGCGGGGTCTCGCGGCCTATTTCTCGGGCTGCTCTTTTCTGATGCGCTCGATCTTGGCCATTTTATCGGAAACGGCCGCGCCCAAATCGATCCCCCGCGCGTTGGCGTAGTTCATCACGGCGATCATGACATCCGCCGCTTCATCCGTATAGTCCGCAGACTCTACCTCGCGGCCTTTCCATTCCTTTTTCTCCAGATTCGCGAGTTCTCCCGTCTCGCCAGCAAGCTCCAGGGCGAAAAACCTGGGCTCACGAACCGGAAACGCCTCTTCCTGATAACGCGCGAATTCGGCTTGCAGGGCGCGAAGCCCCTCGTAGGAACGCGGCAGCCTGGGAGCGTCCTCTCCATTCACCGGAATCGTCCCCCCAACGCAAGCCCCGGAACCGGAAAACTCCCTCCGGCGCACCCGGTCGAGCACGCAGAGTCCAAGTTTCTCACTCAGAATCAAGGGCGTCAATCGACAAGCGCGAATCTCGATTGACGCAGGATTCACCAGATTCTACTCTCTCCCAAAAGGCAATCATCATTTCGACAGCCAAGCGGGCGCAAAGACGCCCCGAAAGCACTCAAACGGAGGGAAGTCCCCTTGCCCAACATCGATCTTCATCACCACATCTACATCCCCGAGGCGGAAGAGCTCGCCGCCAAAGAGCGCGAAAGACGCCCCCAGCACGCCGACAGCTTCGAAGGGTTTTTCCCGCCCGTCTCCTCGCGCTACAACGCGAAGATGACGGAGGAGAGCTGGGCCGTGCAGCTCGCCGACGCCGAGCGCAAGCTGAGCGACATGAAGGCAGACAGGCTCGACATGGCGCTGGCCTCACCGCCGCCCCCCACGTTTTATTACTGGATAGGCGGACAAGCGGGCGAGGAGATCATCCAGATCCAGAACGACGGCGTGGTCGATTTCTGCAACCAGAACGCCGCGTACTTCCGGGGCCTTTGCAACCTGCCTATGCAGAACGGTGGCGAGGCAGCCGCGGCCGAACTCGAGCGCGCGATGGGCAAGGGCCTGCTCGGCTGCATCATCTCCGACCGCATCGGCGCCCACGCGCTGGACGAGCCCCAGTACGAGGCGTTCTGGGCGGCGGCGGAGCGGCTCGGCGCCCTGGTGTTCATCCATCCCGATTTCGCGGACTACAAGCCGCTGTTCCCCTTCTACATGGCGAACTGCATCGGCAACCCGCTGTCCACCACAATCGCCGTCACCAGGCTCATTCTCTCGGGCCACTTCGAGCGCTACCCGAACCTACAGTTGCTTCTCGCCCACGCGGGCGGAAACCTCCCCTGGTCGGTCGGGCGCATCCAGCACTGCTGGGAGGTGCGGCCGGAAACCAAGGTGCACACGCCGCATCCGCCCCGCCACTATTTCAAGAACCTCTATTTCGACGTCATCACCTTCAACCCCTCGGCGCTGAAGTGGATGGTCGAGGAGGTGGGGGCCGACCGCGTCGTGTGCGGCACGGACTACCCCTACGACATGATGCAGCAGCGCGTCGTGGATTATGTGGAGGGAGCTGGCCTCACTGAAGATGCCCAGGAGAAAATCCTGCGCGAGACGCCGGCGAGGCTCATGAAGCTCTGAGACGCGAGCGGAAATGAGGAGGTATTCAGCAACGGCTATCCGTCTACCCGAGGAAGATGATTCGCCGAAACCATTTCGAGCGGAGGAATCGACATGTACATCGCCACGAGTGACCTCATACTTCCCACCACCATCACGGGCTCCCTGCCCCGTCCGGCCTGGTTCCGCCAGAACATCGGGCGCAGGACGTTCCGACAGGCGATGATCGACGCGGACTTCCGCGAGCAGTATCTCGACAACGTCTCCTGCGTGATCCGGGATCAGGAGCGCGCGGGGCTGGACATCGTGACCGACGGCGACGCGCGCTTCGACACCAACGTGGGCGGGCGCGACTGGGTGGGCTACATCGTCGACAGGCTGGGTGGCTTCTCCGGCTATGAAACATCGAGAAGCCACGCGACCTGGGGCGGTTCCGTGCCGGGCGAGATAATGTACGAGGTGCTGGAAGCGAGGATGCTCCCCAGGGTCACCGGCAAGGTGAGCGAGGGCCCCCTCGAATACGCCCAGATGTGGCGCTGCGCGCAGGCGATGACGGACAAGCCGCTCAAGTTCGGCTCCATCAGCGCTGATTGCGTGGAATCCATCATCTCGAACGAGTTCTACGACGACAGGCGCGAGCTATGTCTGGACCTGTGCGAAATCATGCACGCGGAATTTCACCGCCTGGCGGACGCGGGCTGCCAGGTATTCCAGGTGGAAGAACCCTGGGTGCACCGCTTCGATTTTCACGCCGAGGATTCGGAGATGTCGATGGAGTTCTACGTGGATGCGTTCAACAGGAGCGTGGCGGGTCTCAGGGACAAGCTGGAGCTCTGGTGCCACACCTGCTGGGGGAACCCGGCCCAGCAGCGGTTCTATGAGGCGTCCAAGAGCTATGCGCCCGCGCTGGAGTACATGAACGAACTGGACGTGGACGTGCTCACCTTCGAGTGCGCGAGCACGGGCGGCATGGACTTAGGCGAGATCGGAAAGCGCATCACGAAACCCAAGGTGGCCATCGGCGTCATCAACCACCGGGGACTCCAGGTGGAGCGTCCCGAAGAGGTGGCCGCCCTCATCCGGAAGGCGCTCGAGACGATTCCCGCCGAGCGGCTCTGCATCTCCACCGACTGCGGCTTCGGGCGCGAAGGCATGAGCCGCCGCCACGCGTTCTACAAGATGGTGGCGCTCTCAAGGGGAACGAACATCGTGAAGAAAGAACTCGGCCTGCCCGAGACCTACATCCCCGCGAGCGACGGGGCCTTCACGCTGAGTGACGAGGATTAGGGGGACAGGTCGCGACCTGTCCCTACAGGATGATCTCCCGTTTGCGGGCGTGGCTCTTGATCGTCAATCCTCAATTTCGACTATGGGAGATTCGGACGCCACCGCAAGGCGCTCTCCGGCGCATTCGCCCGGACTATGCTATAGTTTCGGAAAAGCGGGAAGGAGGCCGCGATGAAACCGACGAGAGAACAAAAAGAGCGGGAAATCGACGACAACCTCGAATTTTTCCTGGCGGAGCTTCCCCGCCTCAAGCAGCATCACTTCGGCAAATTCGCGCTTCTCAAGAATAAAGAACTGGTCGCGGTTTTCGACACGCCAGGAGACGCGCAGACGGCAGGCGCCCGACTTTTCGAGGGCGGACTCTTTTCGATCCAGAAAATCGACGACACCCCCGTCAGTCTGGGGTCTTATTCCCATGCCGTGCATCTGGGGTGAACACGACGGAAATCAGGTGTTCGTGGACCTCCATATCCTATCCCTGGAAGATACAGAGCGTTTCCCGGCGGGAATGGGCAGGAAAACTCCACACGCCTTCAAGGCGCTGGTGGACACCGGCGCTTCCTTGACGTGCATCACGAAAAACGTGGTGGAGGCCGTCGGCGTGGAACCCGTTGGCAAAGTGCCCATCAGCGGCGTAACCGGTCAAACTTTCCATCATGCGTATCTGTTTCATGTCGCCTTCACCGTGAAGGCCGAAGGCCGGAACATCGCAGAAACACACCTTGTCGGTTCCGCCATTCAGGGAGCCGAGTTCATCGCGCCTCGCGGCGATTTCGACGTCCTGCTCGGAATGGACATCCTCTCGGTGGGTTCGTTGGCCGTCGAGGGCAACGGAACGTACAGCTTTTCGTTTTGAAGACGTGCTTGCGGGAAGAGCGCCGCGCGGCGGGGCGAACACTCCTTAGCATTCCCGAAAGCGGAAATGAATCCGACGGCGCGTTCACGTTGAGTGACGAGGATTAGAGAGCGGAGTCGCCCTCTCGCGCCTCCGCTACGCCGAGCGCCGTGCGGAGTTCGTCTCCGCCGATGGTTTCCTGCTCGAGGAGGCGCGCGGTGAGGGCTTCGAGGTCGTCGCGTCTTTCTCTCAAAATTTCCGTGGCGCGCGCAGAGGCGCCGTCCAGGATTTTCTCCACCTCCTCGTCCACCTCGCGCTGGGTCGCCTCGCTGATGTCGAGATGGGATGCGCCGTTCCCGCCGCCCAGGAACAGCGAGCGCGGCGTGCCGCCCATCGCGTGGGGGCCGAAACGCTCGCTCATGCCGTATTCGGTCACCATGGAGCGCGCCATGTCGGTCGCGCGCTGAAGATCGTTCTGCGCCCCCGTGGAGACTTCCTCGAAAACCACCTCTTCCGCCGCGCGGCCCGCCAGGAGGACGGCGATCCTGTCCTCAAGCTCTTTTTTGGAGAGCAGGTAGCGATCCTCGGTGGGGCGCTGGAGGGTGTAGCCCAGGGCGGCGAGACCCCTCGGGATGATGGAGACCTTCTGCACCGGGTCCGCCGTGCCCACGAGTTCGGCCACCATGGCGTGGCCGAGTTCGTGATAGGCCACGCGGCGGCGCTCCTCGTTCGTCATGACGCGCGAACGCTTCTCCAAGCCCGCCGCCACGCGCTCGAAGGCTTCCTCGAAATCGGCCATCATCACCGCATCGCGATCATGGCGCGCCGCGAGCAGCGCCGCCTCGTTCGCGAGGTTCGCGAGGTCGGCCCCCGATAGGCCGGGCGTCATCTCGGCGAGCCGCTCAATATTCACGTCCGGGCCCAGCACGAGCACCTTCGTGTGTACTTCCAAGATGTGCCTTCTGCCGCTCAGGTCCGGCTTGTCGACCAACACCTGTCTGTCGAAGCGACCCGGCCGCAGGAGCGCGGGGTCCAATATTTCGGGGCGATTCGTCGCCGCCATGATGATGACCCCCTTCCGGGTGTCGAAGCCGTCCATCTCGACCAGGAGCTGGTTGAGCGTCTGCTCGCGCTCGTCGTGACCGCCCGCGATGTTGCCCACGCCGCGCGCCTTGCCGAGGGCGTCCAGCTCGTCCACGAAGACGATGCAGGGGGCCTTCTCCATCGCCTGCTCAAAGAGATCGCGCACGCGCGCGGCGCCCAGCCCCACGAACATCTCGACGAACTCCGAGCCGCTGATGCTGAAGAAGAAAACCCCCGCCTCGCCCGCCACGGCCTTCGCCATGAGGGTCTTCCCGCAGCCGGGCGGCCCCACCAGCAGGACGCCGCGCGGAATCTTGCCGCCCAGGCGCAGGTAGCGATCCGGATTTTTCAGGTAATCCACCACCTCGGCGAGCTCCGCCTTGGCCTCGTCCACTCCCGCCACGTCTTCGAAGCGGACGCCCACTTCTTTTTCCGCAAAAATCTTCGCCTTGTTCTTGCCGAAGGCCATCACACCCTGGCCGGGGCCCATGCGCCGCAGCACGAAGGCGTAGATGGCGAAGAGGATTCCGAGCGGCAGCACCCAGCTCGTGAACACCTGCACCAGCCAGGGCGGCTCGAACTGTCCCTGGAAAGTGACGCCCGCGCCTTCCAGCAGCTTGATGAGCTCGGGGTCGGCCACCTTCGCGGTCTCGAAGAACCGCTGCGCGCCGTCGGCGTCGCGACGTTTCAGGATGCCCTGGAGACGGTCGCCGCGAATGTCGACGCGCTCCACGTCGCCTTCTTTCAGCATGGCGCGGAACTCGTTGTAGGGGATGCGCTGATAGCGCGCGCCCTGGAAGAAGAGCGTGTGGATCAGGGACATGATGATGAATATGAAGAGGAAGTACCCGATGGAAAACTGCGTTTTCTTGTTCATCGTCCCCCTCCTTGGGGGAGGAAAGCGGCTGGTTCGATCATCTGGCGGGCGCCGCGCAAGACGCAAGGGACGCCACGGCCCGAGCATACCAGATTCGCGGGGCGGCGTGAATTTGGGGGGGAGCAGGGGGTACGGGTTCATCCGTCGCCGTACGTCGAGACGATTCGGACATGGGAGACGGCGCGAATGGTCGGGAGAGAAGAAGGAGCGAGCTCTTGGGATGTTGCAAGGCCTTTCCCCTCAGCTGAAGGTAAAATACGGCTTGGCTTTTGTCCATGGGAATGACGGGAAGCGGGCGTTCATCAAAACGCTTCACCGGGCGAAGAACAACAACCTCCGCAATGCCCGAAAGAAGCTGAGAGAAATCAAATGAAAGTCGGCGCCTGGCGGGTCGCCACCCCCTCGCGTGGCCGAAGCCATACGGGTATTGCGAAATGCCTCAGGCGCCTGACAGCAGAGTAGACTGATTGAGAAAACGAGCCAAGGAAACGTAAATCCGCGATAATTGATGTTGCAAGAATTCGAACTCGTCACCAAGAACTCCCACCCCTCCCCCTTGCGTATATCGCCGCGTTCGTTTTTAATGGGGCGACATCTTTTTCAACCCATATCTGGAGCGAGTATGCGAGAAGCGGATGAATTCGACAGGCCGCCGGGCCCGCTGTTCGGGCTTTGGAGCGCGTTTTATATCGACAAATGGCAGTTCATCAAGCGAAACCTCATGGGAGCCCGAAAAGAGCGCAAGCAAGCGTTCCGCGACACCCTGAAGCCGGGCGACCCGATGCCGGACGTGCGCTTGAAGACCTCGGACGACGCCGCTTTCGACCTCTCCGATTTCAAGGGCAAGAAGAACATCGTTGTCGAGTTCGGGGCCATCACGTGACCCCCCTACCGCCGGCAGGTGGCCGGCGTCGAGGATTTGCAGGATAAGTACAAGGATGAGGACGTGGTCTTCTTCGTCGTCTACTCCAAGGAGCCCCACGCAGGGGAGACGCGCCATTTCAAGAAGTACGCGCAGCACGAGACGTATGAACACAAGAAACAGTACGCGCAGGAGATGGTGTCGGAATTCGGGATGAAGGTGCCCGTGCTCATCGACGACCTGGACGAGAGCGTCGTGCACGCCTTCGGGCGCATGCCGAACATGACGTTCATCGTGGATAAGGAAGGCAAGATCGCCTACAAGTCCGACTGGATGGAGTCAGAGCGCATCGAGGAGTTGCTCGACAAACTGCTGGCCGAACAGACGGAGGCGGCGACCGCCTGACGAGGAGTCGAAGGATACGCCCCGCAAGCGGGGGCGAGCAGTATGATACAAGGATATACGGGCGGCCCATGCGGCGGGTCGCCCTTTTCCGTACGCATCGCGAAGGATGAGAAACTTGACCTCCACCGAATACGCATGGTTTCTGCCGACGGGAAGATACGGCGACGGGCACACCATCAACGCCAAGACGCCCGAGCGTCCCCCGACGGTGGAGTACATCTCGGAAGTCGCGCGCGCGGCGGAAGACGCGGGCTTCGTGAACCTGCTCGTGCCGACGGGTACGCATTGCCTGGACGCCTGGATGATCACCCTGGCCGTCGCGCAGCGCACCGGACGCATCAAGTTCTGCGTGGCCTTCCGGCCCGGGCTTTCGAGTCCCGTGCTCACCGCCCAGCAGGCGAACACGTATGACGCCGTAACGGGCGGGCGGCTCACCGTGAACGTGGTGACGGGTTCGACGCCTGTGGATCAAAAACGCTACGGCGACCACCTCGACCACGCGGAGCGCTACGCGCGGACGGAGGAGTTCCTGGACGTCGTGAAGGCGCTCTGGACGAGCGATGAGCCGGTGAGCTATTCAGGGAAATACTACCAGGTCGAGAACGCCACGCTGTACGCCGAGCCCGTCTCGAAGCCCCATCCCACGATTTTCCTGGGCGGAAGCTCGGAAGCCGGCCGCCGCGTGGGCGCCAAGCACGCCGACGTGCACATGATGTGGGCGGTAGCGCCGGAGCAAGTCGCCGAGGACGCGGCGGACATGCGACGCCGCGCGGAGGAAGTCGGGCGCGACGACCTTCGCTTCGGCTTGCGCCTCCACGTGATGTGCCGCGAGACCCAGAAAGAAGCCCGCCGCGCCGCGGAGGCGCTTTTAGAGGACAGCGCGCTCGAGAACACGCGGATGTGGGCCGACCAGAGGAATCGCTCCGAGAGCGAGGGCCAGCGCCGCATGAACGAGTTGTATGAGGGCGGCTCTCCCTGGCTCACAGATACCCTCTGGATGGGCGTGAACAAGGTGCGCTCGGGCGCGGCGGCCATGCTGGTCGGCACGCCGGACATGCTGGCCGCGGCGCTCAGGGAATACGTGGACCTGGGCGTCCGCAACTTCATCCTATCGGGCTGGCCGCATCTCGAGGAAGCCGAGATTTTCGGGCGCGAGGTGATGCCGCTCCTGGCGGACACGAACCCTGCGCGGCTCGACTCGCAACAGGTCGCCTAGAGCAAAGCGAACCCTCCCCTCTCACGACATAAGGACAAAAGATGAACTACCGCGTCTTCGACACCTCTGAAATCGACCACTCGCAGATTTACCGGCTCCTCATCGGCTCGGTCGTCCCCCGGCCCATCGCCTGGGTGAGCACGATGAGCGCTGCGGGCGTGGCGAATCTGGCGCCCTTCAGCTTCTTCACCATGGTGTCGCACCAGCCGCCGATGGCGTCGATTTCCGTCGGAGAGCGTGAGAACAAGCCAAAGGACACCGCGCGCAACATCCTGGACACCAAGGGCTACGTTATCCACACGGTGGTGAACGGCTGGGAGGAGGCGATGAACGTATGCGCGGGCAACTTCGCCCCCGATGAGAGCGAGTTCGAGGCGGCGGGTCTCGATATGGTCCCCGCAGACCTCGTGGACGCGCCGCGCATCAAGGACGCCCCGGTGGCGATGGAGTGCCGCTTTGAGCGCATGATTCCCTTTGGCAATGAGTGGGTGACGCACCTGGTCATCGGGGAGGTGCTCCGCTGGCACGTGCGCGAAGACCTGATACTCACCGATGAGGAGAAAGTATACATCGACCCCGCGAAGCTCCAGCCCGTGGGCAGGCTGGGCGGCCCCCGGTACTGCCGCACGCAGGACATCTTCGAGATGCAGGCCCCCTACATCCAGCCCGACAGGGTGCACCCCAACGACCCGGCGCAGAACGACGTCCAGGCGGTGAAAAAGGGTTCCTGAGCGCGGAGGGGCGGAGAAGGGGTTGTTGAAAAAACTCCTTGCAGGTAGGACCAACCCACTCCCCCCTTGAGGGTCGGTCTCCCTCGGGGAAGACCGACGGCAAGACGAGGGCGAAGCCCGAAGTCGCGCCGGTGGGGGGTATAATTCGAAGTGGCGATAAAACGCGATTCACCCCCCACCGCATCAGCCTTCGCAAAAAACGCTCGGCTTCTGTCGGGCTTTCCCCTCGGGAAGCCCGACCCCCTCAAGGGGGGAGTGATTTCATAAGCGAATGTCGATTAAGAAATTCACTCCCTGTTTTTTGAGGGACATTTTCAACCACCCCGAGAACCACGCCCTTGCGCGGTGGTTTCGCGCCCTAGTATCATCTCGCGGAAATTCATTTCGTTCACACAAAATCACGAGGGAAACGATATGAGAAAAACCATTCTGGCCGCCATGGTTGTAGGGCTTTGTCTGACCCTGGGCGCAGGGGCGGAGAATGCCCGTGCGATGGACGACGCCGTATCGAAGCACATGGTCGCTGAGGCGACACTGACGGCGCATTTCATCGCCGCAGCCATCAAGGCGGGCATGAGCAAAAAAGAGATTAACGCCGCTCTCGCCAAGGTGGCGAAGAACTCCGTGATCTCGGAGTTCTGGATCAGCGACGAAAAGGGCCGGATAGAGTTCACCAACATTCCCGGAACGAGTTTCAAGTTCCCCACCGACGTGAACGCCAAGTCGCAGGCGGCGCCTTTCGCCGCGATCCTGAGCGGTGCGAAGAAGATGGTCGTCCAGGGCTTTCAGGCGCGCGTGCTGGACGGCAAGTCCTTCAAGTACGTGGGCGTGGCGGGCGTGGACAAGGCCCGCATCGTGCAGGTCGGCGTGGCGGGGAAGAAATAGGGGCGCTGAATGGGGGTGTTGATAAAGCGCCGGTTTCGTAGGGACAGGTCGTGACCTGTCCCAGAGGCGGCGAGATTTTCTTCGTCATTCCGAGTGATGAGGGGTTGTTGAAAAAACCTCCTTTTCAGGGAGTAGAGGGGGCACCTCTCTCGACCGGAAAAACAACCCCCCGACCCCCAATCCGCCGCCTGATTGAGCAATGAAAGATGAATGAAATGGATGAAAATCTAATCCGGGAGATGGCGGCGGAAGCGCTCGACGTCGCGAGTGTCGATGGCGACCCCATCGCGCAATTCCGCCGCTGGTACGCGCAGGCGAGAAGCGCGGGTATACCGCGCGAGGACGCGATGACGCTCGCCACGCTGGGGCCCGGCGGCGCGCCCGCTGCCCGCATCGTCCTCTACAAGGACCTCGCAGACTTAGGCTACGCGGAGGCGGACTTTCCCTTCTTTACGAACTATGAGAGCGACAAGGCCGAGCAGCTCGCGCGCGACGCGAGGGCCGCCCTCGTCTTCCACTGGAAGCCCCCCGCCCGGCAGGTGCGCGCAGAGGGCGCCGTGGAATTTCTGCCCGCCGGGATTTCAGACGCCTATTTCGCCACCCGCCCGCGCGGCAGCCAGATAGGCGCGTGGGCCTCACCCCAGAGCCGCGTGGTGCCCTCCCGCGAATATCTCGAAGAACAAGAGCGCGCCCTGGAAGCGGAATACGCGGGCCGAGAGGTGCCGCGTCCCCCCCACTGGGGCGGCTACGTCCTGAAACCGCACTGCATCGAGTTCTGGCAGCACAGGGACAGCCGCCTCCACGACCGGGTGCGCTACACGCTGGAGGCGGGCGGTGAGTGGCGGGTCGAGAGGCTCGGGCCGTAGCACTCAACGGATGATTATGAAAGGAAAACAAGACATGTCCATGAAGAACCCGCCTCATCCGGGGCCTTCCGTCCGCCACGATTGCCTTGAGCCACTGGGCCTTAGCGTAACGGAAGGTGCTCGGAGGCTCGGCGTGAGCCTTAAAGGATTATCCCGCCTCGTCAACGGGCATTCCCGCATCTCGCCCGAGATGGCGATTCGCCTCGATAAAGCCTTCGGCGGAGGAGCCGAGGTGTGGTATCGCCTCCAGACGGCCTACGATTTCGCGCAGGCGATGAAAGAGACTGATTAGGGCGAGGCGAGCGGATAGGGAACGATAGCAGTTTTGTAAACGAGGAGATTAGCTCTTGCCGATTATTGATATCTTTTCGAGGCGAATGCGCCGAGCGGAAAAAACGGAACCCGATGTGTATCAATACGACGAGATTCCTGAAACTCTACGAGTCCAAGTATATCGCATCTTCAGTAAATCAATTGGCAACTCTTATTATAAGCTATTCAATGAAAGAAACAAAATCTGGGACAGACTTCGTGAAACTATCGCGCAGGAGTTGGGGCGAATAACCATTGCTCATCAAGATGAACCTAGAAAAGATTGCCTTCATTTTTTACAATCAGAACAAGATATCTACCAATGGATGGATTTAGTAGAACTTGGGATGCAGGCTATTGACCAAGATTGTCGGAAATACGGGTTTTATGATCGTCCCCGATGGGGCATTACACAAATACCAGATGACGCAATTAAAGAACTGAACTTTCGCTTTAGGGACGCAAGGCTTGGTTATCAGTATGAGAATGGTCAGATCGTTCGGATTGACAACCAACTGATCCACGCCGAAGTCACGAAACCCGCTCTGCAACTGTTATCTGATCCTCGTTTCAAAGGCGCAGAGGAGGAGTTTCTCAAGGCACACGAACATTACCGCACTCGGGAATATGAAGATTGCATCTCGAACGCGCTCAAAGCATTTGAGAGCACCCTGAAAGCGATATGCGATTTGAATAGCTGGGAATACTCACCAGGGCATAGAGCTTCCGATTTGCTGAAAGTAATTCGCAGAGAGAAATTACTTCCAGACTATCTGGATACCTCATTCGATCAGTTATACGGTACGTTGCATTCGGGCTTGCCAAAGGTACGTAATGAAGCAGGCGGTCATGGGCAAGGCGCGGTGCCCCGACAAACACCCGATTACATTGCCGCTTATGCTTTACATTTGGCCGCGAGCAAGATTGTGCTGTTGCTTCGTGCATTCCAAGCAACCGAAAGCAAGTGAGATACCCCCCTACGCCTTAATCCCCTGAATGCCCCAGGAGGTGTCCTTGGCCGTCACGAAGACGTAGTCCTCATCGCCCAGGATTGCGACAGAGTGGACGACGTCGGCCGGCATGTGGACGATGTCGCCCGCGGTGACGGTTTCGGTCTCGCCGCCGATGGTCGCGCGCGCGGAACCCGACAGGACGATGGCGAACTGCTCGTTGGGGTGTGAATGCGGCTCGGCAATACCGCCGGGCGGGATGCGCATCTTGCCGAAGATGATTCGCTCGCCCGTCACCCACGCGCCTTCGGTCGGGCTGTAGGCCTCACCCGCCAGGCCCTTTTCCATCGCCTCGGTGTCGTAGAAATAAGGGACGTGCTCTTCGGTTTTTTTCATCTCGGTGGGCGTGCCCTCTATCGTCGTCGCCGTGTCTTTCGCCACGATGAACTCGTAGTCCACCTCGCCCAGCACCTCGGCCGCGTGCACGGCGTTCGCGGGCCGGTAGGCGATGTGGCCGGGCGTCAGGACCCGCTCGTCGCCCTCGATGTTCAGGCGGGTGCTGCCCGCCAGGCAATAGCCGAACTGCTCGTTCGCGTGGGCGTGCGCGCTCGAGCGCGTGCCGGCGGGCATGCGCATCTTGCCGAAAATGAGCCGCTCGCCCGTGACCCATGCGCCCGCCGCCGAGCTGTAAGCCGCGCCCGCCAGGTTCTTTTCCATCTCGTCCGTCTTGTAGAAATACGTCATCGCCTTTGGTCCTTTCTCTTGAAAAATTATCCGCACCGCACAAAGCGGTGAATATCGCCCATCGGCGCGCGTCGGGCAAGTAGGGGGCGTTCACGAAAGTGGGGCATTCCTAAACATTTTCTTGTGGGATGGTCGTGTAGTGAAAAATAATGGTTGAATTTAGAAACCGAAACGGTTATAGTTAATGGTGAAGTTGATGAAAAGGTTCCTCCCCGATGACAAGGACCCAAGGGGTCCTCTCCAGCCTCCAGCGATGGAAGCCGGAGTAGTCGGGGAGGTCGCTTTTTGTGGCCTGCTATTCAATAGTAATATCTATTCCCACTCCGAAAAATATCGAACTCGCTGCGTACTGCTCTCTTGATACGGTCGTAAAAGTGCATATTATTTCTATTCCATTTCTGAAACACCGCCCAGCAACAGTAGTCCGCCACTTGCAGTCCGTAATGCGACCGTGATGCGTGGTGTAGAATCCGATACTTCATTCCCTCCGGCAACATCTCGGCCAACGCAAGGCGTGTTCCTTTTTCGACGGCTTGCCGCTTTCTGTTCACCGGAAGCCTGTCGGTAATCACGATGACCTCTTCGGCGTCTGCATTCAACTCTCTGGGCAAAACGAATTTCAACAGGTAGCCGATCATCTTCGGATAGAAACGTCTGTCCGCCTGCAAAGCCGGACCGGTCTTTCGCTTCTCGACCACAAGAGCGTCAATCCGCATATTACGCATACCGCCAAGATTTTCTGCGATCAGGTTGAACACGCCATTGCGCACATGCCTGTTGTCATCGGAGCAGTGGAAATACTCCATGTCCAATCCGTATTCGAGACAATCATGTTTGTAGTCATTCAGCACATTATAGACCGGAAACGGCCGGCGCATACTGACGCTCGTCAGCACGAAGTAGCGCGTTCCTTTGTGGCTGAAATCGAGATTGCCCGCCTCGTCAAGAAAAATGTAGGCGCAACGACTCATATCGTCTTTTAATCAAATCCATAAATAGACTACGGCGGCGTTTACAAATTCATATTCAGAAGGTGGACTATCACCCATCAATGCGCGTCGGGCAAGGGGGAACGTTCACCACAATGGGGCGTTCACGAACGTGGGGCGTTAATAAAACGCCCCACTACAGAGCATGAACTCCCCCCTGCGGGTTGCGCTAGATCAGGTCATCCACGGTGACGCCGAGCGCTTCGGCGATGGCGGCCAGCGTTCTCGTCGAGCCCGTGCGCCTGCCCGTCTCGATTTGGGAGAGGTAGACCGGGTGGACCCCGGCGGCGGCCAGATCACCCTGCTTCATACCGCGATGATTACGGTACACGCGAACAGGGTTTTCACCGGCCAGGAGGCGACCCGCCACATCGACGGGAAAGGACTCGCCCCCCTCCGCCTTGGGCGCGATCGTAAAGCCCCTCATCGCTCATGAGCGCCTCGGCTTCCCCGTTCGACATGACGTTCTCCTATCCTCGGTGCACCTGACCGCGCGAAACGATGTGCAGCACGTTGATGACGCAGACGCCGACTATCACCCATCCGCGCGCGCCGGGCAAGCAGGGGCGTTCACGAGGGATTGTTGAAAAAGCCCCCCTGACAAATACTCCTCCTCGGTCGGAATTGACCACCGCCGGAATGACGAACAAAGCCGCACCGCCTCGTAAGGACAGGCACAGGGGCCTGTCACTACGGTCCCCTCCCCGGTCGGCTACATCCGCCGAATCACGAAATCAGGACTTTTTCAACAACCCCGACAAGGGGAGCTTTCTCAACAACCACGCATCCCCGCGCGGCATCTCTCCGGATTGACGGGCGGCGGAGTCCGTAATAGGTTTCCGAAAGAGGGCGGCCCCCCGGGGGCCGCGCGCAAACCCTTCGCGCCCGAGGGGAACTCCCATGCCGAACCAAACTGCCGCGCCGATGTGGCGGATGATTCTCCCGCTCCTCATGGCGGCGCTCCTGCTTTCCCCCGTCTTTGCCTGTGCGGAGGGGTTCTACGTCCGCGCCGCCCTGGGCGTCGACCGGACGCTGGAGACGCGCTTTCGCGACGTCGACCCCACGCGCGAGGACGTCGCCGCCCTCTACGGCGACGTAACCGGGATCGACGGAAACCCGACGCAGGCGGTGGGCGACTTCGGCACCGGGGCGGGCTTCTCCCTCGGCCTGGGCCGCGTCCTCACGCCCACCCTGCGCCTCGAGGCCGCCCTCGCGCACCACCCCGAGCTCGCCTTCGAGGGCGACGCCAACTACCGCGGGACCCCGGGCAGCCAGTCCGTCACCGCCGACCTCTCGGCGACCTCGGTCATCCTGACGGCTTACCTGGACCTCCCGCGATTCGGCGGCCTGCGCCCGTTCATCGGGCTGGGCGGGGGCCTGTCGTACGTCCGCATCGACCGGACGCTCATGCGTTTTCCGGGCCTCTCGCAGACGACCACCGTCCCGGGCGGGCGAAGCCTCAACCTCGCCTGGACCGCATCGGCGGGCGTCGCGAAACCGCTCACCGAGCGGCTCACCCTCGACGTCGCCTGGCGCTACGCGGATTCGGGCGCTGTGGAGACCGCTCAGGGGAACATCCGCGTCCTGCGCCCGGACCGCGACCTCTCGATCCTCATCGGCAAAACGCGCGCGCGCCTCACCGGCCACGGCGTATGGATTTCCCTGCGCTACGCCTTCTAGAACGGACGCGCGGGACGCGGGCGGCCGAACGACCCGGCCCGCGAGAAGAACCCGCGCGCAATTGCCCGCATTTACCTTTCGCGCGCATTCGGGGGATTCCGGTATCATGGCGGAGCCGGTCGCTTCGCTCCCGGATATGGAAACCCTTCCCGGTCGGGTCAAACGCTCGCTCATCACTCGCGTGAAACCCTTCCTCATCGGTCGGGTTTTATATCCGAAAATATCGATAAATATAGATAAATTCACGGGGTTTTTCGATAAATTATCGAGGGGAAATGCGGGGAATTGCGGAGCCCGGATGCAGGCAGATGCGCATGCGAAAACCGGTTCCGACGGCTGGGTCCCGCCGCCGAATTCGGGCGCAGGGGAATTCTGCCATGAACAGCTATTCACGCGATGACGGCAAATGCGCGGAATTGCGGGCAGGTGCGGGGGTGATGGGCGGTAATTTCGTGAATCGGCGGTTCTATCGTAGAATCGGGGGCGGTACGCCCGCCGACACGGTTCGGTGGGACTGTCGTAAGTAATTGTATTCAGGCGTCTTACCAGATCAATCAATAACGACGTGTTCGCGGTGAGGCTCTCCCAGGTGCTCCATTCCCGTCTCGGTGACGAGGACGGTATATTCCGCGTGCACGCCGCCCTCCCCGAATTTGCCTGAGGGCAACTCCACCGAGAGCACCGCGCCCGCGGGCAGGGAAATGTCTGAATTTGCAGGCAAAAACGGATCGTCGAGCTTCACGGGCTCGCTCAGCGTATAGGGCAGCTCGCGCGCCTCGATGCCTATCGTGTGTCCGCAGAAGGCGCCGTTGTAGCGCGGCAGGCCCGATTTCTTCGCCGCCGCCACCGCCGCGCGAAAAATCCCGGACGGCTTCACCCCCGCCCTGATCACCCCAAAGGCGGCCTCGAGCCCCGCCTGGATGGCGCTCCACTGCGCCTTGCGCTCCGCGTTCGGCTCGCCGAACGAGCCGCAACAACCCACATCCCCGCAGTAGTGGTTCAGCCGCATCCCAGCATCGAAGAAAAAGCCGTCTCCAGGCTCGAATTTCCGCTCAGAGGGTGGGAAAATCGAGGCCGAGCGCCTCCCGCCACCTAGATGAAACCAACTCCATTTCCCGCCTCCTGCGGCCACGGTGCGGTAGTAGTGGCTCGCCACCTCGCGCTCGGTTCGCCCCACGGCCATCTCCTCGTGAAACGCGACGACGGCTTGTTCGTTCAAGAGCGCCGCGGCGCGCATGCGCTCGATCTCTTCTTCCGTCTTTTGAAGGCGAATCAGGCGAAACAGGCTCGAGGCATCCATAAAAGATACACCCGGCAGAGCCGCTTCCAGGGCACCGCGCGTAGCCGGGCGAATACCTTCGTTATCGAGCGCCACTTTCCCGCTCGACAAACCCCGCTCACGTAATATCCTGAGCAGAGCGTCCACAGAATTCGCCTCCCGCGGGGCGTCTTCGGCGATGAGAGATATGTAATTCCTCTCTTCTTCGGTAGCTCCCGCTTCGCCGGGCGCCATATCGAGCGCCGAACGGGGGCCATAGCCCCTCACGTCCTCGATCCACGACCCTGTTGCTGCATAATAGGTCTCATCCTGACGGGAGAGGATTAGCCCCGGAGGTGAGGACTGATCGCGAAAAAACAACGCGAATGTCTCCGTCGTGGCGTCGCCATATGTGTATTGCGCCCACCCCTGAAAACCCGAAAGATACAAGACGTTGTGACGTGTGGTCGCTATCAGCGCGTCGAGATCGAATCTCTCCATGTACTCAAGCGCGCGTTGTTTATGAAAAAGCATTGATACCCTCTCAGGAAGAAGAGCGAATTATTGTTGGGACTAGTTTCGCTTGTAATCCTTGATCTGCCGGATGAGCGGAATCGCGCCGCAAACCAGGCCCGCTACCAGCATGGTGATACTGAAGAAAATGACGAACAAAATAAACGTGATGAAACAGACGAACAATAGGATTCGCTCGTATTTATAAAGCCTCCCCAGAAGCCAGCCTTGTGTGCCCGCCGAAAAAGCGATGAACCCCAGGAGCGTCATGGATGCGGAGAGAGCGACACGCAAAGGATGCGCGAACGTAAGCAGGGCCGGGTCGAACATGAACAAAAACGGCACGATAAAGCCGACGATGGCGAAGCGAAGAGACATCATGGAGGTCTGGAAATAGGACGCGCCCGCCAGTTTGGCTCCCACGAGCGAAGCTATCGCCACGGGCGGCGTAATGGCGGAGAGAATCGCGAAATAGAAGATGAACATATGGGCGGCGACACGGTCTCCTTTGGCGGCCACGAACTCCTTCACCCATTCGGCTCCGTAAACATGCGTAAGTTCAGGACCTACGAGTTTAATCAGCACGGGGCCGCCCAGAATGGCGAGCAGCACGTATGCCGCCGTCGTCGGCATGCCCATTCCCAAAATCGCACAGCAAATCGCAGTGAGCAGGAGCGCAACGAAAAAGCCATCGAGACCGATATAATAGGCGCACCCACCGCCCGCCGCAGGGCCGATAAAGCATATATCCTGAGCGAGAGCCTCGATCATATAGGCGAATTTGTTTCCCACGCCCGTGATGGTCAAAACCTGAACAACGACCTCGATGGTGGCCAGCGTCACGGCGAACTCCGCCCCTTGCCTTCCACCTACTCTTAAAGCATCGCGAATGCTGAAAATCCAGTTCGCGGCACTCTGCGCGGCTTGTACGCCTGCGCCAGTCTCGCCCGTATTCTTTGCCCGCTGCAGGTAGGTGAACGGATTACAAGATACGGCCAGCACCTGTTTCATGCTCGGCGTTGCGCTCTCGGCGTCAGATTCTTCCGAGCCGAATGAAAAAATAACCTTCTGCACGATAATGGCCAATCCAAAAAAGATCAGGCCGTCATAGATGAACCCGAAGGGAACGAACCATTCGCCGAAATTCGCTATCGCGGGGACAAGCGCATAAATCCCTTTTTGCACGTAATATGCACCCACCCAAATCATGACAAAATACCAGGGTATTGTCGTAGTAGGCTGCGCTCCATTCCCCCTGAAAACAGACCATGCACTGAGCAAAGCAAGCACAATGGCGGCCCCGGCCACGCCCGAAGACCAGCCGAAAGCACTCCATAAGGCCAGCAAAGTGAGCGGGAAGATGGCAAGCCAGCTACGCTCTATCTCATTCCTGAATGCACCCACCCAGGAGAAGATGCGGGTGAAAACACTAACCAGAACAAACCCGGTGACACCCAATGCCAGAGCGGCCCGTATTGCCGCGCCCCAAGTTGGTTTCCCGTATATCCCCAGTGGCACTCCGAAACCCAATTCGAAAATCGAGAAGAAAGCAAAAAGGAAGAACGCAAAAACCCAAAACGTGACCGGCACGAAAACGAATATTTCATCTGCGATTGTCTTATCGCCCCTCCTCATCGTGCCCAGGAATTCCGCCACTCTCCGGTAAAACCAAACGCCCACCATGATGAATACTGACATGACGCCCGCAAACACAGGCGTTCTGCCCTCGAAGAGGAAATAGACCAAAAACGCGAGGGGCACGAGATAGAACCATCCGTTCTTCAGTTCCGTTTTCCAACTTGGTATCTCGGAAGCTGGCAATGGCTGGATATTCAGCGCACCGGCCGCAAAGTGGATGTTGATCCCCACGATGGTGAAATACAAGATGGCCGGTATAGTGGCGTATCCGATAATCTGGAAATACGGCACTTCGATAAGTTCACTCATAATGAAGGCGCCCGCCCCCATGACAGGAGGCATGATCTGCCCCCCGCTGCTGGCCGCAGCCTCCGCCGCTCCGGCGATGTGCGGGCTCAGCCCTATTCGTTTCATCAGGGGAATCGTGAACGTGCCGGTGGTCACGACGTTACCAGACGCGCTGCCCGACACCGTACCCATGAGCGCACTCGACCCCACTGCGGCGAGACCGGCGCCCGCGCGCATTTTCCCGAACATGCCTAAAGCGAAATTCACGAAAAACCGGCCGGCGCCCGATTCATGCAGAAACGCTCCTAAAATAAGGAACATGATGATGAAGGTAGCCGAAATAACGACCAGAAAACCCAGTACGCCACCGATAAAGTCCGTCGAGAGTTTCGCCTGAAGTTCGAGCCACGTATGGCCGCCATGCCCGAAAGGAGGTGCGAACAGATTGCCCCAAATCCCATAGACGAAAGCAATAACCGCCAATGTTGGCAGGGGAGGCCCGAAACAACGCCTCGTCAATTCGAGAGCGACGACAAGCATGACGAAGCCGACCCGCGCATCGCCAATCGTCGGGGCGCCGGGGCGGTCAACCATTTCCTCATGATAGTAGAACAAGTACAGGCAGGCGGTTGCCACGAAAAAAAGCATGCCGGCGTTCAGGCCAATGGTGAACCCGGCCGGAAAAGGATGCGCAGGGTATTCTTCAAATACCTCTTTGATTCGTCTTTTGGCCCAAAAAAGAGGGAAAGCGAACACAATTACCGGCCAAAGGGACAAGACACTTCTCACCTCATCGCTTTGCCCGGACCATAAACTTACACGCCATCCGATTAGAATAAGCGCCACAAAGAAAACCGCGAGGTAAACACCCGCCTTTTTCACCCCTTCGGCAGGCCTGAAGAAAACGGCGAACAAAGTCCACATCACAGGAATAGCGGAACATGCGATCAGCAACCACCAGAGTGTGGGTTCATGTGTGCTTTCGGGCAAAGAATCCCAATACAAGAACAAAATCGGCGCAGGAACAAAACTCAAAACCCATAGCAAAAGCGCGAGCCATGACTTCTCGACAACCATCATCGCTATCCATATAACGAACGGTAGCGCATAAACCCACCAAACACTCGCATCAGACCAACCTTCTCCCATTTCATAAACGAAATAGTAGAAAATCACGGTGGGAACCAAGGACAAAAGATACAAAACGGGAAGAAAATTCAATTTGCGAATTTTATCCCCATATATCTGAGGCATCGCCCCGGCGCCGCCGATGAGGAGAATGGTATAGGCCAACAGCATGTGCATGTTGGGGTGCATCTCACCCGGTAAAGGCCGCAGATAGACTGCGGATATGTGGTACAAACCCGAGAGCACGCATAGCCAGGAGGTGATAAAAACCAGAGCCCTTACGAGAGGAGCCGACTGGTTGGGTTCTGATTCAGCAGTCATGTTTCTCCTTCCTTCTCCACTATGGGAAAACCTTCATTGATAGATAAAACTATATATGAATTATCCCATTCTAACGGATTGCCTGATTGTTCCGCCAGTGACTCACTACCATTCTTAATTCACCTTACATTTCACATGCTTGACCAAACCACATCGTTTTGCTTTATTATAGCGGCATCAACCCAAAGTAAAGGGCCGGCATTTTTCATGAGTTTCGACATATAAAATCGAAACAGCAGGTAATTTTCACTACTTCCAAAGGAGATTCAAATGAGGAAAACCACACTTCGGCTGATTACGTTGGCAGCAGGCCTTGCCCTGGTTATCAGCGCGGCCCCGGCGGCGGATGCAGCCAAAATCCTTCTGGGAACGTCCCAGCCAGGAGGCGCCACCTTCGAGATCGGAACCGCGATGGGCAAAGTCATCACGGATAACTCGGGCGGAAAAATTTCCGTAGATGCAGCCGTCACCGGTGGTTCCACCGCAAACGTCCGCATTCTTCAGAAAAAGAACAAAATGCAGCCTTTCCGCATGGGCATGGCTACGGCGCCGGCCGTCGCATGGGGGCAGACGGGCAGAAAACCCTTCAAGAAACCCCAGGACGTTCTGGCCCTTGGAGCCCTTTACCCGTTGACGGTCGTCTACACCACATTTAAGACCACCGGAATCAAGAAATGGTCAGACCTCACCGGCAAACGATTCGTCGTTGGCGGTCGTGGCGGCTCAATTTACATCGTCACGCAGCTTGCTCTGAAACACAGCGGCATTAAAGCGAAAAGAGAATTCTTCAACAACAACCAGAATTCGGCCGCCATCAAAGACCAAAGAGTGGACGCAGGCTTTTTCTTCCTGAACGGTGGCGTTCCCGCACCCGTGTACATGGACCTCGCCCGTACGCTCTCCGGCAAACTCCATTTCTTCGGTCCCGATGAAGCCACCATTAAAAAGCTGGCTGTGAACGAAGCGGGCATCGTACGCGATATCGTGGGCGCCGGCTCCATCCCCGGTTACAACAAGGACATCATAAGCTGGGGCCAGATGTGGTCTTTGATGACCAACAGCAAAATGAGCAACGACAATGCATATGCGATTGTCAAAGCCCTGTACGACAACCACAAGCAAATCACCAAATACCACCCGGCCGGAAAATTCATCACCAAGAAAACCGGACTTCGCGGTCTGAAGAAACTCAAAATGCACCCGGGTGCAGCTCGTTACTGGAAAGAAGCGGGCATGTAAGCTTCACCGAAACACTAAAAGCCCCCTGCTTCGGCGGGGGGTTTTTTGTTGCCTGTTCAAGTTTGCCATTAACAATAAAAAAAATGTTACAGTTGAACCTCACCCACATCTGAAAATTCATTCCCGGGAGAAGAAAATGAGCACATCCGGTTTTGAGACATTTCATCTCGTAAAACCCGATGAAGCCGAAGGTGAAGTATCACAGATTTATGACGAAATATGCCGGTTAAAAGACCCGCGCTGGCTGGGACCTTTGTTCGGGTTTTTCGCTCATGTACCTGGTCTCTTGCGTGGATTCTGGGAACTACAAAAACGTCTCGAAGTGCTGGATGGCCACATTTCACGTGAGTTGACCAATCGCATAGCCATGGTTTGTGCGGTCGCCTCAGACTGTCCACGATGCGTGAATTTTCACAAAACCGACCTTGTCCACCGCATGGAACTCGATGAGTATGAAGTGGAAAAACTCCATGACTTTGAAAATGCAGATTTGCCTGAAGCGGAAAAAGCGGTATTCCGAGTGGCCAGAAAACTCACGCTCAACGAACAAATGAGCGACGAAGAGTTCCAGGCGTTGCGCGTGCATGGCTTTGACGAGCCGGCAATCGTGGAAATCGTTTCAGTCGCCTTACTGGAGGGCGGCTTTGCACGTCACGCGAGCGTCCTCGCGCGATTTGAAGACGGTATGGACTGGCCGGCACAACATACCCCGTCCGCCGAATACCGAAGCGTCATCGACAGTTAAGGGTTCGTGCGCAGACAATATCCGAACAAAAATTTATTTATCGCCTGGGCGTTCCTGGGAAAGGCTCATCCGTGAATGGATACTCTCGCTGGTCTTGCTTGCCCGCTTATTCTTTTCCAGAACCAAGGACCTTTTGGGTAGCATTTTCTTCGAAATACTGTACTGAGTCGTGTCGGCAGGGTAGTTGTAAAGCGTGACAAGACACGCATCGGTTTCAACGCGAGTTTCCTCGGCAACTGCGCTGGACATGCTCATCAGAAAGAAAACAATGATCCCCAACATTTTAAGATAGCGCATTCAAAAAACCCTCAAGAACTATAGCGTTAAGACACGCAAGTGAGAATTATAGCATGTCATTGATGAAATGATTTGTCTCATTGAACATTTCCTGAAAATTTTCGTATCGATAAACAATCCCATCCCCGATAAGGTTTAGGTTAGTCCTAAAAAACTGCAGCTTTACAAATTTGATGGGTGATGGTACGCATTCGTTCGCCCATTTATTTGGGAGCTATATTACCTTACTTGGAAGCGAGGTCCCGTGCCTGAATCCAAGAACTTGCTCAGAATGATGGAAATCGACAAATCCTTTCCGGGCGTTCATGCGCTCAAAGAAGTCGATTTCGATCTCGCCGAGGGCGAAATTCACATTCTGTTGGGTGAAAACGGGGCCGGAAAATCCACACTCATCAAAATTTTGGCAGGCATGTATCACGCCGACTCAGGCCAAATCGAGATTAGCGAAACACCCACCATTATCCCCGACGCCAGAACCGGGCGCGATTTGGGAATCAGCGTCATCTACCAGGAACTGAACCTGGTGCCTGATCTGAGCGTGGCCAAAAACATCTTCCTGGGTCGTGAACCGGTACTGCCTGGCATCATGAAGCGTGTGGATTGGGCTAGAGTCGAGCAAGAATCCCTCGCAATCATGGAGCGCCTGGACGTGAAAATCGACGTCAACGCGCCGGTCCGCTCTCTAAGCGTCGCGGATCAGCAAATGGTGGAGATCGCCCGGGCTCTTGTATTTGACTGCAAAATATTGGTGATGGATGAGCCCACATCTTCTCTGAGCGGGCATGAAATCGAGGAACTTTTCAAGGCCGTCAACCGGTTGCGAGAACACGGTGTCGGCATCATTTACATCTCCCACCGCCTTGAGGAAGTCCACGAGATTGGAGATCGCGTCACCGTCCTGCGCGACGGGGAATATATGGGCACGTGGGAAGTCAAAGAGGTGGAACTCGATTTCCTGATCACGCAGATGGTGGGGCGCACACTTGATGAGAAATTCCCCTGGACACCCCGTGAACATGGAGAAGTAGCTTTGCGGGTGCGTGGACTCACCCGAAACGGCGTATTCGAAGACATCAACTTCGACCTCCACTATGGAGAAATCGTCGGCCTCTCGGGTCTCGTAGGGGCAGGGAGAACAGAAGTGGCGCGGGCCGTAATGGGCGCGGATCCCGTTGATAGCGGCACCGTAGAGATGACTCGTGCGACAAAAGAAAAAGAAGAGATACAAAATCTCCCCCACTATCCGCTCTGGATGGCCATCTTGGACGTGGTTGTCTTAATTATGGCTTTGCCCTTGTTCACCGTAATTTTTCAGGGAATTTACGATCCTGTCACGCTCAACATGAATTCACCGCCACCGCTATTCAGTGGCAAGTGGTTTTATGAATGGATCATCGGCGGACCGTTATACAATATACCGAACGGCCCCACCCCCTATATCGTCGCCGCCGGGTTGGTCGTTTTACGGCAAGCGGGTCTCTGGTTTATGGAGCGGCAGTATCATTGGCGCACTTTGGTCATCGACTTCGCAAGCTGGTACGCCCTCGCGATAGGTGCGATGGTCATTACGAGTCTGTTCACTCAGAATTTCGTTCTCGAATGGGTCATGATCTGGGGTGGCGTCGCTATGGTTCTGATTCGATTCTTGACAATCCTTACCTATGAGCGCAAGTGGACTCCAACCTTGGCCATACGACGCGGGCTGGGGCTATTGCCCGAGGACAGGAAAACCCAGGGCCTTACCCAGGTTCTCTCGGTCGCCTTTAACACCACAAGCGCGAATCTCCGCCGCCTCATTAAACGGTGGCTGCTCAACTTGACCATGGAAAAAGATCTCGTAGATGAACACATCAATCAGCTAAAAATCATGACGCCGGATCAGGAGACGCAAATACGCTTCCTGTCAGGCGGCAATCAGCAAAAAGTCGTTCTCGCCAAATGGCTCTTCAGACGCGCGAATGTACTCATCTTTGATGAGCCGACTCGCGGAATAGACATAGGCGCAAAATTCGAAGTTCACTCGCAAATGCTGCAACTTGCCAAAGACGGCGCCGCCGTCATGATGATCTCGAGTGAATTGCCCGAGATTCTTGGAATGAGCGACCGCATTCTGGTCATGCGAGAAGGACAACTCACTGCAGATATCGGCAGAAACGATGCGACACAGGAACAAATACTGCGTTATGCCATGACCGCGGATTGATCCGCGTTTGGAGGTAGATTGAATGAGCGCCGCAGCTTCAACGGGTAATGAGAAACTCTTTCTAGGTTACTCGGTCAAGGATATTCCCTTTGAGCGCTTACTCCTCATTTCCGCTTTCATAGTTTTGATGATTTTCTATACTTTCGCGACAGAAAATTTCCTCACCCTCGAAAACTTTGTGAATGTAGTGCGCCGTGACGCATGGCTCTTTTTCATAGCCTATGCCCAAACATTGGTCATCATTTCGGCAGGATTCGACCTTTCACAAGGCTCAATCATGAGCGTAGTGAGCGTCATGGCCTGGAGTGCGATGCTGCATTTCGGGTTTTTCATCGGCCTCATCGCCGGCCTCGGCATCGGCCTGCTGTGCGGCGTCATCAATGGATTTTTCGTCGGCGTGGCAAGGGTGCAGCCGTTCATCGCGACATTGGGGATGCTCTTCATCGGCAGCGGCGCAGCCCAGCTTTGGACCGGCGGCCTTCAAATGGGGGGTGCGCGCGAGGGCGCAACTTTGCCCAAACACGTCGAAGATGCTTATGTCCTTTTGGCTAAAGGAAACCTGGGTCCCATTCCCTTCACCTTCATCTGGATAATTATCGCGCTGGCCACGATGTGGTATCTGCTCAAATACACCCGCTTCGGCACTTATGTGTACGCCTTGGGTGGAAACGAACAAACAGCGATTTCCGCAGGCATCAACTTTCCCGCCATGAAGATCGCCATTTTCGGCATAGGCGGTCTTCTGTGCGGTTTCGCGGGCCTTCTTCTTTCAGCAAGTGTCAGCGCGGCGGGCGAACCGAGGCTGGGCGGTGGCGATCAACTGCTCCAGTCGATCGGAGCGACCATCATCGGCGGCACGCATATTTTTGGCGGGCGAGGCGGCGTGTTAGGTACGACGCTGGGTGTTTTCCTGATCATATTCCTGGTGAACGGACTGAACATCATGGGAATCGATACCTACCGGCAACAAATAGTTGTCGGCTTGGTGATTCTCGCTTCAATCTGGGTGAGCACCCTGCGTGAGCAAAAAAACTAAGGGAGATAATAAATCATGGCGAATGTAGCGGAGGCTCCTGTCAGACCTTCTGCCTCCTTATTGGCCAAGTTCAATTACGAGAAATATGGTTTGCTCGTCGTGTTCATCATGATGATGCTCATATTTTACATTCTCCAGTTGATGGGCTACGTGAACAACTTTATCGAAGCCCATAACCTGACCAACCAACTCAGAAACGCTTCTCTACTGTTCTTCATCGTCGCCGGACAAAGTATGGTGCTCCTGGTCTCAGGCATCGATTTAAGTCAAGGGTCCTTGCTCAGCCTCTCAAGTGTGGTGATGGCGCAGGGCATATTGGACTTCGGCCTGGCCGTGGGCGTGTTGATGGGTATTGGAATGGCGACGATGTTCGGTTTTATCAACGGCTACCTCGTGGGCCGTGTGAAAATACAACCTTTCATCGTCACCTTGAGTATGCTTTTCATCTGCGCCGGCATCGCTTTGGTATTCACGGGCGGACGCACGATTCACCAGTTCACTGGTGAGCAAAAAGACATCCTGCAAACCATCGGCCTCACGGATTTCTTTCATATTCCCGGCACGCTGTTCATCGCCATATTCTTTTTCATCATTCTCTATCTGCTGACGAAACGTACGGTGCTCGGCCGGGCAATCTATCTGACGGGCGGGAACGAAGAGGCTGCGCGTCTCTCAGGCATAGATACCGGCAAGGTGAAACTCATATGCTATTTGATCAGCGGCATCTGCGTAGGCATCACCTCGTTCCTTTACCTGGCGAGACTCCCGGCCACGAACGGCCTCGCTGGATTTCAACTTGAATTCCAGTCATTGGCGGCCACCGTGGTGGGGGGCACGACGTTTCACGGTGGTGAGGGCGGTGTGACGCAAGCTGTGATCGGGACGCTGTTCCTGACATTTTTGCTCAATGGCCTCATACTCTTGGGTGTAGGCACATTCGCCCGGGAGGTAGTGGTAGGCGTTTTACTTATTACGGCAGTTGTTTTGAGTTCCCGCAAGCGGCGGGAATAGAAAATATGTTCATAGGGTAGTCAATTTTTCCCTTTCGCGGAGGAGAGCGCTTCGTCCGTGAAACCCATTCTGCGAGGAGGAGATTCAAGATGAAAAAACTGTTCCGCTCTTTCATGATTCTCGCTTCCGTCGTCACATTCTTGTTTGTGTCGATGGCGGCGGCCCCGGACGCTGACGCCCGGGTGAAGGCGAAAAAGAAATACAAAATAGCCGTCGTCGTGCCGAACGGCGTCGACCCCTATTTCTTCTCGAAATGGTACGGCAGCGTCCAGGCGGCCAAAGACGCCGGCGTGACCGTGACCATGTTCGACGCGGGCGGCTACGAGTTCCTGCCCAAGCAGGTGGCCCACGTGGAGGACATCATCGCGGCGAAGTACGACGGGATGATCATCTGCCCGATCAGCACCAAAGGCATGGTGAACGCTGTACACAAGGCGATGGACAAGGGCATCAAGGTCGTCGTGGACAACATTGACCTCGACAGCGCTCGCGTCAAAAACCGCGTCATGAAAAACAGCTATGAATTGGGCCTTCTCATCGGCGCCACCATGGCCCACGCCATCAACTACCAGGGTAAAGTCATGATGCTGCCCGGACCCAGCGGCATCGAAATGGTGACCTCCATGGCCAAAGGGTTTGAGGACTACCTGAGCCACTATCCGAAAATCAAGGTCGTGGCCAAGGAATTCACCAAGTCCAACGTGCAGCATGCCTACCAGACGGCGGAGGACCTGCTCAAGAAGCACCCGGACGTCAAAGGCATTTACCCTTGGGCGACACTCATCGCCCGCGGTACGGTGGACGCCGTGAAAGCGGCCGGCTACAAGCCCGGCCAGATCAAGATCGTGACGCACAACCTCGTCGTCGGCATCGAGAAAGACATTCGTGACGGCTGGGTGCATGCGGCTGTCCTGGCCGAGCAGATCGCCATGGCGAAAGAAGCCGTCTATAACGTGATCGACCTGATTGAAGGCCGGCAGCCCCCCGGCGCGCCTCATCGCGGCGGCACGCTCAGCTATATCAAGAACTACATGGCCTACCAGCACAACCTCGACATTCTGGATCGAAGCGGCATCGAAGCGCCCAAGAACTGGATGATCAAGCGCCAAAAGCGCGCGACGAACATCGTGGGCGGCAAACGCCGTTAAGCATTATCCCCACTGAAAGTCAAAACCCCCGTCGGGTAAAACCGGCGGGGGTTTTTCATAAGCCCTCTTATCTCGCCTACAACCCTTTCACGTATATGCTGAGCCCCATTCGCCCTGTCGACCCGCCGGGTTGTGGATCCGAAATCTCATCCGTCTGAACATCTCCTGCCCCATCCACGGCCCGCACCGTCACAGGATAGAATCCGTTTTTCTCAAAACGCATGGGAAATGCCCAGAGGCTCCAGGCGAGAGGCCCCAGCGGCTTCTTGAGCAATGCGGGCGCCCAGGGCCGAGAATACTTCCCCTGTCCATAAGTCACTTCCACCCTGTGGATTCCCCGCTCCCCCGCGAATGCGGAGCCCACGAGCCAGACTTCAGACGCCTGAACCTCCACGCGCCTTCTGGGAGCCTCGAACCGGCTGAGCGTCTCCACAATCGCCTCATCGGACCAGCCTCTCCTTTGCCAATAGCCGCCATGGCCCTTCGTCGTAATCTCAATGGATTCAATCCACTTGACGTTCTTGAGGCCGTAAGTCCCAGGCAATAGAAGTCTGAGCGGAGCGCCATGATCCCGGGGAAGAATTTCCCCGTTCATACGGGTGCAAAGAAGCGTTCTCGAATCGAATGCCTGCTCGATAGATATCGCATCATGGTATCCATCCGCCGCGCGAAAAATCACCCTGGCGGAAACCGAGCGGCGAACGTTTTCCTCCACACCGGAGCGCTCAAGGAGGGTCTTGAGCGGCACTCCCTCCCACAAGGCGTTCCCTATCTGCCCGCCGCCCACCGGGTTTCCGATGCAGGTCATCGTCGCCCAGGTTTTCTCCTGCCTGAGCGCGCTCAACTCCGCGTAAGCAACGGAAAGAGGCTCGGTTACTTCACCCTTGACGTTCAGCCGCCATTCCCGGCGGGAGAGCTTGGGCGCTGAATGGCCGATGCTCTGCACGTAGAATTTGTCATTCGCCGTGACTTCGGGAACCACACGCGCGGCGAACTCGAGGATGCCCTCTCCGGGCCTGGGCGTCTCGACGGGACGGCTGTTCAGCCAGTCGAACAGGCGGCCCATCATCGAGGCCTGCGCGTCGCGCGGGATTCCGACCACGGCCAGGGGCGCGACTCGCCCCGCAACCTGCAGCAAGCGGCGTCTGGTGACGTTCATGGCGCTCCTTAACCAAGAAAACCGCCCCCGATTCTACGATAAAACCGCCGATTCGCGAAATTAACGCCCATCACCCCCGCACCTGCCCGCAGATCCGCGCATTTGCCGTCATCGCGTGAATAGCTGTCCATGACAGAATTCTCCTGCGCCCGGATTCCGCGGCGGGCCCCGGCCGCCGGAACCGGTTTTCGCAGGCGCATCTGCCTGCATCCGGGCACCGCAATTCCCCGCATTTCCCCTCGATAATTTATCGAAAAACCCCGTGAATTTATCTATATTTATCGAATTTTTCGGATATAAAACCCGACCGATGAGGGAGGGTTTCACGCGAGCGATGAGCGAGCGTTTGACTCGACCGGGGAGGGTTTCCGTATCCGGGAGCGAAGCGGCCAGCTCCGCCATGATACCGGAATCCCCCGAATCCGCGCGAAAGGCAAATGCGGGCAAATGCGCCCCCGGCTCGATGGCGGCGCCCCGATAAACCCTCCGACGCAAACGCGTTCGTGGGGATGAAGGTCAACCGCGGCCGGCGAGTGATTGACCCCCGTTGCGCGCCCGTCCCGCCCCGCCTGCGCCGCTCAGGAAACCGCCGTTCGCGTCCCGGCATTCCCCTGTTTCTCCAGCGGGAAATGGCAGGCGGTTTCGACGCCACCGGGATAAGGCGCCAGCACCGGCATTTCCTGTCGGCACCTCTCTTCTCTTTGGGGACACCGGCTGTAAAACCGGCAGACCTGCGGGGAGGGGTCGACGGGGCTCATCGGCTCGCCGGTCAATCGCACACGCTCGCTGCGCTCGGTCGTGTCGATGGCGGGTATGGCGGAGAGGAGCGCCCGGGTGTAGGGGTGGCGCGGGCGGCGCAGGATTTCCCCGGTGGGCCCGGCCTCCACGATTTTGCCGAGATACATCACCAGAACCCGCTGACAGAGCAGCCGGACGACGTTCAGGTCATGGGAGACGAACAGGTAGCTCATCCCGAGGCGGTTTTTCAGATCTTCGAGGAGATGCAGGATGACCGCCTGAACCGAAACGTCCAGGGCGGAGGTGGGCTCGTCCAGAACCAGGAGAGAGGGGTCCAGGGCTATCGCGCGGGCGATTCCGACCCGCGCCTTCTGTCCGCCCGAGAGTTGATGCGGATACCGGCCCAGGAACTCCGGCGCGAGACCCACCAGCTCGCAGAGTTCCTCCACGCGCATTCTCAACCCGGGGCCGCGCCGCATCCCGCCCAGGCGCAGGAGCGGGTCGGCAATCGCCCGAAAAGTGGTGAATCCGGGATTCAGGCTTTCCGTCGGGTCCTGGAACACCATCTGGATTTTCCGGCGCATCTCGCCCTGGATGAATCGGCCCGCCGGAATCCCCCCGATGTTCCTGCCCTCGAAGGCGATGGCGCCCGATGTCGGGTCCAGCAGGCGGGCGATCAATCGGGCGAGGGTGGACTTCCCGCAGCCGGACTCGCCGACGAGGCCGACGCTCTCCCCCGCTTGTATCGAGAAAGTCACGCCGTCCACGGCATGGAGATAGCCCGCCTCGCCTCGTTCTTCGGCCCCCACGCCCCGCAGCGAATTCCAGACCCTTCCCGCCGCTCCACTCCGGCGGATCGGGAACTTCTTCATGAGGTCGACGATTTGGAGCAGAGCCATCAGAGAGGATACCGGCAGGCGACGAGATGGCCGGCTCCCGTCCCCAGGCGGGGAAGCGGGGACTCCAGGCAATCCCGGGCGAAGCGTTCGCACCGCTCGCTGTAGCGGCAAGCCGGGAGTTCCGCGCGCAGGTCCGGCAGGTTGCCGGGAATCGAAGAAAGCTCGGCGAGGTCTCTGCTCGCATTCGGCGTGGCCCCGATGAGTTTCGCCGTGTAGGGATGCCGCGGACGCATGAACAGGTGTTCGGTATCGGCCACTTCGACGACGTGCCCCGAGTGCATGACGATTATCTTGTCGCAGTATTCCGCAGCGAGCCCCAGGTCGTGCGTGATGAGGATCGTTCCCATGTTTCTCTCACGCGCCGCGTCCTGGATGAGGTCCATGATCACCGCCTGTGTCGTGACGTCCAGGCCCGTCACGGGTTCGTCCGCTATCAGGAGCCATGGGTTGGAGGAGATGGCGATCGCTATCATCACGCGCTGGCACATGCCGCCGGAGAGTTCGAACGGGTAGGCGCGGTAGCGCTTCTCAGGGTCCGGGATGCGGACCTGGTTGAGCAGATCGAGTGCGCGCGCGCGAATCTGCCGGCCGCGGAAGCTGCTGTGTCGATAGATGACGTCCTCGAGTTGTCTTCCGATGGTCCGGATGGGATTGAGCGCCGTTCTCGGGCTCTGGAAGATCATGGAGAGCTCACGTCCTCGCATTTCCTGTAGCTCTTGCTGGGACTTCTCGAACAGAGAGATGCCCCCGAAAACTATCCGGCCCGAGGTGATTCTCGCCGCCGGGTCCGAGATTCCCATGATGGCGTAAGACATCACGGACTTTCCCGAGCCGCTCTCGCCGACGACGCCGACCGTCTGTCCCTTTTCGATCTGGAAACTGACGTTCTCGAGGGCCTTGACGACGCCGGTGCGTGTGCGGAATTCGAGCGAGAGATCCTCGACGACCAGAAGCGGGTTCCGTGATTCCATCACGTCCTCATTCTCGGGTCGATCAGGTCTCGAAGGCCGTCACCCAGAAGGTTGAAGCACAGCACGGCGAGCATCAGGGCGGCTCCGGGGAAGATGGCCAGCCACCACTCGCCTGAAACGATAAACTTCGCGCCCTCGGCCACCATGATCCCCCACTCGGGCGTCGGGGGCCGGACGCCGAGGCCGATGAAGGAGAGTCCCGCCGCATTCAGTATGGCGTAACCCATGTTCAGCGAAATCTGAACCATCATCGGCGGCATGATGTTGGGCCCCATGTGGAAGAGCAGAATCCGCCCGTGCCCGTTTCCTGAAAGGCGCGCCGCCTCCACGAACCCCGCCTCGCGGCGTGAATTCGCCTCGGCCCGCGCCACGCGCGCATAGAAGGGAAAGTTGATGACGGCCGTGGTATAGACGATGTTCTCGATCGTATTTCCCAGAGCCGATACGATGCCCATGGCCAGCACGAAAAGGGGAAACGCCATGATGGTGTCGGTGAGGCGGCTGATGAGTTTGTCCGTCACCCCTCCGAAGTAGCCCGCGCAAACGCCGGCGACGCTTCCCGCGACGAAGGAGAGCGAAACGGCCGCCACCGATATCGCCAGGTCGAGCCGTGTGGCCGTAATCACGCGGCTGAAAACGTCCCGCCCCAGATTGTCCGTGCCGAACGGATGCGCCCACGTGGGCGGCTTGAGGGCGTTGGCCGTGTCGCTGGCGAGGGGGTCGTAGGGTGCAATCCAGGGGCCGAACAAACCGAGAGCCATCAGCAGGAAGAAAAGGATGAAGGAGAAAAACGTGACCGGATTCTCACCCATCACGTAGCGCAGGTGCTGCATGTGGGCTTTCATTCACTCAGCCTTCCAGCCCGATCCGCGGATCGACCACCGTATAGAGGATGTCGATCGCCAGGTTCAGGAGCACGTACATCAACGCCATGGCCAGAACGAAACCCTGCACGGCGGCGTAGTCCGAGGCGATGAGGGCCTCGATGGCGAACGAACCGATGCCCGGCCAGGCGAAGACTTTCTCCACCAGAACATTCGCTCCCAGCAAAAAAGAAAACACCATGCCGAGCGTGGTGAGGACGGGGAGAATGGCGTTTTGAAAGGCATAGACCCACAGCACCGTCCGGCGTGACAGGCCGCTCGCCCGCGCCGTGCGAACGAAGTCGCTCGACAGAACCCCCAGCATGGCGGCCCTCGTCATCCGCGCGAGCGGGGCCAGGGCGAAGATTCCCAGAGTCGAGGCGGGGAGAATCATCTGGGAGAATGATGCCCTGAATACCTCGAGATCACCCGCGATGAGGCTGTCGATCAGGTAGAAGCCCGTGACGTGATCGGGAGCGATGTGGATGATGCCCAGGCGTCCGAGCGGAGCGGGCGAGAGCCCCAGCAGAAAATAGAAGATATAGACGAGGAACAAGCCGGTGAAGAAGGTGGGCAGCGAAACCCCGATGGTCACAACGAGACGGCAGAGGTGATCGATGAGTGAATTGGGCCGCGTGGCCGCCAGTATTCCCAGGGGGATGGCGATGGCGACGGCGAGAAACAAGCCCATGAACGTGAGTTCGAGCGAAGCCGGAAGCCGCGTGGCGAGTTCTTCGATGACGGGTTGGCCCGTGCTGATGGATTTGCCCAGATCACCATGCGCGAGATTCTGGAGGTAGACCCAGAATTGTTCGGGCCAGCTTTTGTCGAGTCCCAGAGAGGCGCGAATCTCGGCGATGGATTTCTCATCCGCCGCAGGCCCGGCGAAGAACACCGCCGGATCGCCCGGCAAGGCCCGCGTCAGGATAAACGTCACCACGATGATCCCCATCACGACCGGCGCCGCCTGGAGGAGACGCCGGCCGATCAGGAATAGGGAATCGCGTTTCATCAATTCGTCCCCCCCTTCAAAGGACGCCCAGCTTTGCTGCGAGCCGGCTTCAGGCCTGTTTCGGCAATTTCTTGAACGACCTCACGTCGAGTTGACGGTGGAACCAGTATTCGTAACCTTCGACGTGCTTTTGCATGGCGACATCGAGATAGGGCTGCCAGAGCGGGATGAGGGGAACGTCCTCAAAGGCGATTTTGATGAACGACTTGACGCGCTCCGCGTAGCCGGGGCTGCCCACCGGCATGTGCAGGGTCTCGTCCACCAGCTTGTTCAGCTTCGGGTTGTCGTAGTTCATCGAGTTGAACAGGCGCTTGGGCTGGTAGGCCCAGAAGAAATAATACTCTGGGTAATTCAGCCAGCCGCCGAAGTTCTTGAGGTGCATCGCCAGCTTCTTCTCCACGAGCGCCTTCGTCCGCCAGCCCGAACCGGGGATCTTGTCGAGCTTCGCTTCAATCCCCACCTTCCCGAGTCCTTCCTGGATGAGAAGCGCCGTCGGCTCCGTCCAGTAGGCGAGCCCGAGGTTGAACGACAGCGTGACCTTGAACCCGTTCGCGTAGCCGGCCTCCTTGAGCAGGGCTTTCGCCTTGGCCGGGTCGGTGTCGTAGGGGAACGGCTGGGGCCACAGCGTGCCGGCGGGATCGGGTGATTTCGCTCCCCACAGAGGCAGGCCGCGCTCATAGGCCGCCGCCTTGAATATCTTCTCGTAAGGCATGGCGTAGGCCATCGCCTGGCGGACCCGCACGTCGGCGAAGGGCTTGAAGTTCAGGTTCAGCCCGACGGCGTGGATGCAGTTCTCGATGGGGACTCCTGCGATCTTGAGTTTCTTGTTGCTCGTGAGTTCCTTGGTGTCCTTCGGCGGGAGATCGAGGGACACGTCGGCGTCTCCCCGCAGCAGGAGGGCGCGGCGCGTGGAGGCGGACGCCACCTCGCGTATGATCACCCGCTTCACGCCGGGCAGGGGACCCGACTTCCACGCATCGTTGCGAACGTAAACGGTCTGCTGGCCGGGCTTCCAACGCCCCAGCTTGAAGGCGCCGCCCCCTTGCGGGCTTTTGTGCAGATACTCGGTCGCCCACGGGTCGCTCTTCGTGGCCTTGGCCTTGGCGGCCGCCGAATTGATGATGAGGGGCACGGGAACGCCCAGGTCGGGCAGCGTGAGTTTGCTCTTGCGGATGAAGTTGATTTTGAACGTGTGCTGACCCACGGCGACGAACTGCTCGGGCTTGATGAGCGAACCCGCCTTCATCTGCACGGCAGGGAAACCGCCGAGCGAAACTGCGCGATCGAAAGACCATTTCACGTCATGGGCGGTGACGGGTTTTCCGTCGTGGAACCTGGCGTCTTTGCGAATCTTGAAGGTGACGGACATGCCGTCGGGCGCAAAGCTCCAGGATTCCGCCAGTTCCGGTTCTATCTTCTGGTAGTCGTACATCACGTTGCCGTCGGGCAGCTTCTTGCGCCCATAGGTGACGAGGCGGTCGTAGATGTTCACGGCGACCTGGTAGCTCGGACGGTTGGTTCCCTTCCTGTGGATGTCCATGCTGTTGGGGCCGTTTCCGATCACGACCACGAGCGTGTCGCGGCCAGCTGCCGCTTCGGCGGGCAGGTATTTCAGGAGCGGCAACAGCCCCGCCCCGGCGGCGGCGCCTGCTCCTATTTTCAGAAAATCACGGCGTTTGACCTGCTTGTTATCCGGTGCGTTCTGGTTCATCACTCATCTCCTTCGTTGCGCACGGCGACGCGGGTTGCGGGGAAAATGTTCCATGTAGGTGAAGATTCGAGCCGAAAGAACGCTGCCGCCCCATTGCTACATTCATCAGGATATGAGCCATACGTGTCTTGTGGGTTTCGTGATCGTTAAATAGGGGTTTCGGGATTGTTTCCCGAATGTTTCCGGTATGTCGGTCGATGGCGGGAATCACCCGAAGATAATCAATCCCGCCAGATGCGGAAATGAGCGTTCCGGCCATCGTTCCCCGTTCGAACCGGCGCGACGCGGGTCTGTTGAAAAAGCCCGATGATGGTGGAATGGCAGTGTAGGGACAACCCTCCGTGGTTGTCCTTTTGCAGGATGGTTACAATCAGGACAGGCACGGAGGCCTGTCCTGTATCGGGGTGAATATGATCGACGGGCGGCCACGGGTCGAACTTCCCGAAGAGGGGAGTTCGACGCCCCTACGGGCGGAACCCGACCGAGGAGAGGGAAGAATTACTCCCCCCTTGAGGGGGAGTCGCAGAAGCCGAGCGTTTTATGCGAAGGCTGATGCGGTGGGGGGTGAAATGCGATTTATCGCCACTCCGAGTTATACCCCCCACCGACTCGCTTGCGGGCTTACGCCCTTACCTCGTCGACTCCCCCTCAAGGGGGGAGTGATTCACCCCGACCTACACGGGCTTTCCCCTCGGGAAGCCCGACCCCCTCAAGGGGGGAGTGGTTGTTGGGGGACTCTGCATGGGGAGAATGGTTTGGGGTGATCCGTAAGGCCTTTTTCAACAACCCCGACGCGGGAGCGTTTTCTCGTATCCATCCCCCTCATTTTCTCCTCCCGCCGTTGCCAAAACCGCGCCTCGCCCATAGTATTCCCGCATCGTCTGATACCGGATGCCGCTCCCTCCTCAGGACGGGAGCGAGCCTACACGAGAGGATACGAAAGGATGCGTCATGGAGGATAAGAGCGGGGCGTTCCGCCTCGAAGAAGCGAGCATCGGGGATCTGCACGCGGCGATTCGCGAGGGCCGCACCACCTGCGTCGAAGTGGTGGAGCGCTACCTGGAGCGCGTCCGCGCGTACAACGGCGTCTCCAGCATGCTGGTAACCGAAGACGGCTCGCCCGTCCCCGAAGCCAGGGGCACGATGCGCGGCGGCTCGCCTATCAGGTTTCCTACCGAAACCGTGAAGGCGACCGACTACCTGCCCGATCTGGATAAATACGCAGGCCCGCCCCTCGAGTTCGGCCGCATGGAGGATACGGCGTCCGACCCCGGCGTCCAGCAGCAGTACGGCATGATCGTCGGTATCCCGAACGCGGGCCAGGTGAACGCCCTCGCCACACTGAACATCCGCGGCGAGCGCTCCGTTACGTGCAAGGGCGATTTCGACAGGCATCCCGCGGAAGGCCCCCTGCCGCCCGGCGCGCCGCCCATGTGCGAGGTCTTTCGCCACTACCCCGACGCGCTGGAGCGCGCGGCGGAGCTCGACGCCGAATACGGCGCCGACCTCGACCTCGAAAAAATGCCGATGTATGGGGTCACCTTCTCCTTCAAGGACCCCTTCGACACGAAGGACATGCGCTCCACCGGCGGGGGCGACGCCGCTTATGACATCGATTTCCCCGCGCGCGACCACATTCTCGTCGAACAGCTCAGGAACAAGGGCGCCATCATCTTCGCCAAGGCCGTGAGCACCGAATACAACGGGCGCGCCGGCGACCCGGGCGGGCGGCACGCGCCCGAGAAGGTGCTGCCCTCCGTCCTGGGCTACCAGCGCAGCACGTGGGGCGGAAACCCCTCGAACCCCTACGACACCACGCGCGCGGCCTCACTGGGTTCGAGTTCCGGCTCCGCCCTCTCGGTGAGCACCAACATGGTGATGGCGAGCCTGGGCGAGGAGACGAGGGCCTCCTGCCGGGGACCGTCGAACCACAACGCCGTCGCGCTCATCCTGCCGCACAAGGCGATGCTCGGCTTCGACGGCGGGGCCATCGGGGCGGACATCTACTGCGACAGGAGCGGCATCATCACGAAATCACTCGCCGATTGCGCAAAAGTGCTCGACTCCCTGAAGGACCCGGTGAACGGCTATTACGACCCGCGCGATCCGTTCACCACGGTGCCGCGCTCCTCCGTCCTGGATACGCCTTACGCGTCGCACATCAAGACGAGCGGGGAGGCGGGCGCGCTCGAAGGCGTGCGTATCGGGGTCATCCGCGAGTCCATGGTGTATCCGAGGGGCTCGAAATCGGAAGAGCCCATCGTCAACGCGGCAGGCCGGGAGATTAATGAGGTGCTCGGCCAAAAACTCGGTGCGAAACTCCTCGAATCCACCGACCCGCTCTGGGCGGGCGATCCCGAGATCGAGACGATGAAGACGGATTTCCGCCGCGCGCTCGCCAGGCTCATCCCCGTCTTCATGCCGGACATCATGTTCCGTCTCACGCCCGAGGGCGAGCCGCTCTTCACCGAGTTCGCCGAGGCCATCGTCCCCACCGAGTTCGCACCGGGCGTCGTCTTCGGCTCGGGCGATATGCAGCCCATCGACTACATGCTCGCCATGGGCGAGGGCAGAATCGAGCAGCCGGTCAACCTCGACCTCCCCACCGTACAGCAGCAGGAACTCGCCATGACATTCCGCTACCACATCCACCAGTACCTATCGCGCCGTGCGGAGGACTGGAAGGAGCGCGGGTTCGCAGAGACCATCACCGGCTTTCCGGAGTTGAACGCGCGCTCCAAGTTCTGGGGCGACGACCACCGCGCCGCCTTCAGGAACTGGGAGGAAGTCGCAGACCCGCGCAATCCCCACGGGGGCCGCCAGGGGGTGAACGAGCGCATCATGCTGCGCGAACTCCTGCGCCGCGTGGACATGATGGTGATCCTGGAAAACAAGCTCGACGCTCTCGTGCGCCTGCACACGCCGTTCCCGCCCGCCATCATCGGCGGCGCGGTCCAGCCCGGCCTCCTGCTCAACTCCCGGCCCGAATCGCAAAGCGGGCCGAACGCGGGGCTGACGGAAGTGCTCGTGCCGGCGGGCTACGTGCGCACGACCTATGACCCCGTTTTCGAACTGAGCGAAGACGGGACGCGGTTCATCTCCGCCCATAACGATCAGGCCACCACCATCCCAGAACCCGGCCTGCCGTTCTCGCTCGTGTTCCGCGCCGAACCCGGCAGGGAGGACGTGCTGCTCCGGATCGCCTCGACCTACGAGGCGGCTTCCAAACGCCGCATCCCCCCGCCCGACTTCGGCCCGTTGTAGGGGTAGGCGGAACTTAAGCGGGTCGGACGACGCGACTGGATTGCAGTTGCGGTTCGCAAACTTGGTCGAGGTTTACCCGTATGGGCCGTTCGCGAACGGCCCATACTCTCTTCCTCATCGATCGAGATAGACCACCGTCATTCCGGCGTATGCCGGAAGCCAGGGATTTTGTCTTTTCGTAATTGTTCTTCGCTTTTTCCCATCTGAGTGGTGTGAACATGAAACACCGGCTCATGTTGATCCTCATCGGCTCTGGATTCCGGCTTTCGCCGGAATGACGGCGGAGCGGTTCGACTCGACCCGAAAGGGGTTTTTCAACAGGCCCGATGGACGAGGGTTTGACACGACCGAAGAGAGAGCAACTACGCCTTTCGCAGGGACAGGTCGCGACCTGTCCCTGCCACTACCGTATCCTAAGCGCCCTTCGCTTCGAGCGTCGGTATTCCGCTTACGTCCACCGTGCGTTCCGCGCGCGCCAGATCGTGGTTGCGCTGGAGATTGACCCAGAAGCCCGAGCCGTTGCCGAATAGCTTGCCGAAGCGGACGGCCATCTCGGCGGTGACCGGCTGCTTCTCGTTCAGGATGTCGTAGAGCGTCTGCCGGGATATGCCGAGAGCCGCGGCCACCGCCGTCTTGCTCACCCCGAGGGCGGGCAGGACGTCCTCGCGCAGGACTTCTCCCGGATGCGCCGGGTCGATGGAAGGGTGTCTCTCGATCATCAGTGGTAATCCTCTATGTCCACGTCCGTTGCGCCGTCTCGCCTCTTCGGGCACCCCCCCCTACCCCCCCCCTTA
>Ga0209543_1000033_pt1 | contig 208564 bp, 179 predicted proteins | sample MesohylFT_FD_187296 | JGI IMG/M metagenome (GOLD analysis project Ga0209543, IMG submission 187296) | Host-associated microbial community of the marine sponge Aplysina aerophoba from Gulf of Piran - sponge mesohyl, lysed by freeze-thaw... | ecosystem: Host-associated > Porifera > Sponge >... | reverse complement strand
GGTAGTTCACCACTTGGGCGGCGGCCGCGTTGATGATGGCCTCCTCGCCGCTGCCCCCGCTCATCGCCCCGGTGCGCAGGTCGGACACGAACGGCCACATGCCCATCACGCAGGGATGGCCGGGCAGAACGAGGTTCACCGCACACAGCCCGGCCAGGCACTCGGCCAGGGCCTGCACCAGCGATCCGGCCAGCGCAGCGGGCGAGGTGGCCCCGGCCTGCCCCGCCGACAGCAGGTTGACCGGCATGCCCCGGCGAGCCTGCTCCATCAGGGACAGGGCCGACTCCTCGGCAAAGCGCAGCGGGGGCACCACGAAGGTGTTGTTGGCGATGCAGAAGGGGCGGCGGGCGAACTCCCCCTCGGCGCCCAACGCCATGTCGAACAGATCCACGCACTCGTGTACATGGTCGGGGTGGAACATGGACGTGCCCAGGGGCTTGGTGGTGCCGGCCACGATGGCATACGCGGTGTTGATGTCCACCTCCCGGGCGGTCTCCATGTCGCGGGCCACCAGGGTCCGCACGAACACGTGGATGTTGTCGAGGGTGTCGACGATCCGGGCCACGTCGTAGAGGTCGGCCAGGGTGCTGGGGCGGAAGCGCTTGGTGTCGTGGTCGAGCATCATCACCGCGGCCCCGCTGGTGCAGAAGTGGACCCGGTTGCCGCCGATCTCCACCCCCCGGTCGGGATCGAATCCGTACAGGGTGAACTCCTTGCAGGCGCTGTCCACGATCCGTTTGACGAGGTCGGGGGGGAATCGCAGCCGCTCGTCGTCGTCCATTCGGCCCCCGTTGGCGGTGACCGCCTCGATGATCTCCGGGGTGGCCTGCCCCATGCCCAACTCGGCCAAAAGCCCGAGGGAGGCCTCGAAAACGTCGTCGCATTGCCCTTCAGACAGCGGCTTGTAGGCACCGCCGGGCATCCCCGGCCAAACGGCCCGGGCGTCGGCTTCGGGTGGAGCCTCCCGCATGGCCACCCGGGCAGCCCTGCCTCCTGCACGTCGCGCCATATCAAGCCCTCGATTCGCGGCCAGAAAACGTACGCCTCATATCAAGCCCTCGGTTTCTCGTTGTTCGGATCGTAGGCCGGGCCGTCGAGCACCATCGCCGGTCGGCGGTCGCTCATCAGCTGCACTTCGAAACGGGTGCCCGGCGCTTTGTACTGGGGTTTCACGTAGGCAAAGGCCAGGCCGCGCCCGGTGGTGTGGCCCCATGTGCCCGAGGTGGTCAGCCCAATGAGCTCTTCGCCGTCGTACACCGGCTCGTTGCCCCGGCAGTCGTTGTCGGTGGTGTCCACCTCGCAGTACACCAGGATCATCTCGATGTCGTCGCCCATGGCCAGCCGTTCCTCGGAGGCCTTCTTGCCCTGGAACTCGCCCGACCAGTCCACGAATCGGCCCAGGTCGGCCTCCACCGGAGTGATCTCGGTGGTGAGCTCGAAACCCATCGCCTTGTAGGCCTTCTCTATACGCATGGTGTTCATGGCGTAGGCGCCATAGTGGACCATTCCCAACGGCTCGCCGGATTCCACCAGGGCGTCGTAGAGCTCGGCAGTGTGCTCTTGGGAGTGGTGCAGCTCCCAGCCCAGCTCGCCCACATACGACACCCGCAGGGCCAGACACGGCACCCCGGCCACCTCGATCTCCTGACCGGTGAGCCAGCGGAACCCGGGCACCTCCAACTCCGCATCGGTGAGGGGCCCCAGGATCTGGCGGGAAAGGGGGCCGGATACAGCCAGGATGCCCATTTCGTCAGTTCTGTCAGTGACGGTGACGTCTTCGCCGGGCTGCACATGGTGGGCCAGCCAGTCCCGGTCGTGGAACTGCCCGACGATGGCCGAGTTCAGGTAGTACCGGTCGGGGGCCAGCCGGGTGATGGTCATCTCGGTTTCGATGCCGCCCAGCTCGGTCAAGAAGTGGGTGAGGCGCATCCCCCCGTCTTTGGCCGGCATGCGGTTGGCGGTCAGGCGGTCGAGCAGCGCTTCGGCGTCGGCGCCGGTCACCTCGAACTTGGAGAAGGCGGTGAGATCGGCGATGCCGGCCCGCTCCCGGGTGGCCCTGCACTCGACCCCCACGATGTCGAAGGCGTTGGAGTGCCGGAAGGTGTGGGCCTCGGGCTCGCCGTAGTACTGGGGGCGCTCCCAGCCGAAGATCTCCATCCACTGGGCCTGCCGAGCGTCGAGGCGGTCGTAGATGGGGTCGGTTTTCTGGGGACGGCCGGCGAAGCGCTGCTCGCCGGGGAGGCGGGTGGCGTACATCTCGTGGAACTCGTCGATGGCCTTCTCTATGGCGTACCGGCCGGTGGGACCGCAGTGGTCGCCGAAGCGGCGGGGATCCATCTCGGCCACGTTGATCTCGGTCTGACCGTGCGCCATCCACTGGGCCAGGTACTTGCCCGCGCCCGGTCCCTGGGTGATCCCTATGGAAGCACCCGCGCACAGCCAGTAGTTGCGCAGGCCCGGCGCCGGTCCCATGAGATAGCCGGAGTCGGGGGTGTGGGTGATCGGCCCGCTGACCACGGTCTTGATACCGGCGTCGGAGAAGGCCGGTATCCGCTTGCCAGCCTCGATCAGCCAGGGCATGAGCTGGTCGAGGTCGGGCGGGGTCAAATAGAAGTGCTTGTCCCAGTCGATGCCCTCGAGCCCATAAGTCTGGGCGTTTTCCCGCTCATAGGGACCGACCAGCAGCGAGTCGATCTCCCTGCGGTAGTAGGCCGACGCCCGGGGGTCGCGGATCACCGGCGGGTCGAAGTCGCCCAGCTCCTTCATCTCGGCCATGGCCTCGGTGATGAGGTACTGGTGGATCACCGACACGATGGGCACGTCCAGGCCCACCATGGCACCGAGCTGGGGGGCATAGCACCCGGCCGCGTTCACCACGTGCTCGGCCACAATGCGGTGGGTCTCGCCCTTGACCTCGCACATCACCTCCCAGCGGTGGTCGGGAAGCTGCTTCATGTCGGTGACCAGCGTGTGGCGGTAGACCTCGCCGCCCAATTGCCGGGCGCCTTTGACCATGGCCGCGGTGACGCTGGACGGGTCGGTCCAGCCGTCGTGAGGGGTCCATATGCCCATCAGCACGTCGGACACGTCCATGAAAGGCCAGTGGTCGAGGATCTCGGAGGGCTCGATCAGGTGGTTTTCGATCCCGACCAGGTCGAGCATGCCGCTGACGTAGCGGAACCAGTCCACCTGGTGGCGGTCGAGCGCCAGGCGGATGGCGCCGGTGCCGTGCCAGCCGCTGGCCAGCCCGGTCTCTTCCTCGATGCGGGCGTAGAGGTCGGGAGCCACGGCATGGCACTTGGCCATGTTCAGGCTGCCTATGAAGTGGGGAATGAGACCCGCGGCGTGCCAGGTGGACCCCGACGACAGTTCCCCCTTTTCCACCAGCACCGTGTCGGTCCAGCCCTCGTGGGCCAAGTGGTAGAACAGGCCCGCGCCCATAGCCCCGCCGCCGATAATCACAACCTGGGCTTCATCGCGCATTGGCTGGCCGCTCCTTGAGTCTCAGAGTCGAACCCGCTCTTTGCGGGGATCGTAGAACGAACGAAGAGACGCCGTGGCCGCAATCCGGTGGCCGGCTGGCTCGATTTCGAATTGACCGGCTTCCAGCCAGTCTTTGGTCACGCCGTCGGGGCATTCCACATAGCCCATGGCCAGCGCTCGGCCCTCGGTGTAGCTCCACATGCCGCTGCTGGTGCGGCCCACGATCTGGCCGTCCCGAAAGATGGGCTCGTCGTGGTACAGCAGCCACTCGGGGTCTTCGAGGCGGAGCTTGATGAGGCGCTTGGTGCGGGGCGGCTCCCGCTGGGCGGCCAACGCGTCTCGGCCCCGGAAACCACCGGCTTTGTCCCACGCCACCGCAAATCCCAGCCCGGCCTCTAGCGGGGTGTCCTCGTCGGTGATGTCGTGGCCCCAATGGCAATAGCCCGCCTCCATTCGCAGCGAGTTCATGGCGTGGTAGCCAGCGGGGCGCAGCCCCAAGGGAGTGCCCGCGTCAACCAAAGCGTCGTACAGGGCGACGGCCTGGTCGCGGGGCACGTAGAGCTCCCAGCCCAGTTCGCCCACATAGGTCATGCGCAGCGCCAACACATCGGTGCCGGCTGCGCTCAGGTCTTGGGCGGTGCCGAACGGGAAGCCGTCGTTGCCGAGGTCGGTGTCGCAGATCTGGCTGAGCACCGCCCGCGAGTTCGGCCCCATAAGCCCCAGTACGGCGTATTGATCAGTGACGTCTCTGATGGCCACATTGCGACCCCGGGCGGCTCGCCTGAGCAAGGCCCAGTCGCGGGTAGCAGTGCCCGCGGAGGTGACCACCCAATAGGAGTTCTCGCCCCGGCGGGTCATGGTGAGGTCGGCCTCGATTCCGCCGAGGTCGTTCAGCCACTGGGAGTAGACCGACCGGCCCACCGGCACATCCACCTCGTTGCCGCTGATCCAGTTGAGCAGGGCCATGGCGTCGGGGCCCTCCACGGTGAACTTGGCGAACGAGGTCTGGTCGAACAGGCCCACCGCGTTGCGGACCGCCTCGCACTCGACCCCGCTGGCCTTGAACCAGTTCTGAGGTCCCCAGCTGTAGTGGTACTCCCGTTCTTGACCAGACTCGGCGAACCAGTTGGGCCGCTCCCACCCCCCGACCTCGCCGAACACTGCCCCGGCCGCGTCGATGCGGTCGTGCAGCGGCGACATCCGGATGCCCCGGGCCGTCTCATACTGGCGGAACGGCCAGTGCATGGCATACAGCAACCCCAGGCTCTCGGGAATGCGGGCATCGAGGTAGGCAGGCTCGCACTGGAATCCGAACGAGCGACGGATGTCCACCGCCGAGAGGTCCATGGGCGGGTGGTCGTCGACGATCCAGTCGGCCAACGCCCAGCCCACCCCGCCCGCCGACTGGATGCCCACCGAGTTGAATCCGGCGGCTACAAAGCAGCCGTCCACCTCGGGCGACTCGCCCAGGTAGTACACCCCGTCGGGGGTGAAGGCCTCTGGGCCGTTGAAGAACAGCTGCAAGCCCGCCTCCCCCAGCACCGGCATGCGGTGTATGGCCCGCTCGAAGATCGGCCCGACGTGGTCCCAGTCCTCGGGCAGGGTCTTGAACTGGAGGTCTCGGGGGATGCCGTCGAGGTTCCAGACCTTGCCCCGAGGCTCGAAGAAGCCGGCCATGACCTTGCCGGTCTCTTCCTTGAAGTAGGTGTAGTTGGACGGGTCGCGCACCGTGGGCATGTTGGGCTGCACGCCCTCGATGGGCTCGGTGACGATGTAGAAGTGCTCGCAGGCCTGCACCGGCACGCTCACCCCCGCGGTGGCGGCCAGCTGGCGGGTCCAGATGCCGGCGGCCAGCACTACGGTCTCGGCCTCTATCCGGCCAGCCTCGGTGTCCACCCCCACCGCCCGACCGTCTTCCACCACCACCCCGGTCACCGCGGTTCCCTGCACGATGCGGGCCCCTCGGGCCCGGGCGCCTTTGGCCAAAGCCATAGTGGTGTCCACCGGCGAGGTAATCCCGTCTCGGGGAATGAACAGCGCGCCCACCAGGTCGTCGATGTTGAGCAGCGGGCACAGCTCGAGGGCCTCGTCGAGGTCGATCTCGCGGATGTCCACTCCCACGGTGCGAGCCATGGACATGCCCCGCAGCAGTTCCTCCCACCGCTCTTTGTCGGCGGCCACTGAGATTGATCCTGGCGCGCGGTAGCCGGTGGCCTGGCCGGTTTCGGCTTCGAGCTCTTCGAACAGTTGGGCCGAGTAGGTGGCCAGACGGGTGAGGCTGTGGCTGGACTTGAGCTGGCTGACCAGTCCGGCGGCATGCCAGGTGGTGCCGCTGGTGAGCTGGCCCTGCTCGATGAGCAGCACATCGGTCACCCCGCGGCGGGTGAGGTGGTACGCGATAGAACAGCCGATGATCCCGCCACCGACGATCACCACCTGGGCCCGATCGCCGAGATCAGCCATCACACCTCATAAGCGCTCCAGTGCTACAAGGTTGTCTGCGGATATACCGAAGCCCTGGCCTCGCAGTGGGTGATGAAGAAGGTGATGCGCTACAAAATTGCCAAGGGATTCACCGGTGAACCGGTGCCGTAGCGTAACACCAGCGGAGCACATACGTACTGGAAATCCCAGCGGCCCAGTTCGGCGCAGCGGGCGGCTACGGCCTCGAAATCGGCGTTGTCGATAATGGGCATCCCCATGTACGGCAACAGGATGTGGTGGACGTGCAGCGCGATGCGGATGGGCAGCGGATTGGGTATGCCCTGATCGTCTTGGGGTGCGTCCTGGAAGTCCCAGGTCAGACAGGATGCGTCGGTCTCATAGAGGAACTCGATGGCCGAGGCATGGACCCCGGCATTGGATCCCATTCCCTGGGAGGTGCCGGTCTTCTCGAAGTACACGTCCATGCCGCTGCGGATGCACACCGCATCGCCGGGCCGGGGCTCGATTCCCTGCGCCGCGGCCACATCGGCCAGCTCCCAGCCGTGGACCGGCTCGCCCGGGGCCACGTAATCGGTGCCCCGGAACCGGGGGACGTCGTAGAGGACCCCCCGGGTGACGATGCCGTCGCGCCAGTAGTCGATGGTGCCGGTGTGGTCGGCGGGCAGGGGGGGCTTGGCGAACTCCCTGCCGTTCCAGAACTTGCCCCCGCCGTCCACCGGTAGGTGGCACAGGGCGTCGATGTGGGTCTGTACGAACCCGTGGATGAACATCCCGAAGTAGTCGGCCATCGCCCCGGCGTCTCCGGCGCCCACGAAGTGGTGGGCCGGATAGGGGTTGGCCGGGCCGGCGTGGGTGTCGATGGGCCGGCTCATCGACACCGTCTCCCCGGTCTGCACCAGGGCGGCCGCGGCCCTCCGGGCCTCGGGGGTGATGTGGTTGAGGGTGCCCAACTCGTCGTCGTCCCCCCAGCGGCCCCAGTTGCAGAACCGCTCCCGAAAAGCGGCGTACTCTTCAGCGGTCGGCGGCGTGCGGTCACTCAGTCCCATAAGGCAGTCTCTATCACAATGAATGGCAATGAGCAGCAAGGCCATTGGGGAGTGAATTGACCGTCGACTACGACCCGTTCTCACCGGAAGTGGCCACTGATCCGCTGCCCATCTACCGGGAGTTGCGGTCTGCGGGCGGGGTGCATCGACTGGAGCAGTATCACGGTTGGGCGCTGCCCCGCTTCGCCGAGTTGTGGGAAGTGAGCTGCGACCGGGAATCGTTCACCATCGCCGAAGGGCCGGTGTTCCTGCGAGACCAAGTGCTTCAGCCCGCCGAAGCCGAGCTCGGTCCGCTGCCGACCGGGCCGTTCCTCAGCTTCTCCCAGATGGACCCGCCAGCCCACACCCAGATCCGCAAGATCCTCTATCCCCCGCTGCGCCCGCGGCCGGTGGCCGAGCTGGAGGCCGAGCTTCGCCGGGTGGCCGCCGATTGCGTGGAAGCCGGGCTGGAGCAGGGGCGGTTGGACGTGGTCACTGAGCTGGCCTCGCCGGTGTCAGTGGCCGGCACCTCGCTGGTGCTGGGGTTCCCCTTTGCCGACGGGGAGAAGCTGGTGGACTACGCCAACCAGACCATGCGCTACGACGATCGGGCTCCCGCGGCCCGGGCCAAGATTCACGAGTACCTGTGCAGCTTCGTGGCCGAACAGAGGGCGGGAGACTGCCCCGAGTACATCGAATCACTGCTGGGGGTGGACTTGCTGGGCCACCCGTTCGACGATCAGGACGCCGCCATTCAGCTTTCAACTCTGTTCACCGGCGGGGTGGAGACCACACCCAAAGTGATGGGCGGCGGATTCATCCACCTGGCCGCCGACGGCGACCAGCGGGCCGCCCTGGCTCAGGATCCTTCGCTTAGCGGAGGTGCTTTCGAGGAGATGTTGCGCCTGGAAGTGCCCATCCAGCACTTGGGCCGCACGGTGAGCCGCCCCACAGTGGTCGGCGACCAGGAGATGGCCCCCGGCGACCGGGTGTTTCTGCTGTACCAGTCGGCCAACCGCGACGAGCGGGAGTTCGGCGCTGACTCCGAGAGCTTCGACATCCACCGGCGCCCGCCCCGCCAGCTCGGCTTCGGCCACGGATTGCACTACTGCATCGGCGCCCATCTGGCCCGCCTAGAGGGCCGGGTCATCATCGAGGAGGCCCTGGCCCGCATCCCCGACTTCGAAGTATCCGCTAACGAGGTGGTCCGCCTGCCCGGCTCCTTCCAGCAGGGCTACGCCTCAGTGCCGATCGCTTTTTGATCGGCGGCCATTGCCTTCGGCCCCAGCAAGCATCGCAATCTGACATGGTGGCGGTATCTGCATAAGTGCTGTTATGATGTAGCGTCATGCGTACACAAATCGCTCTAGAGCCTGAACAACATGCTGGAGTGAAGCGAAAAGCCGCTGAACTGGGAATCAGCATGGCCGAATATATCCGCCGACTAATCGAAAGAGACCTTTCCGCGCCCAAACCCCAGGCCGACATTTCCTTCATCTTCGGCCTCGGCAACTCTGGGGGCAGCGATATCGCATCGGAGCACCGCACAGCGATTGGCGAAGCGGTTGAAGCCGACTGGGCGAGACGAACGCAGTGACAGTCTTTGTTGACACCTCGACTTGGTATGCCGCCGCAGACTCCGGTGATGCGAGCCATAGACGGGCCACGTCTCTACTGGAGAAATTCGACGGCCATCTGCTCACCAGCGATCACGTCTTGGTTGAGACCTGGCACTTGGCAGCCAAGAGGCTGGGCCAGGGAACGGCCGAAGTATTGGTGAACGCCATCCGTGAGGGACGTTCCCGGGTGGAACTGGCCACGCTCGCCGACCTTGAAGTCGCCGCCCAGATCTATGAGGCGTTTCCGGACCAAGGCTTCTCGATCGTCGACCGCACAAGCTGGTCGGTAATGCAGCGCCTCGGCGTGTACGAGGCAATCGCCTTCGACCGGGACTACTCGATTTTCCGATTCGGCCGCGACCGGCGCAGAAGCTTCACCGTCCACAGTTAGGACAAAGCCACCGGCAAGCGGGCCAGCCCGCGCAAGGTGAGCCTGTCCTTCCAAGGGGGATCGTGCTCCAAGGGAGTCCAGGTTTCGAAGCGGTTGAGGAGGCCGGACAGCACCACTTGGCCTTCGAGGCGGGCCAGCGATGCCCCCAAGCAGTAGTGGATACCCGATCCGAACGACAGCAGCGGCGTGTCTTGGCGGGTGATGTCGAACCGGTCGGGATCGTCAATCACATCAGGGTCGCGGTTGGCCGCTCCCAGGAGCATTAGCACCATGCTGGCCTTGGCAATGGAGTGCCCGCCGATCTCCACGTCCTCGAAGGTGTAGCGGGCGTCTGCCTGCACGGGAGGCTGATAGCGCAGCACTTCATCCACCGCGCCGGGCACCAGCGACCGGTCGGCCCGCAGCAGTGCTAGCTCGTCGGGATGGCGGATGAGCGTGTGGACCATGTTGCCAATCAGGTTGGAGGTGGTCTCGAACCCTGCGGCATATATCAGCGACAGGGTGAGTCCGATCTCTCTTTGGGAAAGCCGGTCCTCGCCGTCGCTGGCCGCGATCAGCGCCGACAAAAGATCGTCACCAGGCTCGGCCCGCCGTCGGTCAATCAACTCGTCGAAGTACGCCTTGACTTTTTCACCCGAGGCCTCGGCCTGCTCCAGATCCTCTGGGCTTTGGTTCGGTTCGAGGGTGCCAGCCAGATCGGACACCAACGGTCGCAGCCAATCGCGGTCAGCCAGAGGAACCCCCACCAGCTCGCTGATGACATTGGCCGGCAAGGGAAAGGCCAGCTGATCGATCAGGTCTCCCCCGCCGGAGACGGCCAACGAATCGAGCAGCTCGGCCGTCATTTCCTCCACCGCCGACCGCAGACCTTCAACCCGTCGGGGGGTGAAAGCCCGGCTGACCAGCGAGCGCAGTCGAGTGTGGTCAGGCGGGTTCAAGAACAAGAAGGTGCGCTCTTCTTGGGGCGTGCGCACTCTCTCGGCGGTGAGCGTTGGAACCTCGTCCCCGGGCTCGGCGTTGCCCATACGGGGATCTCTGAGCGCCATCCGGCAGTCCTCGTAGCGGGTTAGGACCCAATAGTCGGCGAAGCCGAGCTTGTGAACCGGCGCAGTCTCTCGCAGTTCTCTCAACAACGGATATGGATCGGCGTACACCTCAGGATCGGTGACGATCCGAATAATCAGCTCGTCGCTCATGGGCGCGGACTGTGGACTCGGCCGAAGGTGTAGGCATCGGGCCAGCCTCGTCGGGCGAGGTTGGCTTCCTGGCGGGCGATGGCCGCGGGGATGTCGGGCGGCTGCCAGCCCTCCACCAGCGACTCGCCCATGAGATCGCGCACCGGTCGATCCAGCTCCACCAGGAGTTGCAGGCTGAAGGCGATGCGCCCGGTGAGCACGTCGGGGTCGCCAGTGAGCAAGGCCAAGGCAGCTTCGGCCATGGTCTCCAACGGTTCAAACATCTCCTCGTCGATCCAGCCGCCTTCAACCAGCGCCGGAGTAGCGATAGCCGCCTGGGGGGTCAGGGCGTTCACCGCCACCCCCTGCCCCTCACACTCGCTGGCGGCAGACACGGTCAGCTTGTTCAACGCCGCCTTGGGCGCCCCATAGACGAACCCAGCCTTCGATGGCTTGCTCGTCGGGAACGGGGGTCCGGGCGGCAACTCGGCTGAGAAGGTGGTGAGGTTCAGGATCGCACCGCTCCTCCGCTCCCGCATCCCGTCGATGACGGCCTTCATCAACTCCCAGGGCGCCCACAGGTTGACTTGCAAGCTCAACTCAAGCTGCTTGGGCGTGACCTCCTCAAATGGGTGGTAGCCGCCGAATGCGGCGTTATTGACCAGCAAGTCGATGGGGCCTAACGCCTCCTCCGTCTTAGGCACCAACTCGGTGCGGGCACCTGTCGGATCGCTGAGGTCCGATGGAATCACTAGGCAATCTCCGCCAAACGATTCGATTCGGTCTTTGGTTGCTGCCAATCCCTGCTCGTCGCGGGCGGTGATTGCCACTCGGGCACCCTCGGCGGCCAGTCGAATCGCAATAGCCGTGCCCGTGCCGCCCTTGCTGGCCCCGGTGACCAGCGCAACCTTGCCGTCGGTGGTCCGTTCTGCCATAGCCTTGCCTTCCTGAGTGGAATCCTTGGCGAGCCTACGTCAACCCATAGATCAGAGGGCTTAGTGACCGACAACCAACACCAACAACGCCGACCCCTCTCGCTGTTGCACACGTCTGACTGCCACTTGGGAACTGGTCCGGCCCGGCGCCAGGAGGCAGCGTTTGCCGCCGCGGTCGACTTGGCCATCGCCGAGGCAGTGGACATCTTCATGATCTCAGGCGACCTGTTCGACCACAACCGGGTTGGCGACGACGTGCTGAGCTGGGCAGCCGACCAGTTGGCTCGGCTGTCGTGCCCGGTGGTGATGATCGCCGGCAACCACGACGCTCATCCCGAGTCGTCGGTGCTCCACCGGTTTGGCCCCTATATTCAGGAACTCCCGATCACCATCCTCGACGACCTCGAAGGCTCGACAACTCACTATCAGGAGTTAGACCTCACCGTGTGGGGTAAGTCGATGGACGACCACCACCCCGGCTTCCACCCCCTCGACGCTCTCCCCACCCGCCCAGACCAAGGCTGGTGCATCGCCATGGGCCACGGCCTGGTCATGCCCGACGAATCACCGTCGTACCGCTCGTCTCCCATCTACCCCAGCCACCTCGACGCCATCGATTGGGACTATGTGGCCCTGGGCCACATCCATCGCCACCAGATAATCCGCGAATCCCCCGCGGTGATCGCCTACTCCGGCGCCACCGCCGAATCTCTCGAAGGCGAACCCGCCGCAGTGCTCGTCACCCTCGACCCCGACACCGGCGTCTCCCTCAGCCTGCGCGAGTTGACGCCCAGTCCTGTCGCTTAAGGCTTGCCCACGCCGGGGACGACGGCTTCGGTGGCGTAGATGGAACCGGTTTTGGCCGCGGTTACCACTTCTCGCTTCCAGTCGTCGGCGGCACAGATGAGGAGCGTGCGGCGGTCGTCGCCGCCGAGCACACATGCGACGGGCACTTTGGGGGCCATGTCGTAGGAGTCGGTCACCTCGCCGCCGGGCAGCACCCGGAACACCCGCAGGCCTAAGGGGTCGGCCACCCACACCGCACCTTCGGCGTCGAGGCAGATGCCGTCGGGCGGGGCCACCGGTGCCCTGTCCGATTCGGGGACCAGTTCGGCGTAGATTCGCCGGTTGGACAGGGTGCCGTCGGGAGCCACATCAAACGCGGTGAGCCGGAAGGCCGCGCTCTCAGCCACGATCAGCGTTTCCTCATCAGGGGTGAGGATGTGACCGTTGGGGGCTTCCATCCCGTCGGCGCCCACGCTCACCGAGCCATCGGGAGACACCCTCAGCGTCTGGGCGGCGCGCCGCTCGCCCCCTGCATGGATCTTCTGCCCCATGTCGCCGATGTAGGCGGTGCCGTCGGAGCGCACGATCATGTCGTTGATGTCGCCGATGGCCAGCGGCGACAGGTCTGCGTGCTCGACCATCGAGCCGTCGGGCTCTTGGCGCAGCAGTTTCTGGGTGGACATGGCCACCACCAGCAGCCGTCCGTCGGGCAGCCAACCCAATCCCGAAGGGTCGTCCCAGTCGACCACCGCCATCGTCTCGGCGTTGCCGTCCAGGTCGGTGCGCACCACCCGGTGGGCGTGCATGTCGGAGAACCACAAGGCGCCGTCGCGCCACCGGGGGCCCTCGGAAAAGTTGAGCCCGTCCAAGATCGTACGCATCAGTTGCCTCCTCATCGGCTTAGTCGCTGACGAGATGGCACAATAGCCCCATGACCGTGACCCTCACCCCCGGCATCGACGCTGAAGAGTCATACGAGACCATTCAGGTGGATCGGATCGGCGGCTCGCTGGGCGCGGTGGTCTCCGGCGTGGACCCCCGAGACGGCCTGACCGACCAGCAGTTTGCCGAGGTCCACGAAGCGCTGCTCCGCCACGAGGTGATCTTCTTCCGCAACGTGCCCATGAGCGCAGACGACCAACTGGAGTTCGCCTCCCGCTGGGGCCAGCCCAGCATCTTCCCGATGTCGGCGGTGATGGGAGTCACCGAGCCGTCAACATCAGTGATCCGCGACGACGCCGACAGCCTGCCGACCACCGACAACTGGCACACCGACGTAACCTGGATCGAGGTTCCTCCCAAAGTCGCCCTGCTCCAAGCCACCGCCGTTCCTCCCTACGGCGGCGACACCATGTGGTGCAGCATCACCTCGGCCTACGACGCCCTGTCGGAGCCGATGCGAGCCATGATCGACGGGCTGGAAGTGCACCACTCCAACTATCCCCAGTTCTGCACCAGCATGGCCGAGAAGTCGGGTAGTTGGGACTTGGTGCCATTGCTGCGGGAGGCCTATCCCGGCGTGAACCACCCGCTGGTGCGCACCCATCCCGAGACCGGGCGGCGGGCGCTGTATGTGGCCACCAACTTCCAGCAGTATGTGGTGGGCCTGAACGAGGCCGAAAGCGAGGCTCTGCTCAACTTCCTCTTGCGCCACATCAACCAGCCCCGGCTCCACTGCCGATGGTCGTGGACCGAGGGCGATCTGGCCATCTGGGACGAGCGGTCCACCAACCACCGGGGCGTGTCGGATCACTATCCCCAGGTCCGGGAGGTGCGCCGCTGCACCGTGGACGGAGACCGCCCTTACTTCGACCCCTCGGTGCCCTACCAGCCCAAGACTGTCTACCAGCCCCAGTAGTCGCCGCCGAAGCGCTCGTCGCGCTCGGCCAGCGCGCCCTTCATGCCCTTTTCCCGTGACGTCTCGTGGAAGTCGAACTCGTCGGGGCTGCGGCGGGTGCCCATCACGAACAGGGGGTGGACGCCGTAGTGGGGGGTGAAGGCCTGGCCGATGCCCAGCATGTCGTAGGCCAGGTGGGCCACGGCGCGGCCGGTGGCGATCCCGTCTCGGGGCAGGCTGGCCAGCGCCCCAGTGAGCTGGGCCACCGCCTCGTCGAGTTCATCGCGGGGCACCACCCGGTTGACCAGGCCCAGCCGGTCAGCCTCGGCGGCGTCGAACTTGCGCCCGGTCACCACCAACTCATTGGCCCGCTTGAGCCCGATCTGGGAGGCCAGCATGGGGTAGAGCCACGAGGTGCCTGCGGAGCCGAACCGCTCCTCGGGCAGGCCGAACACCACGTCGTCAGAAACCACGGCAAAGTCGCACACCAGCACCAGGTATAACCCGGCGCCGATACAAGGCCCGTGTACTCGGGCCACGATGGGCTTGGCCGAGTACAGGAGATCGCGCATTACCCAGGCCCGGCGGCGCAGCCCGGCGATGGCGAATCGCCCGCCTTTGGTCTCGGCCCCGCCGTAAAAGTCGTCGGGGCTGGACAGGTCGAACCCGGCGGTGAACCCCCGCCCCGCCCCGGCCAAAACGATGCACTTGACGTCGTCGTCGGCCTCGGCCTGGCGGACGAAGGCCACGATCTGGTCGAACATCTCGTCGGTCAGCGCGTTGAACACGTCCGGTCGGTTGAGGGTGATCGAGGCCACCGCCCCGTCCGTCGCGTAGGTCACTTGGTCTTCAGACATGGCCCCTATCCTGTCTGATTGTGAGCGACCCTCCCACTCGGCTGGCCCGTCGGCTGGGTACCGGGGATGCCATCGTGATCGGCCTGGGTTCAATGATCGGGGCCAGCGTGTTCGCCGCCATCGGGCCAGCGGCAGCCGCAGCCGGGTCAGGCCTGATGATAGGACTGGCGGTGGCCGGCGTTGTGGCCTTCTGCAACGCCACCTCCTCGGCGCAGTTGGCCGCCATCTACCCCGCTTCGGGGGGCACCTATGTATACGGGCGCAAGCGGCTCGGGAACCTGGCCGGGTTCAGCGCCGGTTGGGGGTTCGTGATCGGCAAGTCGGCCACCCTGTCGGTGTCTGCGCTCACCTTTGGGGCCTATGCGTTCCCCGAAGCTCCTCGACCCGCAGGCATCGCCGCAGTTGTGGTGGTGACGGCCATCAACCTGCGGGGCATCACCCGCACCGCCGCCGCTACCTGGGTGACCGTCACCCTGGTGTTGATCGCCCTCACGCTGGTGGTGGTCGCCGCAGTGGGCGGGGGCACCGCCGAATCCGACAATTTGGCTGACTGGGGGGTTGGCGGAGCCCGCGGGATCCTCGAGTCGGCCGGCCTGTTGTTCTTCGCCTTCGCCGGCTACGCCCGCATCGCCACACTGGGCGAAGAGATCAAGGATCCGGCTCGGACTATTCCCCGGGCCATCCCCGCCGCGCTGGGCATCACATTGGTGGTGTACGCCGCGGTGTCGGCCACCGCGCTGTGGGCGGTGGGCCCCGAAGTGCTGGCTGAAGCGTCCGCTCCGTTGGCTGCGGCCACCGAAGCCGGGTCGTGGAACGGGCTCACGCCGGTTGTCAGGGTGGGTGCGGCCATCGCCTCTGCCGGGGCGCTGCTCGCCCTCATTGCCGGGGTGGGCCGCACTACTTTCGCCATGGCCGCTGAAGGCGACTTGCCCCGGGCGCTGGACAAGGTTCACCCCACCCGCAAAGTGCCCCACTACGCCGAGGCAGCGGTGGCCGCGGTGGTAATCGTGCTGGTGTCGCTGACCGACCTGCGCAATGTGCTTGGCTTCAGCTCGTTCTGCGTGCTGTTCTACTACGCCGTGACCAACGCCTCCGCCTGGACCCTCTCCCCCACCCAGCGGCGGTGGCCTCGGGCGCTGAGCGGCCTGGGCTTCGCTGGCTGCGTCACCTTGGCCATCACCCTGCCCGGCGCTTCTGTACTAACCGGCCTTTCCGTTCTCGCCGCCGGTATCCTGATCTGGCGCATCCGCCAAGCCCTTTTACCCACCATCTCGGCATAGGCACCGAGTAAGAGCAACTAACAGGTGGCCATGGCGACATCCACACTTCCCATTGCTGTCCGGGCCAAGTCGATACAGCGTCGGCGCTTGGCCATTCGTGTGGCGGTTGTCGTCGCGGTACTCGCCACAACTCTGGCGGTGGCCAACACCGCCGGGGCGCAGCCTGTCAGCCTTGCCGAGATCGCCCGGCGCGATCAGCTGATTTCCGAGCAGGAGGCGCTGCTCAACATCTATCGCTGCCGGTTCGACATCGATGCCCATCAGGTGCCCGGAGGCTGCGTCGACGGGGCACCGGTGCTCCCCGCAGAAGAGCCCCAACCCTTCACCGGAGCTCCGACTGCCCAGGACCTCGCCGACCGCGACTGGCTGGTAGGCGCGCAAGAGGCGCTGCTCAACGCCTATCGCTGTCGATTCAACATTGACACCCCCATCGTCCCCGGAGGCTGCGACGGCGGAACACCCGAGCCCTCGCCGAGCGAGCCCGCCCGTCCGACACCGCCCCCAGCGGGTGAAGAGCTGTCTCCTGCCGAGATCTACGCACTGGTTTCCCCCTCTATTGCGCTGATCGAGACGTCGTCAAAGCTCGGTAGCGGGATATTGATCGAAGGTGGCTACATCGTGACCAACCACCATGTGGTGTGGCCCGACGACAAGGCCTGGGTGGTGTTTCCCGATGGCACCGAATTCCAAGACGTGCCGGTTGTAGGGTCGGACTTCATGGCCGACTTGGCCGTACTGGGCCCGATCGATGTCCCGCTCAAGCCGCTGACGTTTGCCGAGCGAGACGACATACCACTGGGCAGCGACCTCTACCTGGTGGGATACCCATCTGAGCCCGAGTTGTTCCCGCAACCCACCATCACCCAGGGCATCTTGTCCCGGCTGCGCGAATGGGCCACCTACGGCCTTACCGTGCTCCAGTCCGACGCCGCCATCGCCGGCGGACAGAGCGGTGGTGCCTTAGTCAACTCGCAAGGAATTGTGGTCGGCATCTCCACCTGGCGGTTCAGCACGGCCGGCTTCGCACTGGCAACGTCAGCGGCCGACGATGCCATCATCGTCGAGAGGCTGATCAACAGCTACGAGCCACCCGAGTCGGAGAGGATCCGCCGAGCCCCTAGGAAGGTCGGGGAATTCGAGCACAAGGTAACGGGAGCACGCGGAATCGACAGCCCCGCTTTCACCTTCAATGCCGCCGCGGGAACCAAGGCGACTATCAAGATCACCGGTGAGAGCAACGGGGTCATCATCGTTTCGGACTCGGTGCAGACGCTTGTCACCCAAAACTCCACGACAAAAGGCGTCGAGCAGACGACATTCGAAGTTCTCCGCAGCGGAAAGCACTTTGTGAGAATTGGCAGCGTTTCCGACGGCGAATACGAATTCACGCTGGAGAGCACGGTCAGGCTTCACCCCTATAGGGACGAAGTCGACGGCACCACCCTGTTGGCCGAAGGCGACGTAGAGATCTTCTACGGTTTCTTCGACTACACCTACGATACCGATTGGTTCAAGATCACCCTTGAAGAAGGCGACATCATCGAGATCAGCACTGATTCAATCCTGGCTGACACCAGGATTGAGGTGAGAAACCGTGAGACCGGCGAATCATTCGAAAGCGATGGCACCAACCCACTCACCGGCTTGGGCTTTGCCGTCAACGCGCACCTTCGATTCACCGCGCGTGAGGCCGGTGACTACGACATCTACATCAACGAGCAGTCAGGAGGGCGAGGCGTCAGCTACGCCTTGACCGTCGAGCGAGTCCAGGAATAGCGATCCTGGTATTCTTCGGATGCCATGCCCCTCCCGCCCCGCCTCCGACGGCGGCGACGACTGGCCATCCCGCTTTTCGCGGCGATTGCCCTATCGGCCACAACGCTCTACCTGCCGGCAACCGCTGTTGCGCAAACCGCCACACCCGCCGACATCGCCACGCGTGATCAACTGATCTTCAACCAGGAATCACTCCTCAACGCCTACCGCTGCCAATTCGACATCGACACCTTGATCGTCCGCGGCGGCTGCGCCGATGGTGTCCCGGCACGTCCCGCCGCTGAGCCCGAACCCTTCGCCGGCACCCCCAATGCCAACGAGATCTACGTCCGCGACAGCCTCATCGCCTCCCAGGAGTCGCTGCTAAACGCCTACCGCTGCCGATTCAACATTGACACCCAAGTTGTCCCCGGCGGCTGCGCTGACGGCCAACCAGTCGAACCCGACACAACGCCAATAGAGACAAACGCTTCCACCACCATCGCAGCTGGATTCAGCCATGCCTGCGCAATCAAGACCGACAACAGCATCGCCTGCTGGGGAGGCAACGGCTATGGCCAAAGCGACGCGCCCCCAGGCCGATTCACCGCCATCACAACAGGCGACATCCATTCCTGCGCCATTAGAACCGGCGGCACCATCGCCTGCTGGGGAAACAACGGGCAAGGCCAAAGCGATCCGCCCCCAGGCCGATTCACCGCCATTTCAGCCGGCAACAGCTACTCCTGTGCAATCAGAACCGACAGCACCATCGCATGCTGGGGCTGGAACGGCAACGGACAGTCTGATCCACCCGTAGGCCGATTCACCGCCATTTCAGCCGGCAACAGCCATTCCTGTGCAATCAGAACCGACCATACCGTGGCTTGCTGGGGAAGGAACGACAGCGGGCAGACCGAACCGCCATTGGGCCAGTACACCGCCATCGCAGCCGGGGCATGGTCTTCGTGCGCCATCAAGGCCGACAACACCGTCACCTGCTGGGGCTCGTCCCGCGGAGCCCAGATTCTTGCGCCCCAAGACAAGTTCTCCGCCATCGCAGCCGGCTTTGACCACTGGTGCGCCATCAGGGCTGACAACACCATCGCCAAGATTGTCTGCTGGGGCAGCAACGACAGCGGACAGACCGAACCGCCCTTGGGCCAGTACGCCGCCATCGCATCTGGCGTTTACTTTTCGTGTGCCATCAGAGCCGATAACACCATCATCTGCTGGGGAAAGGAGAGCCCGGCCAATCCACCTGCGGGCCCATTCACTACCGTCACAGCCGGCACTTACCATTCCTGCGCCATCAGAGCCGATAGTACTATCGGCTGCTGGGGAAACAATGGCGGCGGCCGAAGCGAAGCTCCACCCGGCCAATTCACCGCCATCGCAGCCGGCAACAGACATACCTGCGCCCTTAAGACAGACAACACCATCACCTGCTGGGGAAGCAACGGCTATAGGCAGGCTGACGCGCCACCCGGCCAATTCACCGCCATCGCAGCCGGCTCCAGCCATTCCTGCGCCCTCAAAGCCGGCAACACCATCACCTGCTGGGGAAACAACAACCACGGACAGGCCGACGCGCCACCCGGCCAATTCACCGCCATCGCAGCCGGCTATTGGACTTCGTGCGCCATCAAAGCCGACAACACCATCGCCTGCTGGGGCCGGAACGACCACGGACAGGCCGACGCGCCACCCGGCCAATTCACCGCCATCGCAGCCGGCACTAGCCATTCCTGCGCCCTCAAGACCGACAACACCATCACCTGCTGGGGAAGCAACAGCCAAACCGGCGCGCCTCCCGGCCAATTCACCGCCATCGCAGCGACCGCTTACCACTCTTGCGCCCTCAAGATTGACAACACCATCGCCTGCTGGGGCTCAAGCAACGAGGGCCAGTCCGACGCGCCCTCCGGTCTTTTCGCGGCCATCGCGGCGGGATACAGCCATTCCTGCGCCATCAGAGCCGACGGCACCATTGCCTGCTGGGGGCCGGAGAGTCCGGCCGACCCACCCCCAGGCCAGTTCATAGCCAAATCATCTCACGCTACCGAGCCCGCCGACTCTGCCTAATTGGTCGGGTGCCCTCAACCCCCGACATGGGCCGCGATCTGGTCCTCGAAGGTGAAATCCAGATCGAGGCTCTGGTCGAGGCCCTCGGCCACCATCCAGCGGTGGACGTGGTCGACCATGGCAGCCAGGGTGTACTCCGGCTCCCAGCCGATATCGGCCCGCAGGCGATCGACCGAGAACACCACGCTGCGGTTCCAGCGGTGGAGGTTGGGGGCCAGTCGCTGCACGAGCTGGGCCAGCTTGAACCGCCGCCGGGTTTGATCGGCATTGGCTCGGGCCTCATCTGAGCTACGGATGTCGATGTTGACCGGGGAGGCCTGCCCTTCCTGGAACACCAGGGCGCCGTCCCACAGGTCGTCCATCACCGGGGCGGGGATGAATACCTTGTTGGCGTCGGTGCCCAGCACCTGGGCGAAAGTGTCAACGTAGCCCTCGTCTGACTGATAGGTCCTGCCGGTGAGGTTGTAGCGCTTTCCGAAGGTCTGGGGCTGGAGCATCATCATCCTCAGGGCCCGGGACTGATCGTCCACGTGCCCCACCTGGCCCACAGTGGTGCCGTCGCCGGGGATCAGCACTGGGCGGCCCTTCAGCAGCCGCATGATCATCCGCTGTTCCCGGTCGGCCAGGATGTTGCGGGGGCCAAACACCATCGAGAACGGAACGATGGTGGCCGGGAACCCCCGGCTGCGCCAGGCGTCGATGAGGATGTCCTCGCACAGCAGTTTGTGCAGCCCGTACTCGTTCTGATTGGGACCCCGGTCCACTGGATGGTCTTCGGTGATAGGCAAGATGTCGGTAGGGGCGTAGATGACCGTGGACGAGGCGAAGATGTAGTGGCCGATCCGGCCCTCGAACACCTCGGTCATCAGCTCCACGTCGGCGGGGTGGTACGCGCTCATGTCCTGGACAACGTCGAAGCTCTCACCGCCGAGCACCGAGCGCACTTGGTCGTGGTCAGTACGGTCGGCCACCAACCGGCGCACCGACCGGGGGAAGTCCACCGCCGTGCGCCCCCGGTTCAACACCGAAACCTCGTGGCCATGCTTCACCAGTTCCATGACCAGCGAAAAGCCGTTGAACTGGCTCCCGCCCATCACCAAAACCCTCATGCTTGCTCCCTTGTTCCTTGAATCGACCTCAGCGGCACACGCCGGCTTCGGCTAGGGCTTCCACTTCGTCGGAGGGGATCCCTAGTACCTCGCCGAGCACTTCGACGGTATTGATCCCGAGCAACGGGGAGGGCCCAGCGGTGCGCTTGGCGGTGCGGCTGAAGCGGATGGGATTGGCCACGTGAGTCTCCTTGCCCACAACCGGGTGCTCCAGTACGTCGAGCGCGCCTCTAGCGGCCAAGTGCTCGTCACCCAGATGGTCGAAGGGGCCCATCACCGCCATGGCCGACACCCCGGCGGCTTGCAATCGCGCGGACCGCTCGGCGGCCAGGCCTTGGGCCATCCACGCCGACACTGCGGCGTCCACCGTTTCTACATCGGCCAGCCGGTCGGCGTTGGTGGGCCACCGGTTCTCCACACCGATGACCTGGCAGCACCGCTGCCACGACTGATCGTCGTGGCAGGCCAGCGCCACCCAGTCGTCGTCGCCACCAGCTCGGTACACGTCATGGGGAGCAACTTCCTCTGAGCGGTTGCCACGGGCCTGGGGATCGACGCCGCCTCCGGCCGCGGCCATGTACACCTCGCCAATGAGGTAGGCGGCAGCTTCGGTTTGGGCCATGTCGATGAGCTGGCCTTGTCCCGTGCGCTGCTTGTGGTCGAGGGCGGCCAGCACAGCCACCGCCAGCAGCTTGCCGGCGATGTGGTCGGGGTGGTTGAGCGTGGTGCCGCAGGGATACGGGACATTGGCGTGGTTCCACAGCCAGTGGGCCCCGGCAAAGCTGGCGTTGAGCGGCCCGTAGGCCGGCATCTTGCCCATGGGGCCGCCCCGGCCGTAGCCCTGCGAGCACACGTACACCAGGTCGGGCCGCTTGGCCGATATGTCGTCCCACCCTAGGCCGAGCTTGTCGAGCGATCCGCCCCGCAAGTTCTCGGCCACCACGTCGGCGGCCATGAACAGCTCCAAAGCCAGCTCGCGGCCTCTCTCTGTCGTCATGTCGAGTGCCACCGAGCGCCGTCCCCGGCTCTCGGCATTGAACGGGAAGGCCCTGTTGAGGTCGCCGCGACCGGCGAACCGCAGCGAATCGGGATGGGCCACCGATTCGATCTTGATGACGTCGGCACCCAAATCCGACAGCATCCAGGTGCCCTCGGGCACCACCGCAGCCATGCCGAACTCCACCACCCTCACTCCAGACAGGAGTTGGCTGCTATCGCCTGAGCCGTTGGACGGGCCTGGTGCCCACGGATTGTCGGCGGAGCGATGGCTGAACTGAACTCGCTCGTCATTTGACCGTGGTGCCCGGTTGCGGACTCCGGCGGGAGTGCCCGAGAGCTGCCACGGGGCGTTGGGCACGGGCAGATTCTCGGATCTCTCCACGTCGTAGCGGAAGAAGCCCCGGCCCACTACTTGGGGATGGGCGGCGAACTCGCTGGGCGACTGAATCACGCCGATGGTGGTACCCGCAGCCAGACCGTGCTCGAACAGATCGGTTCGATCTCGCTGCGACGTGATCGCATCGGCCACCATATGGATCACGTCGCGATTCCTCCCTCGGAAAACCCCGTCGGCCCACTCGGGGCCGGTCAGGGCGTCGGGGTTGCCCAACACCTCCACGAAGCCAGTCCACTGGTAGGGCGTACCGATAACGGTGCGCACCCAGCCGTCGCGGGCCGGGAAAATCCAGTAGTTGCCATCGGCGTTGCGACGGCCCTCAGCAGGCAGTTCGGGGAAGTGGCGCACGTAGTCGGGGATGAGCACCGACCACGGATTGAGCCCGGACAGAGCTGCCTCCTGCACGCTGATCTCCACCACCTGGCCTTGCCCGTGACGACGGCGGTCCATCACCGCGGCCAGCCCCCCGACGGCGCCGAACACCGAAGCGCAGTCGTGAGCCAAATACCCGGGATGCCAGCACGGCGACTTCTCCCTAAAGCCCGACAGATAGTGCCCGCCAGAAGAGGCGAACGCTGGCAGCGGCTCCAGCTTCCAGTCTGAGCGGGGGCCGGAGAGCCCCATGTCGGTCAGGGCCACCACTACCAGGGTGGGATGGCGATCGGTCAGCTCGTCGAGGTTTAGGCCGGTATTGTCGATGAGCAGGTCGGCATCGGCGATCAGCGAATCCAGCTCAACGGGATCGCCGGCTGCCTTGTTGGCGTTTCGGTGGGCGTGGGCCAGCCCGTCGGGGTCGGGAACCGGCGGCACCCGGATCACCTCGGCCCCCAAGTCGCCCAACACCCGGCCGCACAGCGCTCCCCGCATGTCGGTGTGGTCCACCACCCGCAGCCCGCCCAGCGCGCCGGGACCCATGGGCTCAGAAGAACTCATCGGATGCGGGGCTCGATCCGGGTCTGCTCCTTGATGCCTCGGGCCTTCTCGGTGATCTCCTCCTCAGCCCCGGCCAGGCTCAAGAAGGCCACCCCGCTGTTCACCGCATTGGCCAGCGTTGTGTTTTGGGCGGTCCACAGACCCTTCATGGTGGCTTCGACGGCCAGGCGCTCAGGCGCCGACACGATGGCCTCGGCGCACCAGCGGGCTGCGTCCATCAGCTCGTCCAGCGGCACCACCTCTTGCACCAACCCGATCTGAAAGGCCCGCTGGGCTGACATCCGCTCGTGGCGGCCCAGCAGCGACATCCGCATGACCTCGCCCAGCGGCATTCGCTGGAGCATGAACATGGGCTCGTTCACTGCGGGCATGCCGTGGCTCACGTGAGGGTCGAAGAAGGTGGCATTGTCGGAGGCGATGATGAACTCCACTTCGCCCAGCAGATAGAACGCGCCGCCAGCGGCCATGCCGTTCACCGCGGCGATCACCGGGCGCCAGTAGTCGTTGGACTTGGGGCCGACGGTGGAGATGGGGTCGTCCACCATGAACGGCGAGGCCGGCTGCTTCCACGAACCGGTTATGTCCACTCCGGTGCTGAACGCCCGCTCCCCCGCGGCGGTGAGGATCACGCACCGCACGTCGTCGTTATAGCGGAGGTGGGCCCACAGGGCTCGTAGCTCTTCACAGGAGGTGTTGTCCATGGCATTGAGCCGCTCGGGCCGGTTCAAGGTGACCACCGCCACCCCGTCGGACTCCTCGTACAGCAAGTTCTCATAGCTGGGCACGGCCCGAAGCGTAGTACCGACGATGCGACCGGTTGATAGGCCGGCATTACCATCGCCGCTCATATCGTGTTCACTGAGCTCGGGGAAGCGGAGGAAACAATGGACATCGGAAGAATCGGATTGTGGCAGGGCGTTCTCGACCAGCGGCCCTCGAGCCAGGTACGAGAGGTCGTCGCCGAGCTCGAGGAGATGGGCTGGCCCACGCTGTGGATCCCCGAGGCCGTGGGCCGCGACCCGTTCGTGTCGGCGTCGGTCATGCTCGGCGCCACCAGCACGCTGAAGGTCGCCACCGGCATCGTGCAGATCCACGCCCGCCACCCCATGACAACCGCCGCGGCCCAGAAAACGGTGGCCGAGGCGTTCGATAATCGGTTCCTACTGGGCATCGGCGTAAGCCACGGGCCGTTCATCGAGGGCATCCGCAAGCTCGACTACTCCAAGCCCTACTCCTTCATGGTGGACTACCTCAACGAGATGGAAGGGGCCATGTACATGGCCCTTGCCCCCGAGGAAGACCCGCCGCTGGTGTTGGCTGCGCTGGGCCCCAAGATGCTGGCCCTGGCCGCTGAGCGCACCGCCGGCGCCCACCCCTACTTCGTGCCCCCCGAACACACCGCCCTCGCCCGGGAGATCATGGGGCCCGACGCCCTGTTGGCCCCCGAGCAGAAGGTGTGCCTGGAGACCGATCCTGAGGCAGCTCGGGCGCTGGCCCGGGAAAACATGGCCCTCTACCTGGGGCTCCCCAACTATGTGAACAACCTCTTTCGGCTGGGCTTTACCGAGGAGGATGTGGCTGAGCAATCCGACCGGCTGGTGGATGCCATTGTGGCCTGGGGCGATCTCGACACCATTCGGGCCCGCATCCAGGCCCACCACGACGCCGGTGCCGACCACGTGGCCGTGCAGGTGCTCTCTCCCCGAGGTGAGCTGCCCCTGGCCCAATGGCGAACCCTGGCTGATGCCCTTCTATAGTTCGTCGGCGAAGCTCCCATGAACGAACGAGGGGCTCGAAAGCACGAGGGATCGACATCATGAGCAGGCTTTGTGAAGGACGAGTCGCGGTCATTACCGGCGCAGGACGGGGCATAGGGCGGGAATACGCCCTGATGCTGGCCCAACACGGCGCCAAAGTGGTGGTGAACGACTTGGGTGCCGACCCTGACGGCCGCGGCGGCGATGCCGGACCGGCGGGCGAGGTGGTTGAGGAGATCCGGGCCATGGGCGGCGAGGCGGTGGTGAACGGCGCCGACGTGAGCGACTTCGACGCCGCCCGCGACATGATCCACCAGGCCATCGACACGTTCGGGACGCTGGACATCCTCATCAACAACGCCGGCATCCTGCGGGACCGCATGGTGTTCTCCATGAGCGAGGCCGACTGGGACGCGGTCGTGCAGGTCCACCTCAAGGGCACCTTCGCCCCGGTCCACCATGCTGCGGCTTGGTGGCGGGAGCAGACCAAGGCCGGGCAGAGCTTCCAAGCCCGGATCATCAACACCGCATCTCCGTCGGGCATCTTCGGCAACGTGGGCCAGACCAACTACGGCGCGGCCAAAGCGGGCATCGCCGCCTTCACAGTGATCTCGGCCATGGAACTGGTCCGTTACGGGGTCACGGTGAACTGCATCGCCCCCAGCGCCCTGACCCGGCTCACCGCCCCGCTGATGGGCGGCGCCGACGTATCCGAAGAGATCCAGGAGACGATGTCGCCTACCTGGATCGCCCCCATCGTCACCTGGCTGTGCAGCCCTGAGGCGGCCAACGTGACCGGCCGAGTGTGGGTTGTGGGCAACGGCCGGTTGGGCATTGCCGAGGGCTGGGCCTTAGGGCCAAACGTGCCCCTCGACTCCCAAGACCCCACCACCTTGCAGCCGGTGGTGGCCGATCTGATGGCCAAGGCTCAGCTCAACGCCGACATGAGCGGCGAGCCCGCCGCCGGCCCCGGCAGGCCCAGCCACGAAATTTAGATTTCTATAACGCGGCAGCGAACCTCTGGTTCGTGGTCGGCTCCTACCCAACGCAGGGCTAGGCCGCCTCGGGCGTGGCTGGCGGTATCCAGCCAGTTGGGGTGGCCAGGATCGCGCCGGGCCACCACCACCCGCACTGTGCCGTCGTCTTCGACCGCGGCAGTGTGGTGGTTGAGGCTGGTTTGGTGGTACTCGAAGTCCAGGGATTCCAGCCAGTGGTTGCCGATCTGGATGTTCCAGTACTCGCATTCGGGGGGCTCAAACTCGATGATCCAGGCCTGGTCGGGGCCTAGGTCGAAATAGCCGTAGTTGTACGAGGTGTCGGGGTCGCCCTGGGCAAAGGCCAAGAGCTGGGGGTCGATGGGCCGCACCTCGTGGGTATGGGCGACAAAGCTGGCGGTCCATCCCAGAAACTGGCCCACCACCGCGGCCACGGTGAACCCGGCCCGGCCCAGCGCGCCGGCCAGCCGCTCGGGGTCCACCGGCTCAGGAGGGCTGCCGGCGTCGGTCCGCTCCAGGGTCATCTCGGCGGGAGTCTGGTTGGGCCGGTCCAGCAGGGTCTGGCGGATGGTCAGCGAGTTGGTGCCCTCCTTCATGGCCAGCCAGGGGCCGGACTGGGCCTCGGCGCTGATGGCCACCTCGAAGCAGCCTTCATCATCGAGCGCAAGGTCTTCGGTGGTCAGGTAGCTGTCCCGGATCAGCCCCTCGGGGGTGCCCAAGCCGCCGCTGAACGCCCCCATGCGGATGGAGTGGGCGTCGTTGAGGCGGCCCGACAGCCGGTAGTCGAAGCGGGGCGACAGCCGGGCGCCCCCGTAGGCGTAGTCGGGGTTGTCCAAGCCGATCTTGACCCCTGACTGGTTGAGGATGGCCCGGGCCGGGTCGGACTCCTCTAAGTTGGCCTTCAGGAAGTTGGCGGCCAGCCGGGTGACGTAGCGCAACCCCTCGGCCCGGTCGAAGTCGTCGTCGGGTGCGGCTTCCAACACTTGGCGGCCTGCGTCCCTAAGAAGGTCGCAGAACTCCTCCCAGCTTTTGTCCAAATCGATCTCGCTCATTCCACTGCCACCTCGCAAGCCTCGATGTAGTCGGCGTATCGCTCATGGACGACTTCAGCCCTCAGCCCGTACTGGTCGGGGCTGTAATCGTGGACACCGTGTTCGCCCTTGGGGTGGTCGGCGGCCCACTGGGCCACGGCCTGCTCGGCGGCGGTGTCGAAGTGGTAGCCGAAGTGGTCGCAGATGGCGGCCACGCTGCTTAGCGGGTCGGCCTGGAAGTCAGCGAAGTGCAGGTCGTAGAACCTGTCCTCCCGACCGGCTCGGGCGGCCAGCAGCCGCTCGATGCCCCGGGCCCACAGCTCAGTCTGCTCGGCGCCAAGGGCAATGTCGTCGGGATACTGCTCGAACCCCTGGCGGCTCACCCCAGTGAGGCTGCACACCGAGGCCACCGCTTTCAGCGGATCCCGGTGGGTCATCACCACGTTGGCGTCGGGGTACGTGGCGAATAACGCCTCGGGTGCGAACAGGTGGCTGGGGTCTTTCAACAGCCAACAGGTGTCGGGCTCGTCAACGCCGATCAGCCCGATGCTGCGGCGGTGCTGGGCGTAGGCCGGACCCATGTCGCAGCCCGCCCACCAGGCCGAATAGGTGGGTATGCGGAACAGACACTCGAACGTCACGCTGGCAAATGAGTGGCGGAACAAGTTCCAACACTCATCCACAAACTCGGCCGATTGGAAGTGGATGGCGGCCTGGTCCGGATTCATCTCGGCCATGGCGTCCATCTTGGCCTTGCAATTTACGTAGTCGTCGTTCTGGTCCCATTGGTTGCGGGGCGGCCGGGGCTGGGGCATCTCGGCCAGCCACAGCTCCAACCCTTGGAAGTGGGGGCTGGCTGCCATCAACTGGTGCAAGGCGGTGGTGCCGGTGCGGGGAAGGCCGATGATCACCAATGGCCGCTCCACATTGACGTTGGCGGCCTCAGGGCAGCCCTTCAGGCCGGCCTCGGCCTTGAGGCGGCCCGTGAGGGCCCCGGTGATGATCTCGCCTATGGCGAATCGGCCGATGTCAGTCATGGCCGCCTCGGCCTCCAGCGACTCCTCCAGCACGGTCAGGCCTTCGAGATAATCGTCGCGGCCGAAGTCATCTAGCCCGGTTCGCTCTATTGCGGTGGCGTGCCATTGCTCGATATTGCTCACTGAAACTCCAGTCGGGGTGTCTCGATGTTGTCTATTGGGCCGCGGCCTGGAGTTGCGCCCCGAACGCGGCCATTGTCTCGGCGGTGTCGGCAAAGAACAAGAACGACGGCACGATCAGGCGGTGGGCCCCCAAATCGGCCACCTCTTGCACCAGCCCCGCAGGATCGTCCATCGGCGTGTTGGGCAGCCCGATGGTGATCTCGATGCTCTGAGGATCCCGGCCCGCGGCGGCCGCCTCCTGGTGCATCACGTCGATGAGCTCGGCCATGGAGGTCCCCTCCCGGGGTCCGGGCCAGAAACCGTCGCCCAGCCGACCGGCCCGGCGGGCGGCGGCCTTGGAATGACCGCCGATCACGATGGGCACCCGGCCGTTGGCCGGCTTGGGATTCACGCTGATCCCGGAGAACGAAGCGTGGTCGCTGTCGAACGAGGTGCTGTCTGCATCCCACAGGGCCCGCATGGCCCCGATGTAGTCGTCGGTGCGCTGGCCCCGGCGCTCCCAAGGGATGCCCAGCGCCTCGAACTCCTCTTTCAGCCAGCCCACGCCCACTCCGAGGGTGACCCGGCCACCCGACATGGAGTCGAGCGTGCCCAGCGACTTGGCCAGCACGACCGGGTTGCGCTGGGGCAGGATCAAGATGCCCGTGCCCAGCCGCAGCGTGGTGGTGGCCGACGCCACCCATGTCAACCAGATGAGCGGGTCGGGCAGCGGGGAGTCGGGGGTCATCGCCATCTTGCCCGTCGGGTCGTAGGGATACTGCGAGGCGTACTCGTCGGGGTACACCACGTGCTCCACCGTCCAAACCGAGTCAAACCCAGCGGCCTCGGCCGCCTGCCCGAACTCCACCGCTCCCTGCGCGGTGGTCCAGTGGAGGATGTTTGCGAAACCGATGCCGAACTTCATGGCCCGCAACAGTAGGGCAACCGCTAGCTGACTGACTCCATGGCCGACCAGACCCGCTCGGGGGAGGTGGGCATGTCGAGGTGGCGGATGCCGAGGTGGGACAGGGCATCGACCACCGCGTTCTGCACGGCGGGGGTGGCGCCCACGGTGCCGGACTCGCCGATTCCCTTGGCCCCCAGCGGGTTGAGCGGGGTAGGGGTGACCGACTCGAACAACTCGAAACTGGGCAGCTCAGTGGTGGATATCACGCCGTAGTCGGCGAAGTTGGAGGTCAGCAGGTTGCCGTCGGGGTCGTAGCGGACTTCTTCAATCAGCGCTTGAGCGGCTCCTGCGGCCAGCCCTCCGTGGATCTGGCCGTGGGCCAGCAGCGGATTGAGCAGGGTGCCGGCGTCGTCCACCGCCACCAGCCGCTCCAGCCTCACCTTTCCGGTGCCGGTGTCCACCTCCACCACCGCCAAATGGGTGCCGAACGGGAAGGTGGGGCCGTGCTGTTCGAAGTCGTTCTCCACGAACAGCGGCTGGTCGGCCGCTCCAGCCACGTCGGCCCACCCAGCGGTCCGGGCCGGCGTGCCGACAACGTGGAACTGGCCGGTCTCAGAATCCAACACCACGTCGGCGGGGGCGGCCTCCAGCAGGTCGGCGGCCAGGGGGCGGGCCGCCTCGATCAGCTTTTCAGACGCGTTGAACAGAGCCGAGCCCGCAATCTGGGCAGTGCGAGACCCCCCGGTGATGTCGCTGGAAGGGATCTCGTCGGTGTCGCCGTGGATCATCTCGATCTGGTCCATGTCGATGCCCAAAGTGTCGGCCACCACCATCGACAAAGTGGTCACATGGCCCTGGCCGAAGGGGGTGGCCCCGGTGCGGGCCAGCACCGAGCCGTCGGACCGCAGCTCCAGGCTCCCCGTCTCTGTGCAGACCGGGCCCATCGGCGAGGTGACCTCCACATAGGAGGCCAGACCGATGCCCAGCAGCTGGCGGTCGCCCCGCTCCCTACGGGCGGCCTGCTCGGCCCGAAGTCCGTCGTAGTCGGCCGCCTCCAAGGCGGCTTCCAGAGTGGACCGGTAGTCCCCGGAGTCGTAGGCCGCGCCGGTGGGGGTGGTAAGCGGGAAGGCGTCGGGAGCGAGGAAGTTGCGGCGGCGCACCTCGGCGGGGTCCATATCAATCTCAGCGGCGAACAGGTCTACGGCTCGCTCGATGGCCGCGGTGGCCTCGGGGCGACCGGCCCCTCGGAACGCTTGCACCGGGGCAGTGTTGGTGGCCACCGCGGTGGCCGACCAGACCACGTTCTCGATGTCGTAGTTGCCCGGGGCCATGAGCCCGGTGAACGTGGGCAGCAGCGCTCCCACCGCGGGATAGGCCCCGGCGTCGGCCAGCATGTCCAGGTGGTAGTGGGTGATGCGACCGTCGGCGGTGCCTCCCAGGGTCACGGTCTGGAACTGGGCTCGGCTGTGGCCCAGCGCTTGGAGACTCTCGGTGCGGGTCTCGGTCCAGCGCACCGGACGACCCACTCGGCGGGCCAGCCACCCCAGCAGGCACTCTTCGGCGCTGGGGGCAGCCTTGGTCCCGAAACCGCCGCCCACATCGGGAATGATCACCCGAACCTGCGACGGCTCCAGGCCCAGTGCGCCGCAAATGGCCCCTTGGGCGGAATGGGCGCCCTGGGTGCTCGACCAGCAGGTGAGGCGCCCGTCGTCGGCCCACGCGGCGGCGGCCACCCGGCCTTCGATGGGGCTGGCGTAGATCTTGGAGTTGACTATGCGATGGGTGACCACCGCGTCGCAGCCGCTGAAGTCCAGCTCGGCTACCGGGGGGAAGGCGATGGCCACGTTGGACTCGGCGTCGTCGAACAGCTTGGGGCCGTCGGCGGCGCTTTCGGCGTCGACCACCGCAGGCAGCGGGTCGTAGTCGGCCCACACCGCCTCGGCGGCGTCGGTGGCCTGGACAACGGTCTCGGCCACCACAGCGGCGATGGGCTCACCGACGAAACGGACCTTGCCGGTGGCCAACAGGGGGCGGGACATGGCGGCATCGCCCATCATCGGCGGTCGGTGGGCTAGATCGAGGTCGGCGCCGGTGACGACCTCGACAACACCGGGCATGGAACGGGCTTCGCTGGTTTCCACCGACAGCAGATGGGCGTGGGCGATGGGCGACCGGACAAACACCACATGGGCCGCCCCTTCCACCGGGATGTCGGCCACGTATGTTCCTCCGTCGGTCAGCATCCGGGGGTCTTCCACCCGCCTGACCTCGTTGCCCAAAATGCTCATGGCCGGGAAGCGTAGGTCAGGCTATTGGCTGGGACTCATTTGCTACTGCTGAAGTGACTGCCGCCAGGGCTGGGCGTCGATTCCCATCGGGGTTGATGGAGCCCGGTCAGTGAACGGCCACAGCTCCTCGACGATCCTCCGCCAGTTGGCGGTGGCCCCCAGCTGGGCGAACAGCGAGATCAGCCCGAGGTTGATCCGCTGGAGCACCACCAGCGAGGGCGGCACATTCAATACCTTCTTCAACTCAGAGTGCTCACCGGTGGCGTTGAAGATGGCCTTCACGCCCGCAGCGGCGTACTCAGGGGTGAAGGTCCGGGTCTCGTCGGTCAGCACAAACTCGTAGAAATGGGTGAAGAACGCCTCCACTTCGTCGTCGCTGAACGGCGCATCGGCCGGCAGCAGCCCGGCGGCCACCTGCTCTCTTCTGAACCGGGGGATGTCGCGGTCTATCACCATGGCGGTGAGCATCCGCTCAAACTGGGCGGTCTCCTCTGAGGTGAACCGCTTCACGAGGCCGAAGTCCAAGAAGATGACGGAGCCGTCGGGACCGAAGAGGTAGTTCCCGGGGTGGGGATCGCCGTTGAATGCCCATAGTCGGTAGATCGAACCAAACGAGAACCGGTAGATGGTCTCAGCCACCCGGTTGCGCTGGTCTTGGGGCCAGCCCAGCACCTCTTCGAAGGTGGCTCCCACCGCCAAATCGGTGGTCAGCACTCGGGCCGAACTGAGGTCGCCGAACACCTCGGGAATGGCGATGTAGGGGTGGCCCTGGAAGTGGTCGTAGAACAGGCGCTGGTTGGACGCCTCGTGCTCGTAGTCCAGTTCCTCGGTGAGCCGCTGGCGCAGTTCCTCCACAATGGGGGCGGGATCGAGGCCGGGGAACAGCACAGAAAGCGCCCGAAAGATCATCCGGGCCGATCCCAGATCGGCGGCAATGGCCTCGGCCACGCCCGGGTACTGGATCTTCACGGCGCAGGCCCGGCCGTCGGCGGCAATCGCCCGATGGACCTGGCCGATTGACGCCGCCGCGATGGGCACTGGGTCCCATTGCTCGAACAGCTCGCCGGGCGGGGCGCCCAGTTCGGCGGTGACGACCGACTCGGCCAGGGACGGGCTCATTGGCGGGGCGTTGGCCTGAAGCTGGGCCAGCGAGGCCCGGGTGGGCTCGGGCAGGCCGACATCCAGGTAGCTGGCCATCTGGCCGATCTTCATGAGGGCACCCTTCATATTGCCCAGCACTTCCACTACATCGGCCGCAGTGCGAAGCTCCCGCTCGGCGTCGAGGGCTTCGGTCCGCTGGGCGTCGGCGAACACCTGGCGGGCTTTGGCCGTCGCCCACCGTCCGCCGCTGCGGGCGCCCAAACCGGCCATCTTGGCCGTGCGCCCGAGCCGCCCTCGCCGGGGAACCGCTCCCCGACCGCGTCCATCTGCCACGCCGCTGAAAATACCGGGCTAGCTGCTGCACCTCCTACCTTTGACATGCCTTTGCCGGTGATCGAGGGGAGTTCCCGGTTTCCTGTTTTTCGCGGGACATCGTCTGCAATGGCATGTATCGTGAAGTGGAACAGTTCCGCTATGCGGTACACGGCCTATTGCTGGACTGGCCAGCAGCCAATCGCCCGCAGAACAACCACGGAGTTCCAGTCATGCGAATCCTCTTTGCTGACAGCCTGGCCGAGAGCGCCATTCAGAGGCTGCGGGACGGGGGCGATAACTGTGTCGTAGACGCATCTCTTACTGCTGAAACCTTGCCCGAGCACATCTCCGGTTTCGACGCGCTGGTGGTGCGCAGCACCAAGGTCACCGCAGCCACCCTTGAGGCGGCCGACCAGCTCGGCCTGGTGGTCCGGGCCGGAGCGGGAACCAACACCATCGATGCCGACCGGGCTGCCGAGTTGGGCATATTCGTGTGCAACGTGCCCGGACGCAACGCCATCGCCGTGGCTGAGCTGGCCATCGGGCTGATGTTCGCCATTGACCGCCACATTGCCCCCGCCACCGCCGATCTTCGGGCCGGCGAGTGGAACAAGCAGACGTACAGCAAGGCCCGAGGGCTCTTTGGCTCCACCCTGGGCATCATCGGCATGGGCGCCATCGGTATCGAAGTCGCCCAGCGGGCCTGTGCCTGCGGCCTAAGAGTCATCGCCGAGCCCGGCTATGACCGAACCCGCGACGTGCGCCGCCGCATGGCCGACATCGGGGTTGCGGAAGTGCCCGATAGGGCCACACTGTTGGCCGCCAGCGACATCGTGTCGCTGCACGTCCCCGGCGGCACGGACACCATTGGGATGGTGGATGCCGAATTCTTGGCGGCTATGAAGCCTGATGCGGTGCTTATCAATACCAGCAGGGGCGAGGTGGTAGACGAGGTCGCCCTGCTGGCCGCTTTGGATTCCACCGACCTGCGGGCTGGACTTGACGTATTCGCCGACGAGCCGTCGGGTGGAATCGGGCAGATCAGCTCGGAGTTGGCCCGCCACCCGAAGGTAACGGCCACCCATCACATCGGCGCCTCCACCGAACAGGCCCAGATGGCAGTGGCCGAGGGTACCGCCGAGGTGATCGAGGCCTATCGCCAAGGCGTTGTGCTCGACTGCGTCAACCTGGAGCAGGTTCCCAACCGCACCGCCACGCTGAGCATCCGCCACCACGACCGAGTGGGTGTGCTGGCCTGTGTTTTGCAAGAGTTGAGCCGGCTCCACCTGAACGTGGCCAACATGCAGAATCGGATCTTCTCCGGTTCGGAAGCGGCGGTGGCCATCATCGAGGTAGGCGGAACAATCGACGACGAGCTTCTGGGCACTCTCAGCGCCATCGAACATGTGATCTGCGCCTCTGTGCTGGACACCGATCCGGAGGCGGCGCAATGACCGATACGCCCCCGGCAGTGGAGCAGAGCCCAGTGGTCGAGCCCATAATCGCCCCGTTCGCCGGCTGGCTCGTGCATCCCGACTGGGCTGAGCGGGTAATCAGCCGGGCCTACGACAACCTGTCGCCTCTTCAGCGCCGGGCCCTAGTGGCGGCCAACCCATATAGCTACATGAACGTGACCCGCAGCCGGGAGGATCTCTTCGGCAACTCCGACTTGTCTCCCGACGATTTGGTAGGTGAGGGCGCCGCTGCCCTGACCCGTCTCCTCAATGCCAATGCGTTTATCGACACCGGTCGTCCGGCGCTGTACCTGTACCGCCTGACTTACAAACAGGGCATGCAGACCGGGGTGGTGTGCACCGTTCCAGTGCGGGGCTTCGGCAACGGCCGCATACGCATACATGAGAACGTCCACGACGATCGGGCAAACTTGCTCACTTCCCACCTCCAAGGGGTGGGCGCCACCTCCAGCCCGGTGGCCATGGCGGTGCGGTCATCGGCCGAGTTGTACCGCCAAATGATGGACATCACATCGACCGCGCCCGCCGAACTGGAGTTCGGGTCGACTGCGGTCCGCCATCAGGTGTGGACGGTGCCGGAAAACTACACCGAGTCGCTGACCGCGGCCTTTGCCAACCAGATTCTCTACGTCACCGACGGACACCACCGGTCGGCGGCGGCGGTGCGAGCCCTGGAGGCCGAGCCGGGTGATCCGACTTTGGCTCGAACAATGGCCGTGGTGTTCCCCGAAGACCAGCTCCACGTGCAGTCATTCCACCGACTGGCAGTCGACCAGCATGATCGCGGAGCAGAGGACTGCCTGGAAGCGCTGTCGGAGGAGGCTGAGGTGACCCCGGTCCATTCTTCATTTGCCGCCCGGCCCAGCGGCCCGGGAACTGCCGGGCTCTACCTGGGGGGATCGTGGCACAGGCTGGAGTTGCCGCCGGCCGTCGGCAACGGTGCAGTCAGCAGGCTGGACGTGGAGCGGCTGCGTCTATCCATCCTCGGTCCCGTTCTCGGTGCCGACGAGCTCAGCCAACCGAGCGCAGTCGACTATCTGCCTGCTTCCGCAGGCTTCGATGAGCTGTCCCGCCGGTGCGATGAGGAGAACAGAGTGGGCTTCGCTCTGCACCCCTTGTCGGTGCGCGATCTGATGGCGGTGGCCGACGAAAAGGGGCTCATGCCCCCCAAGTCGAGCTTCTTTTCCCCCAAGCCCCGCTCCGGCGTGTTTTTGCGGATGCTGGGTCGGGGAGCCACGTCCCACCTGCCTGCCTCCTAGTAGAGCCATTACTGTTGAGCTGCTGCCAGCGGGGCGCGGCAAGTCCTACTGAGGCAACCAAAACCGCGGAGCGGATACTGTTGCCGACGTGTTGATCTCATCGGACTCCCACGTTGTCGAACCGGGTGACCTGTGGCTGGAGCGGCTGCCGCCGCGGCTGCGGGACCGGGCCCCCCGAGCGGTGCAGGACCCCGGCAACCACTATTGGTACTTCGAAGCCCCGGACATGGGACGGGGGGTGAACCTGACCCTGTCGCGCAACGCCGGGATGACCCAGAGCGAGGTGGATGCCCTGCTGGCCTCCGACCCCGATGCCTGGGTGGGGGCGACCGGCGGTCACGACCCGGTGACCCGACTGGCCGACTTGTGGGTGGACGGCACGGTGGCCGATGTGGTCTACCCCACTGCCGGCCTGTCGCTTCTGCAATACGACGACGTGGAGCTCCAGCTGGCCTGCATCCAGGTGTACAACGACTGGCTGGCCGAGTTTTGCGCAGTAGATGCCGACCGGATCATCGGCGTCGCCATGATTCCCACCTGGGACATCGAAGTGGGCGTGGCCGAGCTCAACCGCTGCGGTGACATGGGGCTGCGGGGCGCCATCATCTGGAGTTCCCCGCCCGCCACCCGGGAGTACAGCTTCTTCTCCGACCGGTATGAGACGCTGTGGGCCACCGCCGCCGAGCGCTCGATGCCGATCTCCATCCACATATTTGGCGGCCACCAAACCAAGGCCATCGGCAATTACGGCGTCACGGTGGAGGGCACCTACTACTTCGGGATCACGTCTCGTGACGAGCTGGCCCACACCACAGCCGAGCTAATCGCCGCCGGGGTGTTCGAACGCCATCCCGACCTGCGGATCGTGGCTGCCGAGGGGGGAATCGACTACGCCGCCCGGCTGGAGCAGAGACTCGATATCACCTATGGCGGAGCTTGGAGTCGGATTGATGACACGCTGACCATGACGCCCTCGGAGTACTTCCGCCGCAACGTGTACCTCACCTACATCGAAGACCCCATCGGGCTGAACAACCTGCGGTTCACCGGCAGCGACCACTTCATGTGGTCGAGCGACTACCCCCACGGGGCAGCCACCTGGCCCCGCTCCTACGAGCTGATCACCAAGGAGTTCGACGACGCGGGCGTGAGCGAGGAAGACCGTCGCAAACTCACCCTCACCAACGTGGCTGAGTTGTACAACATCGACCTGGAAGCGGTGAGCCAGCCATCACCGGCTATCGCTGGCCAGGTGGCGTCGGTCAACTGATCGGAAGTCGTCGGGAATCAGATGGCGGGGCAGGAGGCTGCTTGTTTATGAGGTGGGAGGCAGCCGACTCGAAGTAGTCCAGCATGGCCGTGCGGATGTCGTCGGGCAGATCGGACTCACCTACCGATGCCCGCATGTGGTCCATCCAGGCATCGCGCTCAGCGACGCCGATCTCAAACGGCGCGTGGCGCATCCGAAGCCGGGGATGGCCCCTCTCTTCGCTGTAGTGCGGCGGCCCTCCCCAGTACTGGGCCAAGAATCCGGCCAGGTGGCTACGCGAAGGGCCCAAATCCTCGGGATACAGAGGGCGCAGCACCGGATCGTCGGCCACTCCGTCGTAGAAGCGGTCCACCAGTTGGTCGAAGAAGGGCTGTCCGCCCACCGCGTCGTACACCGATTGCTGCACCGGCCTAGCGTATTGCGACATGTCCGCGGTCATCTTCTTGAGGCACGCCAAATCCGATTGGTACGCAGGAATTTCCAACGACCTCGAGCGGCCGCTGAACAAGCGGGGACGGCGATCCGCCGCGGCTGTCGGCAGATTCCTGGCCGAGGCGGGCCATGTGCCCGATCTGGTGCTGTGCTCGCCCGCCACCCGAACCCGCCAAACCCTCGAGCTGGCCAAGGAAGCGGGAGGTTGGGATTGTCCAACGGAAACAGCCGAAGAGCTGTACTACGGATCGGTCAACCACATGCTCGCCCTGGCCTGCCAGCGGCGAGCCCCAGTCACCATGCTGGTCGGGCACGAGCCGACCACCTCCACCGCAATCGGACAACTGACCGGCGCCGATCTACGAATACCCACCGCCGCGTTGGCCTGGGTAAGCCTCAACCCCGACAACACCGGCCAGCTCGACTGGCTGATCCCCCCGCGGCTGTTGACCGATCGGTAGGGCCCTCAGTCGTCCTCTGCTCCAGTCAGTTCTTGCACGCTCGGTTCTGCCTCAGCTTCAACCAACTCGGGGGCTGCGACGGGCCGGGCAATCGCCTCCACAGAGGTGGCTGATTCGATCTGCTTGGACCCGGGAACCACTCCCCAATCCTCGAATTTGCGGGCCCGGGGCAGCACACGGCCCTCCAAGGAGCCAATGCTCCTGTTATAGGCATCAACCGCTCGATTCAGCCCCTTGCCCACACCGTCGACGTGACCGGCATAAACCCTCAAACTGTCGTACAGGTCGGCTGCCCCGTCGGCGATCTTCTGGGCATTTTCCTGAAGATCCTGCTGTTGCCAAGCCACGGCCACCGTGCGCAGAAAAGCCAGGAGCAAACCGGGAGTGGCAATGAGTACTCGGTGCTTCTGCCACGCGTCCTCCCACAACGTGGGTTTCACGTCCATGGCTGCGTCCAGGATGGGCTCGGCGGGCACGAACATGACCACGAAGTCGGGGGAACCGTCGACCGCCGCGGCATAGTCCCGGTCGCCCAGGGTTTTGGCATGGCCCATGAGGGTGTTGGCGTGGTTGTTAAGGAATTCGCTCTGCCGCTGATCATCATCGGCGTGGTGCGCGTCCAGGTAGGAGCTCAGCGGGGTCTTGGCGTCGATCACCACCTCCAGGCCACCCGGAATGTGGACCACAGCATCGGGCCGACCCCGGCCTTCGCCCAATTCGATTGTGTCTTGCTCGACAAAGTCGATGCGCTCGCTCAAACCTGATAATTCCAGGATGTTGCGAAGCTGCTGCTCTCCCCATTGCCCTCGCATCTGCGGGGACCGCAGAGCCTCGCTGAGATTCTGAGCAGTGTCCCGCAGCTGGCCGACCTGGTTCCGCAGCACGTCGTAGGCCCCTTTGCGGTCCTTCTCCATGGCGACAACCTGTTCCTCAAATTTCGCCAAATTTTCTTTGACCGGCTTGACCAGTTCGTCTATCGCCTTCTGTCGCTTTTCCAGGTCAGTGTCGCTGAGCTTCTTTTGATTTTCGAACTGCTCCTTGGCCTGCTCCAAAAAGGTCGCGCTGTTGGTCTTCACCACATCAGCTGCGATTCCCTTGAACTGGGTCTCCAACTCCTCGCGGGCCTTGGCTAATTCCTGGGTGCGAGCCTGATGATCGGCCTTGACCTCGGCCAGTTCGCGCAGCGCAGCCTCCCGCTCAGCCCGCACCTCCTCCAGTCCCGCCCGGGCCGCATCGCGCTCGCCTCGCGCCTCGCCGAGTTGCTGATCGCGCTCAGCAAGCTGAACCTCCAACTGGGCCACCCGAGTCCTGAGTTCACTTGCGTCGCCAGACTGAACGCCACCCCCGCCAAGGCGCCACCGCTGCACCACAACGGCCAAGGCGACCACTAGGACCACGACAACAACAAGAAGAACAATCTCCATAGGCCCGCCATCCTATGAATCCCCAGTGACAGTTTCTGGCAGCACCTTCAGACCGCGGCTTGGCCTAACCTCCAACCGGCCCGAAGAACGACGAGGAGACCCCATGCCCCAGATGAACGAGCTCGGCTTCTACACCTTGGCGGGGGCGCCGGAGTCGCCTCGGGAGCTGATCGATGAAGTCCGTCAAGCCGAGGAGCTGGGCATTGGCAACGTATTCATCAGCGAGCGGTTCAACATCAAAGAGGCGGCCACTTTGTCGGGAGCGGTCGGCGTGGCCGCCGAGACCATGGGCATCGCCACCGCGGCCACCAATCACCACACCCGCCATCCCGTGGTGACCGCGGCCTACGCCATGACAATGCACAAGCTCACCGGCGGGCGATTCTGCCTGGGCCTCGGCCGAGGGGTCGACCGCCTGTCGCAGGCGTTCGGCCTGCCCCCCATCACCACCGCCCAGATGGAGGACTTCGTGGGCGTAATGCGCCGGCTGTGGCAAGGCGAGCCCATCTTCAACCACGAAGGCCCCATCGGCAACTACCCGGTGCTCACCCTCATGGGAGCAAGCAGCGAGCACATCCCCATGGCCCTCACCGCCTTCGGCCCCAACTCTCTGGCCTTGGGCGGACGCTGCTTCGACGCCGTGGTGCTGCACACCTTCTTCACCGACGAGACCACCGCTCGGGTAGTGGGCGACGTCAAGCGGGCCGCCGAGAAAGCCGGGCGGGATCCGGCCTCGGTGAAGGTGTGGAGTTGCTTCGCCACCATCGGCGACCACCTGCCCGAAGACGTGAGGCTCAAAAAGACGGTGGGCCGCATGGCCACCTACCTCCAGGGCTACCCCGAGCTCATGGCCCGCACCAACAACTGGGACCAAGCCGCGCTGGAGCGATTCCTAGCCGACGAGTTGGTGGCCAACTTCCAAGGCGCCATCGACCAAGTGGCCACCACCGAGCAACTCGAGCACATAGCCACCCTGATCCCCGAAGAATGGCTCGCCCCCGCCGCCACCGGCACCCCCGCCCAATGCGTGGAGAAGATCCGGGGCCAGTTCGACTTAGGCTGTGACGGCGTCATCCTCCACGGCGCCAGCCCCGCCCAACTCCACCCCATCATCACCGAATACGCCCGCACCCGCCCCGCAGGGAAACTCGACCACCTCCCCGCCAACCCCGGCGGGTGAGCTAGGCCTCAGCCTGCGCCCGACGTTGGGGCCGGTATAGCGTCTTGGCGATGCAAACCGTGACGACAACCGTTGCCGGGCTAGGGATGCGGGAGTTCACCGGGGGGTCGGGGGATCCGCTGGTTATGTTGCACCACTCGTTCGGGAACCCGGGGTGGATGCCGATCCACGAGGCCCTAGCCGACCATTACTCCGTTCACGCTTTGGACTTGCCGGGCTATGGGGGGCCGGAGGGATCGGAGCAGCCCGACTGGGCTCGCCATCCCCGGGACTTGGCCCTCATTGTGGGCCAGTGGCTGCGGACCAAGGACTTTGGGCCGGTTGAGCTGGTGGGCAGCGGGTTCGGGGGGTGGGTGGCGGCTGAGCTGGCCACCATGGCCCCGGAGCTGCTCAAGCGGCTCGTGCTGGTGGGCGCAGCTGGGCTGCTGCCCGAGCAGGGGCGTATCTACGACCAGTTCTTGGTGTCGCACTCCAACTATGTGCAGGCCGCCTTCTCAAGCCAAGACGTCTACGAGGCCATTTTCCACAGCAACGGTGACGACCCCGACGAGCACCCTCTCGGCGACGACACCCTGGTCATGTGGGACATGAACCGGGAGATGACCACCCGGGTGGGGTGGAAGCCCTACATGTACAACCGCCGTCTGCGGCCCCTGCTGGGCGGTGTCACCGTCCCCTCCCTGGTGGTGTGGGGTGACAGCGACGCGGTGGTGCCATTGGAGTGCGCCCACGCCTACGTCGAAGCCCTGCCCGACGCCCGCCTGGAGATCGTCCCCGACTGCGGCCACGCAGTCGACCTGGAAGCCCCCGAATCCCTCGCCGCCATCATCACCGGAGGAAGTAGCTGATGTTCCTGTCGTATTTCACCGAGCAGCCCATGAGCGCATACCCGGCCGAGGAGGGCTTGAAGGAGGGCTTCACTTCGGTGCTGTTCTCCAACAAGTACTACGACCCGGTGGAGGGCAGCCGCCTGTTCAACGAGCGCATCGAGGAGTACAAGCTGGCCGAGCAGGTGGGCTTCGACGGAATCATGGTGAACGAGCACCACAACGCCCCGTTTTGCATGCAGGCCCGCATCACCGTGATGTCGAGCATCCTGGCCGCCATCACCGAGCGGGCCAAGATCGTGCAGCTCGGCAACCCGCTGCCCACCTACGACAGCCCGCTCATGTTCGCCGAGGAGATCGCCATGATCGACATGATCTCCAAGGGCCGCCTCATCTCGGGCATCGTGCGGGGCGCCGGCCAGGAGTCGGTGTGCCTCAACGCCAACCCGGCCTACAACCGGGAGCGGTTCAACGAGGCCCACGACCTGCTGGTCAAGACCATGACCGACGACGGCCCGTTCTCCTGGGAGGGCGAGCACTTCCAGTACCGGGTGGTCAACCCCTGGGCCCGGGTGCTGCAAAAGCCCCACCCCCGCATCTGGGTGCCCGGCGTGTTCAGCGCCGAGACCATCCGCTGGGCGGCCCAGCACCGCTATCCCTACATCTCGCTCAACACCCCCCTGCACCTCACCGGCGAGCTGTGGCAGATCTACGACCAGGCTGCTCGGGCCTCGGGCTATGAGCCCGGGCCGGAGAACCGGGGCTATCTGCTGCGAGTCCACGTGCAAGAAGACGGCGACAAGGCCCGGGAGAACGCCCGGGAATTCATGTGGATGCAGGGCGAGTTCACCGGCATCGGCCACCCCTATTGGACGAGTCCGGCCGGCTACGGCTCCTCGGCTCGTCGGCTGGACTATGCCCGCATGGCCAACTCCGAGATCCGGGGCTCGCGGGCATCGCGGTTTGAGAAGCAGCTGGCCGCCCGAGAGATCGTGGCCGGCACCCCTGATGAGGTGATCCGCGAGCTTCGAGTGGTGCTGGAAACCTGCCGCCCGTCGATCCTCATGCTGTGGGGCAACGACGGCGGCGTCAACCACGACGACTCCCTGCGCTGCATCGAGCTGATGGGCAACGAGGTGCTGCCCGCGCTTAGAGATATGGGCGACGAGCTGGGGTTGCACGACCCCATCGAGTTGGACACCCCGGTGAGCTTGGCCCTAACCCCGCCCGATGAGCTGATCCCGGTTGAGTCTGACGACGAGGATCGTCCCGAAGACGCCTCGGACAGCAAAGCGTTGCAGATGTTCCGGTGATGTCTCCGCGAGCAGCGCCGAATAACCGAGGAGCCCAGCAATGACCGAACCACAGCCCCAGGTGTCCTACATCCACGCTGAGGACATGGACTTCGCCGAGGTGAAGAGCCAGCAGCACGCCGACGGCCGCAGGGTGTCGGTGTGGCTGAAGCTGATGGAGCTGACCCAGGAGCGGGCCGTGTACCACACCCGCTACGACCCCGGCCTGGTGCTCGAGCGCCACGGCCACAACAGCGACCACTTCATCTTCGTCATCGACGGAGAGGTCACCTTCGACGAGGAGCTGTGCCGGGCTGGATCCCTCATCAAGCTCCCCCACCTGGCCACCTTCGGCCCCATCAAGGTGGGCGACCAGGGCGCCGAGATCCTGGAGATCTACTTCGGCGACTCCCGCCCCGCCCCCGCCGACAAAACCGAGTACGCCTCCATCCTCGAAGAGCGCGGCATCACCGAACTCCCCCACCCCCCATTGGACCTCCCCGACTGGTTCGGCCCCAGGACCGACTAAGCCGGAACCGGGATCCCGAACAGCTTGGCGGGGTTGTCGGTCAGGATCTTGCGCTTGCGCTCGTCGCTGAGGTCGTCGCGCTCTACCAGCAGCTTCACCGAGTGGGGGAAGTCGCAGTCCCAGTGGCAGTAGTCCGAGGAGTAGCACAAGATGTCTTCGCCCACCTGGTCCATCACGTAGGGCAGGGCCGACTCGGTGGACTCCACCCCCACGAAACACCGCCCCGACAGGAAGTACTCCGACGGCCTGCGATCCAAGATGGGGGCCTGGTCGGGCATCAGCTCGTACTCCTCGTCCAGGCGCTCCAGCCAGAACGGCAGCCAGCCGCAGCCGGCCTCCATGATGCCCAACCGCAAGTTGGGGAACCTGTGCAGGAGGCCGCCCACGGTGAAGTTCATCGTGGCCAACATGGCCCCAAACGGGTGGGTGACAGCGTGCTTTTCCAACCGTGTGTTGTAGCGGTCCAACACGATGGGCACCTGGTCGGGCGCCTGGCCCCCGCCGTGCACGCACACCGCAGCCCCGTGGTGGTCGGCCACCTCCCACACGACGTCGAGGGCCGGGTGGTTCAGGTTGCGGTCCAACACGTGCTGGGCGGTCACCATCCCCACGAACAAATCGGGGTACTGGGTGAAGCACCGATCCAGCTCGGCGGCGGCCCGCTCGGGATCGATCAGGGGCAGCTTGGCCACCAGCTTCAGACGGGTGGGGTCGTAAGCCGCGTAGGTAGCCCGGGCGTCGTTCAGCAGCCGGCACAGCTCGGCGGAAAAGCCCGGGTCGCCCAGCGCCCACTCTTCCCCTGATCCCGGCGGGAACATGACGGTCACGTCGATGCCCTCAAGATCCATGTCGGTCATCCGCGGGCCGGGCACGGCCATGCCCTCCCGTTGAAGCGGCGTCTCGAAGTCCAGCTCGCCAGCGGCGTACTCGCCGTAGTTCTGCTGGTCCTCGGTGTGCACCGGCGATCCGGCCCCCGGCAGGTCGCCGTAGATCTCCTTCATCTTGGCCACGTACTCCACCATCTTCGGCCGCCACTCGGCACTAATCCCATGGCGCCACTGGGGCGGCTCGCCGCCGTGCCCATCGGAGTCGATCACGTAGTACCCGTACTTGCCCATCCCACTATCGTGGCACTTGGCGGGAACAAGGGCCAGCGAGCGCGTTGCCGTCTATTGGAGACCCACAACGACCGTCAGAGCTGTGTCTACACCCCACTGCTCTTCGGGCGTAAGCCGACCGACGAGATCACCGAGTCGGCCGGCGTCCACGGCGCCAACTTGCTCGACCAATACCTTGGTAGCTGATCCGGCCACGTGGACTTCAGGGCGAAAAGAAGCTGGGTGGGCGCTGGTAGACGTCGGCGCTACCAGGACGACTGACCGGGGCAATATGGCATCCGACTGCACAATTACGCCGAACCTCTCCCCTTGCTGCTCATGGCCGATTCCCTTAGGGAGACGAAGCCGGTAGACATCACCTCTCTGCACGCAGGCTCTCCATCATTTCTGCGACAGCCAGCATCTCGGCCCGGTCGAATTCGTCGGCCTCAAGCGCCTTGGCCTCAGCGGCAAGGGAGTCCATGTCGTACAAGCGATTCGCCGCTTCAACTAGGGCACTTCGGATCGCCTCTGACTGGCTTATCCCGGTGGAGGTGAGCCGATTCAGGGCACCGACCGCCTCTTCATCGAGCCGGACTGAGACAGCATGGGCCATGAGAAAAGTGTATCACAATATGGGATACACGGGGCTGGTAAGGTCTGATTCCCGTTCTCCAACTGCGGGGATCGTGGCACTTGGGCAGCGCAAATGCTAGAAGTCAAGCCGTGAGGTTCCAATAATGAAGGCAGTGGTTATTTTCGAGAGCCGCACGGGGAACACCCAGCGGGCGGCAGAGATGATCGGCGGGGAGCTGCGCCAGGCGGGCTACGAGGTGTCGGTGCGGCCGGTACACGGGCTGAAGCTCTCCGAGATCGCCGAGGCCGACCTGTTGGCAGTGGGCACCTGGGTGGACGGGCTGGTGTTGTTCGGGCACCGACCGGGGGGCACGGCCAAGCTGATGACGCTGCCGTCGCTGCACCACAAGCGGGTGGCCGCGTTCGCCACCTACAAGTGGCATCCGGGCAACTGCATCGACCAGATCGCCGACCTTCTGGCCTACAAGGGCGCTGAGGTGATCCACCGCCAGGCGTTCAACAAAGCGCAGCTCGACGTGCTGGTTCCCGAGTTCGTCGACAGCGTGTTGGCCGCAGTGGGCGCTCCCGAGATGTCCGAGGCCCCTGCATGAGCCCGGCTGCCGATGCTCCTGCTGGCACCGAGGTGCCCCGCATCATCAGCGTGGACGACCACGTGGTGGAGCCGCCGCACCTGTGGTCCAGCCGGCTGCCCGCCAAGTACCGCGACATCGGGCCCCGCATCGAGTACCTGCCCCAGGGCGAGGTGGTGCTCGACGGCGGCACCTACCGGGAGCGCCCCGGTACCGAGGGCCGCAACGTGGCCTGGTGGCTGTATGAGGACCACACCTATTCGGTGAAGCGGCTCATCGCGGCGGCCGGATACCCATACGACGAGCTGTCCACCGACGGCATCACCTACGACGAGATGCGCCCCGGCTGCTGGCAGCCCGAGGCCCGCATCGCCGACATGGAGGTGAACCACACCGACGCCTCGCTGTGCTTCCCCAACTACCCCCGGTTCTGTGGGCAGTTGTTCAACGAGCGCCAGGACAAAGAGCTCTCGCTCTTGTGCGTGCAGGCTTACAACGACTGGATGGTCGAGGAGTGGTGCGGCGACTCCGGGGGAAGGCTGATCCCGCTGTGCCTGGTACCGCTGTGGGACGCCGAGCTGGCCGCCGCTGAGATCCGCCGAAACGCCGAGCGGGGGGTGCGGGCGGTGGCGTTCAGCGAGCTGCCCACGTGGCTGGGGCTGCCCAGCATCCACTCGGGCTACTGGGACCCGTTCTTCACCGCCTGCGCCGAGACCGCCACGGTGGTGTGCATGCACATCGGCTCGGGTACCCGCACCGTTTCCACCGCCGATGACGCCCCCGACGCGGTGACCGCCTCGCTCATTTTCTGCAACAGCGCGGCCTCGATGGTCGACTTCCTGTTCTCCGGCGTGCTGCACCGCTATCCCGACCTCAAGCTCATGTACGCCGAGGCCCAGATCGGCTGGATCCCCTACGCCTTGGAGCGGGCCGACGACGTGTGGGTGACCCACCAGGGCTGGAGCCAGGCCCGGCGCAACATTCCCGAGCCGCCGTCGTTCTACTACTACCGCCAGGTGTACGGCTGCTTCTTCAAAGACAGCGTGGGCATCGACCTGCTCGACCGAGTCGGCGTCGACAACATCACCTTCGAGACCGACTACCCCCACGCCGATGGCACTTGGCCGAACACCCAAGAGGTGGCCACCCGCCTGTTCGGCCACCTCGACCCCGAGTCGGTCTACAAGATCGCCCGCGGCAACGCCATCAAGCTTCTGGGCCTCGACTTCGAATAGTCCCGGCCTGAGGCCGGAGCGGTCTAGCTGGCGGCCAGAGCCTGCCAGATGCGCTCGGGGGTGGTGGGCATGTCGATGTGGGCCACGCCCAGGTGCGACACCGCGTCGACCACCGCGTTGTGGATGGCGGGGGTCGAACCGATGGTGCCCGACTCGCCGATGCCCTTGGCTCCCAGCGGGTTCAGCAGGCTAGCCGTCTCAGTGTTGCTCACCTCGAAGGAAGGTAGCTCGGCCGCTGAGGGCATGAGGTAGTCGGTGAGGTTCGAGGTGCGGGGGTTTGCGTCCTCGTCGTACTGCACCCACTCGAACAGCGCCTGGGCCGCTCCCTGGGCCACGCCGCCGTGCTGCTGGCCAGCCACGAGCAGTGGGTTCAAGATGGTGCCACAGTCGTCCACCGCCACGTGGCGCAGCAACTCGACGCCGCCGGTTTCGGTGTCCACCTCGACCACGGCCACGTGGGCCCCGAACGGGAAGCTGGCGCCGCCCTGGTCGAAGTCGAGCTCGTGGGTGATTACCCCGCCGTCGGCCGCGGAGGCCAGATCGGCCCACGACGCTGCTTGGGCAGGCACGCCGGCCACGTGCAGGCCGCCTTCGCCCACCACGATGTCATCGGCGCTGGCCTCCAGTTGCTGGGCAGCCAGCTCCTTGGCCTGGGCCAACACCTCTTCGCTGGCCTTGTACACCGCACTGCCCGCGGTCTGAAGCGAGCGCGATCCCAGGGTGCCCGCGCCTCGGGGAATCTCGGCGGTGTCGGATTGAATGAGCTTGATGCTCTCCATGGGCACGCCCAACAGATCGCTGACGATCATCGAGAACGAGGTCTCGTGGCCCTGGCCATGGGCGCTGGTGCCCACCCGGATCTCAGCGGTGCCGTCGCTCAGCACGTCCACCCGGCCGTACTCGGTGTGCAGGCCCAGCGGAGCGGTGATTTCCACGTAGGCCGAAACGCCGATGCCCAACAGCTTGGAGTCGCCTGAGTCCCGTCGGGAGGTCTGTTCAGCCCGCAGGTCGCCGTAGCCAGAGGCTTCGAGAGCGGCGTCCAGCGCCTTCTCGTACTCGCCGGAGTCGTAGTTGGCCCCGGTGATGGTGGCGTAGGGGAACTGGTCGGCGCCGATGAAGTTGCGCCGACGGATTTCGGCGGGGTCGATGCCCAGCTCGTCGGCCCCCACGTCCAGCACCCGCTCCAGAATCTGGGTGGCCTCGGGCCGGCCTGCGCCCCGATAGGCGGCGATCTGGGTGGTGTTGGTCACCACCGCGTCGGCGGAGAACCTGATCTTGGGGATCTGGTACACGCCCTGGGCCATGGTCTGGGTGAGGATGGGCAAGAAGCTGCCGATGGCCGGATAGGCCCCGGAGTCGGCCAGGCAGTGCAGGTTCATCCCGGTGATGCGGCCGTCGCCGTCAAACCCCATCTTGGCGGTGAGGATGTGACCCCGGCCCTGCACCAGCGACACCATGTCTTCAGAGCGCGACTCGGTCCACTTCACCGGGCGACCCAACTCCAAGGCGGCCTTGGCGGCCACTAGGTACTCGGGATACAGGCCGGTCTTGGCCCCGAAACCGCCGCCCACCGCGGGGGCGATCAGCCGCACGCTGTCGCCGTCCAGGCCGAACAGGCCGGCGAAGCCGTCCTTTAGGCCGATGGGGGCCTGGCTGGGAAAGATCACCGTCATGCCGCCGTCGGGAGTGCCCGGCTCCACCAGAATCCCGTTGGGCTCCATGGGCACCGCGGCCAGCCGCTGGCTCTCCATCTTCACCTCGGCCACGTGGGCCGCCTCGGCCAAACCGTCGTCTTCGCCCAGCTCGGTGTGGAAGGCCAGGTTGCCGCCCTCGTTCTGAGGCCACAGCACTTCAGCGCCCTCGGACAGTGCCTTCTCGGGGTCGGCGTTGGCCGGCAGCGGGTCGTAATCGACAAACACCGCCTCAGCGGCGTCCATGCCCTGCTCGCGGGTCTCGGTAACCACGGCGGCCACGATGTCGCCCACGAACAGCACCCGGTCGGCGGCGATCTGTGGGCGCTCGAACACCGGGAGCATGGGGAAGCCGGCAACCGCCGGCAAGCCGATGTTGTCGCCGGTGTACACCGCCAGCACGCCGTCCATGGCCTGGGCCTCAAGCACATCGACTTCGGTGATGGCAGCGTGGGCTACCGGTGAGCGCACGAACGTGACATAGGCGGTGCCCTCGGGGGTGAAGTCGTCGTAAAAGCGCTCCGCGCCGGTCAACAGCCCCGGATCTTCGAGGCGGACGACAGAATTTCCCAGAATCGAACCAGAACTCGACACGGCTTTCCCCTTTTTGTCGATGGGAGACGGGCAGATGTTAGAACTAGCCCGTGGATTTGAGCCAGCTTTACGACCCAGCCCGCTCAATTCCTCGATGGGGCTGACAGCTAGCCTGAGAACATGAGCCTCTTAGACCAGGTGATCCCGTCGGCCCGTCATGTGGGGATCGATGACGTGCCCTTCGTGGACAACATCGCGGTGGGGGCGCGGATGCGGCTTCTCCAGGTCAACGCCGACGACGGCCTGTACGTGCTGCACGGCTTCATGCCCGCCGGCCTGACCGTGCAGACCCACCGCCACCAAGGACCGGTGCTGGCCTTCACCTTGAGCGGGGCCTGGGGCTACCGGGAGAACGACTTCATGAACCGGGGCCGCAGCTACCTCTACGAGCCAGCAGGCTCCATCCACACCCTGTTCGTGCCTGAGGACAACACCGAGCCCACCGAGCTGGTGTCGGCCATCTACGGCGACGTGGAGTACCTCGACCCCGACGGCGACGTGGAGTACATCTCCAACGCCCAGTCCAACCTGGAGATGTACTACCGCTACTGCGAAGAGCAGGGCGTCCCCCGCCCCAACGGCATCATCCTGTAGCGGTCGCTCAGCCCGCGGTGTCCAGGTGGCGGAGGCGGCCGAGGGCTAGCTGGCTAACGAGGTAGGCGGCCACCATGATGGCGGTGATGGCCAGCACCCAGCGGATGCCGATGGAGCTGGCTATCCAGCCCTGCAACAGGATGCTCGCCGGCGCGGCTAAGCCGAACAGCATCATCCACAGGCTCATCACCCGACCCCGGTAGGCGTCGTCGCACAGGGTTTGCAGCGCGCTAGTTAGGGTGGGCATGGTCACCATGAAGGCCAGGCCCACCGCGCCCATGGCCATCACTCCCAATGCGAAGGTGGGAACCACCGCCAGCACCAGCGTGAACAGCGCCACGGTGGTGAAGCCAATTGTGACAAGACGGCTATACGCGGTCCCCCGGTCGAACTGGAGCAGCAGTACCGCGCCGACCAGCGACCCCACCCCGAATGCGCCCAACAGCACACCGAAGCCGGCAGCGTCGACACCGAAGGCGTCGTCGGCGATCACCGGGGCGAGCCACTGGGTTGGGGAGATGGCCGCGGCCAGCATGAAGCTGGCCAGCATCACCACTCGGATGCCCTCGATGCCCCGGGCGTATTCAAGTCCCGACAGGAAGTCGGCCACAAAGCCCCGGCCCGACGAAGCCCCCGGAGGTGGCCGCGGCGGCAGCAGGCTCAGCCCCACGACGAGCACGGTGAAGCTGGCTGCGTTGAACCAGAAGGCCGCGGCCGGGCCCCAGAACTGGATGAGCCATCCGCCCAGCATGGGGCCCACCGCCCGGGAGATGTTCCACTGGGTGGAGTTCAAGAAAATGGCGTTGCGCATGGCCCCGCTCGGCACCAATTCCACCACGATGGCCTGCTGCACCGGCGCACCCACCGACGCGGTGGCGCCCCCGCCGATGGAGAAGGCCACCAGCACCCAGAACGTCTCGGCGTCGATCTGGACCACCCAGGCCAACGCCACTGCCACCACCATCTGGCCCACCACCGTGGCCAAGAACAGGCGGGTTCGGCTATAGCGGTCGGCCAGCGATCCCCCGAACGGGCTCATCACCAACAGCGGAATCAGTCCGGCGGTGGCCGCCACCGTCACCTTCCAAGGATCGTCAGTGATGTCCTCCACCAGCCAGCCGATGGCGGCCAAATACATCATCGACCCGATGTTGGACACCACGCTGGTGGTCCAGTAGAGCCGGTAGTCCCGATAGCCCAGGGCATGCACCGAGCGCGGCACCCGCCGATCAGGACCCTCGATCACCCGCTCTTTCTAGCCTTCAGTCGCCATTTGTCCCAGATTCGGCACTCGATCAAGCTTAGGGCCCTTGTGGATGGTCGGTTGTTCAGGGACTAGAGCGATTTCTCCAGTAGATGACCTCCGCCGAGATCAAGATGATGTTAGCGAGGCAGAGGGCGGCGTCCCGGCAGTCTGCTCGCTGGGCGGAGTTACGGTGTAGCTGCCCCTAGTTGGAGAACCAGGAGATAGTGGATTCGACTATCCCTCGCGGCCCGAACCGCATTGGGTGGCGGGGTCGTGTATTGCGTGTTTCGTTCCGCCTATTTGTCACTGGTCGATGATATGTTCGGTTCGGGCCGCTGCGAGTGCTTTCTGCCCCAAGATGGCAGGGGGGCGAGGGTTTGGGGAGCGCTGCTGGGGGCCTGTCAGTGCAGCAGGCGTTAGCCGTTGTTGAAAGGTTTGTTTTGTCATGTTTGATAGGGATTCGCTGCCCGGGATCGGGTTTGTGTCGTGGTTTGTCGGCGCTGGTGACAGCTTCACGCTCTTGACCGGCAAAGAAGGTGGTTCGGGTGAGCTGGTTCTGCAGGTCGACTTGAACCATCTGGAGCTCAGCGAGGACGACGACGAGCCACAGGTTGCGGTAATCGACCAGCTTGCTGAGATCCTTCCGGAGGTCAACGGGAAGCCGTATTTGGCCGCGTTCGCCCTCACCCACCCGGACCTGGACCACTGCCGGGGGTTCGGCGACCTCATAGAGAAGGTCGTAGTCGGAGAGTTGTGGGTCACACCGAGGATCTTCGACGAGTACAAGTCCGAACTCTCAGACGACGCCGAGGCATTCAGAAACGAGGCCGACCGGAGGCTGAAGATCGCGGTCAAGGGCAAGGCGAAGTCGGGGGATCGCATCCGGGTGATAGGCCACAAGGACGTGTTGGCCTCCAAGCCGTACTCTGACCTGCCCGACTCGGCCAAGTCCGAAATCGGCACTGCGGTGGAGTCGATCGACGGGCACGACACTTCGGGGCGGTTCACCGCGGTGTTCTGCGGGCCGGCTGAGGCCGATGAGGATGCGGACCGCAACGACACAAGCCTCGCGATGCAGGTGACACTGGCCGATGGCGACTGCTCGCAGCGCTTTCTGTTGCTGGGAGATCTAGCCCACGAAGCTCTCGGCGACCTTTTCGACAACGCTGACGACTCCCACGTCGAGTTCGATGTGCTCGTCATGCCCCACCACTGCTCCAAAGGGGCGCTGTTCGACAGCGAAGGCAGCGCGGACACAAAGGTGGTGGAAGGCCTGAAGGCCGCCAAGGCCGACGGAGCGTGGGCGGTGGCCAGCTCGCCGCCGATTCCCAAGTCCGACAAGGACGGGGCTGACCCGCCCCACCGGGTCGCCTGGGACAAGTACAGCAAGATATTTGGCGCCGACCACATGGTCTGCACCGGATCCCACGGCTCCGAGGAAGACCCCGACCCGGTGGTTTTCTCCGTAGGCGACCCGTGCGGCTATGCGCGCCCGGAAGCCGCCGCCGCGGCCAGCACTGACTTGGGCAGGGATGTCAAGAAAGCCCGTCCGAGGCCGAAAGCCTCCAAGCCGAGCGGCTACGGCCGCCGATGACGACTGAGCATCAGAAACGCGCCCTGCGCGAACTGCGGGCGATATCCCAAACCGGCAGCCGCGCGCTCGCTGTTCTGGGCGATGCTGAGAGCTTGGGGGCAGAGCCGGGCAAGCCGCTGACCGTACCAGTGCGGATATCCACGGCCGGGATGCGCCGCTACCCGGGCGGGCTGCCGATCGGCGACAACGAGGACCTAGAGGTCCGCATCCCCGCCGGGTACCCGACCTTCCCTCCGACCCTGCACACCACTGACTACCGGTTCGACGTGAACCCGCACGTGTTCTGGAACGACCTGTGTTTGTACATCAACGAGGACCGGCAGTGGGTCCCGTCGGACGGCATGTACGGCTTCGTGGAGCAAATCAGCGAGTGGCTCGCCGACGCCGCGGCTGGCCGCCTGGACCCCGACGGCGGACCCGTCCACCCCTACCTGCCGCTGAACTTCGATCTGTCCGGCACTCAGCTGGTGGTCCGAGGCGAAGTCCCCGACGGGGACAACAAACGGCTCTTGTGGGCGGAAATCGAGCGGTCGGGCGATAACAGGGCAGACCTCGTGAGGTTTCGCGGCGCCGAGCCAGACGACAGCGTTCCAGTTGCCGCCGCGGTGCTGTCCGACAGGCCGATCTCGGAGAACCATGAATGGAAGTTCGGACGCCTGCTGTTCCAGCTCGAAGACCTCGGTTTCGAGGGGAGGATGATCGTCAAGCACCTCCGCGACGCGTGCTTGCACAATCCGCCCGGCGCGCCCCTGTTGGTGGTCGTGGGAACTCTCAACCGGGGTACGAGCAGCTCCCGCCGCTACCACCTTGTCGCATGGGAGCTCCCAGCCGGCCTGGCCGACAAGTTCCGCGTCCTGAACGACCTCGCCATAGATGGCGAACAGGCCGAAAACGCCCGCGAGTCGATCATCAGGTGGTGGGATGACGAGCCGCTGCAATGGGCGGAAGTGCACGAGGCCCGCCCCTCGGTGACTGTGCGCAGAGACCAAAGCACCCCGATGGGCGCGTTCAAGGGGAAATCCGTTGAGATCTGGGGGTGCGGGGCGCTTGGCGCGTGGCTCGCCGAGATGATCGCCAGAGCAGGCGCCGCACGTCTGGTCCTCTGGGACAGAGGAAGGGTCGGCCCGGGCCTGATCGCAAGGCAGCCCTACGAAGAACCCCAGGTCACCAGGAAAAAGGCCAAAGCGCTGAAAGAACGATTGGAACGAGTCGCCCCCCACCCAATCAAGATCGAAGCCCATCCGAAGAGCGTGCTGAACTCCGACGGGACCGTTGTCGGCCTCTCCGGGACGGACTTGTTGATCGACGCGACCGCCAGCCGCAAAGTTGCCGCCGCCCTGGAGCGACACATCGCTCGCACACCGAACACTCCGGCGGTCGTGTCGGTCCTCGTCGATGCCCGCTGCTCGACGACAGCGATGTTCGCTTCACCCCCAGAAGGGGCCGCCGGGCCCACCTACACCGCACGGCGCGCCGTCGAGCGCCTGGCCCGAACACATGGGACGGCACACTTCGAAGAGGCGTTCTGGGACGGCGACAGCGCTGAGAGCCTGGTCCAACCAGAGCCGGGCTGCTCGGCTCCCACGTTCCACGGTTCCGCAGCCGACGCCGCCGCCGCGGCCGGCACGCTCGCCAACCAGATCGGCCGCTTCTTGGCCGATCCTGGCGCCCACACCGCCGAGTTCTGCGTCCTCTCCCACTGCGAGCAGCAGCCTGGCCGCCAGCACTTCCGGTGCGTCGAGCCGGCCCCGACCGCAGTCGCTGCCGACGGCGGGTACACCGTGCTGATCTCAGAAGCCGCCCGGCAGGCAATCAACCAGGCCGCTTCTGACAGCTTCGGGACTGCTCCAGAGCCGGAGACCGGCGGGGAGCTCTACGGAGAACGAGACGACGCCTCGATGACCGTAACCGTGGATGCCGCCTTCGGTCCGCCACCCGACAGCATCAAAGAGCCCACAAAGTTCGTGCGCGGCATGGACGGTACTGCCGAGAGAAGCCAGGCATTCGAGCTGGGCAGCCCACACCTCAGGGCCGGATACCTGGGCGACTGGCACGCCCACCCCCACGGTACGCCCCAGATGTCGCAGACAGACCTGGACACCGCCGCAGAAAAAGCACAACAAGAAGGCGCCAGCCTCGTAGTCGTCTGGGCCGGAACACCAGACAAACCCCGATGGGCGGCCAAAGTGACACAGCCCGACCTCACAGCGCCCACAACCCCGGAAGAGGCCCGCGGCGCAGCCCCAGCGGTGGAGCCCTCCCAGACCTACCCGGTGCAGCCGACAGCCTCGCCGAAGCCGTGCCGGCACCCGATGCCGCCCCGAACGCCCCTCCACGCCGTCTCTCCAGGGCGGACGTCCATAATGGTGGCACTTTCGGGCGGCGGTTTCCGGGCGACGCTGACCGCGCTCGGAGCCCTCCGGCTCCTCGCCGACTCCGGCCTTCTGCCAGATGTCCGCATCTTCTCCAGCGTCTCCGGAGGGTCGCTCGCGAACGCCGCCACAGCCGCCCACTGGGATAAAGCGCAAACGCAGCCCGCGTTCGACGAGCTCGTGCTCCGGCCAGTGCTGGAGGGGATCACCGGCTCGTCGTTCCAAGGCGACCTCCTCAAGAACGCGTGGAGAGCCCTCCTTCCGGGAAAGAACCTTGCCGACGTGCTCGCCGACCGCCTCGACCGCCGGTTCCTCCATGGGCGCGAACTTGAGGACCTCGCGGCTGGGTGCTGGTTCATGTTCAACGCCACCAACGCCACCGAAGGCGTGCGGTTCCGCTTCGACGCCGATGTCGCCGGCGACTACGTCAATGGCAGCATCCCCACCCAAGGCACCGGGCTGCGATTGGCAACAGCCGTGGCCGCGTCAGCGGCCGTGCCCGGCTGCTTCCCGCCGCTCGACGTCAAGCACCTCGGGTTCCCCTGCAACACCGGAAACCCGGTAGAACTCGTCGACGGTGGCGTCTACGACAATCTAGCCCTCGAATCAGTGATGAGGCGTGAACGGGAAAACGATGGCCTCGGGGATGCGCTAGTCATCTCTGTCGACGCAGGAGCCATCCTCGACCGGGGATCGCGCCGGGGAATGGGAAGACTCCCGATAGCAGGGCGCCTCTGGCGGGCGAACTCGATCATGCACCGCCAAAACAGCTCGCTTCGCGTCCGCCAGATGTTCAGACAACAAGAATCTGGTGGGCGCCCCTGCACGAACTTCAACCTCACCTCCTCATTCGACGGGGCCGAACTCGACGACGCCCAGAGCAAGCGTCTCGCCCAATGGCGAGAGATCAACGAAGAGCACAGCGAAGCCCAAAGAACCCAACTCTCGTCGATACCCACCGCTTTCTCCCGACTCTCAGAAGCCGACGCCGTCGCCCTGGTCCAGAGAGGCTGGTGGCTCTGCGGAGCCACGCTGTTCGTATACCACCCCCACTACCTTTCTGGCCCACCACGATGGTCAGATCTAACTGTCGAGCGTGGCGTCCAAGGTCCTACCGTGCATAGCACCGGGCCTATGCAATTTCGATCACCTTAGAAGGGAATATTCGCAAAGTTAGGGATCGTGCCGTGCTCACGCCCGCCGAGGTGTCTGACGCCAACAGGGGGGCGGTGAAGCCCCGCTGCTGTGGTACGTCTACACCGTCTCGAAGAGGGAAATGCGCCCCTGTCTAGCACATGTGTGCGGTCCTACTAACGAGCAACTTCTTCGGCTAGTTCTGCGTCCTCCCCCAGCCTCTTGAGGGCGTGAGGGCCGTGGGCGACCAGGTGGCTCGTCGGTGAGCCTCCTGCCGCCCATCCTCCGCACCAGGCCCGCCATCTGGTCAAAGGTGTCCCCCGGGCGCTCGTTATGGCGGTATGAGAACTCGTCAGCGCAGCGCTTGGTGGTGATCCTAGGACATTTGTGGTGGGTGCCGTGGTAGCCCTTCTTGAGCAGCACTAGAAGGTCTTTATGCGGTTGCGGACACAGCGCTACAGACGCCGACGGCCCGCCTCGCCCACATCTTCACTGTTCCACGTAGTCTAGCGGTTTCATAGTACAGCGTATGGAGGAGAAGAGTAATGCTTGCCGACAAAGGCGCACATGTCCCTCTCAACTTGGCAATGCTTCTAACTGCTCACGCCATTCGGAAGCAAGTATTGGGATCCGGTCAATAACTTCTCGACCAAATACAACTTCATCCACGTAACCCATGTGCATCATGTCCAAGATACGACAAAGATACGATCTTCCGTCGGACCACCAAGTCCTGTAGGAATCAACCATGAGATAGTGGTTAACATGAATTCCCTCATCAACCCTCAGGTCTCGGAGTTCCATACCATCCAATAGCGTTTCGTATACTCCGTCCGCCACTCTACTTCCAAAGGTAGTGGTGTAGTAGTATTCCTTGATTTCCCAAATTGCTATTGGATTCACAGTAGAGGGAAATGCACCATCCACCCGCCTTGACAATGTACTTAGCAATTGGCTGCCATCAGTTACTTTGGTCAATTTCCTAGGATCATAATCGCAACTGCGTTCACCTATCGCCGACTCAATAAGCATGTTGACAAGACATGTCAAGTAAGCTTCAGCTCTCTTCTCGGCCTTCTGCTTGTTCATTGGTAATGGACATTTGGGATTTAGACGTGCACGAGTGTCTTGAAAAAGCGCTCGAGCCTCTTCAGCATCCATGAGCATCCCCTTGACCTGGTTGTTCAATGTGTCAGCTCTATAGTGGAAGTACTCGATTAGCAGATGCCCTCTCGAAGTCAACTTATCTTCAAACTTGATATCTGATCCACTCAAACCTAGATCCCCAACAGCTTGCATGACTTCGGATTCAGTTGGTGCACTGACTCTAGAAGTATTGCGACGCGTGTACCCAAATTTCTCGCTGATAGCTCTTACATACGCCCAGAACCTATTGGACTGATTGAGAAACTTTGAATTTGGAACCATAATATCAGTATGTAAGCAACAATCGATCTTTGACTACTTCGCTTTCCAGTGTCTGCCCGCCCATCTGAAATCTCTTTAGCATTGATCTTCCGCAGTTTACGAACACTTCCCTTTCGAATAACCCGACAGGAATGGGTAGATCTATTGCAACTTGTCCCGAACGCTTTGTTCCATCAATACTGAGTGCAACATCGACTCCACGACGTTTACATCTTGAGATCTGGTCTATAAGATCTTCGAAGCTAAAGTCTTGAGCCCCGTAAAGAATGCTCTGAGTATCCGAGTAAGGAGGGTCGCAATAAACCACATCACCTTCCTCGGCTAAGTTCATTGCCAGGCGGTAGTCTATGTGTTTGAATTCTGTTCCACCAGTACGCTCATACCAAGCATCCACTCGCTTGTTGAACGACTGCGGACCTATTGGATTGTGGCTTCCACATGGAGTTGACATGACTCCGTCTTTTCTGAACCGGATTACACCTCCATAACATGATCTACTCAAAAACAGTAGGTCAGCAGCATTAGGATTAGAATTAAAAGATGTCTTAACTTCTTCATATACTTGTTCTTTTCCATGAATATCCAACTTGATCCAACGGTCGAAGTACCAACGCTTCAAAAGACCGGGATTTTCCTGCAGAGTCTTGAATATGTCAATCAGTGGGCCGAACGAGTCTGAAGCCACGGCCTTTGGGGGAGCAAGAGTTGCCAGAACAGCCCCGCTGCCCAAGAATGGTTCAAAGTATGAATTGAACCGTGGTGGAAAATACGAGACGATTTCATGGGCAAAGCGCTGTTTGTTTCCAATCCACTTCAAGAGTTGCGACTTGAACGGGATCACCGCAGTAGGCATTTCTAATGACAACTGTGTCATGACCGCACCCTATCGGAGGCGGTGACACTATCTCTGGCAATCAGGGGCCAGCAGCGGTGACCGTGTCGGTGTCGCGGCCGGATCGAATGACCTGGCCAGGTCGGGCGTCGGTGAGGGCGCCCGATCGCTGGGTCTCGACCCCGTTGACCAGCACGTGCTCGATGCCCTCGGCGCCGCCGGTCAGGCGCCATCCCCCACCGGGCATGTCCCAGGCGGTGGTCACCGGGGCCTTGGTGAGGCGGGCCGGATCGAACACCACGATGTCGGCGCACCAGCCCTCGGCCAGCCGTCCCCGACCCCGCAGGCCGTAGTGGCGGGCTGGGCGGTCGGTTACCAGGTTCACCGCCTGCTCCAGGCTGAGCAGCCCCCGATCCCGCACCGTGTCGCCCACCAGCGCCGAGGTGCACCCCCAGGTCATCATCATGTCCAGATGGGCCCCGGCATCGGAGCCCCCGGCCAACACCCGGGGGTCGCCCAGCATCTCGGCCCGCTTCTTCCACGACTCGTCATCGTCGCCCACCACCGGTGGCCCGAACCCGGTCATCAGGTCGTCTTCCAAGGCGATGTCGCACATCACGTCGAACGGATGCTGGCCCCGCTCTGCGGCCAGCTCGCCGACGTTGCGACCCACGAGCGCCTGCAAATGGGGTGCTGGAGAGGACACGTCCACCACTGTGGTCTCGGCCCACCGCACCCACGTGCGATGGGAAGCTTGGGCCGCACCGCTGAGCAGGCGCTGGCGGACGTCGGGGCGGGCCAGAGCCGCAGCCTTGGCTGCCGGGTCCAGGTGCATGATCTCGGCCCAATCAGGCAAGGTGTCGAACAGCACCCCGGTAGCGAAATTGAGCCGCATCTGCATGATGTCGGGCAGCATGAGCCCCACCACGGTGGCCCCCTGCTGCCGGGCGTGGTCGGCAGAGCCTAGGCGGTTCTCCAAATAGGCGTCCTCGCCGGGCCGCACGTTGAACAGGTTCCAGTTCAGGGGCCGGTCGGCGGCCAGCACCATTGCCGTCATCATCTCGTAGATCTCCGGGGCCCATATCGGGTCGATGCTGGGAATGAGCTCCAGGGTGGTGCCGGGGTGATCCCGGCAAACGCCAGCCAGCGCCACCATCTCGGCGTCGGTGGCCGCCCGAGACGGCACGGGGTCGCCGTGATGGTCGTTGTGGGCCGATGCTTTGGTGGAGGAGAATCCCAGGCCGCCTTCGGCCAAGCTCTGGCCCAGCAGCATCTTCATGGTCTCCAGCTGCTGCTCAGAGGCAGCCTCGCCCACCGATGCCGACCCCATGGCCAGGCGGCGAATCGTGCTGTGACCCACCAGAAATCCGGCGTTGACCCCCAAGCCGCCTACCTCCAGACGATCCAGCCACGATCCGAACGACGACCAGCCGAAGTCCAGACCCGCCTCCAGTGACTCGGTGGGCATTCCCTCCACCCGGGCCAGCATCCGCATCACGTAATCGGCCTCGTCGGGCACCATGGGTGCGATGGTGAAGCCGCAGTTGCCCCCAATGGCGGTGGTGATCCCGTGCAGCGACGACGGCGTGAGGTGGGGATCCCAAAGCACCTGGGCGTCGTAGTGGGTGTGAACGTCGATGAACCCCGGGGCCACCGCCAGCCCGTCGGCGTCGATTTCCTGGCTGGTGGGCTCGTGCGACCTGCCGATGGAAACGATGCGACCGTCTTGCACCCCCACATCGGCCACCCGACCCGGCGCTCCGGTGCCGTCGACCACCAACCCACCCCGGATTACACAGTCCAACATCGCCTTACCCCTGCGCTATCGTCGTTTTCGGCTATTTGAGCCCAACCCCCCTACCGTACCCGAGACGTTCGACTGGAGTTCCCGATGCCGCCACGCCCCTTGAGGCACACCCGGTGAGGAGCCGAATCGGCATCGTCGGGGCCGGGTGGACGGGTGCGGTGGCCGGGCGGCTCCTCACTGAGGCCGGATTCGCGGTGGAGGTGATGGAGAAGACCAGCGTGGTGGGCGGGCATTCCCGGGCCGAGACCATGAAAGGGGTGGTGTACGAGCCCAACGGCGCCCACATTTTCCATACCTCCAACGCCGCGGTGAACCAGTTCGTGAACGCTCACGGCCTTACCCGGCCTTACGACCACAAGGTGCTAACCGAGGTTTACCTATCCCCCGACGATGACGACGACGAGAGCCACCTGCTGTCGTGGCCTCCCCAAGTGGACGAGCTGAAGGAGCTTCCGGTGTGGCCGACGGTGGAGCGGGAACTGGCCTCTCTGCCGCCTGAGCCCGTCGGCGACAACTTCGAGGACTTCGTGGTGTCGATGATGGGCCGCACCCTCTATGACCTGTTCATCCGGGACTACACAGCCAAACAGTGGGGCCGACCGGCCACCGAGCTGTCGGCCCGTTTCGCCCCCAAGCGAGTGGAGCTGCGCCACGACGGGCATCGGGGGCTGTTCCGAGACCGGTGGCAGTACTTCCCGCCCGACGGCATCAACGAGGTGATCGAGTCGGTGCTGTCCACCGTGGCCGTCACCCTAGACACCGAGATCACCGTTGACGATGCCGACCGCCTCGGACAGGACTACGAGGCGGTGATCATCACCGCCGCGCTGGACGACTTCGCCCGCTGCCCGGGCGAGCTGGAGTGGCGAGGCATCGAGATGCGCTCCAGCTACTCCCCCACCGACGACCCCGGCGGCGTCTTGACCCCGGCCTATGTCACCAACCGCCCGTCGGCCCGAGTGCCCTACACCCGCACGGTGGAAACCAAGCACGCCACCGGGCAGCAGATCGGGGGCACGGTGGTCAGCGAGGAGATGCCGGGCGCCCCCCGCCGCCACTATCCGGTGCTGACCGCCGACGGGGCCAACGAGCGCCGCAACACCGAGTTGGCCAAAGAGATTGCCGAGCGCTTCGACATCCCGGTGTACTTCGCCGGGCGGCTGGCCACCTACCGCTACATCAACCAGGACGAGGCCATCGCCGATGCCATGGCGGTGGCCGACCGTGTGGCCACCGAGCAGGGCGGGTAGCTGGCCATGGCCGAGGCGTTGTCACAGGGTTGGAGCTTCTGGATCGACCGGGGCGGCACGTTTACCGACGTGGTGGCCCGGCGACCCGATGGGGATGTCGATACCGTCAAGCTGCTGTCGGAGAGCCCCCGATACCGCGACGCCGCCGTGGAGGCCATCCGGACCCTGTTGGGACTGAGCGCTGATGAGCCGATCCCATCGGACCAAGTGGCCGAGGTGAAGATGGGCACCACGGTGGCTACCAACGCCCTGCTAGAACGCCAGGGCGAGCCCACCGTGCTGGTCACCACAAAGGGGTTCGCGGATGCCTTACGCATCGGCTACCAGACTCGGCCCGACCTGTTCGCCCTCGACATCGTGCTGCCCGACATGGTGTACAGCCAGGTGATCACCGTGGACGAGCGAGTGAGGGCCGACGGCGCCGTTGAGCGACCACTAGATGAGGACGACGCCCGGCGGCAGCTGGCCGCGGCCCACCGAGCGGGATTGCGGTCGGCGGCCATCGTGCTGGTACACGGCTATCGCTACCCCGATCACGAAGCCCGTCTGGCCGAGATCGCCGCCGAAGTGGGGTTCGAGCATGTCTCAGCCAGCCACCAGGTGAACCCGCTCATCCGCCTGGTGCCCCGGGGCGACACCACCGTGGCCGACGCCTACCTCACCCCGGTGCTGCGCCGTCACATCCAGACCGTCGAGGACCAGATCGACACGTCGCTGTTCTTCATGCAGTCCAACGGCGGCCTGGCCCACCCTGACCACTTCCGGGGCAAGGACGCGCTGCTGTCCGGCCCGGCCGGCGGGGTGGTGGGCATGGCCCGCACCGGTGAGGCCGCCGGCCACTACCGCCTGATCGGGTTCGACATGGGCGGCACATCCACCGATGTGTCCCACTACGACGGCCGCTTCGAGCGCACAACCGACGCGGTGGTCGCCGGGGTCCGGGTGCGAGCGCCGATGATCTTGATCCACACCGTGGCCGCCGGGGGCGGCTCGATCCTGTCGTTCGACGGCAGCCGCTTCCGAGTGGGCCCTGACTCCGCAGGCGCCGAACCCGGCCCGGCCTGCTACGGAAATGGCGGGCCGCTCACCGTGACCGACGCCAACGTCGTTCTCGGCCGCCTGCACCCCGACCACTTTCCCGCGGTGTTCGGCCCCGGCGGTGACCAGCCTCTCGATGCCGCCGCGGCCCGGACCGCATTCGCCGATCTGGCTGCGGCCATCACCGAGGCCACCAAACAATCGTGGACCCCCGAAAGGGCCGCCGAGGGGTTCTTGGACGTGGCGGTCCAGAACATGGCCAACGCCATCAAAACCATCTCGGTGCAGCAGGGCCATGACGTGAGCGCCTACACCTTGGCCTGCTTCGGCGGGGCCGGGGGCCAGCACGCCTGCCGGGTGGCCGACGAGCTGGGCATGTCCACGGTTTTGATCCATCCCCACGCCGGGGTGCTCTCGGCGCTGGGCATCGGCCTGGCCGACGTGCGCTCGGTAACCGAGCGGGCTGTGGGCCAAACCCTCACCGAGGATCTGCTGGGCGCCATCGCCACCGACATCGGGGAGTTGGCCGCAGCGGCCTACACCGAGGTAGCCGCCGACTTGCCCCACTCCCACATCCACATCGAGGCCAGCTATTTCTTGCGATACGAGGGATCCGACACCTCCCTCGAGGTGGCGGCCGACGACTACCTGCCGGTGAAAGCGGCTTTTGAAGACCTCCACCGCACCCGCTTCGGGTTCGCCTCCCCCGAGACGCCCATCGTGCTGGAGTCGATCCAAGCAGAAGCCATCGGCCGCAGCAGCCTGTCTGAGACCCTGGCAGAACAGCCCTTGGCCAACCCATTGCCCGAACCCATACCCCTAGCCCACCACGAGGCCAGCTTCGAGGGGCAAGCCCACCGCATCGCCTTCTTCGACCGGGCCGATCTGGGCCCTGGGGCAGCCGTGGACGGACCCGCGGTCATCGTGGACCCCCTCTCCACCACAGTGGTTGAACCGGGCTGGGCCGCCGCAGCGGCCCCAAGCGGCGAGCTGGTGTTGAACCGAGTGGTGGCCCGCCCCGATGCGGCGGTGGGTACTCATGCCGACCCGGTGATGCTGGAGATCTTCAACAATCTCTTCATGAACGTGGCCGAGCAGATGGGGGTGGCTCTGGAGAACACTGCGGCTTCGGTGAACATCAAGGAGCGTCTGGACTTCTCCTGCGCGGTGTTCGACCCCGACGGTGAGCTGATCGCCAACGCCCCTCACATGCCGGTACACCTGGGCTCGATGGACATGTCGGTCAAAGCGATCATCGCCCGCCATCCCGACATGGCGCCTGGCGACGCCTTCATCACCAACGCCCCCTACAACGGCGGCACCCATTTGCCCGATGTGACCGTGGTCATGCCGATATTCAATGCCGGCGGCGATGAGGTCTTGTTCTTCACCGCGTCTCGTGGTCACCACGCCGATATCGGCGGCACAGTCCCCGGCTCAGCTCCTGCGGACGCGTCGCACATCTCCGAGGAGGGGGTGCTGTTCGATGGCGAGGTTCTAGCCCGGGGCGGGCGGTTCCAGGAGGCAGAGATCCGGGCCTTGCTCAACGGCGCCGAGTGGCCGGCCCGCAACCCCGACGTCAACATCGCTGATATCAAGGCCCAGCTGGCCGCCTGTCAGAAGGGAGCAGTGTCCCTGGCCGAGGTGATCGACTACTACAGCTTGGAGACAGTGCATGCGTACATGGACCATGTCCGGGCTAACGCCGCCGAGTCGGTCCGCCGACTGATTGATCGCCTGGAAGACGCCTCGTTCACCGTAGCGTTCGACGACGGCTCCCAAGTGTCGGTGGCCTTGCGCATAGATCGCGGCCGACGGACGCTCACCGTCGACTTCACCGGCACCAGCGACCAGCATCCCGGGAATTTCAACGCCCCCCAACCGGTGTGCCGGGCCGCGGTCCTGTACGTGCTGCGCTGCCTGGTGGATGACAGCATCCCGCTCAACAGCGGTTGTCTGGATCCGGTGGAGTTGATCATGCCGTCGCCCAGCATGATCAGCCCCGTCGAGCCCGCCGCGGTCTTTGCCGGAAATGTGGAGACCTCCCAGCACATCGTGGACACCCTGTTCGGTGCGGTGGGCACGGTGGCCGCCTCCCAGGGGACGATGAACAACGTGGTGTGGGGCAACGAGCGCCACCAGTACTACGAGACGGTGTGCGGCGGCGCGGGAGCCACCGCCCAGCGGGACGGCTGCGACGCAGTGCACACCGGGATGACCAATGCCCGGCTCACCGACCCCGAGGTGCTGGAGCAGCGCCACCCAGTGGTAGTGGAGGACTTCTCCATCCGCCAGGGCAGCGGCGGCGCGGGCCTCCACCAAGGCGGCGAAGGGGTGGTGCGCCGTACCCGATTCGAAGAGCCCATGAGCCTCAACGTGCTGTCGTCTCGGCGGAAAGTGGCCCCCTACGGCATCGAAGGAGGCTCACCCGGCGCGGTGGGCGTCAACCGCGTCCTGCGAGCCGACGGTTCAATCGAGGACTACCCAGGGGTGTTCCGCACCGAGGTGGAGCCCGGCGACCGATTCGAAGTCTCCACCCCCGGCGGAGGCGGCTACGGCCCGCCCGATGAGGAGCGCTGAGCGGCTAGGCGGACGCCTTCGACGATGCTGGTGTAGCCGGTGCAGCGACACAGGGTGCCGGCCAGGAACTCTCGGATCTCACCATCGGACGGCTCATCAGCTTCAGCTGGGCGGTCGGCCAGCCAGGCCACGGTGGACATGATGATTCCCGGTGTGCAGAATCCGCACTGGAAGCTCATGGCGTCGGCGAAGGCCTGCTGCACCGGTCCCAGCACCGGGTTGCCCGGGTCGCTCGTGTCCACCAGGCCCTCGATGGTGGACACGTCGGTGCCGTCGGCCTGCACGGCCAGGATGAGGCACGACCGCACCGCAGTGCCGTCCACCAGCACCGTGCAGGTCCCGCACACCCCGTGCTCACACCCCAAGTGGGTGCCGGTGAGCCCGCATTGGCGGCGCAAGAAGTCGGCCAAAGTCGTGCGGGTCTCGGCCTCGGCGGAAAACTCGATGCCGTTGGCCCGCAACTCGACCCTGCGCTTCGCACTCATTAGGCAGCTACCAGGTGATGCTCTGGCCGGCGTTGGCCCGCAAGATCTGGCCCGTCACATAGCGGGAGGCATCGGAGGCCAAGAACCAGATCAGATTGGCCTGATCAGATGCCTCGCACACATCGCCCATTGGGGAGCGGTCCCGCATCAGCTTGAGGTAGCTGTCCATCTCGGCGGGGTCCACCCGCCCCTGGTCGTCGCGAAGATGCCCTCCCACAAAGTTGGTCAAGGTGAAGCCCGGGGCGATGGTGTTGACCCGCACCCCGTCGGGCCCGGCCTCCACCGCCAACGACTGGGTGAGCATGGCCACCGCCGCCTTGGTGGCCGCATACACCGATAGTCCCCCCACGGGGGTGTTGATGGCGGTGGCCGACACGTTCACGATGGAGCCCGACCCCTGAGGGGCCATGACCCGCATTGCCGCCTGGCACCCGAAGAACACCCCTTTGAAGTTGATGGCCAGCACCCGGTCGAGTTCGGCCTCAGTCACGTCCACCACGTCGCCGTAGCTGCCCACGCCGGCCACGTTGGCCATCACGTCCAGCCGCCCGAACTCGTCAACTGCCGCCGCAACCAGCGCATTCACCTGATCGGCCTGAGTGGTGTCCACCGCCATCGCCACCGCCCGCCCGCCGTCAGCCACAATCCGATCCCGAGTGCGGGCTGCCCCGTCGCCATCGATATCGCCAAGCACCACTGCAGCACCGGCCACAGCCAGCGTCTCCGCGGCCGCCTCCCCAATTCCGCTGGCCCCGCCGGTGATGCACGCCACCCTTCCGTCGAGGTCGAAGACTCCGAGCCCGGTCATCAATCCAGTTTGTCTCACCGTTATCTGGCTTGCCCCACCGCCGAGCCGGTGCGAGTTGGCCTAGACAGTCGGCCCCTTCAATCGGCTTGCCATCGCGCTACGCAAATGTGAGTCTTGGGCCATGGCGGCGGAGATGGAATGGCTGGTGGACCAACCCTCCCAATCCAACCCGGTCATGGTGGTGGCTTTGGAGGGCCTGTTCGACGCGGCCGACGCGGCCACCACCGGGGTGCGACTTCTGAAGGACAGCGCCAACGGCGTCGAGACCCTGGCTCGAATCGACCCTGAAGGGTTCTTCAATTTCCAGGATCGCCGCCCCGAAGTCCGTTTGGACGACAACGGCAATCGAGTCATCGACTGGCCGGGAACCGAGGTCGCCGGGGTGGAGCGCTACGGCGCCAAGCACCCCCTGGTGGTGGTAGACGGGGTGGAACCCCACCTGCGGTGGCGGACCTTCGCCGACTACCTGGTGGAGGTGGCCACCGAGTGCCGGGCCGGGTTGGTGGTCACGCTGGGGGCCATGGTCGGCCTCGCCCCCCACACCCGTCCGCTGGGAGTGGTGGGAAGCTCGACGAACGCGGAGCTGGCCCGCATGTTCGGATTGGGCCGCCCCACCTATGAGGGCCCCACCGGCCTGGTGGGCGCGCTTCACGACGCTCTAGACCAAGCCGGCATCCCGGTCATTTCCCTGCGAGTGTCCGTCCCTCACTATGTACCCGGACCACCCAACCCCGAAGCCACCCGGTCACTGCTCAAGCGGTTCGAGCTGATCACCGGCATCATCACCGACCACCGGGAACTCGACGAGGCCGCGGCCGCCTGGCGCGAACGGGTTGATACCGCGGTAGCGGGCGACGACGACCTCAGGAACTACGTCGCCCAGCTAGAGCGGCAGATCGACGAGGCCGACGACCTCCTCCCCACCGGCGACGACCTAGCCACCCAGTTCGAAGCCTTCCTCCGCGACCCCTGGAAGTAGGGATCGCCTAACTGTCACTACCAAGACATAGGCTGAGCGACATGACTGAACAGGAGTGTCTCTGGACCATTGGGCATTCCAACCACAGCATCGAGCGTTTCTTGGAACTGTTGAACTCCAACGAGATCGATGTAGTGGTTGACGTGCGGTCTCAGCCCTATTCGTCATATCAGGGGCACTTCAACCAAGAGCCGTTGCGCCAATCCCTCAAAGACGCTGGATTTCGCTACCTATTTCTTGGCAAGGAACTAGGGGGGCGCCCACCTGAGCCCGAACTCTACGACGAGGACAGCCACGTTCTCTACGGCGAACTCGCCAAGACCGAGCGCTTCCAAAGCGGCCTCGACCGCATCGTCAAAGGATCAGCCACCTTCCGAGTGGCAGTGATGTGCAGCGAGGAGGACCCAACGGATTGCCACCGTCGCCAGCTCATCACCCGGGCACTCCTAGAGTCGCACGCTCCCGTTGAGGTCACCCACATTCGAGGCTCAGGGGAACTAGTTGATGAATCGCAACTCAGCCAAGATACTGATGGGCACAAGCAGCAAACCTTCTTTGAGGACGAGGCACCGTGGAGATCTGCACAATCGGTTTCACCAAACACACCGCGGAGAGCTTCTTTGGCCTCCTAAGAGACGAAGGCGTCGGCCGACTCATAGACGTACGCCTGAACAACGCTGGCCAGCTCTCAGGATTCGCGAAGCGAGACGACCTTAGGTACTTTCTCGATCACCTCTGCAACGCCGAATACGTCCACGAGCCTGACCTGCTCGCCCCAACAGAAGAATTGCTCAAGGGGTACCAGAAGAAGCATCTGAGCTGGGATGACTACGAGACGCGCTTCGTCGAACTGATGGCTCACAGGAAGATCGAAGACAAACTCTCTCCCGACCTCTTCGATCTACGGACCGCCCTCCTGTGCAGCGAGCACACCCCAGATCACTGCCACCGCCGACTAGTAGTCGAGTACCTCGGCCACCACTGGGGCGACGTGACCCCCATCCACCTCCCCCGTACTTGCTCCGTCATCGCCTGAGGTTTCCCCCATGACCGAAATCGAGATGCTGTGCATGGCGAATTCCTGGAAACACAAAGAGCGATGCATTGCAGGACTGCTCCCAAACGGCTCTTGGATACGGCCAGTCTCTACTTCCACTGGAGGGGCCATTTCTAATTCGCAATGTCAAGTTGCTGACGGGCATCAAATTCAGCAACTTGATGTTGTCGGTCTTGTGATAGATCGTGCAACACCTCTTATAAACCAACCAGAGAACCATTTGATTTCCGATCGGAATTGGCATCTACTTCGAAAACGTACAGCAAGTGAAGTATCCGATTTTCTTACGGATTGTGAGTACGACGGCGACACGCTCTTCGGAACTACAAGCAACAAAGTGAGATGGTCGCAGATTGAAGAGCAAGGAGTCGAAGAGTCTCTGTTGCTGATCAGAGCAACCCGCCCAAGATTCTATTGGAGAGACAATCAACTCCGAGCGGTCTTTGTTCACGCAAGAGCAGAGTATGACTTGTCTGTAACCTTCGATCTCAATACCAGCGACAATGGGCGTCGGTCATCGTCTGAATGGTGGCTGACAGTCAGCCTTGGTGGTCCATGGCCGGAGCAAAATAATGACTGCTACAAGTTGATCGCTGGGGCGATCGAAATACCCGATATTTGACTAGACGGTTTGGAAAAATATGAGATCACACCAGTTTGACGATGATTTGGGCCGTTGCTCGGGCGACCCCTAGAACAAGGGCCGCTCGTAGCGATGCGGGATCGGTCTCATACGAACTCCCATGAGCAGATTGTCGCAACCGCCATAGTAGGAATCAAGGAACTGCTGGGCGCGTTCAAGGTCACCGGTATTGGTGACCTCCTGATGCCAAAAAGCAGCCATCCTACGACCGTCCCAACTCTCGTCCTCGTCCTCGATGATCTTCACGAGGCCATCGAGAGCCTTCTGGCGTGGGGTCCGCTCGGGGAGATTGGCCACGAGTTCGGCCAACGGGTCCGGTTCGGGCTCGGGTGGTGGTTTGAGCGAAGCACGGATGAGAGCGTAGAAGATCCAGATGAACGGGAGGACGGTGAGCGAGAGCGCTATTGCATTAGGAGCGCTCATTGATGGCCCCCCTTCGATTAGGGTCTGTTAGCGAATGTTGCAACGATGGTACCAGAGACCCGCCGTCGGGCGACCATATACCTCGGATCACCGGGTCTCCGTCAAGGCCATCCTGTAAATCGCCCTCGCCGGCGCAACTCGGTGCGACCTGCATAAGCGATAGGGCAATAGGGGGACGATGTACCAGTAGCTCTGCCTCTGGACCGTGGGCGGCATGATTGCCCACCTTCCCGCCTCATGCGAACACAACTCCAATGGGTACTACAGCTAGTTGTGTGTGCGCCGGTTTGGAACCGTTGTCTGACTGAAGAACCCGCAGCAGAGGCGTCTATATCCGTGTTGACTACTCTCCGCGGATCGCCCGGAGTACGTCAGACTCAGCATCTACTCGCGCTTTGGAGAACTCAGGCCCGATCGGGCAGTGATACTTCTCGTCGCCTGGTTCAACCGGATCAGTCGTCCACGCAACCAGTTGCGCTACCCGTTCCCCTGGCGTCAGGACCAAGGGGAGATTGCTGAGGTTGACTAGCTCAAGTGTCAGGCATCCGTGATAGTTCGGATGGATCTGAACTGCGGTGGCAGAGAGTAAGCCAAGCCGGCCATAGCTTGAGCGGGTAATGACCTGAGCGGTGATATCCGCTGGAAGCACCAAGTACTCAAGGGTCGCCGCTAGAAGGAGTTCTTGCGGGTGGAGTACGATCTGTTCGGTCCACGACAACTCGCGGTAGACCTGAAATGCCCGAGAATCCGTGTCACGATCAAGAGGGTCGAACGAGGAATCACCCGTTCGGCGAAAGACGATAAACCGATTGCCAAGCCGGAGATCGAGTGCAGCACCCTTCGGAAACTGGAGAAGAGGCGTGACGACTATCCCCCCTGGTTCATCCCGCCGCGAAAGACGAGCAAGCAGAGATGCCTGTGACAACGCACTCCCTACCGACCGATCTGGCGGATCCGACACGATGATCGCTGGGAGGTCTCCGTCAGCTTCGAGCCATGAGTCGATAAACGCGATGTTCTCGATTGCTTTACGAGCTAGCGAGTCTACTGGGGTTTCGGCTTCTTCTGACCGCACGATCCAGGCCGCGTTGACTACATCTTGCTTCTCAGTACGTCCACCAGTTGTGTTCACCGTCTCTGAGCCTGCAATGCCCATGCCCAGACGATCAGCGACAAGGCGTATTTCCTCGTGCCGGTCAGCCGACTTGTAGCCATCAGCGGGACAGTCTCCAGCCAGCGACTTCAGCTTTGAACCATGATCGACAAAGAACTGTGAGAGAAAATCAGCCCACGGAACTTCAAACGAGGGTGCATTTGACGCAAGACTGTCCCATGGTTCAATTACTTGACGAAGGCGTGCATCATTTACCGGACCGAGCCAGTCGAGCATCAGGTGAATTCGCAGCCAACCAGGTGGGTGTGTCTCACTCAGATTATCCAGTGCTCCTATGGTTGCGAAGTATTCTGCCAGAGCCGCAATTGCCGACGGCCCAAATCTGTGAAGCGCATGAGCATCGCAAAGTAATTCCTTTGCCCACGACTGGCTGATCCTAAACAGGACTCTCGAATTGGACGCTAGTGACTCATCAGGACCCAGCGAACTAGAGATTGAAGACGCCTTGTCAAAGTCGAAAGTGGATGCCAAATCGATCTGATCAACAATGTTCCGCTTTCCCACGTAGACATGTGCTACTTCATGGCCCAGAAGAATCGGCTTCCAGAAAACTCCAGACCCTTCGACTCTTGGGACTCGGAAGAGAGCGAAAAACCGTTCCACCTCAGGCTTTGACGGATCATTCAGGTCTACCGGTCCATTGACATGGGCGTCGATATCTCCAAAAAGCGTGGTGAAGTTCGTTGCTTCTCCGTGCGAGATAACAACGTTGTGAAACTCAAGATTGAGATTCCCAAGTTCCTCACTTACCTCATCCGACAAAGCTTGTGAGAGTTCGTGGCGACCGCCATGCGCGAGGTGGTCCTCCACAAAGTCGGCTACTAAAGAGAGATGGCGAAGCAGGATCTGAAGGAAGGGAAGAGCCGTTGTCGGGTCAGGAGCGCGATCGATCTCACTAGTAGCCAAGGCTGTCAGCCCATGAGGAAGACCACGTACGAGATTGTACGCTCGATGAAGGGACGAACGTGCCTTAGGAACCGATCCTTGTAGGTCCGAGACGACGCGTCCTAGTTCTTTACTTCGAATCTCGATGGCGCGACGCAACTCGTCAACGTACAGGGTATTGACATCCTCCATGCCGCGCTACAAACGGGCCACGAACTCTCCCGTACTCGCAGTGTCCATCAACACTGACTCCGAGAGTTGTGTCAAAAACTGGGACATGACATCAGCGATCTCAGCGTGAGCACCATTGACAACCTCTTCAAACGATGCAGCAAGACTCAGCAAGCTCTTGAATAGTTCTTCCCCGTCACCGACCAGGCTCTCAATCTGTGCTACCCCGATCGCGGCATCAACCTGCGGGACGAGCGCGTCAGCGGGAAGGTTCCCTGACTGACCTCCTGAAGCGAAGAACTCCACAGATTCCGCAGAGGCTTGAAGCAAATCCCGGATTTTGGAAAGTGATTGAGTGTCGATCTCGTCAAGCGGACAATCGTGTTCCAGCTTTCGCATGGCCGAAGCTGCCCGGCAGGAAACAAGTCCAAGGTCTATCAACGCGGAACCACCACAAAGTAGGTCCTGCGAGCGAGACGATGGCACCGCTGAACACTGCAGACCAGCCACTCTCACCCCCCTGTGACTCGAGTGTAATTCCATTTTTGTATCGTACCCACCTGCTATGACATTGCTTGTGGATACTGCTTGACCAGATCAGCGGAATTCAAGCCGTCAGACGGGCTACAGCCTCGTCGATGATGGTGGTGGCCAGCTTTTGGAGGGATTCGTCGTCGAGGGTGGAGACGGGGTGGGGGACGGTGACTGCGGGGTAGGAGGCCATGCCCACGGTGGGGGCGAAGGATTCGACCACCGGCTCAAACGGCTCGGTGATCAGAAGCATCGAGGGGATGCCCCGGGACTCCATGTGGACGGCGTCGTGCAGACTGCACGCGGTGCAGGCCCCTCAATCGCCCAGGCCGGAAATGATGAGGTGGGAGCGGGCGGCCAGCATCTCGGCAGCGTCGGCGTCGATGGGCTTGCCGGCGGCTGATTTGGAGTGGACCACGATGTCGGCCACCGGGAGGCGATCCCGCAGGCCTTCGGCCACATAGGTGAGCAGCTCTTTGGCGTTGTTCTTGGCGTTTTCGATTACGCCGATCACTACCGGCTCGCTGGGAGTGCGCCGGGGGGCCATCGCCACCTCATCCACCTGGGCTTGCTCGTACACCGGTGACAGAACGGTTACAGACGACATGCGATCTCCTCCCTTACGCTAAGGGTAGTCCATCACCCGGAGCGGCCACCCTTCGGGTGGTGGCCTCGGAGTGCACTGTCGGGGCCCAGTTCGGGATGTAGGCCGACCAACCGGCCCCCGGGCTGCCCGCGGTAACCAGAAAGATGTCGTGGGGTCCCCGCACCGTGTTGAGCTTGCCGTCGGCGTCGGGGGTCATGTCGTTTTGGGCGGTGTACTCCAACAGCACACCGCTGGACATCAAGTGCTCGGGAGTGACCCTGCTGTGCTCGGCCAAGAACTCTCGCACCATCTGCTTGGTCCATCCGGCCTCGGCCAGGATCTGGCGGTGCTCGTGTCCGATCACCAGCAACACCTGGTGCTTTTTGGCCACTGCGTAGGTGGACGGATTGGTCATGGCCGCGGCGAGCGTCAGCAGGATCCCCTCGGGGTCGCCGTTGAGATGGTTGGCCACCTGGTGCGGGCCCTCCGATGGGAACATCGTCACCGTGGTGTCGCCTTCGCTGTAGCCCAGCTCCACCCGCAGCGGCGGCCACCCCTCGGGCGGGGGCTCTTCGGCCACCAGCATGGTGAACTTGCCGGGATGGCCCAGCGACGAGCCATCGAGGCTGTCCGACCGGGCGCCCAGCACGTTCATGGCCACCAGACGCAGGGTTCGGCCCACAGTGGCGTTGGCCCGGTAGCCCGGCCCCAGCGCGTTGCGGAAGGAGTTGAAGCCCAGATCGGCCACCAGCGGCCCGCTCACCACTGCACACAGCGCAGCGCCGCCGGTGGAGGTCACCACGGTGTGGCACCCGAATCGGGGGTCGAGCATGGCCGACAGCCCGGCCAGCACCACCGGGAAGTACTCGGGGCGGCAACCGGCCATAACCGCATTGACCGCCGCCTTTTCGGCGGTCACCTCTCGGGACCGCTCCGGCACATTGCCCACAATGTCGCCCGCTCCCACGCCGGCGAAGTCGAGCATGGCCTGGACCCGCTCCGGTGTGGGAGGAACCACCGGCAACCCGTCGGTCCACCCCCGCTCGAAGAACTCCTCTTGGACTTCTGCCTCTGTGAGTACCAACTCCTGAGCCATACGGCGAAACTAGTAGGGTCCGCCGCCATGACCGGAAGACTGGCAGGCAAAAGAACCATTGTGACCGGGGCGGGCTCTGGTATCGGCAAGGCCGCGGCCCAGCTGTACGCCGCCGAGGGCGCCCAGGTGATGTGCGCCGACATCAACGCCGACGCCGCCGCGGCCACCGCAGCCGAGATCGGCGATTCGGCCATAAGCCTGCGGGTGGACGTGACCCAGCCCGGCGACTGCCAGGCCATGACCGAGCAGGCCGTGTCCGCCTTCGGGGGCCTCGACGCGGTCTACGCCAACGCCGGTGTTGACGGTCCGGGCCGGGCCGGCGACCTCAGCCTCGAGGAATGGAACCGGGTCATCGGGGTGAACCTCACCGGGAAGTGGCTATCGGTCAAGTTCGCCCTACCCCACCTCATCGAAGCCGGCGGCGGGTCGCTGGTGCTCCAAGCCAGCGTCGGCGGGGTGATCGGGGTCCCGGGCATTGCCGCTTACTCCGCGGCCAAAGCCGGGGTGATCGGCCTCACCCGGCAGATGGCGGTGGACTACGGCCCCGACAACATAAGGGTCAACGCCGTTTGCCCCGGCACGGTGCCCACCCCCCTGGTGCGGGCCACCTACGAGAAGCGGGGCGGGTTCTCGGCCACGGCCAATGTCGCTGCGGATGCCACCGTCGACGAGATGATCGAAGCCGCCGTGATCCGTCACCCCATCGGCCGCCTAGGCACAACCGCCGACATCGCGCAGTTGGCCCTCCACCTGGCCTCCGACGAATCGTCGTGGACCACCGGCACCGCCATCGTGATCGACGGCGGCATGTCGGCCGCCTGATTATTCGGGGAACTCAGCCGCCAACCGCTCAGCCGACGGTGGCGAAGAACTTCTTCCAGGTATCCAGGCTCTCGGGAATCTCTGCGGGGCCGACCGTGCCGAAATAGCGCTTGCGGTCATCGTCGCAAAGCCCGCCGTCGGCCAAATCGGCCATGTCCATGTAATAGATCATGGCCACCTTCCGCTCCACGAAACACCAACGCCCGTCCTCCACCTTGTACTCGTCGAAGTAGCGCAGCGCAGTCACCAGCGTCCGGCCGTCGAGGCCCAGTTCGGCGTGGGCGTTTACCATGCCGGTGGCGTGGCCGGGGCGGTCGGGATCCAGCTCGATGACGTGGCTGTGGGGGTAGTGATAGGTGGCCCCGAACGCGGCCATGCGCTCGGTGTAGAAGTCGATGACCGCCTGCCGACCCTGGTTGGCCACCATGCCATCAGCCAGTCCGAACTTCGCATCGGAGGTGAACATTTCGGCCAAACCTTCGATGTCCCGGTCGTCCACCACCATCCCGTAGCGGGCCACCAGCTCGCGGATTTCCTCTCGTGCCTCCAATCGGGCGATGCGATCGGACAGTCCGTCATTTGCACCAGACATTCCATTTGCCTCTCAGTCATAAACCTTGGACGCCCGATATTTGGCACCTCAGGGATTTGTCGGCTTCAGCCAGCGAAACTACCGTCGCTCTCTGTTGACCGGCAACGCCCGGTCAAACCTAGGGGGGCCATGCTTCTAGCTTTCGGCAACTTCACGGCTGATCCAAGCGTCAACCTGCAATTGTTGATCGGCGGGTTAGCCCTGGGTGCCATCTATGCCGTTGTCGCCCTCGGCTTCGTTCTGGTCTATAAGAGCACCGATGTCTTGAACCTGGCCCACGGGGAATTCCTGATGCTCGGGGCCTACTTCGCGTTGACGTTCTTGATTTCCGAAAACCTCAACTTCTTCTTGGGCGTATTCGTGTTGCTGCTGGTGATGCTGGTGTTCGGCCTAGTGGTCCATTACGGCATCATGCGGCGAATGGTCGGGCAGGGGTTCTTCGCCATTGTGCTGATCACCCTGGGCATTGCCACGATCATCCGCGCCCTTTTGCTGATCTTCTACGGTCCCACCGAGCGAGCCCGCCTCGACTTGCTGCCCCAGGGCAGCTTCGAGGTCGGCGGGGCCACGGTGAGGCATGTGGACCTCGTCATCTTCGGCGTGGTGGCACTGTGCGTGCTGCTGTTCTTCTTGTTCTTCAAGTACACCCGCCTGGGGCTGCACATGCGGGCGGTGGCCGACGACATCGAGGCCGCCGCGGCCATGGGCATCGACCCTGACAAGGTTTACGCCATGACCTGGGCCGCGGCCATGGTGATGGCCGGCGTCGGGGGGCTGCTGTTCGGCCACGTGACCGGCGCCATCGACCGGAGCATCGAAGCCATCGGCCTCCGGGCCTTCCCGGCCGCGGTGGTCGGCGGGCTCACCTCGCTGGGCGGGTCCATCGTCGGCGGCCTGGTGGTGGGGGTAATAGAGCAGTTTGCCAATGGCCACCTGGGAACCAAGTGGCGAGAGCCGGTGGCCTTCTCGGTGATGTTCGTGGTGCTGCTGGTGCGCCCGACCGGCCTGTGGGGCCGCAAGGACCTGGAGCGGGTATGACCGCCACGGAAAACCCCGCCGCCCAGCAAGCCGATCAGACCTACCGCCCTTCGACCCTTCAGCGCTTCCTGCCCTTCGTGGTCGCCGCGGTGGTCCCATTCATCTTGGGGGCGACCACCGATGATCTGAACTTCTGGTGGAAGGCGGCGATCACGATAGCCATCTTGGCGCTGGTCGCTCGGCTGGCCTGGAAATGGACACCGCGGGGTGAGCTCACCCACCGCGAGGACATGCGGCTATGGCGCACTCCCAGCGACCGGTCGTGGGCCGCGTTGACCATGTTCGGGCTGCTGGTGCTGCCTTTCATCCTGGCCTCCGATTTCACGCCCCCGATGGACTTCCCCTGGGCCACCTGGTTCGCGGTGGTCAATCTGGTGCTCATCTTCGCTATGGGGGCAGCAGCCTTCAACCTGCTGGTGGGGTATTCCGGCCAGATCAGCCTGGCCCACGTGGCGTTCTTGGCCTTGGGCAGCATCGTCGGCGGCATCGTCGGCGTGCAGTGGAGCGGCGGAAACATGTGGCTGGCCCTGCCGGCCGCGGCCCTCGCTGGGGCGGTGGTGGGCGCCATCTCCGGCCTGCCCGCCCTGCGGCTCAAGCACCTCTATCTGTTGCTGGCCACCTTCGGCTTCCACTTCGTGATGATGCTGGTATGGCGGGAGTACCTCCAGGAGTACTTCGGCTTTGTCGGAATCCGCTTCAAGGGCGTCAACTCCCCGCGGATCGCCTCCTGGCTGCACTGGCTGCCCGGCATCGATCCCGACGAGAACGGCGAGTTCATCATCACCGGCCAATTCCGGTGGTACTGGGTGCTCATGCCCATCACGGTGCTGTCGATCCTGTTCATGGTGAACGTGATCCGAACCCGTGAGGGACGAGCCTTCGCCGCCGTGAGAGACCGGGACGTCTCCGCATCGCTATTGGGCATCAACGTGGCCCGTTCCAAGCTCATGGCCTTCGCGTTGTCTTCCGCGGTGGTGGCCATGTCGGGCGTTTTGGCCTCGTTCTATATCGGCTCACGAGGTGAGGACAGCTTCAACGTCCAAACGGTGTTGAACTACGCCATCATCATCGTGGTCGGCGGGTTCTCGAGCATCCAGGGAGCCATCTTCGGCTCGGCCTTCTTCTGGTTCTTGCCCGAGTGGTTCAAGTGGGCCCGAGAAGAGCTGTGGTTCGTGCGAGATATCGAGTTCCTCAGCGACTACCCCAGTGAGATCGACTTGGCCATAAAGGGCTTCTTGGTGGTGATCATCTTGATGTTCAAGCCTGATGGCCTGGCCGGCATGTGGAGGGACTTCAAGAACTGGCTGAGCCGGTCGCTGGCGAGGAGAAACCCATGAGCGGCGGCGGACTCGACCTGAGGATTCAAGACCTCACTGTGGTCTACGGGGGCGTCACCGCGCTGGACAACGTGAACATCACCGTGCCCTCAGGTGGTTTTGTCTCGGTGCTAGGCGCCAACGGCGCGGGCAAGACCACCCTCGTCCGGTCGATCACCAGCCTGCTTTACCTTCACAAAGGCCGAGTGCGCCGGGGCAGCATCGTGCTGGGCGGCGAGTCAATTCTGGGCAAGAAAAGCCCCGACATCGTTTCTGCCGGCGTGGCCCAGGTACCCGAGGGCCGCAAGCTCTTTCCCAACCTGACGGTGAAGGAGAACTTGTTGTGCGGTGCGGCCAGCCGAAGCGACGTCTCCGGCATCGACGAGTCGCTAGAGCAGACCCTGGAATTGTTCTCCCAGCTTCGTCCGCTTCTCAGCCAGACCGCCGGCCTGCTGTCGGGAGGCGAACAGCAGATGGTGGCGGTGGGCCGGGCCCTGATGTCCCAGCCGACCCTGCTTATCTGCGATGAGCTGTCGTTGGGGTTGGCCCCCAAGATCGTCCACCGATTGTTCGAATTGCTCACCGAGATTAACGAGACCCGGGGAACCTCGATCCTGGTCATCGAGCAGAACGCCAGCCTTGCGTTGCAGCACGCCAACGACGCCTACGTCCTTGAATTGGGCAGGGTGCTGATGGAGGGCAGCGCCACCGAACTCAAAGGCAATCCCATGGTTCAGGAGCTGTACTTGGGCGGCGGCGGCGAAGCCCACACCTCCTACGCGGCCATCGAGCGGCCGAGTCGCAGCCGGCCTTTAGAACACGGCCAGAGGCCACCGGTGACAGAGTCATGAGCGATCCGATCCTTAGCTTCGATGACTTGACCGTGCAGTTCGGTGGTGTGCGGGCCTGCGACTCGATCAGCGGCAGTGTCGAGCGGGGTTCCCTGTTCGCACTCATCGGCCCTAACGGTGCCGGCAAGACCACCTTGGTCAACGCGGTATCCGGCGTCTACAAGCCGCTGCCCGGCGCCAAAGTTCAATTCCACCCCAACGGCGAACCGATCAAAGATCTGCTTTCCTACCGCCCCTATCAAATTGCCCGGCTGGGCGTGGCCCGGACGTTCCAGAACCTGGGGCTGTTCATGGGCGAGAACGTGCTCACCAATTTGCTGCTGGGCCGCTACATCCATGAGCACACCCGGCTCATTGAGGGCGGGCTGTTCACCCGGCGGGCAGTCAAGCGGGAGTTGGCCGCCCGAGCGGCCATCGAGCGGGTGGTGGACCTGCTGGATTTGGGCGCCTTCAAACGGGAGCCAGTGGGAGACCTGCCCTACGGCGTGCAGAAGCGGGTGGAATTCGGCCGAGTGCTGGCCATGGAACCTGAGTTGCTGATGCTGGATGAGCCCATGGCCGGCATGAGCGTGGACGAAAAGCAGGACATGATCCGCTACATCTATTCCGCCCAGGATGAGCTTGACATGACGGTATTCCTCATCGAGCACGACATGGGCGTGGTGATGTCGATTGCCGACCACGTGATGGTGCTGGACTTCGGCCAGAAAATCGCCGAGGGGACTCCCGCAGCGATGCAGCAGGACGAGCGGGTTATCGCTGCCTACCTCGGCACCGAAGTCGAGGTTTGAGCCGCCAGCGGCTCCCAGACTTCGAGATGCTTTTTATCTAGCCTCCTACATTTGGAATTGCACGTATCCGCACCGCGGTAGCTAGGGTGTCGGCTGGTTCGCGTCTTTCCCAGAGCGCGAACTGTTAAACAACAAATGATGGAGGGGGACCCCACATGTTGAATCGCTGGCTCAAACTGGCAGTCGTGGTCTTTGCGTTCGCGCTTATCGCAGCGGCGTGCGGAAACGATGATGACGATACTCCGGCAGCTCCGGAACCGACTGCTGCTCCGACAGAGGCACCGGCACCAGAACCAGAGGCCACCGAGGCCCCAGCTCCTGCTGAGGAAGAGGCGCCTGCGGAGATGACGGTGCCCGACAACCCGGACAACGGGGTTACCTCCGACTCCATCAGGGTCGGCTGGATGGGCGACCTGACCGGGCCAACGGCCTCATCACAGTCATTCAACAGCCACGGCAGCGAGGCCTACTTCGAGTGTGCCAACCGGGACGGCGGCGCATTGGGGCGGATGTTCGATTATCTCCCCGAGGACGACCAGTTCAACGCCGACAATGCCGCGATCAACTTCACCAAGCTCACCGAGGACGACAAAGTCATCGCCCTAGTCGGCTTGGGCGGGTCGCATATCAGCACCCAGCTCCAGCCTGACATCGAGACCCTGAACCTGCCGGTGATTGGCCCACCCCAGACCATCGACATCCAGCTCGAAGGCGACCAGTACTTCAACAACCTGGCCCACTACGGCGACCAGGCTGACCTGGCCGCCGGACACATTGGCGCCACTGTCGGCGGCATCGAGAACGCCGTGGTCATGGGCATCAGCCTTGAGGTCCCCTCCGGCACCGAGTTCGCCGCTTATGTCGAGCAGTCGGTAATCAAGGGTGGTGGCACCTACGTCAACACCCTGTATGTGGCGCCGGGCGCCACCGAGGTCACTGCTCAGATGGTTGAGCTGCAATCAGCCATCGACGATCAGGGCGTGAACTACGTGACCCTCCACGGCTCGCCGGGCGCTGGCCTGGTGGTTATGCAGGGCATGGCCGACGTGGGCATCACCGACGTTCCCATCATCGGCATCCACGGCATCGCCGCCAACTCGATCTGGACCGAGGGTCCGCCCGAGGTGAGCGACGAGACCTTTGGAATCCATTCGTTCCTGACCGCGAACAACGACATCGAGGCTTCGGCCATGATGGAAGAGTGCGCATCGCTGGCTGGCTACGACGGCGAGCACCTCAACTTGAACTTCGCTCACGGCTTCCTCAACGGCTACGTGTTCCACCAGGCCGTGGAGCGGGCCGCCGAAACCGGCGAGCTCAGCCGTGAGAGCCTGACCGAGGCCCTCAAGGGCAGCTTCGACACCATGGGCATCACCTGTCCGATCGACTGGTCGGCCTTCCCGTACCACAGCCAGTGCGGTGCCGCCTTCTCGCTCGACGCTGCCAGCGGCGGCATGCTTGCGGCCAACCCGTTCGCGTTCTACGCCGACAGCTTCGACGGCGAGTACGGAATCGAGATCGGTTAGCCGAATCGCCTAATCGAAAGGCCCCCACGTTGTCGGACTCCAGTTCGGTCGCTGAAGAATTCACGGCCTATCTGGCCGACAACGTGGGGGCCGACCCCTTTCCGGTCTTCCGCCGGATGCGGGAAGAGGCCCCCGCTTTGTGGGTCGAGCCGCTCCAGGCCTGGGTGCTGACCCGGTGGGAGGACATCACCTCGATGCTGGAGGACGGTGACAAGTTCGGCCCGCTGATGAACCAGCCGGGCACGTCCAGCATCTTCGGCCGGGCCATCTTGCAGATGTCGGGCGACGAACACCGCCGCAAAGACGCCATAATCGCCAAGCGCCTACGGGGCCCCCGGTATCTCGGCTCGACCATCGAGGACATCGTCTCCGGGCTGGTCCATGAGTACGGCGAGCAGTTGCCGGTGGCCCCCGAGACCGCTGACTTGCGCACCGGGCTGACCGAACCGGTGCCGCTGGGGGCCATTGCCGAGCTGATGGACATGGGCGAGGCCAGCAACTTCCGGAACTGGTACAACGACATCGTCGCCGCCGGAACCTCGAACGTGACCCGCGATCCAGTGGTTCACGCTCAGGGAGAGGCCGCCCGCGACGAGCTCTACGACTTCGTCACCCCGAGCATTGAAGAGCGCCGCACCTGCCCTGGCGACGAGCTGCTGTCGGACTTGTGCTCGATGGAGTACGAGGGCGAACGGCTGTCCGACGACGAGGTCCGCAGTTTCACCGCATTCTTGCTCTCAGCCGGGATCGAGACCACCGACCGAGCGCTGGCCAACCTGGTCAAGCACCTCATCTTGCAGCCCGAGCAGTGGCAGCGCCTCAAGGACAATCCCGAACTGGTCAGCTCCGCGGTCACCGAGATCCTCAGGTATCGGCCCCCAGTCCACGTCACCATCCGCATGGCCAAACACGACCTGGCGGTGGACGGCACCACCATCCCCGAGGGCAGCAAGGTGATGTCGTTTGTGTCCAGCGCCAACCACGACACTGCCCGGTTCGACGACCCCGATGTGTTCGATGTGGGCCGATTCCAGGGCGAGGAGCGCCCTAACTACACCCCGATCGGCCCGGTCCGGGCGTTCGGCGGCGGCCCCCACACCTGCACCGGCTCGCTCTTGGCCAAACTGGAGATGGAGCGCACCCTTGAATACCTGCTTGACCGGTTCGACCACTTCGAATTCGCCGGCGACGTGCCCCCCGACACCGGCATCGTGCTCCGCTCCCCCACCAGCCTCGACGTAGTCCTCCACCCCGCCGCCTGACCGGCAAGCCTGGGCGGTCTAGGAGGCGAACACCTCCGGCTCAGATTCAAAGCGCTGCTGGCAGCCGGCGGCGCAGAAGTAGTAGTCGGTGCCCTCGTGGACGGTGTGGTAGCGGGCATCGGCTACCAGCACGGTCATGCCGCATATGGGGTCGATGGCGTCTTCAGGACGGTCTCCGCTGCCAGAAGCGGTCTCCGCAGCGAGCTGCCCATCAGCCCGGCGGGCCACTAGGTCGGCCATGACCGCGGCGGCGATCTCCCGGTTGGGAATTCGCCCCAGGTTCATGCCTGCGGGGGCGTGTATGCGAGCAAGGTCGTTGTCGCCAAACCCTTGGCTGCGTAGGTAGTCGCGCATCGCCTCGGCCCGCTTGGCTGAGGCCACCAGGCCGATGTAGCCGGCGTCGGTGCCCAGGGCAGCCGCCAGCGCCACATCGTCGTAGTGCCCCTGGGTGGCCACCACCATCGCAGTGGCCTGGTCGATGGTCAGATCGCCCAGATCAAGGGTGGTTCGCACCAGCTCGGAGTACTCATGGTCGTCGGACTGGCCGCCGTCGTCGATGATCACCGCGTCCCAGCCGATGGCGGTGGCCACTGCGGCGATGGCGTCCACCGCTGGTGTGCGGCCGATCACCACCACTTGGGGGGCGGGCAGGCTCGGCTCCAGGTAGATCTCCATTGCTCCCTCCGAATCGCACGCCATGGCAATTGTGCGCAGCCCGTCGCTTTGATCTCCGGCTTGGCCCTGACCAGGGTCCCGGTGGTGGTCCCGGCCCTCCGAAGGCCCCAAGCACAGCAGCCGGGGCTCGCCGTGACCCAAGCAGGCCAACGCCTCCACGATCACTGTGGGCTCCGCGCAGGCCCCGCCCAGCCAGCCCCGCACTGCGCCGTCAGGCAGGATCACCGCCTGCGATCCCTGCTGGCCCGATGACGGCGCCCGACGCCAGATCACCGAGGCCAGCACGAACGGCTGGCGCCGCTGGCGCAATTCAACCGCCCGAGCCATGACGTCGACGTTCACGGCACGAGCACCAAATCAGCTCGCCGCGTCGATGGCCGCCCACACCCGGTCGGGAAGCACCGGCATGTCGATGTTGCGGACTCCGAGATGGGCCACCGCGTCGATCACTGCGTTCACGAACGCCGCCGGCGACCCCACGGTGGCCGACTCGCCCACGCCTTTGGCCCCGATGGGATGATGCGGCGAGGGCACCTCGGTGGCCAGCAATTCGAATCGGGGAGTCTCCCAGGCAGTGGGCACCAGATAGTCCATGAAATTGGACCCGATGCAGTTGCCGTCGTCGTCGAAGGTGATCCACTGCATCGACGACATGGCAAAACCCTCGGTGAGGCCGCCGCACACCTGCCCTTCCACGATCATCGGGTTGATCCGCACGCCGCAGTCGTCCAGCGCCACCATGCGCTTCACCTGCCACACCCCGGTGTCGGGATCCACCTCCACCACCACGATGTAGCTGCCATAGGGGTAGGTGAGGTTGGGCGGGTCGTAGTAGGTGACGTCTTCCAGGCCGTACTCCATTCCCTCGGGCAGGTTGGTGTAGGCGGCCAGGGCGATGTCTTGAATGGTGACCGACCGGTCGGGGCTGCCCGCCACCGAGAGCACTCCCGAGGCCAGCTCGATGTCCTCTTCGGCCGCCTCCAGCAAGTGGGCGGCGATCTTCTTCGCCTTGTCGGCCAGCTTGCGAGCCACCACCGCGGTGGCTGCGCCGCCCACCGGTGTGGAGCGGGATGCGTATGTGCCCAAGCCGTAGGGCGTGTGGTCGGTGTCGCCGTGCTCCACCTTGATGTCGTTGGCGGGAATGCCCAGCACCTCGGCCACGATCTGGGCGAAGGTGGTCTCGTGGCCCTGGCCCTGAGTCTTCACGCCCAGCTTCAAGATGGCTTTGCCAGTGGGGTGGACCCGCAACTCGGCCGAGTCGATCATCTTCAGACCGGCGATGTCATAGGTGTGCGAGGGCCCCGCCCCCACCGCCTCGGTGAAGTGGGCGATGCCGATGCCCATCAGCCGTCCTTCGGCTCGAGCCTCAGCCTGCTCTCGGCGCAGGTCCTCGTAGCCCACCTCGTCCATGGCGGTGCGCAGCGCGGTGGGATAGTCGCCGGAGTCATAGACGAACCCGGTAGCCGTCTCATAGGGGAACTGCTCGGGCTGGATGAAGTTGCGCAGCCGCATCTCGGCCGGGTCGATGCCCACCTCGTAGGCCGCATTCTGCACCAGGCGCTCGATGAGATACGAGGCCTCGGTGATGCGGAACGAGCACCGGTAAGCCACCCCGCCAGGGGCCTTGTTGGTGAACGCGCCCTTGCAGTCGATGTGGGCGGCGGGGAAGTCGTAGCTACCGGTGACCACGTGGAACAGGCCGGCCCGGAACTGAGTGGGCTGGGCGTCGGAGTAGAACGCCCCCTGGTCCGACAACATGTTCACCCGCAGGCCCAGAATGCGGCCCTCGTCGGTGACAGCCAGCTCGCCCTTCATGTAGTAGTCGCGGGCGAAGCCGGTGGAGATGAGGTTCTCGGTGCGGCTCTCCACCCACTTCACCGGCTGGCCGATGAGCAGCGAGGCCGCGGTGGCCACCACATAGCCGGGGTAGATGGGCACCTTGTTGCCGAAGCCGCCGCCGATGTCGGGGCTGATGATGCGGATATTCTGCTCCGGAAGCCCGGCCACCATGGCGAACAGCGTCCGGTGGGCGTGCGGGGCCTGAGAGGTCATGTAGATGGTGGCCTGCCCGGTCACCGAGTTGATGTCGGCCAAAATGCCGCACGTCTCCAGAGGAGCGGGATGCGACCGGGGGTAGTGGGTCTCCAAAGTGACCACCCGGTCGGCTTGGGCGAAGGCTTCCTCGGTGGCACCCTTGTCGCCGGTCTCCCAGGTGTAGACCAGGTTGTCGGTCTGGCCTTCCTTCTCGTCCCGGATCAGCGCCGCCCCCTCCTCCAGGGACTGCTGAGGCGTGGTGATGGGGGGCAGATCCTCGTAGTCCACCTCGATGAGCTCGAGGGCGTCGGTGGCAATGTAGGGATCGGTGGCGATCACCGCGGCCACCTCTTGGCCCTGGTATCGCACCTTGTCAGTGGCCAAAACGGCCTGGGTGTCGCCCGACAGGGTGGGCATCCACGCCAGCCCGTGCTGGTCCATCAGATCGCCGGTGACCACGGCCACAACGCCATCGAGGGAGGTGGCCGCCGAGGAGTCGATGCCCTTGATGCGGGCGTGGGCCAGCGGGGAGCGCAGGATGGCCATGTGCAGGGTTTTGGGCAGCTCGATGTCGTCGAGGAAGTTGCCCTGGCCCTCGATCAACCGGGCGTCCTCTTTGCGTTGGACGCTGTGGCCGATGCCGCCGATCTCAGCGGGAGTTGTTGGTGCAGCCATGATTGCTCCTCAGCTTCCGTTGGACGACTCGGCGACCCGGGCGGCCGCCGTTTGGATGGCTTTGACGATGTTGATGTAACCGGTGCACCGGCACAGGTTCCCCGAAATGGCCCAGCGCACCTCGTCGTCGGATGGGTCGGGGTTCTCGGCGATGAACGATGCGCCCACCAGCATCATTCCCGGTGTGCAGAACCCGCACTGGAGGCCGTGGTCATCGGTGAACGCCGACTGGATGGGGTGCAGCCCGTCGGCGGTCTTGAGACCCTCCACGGTGGTGACCTCGGCCCCGTCGGCCTGGGCGGCCAGCACGGTGCAGGCCTTGACCGGCTTGCCGTCCATGAGCACGGTGCACGCCCCGCAGCTGGTGGTGTCGCAGCCCACATGGGTGCCGGTCAGCCCGACCGTGCGGCGGATGTGGTCCACCAGCAGAGTGCGGGGCTCCACGTCGCTGGCGTGGTCGGATCCGTTGATGGTGACGGTGATCTCCATTGTCAGCTCCCCTCGGCCTGTTGGGCGGCGGCGGCCAGCCCCCGCTTGGTGTAAGTGCGGACCACCTGGCGTTTCCAGGCGGCGGTACCCCGGACATCGTCACGGGGCTCAGCGGCTGCCGCGGCCAGCTCGGCGGCCTCGGCGAACAGCTCGTCTGAGGGCTGTTGGCCCACCAGCAGAGCTTCGGCGTCGGCCACCTTGGTGTTGATCGGGTTCACCGAGGTGAGGGCCAGCCCGGCACCGGAGATGGCGCCGGAATCGTCCAACTCCAAGTGCGAGGCCACCGCCACGGTGGCGTAGTCGCCGATCTTGCGCTCCAACTTGAGGTAGGTCCCACCTGATCGGCCCGATGGAACGGGGATGCGGAGCCCTACCACCAGCTCGTCTTCGCCCAGCGTGGAGGTGAACGCCCCGTCAATGAAGTCAGCAATGGAAATAGACCGCTCGCCATTGGGCCCCTGGGCCACCACGTCGGCCCCGGTGGCCAACAGCACCGAGTTCCAATCTCCCTCCGGGTCGCAGTGGGCCACCGAGCCGCACATGGTCCCCCGGTTGCGCACCAGGGGATCAGCCACCCATGGGGCCGCGGAGGCAATGGCCCCGAAAGTGGCGTCGGAGGCCACCACATCAGCGTGGCGAACCAGCGCCCCAACGTGGAGGTGCCCGTTGTCCCTCTCAATGGCGTCCAGCCCGGCGATGCGGTTGATGTCAATCAGCGTGTCGGGGAACGCCACCCGCATCTTCATCATGGGGATGAGGCTCTGGCCCCCGGCAAGGAACCGGCCCCCCTCCCCCGCGGCTGCCTTGGCCTCCACCGCTTCCCCAACGGTCTGGGCCACGACTAGGTCGAATCGTGAAGGGAACACCAGCCCTCCTCCCCTGGACTTCAAATGCTCCCGCCACCCTACCCCTCAGCCAAAACCCCCCGCTGAGGAAGTGAACGAGTTCATCTTGGGTTCACCCCAAGCGGCGATCCAACCGGTCGCGAAAGGCCCGGGCACCTACTCAACAAATCGTTTACCAAACGAGCCTTCTCCCTGGCTATCCTCATCACGCGCTCCCCCTACATGCAATCGATCAAAGCCGACTACATGACAGCCCACAAACCAGAACATGGCGACTGGTTCATCGTGCCGGACAGGTTCAGCGGCATTCCAGTACGCAAGAATCCAGACAAAGCCCATCCCTGCTTGGTCATTTCTTTAGCAGGTGTACGCGTATCAGTGCTTTCACGGACAACTAGACCGAGAGCTAAGGGAGAACCGCATCCCCCTCACAATGGAGCCTGTGGATCGCAAACGTGCCAATTGGACAGACGAGGCACTATACGCATGGACCTCCTTTCGGTGGACAGCTCCCGATTATCTGAGTATTCCTGCCTAGAGCCAAATGACGACATCATTGAGTGGGCAATGAGTCTCGATGTACCTCCTAGGGGTAACAGGAGACGAGGCCGACGATGAGCGATCAAGCGCTGGAGTTCCTCATTGCTGAGACCGCCGATCATCGGATCGGCCGACTATGGCTGGAAGAGATTCGTTCTGCTTGTACCGAGGTAACGCGAAGGTTCGATCCAGCGGTCTACGCCATAGCCGAGCCTGTGTGGAGCGAAGGAGAAATCGATGAGCTGGTCCAAGACGTCACGACCGAACAACTGCTCAACCAAGGACAGCTTGACTATGCATTAGATGTCGCCCAGTCCATCGACGATGTGCGGCGCCTACTGCGGTTTTGGACTCGTCGAGAACTCGCAAGGAGGCGTCGAAGAACGGTGGTGGATCGTCTGATCAGTCGGCTGATCGTCTTCCTGGAGAGTGCGAGCTACGAAGCGATCCCCGGCACAGCACCGGCCAGATATCGCCCGGTCGGGTCTACAGTCGATGTTCAACCACCTTCTGATCAGGACATCAACCGAGCAGCGGCTTCTATACGCCTACTACCGACCACGCGGGCAACCGGGGATCGAGCATCTCCCGTTTTCCGCTCGGATGTCCTAACCTCAATCGCCCACCAGTGCTTCCAAGCGACGGGCAGCAGCCTGTCGATCAACGATTTCGGCCGAATCTTGCGGGAGGCTTTGACATCTTGGCTTCCTGAATTCCTTGAACTAGGTGAGGAACAAGATTGGATTGCCGAACAGAGCAGTATCGAGATTGAATCGGAAGACACTGTGGACACACTCATGGAAGCGATACCGCACACTGACCAGGCGATCCTCTACGCGAAGCTATCGGGTACGTCAGATTCTGCCTTGGCTGCCCAACTCGGGGTCAGCAGGCCCACAGCAGCCAAAAGGAAGACTGAGGCCTTCGATCGGCTTCGTGACACACTGGCTTCTGAAATGGGCGACCAGACTCCTGAACAAACCTCCTCACTCGCCCAACTCTTCTATTTGCGGCTCTGCCAGGCTGTGAGCGATGAATAGCCCATCCGCCTTGCCAGCATGGCTTCTTGACACGTTGAGCCAGCGCCGTAGCCAGGCCGATGCTCAGTATCGGGAAGAGGAACCCATTGAAGTGTTGCCAGGTGATGTTCTCGTGGTCGGCCCCTTTGATGACTACAGCGCAGGAGGAAGTCTCCTGATTGCGGTGGATTCAGAAAATGGATGGTTCAAGGGCATGCTGGCGAATGCTCAAACAGAGCTAGCCACCGAGGTAGATGCGATACTCCCACCAGCCTCAACTGGGTTGGGATACGAGATCACTGCACACACCCGTTTCCACGGTCCCTTGTGGACTGTGCAAGTGCGGCGCCGCGTCGGCGCAATTGAGATGTCCACTCTCGAACAACTAGAAAAACTTGCATGGAGGGATGAGCCAAGCGGTGTAACTCTGCGTCGTGGACAGCCGCTACAACCCGAAGGCCTTGACCCAAGATTTCCTGTCCTCCGGGCACTATCACTAGAGTTCGACCTTCTAACCGATAATTTCCGCCGCCGCTGTCACGATTTGATGCCTGTTTTGGACCCACTTGTTGGGGAATTAGACACTTTGAACGAACTACTCTGCGAGTCAGGGTGGGAAGATCAAATCAAAGCAGCATCTATATCAGCTGAGTTCAACAATCGATTCTTGGATACGTACCCACAGCTTTCACCAGATCAGCAACGCGCCGTTCAATTGATAGCAGAACACACACAGCGAGGGCGATCATCTAGGCAATCGGTCTTGAAGGAGGATTTAGATATTCCCGGACATAAAGACAAAGGGGCGCTAGTTGTCGGCATTGGACAAGTTCAAGGGATATTGCCGTTTCTGGAGGTGCTTACTCATCCCGAATGTTGGGAACGAAAGATCCCAGCAAGTGCGTACGCAGATATAGATTCAGAACGAGTACTAATTGGCTTCACTTCACTAGGTGACAAATCCATGCAGAAGATGGCATAATGTCTACACCTCGCTACGATTTCAGAACTCCAAGGTCTACAAGCCTGACTGGCCTAGACTTACACAACTTCAAATCTATCAAGTCTGCCGAAATATGCATAAGACCGTTGACTATAGTGTCAGGTTCTAATTCAGCCGGAAAGAGCACGCTTCTGCAAGCTGTCTTGACTCTTGCGCAGCTTTCAAGGCAGAGGATCGACGGCAGGCAACTTCCGCTAAACGGTGAGTACACTCGCCTTGGGACATTTTGGTCTTTGCTCAACCAAGAATACGATCGATACCGATATATGGCAATTTCCCTGCAATTTGAAACTGATCGAAATGATATCATTAGAAATGCCGGATCTAGATTTCGCTCTAATAGGAAACGACATAGTGGTGTAGGAGATGATCAAGTAGAAAAGGTAACTGGTCTTTGGTCACTAGAATTGGACGGCCCATTTGAGAATCTTTCTGGATCTGCACAAATTGGCACGATTAGGACATTCGCTAAGGGATCTTTCTGGTCAATCACCTTAGATTTACAGCGAGATACTGTAGGGTATGATCCCTCTGAGCTTGCTGCCGATGGACTCGACTACGAGGGAGACTTCGACAACTTTAGCGGAGAGTTGCTACTAGAACTAGATCTACATGAAGACCTTGACATTGATCAACGTATCGACCTAAGCATCCCTATAGACCAAGCAAAGATTACTAACGGACAGGTTGCCTCTTTATTTGTTCCTTTCTTTGAACCGTCTCAACAGGTCGAAAAGTGGTTTAGAGAAGTTGATGAGCAACCTCGCAGCCCTATTGCTGATACTGAAGATTATCACCAACGGACTCAAGACTACGATTACTATACTGAACTGGCAATTAAGGGAATAGTGAGGCGAGATTCACCTGAGGCTTATCCACAACTGGTCCGTTGGTACAAGGATCTAGATTCCACAGACAAAGAACATGTAGAAGCCAAAACCGCAGAGTTGCTGCAATTGATCTGCGATATATTTGACGAAGACCTGATGCAACCATTGGTTGGCGCACAGCGTGCCTTCTCCAGGTATCTTGCAAATCACGTTTTCTATGTGGGGCCACTACGCCATGCGCCTCATCTACCTTTTGGAAGTGGATTAGACCCTGACTCTGGACATGTGGGTGTTTCTGGAGAGCATGTTGCAGCGATTCTTCAGACCAAAAGCAAAAACAAGGGACGCTATCCACTGCCGAATCGTAGTGGATCAAACGTGACTCTCGAAGAGGCTGTGAATGCATGGATGCACTTCTTCGAGCTTGCTGACTCGATAACAGTAAATGAAGGCACTCCTCTTGTTTACAACATTGATCTCGTACCGCCTGGCCTGGATGAACCAGTCCCCCTGAATGCAGTTGGTGTAGGTGTCAGCCAGTTGCTGCCAGTCATAGTCCAATGCTTGGTAGCTGGTCCGGGGGCGCTCGTAATTTTGGAGCAACCCGAATTGCACCTTCACCCAGCGGCACAACAACGGCTTGCGGACTTCTTAATGACCTGTACCAATTGGGGCCAACATGTACTCGTTGAGACCCATAGTGAATATCTGGTACTGCGATTACGCCGTCGGATTGCTGAGGACGACTCAGACGAGCTCAGAAAGCAGGTTGTAATCCTGTTCGCCGAACGAGACGACCAAGGCGATACTGCCTTTCGAGAGGTTGAGATGAACGAACTCGGTCGTGTGCTTGAATGGCCTCCCGGCTTCTTCGACCAAGGCCAAAATGAAGCCCATGAGCTCTTGATTGCCGCAGCCGAGCGACAGCGACGAACTGAAGAAGCTGCAAGCTCGTAGACCTGCTGTTTCGACCCACTAGGAGACCAGATGTCGCTGCTTTGGAAATGGTGGAAAGAGTCGCCGGAGTACATTGCCGCAATCCTCATAGGACTGGTAGCTATATCGACGCTATCTGTGATCTACGGGGGAAACGACGGGCCGGATTGTAGCGCGGCTTATTCACAGTGGAACGGCGAGGTCGCTGATGCCAATGCGTTTTGGGGATTCAACAGATCGGACCCCAGTGAGCGTCCAGAAATCAGACGCGAGTGGGTGCTGGAGCATCGTGACCCGGATACGAAAGAGCAATTCATGTCCATCATGGATGCGGGCCACGCCCTATCAGAATTACAGGACTGCATGAGATCGGACGAAGACCTGCGCCGCTTGTCTGCGCCGACAAAGCGGTTTTCCGATGAAGAGAAGATGTGCTTCGATAGAAAGCACGAGGGCCACAAGATTATAGGCGGCAAGTTCGTGGTAGATGAGGAGTGTAAACCGATCTTGAGGGATGCGGCCCCAAGGATCGCATAGAATTTTCCCTAAGTGTGGCGGTCACGGGATGGCTTTCTTCCCCCGCAGAGATCGCATGGCACAGCAAGACAGGAAGGAGTTTCAGATGACAGACGAAGAGATCGCGGAACTCCACAAGCACCGTGACGATCCCGACGAGTGGGAAGACGAGCCCATTGAGGTGGTGGTGACCAAGCCAGTCGGGAACGTGGTCTCGTTCCAACTACCCACCAGTGAACTTGACCGAGCGATCGCCGCTGCCGATGAACTGGGAATATCCCTCTCTGAGTTCATCCGTGGTGCACTAGAACAGCGACTCGACGAATCCACGTCGATGACCGCGGTTTAGCCGAAGAAATGCTGGAACTCTCGACCAGCCTCCACCAGGGGATTCCTATCAACGAAGACGGCGATCCAACCGGTCGCGAAAGGCGCGGGCGCCCACTACCACTGCGCCGTGGTGGCGGACTCGGCGGGCCAGGTCGCGGTCGGATGTGACCACGGTGGCCGTTGACGGATCCTCCATGGCGGCCACTTCTTGGGCAATGCGGTCGTCGGCGGCGTTGGGGCCTCGGCGGGAGGCATAGGCCAGTTCGACCGTGCCGTGGTGCCCGACGGGCAGGCTGGGTACCGGACGACCGTCAGCGACCACCAAGGCCGGCACCCCCGCGTCGCTGATGTCTTCAACCAGACGGATCAGAGCGCCGTCGCGATCAGCCCACCAGCCGTCAGGCCGACACCCGATCACGTTCATAGCGTCAACCACTAACAAAGTACCCCCCTCAATGGCCCCACACACGGTAGGCGTTGTGGGGGGTGGCCGGGCTCAGGGCGCCCGCCGCCCGGAGCTCGTCGAGGACGGCGGGCTGGGCCCGGACAGGACCCGCCGCCACGCCGGTTGAAGCAATCGCTAGGCCAGGCTGGCGTCGAGGCACTCCACGGAGGGAGCGAAGTAGTAGCTGCCCGAGGCGGGATTCGAGAAGTCGGTGAGCATGTCGCGCACCTGGCCGTTGCGGCCGTACATCGCATCCATGCGCTCCCGGAACGGGGCCTGGGTCTTGCAGAAGGCCATGAAGTACAGGCCCACGGTGCCATCGTGGAAGGCGTAAGGAGTGGACCGACGGGCGATCTCGTCCCGCTTGGGCTTGGAAGCATCGGCGGTCTCGCCCTCGCGCAGTTCCACGTGGGAGAGGTGCGAGTGGGGAGCCTGCTCGTCCAAGCGGGTAGAGTCGGCCTTGGTCCGACCGAAGTTCACCTCTTGGGTGGGCACGTCCTGCTTTTCCCAGGCCACCAGGTCATGCACCCAGCGCTGGGCGATGATGAAGCTGCCGCCCGCTCCGGCCTCGCCGTCGGGTCTGATGGCCACGGCGGGCTGATCCTCATCCTCAGGGTTGCCGGTGCCGTCGATGAAACCGGTCATGTCCAGGCTCTCGCCATAGATGAAGGTGGGGGTTTCCCGGGCCACGCTCATACCACCAGCGATCAGGGCCATGCGGGCATCCCACTGGGCCTTCCACACCAAGTCCTTCTCGTCGTGGGTCATCCACAGGAGCAGTTCTTCCTGGGTGCCCTTGGCCTCGCGGCCGCTGCCGTCGATGGATTCCACCGTGTGGTACGGCTGGAAGTCGTCGGGAACATCATCGGTCAGGTCGGCCAACAGGGTGGGGCCGAGCCCGATTACCAGGTTGATACCCAGAGCGTCACAGTTGCTGCGGCAATCGGATATCGCCGACTTGATTGCACCCAAGTCAGCGCCGTCGCCACGGCTGAGGTGGACGTACCACTGGTACTTGCCCATATCGTTGAAAATTGCCGGCTGGCAGGTCGCCATTCGCCTCTCCTCCTTGAAAACGTCGACTTCTAGCGAAGTCTGGCACTATTGCTGCGCTGATGCATCTTGGAGCGGAAAAATTCGGGATCGGCAATAGCCACTGGAGGTAACCCATGAACCCCGACGACTACGGCGCTTTGGAAGTGTCCACCGTCGATCGCATAACCACGGTGGTGCTCAACCGGCCCGAGGCCCGAAACGCCATCGATCCGGTGCTGCACGACGACCTGACCAGGGTTTTCACCGACCTAGATCAAGACCCCGACACCGACGTGGCCATCCTCACCGGCGCGGGCGGGTCGTTCTGCGCCGGCGGCGACATTCCCTGGCTGCGCAGCCTGGCCGGGAACGTTTCTGAGGTTGAGCGAGTGATCCGGGCCGACCGGCGCATAACCGAATCGGCGCTCACCCTGGAGAAGCCCATTTTGGCCAAGGTGAACGGCCCCGCGGTGGGGCTGGGCTGCTCGCTGGCCCTGTATTGCGACTTCGTGTACGCCTCGGAGCGATCCGTTTTCGGCGACCCCCACGTATCGGTGGGCCTGGTGGCCGGCGACGGGGGCGCCCTGCTGTGGCCGCAGTTGGTGGGCTACGCCCGGGCCCGGCGCTACTTGCTGACCGGCGATCTGATTAAGGCCCCCGAGGCGGCTGAGATCGGCCTCATCACCGAGTGCGTGCCCGGCGACGATATCGACGACACCGTGCAGGCCATGGCCGAACGGATGCGCGACGGCGCTCGCATGGCCATCAAGTTCACTAAAGCCTCCATCAATGCCGGGCTGCGCCAAGTGGCCAATGCAGTGGTAGACCGGGCTGCGTCCACCGAAGGTCTCACCATGATGACCGAGGACTTCGTGATCGCCCTCGAAGCCTTCATGGCCAAAGAGCCCCCCGAATTCGTCGGCCGCTAGAAGCCGCCATGGACTACCCCACCGAAGCCGAGCACCACGCCCTGCTGCGGGAGACCGTTCGGCGCTTCGTCGAGGCCGAGATGCCCCGGGAGCTGGTCCGCCAATGGGACCGCGAGAACGAGTTCGACCGGGGTGTGCTGTACAAACTGGCCGATCTGGGGCTGTTCGGCATCACCATCCCCGAGCAAAACGGTGGGTCGGGACGGGACATCACCGCCACCATGATCGTGATCGAGGAGTTGTGCCGCCGCAGCACCGCCGTGGGCAGCGGCTACATCTACGGCGCCTGCTACGCGGGGATGAACCTGGTGGAGACGGCCAGCGAGGCCCAACGCCAAGAATGGCTGCCCCTGGTGGCCCGGGGCGAGATGCTGTTCTCCTACGGGCTGACCGAGCCCGACGTGGGCTCCGATCTGGCCAGCGTCACCACCACCGCGGTCCGCGACGGCGACGTAGTGCGGATCAACGGGGCCAAGCGGTTCTGCTCGGGCACCACCTACACCGATTACATCTACACCCTGGTCAACAGCAACCCCGGCGGGGAGCGCTACCACAACCTGTCGTTTGTGCTGATTCCGCCCTCATCGCCGGGGGTGACCATCGAGCCCCAGCACGCCATGGGCCTTAAAGGGTCAATGACCACCGACGTCACCTTCAGCGATGTGGAGGTGCCCGCCGACAACATCGTGGGCGGTGACGAGGGATGGAACCAGGGTTGGGCCAAGCTGGCCGGCCCAGGGCTGGATGTGGAGAAGATCGAGGTGGCCGCCATGGCCCTTGGCATCGCCACTGGTGCGGTCGAAGACGCCTGGGCCTACGCCCAGGACCGGGTTCAATTCGGCAAGCCCATCAGCAGCCACCAGTCCATCCGCCACATGCTCTCCGAGGCCCGCACTCGCCTGCTGGCCGCCCGGCTGATGACGTATCACGCGGCCAAGTTGCTAGATGAGGGCATACCGGCGTCGGTGGAGACCTCAATGGCCAAGCTTTTTGTGTGCGACACCGCCAAAGACATCGTGCTGTCGATGCAGCAGGTGATGGGGGCCTATGGCTACGTGGAAGACTTCGACATGGAGCGATATGTACGCGACGTGCTGGTCATGCCCATCATCGGCGGCTCATCCGCCATCCAGCGAAACAACATCTCCAACCGCCTCAAGCTAGCCAGGGAGTAGTCCAATATGACCGTAACCAAAGACCCCATCGACGCTGATGCCGCCACCGAGAAGGTGGTGGACTGGCTCGAGGACAACCTGGGGGGCACGGTTACCGAGATCGCCCGTCAAGCCCGCTGGCGGCCGGTGTGGTTCGCCGATGTGGAGCGCGACGGCGAGCGGCTCGAGTTGTGCGTGCGGGGGGACCGCACCGACATGCCCTTGGTATTCCCGCTCGACCACGAGATGCGTCTGCAAAGCGTGCTCGGCGATCACGGCATTCCCGTGGCACAGGTGCACGGATGGATAGACGACCCCACGGCATACGTCATGGACCGGGTGCCGGGCGAGAACCACTTCGAGAACTGCACCGATGCCGAGCGGGACGCAGTGGTGGACGACTATCTGCACATCCTGGCCCGCATGCACGCCCTGGACATCGGACCGTTCGTCGATGCGGGAATCATGCGGGCCGACCGACCCGAGGAATCCGGACTGTTGGGGTTGAGGCGCTACGAGGCCCTGTACCGCAGTGTGAAGACGCTCCCCGACCCGTTCCTGGAGTTCAGCTTGGGCTGGCTGCGGCGCAACCCCCCGTTTTCCCGAGGCCGGGAGTCGGCCATCGTGTGGGACACCGGGCAGTTCCACCATCAAGACGGCCGGGTGTTGGCCGTCTTGGACGTGGAGATCGGCCACATCGGCGACCCGATGATGGACTTGGCCGCGTGGCGGCAGCGGGACACGGTGCTCGGATTCGGCAACTTCGCCAAGTTGTACGACCGCTACGGCGAATTGGCGGGCGAGCCGGTGGACTTGGACGCCATCCAGCGCCATCACTTCATGTTCACCCTCTCCAACCAGCTTCCGTTCAGTGCGGCGCTGAGGGAACCGGCCCCCGACTCCGATCTGATGACCAACCTCCAGTGGTGCTACGAGACCAACCTGTTCGCCACCGAGGCCCTGGCCGAGATCCTCGACGTGGAACTGCCCACCGTGGAGATGCCCGAACCCCGAGAATCCCGAGCCGAGGTGGTGCTCAACCACCTGGTGCGCAACCTGCGCACGTTGCAGATCGAAGACGAGTATGCGCGCTACAAGCTGCGCACCATGTTCCGCATGGCCCGCCACGCATCCCGGATCGACGAGATCGGCGATGCCGTCTCTGCGGCCGACCTAGACGACCTCCACGAGCTGCTGGGCCATCGCCCGGCGTCATGGCTGGAGGGCGAGGCCGAACTCGAGCAGTTCGTGCTGGCCAACGACGACACCTCCCGCTACGACGAGGACTTGGTGAAGATATTCCACAAGCGCAACCTGCGGGCTCAGATGCTCCTCGGCCCCGCGGGCTCAGCCATGGCGCGCCACCTGCGCATTCAGACCTTCCGGGACTGACGGCTAGCCCTGGTTGCGAGCCGCAACCGCGGCCGCGCCAACGAGGCCCCCGTCGGCGCCCAAGGGGCTGGGGATGATGCGGGCTCCCTGAGAGTGGACCAGGCAGCAAATGCGGTCCATCTCGGCTTGGGCCGCGTCGAAGAAGTCGTCGCCGTATCCCAGGGCCACCGATCCCCCGACCACGGCCAAGCGTAGATCCAGCAGATTGGCCACCGAGCCGACTCCCCGCCCCACCAGGGTTCCTACCCGGCGGCGCATCTCCTTGGGAGCATCGGCGGGGGCGATACCGTCCAACAGATCAGCGATGGCGGTGCCCGAGGCCTGGCCCTCCAACAGGCCCACCGCCCCGGCGGCATCGGCCCGCCCGTCCTCCGCCACGAAGATGTGCCCGATGTGTCCGGCGTTGCCGTCGGCACCGTCCAGCAGGCGCCCGTTCAGCACGATGCCGCCCCCAATGCCGGTGGACACCACCATGGCCAGGTAGTTGTCCACCCCGACAGCCCCTCCTACCCAACCTTCAGCCAGGGCCAGGGCTTTGGCGTCGTTGTCCACTGCCACTGGTAGTCCAAGGGCCTCAGACAGTCGATCTCGAAGGGGGAAGTCTCGCCACACGGCGATGTTGAGGGGCGAAAGGAGCCGATGGTTGTCTCGGGACGGCCCTCCGCTGCCCACGCCGCAGACGCTCACCGGCTGGCCGTGTTCTTCGAGAACCTCCCGGGCCAACTCCACGATCAGGGAGAACAGCGCCTCTTCGTCAGCAGCCTGAGACGGCCCTCGCCGCTGGCAGAGCACTTGCCCATCAGGGGCGACAACGCCGACGGCCACCTTTGTACCACCGATGTCCACGGCCAGCACCGGGCCGTCTAGCACTATCTCCACGGGCTGAGATTAGGAGACGGGCTGCCCTGCTGGTTTGCTCGGGGGGTACAGGAAGCGAATCAATGCCACCGCAGCCACCAGACCGACGATCTGCATCACGATGAACATGGGCGCCGACGACGGCTCGATGCCCGCGAAGGTGTCGGAGAACATTCGCCCCACGGTCACCGCCGGGTTGGCGAAGCTGGTGGACGAGGTGAAGTAGTAGGCCCCGCCGATGTAGGCCGCCACTGCGCCAGCCACAAACCGGATGCGGTCGGTTCGCACCAGTGCGAAGATCAGCGCCACCAGTCCAGCGGTAGCGATCACCTCGCCCAGCCACAGGTGGCCGGCCGAGCGGTCCTTAGTCGACCAGTCCACTGCGTCCAGGTCGAACATCAGGTTGGCCAGCACCGTACCTGCCACCGCGCCAGCAACCTGGGCGGCGATGTAGGGCGCGATGTGGCGGCGGGGAAAGCCCCCCAGCGCCCAGTCGGCCAGCGTCACCGCCGGATTGAAATGGGCCCCTGACACCGGGCCGAACATCAAGATGATGGCGAACAGCACCGCGGCGGTGGCCGCCGCATTCTGGAACAGCTGCAATCCCACATCGGTGGGCGACAGCCGCTCGGCCATGATGCCCGACCCCACCACGCCGATCAGCAGCAGCGCCGTGCCGACGGCTTCAGCCACCAACTTTCGCGTCAGCATGCCTGGAACCTCATGACTACAGGATGGTCGGCGGAACTGTCATAGAGAAACTGGGAACCTCGGCAGGGTGCAGATGGAGGGGATTCACATGCACCCCGCCAAGGTTCAGTTTGACGCCGTGCCGGAGGGATTTAGCACCTGCGTCGTGTTGTTGGGGCTTTCACCACCGCACAAGAAGTTAGGTGGCCTTGTGAAACACACGAGTTACCCGACATTTCGCCCGGGTGGCAACCGGGTGAACATTGCCCTTCCGAGGCCGAGAATATGTACGCTCAGCGGCCATGCGGTTCACCGGCGCCAGCGTCCCTCGGCGGGAGGACCCGCGCCTGCTAGCCGGTGCGGGGCGATTTGTGGACGACATCGATAGACCCGGCCTACTGGAGGCTGCGTTTGTGCGCAGTCCGGTGGCCCATGGGCGGTTGATAGCGGTCGAGGCCGGCAATGCCAGGGCCACCGATGGCGTCGTGGCCGTGCTGGCCGCTGAGGATCTCGCCCAATACTGCTCGCCCATGGGCTGGGGAGCGACTGGTCCGCTGATCGTGCCCGCCCATCTCCCTCTGGCCGACGACCGGGTTCGTTTCGCCGGCGATCCGATTGCCGTGGTGATCGCCACCAGCCGGGCCGCTGCCGAAGACGGCGCCGATGCGGTGGAGGTCGACATCGACCCGCTTCCCCCGGTGATAAGTGCCGCTGCGGGGGGCGATGGCGCCGCCGTGTGGGATGAAGCCCCCGACAACGTGCTCTGGTCCGGCGAGGAGGTGTGGGGCGACCCCGACGCAGCGTTCGCCTCCGCCGCCCATGTCATCTCCGAGACGCTCACCCAGCACCGTCACACCTGCGTTCCCCTGGAGACCCGGGGCGGAGTAGCCGAATACGACACATCCACCGGCAGCCTTCACTACGAGGTCTCCCACCAGAACCCCCACGCGCTGCGGGTGCATTTGGCCGCCATTCTGGGAATGCCCGCCGCCCGAATTCGGGTGACCTGCGACAGCATCGGTGGATCGTTCGGGCTGAAGTCCAATCCCACCCGGGAGGACGTGGCGGTGTGCGCCGCCGCCCGGCTGCTGGGCCGGCCGGTGCGCTGGGTGGAGGACCGGGCCGAGAACATGGTGGCCGGGGGCCATGCCCGCGAGGAACAAGTGAGGGTGGAGGCCGCGCTCGACGAGAACGGGGTGGTGATCGGGCTGCGAGCCGATCTGGTGATGGACCACGGGGCCTACCCGTTCTTGAATCTCCCGCTGTCGCTGTTCGCCAACATCATCAAGGTGCTGCTGCCCGGCACGCTGCGGGTGCGCCACTACCAGTTCCGCGGTTCGGTGGTGGCCACCAACAAGGCCTCGTTCGTGGCCTATCGGGGGCCGTGGGAGATCGAGTGCTGGGTGCGGGAGCGGCTCATGGACCTCATCGCCCGCCGGCTCGGCCTCGACCCCCTGGAGGTGCGCCGCCGCAACTACATGGGCGACGACCAGTTCCCCGGCACCATGCTCACCGGCCCCACCCTGGATTTCATAACCATCAACCAGACCCTCGATCGGGCCGTGGAACTGGCCGATTACCAGGGCTTTCGAACCGCCCAGGCCGAGGCCCGAGCCGAGGGGCGGCATCTGGGCATCGGCCTTTGCACCTACTTGGAGCCCGGCCCCGGCCCCACCGACTACGGCCAGGCGCTGGGCTTCACCTACGAGCAGCGCTCGATGCAACGGGCCCGGGTGAAGCTGGAGCCCGACGGCTCGGTGACGGTGTTCACCAGCCAGCAGCCCCATGGCCAGAGCCACGAGACCACCCTGTCCCAAGTGGTGGCCGACGAGCTGGGGGTGGCCATCGACGATGTGCGGGTGGTGTGCGGCGACACCGACCAGGTGCCGTTCAACATGGTGGGCACCGGCGGGAGCCGGGCGGCCACCCTAGGGGCCGGTGCGGCCCAGGGTGCGGCCCGCGTCGTGCGCCACAAGCTGCTTGCGGTAGTGGCCGCCATGCTGGAGGCCAATCCCGACGATCTGGAGATCGCCGACGGGGTGGTGGCCGTGCGGGGTTCGCCCGACCAAAACAAGACGGTGGCCGAAGTGGCCCGTCTGTCCTACATGGCCCCTTTCACCTTGGACGAGGCGCTGGGCGACGGGTTCGACGCATCGTTCGACTTCGGGACCCCGGCTGGCGGATGGACCCAGTCGACCCATGTCTGTTGGGTGGAACTGGACCCCGGCACCGGACTGGTGACCGTGCCCCGCTACCTGGTGGTGGAGGACTGCGGAGAGATGATCAACCCGGCAGTGGTGGAGGGCCAGATCCGGGGCGGGGTGGCCCAGGGAATCGGCAGCGTGCTGTTGGAGAAGATCGTCTACGACGACAGCGGGCAGTGCACCACATCCACCTTCATGGACTACCTGCTGCCCACCGCGGCCGAGATCCCCCGCATCGACATCGAGCACCTTGAGGGGCCCTCTCAGGGCGACGTCCCCTGGCGGGGGGTGGGCGAGGGCGGAGCAATCGGTTCTCCTGCCGCGGTGTGCAACGCCATCGAAGACGCCCTCGCCCCTTGGGGTGCCCAGATCACTGAGCAGTACCTCCCCCCCAGCCGGATCCTCCAGTTCATCTCCCCCGCCGCAGAGCCAAATGAAGCCGGACACTAACGTTGGGTCTGTGAGCGAGAACCCCATTGGCGAACGGCGGCCGATCCGCATTGCCGATGTCAAATGGGAGGACTTCACCGATCCCGGCGAGCCCGATCGGGAGCCGGGGCCGTTTGTGCGATGGCTGGTGGATCCGGCATCAGGCAATCAGGTCATGCACGTGAAATCGTGGGCGGGACGTAATGCGGCGGCCCACTGGCACCTGTCGGACACGGTGTATTTGGTGACCAAGGGGGAGTTCATCGTGGAGGGCGAGGAGCCCTACCGTGAAGGCGACCTCCGCTGGGTGAGGGGCGGGTTCGCTTACGGCCCGGAGCGGTCAGGCCCTGACGGCTGCGAGTATCTGTTCTTCAGCCTGGGCCCCTACGACAAGCTCGACCCCGACGAGCACCCGCCCCCGCTGGGCCGCTGGGACGACCCGTCCACCTGGGTGGAGGGGTACCCCCAAATTGAGCGGGCCAAGCTGATAGACAATCCCCGATGAGCCTTCAGATAGCCCCGCTGGACGCCCCGCTAGGCGCTGAAGTGGCCGGGTTCGACTTTGCTGCCCCCTCAGACCCGGAGACCACCGCCCAACTGCGGGAGGCGGTAGACGAACACCTGCTCCTGTTGTTCCACAACTCAGAGCCCCCCACCCCCGCCCAGGTCACCGGCTTTTGTGAGTCGTTCGGCCCGCTGCGTCCCACGCTGGCCGACAAATCCCGCCTTCCCGGCTTCCCCGGCATCAACCGGGTGTCCAACGTGGATGTCGACGGGGTGGTCGGCACCGGGGGCAGCGATGTGGTCACCTACCACTCTGATCTCAGTTTCAACCCACCGCTCATCGAGTTCCTGTACTTGGACGCGATAGCCCTGCCGTCGTCAGGCGGGACAACCAAGTGGCTGAACCTGGTGGCCGCCTACAACGACCTGGACGACGACACCAAGGCTCGCGTCAATGATGTCGGGGTGGTCTACCGGCTGCGCGACGGGCTGGACTTTGGGGCGTACTTCAAGGCAACCGACGGCGACGCGCTGCTGGCCGACCAGACGTGCATCTCGCTGGTGCAGACCAACCCCCGCAATGGCCGCCGCAGCGTTTGGCCCAACACCGGCCCCGACTTCGCCGCCGACGTGGAGGGTCACAGCCCCGACGAAGGCGCCAGCCTGCTGGCAGAGCTATTCGCCCACTGCACCCAAGACCGCTACGTCTACGAGCACAACTGGAGCGTCGGCGAATCCGCCTTCTGGCTCAACACCCAGACCATGCACCAGCGCGAGGCCTTCCCCCCCGACCAGGTTCGCGAGCTCCGCCACGTCAACATTCTCGGCCACACCGACCCCCGCCAAGTCGCTTAGTTGACCGCTTCTTACTCGTTCGTGGCAGCATACGACCCGATTCGGCTGGGTTTCGCGGTCCATAACCAGCTAGCTCGACTGGTTTGACTGCGCTCACCGCATCGGGCCTGGCCAAGTCCTACGGCGACCGGCGACTCTTTGCCAACGTCGCGGTGCAGCTCTCTCCTGGGCTTCGGGTGGCGCTGGTTGGCGGCAACGGGACCGGCAAGACCACGCTTCTGGAGATACTGGTCGGCATTACCGAACCCGATGAGGGGACGGTCGGGCGCCCTCAAAGCGCCGAGATCGGTTATCTGCCCCAAGATCTCGTCGACTCAGCTGGCGGCACTGTCATCGAGCAGGTCATGGCTGGCGCCGGGGCCGTGGCCCGACTGGCCGAACAGCTCGCCGGCCTCGAGCGGCGGCTCGGCGGGCTGGGCGAAGACCACGACGCCGTGCTGGCCGAATATGGGGAGGCGCAGGCCCGATTCGAGCAGCTCGGCGGCTACGCCCTGGAGTCCGAAGCTGCCAAAGTGCTGGCCGGGCTGGGGTTCTCTCCGGCCGATTCCCAACGACCGGTGCGAGAGATGTCGGGGGGCTGGCGGATGCGAGTGGCCCTCGCCCGGCTGATGGTGGCCCAGCCCGATGTGCTGATCCTCGACGAGCCCACCAACCACCTCGACGTCGACTCGGTTGCCTGGCTGGAGCAGCGTCTGGCCGCTTGGCCCGGTGCTCTGCTGTTCGTGAGCCACGACCGAGACTTCATCGATACGGTGGCCAACCGGGTCATGGAACTGGCCGAGGGCACTGCTCTGGCCTACACCGGAGGGTTTGCCGAATTCGTGGTGGCCCGAGAGGAGCGCCTAGCCCGCATCGAGGCCGCTGCCGCCCGCCAAGCCCGCGAGGTGGCCCGAGTGGAGCGGTTCGTCGAGCGCTTCCGGTACAAAGCCACCAAGGCCCGGCAGGTGCAAAGCAGGGTGAAGACCTTGGAGAAGCTGGACCGCATCGCCATCCCTTCCAAGGCCGAGCTGAACACCCGCTTCGCCTTCGCCGAGCCGCCCCGGTCCAGCCGGGTGGTGGTTGAGTTGGCCGACGCGACGATCGGCTACGACCCCGGAGCCGAACCGGTGGTATCGGGGGCGACTTTGGCCGTAGAACGGGGCCAGACTGTCGCCCTAGTAGGGCCGAACGGCGCGGGCAAGACCACCCTGCTGCGTCTGATCCTCGGCGAACTGGACCCCGACCAGGGAACAGCCCATCTCGGCGCCAATGTGAAGGTGGCCGCGTTCCACCAGCATCAGGCCGACGAATTGGACGGGTCGAAGCGGGCCATCGAGGTGTTCTCGGCCGGCATCGACCCCGGCCGGCGGAACTTGCGAACCGTGCTGGGCGCCTTTGGCTTCGCCGGCGAAGCGGCCGACCGGCGGGTGTCGGAGCTTTCCGGGGGTGAGCGCACCCGTCTGGCGCTGGCCCGCACCATGATCGAGCCGGTCAACCTCATTGTGCTCGACGAGCCCACCAATCACCTCGACCTGCCCAGCTGCGATGTCCTTGAAGACGCGCTGTCGGCCTATCCCGGCACTGTGCTGCTGGTGACTCACGACCGCCACCTCATCCGGTCGGTGGCCGACGCGATTATCGAGGTCCGCAACGGACGGGCGGTATGGCACTACGGCGTGGACGAGGCGGTGCTGGCCCCACCCCTGCTTGGGCCTCCAGGGCCAGACTTGGAGGGATCCGCCGGCGATGAACCTCGACAGCGCGGCGGTAATGCACGCGTCGAGCGCCGTAGAGCCAGTGCCCAGCAGCGGCAGACGACCGGCAAGCAGAAACGCCAGTTGGACCGGCTGGAACGAGACTACGAGGCAGCCAATGCCGAAGTAGACGACCTGCTGCGACGACTCGGCGACCCCGAGATCTATGACCGCCCCGAAGAAGTCCACGCCTTGGCCACCGCCCACGAGGCCGCCGCCCAACGAGCCGCCACCCTCCTGGCCCGCTGGGAAGCCGCCGTCGAAGCCCTCGAATAGCCCCGCAACCACCACTGATTCGCCGCCGCCGACTTTCCCAATCTCTGGCGTGCATGAAACTAATGGATACCCATAGGCTCTCTCGCCTATGCCTCCCACGTTGTATCGAGACACGAATTACTCGCTGACCCATCTGATTGAAGAGATCAAGCATGGCGAGATTGCCCTCCCTGACATACAGCGCCCTTTTGTATGGTCTTCAGCGAAGGTTCGCGACCTGTTCGACTCTATGTACCGGGGATACCCGATTGGGACGTTGCTGTTCTGGGAGACCGGTGCCGATACCAGCACTCGCCAGGTCGGGGGAGGCGAGCGAGACAATGTGGCCAAACAACTCATTGTGGACGGCCAACAGCGTCTGACCTCCCTGTTCGCCGTACTCACCGGCCAGCGAGTACTCACCAAGTCTTTTGAGAACCGCCATATCCAAATTGCTTTCCGGCCCTCAGACGAGGCATTTGAGGTGGCCGATGCAGCCATCCGAAGGGATCCTGAGTTCATTCCTGACATAGCCGAACTATGGAAGGACCGTTACCGATCAACAGTGCGGACCTTCTTGGCCAGGCTTGCCGAGAACCGAGGAGAACCGCTGGCCGAAGATGAAGAGGACCAACTCGAAGGCAGGATTGACCGGGTCCGTGACCTCAGGGACTTCCGCTTCCAGGTCATCCAACTCAATGCCAATGCCGACGAAGAGCAGGTAGCTGAGATTTTTGTGCGGATCAACTCCGAAGGGGTGCAACTCAACCAAGCGGATTTCATTCTTACGCTGATGTCTGTCCACTGGGAAAAGGGACGCAAGGAACTTGAGCAATTCAGCCGACAAGCAGTGGACCCATCCGTTCACGGACCTTCACCCAAGAACACGTTCATCGATCCAAGCCCTGATCAACTCTTGCGAGCAAGCGTTGGTCTCGCCTTCCGCCGGGCCCGTCTGCAGCACGTCTACAGCATTCTTAGGGGCAAGGACCTCAACACAGGAGAAGTGTCATCTGATAGGCGTGACGAGCAATTCGAACGGCTTCGCTTGGCTCAGGACGAGGTGTTGGACCTGACCAACTGGCATGAGTACCTCAAGTGCCTAACCCTTGCTGGCTTCCGCGGCCGTCGGATGATCACATCCGACACTGCCCTGATCTACTGCTACGTCCTTTGGCTCATCGGCCGTCGAGACTTTGTCATCGGTATCTCAACTCTTCGGTCCGTGATCGCCCGATGGTTCTTCATGGCTCATACGACTGGCCGATACACAGGGTCTAGTGAAACCGCCCTGGAAGCTGATCTTGCCCGGATCAACTCACTAGACCCAAACAACGCAGAGGCTTTCTGTGACGAGCTTGACCGTCAGATTAGGGCCAACTTCACAAACGACTACTGGGAGGTGTCTCTTCCCACTCGTCTCGACAGCTCATCGGCCAAATCCCCTGCTCTCTGTTCCTATTGGGCTGCTCTGAACGTGCTCGATGCCGAATTGCTATTCAGCAACCTCACTATTAGAGACATGCTGAAACCCGACGGAAGTGCGCCCCGCTCGGTCGAACGCCATCACCTGTTCCCCAAGGCCCATCTGAATGCCAGAGGCATCACAGATACTCGACAAGTCAATGCCATCGCCAACATGGCGTTCTTGGACTGGCCAGAGAACGCCGGCATAGGCGCCGATGACCCCGCTGAGTACTGGCCTGCAATGTCGAGCCGCCTGACGCCTGATCAGCGCCAACAGCAAATCGAATGGCACGCACTGCCTATCGGCTGGGAACAACTCGACTACTCGGATTTCTTGGAAAAACGCCGAGCACTGATGGCCAGGGTGGCTCGAAATGGCTTCGAGCGGCTTTGGAATGACGACAGCATCGATCACTCAACCTCGACACTGGGTGACTTACTGGACGCTGGTGAATCTCAAACTGTCGAATTCAAATCCACAGCCCGCTGGAACCTGCACTCTAGTCAGCAGGACAAAAGGATGGAGCATGTCGTCACCAAGACAGTTTGTGGGTTCCTCAATGCAGAGGGAGGAAAACTTCTCATTGGAGTGGACGACAACGGGAATGTGATCGGTTTGGATCACGACATGAAGACTTTGGGCAGCAAGGCAAACCGAGATGGCTACGAATTATTCCTACGCCAGCATCTGGACAACGCCCTGTCTACGCCAACTGCTGCGACGGTGCGACTCGACTTTGAGAAATACGCTGGCAAAGATGCGTGCGTCGTTACGGTCTCAGCCTCCGGCAAGCCGGTTTTTGCCAGGGCAGTTGAAGGAGGAGGGCCGCCATCCGAGTTTTGGGTCCGCATCGGCAACGCCACCAAACAACTTCATGGCGACGACATGATGGGATACCAAGACGATCACTGGGGCTAGTTGTAGGTCAGGTGTTGATCAATCGAAAGCTGCATTGATGGGGGCGACCAATCGATCCACCGCCCCCATCAGCATGGCCATCGCCCACGACCCCGACGGCTGCCACTCCGGCCTCCGCCTCTTCGAGCCGAGGATGACCGACTCGTGGGTCAGATTGTTCGCCGAGGCCACCAAGAGGGCTGCTTCCACCACCAATCACACCATCAATCAAATCAACCACTCCCCTGCCAATGGGAGGAAGCAACTGCCGGGCTGTGAGCCGACCACTCCGCGCGAGCCCTGTTCCCCTACCTACCCGCCCAACCCATCCTCAGCCCCGGGGACTTCACCGAGTTGTTCGGCGTCAGCGAGTGAACTGCCCGCAACGATCTTGCCGCCCTCGTCACTTGAGAAGTCCTCTCCACCCACCTACGTCAAGATCACCAGATCAGGCCGCAGCCGCCATTGGTTCTCTGCCTCGTGTCTACTGAATCTCTAGAATCTATGCTAGCTTTTCCCTTGGCAACACAACATTTTACTAACTCCGAAAAGGACTGACGATTGTGGCAAAGACTGGACTAAAGTCAGCCTTATTTCTAGATTTTGACAACGTATATATTGGCCTGAATGAACTGGACTCTCAGCAGGCTGCTGAGATGGCTGAGGAACCTTGGCAATGGTTACGACGTCTCTTAGAGCATGCAGGAAGCCAGGTCAAGAGAGATGTATTGGTTAGGCGCGCCTACCTTAATCCATCGGGACGAGTTTCAAACCGTGAAGGAACATGGACATACTTCTCAAGTATTCGTCCAAGACTCACTCGATCTGGATTCGAAGTTATTGACTGTCCCTCGCTAACAGCCGCTGGGAAGAACGCAGCAGATATCCGTATGGTCATGGATGTATTATTCTATATGTCCAAGGATACCAAATACGACGAGTTCATAATCGCGTCAAGTGATGCTGATTTTACGCCATTGCTGTACCACTTGCGCGCCGACAATCGTCGAACAGTTATTGTAGCAGCCGGTCAAACATCCACTGCGTACAGAGAAGTTGCCGACGCCGTCATTGACATTGGAGTCCTTCTTGAAGCAGGAACATTATCCCATTCCAACCAAAAGGAAGTTCTTGAAGAGATTTCAATGAACGCCGAAACTGCATCACATACTGCCAAAAGCATGAGTGACGATGCTCTTGTGGTTGCTGATGAAGCTCTTTCATATATTCAAGCTCGAGATGAGCCTGTGCTTCTCGCACCATTCGCTCAAGAATTGTTGATCGAATTTGAACTCTCGGAAGACTCAGATGGATGGTTTGGTCACAGGACGTTTAGCAAATTTCTACAGTCGATTAACCCTAACCTACAGATAACAGGACATTATGTCTGGGATAAACGGCGCCATCGTGATCCAGCAGAGCAAAACATTGAACTTCCAGATTCGATTCAACGAATCTGCAAAATCACCGATCTCCCTAGACTGGAGAAGCATGAATGGAACGCTATCTTTGCTGTGTTAGCCCGCTATTCGAGTACAAAGAACTTTAACCTTACGGAATGTACAGCCTGGTGCCGCGACGAGCTAGACGGTGAGGGGATCAAGATAGGCAGAGCTCAGATCAGCTATGTGGTGAGGAGTGCGCTGCATGGCGACCAACCATTGAATATGATGCCTGCGCCAACATTGGAGCAGATCCGCAGTGCAGTAGCACGAGCCACTATTGCGAGAACGCGCGCTGCTAACCCGAATCTTTCAGACGAAGAGGAAAATGAGTTTCGTGAGTGGCTAGGCGAGAACAGGCTCTCGGCTTAGCTCTAGAGCCCATTGGGAGGGACACCACCGGTGCTAAAAGTTGGTCAACCAGCATCAGCTTCGAGGCAATAATAACTCGAACCGCCTGCTAGGGCCGTCAACTGTGAGAATTCCTCGACGTAGAATGTCTAGGCCGATCAGAACTTCGGCTCCAGCGATGTCGGCCGTGTGCGCAGTAACCATGATGGGATCTGGCGGCCGATCCTGGCGCCAACCCAGCGTCACGGCGAGTGGGAACACAGAGCTTGAACGCTCACCTGAAGCAGTTTGCAGCACTGCCTGACGTACCGGCTCCAATAAGAGAGTTTCCGCGATCCTTGATGTGACGCAGGTCATGACAGCACCGGTGTCGATGACGCCCTTGGTTCTATGGGGAGCTAGCACCAACCGCCCTTCCAGCCGACGTCGTTCGAGCTCGCTTGGCAGCAGTCCAATCTCCACGTCGACGATCGGTCCGTGTGACCCGATTACCCCTGAGATGCAGGCGTAGGCTGTCTCATCAGCGCTAATCGGCAGGAACCGCCCAGGGTATGCAGACCACAGGGTCTTCCTGTGAGATCAATTTGACCAGAAATCGTCGCCCGACCTGGCTCTCGTAACCAGCGCTGCAGGCTTCGTTCTCGGTTTCAAAACAACCTACGAGCTGAGGGCGGCGTCGCCCATCTTCAGGTTGAATCAACACCGCCCAGCGACCGGCATCGGTAACCAGCATGGCATCCAGCCTCCTCACAAAGTCCGCCTCTAAGCGATCAAGGACACCGATAGCAGCCACTGCTTGCATTGTGGCACACAAAATAGCCTGGTCGACGACAGCATTTTGCGCCCAGTTAGGCGAACCTCTTGAAATCCCCCGCCAAGTGGCCTAGCCGTATACCAGTAGGTCGCTAGGGGTCCACAGGCAGACTCCCATTGACTCCTACCATGGAACGGGGGCCGGCTGCTCAGAGCCGACTAAGGAAGTAGGGGATCATGACCGGACATCGACGCTGGTTCCGTTTCGTGACGTTGGCCGTGGCTTTCGCTCTTGCATTTGGGATGGCTGGCTCTTCGGCGGGTGGTCAAGACCCCGACGAGAGGGATGCGGTGATCGCCCGACAGCAAGCTCTAATCGATGAGCAGGAGACACTGATCACTGCCCAAGAGGCGCTGCTCAACGAGTACCGATGCTTGTTCGACATCGACACCCAACTTGTTCCCGATGGCTGTCCCGACCTACCCCGGCCAACATCAACTCCGACACCCACCGCTACGCCCACTCCGGCTCCAACGGCAACGGCCACACCCACACCAACCGGCACACCAACCCCAACGGCCACTCCGGCTCCGACAGCCACCCCGACTCCATCCCCTGAAGACCAGACCGGCGACCCGGCAATCCCCGCCGGGACCACCGAGGAGCAGTGGGAGCAACTCCGCCAGTGCAATGCCAACGGCGATTACCAATACGCCAACCCCAACGGAGTGAACTTCGGCGCCTATGAGTTCAGACAAACAAGCTGGGACGGCCTCGCCCGCCGCCACTACCCCCACCTCGTGGGCGTCACTCCAAGCGACGCCGCCCCCGCCGACCAAGACCGCATGGCCTACGCCCTCTATGAAGAGCGGGGATGGGCGCCCTGGCCGGCCTGCGACCCGTCTCGGCCAACGCCCTCGCCAGAAGACACCACTACTACGGACCCAGCCGATTTCCCGCCGATCCCCGCAGGCACCACCCAGGCCCAATGGGACCATCTCATTCAGTGCGAATCTAATGGCAACTATCGGGCCTACAGTTCTGCTGGGCCATTCCTGGGAGCCTTTCAGTTCCTCCAAAGCACCTGGAACTGGGTAGCCGGCATTCACTACCCCCGCCTGGTGGGGGTAGACCCTCGTGACGCCGCCCCCGCCGACCAGCACCGCATGGCCTATGCGCTGTATGGCATGCAGGGATGGCCGCCGTGGCCCGCGTGCACCGCGGATTTCCGGTAGTAGCTACCGACCGCTAGACACTTCCCTGTCGAACGGACAGCAGACCTAGGAGGCCAGCGATGCAGGGCATGAGGATCGGAGCGATGGCAGCAGAAGGCACGGGTGAACCGCCGGTGCCGGGCATGAGCGGACCGCCAGGGTTGGCCGAGATCATCGAGAACGCCCAGCGGTTCGAAGCGCTGGGACTGGACACGGCGTGGATCGCCAACATCGAGATCGACGCGGTCACCGCATCGGCGGTGGTGGGCACCGCCACCAGCCGCATCGAGATCGCCACCGGGGTGACCCCCACGCCGATGCGCCATCCCTTCGCCTTGGCCCAGCAGGCCGCCACCGCCCAAGCCGCCTGCGATGGACGCTTCACCCTGGGCATCGGCCTGTGCCACCAGGGAATGGTGGAGAACCTGATGGGCCTCTCCTACGCCCGCCCGGCCCGCCAGATGAGGGAGTACCTAGAAATCGCCGGGCCGATGCTTCAAGGCCAAGGCATGAACTACCAGGGCGACATATACACCACCCGGTGGCGAGGCCTGTCGCATGCGCCCCCCACCGAGATCATCGTGGCTGCAATGGGGCCGATCATGCTGGGCCACGCTGGCCGATTGGCCTCGGGCACCTTTGTGTGGGCCACCGGCCCCAACACCCTGGCCGATTACGTGGTGCCCACCATCGGCGCCGCGGCCAAAGACGCCGGGCGCCCCCAGCCGAGAGTGGCGGCCGGATTTCCCATCTCGGTGGTCGACGACGCCAGCGCTGGCTATGAGGCCGCCGCCCGGACTTTCGCCCACTACAAGGACATCCCCTCCTATCGGGGCATGCTCGATCGTGAGGGCATGCCCGGGGTAGAAGACCTGGCCATCACCGGCAACGAATCCGCGGTCGCCGCCCAGCTGGGGCAGGTCCGAGATGCCGGAGTCACCGACCTGGTGGCCTTCATCTACGACACCGACGAACAGTCCCGAACCCGCACCGAGGCCCTGCTGGGCGAGCTGTCAGGAGCGGGCTGAGATCAGGTCGCCGCCAGTAAGGCGACATAAGGCTCGGGATTGCCGATCCACCGCATATCCCGCAGCTCATCGGCGCTGCGGCGCCCCGACAGCACGGCGTGAAGCTCGTCAAGGGGCGCTTCAATCGTGGCCGCCGGGGGCATCCGGTCGGCTACTCCCACGATCCGGGTCTCATCGCCGAATCGCAGCACCAGCCCCCGCAGTCCGGCCTCGGTGATGCGCTGGCCGAGATCGGCGACCAGCTCCTCAAACTCCAAGCTCTCCGCCGCTGACACTCCACCGCCCCGCTCGCTCAGCCCCGAAGTTGGGCGGCGGTGGGCAGGTCGAGACCCAGCATTCGGATGGCGTTGTCGCGGCAAATGGCGTCCACTTCGGCCTGTTTCAGATGCCCCATCTGCGAGGCCAACAGCTCCTTGGAGTGCGGCCAGGTGGAATCGGAGTGGGGGTAGTCGGTCTCAGTGGTGATGGTCTCCAAGCCAATGGCGTCGATGTTGGCTAGGCCCACCTTGTCGTCGAAAAAGCACACGAACACGTGGTCCCGGTAGTAGGTAGACGGCGGCTCGGGCACCTTGTCGGCCACCCCGCCCCAAGCGGCGTTCTCCTTCCAAACCACGTCCACCCGATCCAAGATGTAGGGCAGCCAGCCCATCTGGCCCTCTGAGTAGGCCACTTTGAGGCCGGGAAACCGGACGAACACCCCCGACATCAGAAAGTCCACCAACGAGTAGGTGGCGTTGGAGTGGACCAGCGCCGAGCCCACTGCGCCAGGGGCGTCGGCCGAGGTGGACACCATCTTCGAGGACGACCCGATGTGCATGCACACCACGGTCGCCGTCTCCTCGCACGCCGCAAAGAACGGGTCCCAATAGCCGGAGTGGATCGACGGCAGGCCCAGGTTGGGGGGAATCTCCGAGAAGCACACCGCCCGCACGCCCCGCTCGGCGTTGCGCCGGACCTCGGCCGCGGCCAGGTCCACGTCCCACAGCGGGATAAGGCACAGCGGGATCAGCCGCCCGCCCGAGGTGCCGCACCACTCCTCCACCATCCAGTCGTTGTAGGCCTGCACACACAGAAGGGCCAGGTCCATGTCGGAGGCCTCGGCGAAGGCCTGCCCGCAGAACCGGGGGAACGACGGGAAGCACAGCGAGGCATCCACGTGGCCGATGTCCATGTCGGATACCCGGGGCTCCACCTGCCAGGCGCCGGGCTGCATCTCCTCGAAGGTGATGCCCACCATCTGGAGCTCGTCGCGGGGAAAGGCCACCGCGGAGTGGGTGCGGACCATCGGATAGTGGAGATCCTCGTAGTACCAAAACGAGGTGGGCCGACCTTCGCCCTCTGTCCACGCGAACACGCCCCCGGTGTAGGAGATCTCGCACGGGGCGGTCACCACTCGGGGGCCGATGTCGGCGTAGCGAGAGGGCAGCCGCGACTGCCAAACGTGGGGCGGCTCGATGACGTGGTCGTCTACCGAGATGATCGGCGGGATCTCAATGGCCGACGCCGACGCAGCCATCACTGCACCGTGATCGGGAACATGCCCAGGGCACCGTCGCCCTCGGGCTCGCTGGGGGTGAACTCCACGAACAGGCGCTCCAGACCCCGGGTGAAGGCACCGGGACGGAAGCTGGGCTCATAGAAAGGCTCCATCCTCATGTCGGGAATCCGGCGGGTCAGCTCTTCGAACATCACCTTCAGCTCCAGTCGGGCCAGCGACGCCCCCAAGCAGAAGTGGGTGCCGAAACCGAACGACACGTGGTGGCGGGCGTCGCGGCGCACATTCAGCTCGTCAGGATTCTCAAAGGCGTCGGGGTCGCGATTGGCCGAGGCGTACATCAACAGCACCTGATCGCCCTCGTTGAGGGTCTTGCCCTTCAGCTCGTGGGCGGTGGTCACCGTGCGGCGCATGTTCAAGATGGGAGACACATAGCGGATGAACTCCTCCACTGCGGTGTCGCCGACCACTTCGGGCTCGTCGACAAGTATCTGGCGCTGGTCAGGATTCTCCATCAGCGCCAGGCAGGTGGTGCCGATCACCGTGCGGGTGGTCTCAGCCCCACCGTCGAGCACCAAGAGCACCTCATGCATGATGTCTTCGTCGCTCAGCGGCTTGCCGTCCATCTCCTTGTGGGCCCACATCGAGATGAGGTCGTCTTGGGGGTCGGCCCTGCGCTTCTGGATCAGCTCGAAGGTGGTCATCCCCCACTCTTCAATGGCCCGTTCTCCCTGCACGGTGTGGTAGCCCGGGCCGCCGCCGCCCTGCATGGTGGCCTCCGACCAGTGCATCACCCTGGGCCACAGCTCAGAGGGGTATCCCAGCCGCTCTCCGATCATGTAGGCGGGCAGCGGCGCAGCCAGGTCGTACACCACATCGCACCACCCCCGGGGCGCCACCCGATCAATGAGCTCGGTGACTACCGCTCGAATCTTGTCCTCCTGCTTGCGCACTGCTCGGGGGGTGAACTCTCGGGCCACCAGCATCCGCTGGCGCTGGTGGTCGGGATCGTCCATGTTGATCATGGAATCCGACATCTCGATGTTGGGACGGCTGCCGGAAGCCGAGCTGTACAGGTCGGTGTTCTTCTCCACCGCCAACAGGTCGGCGTGGCGGGATATGCCCCAGATCTCGTTATTGGCGTCCCAGTAAACCGGGTCGTTCTCCCGCAACCAGGCATAGGCCGGATACGGGTCGTGGGCGTACATGTATCCGTCCAGCAGATCGACGGGCTGGGTCACCTCAGTAGTCGCCATAAGCGGCGATGGTAGTGGGCGCGCTCAGGTCAGTCGGCAGCGAGGTTCTCGGCCGCGAACTCCCAGTTGATCAAGTGATCCAGGAATGCCTCCACATAGGCGGCCCGAGCGTTCTGGTAGTCGAGGTAGTAGGCGTGCTCCCACACGTCCACCACCAAAAGGGGCTTGCGACCATGGAGCAGTGGCAGGTCGGCGTTGGACGTCTGCATAATGTCGAGCCTGCCCTCGTCGGCCACCAGCCAGGTCCACCCCGAGCCGAAGAGCCCCACGGCAGCGTCGGCGAACCGGCGGCGGAACTCGTCAATCGAGCCGAACGACTGCTTGATGGCCGCGCCCAGCGGCCCAGAGGGGGTGCCGCCACCGTCAGGTCTCATTGAGCGCCAGTAGAAAGTGTGGTTCCAAATCTGGGCCGCATTATTGAAAATCGGTCCCTCTGCCCCCATCGCGACGGCTTCCAGGTCGGAGCCCTCCCACTGGGTCCCGGCGGTGAGCCGGTTCAGATTGGCCACGTACCCGGCATGGTGGCGCCCGTAATGGAAGCTCACCGTATTGGCGCTCACATAGGGTTCGAGCGCGCTTTGGTCGTAGGGAAGGGGGGGAAGCTCATACGCCATAACCGGCTAACACGGTATCGGCAAAGAAATCGGGACTTATAGCCGTAAACATCCGAAACGGGTTCTCGAACACAAATGCCCGGAAGTCGTCCTCGGTGATCAGCCCCTCATCAACCAGGCTGTGGGCTTCGTCCATGATCGATCCGATCTCGGTCACGTCCCAGTGGCCGATGTCGGATGAGAACACCGCATTGAGCCGCACACCGCAGGGGTTGGCCGGACCAAAGGCCATATGCACTCCTCGGTCGTCGGCTTCGCATCCAAAGTAGAGCGACGACGCGAACGACTCGGCGATCTCCCCGTCCGAGTCCACCCCCAGCCGGGTCCACTCGTCGGGCTCGTCGGGGGTGCCCCCGTGGATGGGCATGCCGTGGGCGTATGAGGCCAAGTCGTCGCCGAGCACCGCCCGGAAGTCCTCGCCATAGCGCTCGAAGTACTGGGACAACTCTTCGAGGTCAAGCAGTGCGGGGTCGAAGTTGCGCTGGATGGCACCCCAGCTGCGCTTTTCCCAGTGCTCGATGATGTCGCACAGCAGCTGGGTGCCCCACGACACGCCGCACTCCAAGAACACGAACGGCAGCTCGGGGATGCGCCTGGTGACCCCGCCCAAGAAAAGGGTCTTGCACAGCTCGTACATCAAGGCCTGAAACTGGCCGATGTGGTTTGCGGTGTAGCTCGACACGAAGGTGTGGATACCAGGGCGAAACGCCAGGCCTCCGTGGAAGGTGGCCGCGAAGCCCAGCTCTACACAGCGGCGCCAAACCGGGTCATAGTCATAGGCCGAGTCCAGGCCATAACAGTCGAACCAGTGGTGCTGGCCGGGCCACAGCCAGCCCGACCGGGTTTGGTGGTCGGGATCGTCGATGGGGCGCATGACCCCTTCGGCGAATACCACCACCTTCAAGCCCAGGGCGGCGCAATGCTCCAGCTCGGCGATGGCCTCGTCGGGCGTGTGGGCCGGAATGATCCCGGCCATGGCCATGCGCTCGGCATAGGGGTTGTAGACATCGGCCGAAAACTCGTTGAACGCCCGGCACAGCCCGGTGCGGTACGCGGGGTCTTCCACCGCGCAGCTGGTGAGGGTGTTGGTGGGGTAGAGCACCGTGTAGTCGATGCCCACCTCGGGCAGCCGCTCGTAGAGCAGAGCCGGCAGCATGGCAGTGGCCCGGTCCAGCACGTTGGCGGTGTGGGTCCCCCACCAGGCCCCCTGGGGAGTCCGGGTTCGGCGGCGCTCGTCGAGGCTGCGGGCCTTCTGCGCGTTGCGCATGGGTAGGCCCTCGGACAGATACCGCTGATACAGGTCAGCGCCCAGAACCCGCTCCAGGTGGGGTTGTTGGGCCGCGGTGATCTCCAGCACATGGCCATCGGCGTCGATGACCGGGTGGCCGAATCGGCTCATAGTTGTCGCCGCCCCCCTATCGAAAGGAGATTTCGCAGACGGCTACGGCAGGCAGACGTCGGGCAGCGGGTGGCGGAACAGGCGAGCCGCATTCTCATGGGTGAGCTTGCGGATCACGTCATCGCTCAGGTGCCCCAGCTTCGACTCCAGGGTGTCCTGGCACTCGGGCCAAGTGGAGTCGGCGTGGGGATAGTCGGTCTCCACCATGGTGTTGTCCAGCTTCAACGCGATCACCGCGTCGATGGACGATGGGTCGTTGATCGTGCAGTAGTAGAAGTTCCGCAGCAGCACATCGTGGGGGCCGATCTCGGTTCCACCGGGCCACATGTCCCGTCCATGTCCGGAGATCTCGATTTGGTGCTTGAGCCGGTCGTACATGATGGGCAGCCAGCCGCAGCCCCCCTCCGACATGGCGATCTTGATGTTGGGATAGCGCACCGGAATGCCCGACCACACCCAGTCGGCCGCCGCAGTGTAGGCGTGCATCTGGAACATTGTCGCTCCCACGCCAAGTGCCGGCCCACCGGGGTCTTTGGGCATTACATGACCCGAAGAGGCAACGTGCAGGCAGACCACGGTGTCGGTCTCCTCGCAGGCCCGCCACACCGGATCCCACCAGTCGCTGTGAATGGAAGGCAGACCAATATTGTGGGGAATCTCCGGCAGCGTGACGGCCACAAAACCCCGCTCGGCGTTGCGGCGGATCTCTGCCGCGGCCAGATCAGCGTCCTTGAGCCAAGTGATGCCCATTGGGATGATGCGCTCGGGGTAGGAGCCCCACCACTCCTCATAGACCCAGTCGTTGAATGCCCGGGTGACCGCCAGGCCCAGTTCGGGATCGGAGCAGTCGGAGTAGACCCGGCCGCAGAACCCGGTGATCTGGCTGGGGAAGCAGATCGAGGCCCAGATCCCGCCCAGATCCATGTCGTGGATGCGGGCCTTGATGTCCCATGATCCCCTGCGCATGTCGGAGAACCGAGCCGGCTCCATGGTGAAGTCGTTGCGATCAGCCCTCCCAACCAGGGCATTCAAGCCGAGTTGGGGATAGACCTGCCCGTCGAACTCCCAGTGCTGGCCGCCGTCTTCGCGCTCGACAACCTTCGGGGCCCGATCGGCAAAGCGGGCCGGCAGCCGGCCCTCGAACAACCAGGGCGGTTCCACGAGGTGGTCGTCAACCGAAATGAGCGTGTAGCGGATGCGCTGGGGCTCGGGATCGGGAAGCAGGAGATCACTGGGCTTCTCGTGGATATCGACAATGGTCATGGCCGAAGCCTAGTGACCGGTGCTAATTCCCGGCCCCTTCAGTCCCAGTTTTCTGTTCAAATTACGACGGCGGACTGATTCAGTCCAGACCGGCCGCCCGAAATGCCCGGCTGAGCAATGGGGGTACCTCTCCCACCGCCTCTTCCATATCATCGTCCTCCTCTTCGGCTTCCCCTATAACGGGAAGTCGGAGGGCGCCGGGGTATCCCGACGATTCCGAAGGACCATCGTCGATCAACACCAGTTCGGGCTCGAACTCAGCCTCCTCAGCTGGGGGGCGTGAGTCTGCCTGAGTCCATCCCACCGGCACGACGACCGCATCGGCATGGCACCGGCACAGAGGAACGCCGGCAATACCGGCCTCCTCCTGGATGCCCACCAAATAGGCCGCGAGCTCTCGGGCGTTGATCAACAGAAGCGCCGAAGCACGTTCGCCGCACGAGACGCGCGCGCAGAACTTTGCCGACATAAAAGAGAAATTACTTCCGCCAACCACAGAATTAAGGGATACCCGCGGTTGCGCTGCCGTGCTCAGCCACTGTAGATAGGTGACGGAATGAAATCAGAAGCAGTAGATCGACGGGCAGTAGAAGTGTTGGCCCGCCAGTTGGAGTTGTGTCGGGTCAGCCCAGAACGCCCGGCCACAGTGTTGGCCGACGGGGCCACCGACCCTGCTCTTGTGGACACTTCCGTCCATGCTCTTGAGCAGATCGGCGCCCTGCCAAGAACGGTCTCCATCGACAATTTGCCTCCGAGCGGAGCAGACACCGATCCCACACCACCCGAAATCGTCGTCAATCTCCTCAACGGCTACTCGGATGCGGTGGAGACCCTGGTGTCCTCGAACTCCCGGGTGCTTTCGGTAGTCGCCGACTGCACCGGCGATCTGCGAGGAGTGGTGCCCCACGTCGGCCTGAGCCGGCGGGTGCAGCGGGGCCTAGACCTGCTGGAAGCCGGACAGGAACTGAATGTGAGCGACAACCACGGCACCAATTTGCGGGTCGGCCTCCAAGGTGCCCGCCGATGGGTACACGACGGGCTGGCGGCCCACCCGGGCAAGGTTGCCGAGTGGCCTCGGGGAATGATCGGATCGGCGCCAGTCGCAGGAACGGCCAAGGGCACGGTAGTGATGTCCCCGGGCGACATCTGGTTGCCCATGGGCTGGTACGTGCGTTCGACGGTGGCTTTGACGTTCGATGGCGGGCGAATGGTGAGCATTGAGGGTCCGCAGAGCGAGACCGATGCCATCAGGGCCCACCTGGCGTCGATCGGCAATCCCGCGGTCTACCGCCTCGATGCCGTGGAGATCGGCATGCTCTGGATCGACAGTCCCCGACCGCCAGCCCTGTTTGAGCCGGGATTCGCCGACTCCTTCGGGGTTGCCGACCGCTATGGCCACGTGGTTATCGCCACCGGCGACTACCCCACCGTTGGCATCGCCTGCTGTCTGAGAAGTGCCACGGTGGCCGTAGACGAGGTGGCCGCGGTCCGGTCAGGGCGGCCCCAGGGCGAGCTTGCTCCCGATGTCTACGAGCAAGCCGCCCACCGCTATCCCTTGTAGCGGCCCACACCAGCAGACATTGCCTTTTCGAAGGGTCACCTGAGCGGCCACCCTTGTAGTGTCTCGGCGCATGGAGATGCGCAGCATTGGAAGCTTGTCGGTTTCGGTGGTCGGGCTGGGGTGCAACAACTTCGGCATGACCATCGACGCAGATGCCACGCAGACCGTGGTAGATGCGGCCATCGACGCCGGCGTCAACTACTTCGACACCGCTGACCTGTACGGACGGGGCAAATCCGAGGAGTTTCTCGGCGCCGCGCTGGGCGACCGGCGAGACCAAGTGGTCATAGGCACCAAGTTCGGTCATCCCGGGGCGCTTCCTGAGGGGCAACGGGGGGGCGACCCGGCCTGGATTCGCCAAGCCGTAGACGCCAGCCTTACCCGGCTCAACACTGACCGCATCGACCACTACCAACTCCATATGCCCGATACCGACACCCCCCAAGCCGAGACGCTGGGGTCGCTTCAGGAATTGGTCGACGAGGGAAAGGTGCTGGAGATAGGTTGCTCTAACTTCAGTGCCGACCAGATCGACGAAACGGCCGGAGCCGCCGCGGAAGTGGGTGCGGGCAACTATTCCAGCGTGCAGAACCACTACTCGGTGTTGACCCGGAGCGTGGAGGACGAAGGAGTCATCGACGCCTGCGAGCGCACCGCCATGACGGTGGTGCCCTACTTCCCCTTGGAGTCCGGGCTGCTCACCGGCAAGTACTCCGGACTGACCCCTCCCGAGGGGTCGCGCCTGTCCATGTGGAAGGGCGAGATGCGCGACATGTTCTTGAGCGAGGACAACCTGGCCGCGGTGGATCGACTAACCAGCTACGCCGCCGAGCAAGGCCACAGCATCTTGGAGCTGGCCATCGGGTGGCTGGTGTCCAACCCGGCGGTGGCCTCAGTCATCTGCGGTGCAACCAAGCCCTCTCAGGTGGCCTCCAACGTGACTGCGGCCTCTTGGTCTATGACCTCCGACCAGCGGTCCGAGATCGCCGCGCTGGCCTCATAGCAACTCTTGCACTGCCTCGCTCAAGGCGAGAAGCGGGTCGGGAACGGTGATTTCACCGACTACTTCTATGTAGGCCTTGATGAGGGGTTCGGTGCCGCTGGGGCGCAATGACACCCGACTGCCGTCAGCCAGGTCGAAACGGAGCACGTCAGCGGGGTGCAGCCCGTTGGCTCCGTCGAGGTAGTCGGTGATTTCGACTACTGTCACCCCTCCAAATTGATCAGGCAAAGCAGCCCGAACTTCGGCCATGATCTCTGATCCGGGGCGCCCGCCCAGATCAACGCTGACTTGACTGGTGCGATGTAGTCCGAACTCGTCCATTAGCTCCGCTAACCGCTCGATTGGAGTGCTTCCGTGCTCGTAGGCCAGCCACCGGCACATCATCGTGAAATGGACCGCCGCGCTGATGCCGTCTTTGTCCCTCACCCTGTTGTTGCAGGCGAAGCCCAATGCCTCCTCGTAGCCAAACACAAACCTCCAGGGCAGGTGGCCGGGCCGAGGCTTGAGGCCGTCGGCTGCCCGGGCGATCCATTTGAAGCCGGTCAGCGTCTCCACATGGGTAGCTCCCCGGGCCTCGGCGATGCGGCCGACCAGCCGGCCAGAGACGATGCTGCTGGCTACCACCCGCTCGTCGCCGCCTGACTCGACCCCCAATCCCAGAATCCAGTCGCAAAGAAGCGCTCCGATCTCGTCGCCAGTCAATACGCGCCACTCGTTCTCGTAGGCCCACACCGCGGCAGCCAGCCGGTCGGCGTCGGGGTCGTTGGCCAGCGCCAGCGGGGTGTCGATCTGTGTTGCCCGCCGGATGACCTTGGCCAGGGTGTCGTGGTTCTCGGGGTTCGGCGAGACAACGTTGCGAAAGAGGGGGTCGGGCTCGGCCTCGTCTTCCACTACGAAAGGCTCGCCATTTTCTAGCTCTGTCAGCGCGAAGTTCACATAGTGCAGCCCCACCCCTTGAAGAGGGGTGTACGCCAGCGGGTGGAAGGAGTAGAGCCGGGGCACATTGGCCAAGATGGCTGCTATGTACTCCACTTCGACCGAGACCTTTTGCGGCCACTCCGGGTCGGAACCCCGATCGGGCAGGTCGCAGGGGAGCAGCGGCTGGGCGGCCATGGCCGCTTCGATGGCCTGATCGTGGGGTGGGATTACCTGGGCACCGTCAGCCAGGTACAGCTTTAGGCCGTTGTCGCCGACAGGATTGTGACTGGCGGTGACCATTACCCCCGCGGCGCACGTGAGGCGGGTGACGGCGAAAGCCAGGACGGGAGTGGGAGTGTTGGGAGGCAACGTCACTGGCCAGCAGCCGGCCCCGGCCAGCACCTCGGCGACGTCGGCGGCAAATTCCTCAGAGTTCTCCCGAGCGTCGTGGGCAATCACCACCCCGCCGCGGAAGTTGAGCCATTCGGCCAACGCGGCGGCGAACTGGCGAACCACCACCCGGTTCATGCGGTTGGGGCCCGCGCCCATCGGGCCCCGGATGCCAGCGGTCCCGAACCGAAGCCGGTCGCCGAAGCGGTCGTCTAACCCCTCTTGGTCGCCCGCATCTATCAACTCCTGCAACTCGGCCCTGGTGACCGGGTCGGGGTCGGCAGCCAGCCACTCCTCGGGGGTCGGGACGTGGGTGCTCACAGCACTTCGATAACTGTGCCCAGCACGTCAGTGACCCGACTCTGGGCGGCCTGGCCAGCGTCGAGCACCTCTTGATGGTCGAGTGCGCCACCCATACCCGCGGCCGCGTTGGTGACCAGCGACACCCCGGCCACCTCTGCCCCAAGATGACGAATGGCGATGGCCTCCAGCACGGTGGACATGCCCACCAGATCGGCCCCCATGCGGGCCAGCATGGTGATCTCCGCGGGAGTCTCGAAATGAGGCCCCACCAGCCCGGCGTAGACCCCCTCGCCTACCGACGGGTCGACCCTTCGCACCGCGTCCCGAATACGAGTCGAGTACAGGTCGGTCAGATCGGTGAACCGGATGGCATAGCCCTCGGGCGGGTCCGGTCCGAAAAGCGGGGATTGCCCGGTGAGGTTGATGTGGTCGCTGATCAGCACCGGCTGGCCCACTCCGAAATCGGGGTTCATGCAACCGGCGGCATTGGTGAGCACCACCGTGGAGCATCCGGCGGCCACTGCGGCCCGCACACCGTGGACCACATCGGCCGGCGTGTGCCCCTCATAGAGGTGAACTCGGCCGGCCAGCACCAGCACCCGGCGGCCGCCCACCGTGACCGAGCGGAGGGTCCCACCGTGGCCGGGCACCGACGGGGGGTGGAATCCGGTGATGGTATCAGCGGCCAATTCGGCGCTTACCGTGCCCAACCCCTGGGCTACATCGGCCCAGCCCGACCCTAGAACCACCGCAGCGTCGAAGCGGCCTCCCAACCGCTCCACGAGCTCGGCCCCGGCCTTTGCAGCCAGTTCGAATGGATTCATGCCTCGATGGTAGGAGGCTCCGGTGACAGTTCCCGCACGGGCCGCTAAACGAGGTGGGCCAGCGACCCGGAAGGGCGGGCGCCAAATTGGCCAATGGTCTCGGTGGCGGCCAGAGAGCCCAGCCGTCCGCAGTGGGCCAGATCCATTCCCCGAGTCCAGCCATAGAGGAAGCCCGAGGCGTACAGGTCCCCCGCCCCGGTGGTGTCCACCACCTCGACCGTCGGCGCGGCTGGAACCTCGATGATCTCGGTGGGGGTGACCAGCACCGACCCCAGATCCCCTCGGGTGAGAGCAGCCACCGCGCACCGCCCCTGCACGGCGGCCACCGCGGCGTCGAAGTCATCGCCGGTCTCGTACAGCGTGCAGATCTCGTGATCGTTGCCGAACAGCAGATCAATGGGGCCATCCACCAAGTCGAGCCACTCCTGGTGGTGACGCTCCACACAGAAGCTGTCCGACAAGGTGAACGAAACCGTCCCCCCCGAGGAAGAGCAGATCGAGATGGCCTTGCGGATGGCCTCTTTGGTGATGTCTACGTCCCAGATATAGCCCTCGCAGTACAGCACCCGAGATGCCCCCACCAGATCGGGGTCGATGTCGTCGGGGTGCAGTTCGGTGCTGGCTCCCAGGTAGGTGTTCATGGTGCGGGCCGCGTCGGGGGTCACAACTATGAGGCACCGCGCGGTGGGCGGCCCGGCGGTGGCCGGAGCCACCTCGAAGCGCACCCCCAAGGCTCGAATGTCGTGGGCGAACACCTCCCCGAGTTGATCGTCGTGCACCTTGCCTATGTACCCCACCTGCCCGCCGAATGAGGCCACCCCGGCCACCGTGTTGGCCGCTGAGCCCCCCGACGTCTCGATGGCCGGCGCCATGGCGGCATACAGTTCCTCGGCCCGGCCAGCATCAATCAGCGTCATCGCCCCCTTGAGCAGCCCGTGGGCGTCGATGAAGTCGTGTTCCTCTGTGGCGATCACATCGACAATTGCGTTGCCGATCCCCACCACGTCCAACTCAACCACTCAGGCCCCTCAAATTCGGCGTAGATCCACTAGCCGGAGAAAATGTACTGGCAGTCGGACTCGGTTAGGAATGTGCCTTCCGCAGCAACGTTCTCCGCCACTTCGCTAGTCGTGGCGTTGGCCACGATGACCAGGGGGTTGAAGTCGGCGTGCAGAGCCCAGGCCAGCGCAACCTGACTCAGGTTCAGGCCGAGCCGGCGGCCCACCTCGGCGGCCCGCTCCCGGCGAGCCCAGTTGTCATCGTCGAGATAGCAGCGGGCGGTGTCGGCTAAGTGGCCCTCGGTGGCGCCTTCAAGCTCTTGGCGGGTGATTCGCTCGCTGAGAAATCCCCCGGCCAGCGGCGACCAGGCCACTACCGCCACCTCTTGTTCTCGATGCCACTCCCGGTCGACGGCCCGGTCGGGGCCGGTGAGGGTGACCACGTCGTCCCAAGGTTCGTCGAGTTGGTCGACAAGGCTGTAGTGGGCGCTGTTGGCCACCGGTCCCGCCAGGTCATGGGCGCTGGCATAGTCAACGGCCGACTTGATCCTGGGCGTCGACCAGTTCGACACCCCCCACGCTCCGATATGGCCCCGGTCTATGGCGGCATTGACCGCCTCAACGAGACCGCCGATCTCAACAGAGGGGTCGTCGCGGTGGAACAGCCACAGGTCGAGATGGTCGACTCCGATCTGCTGTCGCGACCTGTTGATGTCTTCATTGATGGCGTCGGGATTCACCCGAGGGACCCAATCGGGGAGTTCAGGATGGCAGCCCTTGGCCGAGATGACGATGCCCTCTCGGCCCCCCCGATGGCGGAGCCATCGACCCAAAATGGCGTCCACACCGTCGTCGGGGGTGGCGTAGTTGACCGCGGTGTCGAACGCATTGATCCCTTCGTCAACCGCGGCGTCGAGCAAGGCAAAGCGGGACGGGTCGTCAAGGGCAAACAGGCTGATGGCCCCCTGGACTACCCGGCTCATGGGAGTTTGCACCCCAGAAATCTCGATGTACTGCATCAGTCGCTGCCCTCTTCAAAGGGGTACACCACTCCGAGGCGGCCTCGGATCTCATCGCATAGTCCAGCCATCTCCAGCGACAACGCCAACGGCATACGATCGCTCTCGGTGCGCCCGCGGCGGACGCAGTCCACCACCTCGTCGATCTCGTATTCGAACCCGTTGGCCCGATGCGGCATCGTCTCGATCACCTCTTCGCCACCGGCCCGCAAGATGGCCCGATCGGCGGCCCAAAACACCGGGATCTCGATCGACCCAGCCGTGCCGGCAATCACTGCACTGCTCTCCAGGTCGGAAACTGTGGCACAGCCGAGCTGGGCCAGCCCGCCTCCCGAGTAGGACGCAGCAATGGACACGATCTCGTCCACACCTGTCTCCCCCACTCGGGCAAGAGCCCCGTATTCGACTGGATGGGAACCGTAGAGCCAATGGGCGATGGTCAACGGGTAAACCCCTACGTCAAGCAGGCTTCCCCCCGCAAGGCTTGGATTGAACAGCCGGTGCTCCGGCATCACCGGGACGGAGAATCCGAACGAGGCCGTCACCAGCCGCACATCGCCGATGCGGCCCTCGTCTATCCAGCGGCGTACCAGCCCATATATGGGCAGAAACCGGGTCCACATCGCCTCCATGGCGAACACACCCGCAGCCTGGGCCGCTTTCACAATGCGGGTCGCGCCCGCCAGATTGGGAGCGATGGGCTTTTCAACCAACACCGCCACACCCGCATCAATGCCTGCCAAAGCCGCCTCCTCATGAGACGGGTGCGGGGTGCAGATGTACATCGCGTCGAGCTGTTCTTTGTCCAACATCTCCCCCACCGACCCGTAGCTCGCGGGGATGCCCTGAGCTTGGGCGAAGGCACTGGCCCGACCGCTGTCTCTACCGGCCACCGCCCCGACGTGGGCGCCTTCCACAACCTCCATGGCAGCAAGAAACTGCCCGGTTATGTGGCCGTGTCCGACCATGCCGAACCGAATGTCGTCTGTATCGCGCAATCTTGCCTCCTGCGATTAGGCGCGGCCCGAGGCTACTTGGCTCTTCCTGTTGCGGGCATTACGGAGCCAGGCCGCCCTCCACTACTGTGCCCATGTCGAATCCGCGTCAGAGAACAGTCCCATGAGCAATCGAATTGACGGTGACGAGTACCGGGTTTCCGAGGAGGAGAAGGCCCACTTCGCGGAGTGTGGCTACGTGCACCTGAGAGGGCTGCTTACTGCCGAGGAGATCAGCGAGCTCGAAAGCACCTACGACCGGTTCTTGCGGCGGGAGATAGAGGTGCCGGGCAAGGACTACTGCGATATGGCTGGCGACTACGGCCGATCCCCCGAGGATTTCTCAATCATCAACGTCATGCTCCCTCGGCGCTACTTCCCCACGTGGCAAGGCAACATCTACGAGCGGAGGGCGGCATCGGCAGCCCGGCAGCTGTGCGGCGACGGGATGGCCATCGACTACGACCAACTTCTGGCCAAGCAGCCGTACAAGGAAGATGCCGTGTTCGCCTGGCACCAGGACATGGCCTACTGGCCCGACACCCCCGACACCCGCACGGCCACGTTCTGGATGGCCATCGACGACTCCACCATCGCCAACGGCTGCATGCGCTTCGTGCCCGCCACCAATCGGGAACCGGAGCTGCGCTCCCACACTCCCCAGTTCGGGGACCGGGGCGACTCCCATGCCCTGGGCACCGACCTCCTCGAAGGCGACGAGCCGGTCCCCGTGCCCATCGCCCGGGGGGATGTGACCGTGCACAACGAGCGGGTCATGCACGGCTCCGGCGGCAACTCCACTGCTGGATTCCGCCGGGCCTACGTGATCGCCTTCCGCTCCCGGGACACCGTGGCCATCGAGCGCCAACTCGGCTTCACCCACAGCCACAACGACAGCGGCGAAGTTCTCGAGCAGGTAGGCGTCGAAGGCCAAACCCGCTGATCGGGGCCGACCTGCCCCACGACCAACTGTTTCGCTAGACCGCCCGTGAGGGGGTGGTGAACGAAGTGCGGTGGTCGAGACGAAGGCTGCTGGTCAGCCGGAGGCTGGCCCTGAGGGGGAGACCTTCCGATGACGATCCCACCATCAATTCGACGTCGCCTTCTTCGACCACCAATTCGAAGCTGCGGTCAAGAAAGGCGAGCTGGCTGGTATCGAAGTCGAACTCCACTCGCCTGCTCTCTCCGGGCTCTAGCGACACCCGGTGAAAGCCAGCCAGTTGGCGCACGGGACGGGTAATCGACCCCACTACGTCTCGCACGTAGAGCTGCACCACCTCGTCCCCGGCGCGATCGCCAGTGTTCAACACTGAGCAACTGATCACAACCACCTCTCCGGCGCGGGCGCTGGTGGCAGACAGGGTGAGATCTCCGATCTCAAAGGTGGTGTAGGAGCGGCCGTGGCCGAAGGCCCAGGCTGGAGCGCTGGGTCCATCGACATAGGCGCGGTCGGACGATGACCCGCTGCCGTGCTTGTGCCCGTGATACGTCGGCGATGCGCCCACGCCGGCAGGAAACGACACAGGCAGCTTGCCACCGGGGTTCAGCTCGCCGAACAACGCCGAAGCAATCGCCTCAGGTCCCTCAAGGCCGGGGTGCCAAACCTGGAGGATGGCTCTGGCACCGGCAAGGTCTCCCGCGATATCGAGAGGCCGGCCGCTAACCACCACCGCAACAGTGGGCACCCCGGCATCGATCACCCGCCGCACCAGTTGGGACTGCGCACCGGGGAGCTCAAGCGTCTTGCGGTCCCGGCCCTCCCCCCCGGTGGCGTCGCCCACCCAGCCGGTCTTCTCGCCTACGGCCAACACCACAACGTCGGCAGTTCGGGCTGCCTCCACCGCTTCGTCGATGCCGTCTTCGTCAAGCCGGGTCCAGTCACAGCCCTTCACGCTCGTAACCGGCGCGTATTGGGCAATGGCGCCGGCAATGGTGCTCATGTCTGGGTACAGGCCTCCAATCGCCCGATCCAGCTCGACCGGGTCGATGATGGCGCCAGTGCTGTGAAAGACCCTGGCTACCGCGTCCAGGGTGGGATCGGGAGCGGACTCATCGGCCGAACCGTCGGCATCATCGGTGCCTCCGAAGATTCCGGCCATCGACCCCCCGAGACCCTGAGACAGCGCCATACCGAGCTCGATGCCCGCGGGCGGGGTGTACGCCGCGAAAAGGCCCCGCAGGGTGTCGGCCATCGGCCCGATCACCGCCACCGATCCGACATCGGGGCGGAGCGGAAGGGTGCCGTCATTCTCCAGCAACACCAATGACGCGTCGGTGATGGTTCGGGAAAGCTCCAGCGCCGCTGGCTGGTTGAAGGCCTCAGCAGCCCGGTCGGGATCCACGGTGGGAGAGTCCATGAGGCCGACCTGGAAGCGCTGGATGAGAGCCCGTTCGACGGCTAGGTCAAGCCCCGATTCGTCGAGTTCGCCGTTTCGGATCGAAGCGGGCAGCGAGGAGTAGCAGATTCCCGTGGGCAGCTCGATGTCGAGCCCCGCTGACAGGGCCACTACTCCGGCTTCGGCATCGGTAGCGGCCACGGCGTGGGGCTGGCGGAGCCGGACCACCGCCGAGTAGTCGGCCACCACGCAGCCCTGGAAGCCGAGTTGGCCGCGAAGCAGGCCGGTGAGGATCTCGGGAGATGCGGCCACCGGCACTCCGTCGATCTCGGAGTACGAGTTCATCACCGACGCCAGTCCGGCATCGCGGATGGCACCCTCGAAGGGCAGGGCGTACACCTCGTGCACCGCACGCGGCCCGATGGGGCTGGCTGTCTGGTTTAGGGCTCCTTCGGTGTAGGAGTAGCCGAGGAAGTGCTTGCCGGTGGCGATCGTTCCTTTACCCAGATCGTCGGTCTGCATGCCGCGGACGAAGGCAATGCCCATCGCGGCGCACAAGAACGGGTCTTCCCCGTAAGTCTCGTGAACTCGGCCCCAACGGGCGTCCCGGTTCACATCCAACACCGGCGAGAGCACGTGATTGATGCCAACCGCCCGAGCCTCACGGCTGGCCACCCCAGCCATCTGCTCGATGAGCTGTGGCTGAAAGGTGGCCGCCAGGCCGATAGCGGTGGGGAAGGCGGTGGCGGAGTCGTGGGCCAGGCCGCACAGCGCCTCGTTGTGAACCATGGCCGGAATCCCCAACCGGGTGTGGTCCCGCAACCACTCTTGGATTGAGTTGATGGCCGAGGCCAATTCCCGGGGCTGTCGGGCGAGACCCCCGCCCATGCAGATGTGGCCCACTCCGTGGGGAATCAATTGGCTCATCTTGTCGGGATCGGGGCCGGATTGGCCCATGAACATTGCCGGGAAAACGCCCACTACTTGGGCGGCCTTTTCCTCCAGGGACATGCGCGACAGCAGTTCAGCCACCCGCTCGGAGATGGGCAGGCTGGAGTGCAGATACGGAGGGGCTGCCTCGGTCATCGCACCTCGTCGGAGGGGCGCATTCGCACGCCGAGCACCGCTTAGTTGACGGGTAAGAAGTCGTCGGCGGCGGCGTCATAGGCAAGGAGAATTGGAGCGCTGTCGCCGATGTCGAACTTGCCAGCCTCTATTGATGCCGACGAATTGGCCGTCACGTCGAGACTGAGACCACCTTCGGCGGCCGCCCTAAACGAATCGTTGGTGAGATCTGGCCCGGCAGCCGTAGCAATCTGCGTGAATATCTCCACAGCTTGGCACGCCCAAATGGTGGTGTTCAGATTCACCGGTTCATCACCCTCGGGGTCGACATTGACGACTTCGCCCGACGCCGCTTCGAAGCGGTCGATGCAGGATACAACGCTTGGATCCCCCGCCTTGGCGAGATCTTCGAATCCCACTGAACCGAGCGCATAGGCACCTTCTAGGGCATCGGTCGTGTAGCCGAGGTCGCGATAAAGTTCGGGGTCGACGCCGCTTCCTCTGGTTGCCACCAACCTGGGGCGATATGGACTCCGATCAATGCCAGAGACCACGTTGAGAGCCGAACCGATTCCCACCGCGAGGATTACCTCGGCCCCGTCGGCCTGCCACCGCTGGGCAAAGGCCTGCATCTCGGCTTCTGAGGCGGCAATGTCACCCCCACTGTCGGTGGATTCGGTTTCTGACACCACATCGACTCCGGCGGCCACCAGGGCGTTGACGTAGTGATCCCGCTCACTTCCCGTGTCCGCGGCGGCATGCACCGCCACCGGACCATCCAGGATCCCGGCATCGATCAGCAACTGGACGCTGATTGCCGCGCCGCGGGCAGGGAGCGCGCCTGGGCCGATGGCCACAGCCTTGGACCGGTCGAAATCCTCTTGGCTGACCCCGAAGGTGTTGATAAAGATCGTTTCGTTCACGTCGGTGAAACAGGTCAGATTGGTGAGCAGCGGACCCATGGCCGCAAACACTTCCTCATCTTGCGTCAGCTTCACGCAGGCCGCCTCCGTCTCGACATCCCCTAGGGGCGAATACCCCACCATGACCGGCTCAAGTCGGCGACCGAGAACCCCACCGCTGGCGTTAACCTCGTCGATGACGGCCTGCCACTTGGCTTCCACGTCGCCGTTGCTGCGGCCGATGACGGTGAGATCGATGATCACGATGCCGATCTTGATCGCCTCAGAGGTCACGCCCCGGAACGAGTCGGTCAGCACAATCGGCTCAGGCTCGGCTGGCTCTTCCTCGGTCTCCGGCGCCTCAGCCTGCTCGTCTGCGGGCTCAGGAGCCTCTGTCGCCGAAGGAGCATCCTCGGTGGCCGGCTCTTCCGACTCGTCTGCGGGCTCAGGAGCTTCTGTTGGTGGGGGCGCGGTCTCAGGCACAGCTTCTTCCGGCTGGGTCTCAGGTTCCTGAGCACCGCCGTCCGAGGCAGGCTCTGAATCTCCGCCGCCGCACGACGCGGCCAACATGAGCAGAACGGTGATAATTCCTATGAGTCGTAAGCGCACGGCTGCATCCCTCCGCAAAGGTCTAGCCCCTTACGTTTTCACATTAGGTTGGGGATATGCGACGGGACTCCGGCACGATGCAGATAACCGTCCAACTCCCAGACCGCTCCGGCGAGCCGGTTTACTTCGGCGCTCCTTTTGAGCCGCCCGCCGGACGGGTGCTCCACTGCTGGGGCCAGCTCGGCGTGGAGGATCGACCCCACCTGGTCGAAGACGGCGAACTAGTCGAGTACGAAGCCACCATCGAACCCAAACCGGGGGTGGTGAGCACCTATGCCCACGTCCACGACACCAGCGACGGAATTCTCGACGCCTTCTGCCAAGGGGCCAGCAACCTATCGGCCAAGCGCCCCCACACCCCGCTGATCGTGGGGCTTCACGTCCGCCCAGTCGAGAGGGTGGTGGCCAAAGGGGCCTGCGATGAATCGCTGCGCCGAATGGCTCGGTGTCTGCGGGATCTGGGCATGCCCGTGTGGCTGCGGATCGGCTATGAGTTCAACCTCAGCTTCGACCCCCACGACACCGAGGCCTACAAGGACCTCTTTCCCCACATCGTCGAGCTGTTCAAACAAGAGGAGGCTCAAAACGTGGCCTCCACGTGGTGCTCTGCGGCCGGCTCGTTCCAGTTTCGAGACCCGTTCGACTGGTGGCCTGGAAATGAGTACGTCGACTGGGCGGCCATGGACGTGTTCGCCCCGATTGGCTTTGAGCGCTCCGAGACATCCGCCTATCTCGACCGGTGCCGGGAAGAGAGGAAACCGGTGATGATTCCCGAGTCGTGTCCCTTCTTCTTCGATTGGAATCTGGTCGATCCCGACCGCCCCGAGTCGTTTCGCGACGGGCTGCTCGAGATCGGCGACTTCGAAGACCAATGGGCCTGGTACAAGGCCATGTTCGAACTGGTCCGGCGTCGGCCCGAGATCAAAGCCCTGACAGTGATCGCCACCGATTGGCGGGACGGCATGTTCCCGTTCTACGGAGACACCAGAATCGGCTCTTGGGAGGGCCTGCCCCACCGCTATGCCGCCGCGTTGTCCGACCCGCGCTTCATGCACCGACAGGAGTCCCAAGATCTGTTCGAGCACCGATAAGCAAACCACCGGGAAGGGGGGTAGATGACCGACGCCGCCAGCGACGACGCCGGCGCCCTTTCTCGCCGGGTTATTGACAGCCAGACAGATCAGACCGGCGCCGACGATGAGGTGATATTTCCCGACCACGTCCTTCCCGGTGTGGGCGGCGAGCAAATGTCGCTGCGGGAAGGGCTGGCCAAAGGCGGAATAGCCACCTTCCTCGTCCTGTTGATCCTCAACAGCCTCGATGAGCTCGAATCGGCGGCGCTGTCGGTTCTCGCTCCCGAAATCCGCGACAGCTTCGGCGTAGGCGACGGGGTCATCGTCTTCTTGGGCGCCGCCTCGGTGTCGTTCGTGTTCCTCGGCGCATTGCCCATGGGCTGGCTCGCCGACCGATTCCGCCGAGGACCGGTCATCGGGGTGGCCAGCCTCGCGTTCGGCCTCTTCTCGCTGCTTTCCGGCCTTGCCCGCCATGTGGTGGTGTTCTTCTTCGCCCGGCTCGGAACCGGAATCTCCAAGTCCAACACCCTCCCCGTCCACAACTCTCTGATAGCCGACCAGTACCCGATCGGCGTGCGAGGCCGCATCGCGTCGCTCTCCATCATGTCCGGGCGCACGGTGAGCATCATCAGCCCGGTGCTTGTCGGCGGCATCGCAACCCTCGTCAGCTGGCGGTGGACCTACTACACCCTGTGGATTCCGGTGGCCGTGGTGGCGGTGTTGGCGTTCCGGCTCCCTGAGCCGGTGCGAGGCCAGTGGGAGAAGACCGACGTATTGGGCAAGACGGGTGGCGATGGCGACTCGGCCCCCATCTCGCTTGAGGCCGCGTTCGCCCGGCTGAACAAGGTCGCCACCCTGCGCACCGTGCTACTCGGCTTCGCCGCTCTGGGCTTCGGACTCTTCAGCCGACCAGTGCTCACATCCTTGTTCCTAGAGGACGAGTACGGACTGGGCCCGTTGGGCCGAGGCACCCTAACCACGGCGTCGGGGGTCGGGGTCATCGCCATCATGCCGCTTGTCGGGCGGCGTTTCGATCGCCTCTACCGCGAGAACCCCACCCGGGCGATGGGCTTGATCGGTGCGCTTGTCTTGCCCTCGGCGCTGTTGCTGCCCCTCCAGTTCAACATGCCCAACCCGTGGCTCTTCGCCGTGTTGGACGTTCCCGGCTCGCTGATGATGTTCGCGGCGTTCGCCATGGTCGGACCTCTCATGCAAGCCGTGGTGCCCTACCGGCTTCGGGGCATCGGCTCGGCGCTTTCCACGCTGTACATCTTCTTCATCGGCGCGGCTGGCGGCGGCCTGCTGTCGGCCATGGTGATCGATGCCAGCGGCCCGAAGACCACCATCCTGGTGCTCGGCCTGCCCTCCACCATCGTCGGCGGCGCCTTCATGTTGAACGGCGCCCGCCACATAAGGCGCGACCTGTCGCGCAACGTGGCGGAGATACTCGAAGAGCAGGCCGAACACGACCGCCAACGAGAAGACCCCGAACACATCCCTGCCCTGCATTTGGCTGACGTCGACTTCAGCTATGGCAACGTCCAAGTGCTCTTCGATGTCGGCTTCGAAGTCCGCAAGGGCGAGACCCTGGCCCTGCTGGGCACAAACGGCGCCGGCAAGTCGACCATTCTGCGGATCATCGCTGGCCTCGGCACTCCGGAACGGGGAGTGGTGCGCCTGAATGGCCGCACCATCACCTTCTCCACCCCCGAACAGCGAACCGAGATGGGAATCCAGACTCTCTTGGGGGGAAGCGGCGTATGGGCGCCGCTCAGCGTGCTCCACAACCTGGAGATGGGGACCTATCAGCTCCGAGACGACAAGGCCGAACGGCAGCGTCGAATCGAGCACGCCCTTGAGCTGTTCCCCGAACTGCGCTCCCGCCTCGACGACCGGGCCGACGCCCTGTCGGGCGGCCAACAACAGATGCTCGCTCTGGCCCGGACACTGTTGTGCCAGCCCGAAGTCCTCCTGATCGACGAACTGTCCCTCGGCCTCGCTCCTACTGCGGTGGCCGAGCTCATGGGCCACATCGAGCGGCTCCAATCGACCGGGCAGACCATCGTCATCGTCGAGCAGTCGCTCAACATCGCCCTGGAATTGGCCGACCGGGCCGTGTTCATCGAGAAGGGCCAGGTGAGGTTCGAAGGCCCGGCCTCTGAACTGGCTGAGCGCGACGACCTGGTCAGAGCCGTTTTCTTGGGAGACGAGGGGGGCTGATGGCGCTGGGTTTCCTCGAAGCCAACCGCCAGCTCATCTTCGACGGGGCGGTGAACGGCCTGGTGTACGGGATGCTGGCCATGGCCATCGTCCTGATTTTCCGCTCGTCCCGGGTCATCAATTTCGCGGCCGGAAACATGGGCCTACCCGGTGCCGGTCTGTTGGCACTGCTGGCACTGCGCTGGAACGTTCCCTTTTGGGTAGCGGTGCTCACCGCCATCGCGGTGGGCGCTCTGTTCGCCGCCGTGGTGGAGACCGGAGTGGTGCGCCGGCTGTTCACCGCTCCGAGGGTGATCCTATTGGTGGCCACCATCGGGGTCGCCCAGCTTGCTCAGGGCATCCTGCTGGCCTACCCCGACGTCGGCGGCGGCATCGGCACCCGCTATCCCGTCATCATCGACACAACCTTGACCGATGTGGCAGGGCTCTTCGTCACCGGTCAACAGCTCAGCGCGCTGATCGTCGCCCCCCTGGTGGCGATTGCGCTCGGCGTGCTGCTTGACCGGACCCCCTACGGCCGAACGGTGCAGGCCACCGCGGCCAATCCCGATTTGTCGCGAGTCTCGGGCATCAAGCCGAAACGGGTATCGCTCACCATCTGGGTGATCGCCGGGGTGGTGTCCACCATCGCGGTGATCCTGCTCTCTGCCGACCGCAGCGTGAGCGGGCTGGAGACGGTGGGACTCACCACCATGGCCAACTCACTGGCCGCAGCGGTGATCGCCCGGATGCGATCGTTCCCGCTCGCCCTGGCCGGAGGCGTGGTGGTCGGCGTGACGTTCTCGCTGGTCAAGTTCAACTATCCGGTTGAGGGCGGGCTCTTCGAGTTCGTCTTGCTGATCGGCGTGTTGGTGGCGGTGGCGGTCCAGGGTCGTCGGGACGACGACGCTCCAGGGCGGTACTCGTTCGCTCCCAAGGTCCGCCCCATTCCCCAGCATCTGCTGTCCATCTGGTGGGTCCGGCACCTGGGCAAGATCGCCCTGGGTCTGGCTGGGTTGGCCGCGGTGCTGCTGCCCATTGTCGTTTCCACCCCGTCACGGCAGATCACCTACGCCACCATTCTCGCCTTCGGGATCTGCGCGGTCTCGGTGGCCATCATCACCGGATGGGCGGGACAGCTATCGCTGGGCCAGATGGCCTTCGCCGGAATCGGCGCCGTCGCCGCGGCTTCGTTCCAACGGGGCATCCAAATGGACATCGGCTGGGGCAACAGCCGGCTGATCGACTTCGAAGCCAGCGGCATTCCCTTCGCCGCCGCGGTTGTCCTGGGATCAGTCATTGCCGCCGGGTTTGCCGGGCTGGTGGGCGTGGGCGCACTGCGGGTGCGCGGCCTTCTGCTCGCCGTGGCCACGTTTGTTCTCGCCCTGGCCACCGAGGAGTACCTTTTCCGCCGGCCCATCTTCAGCGATGGAAACACCACCTCGGTCTCCTTTCGCCGAGGCCAGGTGTTCGGGCTCGACCTCGACAGACAGCGCACCTACTACTGGCTACTGCTCGGGATATTGACAGTGGTGCTAGTGGCGGTGGCCCGCATTCACCGCAGCCGCTTTGGCCGGGCCATCCGGGCCCTGCGGGACAATGCCGACGCCGCGGCGGCCTACGGGGTTCGCCCGGCGCGTACCAAGCTGGGTGCCTTCGTCCTGGCCGGCGCGGTTGCCGGGCTTGGCGGCGGTCTTTTGGCCGGAGTGATCCACGAAGTTCCCCTGACTGGTCGCTTCTTCGGAACCGGGGAATCCCTGCGGCTTATCTCCATGGCCATCATCGGCGGCATCGGCGCCACCATCGGGCCGGTGTTCGGCGCGCTGTGGGTGATCGGCCTCCCTGCCTTCGCTCCCACCAACCGGCTGATCCCCCTGTTCACCTCGGGCGTCGGCCTGCTGATCCTTCTTCTGTATTTCCCCGGCGGACTCGCTCAAATCGCCTATTCCGCCCGCGACCGGATCGTGGCCTGGTTGGAAGTCCGCCGACCACCACCCCCGACCAAGCAAATCCACTCCGTGCCCACCGCGCTAGCGGTTCCGGCCGCGGTGCCCGACACCTCTGAACCGGCGCTGCGGGCAACCGGGATTTCCGTGCGCTTCGGCGGCCGATTGGCGGTTGACAACGCCCACATCGAAGTGGCCCCCGGTGAGGTTGTGGGGCTCATCGGCACCAACGGCGCCGGCAAGTCGACTCTGATTAACGCCATCGGCGGTTTCGTCCCATCCAAGGGCCGCGTCGAGCTCTACGGCCGGCCGATTCACCGCCTCAAGCCTGCCGAACGGTCCCAACGAGGACTGGGCCGCACATTCCAGGCTGCAACCCTGTTTCCCGAGCTCACCGTCCGAGAGACCGTCTTGGTGGCCGCCTCCTCTGCTGCGGCCCCCAATCCAAAGGGACTCTTGACCGCGGGCCGCACTAAGCAGAGCAACGGCTCCTCACAGGCCCAAGCCGACGATCTGATCGACTTCCTCGGTTTGGGCCGCTACGCCGACCGCCAAATCGCCGACCTTTCCACCGGCACCCGCCGAATCGTCGAACTCGCCGGACTCCTCGCCCTCAACGCCCAGATGTTGTGCCTCGATGAGCCCACTGCCGGAGTGGCGCAGCGAGAGGCCGAGGCCTTCGGCCCCCTCATCGTTGAAATCCGCCGCCATCTCAACGCCTCCTTGCTCATCGTCGAGCACGACATGCCGCTCATCATGTCGATCAGCCACCGCGTCTACTGCCTCGAAGCCGGCTCCATCATCGCCCAGGGAACACCCGCCGAAGTCCGATCCAACCCCGCCGTCATCACCAGCTACCTAGGCCTAGACACCCGCGCCATCCACCGCAGCGACGCCTGAATCAGCCTCAAGAGCAGCAAGTACCCGCCGGAACCAGTTCAGATCCACGCCGACACCAAGACGGTCGCTAGCTGTTCGGGGAAACACGGGGCTACGCTCGCCGGGCGATGGGCCGACTGGAAGAACTCACCAAGGGCGCCCGTGTCAGAGGTGTTGCCCCCATTGAGGTAGTAACGGTGATCGACGCCGAATGGATCGGCTCGGATGCCGTCAACCTCACCTACGAGGACGACAGCGGGAATGTTGAGCGGGAGATCGTCTATCGCTCCAAGGAGTCGGAGCTTTCCCTCGACGGCGAAGGCCGGCCGTGGTCATTTGACACCGACCCGGAGCTGTTCACCCTGGTAGCTGAGGCCAAGCGGATCAGCCTGGCCCATCTGTTCGACCCCTACCTGGCCACCTACACCAGCGATGTCGATCCGCTCCCCCACCAAATCGAGGCCGTCTACAAGGAGATGCTGCCCCGCCGCCCGCTCCGATTCCTACTGGCCGACGATCCCGGTGCGGGCAAGACCATCATGGCCGGACTGTTAATCAAGGAGCTGATCGTTAGGGGCGACCTCGACCGGTGCCTGATCGTGGTTCCCGGCGGGCTGGCCGAGCAGTGGCAAGACGAGCTGGGCGAGAAGTTCGGTTTGGAGTTCGAGCTGTTGACCCGAGCCATGATCGAGGCCACCCGCTCGGGCAACCCTCTGGCCGAGCGGCCCCGGCTGATTGCCCGCCTTGACATGCTGGCTCGAGACGAAGACCTCCAAGCCCAGCTCGACCGTACCGACTGGGATCTCGTAGTCGTGGACGAGGCTCACAAGATGTCGGCCACATTCCGAGGCGACGACGTCGAGCAGACCAAGCGTTACAAGCTCGGGCGACGCCTCGAAGCCGTAGCCCGCCACTTCTTGTTGATGTCGGCCACGCCCCACAACGGCAAACCCGAGGACTTCCAGCTGTTCATGGCTCTTTTGGACGGCGACATGTTCGCCGGCAAGTACCGCCGAGGCGCCCACAGCGACAAGCCGGCCAAAGACCTGATGCGCCGCCGCATCAAAGAAGACTTGCTCCGCTTCGACGGCACCCGGCTATTCCCCGAACGGGAAGCCACCACCGCCAAGTACACGCTGAGCCCGGCCGAGCACGACCTGTACGAGCACGTCACCGAGTACGTCCGCAACGGAATGAACCGGGCCGAACAGCTCAAGAAGGAAGGCGAGGGCCGCCGCTCAGCCGTGGTCGGTTTTGCCCTCACCATCTTGCAGCGGCGCCTGGCATCTTCACCTCGGGCCATCTTGCGCTCCCTGGAGCGCCGACGCGATCGCTTGTCGGCCCGCTTGGCAGAAGCAGTACAAGCACGGGACAACCCGGCTTTGGCCAGCAAAGACGAAATCGAAATGCTGGGTCAGGTTCCAGAGGGCTTCCGCCCGTCGGACTTCGACGAGTTCGATCCCGATGAGCTCTTGTCCAGCGAAGAGGAGGAGTTCGAAGAGCAGATCGAGGTCGAGGCCACCCCCGCCCGAACACTCGCCGAGCTGAGGGCCGAGATCAGCGACCTCGACGGCCTCGTCCAGCGCGCCCAGGTCTTGTACCGCCGGGGCGACGACCGAAAGTGGGACGAGCTGTCCAACCTCTTGCAGAACACGCCCGAGATGCTCGACGAGCACGGTCGCACCAAGAAGCTGATCATCTTCACCGAGCATCGGGACACGCTCGACTACCTCGTCGAAAAACTTGGCCGCCTTCGGGGACGAACCGACGAGGTGGTCGACATCCACGGCGGTGTTCGCCGCGAGAAGCGCCGCCAAGTGCAGGATCAGTTCACCCAAGACGACCGAGTGCGCATCTTGGTGGCCACCGATGCCGCCGGTGAGGGTCTCAACCTCCAACGTGCCCACCTGATGGTGAACTACGACCTTCCGTGGAATCCCAACCGCATCGAGCAGCGATTCGGACGCATCCACCGCATCGGCCAAACCGAGGTGTGCCGGCTTTGGAACCTCGTGGCCGAGAACACCCGCGAGGGCCAAGTGTTCGAGCGATTGCTGGAGAAGCTGGATGAACAGCGAAAGGCCCTGGGCGGCAAGGTGTTCGACGTGCTGGGAGAGGCATTTTCCGACAAGTCGCTGCGAGAGTTGCTCATTGAGGCAATCACCGCCGAGGAGCCAGCCATCCAACAACTCCGCATGACGGCGGTGTTGGACGCCACGGTGGGAGACCGGACGAGGGAGCTGATCCAAGATCAGTCGCTCCTCTCCGATGAGCTGAGCGATGCGGTGATCGCCGACATTCGAGAACGGATGGAACGGGCCCAAGCCATGCGCCTGCAACCCAGCTTCATCCGGCGGTTCTTCTTCGGGGCGTTCGACTTGCTGAACGGCAAAGTCACCAAGCGGGAAGCGAATCGCTGTCAGATATCCCGAGTGCCCCAAGCCTTGCGGAACTGGGATATCGGCCATGGCCGAGGCCGGCTTCTCCCAAGCTATGAGCGCATCTGCTTCGAGCGTGAAGAGATATCGGTTCCCGGGCGGCCCATTGCCGACTTGGTTTCACCCGGCCATCCCTTGCTCGATACCACCATCGGCGCGCTGTTGGAACGCCATGGGTCGCTCCTCCAAAAGGGCAGCATCTTGATCGATCCCGAGTCCACCTCCGAAGTGCCCAGAGTGCTGGTATTTCTAGAGCACGAGATCGTCGACGGCACCGCCGTCAACGGTGGACATCGCAGGGTGGTGTCCAAGCAATTCGAGTACGTGGAGATCACCGAAGACGGCGAAGTCGAAGACGCCGGTGAGCACCCCTATCTGGACTGCCGCTCCCCCGATCCCGACGAGCTCCAACTACTGGCCCCGTTGGCAGATGTCGATTGGGTTCGGGACACGCTCGCGGCCACCGCTCTCAATCACGCTGTCGAACACAACGTCCCCTCCCACGTCGCTGATGTAGAGGGCCGAATCCACTCCCAAGTTGACCGGACCCTGGAGGCCGTACGCCAGCGCCTCACCGAGGAGATCAGCCATTGGGACACTCGAGTGCTGCGACTCAAAGACGACGAGTTGGCCGGCAAACCCAACGCCCGCATCAACTCAGCCAGGGCACGACAACGATCCGAAGAAGCTCAGCTGCGGCTGGAGCGGCGAGAAGAAGAACTAGCCCGTCAGCGCAAACTCTCGCCGTTGGCCCCCCGAGTAGTCGGGGCCGCCTTCATCGTTCCCGAGCGACTGCTCGCCAAGCTCGGGGGCACCCCACCACCCGAGCACCCCATCGACACCACCCGAACTGACCGCCTCGCCGTCGATGCCGTCCTAGCCGCCGAGCGGTCCCTAGGCCGAGAGCCAATCGAGATGCCCCACAACAACAAGGGCTTCGACATCGAAACCCGAAACCGAGATGGCCGCATCCTCACCATCGAGGTCAAAGGCCGTGTGGCCGGAGCCCGCGACTTCTCCATCACCCGCTCCGAGATCATCTGCGCCCTCAACAAATACGACCGCCACATCCTCGCCCTCGTCGAAGTCTCCGAAGACGACACCACCACAGTCCGCTACCTCTACGACCCCTTCACCGGAAGAGAGGCTGAACCCAGCCCCGCCGAATACAAACGCACCCTCGACTGGCAGACCTACTGGGAGCTTGCTGAATCGCCGCGGTGACGGCCTACGCCCTCCCACCTGAAACTCCAAGCAAGCAAATCGACAGCACTTCAGCATCTCGGCTGCGGAAGGCACGCGGCCAAACAGCCAAACAGTTCGCTAGATTGCTCTGGCAAACCAAGCTCGTGGTCTGCGAAGATGGTTCGTCCTACTGGCACTATGGATGCGAGACAGGAACCTGATCAGTGGCAACAAGCAGGCACTATAGCGACGACGAGCTTGCCGAGCTTCGGTCAGCGCCAAAGCGTGTGACCAACCCGGGCGCACACTGGAAGGAAAAGCCTGGGCATCGTCAGCGCAACTTTCGAGCATGCGACCAGCAAGACGACTCAGTTCGCTTCTCGATTTACCAACGACAGAGTCTCCACGACGACAACGACTTCTCTTGTGGGATCGAATTCATCCCCAGGGTTGGGGCACGTCTGACCTTGGCACGCTACAACGGGCCAAGCCATCGGCACGGTGAGATTGTCTATCGTCCGCACATTCACCGCACCACAGCTACAGCGATCGCGGCAGGCAAGAAACCTGAGTCAGAGGCGGACGAGACCGACCGATACACCAATCTCGAAGGTGCCTTGAGATGCTTGGTTGAGGACTTCCACCTAAAGGGGCTCAGCATCTCGAACAACAATCAAGCGAGTCTCTTCAATGGCCCTTGACAGAGACGCCCTAAGAAGGCTCCTGTGCGAACGCCTCTGCCAAGAGGTAGACGTTGAGCAACGCCCAGACGGCGAGTTCATGCTGCGCACACACTTCGAGTTTCCCGACGGTGACAGCTACCCCTTCTATTTGGCGGAAGCTCCCTCTGGAGGACTCCGCCTCTCAGACCGCGGCCACACCCTGATGCACATCAGCTACGAGCACGATGTCGACTCTTTTCTTGATGGAACTCGCGGAATGCTCATGGAGCGAATTACGTCTGAAACCGGTCTTGTGCGAGAAGACGGGGCATTCCACCTTGAGACATCCGCGGAAAGACTCTCCGAAGCCATCTTCACCTTTGGGCAGGCATTGACGAGAATCTACGACTTGACATTGCTATCCCGCTCAAACGTCGGATCGACCTTCTACGACGATCTAGCTGACTGCCTCTCTGGTCTTGTTGATGCCGAGAGGATCCAGCGTGATTATCAGCCTGAGGTGCCCAATGCCGAGGCCTATCCTGTGGACTACCGAATCAAGGGCCAAAGCGATGTCCCGTTGTTCCTCTACGGAGTGCCTAACCGCGACAAGGCGCGGCTGACAACGATCATGCTTAGCTATTTTCACCTGCATAAGCTCCAATTCGAATCGATCATCGTATTCGAAGACCAGGCTGAAATTCCGAGAGCCGATCTCGCGAGGCTTTCAGATGTCGGTGGAGACATGATTTCTTCGCTGGACGCCACCGACGATCTCGCCCGGAAGCTCGAGCAACGAGCGGCCTAATTCACACATTGGTGGATAGGACTTCGATTTACGCTCTCACTAATCGCGCGCTGGCCAGACTACACATAGCACTACCGAGCATTATCCAAAAGGGCGAGCACTGGCAATCGGTGAGGCCCGGTAATATTTTCCTAACTAGAATAGTTTAGATGAGACTTATGATCCAAGTAGAGCACTCGGCCCTTATATCTCTTAGCACCAAGTGTTATATTAACCAATTCCATTGGCTCCTGCTATCCAATTCGCAAAATCAGGTATGACGCCGCCCGGATGTTCTTTGGGGTGATAGGCAACGAACCTGACCGCTGATTCCCAAGTCAAGTGGTTGATATATTCTACTAAAGAAGGGGATATTGTGACATGAGGGTCTTGTTCAGCCGTTAGTGCAGCACAAATGTAGCGACCTAATGGTATCAACAATAGATCTGAGTCGCCGATCGCAAGCCCATCTCTTGGGCCTGTCTTACCTGTCTTCCTGCAATGATTTACTAACGGCGAATCGCAAAAGGAAAATCCAGATTGCCCTTTCATCGGTCTAATAATTTGAACATAGAAGGGTTCGAATATCTCAAGTGATGTGTTGTATATGTGTAGCATTCTGTCGACTTGGCTCAAATTTGAATCTACCATGAATTCACCTCTGACCAAAACTAGTTCTTGGAGTTCACCTTCCCTGGATTCTCTACCATACTCCTTTCGAAACATCTGCTTAAGTTGTTCATCCGATTCTGCCTGTCTGGCATAGTCATCTATAAATTCTGGTTCAAACCGAAGGGCGGCATCTCGAATTGATTCACTTCGAGCAAAGTGCAATGCTGCAATTGCTTTGATGGCTGCGGTGGCTTCAACATCGAGATTAGCGTTAGTATCCGTCACTCGACGCATATTTCGAATCGACATATTCTCTATGCGGCCCCACTCTTCGTCCACTTCATCTCGGAGTTGACCCTTTGAATCAGCAAATGTGCTGTGTGACCTGGCGACAAATGCGTGGCGGATTCCAACTTCCTTGCGGGTACGATTTAGCTTGTCGACCAGAATGATGCGTTCTCCATCGGCAAAACCTCTCTGATAACCCCGTGCCACATAGTGCTGATGCCTTCCCACGACTATAACCCTTCCCTTGCGGAACCGAATATGATCCGATACATGAGATGCCTGCATACAGATCTACTTGCGTGGTGTTCAACCAGCAGTCTCTCAGCGCTGTTCCCTGCTCCCCAACACCATTGCGCAGCCGAGAATTGGCTCTAAGCAAGCCGATTCTCCAATTGCCCGAGATTCTCCTGGCCTTAGAAGGCGCATCTAGGCGAGGGAGGACAAGCTCACACCGAACGGGTAGGGTGCGCGTCCTGTGGGGTACCGGCGGAAGCTAATTGAGGTGGCGTTGCCGCTGGATGCCATCAATGCGGCATCAGCTCGAGAGAAGTCGATTCGGCATGGGCATCCTTCAACGCTCCATCTGTGGTGGTCGCGCAAGCCATTGGCTGCCTGCCGGGCGGTGCTGTTCGCGTCGCTGATAGATGACCCTTCTAGCCAGCCCGACAGGTTTCCCACTGAAGCGGCCCAGAATGCCGAGCGGAAGCGTCTATTCGAGCTGATCGAAGAATTGGTGGTGTGGGAGAACAGCAACGACCCAGAGGTCCTGGTGAAGGCCCGGGCAGAGGTCGCGGCGAGCTGCGACGGTCATCTTCCACCAGTGCTCGACCCGTTTGCTGGCGGCGGCAGCATCCCCTTGGAAGCCCAACGACTCGGGCTGGAAGCGCATGCCAGCGACCTAAATCCAGTTGCAGTGCTGATCAACAAGGCCATGATCGAGATCCCGCCACTCTTCGCCGGACAACCGCCCGTTCATCCGGACCCCGAACGGCCACTCGCGCTTGGCTCATGGCCTGGAGCACAAGGCCTCGCCGCCGACGTCAAGTACTACGGACAATGGATTCGGGAACAGGCCGCAGTTCGCATTGGTCACCACTATCCCAAGGTCGAACTCCCCGCTGAGCATGGCGGTGGCCAGACCGCCGTCATCGCCTGGCTGTGGACCCGTACTGTCACTTGTCCTAATCCGGCCTGCGCGGCAGAAATACCACTGGCGTCGACATGGTGGCTGTCAAAAAAGAGCAGGCAGCCAGTGTGGGTGGACCCCGCCATAGACCCTGTATCTCGCACTGTTGACTACCGAATCGGCACGAATGCCAGCGGCCCACCGCAGGCACCCAAGCAGGGCCGGGCGCAATTCCGCTGCATATTCTGCGCTGCCGCTGTCCCCAACGACTATGTGAAAGCCGAAGCCCAGGCTCACCAGCTTGAAGCCCGTCTCACCGCCATAGTCGCAGAGAACGGTCACAGACGCGTCTACCTGCCACCTAACGCTGATCACGAAGCTGCCGCCCGCAACATCTCCAAACCCCCTAACCCACCTACCGGTGCAATTGCCAACGATCCCCGAGCGATCACGGTCACAAACTGGGGCTTGTCGGAGTGGGCTGACCTGTTCACCAATCGCCAACTCACTGCCCTATGTGTGTTTGCCGACTTGGTGAGCGATGCCCAAGAGCAAGTCCTCGGCAACGCACTATCCGCAGGAATGAAAGACGACCCTACTCCGCTAAGCGACGGCGGCTGCGGTGCAGCGGCCTACGCTGAAGCCGTTTCGGTGTACCTGGCATTTGCGGTGTCCAAGTGCGCAGACAGGGGCTCGGGCATGTGTACTTGGGACATCAGCAGAGGTCTTCGCAGCACCTTCGCCAGGCAGGCGTTGCCAATGAACTGGGATTATGCGGAGACAAACCCGTTCTCTGATTCAGCGGGCAATTGGTCTTCGATGGTCGATTTCGTTCACAAGGCACTGTCTGAAACCCCTGCAACTGGTTCGGCAACAGTGATGCAACGGGAAGCATCATCCCCCAGCGTGTCGCCTGTAGTGGTATCGACCGACCCGCCCTACTACGACAACATCGGTTACTCCGATCTCTCGGACTTTTTCTATATGTGGTTGCGCCGAAGTGTGGGCGGGGTGTTCTCAGAGGTCTGCTCGACTCTACTGGCACCGAAGTCTCAAGAGCTGGTCGCCGCCCCGTATCGCCACAACGGCGACAAGAGACGGGCCAAGCAATTCTTTGAGAGTGGGTTGGAAGAGGTGTTCACCCAACTTCGCGATGTCCAGGATCCTCGGTTTCCGATGTCGGTGTTCTATGCATTCAAACAAGCCGAAACAACTGACGATGGCGGCACAGCGTCCACTGGATGGGAAACCATGCTGGAGGGCCTAATCGGGTCGGGATTCCAAATTACCGGTACCTGGCCGGTACGCAGCGAGTTAGCCAGTCGGATGCGCTCGCAGCAGAGCAACGCTTTGGCATCGTCAATCGTGCTGGTTTGTCGACCTCGGCCTGGCGATGCGCCGCTCACCTCGCGGAGAGAGTTTTTGGACCGGCTCACCTCCGAACTGCCTGATGCACTCTCCCACTTGAGGGATGTCAACATTGCACCCGTTGATCTGGCACAAGCCGCCATCGGCCCGGGCATGGCTATATATTCCCGATACTCAAAGGTGATAGAAGCTGACGGCAACCCCATGGGAGTGAGAGCCGCGCTCGCCGCTATCAACCAAACTCTCGACGAAGCCCTCGAGAGCGCTGAAGCCGACTTGGACACCGATACCCGATGGGCTCTGACCTGGCACTCACAACACGGCTTCCAATCTGGGGACTACGGCCTTGCCGAACAGCTCTCCAAGTCTCGCAATACCTCCGTTGCAGGTCTCGTTACAGCAGGCATCGCCGCCTCCCACTCCGGCAAGGTACGCCTTCTTGCTCGTGAGGAGCTCGACGAAAACTGGAGTCCCGCCGACGATCATCGCCTCACCGTGTGGGAGGTCGTCCAGTATCTGATTCGCGAGCTTGAAATAGGCGGAGAACAACCCGCTGCGGACCTCCTGCGCCAAGTCGGTGGCCTCGTCGAACCCGCCCGCGAACTCGCCTACCGCCTCTACCACACGTGCGAACGCAAGGGTTGGGCCTCCGACGCCCTCGCCTACAACAGCCTCGTCTCCGCCTGGCCCGAACTAACCCGCCTAGCCAACAAACCCCCCACCGACCAGACCACCCTAGGCCTTTAGGCGTCGGCTCAATGTCTGTCAATTGCAATTGCCATCCTCATACTCGAGGGACCGCCTTAAGGTGCCAGCCTTCCCCGGAGCCCAGAAGGCGTAGAACAACATAACTCTTGATATGAGGGTGTTTGGCAATTGCCCATATCTGGTCGAAGCAGCCAAATTCGATGTCTGCCAGTTCTGAGAGTGACGGTACTTGGGAGCCTGCATCTAGGAGATCAGCGAGTTGCCAACCGGCCGAGCCTTCGAGCATCACCGCAAGCCACTTCGCACCAGGCGCGTTCTCCATCTGGCTCTTCGCTGCTTTCCTGTTGATGCAGTTGCGGACAGTCGGCAAGAGCGGATCGAGCCAGCCAAAGGACGAATCACCAGTTGATGCATGAGCGATGATCGCCCCAAGTCCTGAATCAACCGATTCAGGGGTCTTGACCACACTCACTTCCCGAGCGGATTCAGGATTCCAGAAGGACTCTGGATACCAATGTCCTTGTCGTCGGACCCCTTCGACAACCTGAGCTTCGAAGTCATCGTGAGCCAATCCGCCCGGTTGCTGCGCTAGTTCACGAGCCACGCTTTCTAGGAATCCGGGACGGTTAATGATCAACATGGCAGAAACAAGCTGATCATTGGCAGCGACCAGCATCTCCGCTGGTGTACCCCCACCGGTCTCCACACTGCTCAACAGATTCACCAGCGCTTCAACCAGCTCCTTGACAGGCCTCTTCTTGTTGTCGGCGGGATGATGGTCAGAAACCCATACATGCCACTCAAAACACAGCCGCGAGTCCGGCCAGCGCTTTGGCTTATGGCGCTTCATCCCGGATTCTGGATCGATTGTCACCTCAGACATCTGCGCCCAGAAGCTCAATTCGGCCTCGTCAGCAGCCAGCGTGACCTCGACATCGGCTACCCGCCCGTTTGCCAATGTCACCCGCCAGTCAGGCGTTGGCATACCGCCCTCAGGCTTCAGCCTCTGGTAACCCGCTACATCCTCAATTCCGCAGATGGCGTCCATGGCAGCTTGTTCATCAGGTCTGACGCCGTCTTTGCGCACAAGGGACAACGCTACCCGGCTGCAAGCCGAGAGCAGTTTTGATATCCGTATCTGGTTCGCCTTGACACCACGTTGTCACTATCCCTTCGTACACTGCGTGGACTTGTCGAACCTCTAAAGGAGAACTCGTGACGTCAGGAGCCATAGCCACCTCTCTGTTGGCCGCCGCATTGCTGCCCGGCGCCCTCTTCCAGTGGGGCTTCGAACGCAACGCTGGGCGATACGGCATAGGTCTCAAGGACCGTATTTTGCGAGTAACGGGAACCTCAGCGTTATTTCTTGCCATGTTCGCGTGGCCTCTTCACTGGCTCTACGCAAACTACTGGGATCAGATAGCAGCTGGAAAAATTCTGCCCCGACTGATATATGCCATTCCCATAATCTACTTGCTTATTCCTTCAATCATCGGATGGATATACGGCTCAAGTTTGAAGAAAGAAAAGGCATGGGCACGAAAACTGGCAGGTACTAACAGATTCCCTACAGCCTGGGACTATGCCCTGTCTGGACGCAAGGGCGGATGGATTCGATGTCAACTCAAGTCAGGCATTTGGGTTGGAGGCTTGTTTTCTGACCTAAACAGTGGCGAAGACGTCAAGAGCCATAAGAGATCATATGCGAGCGGATATCCAGAAGCTCACGAGTTGTATCTGTATCCCACGGTCCTCATGGATAGAGAGACTGGTGAATTCAAGACTAGAGAAGACGGACAACCATTGCTCGGTATCGGTGGACTGTTGCTGTTCGGCGAAGAAATCGCTATTGTAGAATTCATAGACACACTGGATTGGAATGGGGAGCATGCCTAAGAGACCCAGCCAGGAACATCGTGATTTTAGGGGCGGATACTATCCCACAGAAGTGGTTGTCGGGCCACCACCGCCTGGTCCTGCCTTGGATGCACCGAGGCCCGGCCAGCAGGACCCACCTCCGGCGAGCACGCAAGACTCTGCTGACCCCCCCTCTGACTAACTGTCCTGCCAAAACGACACCCCTAGAATCAAGAGAGCCGAGGGCAGTAGCCCGAGGAAGTGGAGCCCGGTACCTCTCCGGACGGTGAGTGGCCGGGCTCCTGCGCGTCAGGGAAGGCACCGATCTACATCCTTAACGTGCTCAACAAGTTCGCGAGCCCTCTGGCGCCAGTTCCCCCCAGCCCCATAGGCCCATGCCAGGGTATCTGCGATCCACAGGATCGGTTCCTCGCCAGGCCCGAGATGGGCGTAGGTCAAACTGGCTGGCGCTTGTCCAAGGCGCTTCGCTTGAGCAATCTGGGATTCTTCTCTAGCATCCTGGCTGATTTCCCGGCGTTCGAGTACTACCATCTTCGTTCTGCTCACGAGCCCATCCTGTGGATCCCCGATGCGGTGGCGTGGGCTTGGGGACGCGGAGGGAACTGGCGCAGACAGGTCGAGCGTCTCGGCCTCATCAGCAGCCTCACACGAGTCAAGTTGCCATAGACGCGCAAAACCCGGCCGCTCACCGTCCGGAGAGGAGCCGGGTCTACTTCCTCGGGCTAGTGCCTTCGGCCCATCAAGTCTGCCCCAATTGCCATACGAACTTCAACCCTCCGGCTCTACTGCACTACTTCAGCTGGCGTGCGGCCAGCCATTTGGCCTCAAGATGGCGACCTGCATCACTCCTGGCTCGTCATTGCCCAAGAACTCACCGGAATCCCACCGTCGTGCGAACTCTGAACCGTCCACGTTCAAGAGCCGACGGGCTGCGTCGTCGAAAATTTCCCATTGCTCTTCGTCGGAGATCAATTCAAAGCTCACGCCAGCCATTGCCTTGCTCCCTAAGCTCGTTTCGGCCTCGGTAACGAATCATATCGACACCTGGTCTCCGACCGAGGATGGAGAATCGAGACTTTGCGCTGATTTGTGACACCCGCCGCACTACCGGCAACAGGTTTGCAGCCAGTCACATGGAGTAGAAACAGGGCGTGGCACTTTCTAATCATGAGCGGGTGGGCAAGGCGATGGTCTTGCTGGGTGAAGGGCTGGCGCCATTTGTAGCCCGTGAGTGCGAGGTGGAGTTCGGGGAGGACTGGACCACTGGGGTTCAGCGGGCCGACTCCCGGAGCGGGGGCCGGGCTCGCAAGGTGAACCCTGTTGATCCCCAGTTCTTGTTGAAGGTGATGTGGGATGAGTGGCAGACCATTTTCCGCAAGAAATTGGGACGGACGGAGCGCAACTACGTTTCTGAGTTGCAGGATGCCAGAAACAAGTGGGCCCACAACGAGGCCTTCACCGCTGACAGCGCATTGCGGGCGATGGACACGGCCAAGCTCTTGCTGGAATCGGTTGGCGCCGGCCCCCATGCCGCGCAAGTGGACAAGCTCTACCAAGAGTTGTTGCGTCAGCGATTTGAAGAGCAAGCCCGCAAAACGCAGAAGAAAGCGGCAGCGGCTCAGAGCACGGCCCAACAGAAAAGCCTGGCGCAAACCGGTCTGCCCGCATGGCGGGAAGTGGCGGAGCCCCATGACGATGTGGCCTCGGGCCGATTCCAGCTCGCCGAGTTTGCCGCCGACCTGCATCAGGTGTGGCGAGGCGAGGCCCCAATTGAGTACGACGACCCCGCTGAGTTCTACCGGCGCACCTATATCACCGAGGGGCTGTCCAGCCTGATTGCAGGAGCGGCCCGCCGGTTCAGTGGAAGCGGCGGCGACCCTGTCATTCAGCTACAGACCAACTTCGGCGGTGGCAAGACCCACGCCCTGATCGCTCTCTACCACCTGGCAGGAGAAACGCCGGTTACCCAGCTCAAGGGTGTCGAAGAGCTATTGGCCGGCAACGGATTGGAGCTGCCCAGCGAAGCGATTCGTCGGGCCGTACTGGTCGGACACCAGCTCCTCCCTGGAGAGACTTCTGTCAAAGAAGACGGGACCGTGGTCAACACCTTATGGGGAGAGCTGGCCTATCAGCTTGGCGGGGCTGAGGGATACGCCTTGGTGGCCGAAGCCGACCGCACCGGCACCAGCCCTGGGGCGGCCCTCACCGACTTGCTCCGGGAATTCTCGCCGTGCCTGGTGCTCATCGACGAGTGGGTGGGCTACGCCCGCCAGCTCTACGGCGTGTCCGGCCTGCCCGCCGGGTCGTTCGACGCTCATTTCAGTTTCGCCCAGGCCCTTACCGATGCGGCCAACAACACCCCAGGCGCCCTGCTGGTGGCCACCATCCCGTCATCGCAGATCGAGGTCGGCGGTGAGGGAGGCCAGGCAGCGCTCAAGAGGCTGGAGAACCTGTTCGCCCGGATGCAGGCCAACTGGCGCACGGCCACCGCTGAGGAGAGCTTCGAAATCGTCAGAAGGCGGCTGTTCAAGGATCTGGCACCTGAGGCGTCGGCCAATCGGGATGCGGTGGTGAAGGCCTTCAGCGAGCTGTACCAGAAGCAATCAAGCGAGTTCCCCTCCGAGTGCAAGGAGGGCGACTACCAGCGCCGGATGAAAGCCACATATCCAGTACACCCCGAGCTGTTCGACCGGCTGTTCGAAGAATGGTCCGACCTAGAGCGATTCCAGCGCACCCGCGGCGTGTTGCGGTTGATGGCCGAGGTTGTCCACAGCCTCTGGATCAATGACGACCCCAACTTGTTGATCCTGCCGTCCACCATCCCCATCGACGACAGCAAGGTGTCCGAGGAGCTGCTCCGCCATTTGGAAAGCGAATGGCGGACAGTGGTGGAAGCCGACGTAGACGGAGACAATGCCCTACCGTTGAAGCTGGACAAGGAGAACCCCAATCTGGGCCGTTTCCTTGCCGCCCGCAAGGTGGCCCGCACGGTCTACTTCGGATCGGCCCCGTCGCAGCACGCCGCCAACAAGGGGCTCGACGACCGGTCAATAAAGCTCGGCTGCATCCAACCGGGCGAGGAACGGCCCGCCATTTTCGGTGACGCCCTCCGCAAACTGTCAGACCAGGCCTCCTACCTCTACCGAGATGGTGCCCGCTATTGGTATGCCCTCCAAGCCAACGTCAACCGGATCGCCCGAGACCGGGCAGAGGGCCACTTCAACGACGCCGACGTGGATGATGAGATCCGTCGCCGCCTAGATGTAGCCCTCCAAGGCAACCCAGGCCAGTTCGCAGGCGTTCACAATTGCCCCCGCTCACCCGCCGATGTGCCTGACACCGACGAAGCGCGCCTTGTGGTCTTGGACCCGACTTCGCCCCACGACAGCAAGACCGAACAGAGCGAAGCCCTCAAGGTGGCCCAGCAAGCGCTGGTAGAGCGCGCCGGAGGGGCGAGACAGCATCGCAACATGCTGGTTTTCTTGGCCGCCGATGTAACCCGCTTGGGCGACCTGCGCCAGGCGGTTCGCAGCCACTTGGCCTGGCAGTCCATTCGAGACGATGCCGAGTCTTTGAGTCTCGATCCGCCAAATGCCCGCCAAGCTGAGTCGAAAGCGGCAGATGCCGACGAGACGGTGGCGTCGCGGATTCCCGAGACCTACATCTGGGTACTGAACCCATCGCTTCCCCCCGACAACCCGACTGGCGAAGTCCGATGGGAGACGGCCCGGGTGACCGCTTCGGGGCCGTTGGCCGAGCGGGTGTCCCACAAGCTGGTCCACGACGAGTCGCTTATCCCGGCTTATGGCGGCACACGGCTGCGGTGGGAGCTCGACCGGATCCCCCTCTGGAGGGATGACCCAGGTCAGACCGGCGACAAGAAAGTGGCCATATCGGTCAACCAGCTCTGGAGCGACATCACCCAGTATCTCTACCTGCCCCGTCTTGTTCGACGCTCGGTATTGGAAGACGCCATCCGCGACGGGGTGCAGTCAACCGTTTGGGCCACCGATGGGATCGCCTACGCCGAAGGACACGATGGAGGGCGCTTTGTCGGCCTCCGAGGTGGCGAGATGCTGGCTGCCATCGCCCCCAGCGGCCTAGTGGTCCATCCCGATGCTGCCAACTCCCAGATTGAGGCGGAAATAGCCGCACGGGCGAGAGCAATGGAAGACGAGGCTGGCGGTACCGTTACTGCCCCCGTCGGAACCGAATCAGAAGAGGATGGGGAAGGGGAGCCTTCCGAACCCGCCGGGCCTAGGTTGCCAACCCGCTACTACGGCCGGGTCACTCTCGGCTCCGACCGCTGGACTCGAACCGCGGCCGACATCGCCGAGGCCATCGTGAACCAACTCGCCCAAGCCGAAGACGCCAAAGTCTCCGTCACCATCGAGGTAGAGGCCACCGCCGAAGAAGGCTTCGACGACGGCGTCCAGCGCACCATCACCGAGAACGCCGCCACCTTGAAGTTTGACGACAGCGACTTCGAAAAATGAAGCACCCCTCTGACCCCAAGCTGTTGCTGCCCCTTCTTACTCTGTGGGGACTAGTCAATCCCCTGAAGGAGTACTTGCGAAGAGGGCTCTGATGAAAAACAAAGTCGAGACGACGGGCACCAACATCGGGCCCGTCGCGCTGCGACAGATTCGAGAACTCATCGCCGACTTGCTCGGACTCTGACCCCGCCAGATCGACGGCGAGCCTGCTGGCCTTGGTCGCCTGCGAGCACTACGGTCAGGTATCGCTCGGACATGGCGCAGGGCGAAGCGCCAAACCTGGCCGGGCGAACCGGCTCTCGCGGAGAAAACGTGATCATCCTCGCAAACGGCAAGACGAACGAGGTCTCACAGCGGACCGACGACACGGAGGCCCTGTGGTTGCGACTCGGCGAGCTGCCCGACGCCACCAGCTGGCAGATGAAGCCGCAGGGCGCGTGCCTGGGCGAGCTGTGCGTGCCGCTGCCGGAGGACAAGCGTGAAGAGTGGATCGCCGACGCCGACGACTGGGTGTGGTTCTGCTACTCGGAATTTGCTGACATGATCGGCCAGAAGCACGTGCGCGACGGCGACGTGTGGAGCCTCGGCTCGGTGCCCGAAGTCCGTCGATCCGGGCTGGAGAACGCAATCGCCCCCGACTTCGAGATGACCGACCGCAACGGCAGCACGCTGAGGCTCTCAGACCTCCGTGGCCACAAGGTGGTGCTGTTCACCTGGTCGTCGTGGTGAGGCTGCCGCTTCAGCCTGCCGGTCTGGCAGGAGTTGTACGAATCCATCGGTCCGGACCGGTTCGAGTTGGTCAGCGTGGCCCAGGACTCGGGGGGCCCCACCGCTGTTGACAAGTGGTTCGACCGGGCCTCGCCGACCTACCGGTGCGTTGTCGACCCGACACACGAGATCAGCTCGCTGTTCGGCTGGGTGAACGTGCCGTCGGCTGCGTGGATCGACGAGAACGGGCAAATCGTTCGCAGCAACGAAGGGGTCTACCCGGCTGAGACGACCATCGGGTTCGGCCTGGGCAAGGTCCGCATGGGCGATGACTCATTCGCCGAGGCGACCCGCGACTGGATCGAGCGGGGAGCCGACAGCGAGCACGTCTGGTCGAGCAGGGAACTAGCCGAGCGGCTCAAGCCCGTCGACGACGACAAGCTGCTGGCAGAGGCGACGTTCAAGCTGGCGCTGCACTTCGAGGCCGTGGGCGACAGCGAGCGTGCCATGAAGCACTTCGCCGCAGCGCAGGAGTTGGCACCCGACAACTGGAACTACCAGCGGCAGGGTTGGACCCACAAGGGGACGGGCTATGCCTTATTGCAAATGCTGAAGCGGATGAACCACCTGCGCAAGACCACCGACAAGAGCTTCTACGACCCCACGGGGCTGCCCGGCGAGAACCATCACCGGTTCACCGAGCCCGAGTGGCTGTGGACGCCCGCCGTGCGGCGGCTCAAGCAACTCGTCAGCCGCTAGGAGACTGCTGAGCAATTGGGGTTTGGGTGCTCGCAAAATGCCTCTATTCCCAATACTGGGGCGTGTGCTGAGAGAGGTAGACGAAATGGAGCTGCAAGCCCAACTCCATGAAGCCCAAGCTCGACAGCGGAAACAGGAGTGATTGTCTGCCGCGTTGATTTCCGCGCAGAACAGCTCGGGCAGGTCATCTAGTCTCACTCGATGGTCGACGCCTCCTCGAACCCTTATCGGCTGCCTCAGACGGTGGTGCCGCGGCGGTATGAGCTGCGGTTGGAGCCGGATCTGGAGACCTTCACATTCGCTGGGACGGTCAAAGTGGATGTCGAAGTGCTGGAGCGGGCGGACGAGATCGTGCTCAATGCGGCTGAGTTGGAGATTGCCGGCGGGGACCTAAACGGAGTGGCGCTGGCCGGCATCGACTACGACGACGAACACGAGCGGGCGGTGCTGCGGCTGGGTGAGCCGGTTTCGCCCGGGCCGGCCCGGCTGAGCCTGGCGTTCACCGGAACGCTCAATGACCAGCTTCGGGGGTTCTACCGCTCCACGTTCACCGACGATGACGGCGATGAGCGGGTGATCGCCACCACGCAGTTTGAGTCAACCAATGCCCGGCGGGCGTTCCCGTGCTGGGACGAGCCTGACCTGAAGGCAACTTTCGAGGTGACCCTGGTGGTGCCCGACGATCTGATGGCGGTGTCGTCTGGGGCCGAGATCGACTCCCAGCTCACGGGCGACGGTCGCCGGTCGGTGTCGTTCGCCCCCACCATGGAGATGTCCACCTATCTGCTGGCCTTCATTGTCGGCCCGCTGGAAGCCACCGATCCGGTGGACATAAACGGCACACCGCTGCGGGTCCTGCACCCCGTGGGCAAGGGCCATCTCACCGAGTTCGCCCTGGACGCCGGAGCGTTTTGCCTCGACTTCTTCGAGGACTACTTCGCCATCGACTACCCCGGCGACAAGCTCGACTTGGTGGCCATCCCCGACTTCGCCTTCGGGGCCATGGAGAACATGGGTTGCGTCACCTTCCGGGAGATCCTGCTGCTCATCGACCCTGACAGCTCCACTCAGCAAGAGCGGCAGACCGCGGTAGACGTGATCGCCCACGAACTGGCCCACATGTGGTTCGGGAACCTGGTGACCATGAAGTGGTGGAACGGCATCTGGCTCAAGGAGGCCTTTGCCACGTTCTGCGAGATGCTGGCGGTGGACGCCTACCGCCCCGACTGGAAACGCTGGCTGGCGTTCGGATTGTCTCGGGCCGCGGCCTTCGATGTGGACGCCCTGGCCGCCACCCGGCCCATCGAGTACCCAGTGGTCTCCCCCGCCGACGCCGAGGGCATGTACGACCTGCTCACCTACGAGAAGGGCGCCGCTGCGGTGCGGATGCTGGAGCAATTTCTCGGCCCCGACGAATTCCGCGACGGTGTCCGCCACTATCTCCAGCGCCACTCCTACGCCAACACCGAGACCCACGATTTGTGGGATGCCCTGACCGAGTCCACCGGCGAGCCCGCCCGAGACGTCATGGACTCATGGATCTTCCAGGGCGGCCACCCCGTGGTGACTGCTGCGAGGGACAACAGCGGGACGATCACGCTCAGCCAAAGTAGGTTCCGCTACGACGGGCAGCCCGACGACGCCCGCTGGCAGGTTCCAGTGGTGGCCGCCGCGGGCACAGGCACCGGTCAACGCACCCAACGGCTGGTCCTGGAAGGCCCCGAGGCCCTCGATGCCATCAACCCCGACTGGGCCATGGTTAACCCGACCGCCGACGGCTTCTACCGGGTGGCCTACGAAGGCGGATTGCTGGACCGGCTGCTGGAGGGCGGTCCCGAGCTGAACCCGCTCCAGCGATACGTGCTGGTGGACGATCAGTGGGCCCTAACGGTGGCCGACCGGCTAGCCGTGGCCGACTATGTTGCCTTCGCCGAGCGCATGGCCGCCTCGGAGGATGACCTGGCCGTGTGGCGCCGACTGGCCGGCACGCTGGGCACTCTCGACCACATGGTTTCCGACGACGGGCGCGCTGGACTCCAGGCCCGGGTGAGCGCCATGGTCGGCCCGGCCTGGGCCCGGGTGGGCTGGGAGCCCGCCGCCGGTGAGAACGACCGCATCGGCGAGCTGAGGGGCGTGCTCGCCCGCACCCGGGCCGTGGGAGGCAACGACGCCGAGGCCATCGCCCGATGCCGGGCGCTGATGGCCGCTGAGGGCGTCGACCCCGCATTGGCCGCCGCCGCCATTGCCGTAGTAGCCGCCACCGGCGACAGGGCCGACTACGACGAGATCCGCCAGCGCCTCCAAGATGCTCCCACCCCGCAGCTCAAGCTGCGCTACCTGATGGCGCTCACCGCCTTCAACGATTCAGCCCTCATGGACCGCACCCTGGCCGCCACCCTCGACGGCACCGTACGCAGCCAAGACGCCGGATTCGTGCTCCGAGGCTGCCTGGAAAACCGCGACCTCGGCCCCCAGGCATGGGATTTCATAACCACGCACTGGGACAGCATCAACCAACGCCTCCCCAGCGCCATCGTCCCCCGAATGCTCGGCGGCATCAGCGCCCTATCCACCCCCGAACTGGCCCAATCAGTGCAGACCTTCCTAGACACTCACCCCGTCCCCCAAGGCCCCCTAATCGTCGCCCAACACCTAGAACGCCAAAAGGTCAACGTCGACTTGCGAAGACGAGTCCAGGAGGCTCTGGGAACGAAAGAGAACTGAGGCAGGGTGGGGGGTGGCCCGGCTCAGGGCGCCCGCCGCCCGGAGTTCATCGAGGACGGCGGGCTGGGCCGGGACAGGACCCGCCGCCCTGCCGGACGCGCGCTAACCAGTCCCTACCGCGGCGCGTATGGACTCGCGCAGCGACTTCATGGTGGCGAACACCGCAGTGGGCTCGTACCCGCAGTGGGCCATGCAGTTTTCGCAGCGGGGGTCCCGGCCTCGGCCATAGCTGTCCCAGTCGGTGGTGTCGATCAGCTCTTGATAGGTCTCGGTGTAGCCGTCGGACATCAGGTAGCAGGGCCGCTGCCAGCCGAACACCGAATAGCTGGGAATGCCCCAGGCGGTGCACTCGTACTCCACCTTGCCCTCGAGGAAGTCCAAGAACAGCGGCGTGTGGTTCAGCCGCCATTTCTTGCGCTTGCCCTCGGAGAAGGCGTCTTGGAAGAGGCGCTTGGTCTGCTCCACCGGCAAGAAGTGCTCCTGGTCGGGGGCCTTCTCATAGGCGTACCCCGGCGAGATCATCATGGAGTCGACTTCTAGGTCGTCGTTCAAGAAGTCGAGCACGCTGCGCACGTCTTCGGGGCTGTCGGTGCTGAAGAACGTGCTGTTGGTGGTGACCCGGAACCCCTTGGCCTTGGCCTCGTTGACGGCCTCCACCACCTCGTCGAACACCCCTTCTCGGGCCACGGCCAGGTCATGGCGCTCCTGGAGCCCGTCCACGTGGACCACGAAGGAGAAGTAGGGCGACGGCTTGAACTTGTCGATCTTGCGCCGCAGCAGCACTGCGTTGGTGCACAAGTACACGAACTTCTTGCGCTTGATCAGCTCGTCCACCATCTCGTCGATCTGGGGGTGCAGCAGCGGCTCGCCTCCAGCGATGGACACCATCGGGGCACCGCACTCCTCCATGGCGCCTACGGCTTCATCAACGCTGACCCGCTTGCGCAGCACCTCGGTGGGGTATTGGATCTTTCCGCAGCCGGGGCACTCCAAGTTGCAAGCGAACAGCGGCTCCAGCTCCACGATCAGCGGAAACTTGTCGCGGCGGCGCAGCTTGTTCTTGAACACGTAGGTGCCAACCTTGGCCGCTTGTCTCAGCGGAATGGGCATGTCAGACGACCTCCTTGGTCAGCACTGGCGTCAACCTACTAATGGTGCGCAGTGCTCTATAGATCCTTGCGGGGGCGGCCGCGGTTTTGAGTTCGCGGCTGGGGGTGTCGGTCACCACCCGCACTACTGCTGCCGGACCACGATGATGCTCCAACAGCCAAGCCGACTCCATATCGACCGCTACCGCGCCTCGATCGGCCAGCTCTTGTCGGCGCGGGCCGACGGCCAGCTCGGACACGCTGGCCACCGGGCCGACGTGCACGGTGAATCCGGCTTCCTCCAGGCCCTTGGCCACCATTTCGGCAAGGGGCAGGCCAATCGGCGCCACATCGTCGGCCGACACCTCGGTGGCCACCACCACATCGCCCGGCTCGATGCCCTCAACCACGGCCCCGCCCATGCCGACCACAGCCACTGGCCCGTGATTCGGCTCGACTCGACGGCTCGGCTTGGGCCCCATGCCGGTGCACACCACCGTCGCCTCACCATCACCTCGGCGGATGCCCCTTCGTGCCGCTCTAGCCTCCATGGCCAACGGGCAAAACACCATCAGAGTCACCCTTTACCGCTGGTCGCCCGCACCCAGCGGCCTAGGGCCATCACTGGGAACACCAGGCGGTACAGGTGGTAGCGGATGTAGAAGTCTCCGGAGAAACCGGTCCCGGTGTACCAGGGCTCGTCCCAGTCGCCGTCAGCGCGCTGATTGGCCACCAACCAAGCCACCCCTCGACGAGCTGCCTCCCCCTCAGCCCGGCCGGCAGCAATCAAGGCCAGCAGCGCCCACGCAGTCTGCGACGGGGTGGTCTCCCCGCGGCCCCGCCAGTTCTGGTCGGTGTATGAGCGCATGTCCTCGCCCCAGCCGCCGTCGGGGTTCTGCACCGACTCCAGCCACCGGCAGGCCTTCACCACTCGGTCGTCGTCAGTCGGCACCCCTGCGCTGATGAGTGCCGGGACCGCTGCGCCGGTGCCGTAGATGTAGTTGGCCCCCCAACGCCCGAACCAAGATCCGTCGTCCTCCTGCTCGGCGCTCAGCCACTGAACCCCCCGGTCCACTGCCTCCCGGTCCACCGGCAAGCCCAGCCTGTCGGTGTCCAGCTCGCACAACATCTCCACCACGTGGGCGGTCACGTCAGCCGACGGCGGGTCGATGACCTCACCGAAGTCGCAGAAGGGGAGTTCGGCCACCAGTGGGGAGCAGTTGTCGGCGTCGAATGCCGCCCAACCGCCGTCAGCGCACTGCATCCCCTGAGCCCACACCACCGCTCGCTCCAGCGCCTTTTGCACCGGCTTGGCATCGGGATGGCGGATTCGGCGCAGGGCCAGGGCCACCTCGGCCGTGTCATCCAAGTCGGGGTAGTAGTTGTTTTCGAATTCGAACGCCCACCCGCCGGGGGCCAAATGGGGGCGCTGCTCAGCCCAGTCGCCGACGACATGAACCTCTTGGTCCAGCAGCCAGCGGGCTCCAGCCTCCATCTGCGAATCGTCTGGCTCCAAGCCAGCGTCGGCTAGGGCCACCAGGGCCAAACAGGTATCCCACACCGGCGATTGGCAGCATTCCAGCCGGCGCATGTCGTCTTCGACGATGGTCCAGGCGTCGAACCCCTCCAGCCCTTTGGCCAGAATCGGATGCTTCAGGGAATAGCCCCGCACGTACAGGGCCAGCAGGGAGTACACCCACGGTGGCTGAATGCCACCCCAGCAGCCGTCAGCCTCTTGGCGGGCGACAATCCACTGCTCAGCCCGGCTCAGCGCCCATTGTCGCAACCGCTGGTACGGACGGTTCTCATAGATATGCAGCGCCCGGTCGATGCGTTGGAATCTCCGGGCCACCGTGCCGTTCCGGGCGAGCTCTCTCTCCGGGGGAAGGGCGCCTGTGCGGATCTCGTCCAGGCTGATTCCCATGGAGCGCACGGGGCGGTAAGCACCCACGACGGTCAACGCCACCACGGTCTGACGGGCCCAGCAGGCAAAGTCGTAGATGTTCAACGGCACGTTCTTGGGCAGAAGGACCACCTCAGGGGGCAGGGCGGGGAGGTCTTCCCACCGCCACAGCCCGAACAGCGCCATCCAGACCCGGGTGAACACCCGGCTGCGCTCCAGGCCGCCCTCGCCGCGGATATACGCAGCCGCCTTGGCCATGTGGTCGGCGTCGACGGGATCGCCGGCATAGCGCAGCGCCCAGTAGGCCTCAACCGTTACCGACAAGTCGGCCGGACCCTGGAAGTAGGTCGACCAGGTGCCATCAGCCCGTTGGCTGTGGCGAATCCAGTTTGCCGTCTGTCGGGTGATCTCCGGGTCGGCGATGCCCAAGAACTCCCGCAGAAACAGATCCTCGGCCTCAATGGATACGTTGGTCTCCAGTTCGTCCTTCCACCACCCCTTGGCGTCTTGGAGGTTCAAGAGCCGATCGCGGGCCCTGGCCAGGGATTGCTCTGCACTCATCAGAAGTCCCTCCCTACGATGAACTGGGCCAGAGAACGCATCTCCTCCACCGCCTCGGACACCACCGAAGGGAATTGGGAAACTGAATCGAGGGCCGACATCGCTTGTCCGAGGTGGGTCCGGGCCAGCGCCTGGGTGCCCTCCCGACCACCTCCCACATCCACCAGGGCCCGGGCCGCGCTCACATCTTTGGCTTCCAACTCGGGACGGGTATAGAGATCGGCCAGATCATCGGCTACTGAAGTGCCGCTGTTGAGCGCGATCACCACCGGCACCGACTTCTTGCGCTCCCGCAGATCAGCCCCCGCGGGCTTCCCGGTGCGCTCGGGATCACCCCATATGCCCAGCAGATCGTCCACCGCCTGAAACGCAATCCCCATATGCATGCCGTAGTCGGCCAATCTCTCGACGACTTCGTCATCAGCCCCGGCCAAGATGGCCCCCACCGATGAGGCGTATGACAGAAGCGCTCCGGTCTTGCCCTGCTCCATGGCCAGGCATTGCTCCAGAGTGATGTTGGGCATCTCCTCAAAGGCCATGTCCATGCTCTGGCCGGCGATCATGGCCGAAATCGCCTCAGCCAAATGCTTGGCTGCTTTGACCCTGGGCGGGGTGGGGTCGGACAGCAAGGTTTGGAACGCCAAGGCGTGGAGGGCATCTCCGGCGATTACGCCGACGCCGACCCCGAATTTGGCCCACACGGTGGCCCGGTGTCGGCGCTCGGCATCGTTGTCGATGATGTCATCGTGGATGAGCGAGAAATCGTGGATTAGCTCAATGGCCACCCCTCCCGGAACCCCAGTCTCGGAGGGAGCGCCTGCGGCCTCGGCTGACAAGATGGCCAGCGCAGGGCGAGTTCCTTTGCCCCGACCCTGGAAGTGGTACTCGGCAGGCACCCTCAGTTCGGTGCACAGGCCGCCTAAGGCGGCGGCAATGGCAGGGTCGACCAAGTTTCTGGCCCTCTCAAGAATGGCCGGAGTCTGCGATCCACCGCTCATGCAATGGTCCTTTCTCTTTGGTCTTGCCCAGAGGGCATCAATGCGTCGGCGCCGTGGCAGTGATCCAGCGCGAGGCGGGCCGCCTGATTGCCGGAGCGGACCGCACCTTCCATGGTGGCCGGCCAGCCGGTATCGGTCCACGCCCCGGCCAAGAACAGGCCGTCAATGGCGGTGGTCGGACCGGGACGAAGCCGACGGGTGCCAGGACGGCCGGCAAAGGTGGCCCGGTGCTCTCGGGTCACCACTGCATCCAAGACTTCGGCATCGGCTGAGAGGGGGAATAGGTCGGCCAGAGCCGAGCGATAGCGCTCGATCATCTCGGCAGGCCGGTCGCCGATCTCATCGAACGCGGCCGACTGCGAAACAGCCAACACCTGCTCGTCGCGGCCTTCGGTACCTGTGATCTCCTCGGGTTCGTCCGCAGCCCAGTGGGCGGCCTCGGTGCGGTCGAACACGAACTGCACCGGCGAGTCAAGAGCCGCGGCAAAGGGCACGTCCATAACGCGGCGGTCGAACACGAAATGCACGTTGGCAATGGGAGAGATCCCCAGGTCGGCCAGCTCGGTTTGCCGGGCGACAGTGTCGGGGGGCAGCAGGTCGCCCGCGACGTCGTGGGGCACGGCGAGGATCACCGCGTCGGCCTCGATCCGCTGCCCGTCCACCTTCACCGAAGGGCCGTCGCCCACAGATTCCACCGGGGCTTGGAGCTCGATTGTCCCTCCTTGGGCGGCGATCACCCGGGCGGCCGCATCGCCGTGCAGGGCAGACAACGGCACCCGAGTCCAGCCCAAATCGCCGGAATCGGCGTCGTCCAAGAGCCCGGTGCGAAAGACCTTCACCGCCAGGCTCAGCGAGGCGTCGTCGGCCTTCAAATTCACGGTGGGCAAGCAGATCAGGTCCCACAAACGGGCGACGGCCTGGTCGGACTCTCCCCGAAATCGAAGCCAACCGCCGAAGCTCATCTCGTCGGTTCCGGGATCGTCGGGATCAAGGCGGCGCAGGGCCAGAGCAGTGCGAACCGCCCGCAGCCGGTCACCCACCGAAAGCGGGCCGTAGCGCAGGAGCGACCGGGCTAGGTGCAGGGGAGCCGGGGCGCCGGTACGGGAGATACTCGCCGGGCGGCCGCCGGGACGGATCACGGGAACCGACAGCCGGGACTGCTCGGCCACTTGGTCGGCTGCTCCCAAGCGGTCCAAAAAGGCCCGATACTCGGTACAGCACCGCATGAACACGTGCTGGCCGTTGTCGAACCAGCGGCCGTTGCGCTGGAACGACCAGGTCGCCCCGCCCAATCGGGGGGCCCGCTCATACAGCGTCACCTGGGCCCCGCCGTCGGCGGCGGCCACCGCCGCGGCCAAACCAGCCAATCCACCTCCGACCACCGCAACCTTCGGTGTCACGTCCGGATCGGTCGTCAGCCGGGAACCCGTCGGACTCATGTCGTGACACCGGCCAGACTGCGGAGTGCCACCCAGGCCTTCTCCCTGGTGGGCAACGACATCCGCCCCTCTAGTACCGCCGTGGGGGAAGCTGCGATTCGGGCCAACAGCCGGTGGTAGATCCCGGCCATCGCCCCAGTACAGGCTCGGCTGCGGTGGTCCAGCATCTTGAGCAGCTTCAGCCCTTCGGCGAAACGCCGATCGGCCCGCTCCGCCTCGAATGACACCAGTGCACCAACCGCATCGGTGGGCCCGGTCAGGTCGGGGGCGCAGCCGAATTGCTCGATGTCGTCGGCCGGCAGGTAGACCCGGCCCATGCCCCGGTCCTCCACTATGTCGCGCAGGATATTGGTGAGCTGAAGGCCCACGCCCAGCACATCGGCCAGTTCGCTGGCCTCTTCGGCATCGCCGGTTGTTCCGAAGACCCCCAGCGACAGGCGGCCTACCGATCCGGCCACCAGCCGGCAATACTGCTCTGTTTCCTCGATGGTGGTGTACACCTTCCCAACCGCGTCCTGTTCACAGCCGTCAACGATCTCGTTCAGCGCGGCCACCGGGATGGGGAAACGGCCAATGGCATCGCCCAGCCCGACCAGCACCGGGTCTTCAGAGTCGCTGACCCCGCCATTGGCCAGAGTGTCGATGTCGGACCGCAGTTGGGCCAACTGGACGAGTTTTTCGTCTTGGGGAAGGGGACCGTCGCCCACATCGTCGATGCGCCGGGCCATGGCATACAGAGCGGACATGGCCAGGCGCTTAGGCTTGGGCAGCAGCCGGATGCCGTAGAAAAAGTTGCGGGCCTCAGTCCGAGTGATCTCCTCGCACCGTTTATAGGCGTCGGCTGTCCTCACCTTCGCCTCCAGCGCGTAGCGGCGTCGCGCGCGGCGCGAACCGTTTTGGCGTCGGTCAACCGGTGGAGGGCGACCAGCCGGACAGCATGAATCGAAGTCCGGACCTTCGACGGGGTCCGCAGCTTTCTCAGCACGTCGTAGTCAGCTCCAGCAATGGCATCCAACGCGGCCAATCCCCCGGCGGCATAGCCAGCCACCGTCACCCTGGCCCACCCGCTGAGGGAGGCCACCAACGGCTCACCTCGGCACAGCAGGCCGCGAGCGCTGTCGCACTGGTGGGCCACTAGCTTGCGGAGCGGCTTCGATGCCCTTTCGGCCCCAAGATCATCCTCATCCACACCGAAGCGGGATAGCTCGTCGGCCGGGAAGTAGATGCGGCCCTTTTCGGTGTAGTCCTCGCCGATGTCCTGAAGGTGCTCCACCAACTGGAGCCCGGTGCACACCGCGTCGCTGAGGGCGATGCGCTCGGGGGTGGCCGCGTCGAAGACCGCCAGCACCAGCCGACCCACGGGGTTGGCCGACAGCGTGCAGTACTCGGCCAGTTCGGCCTGGGTCTGATAGCGGTGCTTGCGCTGGTCAACTCGATTGGCCTCGATGAGGGCCAAGAACGGCTCATCGTCGATGTCCAGTTCGGTGAGCGAACCGGTGAGCTGCGACATCACCGGGTGGGTGGCGCCACCGGTGCGGGCCAGGTAGAGCTCGGCTTCGAGCCAGTCCAGCGCGGCCAAGCGGTCGCCGTCGTACTCGTCCCCGATGTCGTCCACGAGGCGGGCGAATCCGTAGACGGCCAACAAATGGGCCCGGGGACGCGCCGGTAGGGCCTTCAGCACAACCGGAAAATTCTCGCTTCGGCTCTGGGCCATAATCGAGTTCAAATCGAACTCGACTTCGGTCTTCACAACGCCCCCCGCTGTGGCTCATTAGCCCCGGTCAACCCGCTGGTCAGCGAGCTAGCCGGGACATTGCGAATGTTGTCTAGAGCGATGGCCACCTAGTTGTGAACAACAAAGTGACCATCAGGTCATCTTTTTGTACGCGCTCAATCCAGGTCTGTCAAGGCAATGACCGCCCCGGCGTCATCGAAGTTGGGACGATCGGCGAAGCGGCCCATGAGACTCTCGGCGAAAATGTGGGCGATGGCGTCCATTATGAGGGCGCCGGCGAGCCGATGGCCCCGGGGATCGTCGGACAGAGCTTCTCCGAGCCGCTCGGCCAGCCGCCAGAACACCCGCTGGGCGGCGGCGGCATGTTCCACTTGGCCCTGCACCGAGCGCTTGGCCACCTCGAGCATGATGGGAAGTCCCGGCAAAAGGGTCTCAGCCAGGCGGCGGGTGAGCTCTTCTCGGCTCAGGCCGACCTGGCCGTCGACCGCGGCGGCGAATTCCTCGGCGGTGTTGTCCACCACTGCTTCCACCGCTTGGAAGAACAGATCTTGCTTGGAGCGGAAATAGCGGTAGAACGTTCCCTTGGCCACCCCGGCCTGAGCACAGATATCGGACACGCTCACTTCGGTGTAGCCCCTCAGGGCGAACTCCTGAATAGCCACGTCCCGCAACTGCTCGCCGCTGTCCGCCAAGTTGGCCACTTCGGCATGGTCGGGGTTCTCGGCGTTCATGATCTGGGCAATATGGCGCAGCGGGAGGCGGTGTCGTTCTCGCAAATCCCTGATCCGCTCCACCGCGTCAGCGTGGCGCTGGCTGTAGAAGAAGCGGTTGGCCGCGGCTCGGCGGGGCGCGGGCAGAAGGCCCAGCCGTCGATAGTGGTGGATGGAAGCCGCTGGAACCCCAGTGCGGGCTACCAGCTCGCTGATGGGGAACTCGCCGGGAGTGCCCATGACTCCACTCTTATTCGCCAAGCGGCTCCACCGCCAGCGCGTCGCAAAATCTTGTGGCCGCTTTTGCTTATTCCTGCTCGGCGATTTTGATCGCCTCTTCGAAGCTGGTGCCCTGTTCTATGAGGTTGCGGTACTTCATCACGTGTCGGGGTCGGTTGAAGCCGAGCACGCCGACCAGGCGGCCAGCCCGGCCGTAAAGGGCGGCGAACCGCCGTTCTTCGGTTGATCCGGTGATGATGCGCACCTCGTCATCGGGCCGGGCCCGGCCGGCCAACTGGATCTTGCGGTCGTATTGGTCGCTCCAGAACCACGGCACCGGGGTGTAGGGCTGGGCCTCGTCGTCGGAGACCAGCAGACGGCGCACGGCGTGCTGGCCCTGCTCGATGGCGTTGTCCCAATGCTCCACCCTCATGGTCTCGCCGAACAGACGGTTGGGCCAGCGGGCTACGTCCCCGGCGGCGGCGATGCCGGGCGCGGCCAGGCAGGTCTCGTCGCACACCACGCCGTTGTCCAGTTCCAGGCCTGAGCCTTCCAGCCACTCGTTGTTGGGGATGACTCCGATGCCCACCACCACCACGTCGGCGTCCACCGAGGTGCCGTCGCTCAGATTTACCCGCTCCACCCGGCCGTGGCCGTCGAATCCGTCGACGCCCACGCCGAGCCGCAGGTCCACCCCGTTGTCCCGGTGTACGTCGGCGCACACCGTGCCGATCTCGTTGCCCAGGATGCGGCCCAGTGGCACCGGCAGGGCCTCGATTACCGTCACGTCCAGGCCCCAGCCCCGGGCGGTGGCGGCCACCTCTGCGCCTATGAACCCGGCGCCCACTACGGCCACACGCTGGGGGGAAGCCTCCAATTCGGCGCGGATGGCCAGGCAGTCGTCCAGGCCTCGCAGGGTGTAGATACCTTCCAGGCCGCCGGTGGGCAGCTCCCGGCAGCGGGCCCCGGTGGCGATAAGGATGCCGTCGGCGGCCACCGTGGAGCCGTCGTCGAGGGTGACGGTGCGGCTGGCGACGTCAAGCCCGACGGCCCGGCGACCCAGCCGCCAGTCGGCCTCCAATTCCTGGAGGGCATCGTCGTCGGAAAGCGCGACGCGATCCGGCTCCCAATCCCCGGCGAGGAGCTGTTTGGAAAGGGGAGGCCGGTCGTAGGGCTGGTGGGGCTCATCGCCGATGATGGTGATGGCCCCGTCGAAACCGTCTCGCCGGAGCGTCTCCGCCGCCCGGGTACCGGCCAGCGACGCTCCGACAATTGCTAGAGAGCGCAGCGGGGGATTACTCCTCGGCGACGGAGATGGCCTGCTTGGGGCAGCGTTGGACTGATTCGTTCACTCGCTCGCGGGCCTCATCCCCCGGGGTCTCGTTCAGCAGGTACAAGAAATCGTCGTCGCGCACCTCGAAAACATCAGGAGCGACCTGCATGCAAATGGCGTTGCTCTCGCACAGGTCGTAGTCCACGACCACCCGGTATCCCATCGGATCCTCCCATCTCCCAAAAAGACACCCCGACCCTACCCAACCAACCCCCACCCCGTCACCATCAAGCTGCCATAGGTAAGACGAAATTGGCTCCGGCTGTGACCGCTTAGGGCACCCAACTCAGAGGCAGAAGTGCTGGGTGTAGGTGCGGATTTCTTGGCGGGCGGTGGCTACGGCTTCTTCTAGGGCGAAGGCTTTGCTGAACAGCTCGCGGAGGTCTTCTATTTCGCCGATCTCTCGGGAGGCGTTGGCCACGGTGGTTACCGCCTCGCGGATGTCGGGGGGTGCGGCATCCTCTAGTGACTCCAACTGGGCCAAGTCCCCCTCGCCTTCCGCAGGCCGCATCCCCACCCCGTCTTCGGCCAGCTCGCAGAACGCCACAATGTCGCCTTTGTCCTCGCTGCCACATGACACTGCCCCTAGCAGCAGCAGCGCCAGGCCCATTGGAATCAGGGCCCGGAGGGGAAGGGTCATCCCACTAGCATGCCCCGTTAGGAGGTGGGCTTGTCGGAACCGACGATCCACATGGCGTAGTACTGGGCTCCGCCTCCGTAGGCGTGGCCGAAGGCCTTGCGGGCGCCGTCCACTTGGTGGTCGCCAGCCATGCCCCGAACCTGGAGGGCGGCCTCGGCGAATCGGATCATTCCCGATGCTCCGATCGGATTGGAAGAAAGCACCCCGCCCGAGCAGTTCACCGGCAGATCGCCGCCGTCGAGATGGGTGGCGCCCTCCTCCACCAGCTTCCAGCCGTCGCCGATCTCGCAGAACCCCAGGCTCTCCAGCCACATCGGCTCGTACCACGAGAACGGCACGTAGATCTCCACCGCGTCGATTTCGGCCCGACGGTCGGTGATGCCAGCCTGGGCGAACACGTCGTCGGCGCAGTCCCGGCTGGCCTGGGGGTTCACCTCGTCGCGCCCGGGGAAGTTGTTGGCCTCGCTGCGCAATGCCGTGCCGTGGATCCAGGCCACCGGCTTGGTAGAGGCGTCCCCGGCGGCCTCGTCGCCCAGCACCAGCGCACACGCTCCGTCCGATGATGGACAAGTTTCTGAAAACCGCACCGGCTCCCACAGCATGGGCGACTCCACCACCTGGTCGAAGGTGAGTTCCTTTTGCTGAAGATGGGCGTAGGGATTGCGCAGCGCGTGCTGGCGGTCTTTGAACGCCACCATGCAGCCGATCAGCTCGGGGGCATCAGTGCGGGCCATGTACTGGCGGATGATGGGCGAGAAGTAGCCGCCGGCGCCGGCGTTGATCGACACTGAGAATGGCTGGGGCAGCGACAGCGCCCAGGTGGCGTTGGACTCCGACTGCTTCTCGAACCCCAGGGTGAGCACTCTGCGGTGGATTCCGGCCTGCACCAGCGAGGCGGCCACCACGGCGGTAGACCCGCCCACCGATCCTGCGGTATGAACCCGCAGCAGCGGCTTGCCCACCGCCCCCAGCGCCTCGGCCAGGAACAGCTCGGGCTGCATAACCCCTTCAAAGAAGTCGGGGGCCTTGCCCACCACCACCGCGTCGATATCGTCCCAACCCAGCTCAGCATCCTCCAGGGCCCGGTAGGCGGCCTCCCGCACCAGGCCGGGCAGCGACACGTCGCCTCGGGTGGTTTGGTACTTGGTCTGGCCGACCCCCAGCACCGCGGTGCGCTCGGCCATCACTCCCCCTCCATCACGCACACCAGATTCTGCTGGAGGTACAAGCCGGAGGCTGCGTGGCCCAGCACTCGGTCGGCTCGGCCGTCGTGGATCTGTTGCGCGGCATCGGCGATGCGCATGAGGCCGGCGGCCATCATGGTGTGGCCGGCGAGCGCGCCACCGCTGGCGTTGACCGCGGTTTCGGGTACCAGCCCCAGCTCGACCTCCAAGATGTGCTCCTGGGTGGTGAACGGGGCGGCCAGCTCGGCGGCGTCCAAGCGGTCGTCGCCCGCTCCGGCCTGGGCCGCGGCTTTGTGGGCGCTGGGCGCCCGGGTGAGATCGCGGACTCCAGGCTGGTGGGGATCGATGCGATGGTCGATGCCTTTGATCCACGCTGGTCGATCGCACAGCTCCCGGGCCCGGTCGCCGGCGGCCAGCACCACGGCCACACCCCCGTCAGCAGAGGCGGCACAGTCGCTGGGCCGCAGCGGGTCGGCGATGGGTGCCTCGGCCAACACGTGGTCGACGGTGGCCGCAGCGGAGGATCGCACGGCCAGCGGATTTTCGGCCGCGCCGTTCAGGCTGCGGACGGCGATCTCAGCCAATCGCTGCTCGCTCACTGCTCCCGACTCCAACATGATCCGGGCCTGGAGGCCGGCCATGGCGAAGGCGTCGGGCCACAGCGGCCCCAGGTAGTAGGGGTCGAGCTGGGTACTCAGCACGTCGCGCAGCGAGCCGGGCGACGACTTGCCGTAGCTGTACACCAGCGCGGTGTCCACCGCGCCGATCTGGAGCTTCACCCACGCCTCGTACAGAGCCCACGCGCCGTCCATCTCCACGTGGCTCTCGCTGATGGGCGGGACCGCACCCACCGCGTCCAGGGTGTGGACAAATGAGAACGCCTGTCCGGCCAGAAAGTCGCTGCTGCCCGAGCAGGTGAAGCCGATGTCATCCTGCGTCAGGCCCACGGCGCCACGGGCCTGGTTGATGAGCGGCACCATCAACTCCACCTCAGTGGTGTGGGTGAGCGCCTTCTCCTGGTGCTGGGCCACCGAGACAACGGCGATGTCGCGCATCAGCCCTGGTCTCCCTCGGCCTGTTTAGCGTGCCAAGCGTTGGTGCCGGCTGCCGTGACTGGCACGTCGGGCTCCCCGGTGGGCTCCCAGTACAAGATGTTCTCCGCGGTGCGGCCCAACTGGTCGTCGGGCTTCCACACCGCCCGCACCCGCATCCCCATGCGTACTTGCGCGGTGTCGATTCCCCCCACCAAGCCAAGGAAGCCGATGTCGGCGCCGTCGAGGTGGATCCAGGCGCTCACATAGGGGATTTCCAGGTCGTCTCGGCCCGGAATCGGCAAGCGGGTCACACAGAAGCCCCCCACATGGCCGGTGTCGGGCAACTCCACATAGTCGGGGGTGGCCGCGCCGTGGCGGGGATCCACGCCCCGCGGAGGTACGAACACTGCGCCGTCCACCGGGGAGCGCTGGCCGAGGATCTTGCGGTCGGCGAAGGCGTTCAGATAGCCGGATGAGGCATCACCGGGAATGAAGTCGTACTCCAGGCGGATGGGGGTGCGTACCGACCGCACCAGCTCCACACCGGCCAGCTTCTCGGGCAGGCTCACCTCGCCCGAAAGCGCCGCAGGAGGAACACTCGGATCGGCGCTCATTGGTCTGCTCCCTCGGGCACAAAACCCTCCAGATCGGCGATGTGCCCCTCCCGCTCGGACCGCCACCGGGCAGTAACCCGCATCCCCACCGCCAGTTCATCAGGGCCGCTCACCAACAGCCCATGGACCATTGGGGTGGCGGCTCCGTCCAGGCGGATCAATCCCAGTCCGTGGGGCCTGTCCCACGGCGACTGGGATCGGGGCGGGTCAACCCAGGTCCAGCTCACCAATTCGCCGCCCGGGCCCACCTCTACCAACTCGGTCAGCGGTTCAGAGCTCTCTGGGTCGTATTCGGTGGGCGGGCACAGCACCGTTCCGTCGGGGCGGCGGATGCCGAGGATGATGCCCTCTCGCAGTCCGGTCAAAAAAGCACCTATCACCGGGCCGGTGGTCCGGGTGAACGGGTACTCCAGCACCAAGTCGGCCCGAAGCCGCTCCGCCATGCGACTACTGGGCTCCGTCTACGGAAATAGTGCCAGCGTCTGTGTCGATGACCACCGTGGTCCCGTCGGCCGGCTCGTCGCCGTCGAACTCCACCCCCATGAGGCATGGGATCTGGAAGTCCCGGCTGATGATGGCCAGGTGGCTCTCAATGTCGCCCGACCGGCACAGGATCCCAGCCAGGTCGGCCTCGATGGGGGCCAAGAACGTGGCCCCCGCGTCTTTCACCAGCGCCACCGTCTCGGAGGCGACGTCATCGCCGGCATCGAGCACTGCGATCACGTCGTCGGGGGTGTCGAAGCGCACCAGCCGTCCTTGGCCGGAGATCCCGGAGAAAACCGAGCTTCCCCGGCCCACAACACCGCCCATCAGAACTCGCTCGCTCTGTGATCAGCCAGCATCATGCATCAGAACTCGATGACCTGGCGCACAACCTCGCCGTTGCGCACCGCCTCTAGGGCCGGGTTGATCTCGTCGATGGTGATTCGCCGGGTGATCATGCTCTCCAAGTCCAGCCGGCCGTTCTTCCACAACCGCAGCAGCCGGTGGAAGTCGGTGCGCACGTCGGTGCCGCCGTAGTACGAGCCGACCAGGGTCTTCTCGTTGTAGAACAACTCGAAGGCGCTGAATGACACCATCTCCTCCATGCGGCCCACTCCTACGATGCAGCAGGTGCCGCCCCGCCGGGTCATGTCGTAGGCAGTGCGCATCAGCGCGGGAACGCCGACGCACTCTAGGGCGTAGTCGAATCCGTCGCCGCCGGTGATCTCGTTCTTGGCCCCCTCCAGTTCTTCGGGCAACACCGCGTGGGTGGCCCCGAAGGAGATGGCCTCGTCGAGCTTGGCCGGGTTCTTGTCCACGGCCACGATCTCAGCCGCCCCGGCGATCCTGGCACCCTGGATGGCGGCCACGCCCACGCCCCCGGCGCCGATCACCACAACCGACGAGCCGGGGCTGACCTTGGCGGTGTTCATGGCCGCACCGGCCCCGGTCATCACCCCGCAGCCGATGAGAGAGGCCACGTCCAGAGGGATGTCGGGATCGATCTTCACCACTCCCTGGCGGGGCATCAGCATCTTCTCTGCGAAGGTGCCCGCTCCGGCCATTCCCCCGATCTCCTGGCCTCCCTGGGTGAACTTCATTCGGGCCATGGAGCCGAAGGTGATGTTGGAGCAGAGGTTGGGCTGATTGCGGCCCGTGCAATAGACGCAAGTCCCACAAGGCGGAGACCACACCACGATCACATGGTCGCCAGGAGCCAGGTCGTCCACATTGGAGCCCACCTCCTCGATGATCCCCGCTCCTTCGTGGCCGAGCACCGCCGGCGGGGCCTGGGGAATGGTCCCGTTCATGGCCGACACGTCGGAGTGGCACACCCCGGTGTGGGTGATCTTGATGGCTACGTCATCAGGGCCCAAGTCCAACATCTCGACGTCGTCACACACGTCCAGATTGATTTCGCCCACTTCTCGCATTATCGCCGCAAGCATTGGAGGATCGTAGGCCGCGCCCGCGCTCTACGACACACCTAACGGCCAGACAGACCACTACCCTCGTCAGCCATGCCGCAGACCATTCCGCTGGACATCGAAGAGCTGAATCTCCAAGTTGAGTTCTGGGACATCCTGGTCTCGGAAAACTCCAAAAAGCGCACTGGTCTCACGTCGGGGCTGATCCCGGTACGGGAGTACACCGGCTACTCGGGCATGGAGGCCTGGCTGCGCTGGCCCGACATCCTGGCCCGCTGCGACGAGGTGATGGAAGCGTCCGAACTCGGAGCCAAGATGCGGGGCCCGGGCACACAGACCACCAACGCCCACCCGTTCGCACTGGCCTGCATCCCGTTCGGCGGCTGGCGGGCCCTGGAGGAACTCTCGGCCATGGGGCTCACCACCCAGGTGGACGATGTGGAAGACCGGGTGCGGTTCCTCCTCGACTACTGGATGCGGTGGGTGGAGCCGTGGAGGGGCGACGGGTTCCGCTCGTGCTGGGACGCGGCCGACACGCTGCAGACCTGCGATCCCGACATCATCGACACCCTGTACGAGGCCGCATGGCCGGTGGAGGGCGCCAGCGAGAACCGAACGGCTCGGCGGTTCGTGGCCGGGCTCCAGCAGTACTTGTTCCTGCTGTATCTGGACACCCGGCTGGGCACGGGAGACACCGGTCCCTACCCGCTGCCCAACGGCCGTCACATGATCGTGCGGGAGTTCTCGTCGCTGGCCCAGAGCTGGATTCCATGGAGCCACGTGGCCGCCGATGTCCCCTACCAGAACATGGTGGTGGGGCTGGTGTTCCGGCCCGGAATCCATAACCGCGTGAGCGACCTGTCCACCACGTTCTCGGTGCCGGCCGACAACCTGGCCTGGCTGGAGGCCATTTCGGTGTTCGACTCCCAGCCCGGCGGCAAGCTGGTGCCGGTGGACAAAGAGGAGATGCCCGACATCCTGGCCGCCATCAAGAAGGCCCAGGCCGACGCTTACCGGTTGATGAACACTTGGACCTTCGAGGAGAAGGTCCGCAACGGCACCTATGTGTACTTCCGGGGCCTGATGTGGCCGTTCACCAACATCCTGGGTATCGACGACGAATTCGACTGGTCGATTCCCCACCCCCACACCGCCGAGACGGTGTGGCCCGTATTCGCCGGCGGCCTGCCCGACCAAGAAGACGCCGAAGAGGTCCCCTTCCCGATGTTCCCCCGGATAAAAGGAGCCTGAACCTATGAAGTTCGACATGGCGCTTTCGGGCGAATTGGAGGGAATCCGAGACCAGGCCGAGGCGTACGAGGCTATGGGGGTCGACGGGGTGTTCACCTTCGAGGGCCAGCGCGACGTGTTCTTCCCGCTGGTGGCCGCCGCCGATCACACCGGGCTCGACCTCTACACCAACGTGGCCATCGCCCTGCCCCGCAGCCCGATGCATTTGGCCTACCAGTCGTTCGACCTGCACCGGCTGTCGGGCGGGAAGTTCGCCCTGGGCCTGGGATCGCAGATCAAGCCCCACATCACCAAGCGCTACAGCGCAGTGTGGGACCGCCCGGTGGCCCAGATGCGAGAGCTGATGGCGGCCACCAAGGCCATATTCGCCTGCTGGCAAGACGGCGAGCGGCTCGACTTCCGGGGCGATTACTACACCTTCACCCTGTCCACCCCGATCTTCGAGCCCGGTCCGCTGGAGTGGGGGGCACCGCCCATCTGGGCCGGCGCGCTGGGTCCGAAGATGACCCAGATGACCGCCGAAACCGCCGACGGCATCCTGATCCACCCGTTCTGCTCCGAGCATTTTCTGCGGACCAAGACGAAGCCCGCAGTGGAAGCGGGATTGGCCGCCGCCGGGCGCACCGGGGACGACTTCACCTTCGGCGTGGGGGTGATCGTCGGCCTCTATGACGACGACGCCGACGAGGCCCAAAGGCTGGCAGTAGAACAGCGCTGCCGTTCCAACCTGGGCTTCTACGGCTCCACCCCGGCCTACCGGGTGGTGCTCGACGCCCACGGCTGGGGCGGGCTCCAAGACGAGCTGAACCTGCTCACCAAGCAGGGCCGCTGGGCCGAAATCGGCGACGTCTGGGACGCCGACATGGTCCACACCCTCAGCGTGCAGGGCACACCCACCGAGGCCGCCACCGAGATCCTCCGCCGCTTCGGCGCCCTAGCCGACCGCATCCACCTTTCCCTCCACGGCGCCCCCCAACCCCTGGTAGCCGAGCTGTTCGCCAACCTGAAGGGCTGAGCGTCAGCCTTCGGGCCGGAGTGCCCCCGTCCCGAGGTCTAGCCCGGAGGCTGGATGTGGGCTTCTACCCGATTGGCGGCCTCGTCGATCCAGCCTTTGGAGTTGGCGTAGGCCAGCATGCCGTCGAACTGGGCCTGCCACTCGGCGTCGGCGGCGTCGCCAGCCAAATCCCGCACGAAGGCGATGTCGATCCACAGGTGGTTGTCCCGTTCCGAGGCGGCGGCCCGTCCTCCGAAGGCCGCCACAGCGGCGGCCACGTCGCCGTCGATTGCCACATGGAACTCCCGGAAGTTGCTCTCATCTTCGAGGGTGATCGTGTCGGCAATGGCGATGAACATGCCCTCAGCCTTGCGCTTGTCGAGGGCGGGTGTCGATCCGGAGGGAGAAGGGCAGAGACAGGGCGGCGGTGACGACCACCATGCCCATGAGCAGGTCGATGGCCTCCGATGCCGAGGCGGCGGTGGTGGCGAAGGTGAGCCCGAGGGCCACTCCTATGGTGGTCGCCACCCGCTGAGCAGTGAAGTTGATGCCGGTGGCCAATGAATGCTGGTCAGCAGGCACATCGGTGACCGACGCGGCCATCAAGGACGGGAAGACCATGCCAGTGGCCACCCCGATTATGGTCATGCCGGTCACGAACACGGCGGCATTGGGTTCATCGCCCAACACCACCCACAGCATGATGGTGCCGCCGACATAGATGGCGGTGCCGGGGAGGATGAACATGCGATGGCCGGTGCGGTGGGCGATCCGGCCGATGAGCACGCCGACCACCCCGGCAAACAGCGCCAGCGGCGCCACTGCAAACCCGCCCTCTATGGGGGTCCACCCCCAAGACCTGATGATGATCACGGTGAAACCGAAGAACATGGCGAACCAAGACGACGCGAAGATCAGCATAGAAAGGTTGCTCCGCCGAACATTGGGAAAGCGGAACAGTCGCAGCTCCACCAACGGGTTCGGGTGATTCCATGTCCGCTGCACGAACAGCCCGAAAACGGCCAAACCCCCGATGATGCTGCCCCCTACCTTCCAGTCAGCCCAGCCCCACGGATCACTCTGCACGATGCCCAGGGTGACCAGCGCGGTGGCCGCGGCCACCATCAGCCCACCGAGGGGGTCGGGCAGCGCCCGAATGTCGGCGCTGCGGGACTCCCGGTAAACCAACGGCACCACAACCAGGACGAACAGGCAGAACGGGATATTCAGCCAGAACATCCACTCCCATCCCAGCCACTCGATGGCCAATCCGCCCACCGGCGGGCCGATGGCTGACGACGTCCCACCGGCCACCGCCCAGATCCCGATGGCCAGCGGCAGCCGGCTGGCCGGCATCGTGGCCAGCAGCAAGGCCACCGCGGCCGTGTTCACCGCCGAAGCGCCCAGGGCCAGCACCGCCCGGGCACCGATCAGCACTCCCACCGAGGGGGCCAGCCCGCCCACCACCGAGCCGGCCAAGAAGAGCAGGGTGCCGACGAGCAGCATCCGCCGCCGCCCCAGCTTGTCGGCCAAAACACCGGCGGGTACCAGGGTGGCCGCCCCGACGATGGTGAATATGTTGGTGACCCACGACAGGGTTGGGTCGGAGACACCGGGGAATGCCTCCCCGAGTGCCGGGTAGCCCACCGTCATGATCGACAGGCCGATGCCGGTCAGCGAGGCCGCGATGACCAGTACTGTCAACCCGATAGCCGGATGCCCGGTGACTGGTTGGGGGGCGGCCGCTGCGGTCACCTAGCGTTTGCCCACAGGGAGTTCGGCGATGATTTCCTGGGCACGAACGGCCACGCTAGACGAGGTACCAGCAACATGAGCAGCGAGAGTACAGAAGGCACCGTCACCGAGGTCCTCGGCGGCGACATCCTGGTGGCCCAAGACGGCGGCGTGCTCACCCTCACCTTGAACCGGCCGGACGCCCACAACGCCATTACCCCCGACCAGCGGAACTTCTTGGCCGAAGAGTTCGCCCGGGCCAGCGAGGACCTCGCCGTTCGAGCCGTGATCTTCACCGCGGTAGGCAAGGGGTTCTGCACCGGTGCCGATCTACGCATGTCCCGGCCCGACCCGGTGCGGCCTGAGGGGGCCCCTGCCCGAGCAATCTTGGATGGCGCTCGAGGCATCAAGACCGGGGCTCAGAAGCTGGTAGCAGCCATCTTGGACTGCGAAAAGCCGGTGATCGCCGCGGTCAACGGCACCGCCGCGGGCATGGGAGTGCACATGGCTGTGGCCTGCGATCTGGTTATAGCCGCCGAGGGGGTCCGGTTCATCGAGGTCTTCGTGCGCCGGGGCCTGGTGCCCGATGCCGGCGGTGTGTACTTGCTGCCCCGCCTGATCGGCCCCCAGAAGGCCAAGGAGCTGATGTTCTTCGGCGACGACGTGAGCGCGGCCGATGCGCACGCCATGGGGCTAGTGAACCGGGTGGTGCCCCCCGAAGAGCTGATGCCTACCGCCCAAGCTTGGGCTAAGCGGCTGGCCTCCCAGCCCACCAAGAGCCTCACCATGAGCAAACTGCTGGTGAACCGCAGCTTCGAGACCAGCCGTCAGACCATGTTCGAGATGGAGGCCTGGGCCCAAGACCTGCTGATGGCCGGCGAGGACGCCATGGAGGGGGTCGACGCTTTCAAGGAGCGGCGCGACCCCAACTGGAAGGGCTGGTAGCTGCTAGCGGGCCTCGGCCAGGGTGCGGCCGATGGCCGCCAGTTGGCGGCTGCCGCCACCGAAGGTGTTCTCCAACTGCTTGACCCACAAGAAGTAGCGGTGCACGGGGTAGTCGATATCAGCCCCCATTCCCCCGTGCAGGTGCTGAGTGGCATGCACCACCCTCTGGCCGGCATCGGCCGACCACCACTTGGCCACCGCGGCGGCATCGGCGATCTCGGCGGCTGGACGGCCCTCGTCGATGAGCCAGGCAGCCTGGAGGAGGGTGACCCTCATGCAGTCGGTGTCGATGTAGCAGTCTGCCGCCCGCATGGACACCCCTTGGTTGGTGGAAAGGGGGCGGCCGAACTGCTCCCGCTCCGAGGTGTAGGCCGCGGCCATGGCAGTGGCCTCCTCACAGCACCCCAGCGCCACCGCGGCCACCGCCACCTGGGCCCGAGCCAGGGTCCACTCAACGATCGACCGACCGTCGGCGCCGCTCAGCATCGCGTCTTCGCCGACAACCACCGACTGGAACGAGAGCTCGCCGTGGAACTCTCGGTTGGTGGTCTCGCTCAACGCCACCTCCACCCCATCGGCGTCGAGATCCACCACAAACACGGCCAGACTTTCGTCGTCGCGGTCGCTCACCACCCGCACGGGCAACAAAACAGCATCGGCCACCCCGGCGGTTGGAACCGCGGGCTTGGAACCGTTCAATTCCCAGCTGCCGTCGTCGCGGCGAGCCGCGGTCACCGACGGAGAAAATGCGTCGTCGGCCCCCCACTCTGAGAACGCCCCGGTCAGCACCGCGTGCCCCGAGGCCACCGGGCCGAGCCACCGATCTCGCAACTGCGGTGAGCCGAACTCGGCTATGGGCATGGCCCCCAACACCAGCGTGGGCCACAACGGCACCGGTGCCACCCTGCGGCCCTGCTCCCGCAGCACCAACGCGATTTCAACCATGCCGAGCCCGAGCCCGCCGTGCTCCTCGCCGATGGCCACCCCCAGCAAATCGGAGCCAGCCAGCGCGGCCCACAGCTCCCGGTCGAACCTATCGGCGGTGCGCTCCACCTCCGCCACCCGGTCGGCACCCGCTGAACCGGAGAACACCTGCTCGGCCAACGCGGCCACCGCGTCCTGCGCCTCGCTGTAATCGAAGTTCATCGGGAGCTGCTCCCCTGCGCCTCGCTGGAATCGAATTTCATCGCCGACCGCCCCGGGTCATTTGGAGCCCGGTCCAGGCCACGATCTCGCGCTGGACCTCGTTGACCCCTCCCCCGAACGTGTTGATCTGAGCGGTGCGGGCCGCGGCCTCCACCCGCCCCGCCAGCAGAGCCCCAGGGCTCCCCTCACGGAAGTGGGCGCCCGCTCCCAGCACCCCCAGCATCAGGTGATAGATGTCACTCACCGCCTCGGTGCCGTACACCTTCACCGCCGACGCCCGCGCCGGGGGCAGCGAATCGGCGGCCACCGCCGCGGCCATCTGCCAGTTCAGCAGCTTCATGGCCTCCAACTTGGCGTGGCACCGGGCCAGGTCCATTTGCACCCACCCTTGGTCGAGCACCGCCGCCTCGCCCCCGTCGGCGGCTGGGGTTTCGGCCGCCCATGCCACCACCTCCTCGTAGAGATGAAACGACAGCGCCCCCACTGCGGCCAGCCCTACTCGCTCGTGGTTGAGCTGGCTGGTGATGAGCTTCCACCCCTCGTTCTCCGCCCCCACCAGGTTGGCGGCCGGAACCCTCACCTCGTCGTAGTAGGTGGCGGTGGTGGTGGCGTTGCCCACCGTCACAATGGGTGTGAAGGAGAAGCCGGGGGTGTCAGTGGGCACGATGATGATGGAGATGCCCTTGTGCTTGGGGGCGTCGGGATTGGTGCGACAGGCCAGCCAGATGTAATCAGCCTCATCGGCGCCGGAGGTAAACATCTTCTGGCCGTTGATCACCCATTGGTCGCCGTCTCTCACCGCCTTGGTGGACAGAGACGCCAGGTCGGTGCCCGCGCCCGCCTCGCTGTAGCCAATGGCAAAGAGGACATCGCCGCTCAGAATACCCGGCAGATAAGCAGCCTTGTGCTCCTCGGAGCCGTGGGCCATCAGCGTGGGCCCCACGGTGTTGAGGGTGACGAACGGCATGGGGCAGCCCGACCGCTGAGCCTCGTCGAAGAAGATGAACTGGTCGATGGCCGACCGCCCCTGGCCGCCGTAGGCCTTGGGCCATCCGAGACCCAGCATTCCGTCTCGCCCTAGGCGGCGGAAGATCTCCCGCCGGACCGGGCTGGTTTCATGGGCGCCTTGGAGTGCTTCGCTAACCTCATCGGTCATCAGGTCGGCGAAGTACGCCCTCAGCTCGTCGCTCAGCGTGCGCTGTTCGTCTGTGTAGTCGGGATGCACCGAGCCGCGACGCTACCAACGTGGGAGGCGGCGTACCCCCCTGCGGAGCGTTTGATCTGGTTGAAACTTAGAGAGCGTCAGCGCCCTGCTCGCCGGTGCGGATACGAGTCAGGCCCTCCACCGAGGAAGTCCAGATCTTGCCGTCGCCGATCTTGCCGGTGCGGGCGGCACCGGCGATGGCCTCGGTGGCCGCGGCCATCGAGGAATCGTCCACCACCACCTCGATGCGGGATTTGGGTGTGAACGACACCTTGTACTCGGTGCCCCGGTAGGTCTCGGTGTGGCCGCCTTGACGGCCGAACCCCTGAGCCTCGCTCACGGTCATGCCTTGGACGCCAACCTCGGCCAACGCCTCTTTGATGTCTTCAACCTGATGGGGCTTTACCACCGCAGTGATGAGCTTCATTGATCCCGTCCTTTCTGGTCGCCGAGAGGGACGCTATCAGGTCAATACAAAACTGGCAACAACCACAAGATATTGGGTTTTTTGAGGCAATATTGTGCTTTATGAGTTAGTACATTGGTACAATCTAGCTGTGCGGATTTGGATTGATGAGAACGCTCGTATCCCGCCCTATGAGCAGCTGCGGGCCCAACTCCGCCTGATGGTCTCATCCGGCCAGCTCAAGCCCCGCGAGCGGCTGTCGCCCATCCGATCGCTGGCCGGAGAGTTGGGGCTGGCGCCGGGCACCGTGGCCCGGGCCTACCGGGAGCTGGAATGGGAGGGCATTGTCGAGGGGCGGGGCCGGGCAGGCACATTCGTGGTCAACGAACCTCCGGTGGCGTTTTCGGTCGTGGAACGCCAGTTGGCCGATGCCGCCGAGGTGTTCGCGGCCGAAGCCGACCGACTCGGCGCCGGACAACAAGCCGCCTTGCTGGCTCTGGAGACCGCCTTCGCGGCGCGCTCCGATCCCGACCTCGACGCTGAATAATCCCTTTCAGGCGTTCAAATGCTCAGCCCAAAACCACTGAGGGGTCGGGCACCAGGTCGCGGGCCAGCCACTGGAACATCCGCCAGCCATTGTCCATCGAGAACAATGAGGCTTCCACCTCTTTGGCGGCTTCCTCGCTGATGGGCTTGGCGTCGGGGGCCTTCACATGAACTTCGGCCACCCGCTCGGCAGCCACAAACCACCCCACGGCCTCGCCAGGAGAGCGCCCGCCGGTGAGCAGTCCATGGTTGCGGAGGATGCACACCCGGCTGTTGCCCATGGCCTGGGCTATGGCCTCGCCGCCGGCCACGTCGTCCACCTCGAGGTTCTCGCCGTTATAGAGCGATTGGTCGAATACGAAGGCGCACGACTCCTGGCTGATGGCCTGAAATGGGGCCACGTTGGCCGACCACGATGTGCCGTAGGGAGTGTGGGTGTGAGCGGCCGACGCCAGATCGGGCCGGGCGTTCAGGATGGGCCAGTGGATGTGGTAGGCCGCGAAATTCACCCCGTTTTCGAGCGGCCCGGCCACGCCCTGGCCCTCGGGTCCCACCAAAGTGAGGTTGTCGATGGTGGCGTCGCCGAAGCGGATGCCGTAGCCCAGCACCCAGAAGTGGTCGGTGAGGATCGGATCGCGGGCGGTGATGTGGCCATCTCCGATCTGCCCCCAGCGCATGGCGGCGAAAATGCGGTAGCCGATAGCCGCCTCCCACTTGCGGAGCAGGCGCAGTTCCTCAAGGTCGGTGAACTCAGGAGGAACGGCGTCGTAGGTGACGCCGGGATAGCGATCTAGCCGTAACGCCATTTGTCGATGATACCCGTAGGCTGACCGGGTGATCGCCAGAAAACTGCTTGTCTGCCTGGTTTTTCTGGCGGCGCTGGCGGCCGGATGCAGCGATAGTTCCGCGCCGCCTATCACTCCGACGCCTGCGGCCTCTCCCTCACCGACCTCTGCACCCATGCCCGATGTCACCCCCGCACCGACGTCCACACCCGTGCCGTCCCCCTCCCCCACACCCCCGTCAGCACCGGCAATCCCTGCTCCTACCCCCACAACCAGCCTGGTCCCGACGACCCCACCCGCCCCGGTCGATCCCTTAGCCGGGGTGGGCGACAGCTTCTACCCGCTGTTGGGCAACTCCGGCTACGACGTTCTCCACTACGACATCGATCTCGATGTGGAGCCTTCGGCCAACACCATCGATGCCGTGACCACCTTGACCGCGGTAGCTGCCGCAGACCTGGCCGCATTCAACCTCGACTTCCACGGGCTGAATGTGAGTCGAGTAGCGGTCAACGGGACGGAGACCGGGTTCTCCCGCGATGGCCAGGAGCTGACGATTGAGCTAGTCGAGCCGATCTCATCAGGAGCACAGTTCACAGTCGCCGTCTCCTATTCGGGAACCCCCCAGCCAATCGACGATCCCGGTGTTCCGTACAAAGCACTGGGGTGGCACTCGGACCAAGGCGTCATCTACACGGCCAGTGAGCCCTCAGGGTCGATGACGTGGTACCCCAGTAACAACCACCCAACCGACAAGGCCAACTTCACGTTTCGAATAACCGTCCCCGACGGTGTAACGGCCGCAGCCACCGGCCTGCTTACTGATGAGATTTCGGCCAATGGTCGGACCACGACCACATGGCAGATGAACGACCCGATGGCCACATATCTGGCCGCGGTGTACATCGGCGACTTCGAACGCCACGAACAACGGTTGGACAACGGCCTGTTGATCCGCGATTACGTCCCCCGCGGCTCTGACGCTTCAGTTCTCGACAGCTTGGCCGTCGCCCCCGAGGCCATCCGCTTCTTCGAGGAGATCCTGGGGCCGTATCCATTCGACGCCTACGGCACCATTGTGATGCCATTCCCCCTCGGCTTCGCTCTAGAGAACCAGACGCTGTCGATCCACGGCCCCGACACCGTCTACCCGTATGTCATCGCCCACGAGGTGATCCACCAGTGGATGGGCGACTCAGTGACCGTCGATGACTGGAGCCATATCTGGCTGCACGAAGGCTTCGCCCATTATTTGGGCCTGATGTTCATCGCCGACTTCACCGGCCAAGAACTTGAGGCCCTCATGGCCGGGGAGCACCTTGAGCTCACCGCGGCGGAAACATCGCCGCCGGGCGCTATCCAAGCCCACGAGCTATTCGATTTCAATACCGTGTACCGCCGCGGCGCCCTGACGCTGCACGCCCTGCACACGCTGGTCGGAGACGATCTGTTCTTCAGCATCGTCCGCACCCATTACGACCAATCTGCCGGAGGCAACACCAACACCGACCTCTTCCTTGAAATTGTCGACGACCTTGCCGGCACTGGCGCCGTCTCACTAGTCGAGTCGTGGCTGTACGACCCGGAGATGCCCGGCATTGTGAGTGGTCCAACCTTGTGACCCACTAGAACAGGGGCATGGCCCATTTGAACTTGAGCGCTGATGAGGTGCTCACCACTACCCGAGCAGTGCGTCGGAGGCTGGATACTTCCCGGCCGGTGGCGCCGGAGTTGATCACCGAGTGCCTGGAGATCGCCGTGCAGGCCCCCACCGGGTCGAACCGTCAGAACTGGCGGTTCATGGTGGTCACCGACCCTGACCTCATTGCCGCCTTGGCCGACCTGTACCGCCGAGCCGGCGAGGTGGCAGGGGACTACCTGGGCGTGCTCCCCCGGCTGGATGTGCCCGACCCCGCCCAGCTGGAAGCCACCAACGAGAAGATGTACGCCTCGGCCGGCCACCTGTCCGAACACCTCCATGAAGTGCCGGGCATGTTGATCCCGTGCCTGGCCGGAAGGGTTTGGGACCACCCACCGGTAACGGTGGCTTCCCACGTGGGGTCGGTGATCCAGGCCGCGTGGTCGTTCATGCTGGCCGCCCGGGAGCGGGGTATCGGCACGGTGTGGACCACAATCCACCTGTGTTACGAGCAAGAGGCTGCCGATCTGCTGGGCATCCCCTACGACGAGGTTATGCAACTGGCCCTCATCCCCTTCGCCCACACTGTCGGCACCGACTTCCGCCCCGCCCGCCGGGAGCCCCTGGAGCTGGTCACCCGCTGGAACCGCTGGTAGGAGAGCCAGCCGGTAGCGTGGCGCCGATGACGAGCCGCGGCGCCGACTGCCAGCCGACGTGACCTCGAAAGCCCCACATTCGGAGCCAGTCTCGGCGGGGGATCGCAACACGACGCTCGATGCTGTGCGGGGCGTGGCGGTGCTGGGCATCCTGACCATGAACGCGGTGTCCTACGGGCTGGACATGGCCTCCTACTTCAACCTCGACGCCGGCGGCTCGCGCACCTGGCTCGACTGGGCCATCGGTGGCATGGGCGAGATTTTCTTCGACCAGAAGTTCATGGGGCTGTTCTCGCTGCTATTCGGGGCCGGAATCGTGATGTTCACCGACCGGACGGCGGCCAAACAACGGCGCCCTGTCGGGCTCAGCCTGTGGCGCAACACGCTGCTTTTGGGCATCGGCATCGCCCACATGGTTCTGTGGCAGGGCGACGTGCTGGTTCTGTACGCGATCTGCTCGCCGCTGCTCATCTGGGCCCGGCGGCTTCGACCGGCGACGTTGATGGCGATCGGCGCGACCCTGGTGGTGTCGGCGGCCGTCGTCTCAGTGCTGGTGCAGACAACCATCGACAATCCGGACAGCGAACTCGGCGGCTTGTGGTTCGAGGGCGACATGTCCGACGAGGTGGGGCTGTGGTTCTTGTACGACTTCGGGGCCCGGGCACTGGGCATGATGCTGATCGGCGTCGCCCTGTACCGCAGCGGCGTCATCACCGGCGAGCGCCCCCGCCGCTTCTACATGCGGACCGCCCAGTGGGGGCTGGGCGTTGGGCTGCCGCTGTCGGTGGCCGGTTTCGCGGTGGTGGCCGCTAGCGGTTTCTCCGGCGACTGGGCCTTGGCCGGGGCCGCCCCGAACACGCTGGCCACCATCCCGCTCAGCCTCGCCTACCTCAGCCTCATCGCCCTGTGGAGCCTCCGGGCCGAGTCCAGGTTGCAGGGGCGAGTGCGGGCCGCCGGCCGCATGGCCCTCACCAACTACCTCACCCAGACCGTGATGGGCATCATCGTGCTGCGGGTGGTGTTCGACGACATCGACTTCAGCCGCAGCCAAATCGCGGTGTTCATCCTGGCCGCGTGGGCCGTGCAACTCTGGTGGTCGCAAGCCTGGCTGTACCGCTTCCGCTTCGGCCCCGCCGAATGGCTCTGGCGCTGCGCCACCTACCGCCGCTGGCAACCCCTGCGAGCCTCGACGAGCTGACTCGTCCAAGGGCCAGCTCGCCCAACCCAGCCCGCACTGGCCACCGCCGCCCATAGGATGCCGCCATGGACCCTGCGAAAGCACTCGACTACGTCCGGGAGAACACCAACGCGGTGCTGGCCACCGTGCGGGGCGACGGCACCCCCCAGATGTCGCCGGTCACCCTGGCGGTGGTCGACGACACGGTGGCGATGAGCACCCGGGAGACGGCCTACAAGACCAAGAACCTTCGGCGCGACCCCCGCAGCTGGCTGTGTGTGTTCCCCCGGAACTGGTTCGGCGACTGGGTGCAGATCGAGTGCCGAGCCGAGATCATCTCCGGCCCCGAAGCGATAGAGCCGCTGGTGGAGTACTTCCGCACCCTGCGGGGCGAGCACCCCGACTGGGACGAGTACCGCCAAGCCATGGTCACCGACCAGCGCTGCCTAGTCCGCTTCCACATTGAGCGCGCCGGCCCCGACCGTTCGGGGTAGCTGCCACACCTGTGTCTCCATCAGGTTCATAATGAGGACGAAATGTGCGGAAGATACAGCCTGACGGCTAGCCCGGCAGAGCTTGCCCAGCGGTTCGAATTCGAGTTCGACAGCGACACAGAAGCCGTCAGCCAGAGGTACAACATCGCTCCCACCCAGCAAGTCCTGACTGTCGTGGGCGGCGAGCCGCGCCAAGCACGCTTCATGCGCTGGGGTTTGATCCCCCGATGGGCCAAAGAGGCATCCACCGGCCGGCCCCTCATCAACGCAAGGGCGGAAACGGTGGCCGAGAAGCCCTCATTCCGCGACTCGCTAAAGCGTCGCCGCTGCCTGGTCCTGGCCGACGGCTTCTACGAGTGGCAGAAGAGGGGCGACACCAAGCGCCCCATGCGAATCGTCATGCGATCCGGTGAGCCCTTCGCCTTCGCCGGACTCTGGGCAGAGTGGAAAGACCCGGCCGGCAGCACCATCGAATCGTGCGCCATCATCACCACCGAGGCCAACGACCTGCTCCGGCCAATCCACCACCGGATGCCGGTCATCCTGACCGACGAATTGGAAGGCCCATGGTTGGACACCGCCCTCGATGACAGCACCACGCTGACCCAATTCCTCGCCCCCTACTCAGAAGACGCCATGGAGGCCTACGAGGTGTCCCGCCTAGTCAACTCCGCATCCAACAACGTCCCCGAAGTCACTGAACCAGTGGGGCTTGGCATATAGGCCGATAGCAGAACAGCCGGGAATCAATTCGAGGTGGGTTGCCAGCCTCAGTTGCGGAGCACCGGGCTGTGCTGAGCCAACTGATAGGTAGTTGTCCCGCAATCAGGAAAGGGATCGGGCGGGGCGTTGATTCGGTAGCGGCTGCGGAAGCTCTCCACGACTTGCCAGTTGCAGTCGTGGACCAAGTGATGGCAGCCGGGACAGAGTTGCGCCAGGTTGTCGACATCGGTGGGGCCATCGTCGGTCCAGTGTTCGATGTGATGGGCCTCGCACCGCTCCGACGGGGAATTGCAGCCGATGCATCCGCCATCGCGAGCCGCCAGCACTATGCGCTGGGCCAGAGATGCCGACCGCTTGGACCGGCCCAGCCACAACGGCTGGCCATCAGCGTCGGCGAATGCGGTGTAGACATCGGCATTGGCCACAAGCCGGGCCAATTTCTCCGGGGGCACGGGCTGCCCGTCGTCAAGTCGAGGCTGGCCGAGTTTTCCGGTGACCGTGTCGTACTCAGAGATAATCAACAGCGATGCTGGCGTAGCCCTCGTCATTCCGTTTCGGGTTATCAGCTGCTCAAGTGCATCGGCGTTCCGCTGCAAGTAGGTGATCTTGCTGTCAGGCTTCTCGTCGCGGCGGAATGCCTCGGCCATCTTGGCCCAAGCCAAGCTGACCTCTCGTCCAGCCATGTAGTCGAGGTGGGCGAACAGCTTCCACGATCCATCAGGCTCCTGGGTCATGGATGCTCTGCGGTCCTGGCGCTGCTGCTGGTACTTGGTGTAGTCCCCCTCTTCGACCCGCTCCCAGCGCAAGGCGTACCGCGACAGCAGATCGGCGGGCACAGCTTTCGCGCTGTCCAAAATGACCTCTTCGCTGCGGTAGTCGGGCTTCCCCGCCACCCGGTCGATCACCCGAGCATGCCCCGAAGTGATCTCACCAGCAGCGAGCGCCTCCAACGTCGCCGGAAAATTCTCCGACAACGAAACCGCCAACTTCACATCTGAGCTGGCCCGCCCCGCCGATTCCAAAACCCGCTCCCGCAACACCGCCGACGTCTCCCGGCAAGTAGTGCGACGGGCTCGCTCAGCCAACGCCTCGGCTAACTCCCCCTCAATCTGAGAGCGAGCCCGGCCAAGTCCCTCAATTCGATCATCCAATTCCTCGATCGACAGCTCACCAACATCCTCGCGGAATACACAAACCGCAACCTCTGGCTTCAAACCAGAAACATCGATAGTGGTTGCGGCTCCAAAACCCGCTACACCTGTGAACTCCATCCCAGCAATAATACAACCCACCTGCGACAGTTACCCCCGACAAACATTCAACTCTCCAATTCAGCTATTCCTACACATAACGTCACGAACAATGCGAGATATGGATATGGGGTAGTCCTTTGTGTACCCACACATACGTCGTTACTTGTGTACCATCGCAAAAGTTTTAGTCTCAAAGAAGGGGGGGTCCAAAGATCCCCCGAACGTCAAGAACGAGTCGACGAACTCGGCTTTTCGCTGCCTTCAATGAAGGAGGGTCCAAACCCCCCAATTTCCGGGCCGCAGACCACTGCGTCACACTGCCGTGCCCTTCAATGAAGGGGGGGTTCTATAACCCCCCGAACGGCGACATCTGTGTCGTCGTCGGGAATGACGACCTTACTTCAATGAAGGGGGGGTTCTATAACCCCCCGAACTACTACTTTCTGCTTTCGATAACCGCAGCGATTACACTTCAATGAAGGGGGGGTTCTATAACCCCCCGAACCGGACCCCGTAAAAGCTTCTACCTCACCAACGGCGAACTTCAATGAAGGGGGGGTTCTATAATCCCCCGAACGGCCTCGGCCATAACTACCCAGAACAGAGCCCAGGAGCTTCAATGAAGGGGGGGTTCTATAACCCCCCGAACATCGTTCACCACCGACGGCTATGAGCCCTATTTGGCGGCTTCAATGAAGGGGGGGTTCTATAACCCCCCGAACAGGAGGTGGCCCACATGGCCGCTTCCGCCACCCAGCAGCTTCAATGAAGGGGGGGTTCTATAACCCCCCGAACAACGGTCGTCGAACCTCTTTGAAATGTGGGATGACCGCTTCAATGAAGGGGGGGTTCTATAACCCCCCGAACCAGCATCACCGCCACCTGGGCGCCCGCCTCTGACGGGCTTCAATGAAGGGGGGGTTCTATAACCCCCCGAACGTCCTGAGATCACCGTGTACACATCAAGGTTGCTCCGCTTCAATGAAGGGGGGGTTCTATAACCCCCCGAACGTCGGGCACCTAGCGGAATATCCATGAGCAGGGTAGGGCTTCAATGAAGGGGGGGTTCTATAACCCCCCGAACTGACCAGCAACCCGACCACCGGCGACCTGTATGTGGTGCTTCAATGAAGGGGGGGTTCTATAACCCCCCGAACGCATACTCGGTAGGAAACGATCCGTTCAAGAGCCGCGCTTCAATGAAGGGGGGGTTCTATAACCCCCCGAACCAGCCGCGGGCCATCAGCATGGCGGCGATGAGGCAGCTTCAATGAAGGGGGGGTTCTATAACCCCCCGAACGCGTGGCACTCGAATTGGTGCCGGAATCTGCCCGTCGCTTCAATGAAGGGGGGGTTCTATAACCCCCCGAACCGGTTGGCTCTGCGCCTGGATTGCAACGGTGGTCCAGCTTCAATGAAGGGGGGGTTCTATAACCCCCCGAACCCCGTGTAGCTGATCCTCAGCGTCTCCCCGGCTTGCGCTTCAATGAAGGGGGGGTTCTATAACCCCCCGAACAGGGTCTCGCCAAGGAAGCCCGCAGGGTCGGCATGGAGCTTCAATGAAGGGGGGGTTCTATAACCCCCCGAACATGCCTCTGCGGACGGCCGACCGTCGACTACCACATCAGCTTCAATGAAGGGGGGGTTCTATAACCCCCCGAACGGGTCCGGTACGGGCGCTCTGGTGTCGAAGGGCCAGCTTCAATGAAGGGGGGGTTCTATAACCCCCCGAACCGGCGTCGACACGATCCACCGCGCCGACAGGATCCGGCTTCAATGAAGGGGGGGTTCTATAACCCCCCGAACCCGCAAGACCGGCTACTCGGGCGACAACTTCGGCTTGCTTCAATGAAGGGGGGGTTCTATAACCCCCCGAACCCGCGCCCCTGGGACAGCCGGTCGCCGACCGAGTCTCGGCTTCAATGAAGGGGGGGTTCTATAACCCCCCGAACGATGAGCCGGAATTGGCGGGCGGCGACGATGAAGTCGCTTCAATGAAGGGGGGGTTCTATAACCCCCCGAACGTCGAGCGCCCGCCGGATCGTGCCGACGACGAGCCCGCTTCAATGAAGGGGGGGTTCTATAACCCCCCGAACCAAACGGGGGGCGTTCGGCCCCCGGCTGGTCTACTGGCTTCAATGAAGGGGGGGTTCTATAACCCCCCGAACGTAACCCATGCGCTCCTGATCGGCAGCTACTCGAAGCTTCAATGAAGGGGGGGTTCTATAACCCCCCGAACCGAGCAAACCGAGCCCGAGCCGAAGCCTTCGGGGAAGCTTCAATGAAGGGGGGGTTCTATAACCCCCCGAACCCCGCATCTCCGGATCGCACGCCCACGCCGTCGGGGCTTCAATGAAGGGGGGGTTCTATAACCCCCCGAACCGCCAAGCTGCTGGCCACCACACTGCCTGAGGATGCGCTTCAATGAAGGGGGGGTTCTATAACCCCCCGAACCGCCCAAGCCTGACGAGATGAAGTCCATCCGGGCGCTGCTTCAATGAAGGGGGGGTTCTATAACCCCCCGAACGATGTGTTCGCCGAGCGGGGCCGGGCCGCGAAGCGCGCTTCAATGAAGGGGGGGTTCTATAACCCCCCGAACCACCCGCCACATCGCCCGCAACCAAGTGACCGGAGACGCTTCAATGAAGGGGGGGTTCTATAACCCCCCGAACCGACGTCGATTTTCTCCCTGCGGCGGGCGGCCCGGTCGCTTCAATGAAGGGGGGGTTCTATAACCCCCCGAACACGTTCGCCTCCGTCCCGATGCTCTCCCAGATGTTGCTTCAATGAAGGGGGGGTTCTATAACCCCCCGAACCGTCGCCCTCGGGGCGTTCGCCACCAAGGCAGTCGGGCTTCAATGAAGGGGGGGTTCTATAACCCCCCGAACATGACATTGCGCAGATCGACTGCATCTTTGGACCCGTAGCTTCAATGAAGGGGGGGTTCTATAACCCCCCGAACGCGATGTGCGACTACCTGGGCATCGTCACCGCCGAGGCTTCAATGAAGGGGGGGTTCTATAACCCCCCGAACACCGACCTCAAGGACCTGAACCCCGACCAAGTATTCGCTTCAATGAAGGGGGGGTTCTATAACCCCCCGAACTGCCGGTTGGCCTTGGTCCACTGATCCACGCAATACGGCTTCAATGAAGGGGGGGTTCTATAACCCCCCGAACCACCAGCTACTCGGTCACCCACGACGGCGACTACTTCACGCTTCAATGAAGGGGGGGTTCTATAACCCCCCGAACCGGTCGTTGCGCTGGCGCCGCCGCTGGGATTCGTGGGTGCTTCAATGAAGGGGGGGTTCTATAACCCCCCGAACCCCTCACCAGCTGGAGGGTGCGAGCGCCGTCCTCGGTGCTTCAATGAAGGGGGGGTTCTATAACCCCCCGAACCCCCACGCCCCCGGCGCTGATAGCGCTCGGTGACGGCGCTTCAATGAAGGGGGGGTTCTATAACCCCCCGAACCGGTGACCTGGTTGCGGGCGATGTGGCGGGTGAGGATGCTTCAATGAAGGGGGGGTTCTATAACCCCCCGAACTGGTCACAGGCCCGCCCCGGAACCCCCCCCGATCCGGGCTTCAATGAAGGGGGGGTTCTATAACCCCCCGAACCTCGACGGCGGCGCTCATCTACCCAACAGGCTTTCTGCTTCAATGAAGGGGGGGTTCTATAACCCCCCGAACGGGGGGAGCGGGCGACTCGCCCGCTCCCCCCCTCTAGCTTCAATGAAGGGGGGGTTCTATAACCCCCCGAACGCCGGCCAGGCTCCGGGTCGCCTTGACCACCTCGACGGGCTTCAATGAAGGGGGGGTTCTATAACCCCCCGAACCTTCGCAGCTTTGCCGAGTATGTGAGGAACTTCGGGCTTCAATGAAGGGGGGGTTCTATAACCCCCCGAACCTGGCCACCTTCGAGCGGGGCGCCCGCAACCTCAACAAGCTTCAATGAAGGGGGGGTTCTATAACCCCCCGAACTTCAAAGGCGCCGCCAGCCCCGCCGAGTGGCATTGCGCTTCAATGAAGGGGGGGTTCTATAACCCCCCGAACCGACGATCCCCAAGAGGCCTGTGTGTTCGGCCTCCGGCTTCAATGAAGGGGGGGTTCTATAACCCCCCGAACTGACCCATGCCCTTTTGGCAGGCCAGTGGGGCAACCGCTTCAATGAAGGGGGGGTTCTATAACCCCCCGAACCGAGGCCATCAATACCGCCCCCTACGCCCGCTACGTGCTTCAATGAAGGGGGGGTTCTATAACCCCCCGAACCTCACCAGTTCCCCAGTGACACTCTTCGAACGCATTCGGCTTCAATGAAGGGGGGGTTCTATAACCCCCCGAACTGACAGTCGGGAATCGACACCGGGCATGACAAACTGGCTTCAATGAAGGGGGGGTTCTATAACCCCCCGAACCCGCACCATCGAAGAGGGTATAGCGCGCTATCGCTCGCTTCAATGAAGGGGGGGTTCTATAACCCCCCGAACCCACGACAGCGACCTAAGGCCGGACCACCCGGCGCTGCTTCAATGAAGGGGGGGTTCTATAACCCCCCGAACGAGTCTCACTGGTGGTTGGCAGGCATCGGCGTGGATGCTTCAATGAAGGGGGGGTTCTATAACCCCCCGAACCAGCGATCCAGGTTCATGCCAGTCTCGGCGTAGAGCAGCTTCAATGAAGGGGGGGTTCTATAACCCCCCGAACCGCGCTTGAAGGGGCGTGGGACCCTGCGAGATTTACGCTTCAATGAAGGGGGGGTTCTATAACCCCCCGAACCCGAGCCGAAGCTCAGCGCCGCGGTGCGAGCCAAGCTGCTTCAATGAAGGGGGGGTTCTATAACCCCCCGAACCGGGTCGAGGAGGGCTGGCTGCTCGGCGTGTCGCTTGCTTCAATGAAGGGGGGGTTCTATAACCCCCCGAACCCGCACCGCGCGGGTGAACATCACCGCGGTGCCGTCGCTTCAATGAAGGGGGGGTTCTATAACCCCCCGAACCCGGCGGACGGCGCTGGCTCAGGTTCTAGCCGAGGACGCTTCAATGAAGGGGGGGTTCTATAACCCCCCGAACTGTCGATATGGTGTCTGCATGGCTGGAGCCAGGTGACGCTTCAATGAAGGGGGGGTTCTATAACCCCCCGAACGAGTGGTCCGCGGCCTGCAAACCTCGATCCGTCGAGCGCTTCAATGAAGGGGGGGTTCTATAACCCCCCGAACGCAAAGGCAATCGACGTGACACTGTGCCGATGTGCGCTTCAATGAAGGGGGGGTTCTATAACCCCCCGAACGAGGGGGCTGGGGCTCAATCGCTGGAGGCTATCGACGGCTTCAATGAAGGGGGGGTTCTATAACCCCCCGAACCGATGGTGAGTGGCGCATTTGGGCTGGATGTCGGCGCTTCAATGAAGGGGGGGTTCTATAACCCCCCGAACCCCGGCCCCCACCGAGTTCAACTCGGTGGGAGTGCGGCTTCAATGAAGGGGGGGTTCTATAACCCCCCGAACGGGCCAGCGATTGGAGCGAATGATGCACGCTCACATGCTTCAATGAAGGGGGGGTTCTATAACCCCCCGAACATGTCTCCGAGGGGGCCCTCGGTTCGCACGGCTTGGGCGCTTCAATGAAGGGGGGGTTCTATAACCCCCCGAACCCCTGGGGGCCATCACAGCCCGAAGCCTCCCCGCCCGGCTTCAATGAAGGGGGGGTTCTATAACCCCCCGAACCAGTTGCCGTACCCGGTGTTGTACGGGGGGTCGATGCTTCAATGAAGGGGGGGTTCTATAACCCCCCGAACGCCACCTACTCCGGCCCCGGCGAGACGGTGCGCCTCGCTTCAATGAAGGGGGGGTTCTATAACCCCCCGAACGCCAGCCGGGGGCGGTGGTCTGGTTCTGGCGGGGGCTGCTTCAATGAAGGGGGGGTTCTATAACCCCCCGAACGTCGATGTCGAGCACGGCGTCGCCCCCGATGTTGTCGCTTCAATGAAGGGGGGGTTCTATAACCCCCCGAACCCAGTGGGATCGTGCAGCCCCCGTGGCCATCAACCTGCTTCAATGAAGGGGGGGTTCTATAACCCCCCGAACTTGTCGGCCGAGGCGGCGTTGGAGCCGTCGACGCACCAGCTTCAATGAAGGGGGGGTTCTATAACCCCCCGAACCTGGCTCGCAGCGGACAGCTCCATGGTCATCGGGAGGCTTCAATGAAGGGGGGGTTCTATAACCCCCCGAACGGCGCTGATCGATGAGCTTCGGGGTCTCGTGTATGACGAGCTTCAATGAAGGGGGGGTTCTATAACCCCCCGAACTGGAACACCTCCGGTCACGCCCGCCAGGCGTCAACATGCTTCAATGAAGGGGGGGTTCTATAACCCCCCGAACCAGGGCGTTGATTGCGAGGGCCATGTTTGTCTCCTTAGCTTCAATGAAGGGGGGGTTCTATAACCCCCCGAACCGCGGTTGCCGGCGTCGAGCTTGTCGACTTGGCCTGGGCTTCAATGAAGGGGGGGTTCTATAACCCCCCGAACAAGTCGCCCTGGTAGTCGCGGTTGCACAGCGACGGGCTTCAATGAAGGGGGGGTTCTATAACCCCCCGAACTTGTCGGGCCATGGCCGGAGTCCAGCGCCGCAACCCGCTTCAATGAAGGGGGGGTTCTATAACCCCCCGAACTGGCGGAGCTGGCGGGCCCTCATGGCGTCGTGTCGGCTTCAATGAAGGGGGGGTTCTATAACCCCCCGAACCGGTCGTTGCGCTGGCGCCGGCGCTGGGATTCGTGGGTGCTTCAATGAAGGGGGGGTTCTATAACCCCCCGAACAAGCAGGGATCGGCCGGCATCGAGGACCTCAGAGGCGCTTCAATGAAGGGGGGGTTCTATAACCCCCCGAACGACGTGCTCCCAGGAGAGGCCGTCGGAGTCGGCCTCGCTTCAATGAAGGGGGGGTTCTATAACCCCCCGAACGTGGCCTCGACGTCGCTCACAGCGCCCAGGGCCTCGCTTCAATGAAGGGGGGGTTCTATAACCCCCCGAACCTCTCCGGGGCGGCCAACGACATTCAGCGTGCTTGGCTTCAATGAAGGGGGGGTTCTATAACCCCCCGAACCCGAAAAATGGGGAAAATATAAAACAAATAGGGCCGGCTTCAATGAAGGGGGGGTTCTATAACCCCCCGAACAGGCTGGGCAGGGGAGGATGCGCCGATGCGGCTCGGGGCTTCAATGAAGGGGGGGTTCTATAACCCCCCGAACCAGGCGCAGCATGACGTCTGAGCGCACCGTCTCCAAGCTTCAATGAAGGGGGGGTTCTATAACCCCCCGAACCGGCCGGCTGCGCCTCGAGGCCATCTGGGGCTGGCCCGCTTCAATGAAGGGGGGGTTCTATAACCCCCCGAACCGGTGAAGGCGTGGTCTAATCGTGGGCGTCGGGAATGCTTCAATGAAGGGGGGGTTCTATAACCCCCCGAACCCCAACGCGGAGACGACGTGCGAAGCCTTTTGGCGCTTCAATGAAGGGGGGGTTCTATAACCCCCCGAACCCGGGCATAGGCCGCCGGGCCAAGTCTGACCGGCGAAGCTTCAATGAAGGGGGGGTTCTATAACCCCCCGAACGGCGCCGACGCCGCCGCGGACAACACCGCGGCGAAGGCTTCAATGAAGGGGGGGTTCTATAACCCCCCGAACTTGGGCATGGCTGTGGCCTTTCAGGCTGCGGAGCCGCTTCAATGAAGGGGGGGTTCTATAACCCCCCGAACGCGCTGTCGCCTTCCTCGACGTCCTCGACGTCGCCCAGCTTCAATGAAGGGGGGGTTCTATAACCCCCCGAACCCCTCGCCCTAAACGCTCACCCTGACCTGCGGGTTTGCGAGCGGTTGCGAGCGGTTGTGTAGAGGAAGCACTTCTATGGGTCTATTCGATTGTCAAAGAGCATCGAGGCCCTTGCGTTCATGCGGTTTCGAGCGCTGCCGAGTGCCTCACAGCCCACCTCAGCGCTCGAATCACAGAATGACTGGGCCACTGGTCGGCAAGGGGACGGATACTCCCATGAACTGGAAGCAATCTCTGCCTCGCTGACTCGGATCACCGATGTCGATCATAGCAATGGAATCTTCCGCATGATGGATGACCTCTCCTAATTCGGTCTTCATGGCAATGAGCTCCATAGCATCGAGGTCGCAAATGAACACGCTGTATTGCATCGACCATCCGTAGCCCACCATCGTTTTGTGGACTTTTCGGAGGCGCTTGGGATCACGGATGTCATAAGCCACCAAAAACCTCTTGCGACCTTGCGTCATAAATCACCTCGTCATAAAAGGAACGTACTCGGGGATCTCACCGAGCAAGTACGCACCCAGCATCCGCGCTTGAACCTCGAGGACGCGGCGATAGGTGATCTTGTACCCATAGACTGGATGAGTCACTTCTTGATCAAGACGGCGTTCATAGGCTGCTATAAATGATCGGCGGCTTTTCTGGGTCAAGGCAACGCCTTGAGCTCTAACCACAAATCCGTTCTCCTGAATCTCACCGTTGTTGATTACATTGATCACAACTGAGTCAGCGATGAGAGGACGGAACTCTTCAGCAAGATCAAGAGCCAACGCGGGACGTCCAAATCTCGGTTTATGAAAGACTCCCAAGTAGGGGTCAAACCCCACAGCAAGCGTGACAGCAGTCAGATCTTTCGTCAACAAGGAGTACCCATAGGAGAGTAGGCAATTGATTGGGTCTCTAGGAGGTCTTCGATTTCGCCCTTGAAAGTCGAAGGTTCCCAACGAATCATCTTTCAACATTGCTGAGAAACCTGAAAAATAAAGCCGGGCTGCTGCACCTTCCACACCCAACAGCGATTCAATAGTGTCTACGCCATCGATCTGATCAGCAGTAGCCTTCAACTGTTCCAAAATAGGCTTGACTTCACTTCGTGAGTTCCGTCGCAGCAGTGTCCTTGAATTCCTGATCTTCCCTTCAATCATCTTTTGGGCTATCGGCAGACCCGCCTGCGCAGCAATAGCAACTTGGCGCCTCCGAAGGTCGACGTGCTTGGAGGGCAGACCATGGGCAATGCCCTGGAACCAGCCACCGTAGGAAAACCAGCAGACTGGAACCTGCTGATCGAACATCGCCCTCATTGCCTGGGAGCTGATCTGCACATTTCCGTAGATTGAAACCTGAGAGACATCAATCAGCCTGACCTCCTGGAGAACCTCCTTCTGCTGAGAAACCGTGACCCTTCCCCTCCTGACCCCAATCCTGGTCCCCTGCTCTGTCACGTAGAGGGGTCGGGCCGCGGAATCCCTGGGAGTCAGGCGACGAGGTGGAACATCCGATCGGTTAGCCAGAAGATTTGTTTCGTCCGGCAAACAGATTCCCACCAGCGAGCATCGAGGGCATTTGGGGCTGTCTACGAGGGGAGGCGGCGGATCGGGTGATACAGCAACCTCTCTCAAGCCTCGCAGCACGTTCAGGGTCTGCCCAACCAGCTTTTCGTCAAAGGGCACCTTGACACGCTCACGCGACTCAGCAAAAAAGATCTGGCCCTCTGAGCAGTCATACCCGTTCTCTTGGAGGATGAGGCCAATGGCGCAGATCTGTACGAGTTCAGGCGACCATGCTGGCCCATGCTTGGGTGGTCGGCCGCGTTTGACCTCCACCGGAGTGACTTTGTTCCCCTTGCCCTCAATGATGTCCGCTTTGGCGATTATCCCAAGATCTTCAGAACCGATGGTGACTGATCGAGCCTTGCGCACGGGGCTGTCTTCATCAGGATCGTCAATGCGCCCCCCACCAGCATCCACATTCCGATGCACATAACGGCCTTCGACGGTGTCAGGGTTGTCTTCGAAGCGTGATTGGACCCACTCCAAGTAGAAGAGCCGCGGGCAGTACTCGAACTCGTTGACCATTCTGGCCGGAACGAGATCAGGTACATCAGTCACGAGACCAGATCACCTCAGGGGGGCAAATGGTGCCGTTGCCTCCCTGGACGCTTCTCAGGGATGATCGCCTCATACCCGACTGGATTCGGAATCGGTCGGAAGAAACAGACCAAGACCAAAATGGCTCATCGAACCGAGAATGATCGGGCCTCTGACCGGATGTTTGAACTTGATCTCTACAAGAGCTGCGCGCCGGCTACCACCTATTGTTTCTTTGGGCGGGAGTCGACGGCGACGATACTGTCGCGAATCGCCATCGAGCACGGATACTGATGTAGGCACAGGCAAATCGCGATACACCGAAAGTTCACGTGCGATCTCAACTTGGACGTGGTCCTCCCAGGAGAGCTTTTGGCGATGTCTGCCAGGGACAAACGGGGTACGAGATATCCAGGTGGGCGAGGGGCCAACGATTTCAGGGGCGACCTCTTCGATCTCACCGAAGGCAGCGACGGCTACTGCAATGTCAGGTACGCCACTGGCAGATCGACCGGCTCTGAGCCATTTCACTCGAGCGAGTGCCGCGAATTCGTCCCCGTTGAGACGACCCGGTGCCCAAACCACGAGTGAATCAATAGGTGTCCCAGCGTCGAGTCTGTGGTCCGGTACCAACGAGAGGTAGTGGGCATGTTCGTGTCTACCGCGATTGCGGTCGCCCGACGGTTGTTTGCCGCTAAGCGTCTCTGAGGGCACACTGTGTTTCTTGAGTGCAGCCCGTCGAAGCAGTTCACCGACAACGACGGCGTTAGCGATTGTGGGCCGAGGTCTGGGATGCACAACCAATCGGACCGCTGCATAAGAAGGCCGCCAGTCAGCTGCTGAGGGAGCGCTCTGCGCCTGATCAGCCCTCGTATACGGGACAAAGTGGCTCCCGGGGGGAGTGATTCGCCCGTTCTTTCTGACTGTGTCGGGGCTTCGAAGCAAGTCGCTCAACTTGAATGGCTGTTGGGGGCACAAGACCTCGGCGTCTACGGGACCGTCGGGACCTGCCGGCTGCCATATCTCCGGTGCAGTGTGTTCGACTTCGGGCACCAACACCGTCTTGCAGATGGACTCGGATCTCCCGAGGTAGGAGAGCGCAGCTGCGACCTCACCAAGAGCTGCCGTTGGGCCTTCAGCCAGGTCGACATCCCACTCAATGTAGATCGGCACTTGTGGATCGATAACGGCGAATGGATCGAATGTAAGAGTGGTATTCCGCTTCCCGACCGAGCGATGGCCGAGCTGAGGCATGTAGTGGCGCAGATGAGCAGGTCTCATCGCAGGAAGATGGAGCTTGGGAGGTCTTGCAAGCTGACTCAGAGCTGTTTCAACATCCTCAGCCGAAAGATGCCCACAGCGGGTCTTCCAGGTAGCGAACAGCGCACGGAGGATGCGCCATGGCGACGGAGGCCACTCGGGTTGGCCCTCGTTTACATTCCGCCCCCATTCAGTGGCGTGGTACTTACCCCATGGAAACTCCACCCGGAGTATGGCACTCACTACGAGCGCTTCTTCCTATCCGACCAGCGAACCACCAACGGCGATCCATCAGATTCCTTGAGCTCATCAACTCCGCTACTGATGAGATCACTGATTTCTGAAGCCAATGCATCGATGTCTGCGAGTCCGGCTATATCCCCGTCATTAGTAGGTTCGAACTCGCAAGCGGTGCGTAGTCGCAGGCCCAGGCCAAGAATCGAACGAACTTCCCACCGAGCGATGGCAAGCAACAACTTCGTCGCATTGGCCGATAGGCCATATGCTTTGATCTGTCCGACATCAATAGATACGTACAACGCGATTGAGCGGGCAGTGTATTCAGTACGGGAGTATGGAACGCTTCCGTACCCTTCGGCAGCACCCCCCTCTCCCTCGCTGATTGAATGCCGAACATCATCGCGCTTAACGCCACCAGAATATGCCTCCTTAACATCTGTCGCCTCAATAAATCCTGTAAGTGCTCTGGCAATCTTGGGCTGGCCAGGCCACCGCTTGTCAGCGAAGAACACCCCGTGTATGAGACACAGGGGATCAAGAGCAAAAATTGCAGCAGCTATTCTGCTCGGAGAAAGAGGCGTATCGTCGGCTAAATCGAAGCGGTTGCAGATATCATCAACCATATCTACATCGTCGCTGGTGACACTTTCTTTCACGAAAGCCGACGCCAGCCGATGGGCCTCAGTACGACTTGAAGTCAAGTAGCGGCCGTCGTCATCGGCAACAACTTTGACCCACGGTAGGCCCCGTAGCGCTGTGACAGGTTCTTGGTGCTCCTCGCTCCATCCCAGGGCTTCAAACCGATTTGCCATGGATTGAGCAGATTCAACGAGAATGGCGTCGACCCATTCGTTGTTCGGACCAGCCGGCTTCTGGAACTTGGCTGCGCCTAAGTCTGGAAATCCAGTGGGTTGAAACCGGTCTGAAGGGACGGCCCTCAGGTCGATTGTGTACATCTCACGCTTGCTCATGGTGTGGCTCCTGCCTTTCTCGACTCGCTGATCAGCGAGTCTCAACTGTGCTTTGGTACATGAGTAGGGATCGAATCTGGCGCTGGTCGTTGCCAACTCGGTCAAGGCGCAACAGCAACGCGGTCGCCAAGCGTCCAGTTTCGATGCTTGCTCGCTCGAAACTGTCAGCAATCAGTCTCCAACCGCGTCCACGAAGCAGGTGGGCGGCCGACCTAGCTGCGGTGTGGGCGGCTCCGGTACGAATCGCACCAATCCACTCAGGTCGTGGATGAACTGCGATCGATTGGTTGGGATTCGGCTCGGTGTCCGTCGGGGCGATTGGAAGTCGCCCAGCGAAAAAGGGAGCTAGCACAACATAGATGGGGTGGCTCGCAGCGTGTAGTCGGGCCACCGGATCATCGGGAACGGCGGATAGGCAGTTGGCGGCAACGCTAAAGGCGTCCTCCCATTCCAACAGCAACAGGCCCGCCAGAATGTCACCTAGCCGCTGCTCGTCAAGCTGCCCATATAGAAGGTGCCCAACATCGGCGATATCAACTCCAAGGCCATAGTCGAAGGCAAAGGGCAGACCTGCAATGCGGTCATAGGTCTCATTGTCGGGACGCTTGGAGGCCGAGAGAACAGCGCGGGCCCCGAAGGCATCGTTGAGGACGTCGAACAGCGGACAGCGGCCGAAGTTGGGAACCCTTGGTCCGCCTTTTGACCAATTCAAACCATATCGGTCACGGCGCACCGGGCGGAGAAGCGTAGCGAAGCTCCCCCGAACGGCTTCTGCACCGCTAGGGATTCCTGAAGGCCTCCTATCGCTCAAGGATGCCAGCCCGACAGCGATCCGGAACTCAGCGGAAGCATCGTCAAGCAGCGGCAACCACTCTTGGGCCAATAGTCCGCCGATGGGATGAAGGTGCCGATCACCGCGATATTTGGGGGATCGAGATACCGATTGCTCGGCCTCAGCGAGTGCAGCAAGCACAGTCTGGAGGCGACGCGCTCCACCATGAGTCGCGACAGCGAACTGTGCTCGATCCAGAGCACTCAACGCCGCTGTGACCCCGCCTGGTGCCTGATTGGATCTGGCCCGGCTAACCCAGTCATCGAGTTGGCGCAGAAGATCGGCCTCTGGTCTCACGCTGTTGCTGACTTTGTATCGCCCAATTGGAACGGCAAGCGGACTCTGCCCATGTCGATCACTGATGAGGTATCGGACGAATTCGTCAACAGAACGATCAATGCCCAAAGTCGCGGCTGCTCGGACAAAATCAAGTCCCGACCGGGCTTGGTTGCGGCCCCATTGGGATCGGCCCTCTGAGATGAAATTGCGTATCTCCCGGTATGACATTTCGTCGCGCCACAGTGGTGCCCATAGCTCGCCCTTTGGACTTTCGTTTTCCGCCGCCGAGCCATACCCCACGACCGTTGCAGCAACGGTGAAAGGCATACTGACTTTGCTAGGGCCTGTTTGGCTTTCTGCACTGAGCCTGCGGGCCGCGGCGCTGGCAAACACCATGGCTCCTTCCATAGCGAGTATGAAGCTCCACGGATTAGCTAGGGGATCAGCGTCTCCTATCGAGGAACTGTTTGGACCGCCTACTCCGCCCGGGTCGAACTGGCTGGATGTACTTCTGCACAGTTCAACATCACTATCACGAAAGAGAGCGTGGTTAAGAAGAGACACTGCTGACTGAGACTCCATACGCCTTCGTTGTGAATGATTGGATAGTTCGCTGAAAAGTCCAAGAGCTTCCATCTGTTCCAGAAAGCCTATTGAGAGATCTCTTCTACCAATGTTGCCCCCAGTACCGAGGATCAACGGAAAAGCGATGTCGTTGTCCAAAAGCACAACTGAAGCGTCGAGCCAAGGAAGTGCTTTATCAGGAAACCTTGCTCGACAAAGTTCGATAAACTGCGCCTTTTCTTTGTCTCTCCCGATAATTTTGCCATCTTGAATCAATCCGTGGTGCCGGGCCGCCTGCCGTGCTTCTTTGGCAGCGATGATGGCATCCCGATAGGGGGCTAACCTCTGGTGGTTGCTTTCCGCGACCATTTCTACAAGTCTTTGAGCAGATGGTGACGTAGGCTTTCCTTCATCTTGAAAACCTCCTCCGCTGTTCCATGGAGATATAACCGCGGTTGGTGCGTAGTGATCGGCAAAGAACTCGATGAGCTTCGTGTCGTCTAAGTCCTGGGCAGCAATGACTAGGTGGTTTCCATCCCATCGGGCTGACACGTCGGGGGTGATCTGCTCGGCAACCAATCGAACAACCCCGAGCCCCGCGAGATAGCTGAGAAGCGGTTCAGCCCGGCAGCCGTGCAAGTGGATCGGAGTCACTTGGTTGCCCCTATGTGGCTGCTTGCTATCCAGTCAGCACAGCGGACGACCATCTCGAGGAATGCCAACCGGAAGGGACCGAGGTCGGTACGGTCACGCAGCGCGAGAACGCGCCTCTCGTACCTGTCGTCGCCCGTCGGGATAGTGAGGTGGCTTGGCGGCATAGTTGACACTCCGAGGTTCACTTCGGGCAGTTCATCTTCGGGGGCAACCCCAAGCGTCGTGACAATCGCGCTGTCGATGCTGGACTCCTCAGGCGGCCGGCGGATCGATAAGCGAATACGACCATGGTGGGATGCAACGAGGTAGATCACAAGATCAGTCTCGTGATGATCGCCCATAGCTGAAGCACCCTCACTCATTAGGGCCAACGCCGATGCGAGCTCATGGCGGAAGAATCGTCGCTCGAAACGCAGAGCCTTGTGGCTTCCGGTTTTGGCGAACGGGCCGCTGTTCTCAAGACCGGCTAGTTGCTCTTCGTTGGCAGTGGCCAACGCTGCGTCCTGCCACACCGGTGATGCCTTTCCGATATCGTGGAGCCGCCCCGCAATGATGGCCGCTTTTTGCATTTCAGCGCTGAGGTCGCCAGGCCCAAAGCCTTCAAGGAGCATTTTGCACTCACGTTCAACATCAACAAGATGTTGGGCGAGTGGATACCAATCACTAGCGAGTGACGCGGGATCCTCGCCCACACCTACGTCATCGTCGGGTGAGAAGCCAGCGGCCGCGGATTGCGTTGTAGGTGCTTCAAGCACTGTTGTCTGTCCACTTCGCGTATTCCAGCCGATCTCCGAGTCGTAACCACCCAGTTCTGCGTTAAGCACGACCTCAATCCCGTCGTGCAAGTCACTGGCATAGCATCGCACCCATGGCTGTTCACGATCGCGTGACAGATGGTCGAGACGCCATGCGTGATGGTCCTTCAGCCATTTCTTGAGATCGGCGATTGGCACACCGCAGAGTTCGTCTCGGCGCGGGGATCGGCCCAACGGCTTCTTGTTGTTGGCAGCGATTTCACGCCAGGCCACTTGGACTGTTCGGTCATTGTTGTCGCGGACGAACCGGGCAACATCGATGTCGTTGCCGCTGAGGTCAGGTGTGGTGTCGAATAAGTCGATCAAGTCTCTTCGGCGGATGACGGGAGTGATCCGTGCTGATGTGTGGACATCGAGGCCCTGGAGCCAAGTAGTCGTAACCATCTTTCCAGCAAGGGATCGAAGCTCTTCAGCGGACGCTTGCACATCGACTTCCTCGTAAGGCGGGTTCATGGGTGGTGTCGCCCACAGCAATCGCGCATCGTCTTGAGTGCCGTCTCGATTGCAACGGCCAGCGCGCTGCACAATCGATGGCCACGGAGCAGCCTCGGTGAACAGCAATGCCGCAGAAAGGTCGATTCCAGCTTCGAGCACCTGGGTGCTAACGACAATCTTGCCTGCGGGCCCAGGTTGGGACAGGGCAGCTGTTGTGTGGGCCGCACGATCAGGAGGCCGGTAGCGGGAATGTAGAAGCACTACTTCAGCTTCAGGAGAAAGTTTGTTCAGCGAATTCCAAGTGGCGACAGAACGCTCGACTGTGTTGAACACGGCAAGCGTCAGTGTGCCTGCCTCGTGGCGGGCAATGAGTTCTCGCGCGAGGTCTTGTTCGGGCTTTCGGCCAGACAGCTCTATCTCTTCGACAGTGCGGGTGGAATCGAGACGCCGACTGAGAGGGCCATGACGATCTTGGTCGCTGAGTTCGACGATGGATCCGATATCGGGTCGGTCCACTGTGCGTAGAAGGCGGTCGTCGACAGTGGCTGACATCCAGGTGCTTGCCGTTGGAAGCGCGGTACCGAATATGTCACGGAACGATTGAAGCTGACGGGTGTTCGGCGTAGCGACGTCCATCAGCTGGATCTCGTCAAACACCCAGTGCGTCCCATTGTTGAATCCGCCAAAGGACATTGGCCAGTTCCACCGGCTATCGGCATAGCCACGATTGAGGGCTCGGGACAAGAGCATGTCGATGGTGCCGATGAACACAGCGTCACGGTCGGGGTCCAGTCGCCAATCGTGATCACTCCAGCCAACACCGCCCTGCACCATGTGAACGCCGACATCGCCATCCGAGCCAAGTTGGTGAAGCCATTGCTTGAAGCGATCAGAGGTTTGCTCTACAAGGGTTCGCATTGGTAACGCAATGACCAACCAATGAGGGGTGGAAACGCGAACTTCGGTGTCGGTATGAAATCGGCGACGATACAGCCACCCAAGCCCTACGGCTTCCGTCTTGCCACAGCCCGTTGGGATTCGCAGCAATTCTGGCAGACCCTCTTCAGCAACACGTCGTTGATAGTCATACGGTCTGAAGCCGGTCGCCTTCTCATACACCTGGTCAAGATTCATGTAGTCCCTTGCCATGGCCGGCGATCAACTCTGAGTACCGATGGGGTCTGCATGTCCTCTTCTTCCATTGGCAACGGTGTCGGTGACATTAGCAAGAGGTGATGACAATATGGTCTTGATCATTGCTCAATGGCCACATAGCACCTGGTTGAAACGCCTTTGTCGCCTTCCTGGAGACACGCCGACTTCAATTTCTTCTGCAGGCACAGGTGCAGTGGAATCGCCTACTTATGGGGCTGTTCGATGAGGTGCAAGACTCAGCAAGTGAAGTGGACCGACGGGATCACCTGCTCGGACATCCTCAAGGCAATAGCCGAATACGACAGGCTTGGTGCTGATGGGGTTGCGAGGCAGTGGGGATACCGGGCTGCGCGGCGGTACTGGCTGGTGTGGGAAGGGCAGCGCTATCCCTCGAAGGCGATCGTTGGGATCGCCGCCGAGGTGACCAGATGGGAACGCAAGCTGAATGGAGGGCTAAGCAGCCCAGCCTCTGCGGTTTGCGTGCTTCGCCGCCTCGGGTTTGAAGTGCGGGAATATTAGTCGCAGCCTCTCCGGCGTTAGCTCTCCGTGTACTGCGGGCATAAGTCCAGCTTCAAGTTGCAGGTGTAGTTGGCATCGTCTTTGGCTCGCGTCGGCTTCGCCTGACAGTTTTCGGCCGCGCAGCCGCGCAGTGCCCTGATCGCTCTGAGGAATCCCAGCACCGGGAAGTGGAATTCCTGGGTGCCCCCGTCATAGGTGTCTGTGATCGTCACCTTGAACTCACAGCCGCTGTCGTGGGGGAACTCGGGGACGGACAGGAGCCACTGGTTCCAAAGGTGGGGCCACTTGTGCAACTCAGCCCATGCGTACCCAAAAGCATGTGCGCCGACATTCAAATACCGCTCGAACTCGTGTTCATCGGCTTCGTCTACGGAAGTCAGCCTGGAACTCCAGAAAGTGTGCTCGATTTCGAACCCGAGGTCATTGGCCATCGGTGTTCGCCTGTCGCGCTGGACCAGTGCTAGGGACACCTTAGGCTCGTCGCCTTCTAACACGATGGCGCCGTGTTCAGAGATCACCAAGAGGCGACGCGGGGCCCAGCCGTCCCCGGCCTGCCATAGTTCGACACCGAACCGGCAGGATGGGTTCTCCTCCGAGGACGACTTGGAAACTACGACGCGGGCGGGCGGTCCACTGCCGACGATCTCCGTCTCCCATCCTCTTAGCCACCACTCGTGGACGAGGTTGGCGGCAATCGCTGCACCTCCCCGCCTCAGGCCCTGGCCTTCCCCGTCATCGGGCTCGTCGTCGCTGTGGGCCAGTTCCGGACTTCGCGGCCCTGCTATGCCCCACGCCACTGCGCCCAAGCTAGGACTGTGGGCAGCTCCCGGGCCGTCGCCGTCGTCGTGTTCTGGTTCTACGGGCGGCAGTGAGGGCATGGGGCGTGGCTCCTCGCAGAGGCAGCGTTCTGCCGTCGGAGACTACTCGCGCAAAGCGCTGGTACGGAGACCCATGCGCCACTGACCTGCCGCGTAGTGGGAACTGGGTATATACCAGATGGACAAAGTGGATATACTCATGTCCGTGACGAAACGCCTGGTCGATATCGACGACGCGCTGCTTGAGCGGGCCCGCGAGGTCACCGGGGCCACAACCATGAAGGAAACGGTGAACTCGGCCTTGCTGCATACCGTCGAAGCCGACCTGAGGCTGCGGCACGCCCAAAGGCTCGCCAATCTTGACGGCACAGACCTCGCCGACGACGAGATCATGGCCGCCGCGTGGCGCTGACCCCCCACTACCTCGCAGACAAGAGCGCTCTCTCGCGCATGAACACCCCCGAAATCGCCCAGCGGCTCGGCCCGCTGCTGATCGACGGACACGTGGCGACCTGCCCGATCATCGACCTCGAAGTGCTCTACAGCGCCCGCTCCTTTGCCGACTACGAGCAGATACTCGACGAAAGGCGCGCCCTGCCCTCATATCCGATCACCGAAACGGTCACCGACCGAGCAATCGAAGTCCAGCACGGACTAGCCCGGCGGGGCCAGCACCGGGTTTCCCTCCCGGACCTGCTGATCGCCGCGATTGCCGAGATCAACGACCTGACCGTCATCCACTACGACTCCGACTTCGACCGGATCGCCGGGCACACCGGCCAGCCGGTGGAATGGGTCGCCCCCCGAGGCTCGCTCTGATCGCGCCGCACGGGAAAATCGTTTGCGGCGATTCCCACTACACCGGGGGTTCAGTCGGCAGGAGGGAGAGGGTTGGGGGAATCGGGGGGTTGGAGCCAGGACTCCAAGTAGCAGCGGAGGTCTTGGAGTTGCTCGCCGTTGAGCTCGGCGATGATGGTGTCGCCATCCACCTCGTCGGTGCTGATATGCATACTCAGGGCTTTCCTGCGGTCGAATAAGGCCGACAACGATCCCCGGCGGAGCGAGAAGTGGCACCCTCCCGGCAGGTCGCCCCCGGCAAGGCGCGCCACCCCGGCGAACGTCTCCAACGGCACCTTCACCGTCTCGACCTGCTCCCGTTCTTCGGTCACCGTCTCGGTGGCTGTGATCACCGCCTGGTCTCCGTCGGGCTTCACGCTGAGGCACTGGGGTCGCCAATAGCTCAGTTCCGCCTCGTAGGCGTCGCCAACCAGCCCTTCACCCGACGACAGGGCTGGGGCCAACCCGCCTTGTTCGTCCAAGAACGCCACCAACCCGGCCAAGGCCTCGGCGGGCGCATCGGCCCAGACGTCCTCATCCTGGTTGTAGTCGCGCACCCGGAACCGGCAACTGCTGGGGTGACCTTCGACCCCGACAGTGCCGCCCACGGCGCGCACCGTGGCACTCACCGACGAAATCGGCAAGCTGGCGACGTATACCGCCCGCCGCAGATCGGGGGCGTACACCTCCACGGCGGCCGACTCACCCCTCCGGCTAACCAGCACCGAAACCGTCTGGTCGTTGCGGGGTTCCACCCGCACCTTGTCATCAGCGAACGACAGGCTGCTGGACATCTCGTAGGCGTCAGCGACGTCGCTTTCGGCGGGCGCGCCCGGCGAACCGGTGTCGCCCCCCGACCCACTGCCCAGATCGCCGCCGGACTTCTTACGCCGAAACAGCGGCACAGGACATCTCCTCCTTAGAACGCGCGCGGATAGGTGACCATCCAGCGGTCGTTGTGTTGTCCCGGCTTTGGTGTCGGGAAGTTACAACTGCAACGACTCGGTGGAGGTAGGTGCCATTATGCGCGCGTTTGACCGTGAGGTGGTTGATGCTGTGAGTCACCATTGCCGGGGCCAGCAGCCGGACTGACCTTCAAGTCCCTCGTTCAGCGCTCCAGCTCGGCTGCCTTGACGGCTTTTCAGCGCTTGTCGTAAGTGTGGGGGCCTCGGTGCCCTACAGGGCGATTGCATCTCCGCCGTGTCCGCCTTCCGATGTGGGGGCACCTGGTGGACTTTCGCCCTGCGGGGAGTTCTGGGCCGGCACCGGGGGCAGGCGGATCGACTGCTCGGACGGCTTCGGCTATGGGATCTGCTGGCGACTCGGCGGCACGCGGGGACTGCCACCCCGACTGCCTCCCCCACCCGTGAGCGGGCCTGGGCTCGGCAAGCGCGGCGAGGGCGGCAACGCGGGGGGTATCCGCGTACTGGGGCGCCAGGCCGCTGATGGCCTCAGCGAGCGCTTCGGGGAGTCGTCTGGAAAGGTAGACGGCCCGATTCAGCGCCCCATCCGGGTCGAGCCCGATCTCGGCGGCGCACTCCCGCCACGGACCGGGGATGTCCGCTTCCGAGACCGACCAAGCAGTGCCGACCTGCATGGCCAGAGAGATTCCGCCCTCCCCCACCTCGGGCGGTATCCAGGGCGCTTTCGAGCACACGTCATACAGGGGGGCAAGGGCCACTTCGCCCCCTTCGCTGAGAAGGAGGCTGTAGTTCTTGGCGTGAGCGTCGTCGGCGGCCAGCAACCAGTTGCAGACCAGTGCGTCGTAGAAGCGTTGCGCGTCCCGCACCGTCCCGACACGGGCGAGAAGCCCGGCTATGTCGAACGCTGACGGCCCGCCGTTGCGCTGGAACTTGAAGCGGGACGGAAAGCCGAGAGCCTGGCAAAGATCCTCCTGGTGGATGCGCCTAGCAGCGCCGCCAGGCCCCACACTTCTGTCATACCGCTCCACGGCGATGGCTCGCTGATTGCCTGCGGCGACTATCTCTGTGCGGGCGGCGGCGATTCCGGCCCGCCGCAGGGCATCCATGCAGACATGTTCCACGAGGTCGGTGTCGGGGTAGCCGGGCAGGGCCACTTTCAAGATGTGAGTGGACGGCATCCCGCCATCAGGCGCGGCCCAACCCCCGTCGGGCGTCTTGCACAACACGGTCTTCGCCTGAGCGCCTGCGAGGCTGAACGGGGCCATCGGACCTGATGCGGCCGGCGGCGGCATCCCCCGAAAGAGCCGTTCCAGGCGGCTCTCCACCTCGTGTTCGGCCAACGGAGCCATGGTCGGCGTGCGAGATGCCATCTCGTCCAAGCGCTCGCTGGCGCAGAACTGGACCGCCCCGGCGCAGTCCCATCCAATCGGAGTGGCCAGCAGGCCCATCGGATCATCGGATGCTGCCCCGTACTGTGTCGCCCAGAACTCTCGCGCCTCGACGCGGGCAGGGAGCAGCCCGTCCATCCAGTCTGCGATGTCGCGTTCTCCGCCTTCGACAGGGATCGACAACGACAGCGGGACAGCCGCGCGGTCAGCCGCGTAGCCGGGGTCGTAGGAGAACCAGCAGGCGCCCTCGCGGCCGGCCCTCACCATGCCGGCGAGCCGCCCGCCCAAAAGCACTGCGAGGCTGCCGTCGGGAGATGTCACGGACCTGCGAACGACTCTGCGTAGGCAGCGAGGTCGCCTGTCGGCGGGGCGGGACACAGGTCTATCTCATAGCCAAGCGCGGAGAGCACTGCGAGCACGGTTGCGACGCTGGTGCCCCCCTTGCCCTCCGACTCGATCTCGCTGATGCGGCCGCGCGGCGCCCCGGCAGCCGCGGCAAGCTCGGCCTGGGTCATTTTCTGGCTGCGACGCAACTCGCGGACAGCCTGGCCGAGCCGTTCAGTGTCGGCGATCCTCGTGATCCGCCCCTCATAATCCATACCAACAGCATAACTCCCTTGCGCGATATATCGTACAAGAAAGCTATATAGCGAATCTTGAGAGGCTCGCCCGCCGGACAAGCGCCCACTTCAATGAATGATGGTGGCGAGGTGCAGGGCGGCGCTTCGGGCTACGGCCCCGCCGCGGGGGGCGTTCTGTTTTATTGGTTGCGGCGCCAGCCGGCGCCGAAGAGGTGGCCGTCGTGGCTTGCTGCCCATACTCGCAGTGTTTCGGTTTCGATCC